>WLWI01000018.1_pt1:5000-517629 | contig 517629 bp, 497 predicted proteins | sample 6701501 | NCBI WGS metagenome assembly WLWI01 (sample SAMN12718690, study PRJNA515312) | sponge metagenome | isolation source: marine sponge | host: Mycale hentscheli | place: New Zealand: South Island, Marlborough, Capsize Point | collected 2014-11-01
CACCTGCACAACAGCAGTGCTTCCGGCACTTAAATCAATATCCTTATCACTGACCTTTTCTGCATCAATTTTCACCGCCCCCTGTGTAATCATTCTAAAAGCTTCCGAAGTACTTGCAGTAAGTCCTGCCTGCTTCAAAATCTGGGCTAAACCGAGACTTCCATCCACACTCTGCAGCTCAATTTCCGGCATATCCTCAGGAACAGCGCCGTGACGAAAACGCTGTATGAAATTCTCTTTAGCCGCATCGGCCGCCTCTTGTGAGTGAAACCGGGCGATAATTTCCTCGGCAAGGTCGAACTTAATATCACGTGGGTTAGCCCCATCCTTCACACTAACTTTATACTTTTCAATATCTTGCATGGATTTAAAGCTGAGAAGTTCGAAATAGCGCCACATCAGAATATCGGAAATCGACATCAGTTTGCCGAACATCTCATCCGGCGACTCTTCTATTCCTATATAATTATCCAGCGATTTGGACATCTTGTTGGCGCCGTCCAGCCCTTCCAGAATCGGCATTGTCAGGATAACCTGAGGCTCCTGTCCCTCCTCCTTCTGTAACTCCCGACCAACCAGCAGATTAAACTTCTGGTCGGTGCCACCCAGCTCGACATCCGCTTTCATGGCCACAGAATCGTAGCCCTGCATCAGGGGATAGAGAAATTCATGAATGGATATCGGCTGATTTCCTGCATAACGCTTTTTAAAATCATCGCGTTCCAGCATTCTGGCTACGGTATAACGTGAGGCCAGTTTTATCATTCCAGCTGAACCCAGCGCTTCGCCCCAGGTGGAATTGAAGCAAACTTCAGTCAGATCCGGATCCAGTATCTTGAAAACCTGCTTGCGGTAAGTCTCTGCATTTGCAGCGATTTCGTCTTTAGTTAAAGGCTTCCGCGTTGCATTCTTGCCACTGGGATCGCCAATCAGGCCGGTAAAATCACCGATCAGAAACATGACGTGGTGCCCCAGTTCCTGAAAGTGACGCATTTTGTTGATTAACACCGTATGACCGAGGTGCAAATCGGGCGCGGTTGGATCAAAACCTGTCTTTACGCGTAAAGGTTTGCCCTTTTCCAGCTTTTTAAGAAGCTCTTCTTCCTGAATAATCTCATCCGCACCGCGGGAGATATAGGCAATGGATTCTTTGTGATCGGTCATATAAAACTCAGTGATTATGAGAAATCGCGTAGCTTATCATAGTCGCCGGGAAGCCAGCAGCCGTGAAAGCTGATTGACTCTTGTCTCAAGTGCGGCTATTTTCTCCATAAATTTATTTAAGAATCACCGTGACTTACAGGGCCTATATAAAGAAAGACTATAAACCCGAGATTCGCTGGGTGGCCGATAGGCCCCAGTTTAATCGGTCTTTACCCTTGCTGGCGGTAACTCTTGGCATTGTAGTTTCGCTCACTGTATTTGTGCTCTTTAGTGATGGGAAATCAGAAAACAAGGCAAATACTGTAGTTCTGGAAACTAATGCTAGTCTGCCACTCGAATCTGCAGCTTTGGCCATTGTGAGAGAAGCTGAAAGTGCTGCGCCAACCATAATCCCTGAGCCTGAACAAAACCCGGTAGACAGCAAAGTCGAAACACCACGCTGGCAAACGGTTGTGGTCAGAAAAGGCGATAGTCTCTCAATGATCTTTGATCGACTCTCCCTTAGCCCTCGTCTTCTCTATCAGATCATGCATTCAAGTGATGATGCAAAGATTCTTAAAGAATTACTGCCAGGGCAAAAACTGGATTTTTTGATTGAGCAGGGTGAATTTCTCTCTCTACGCTTCGAACCCGAACTCACACGCATGCTCGAAGCACATAAGTCCGCGGATAAAATATCCAGCAATATCGTCATCACAGAGCTGGACTATCGTAATAAACAGGCCACCGGCCGTATTGACAGTTCCCTGTTTCTGGCTGGCCTGAGGGCCGGATTATCTGACAGACTCATTATGCAGATGGTGTCTATATTCGGTTGGGATATCGATTTCGCTCTGGATATTCGCGAGGGCGATGAATTTAAAGTGATCTACCAGGAACAGTTCAAGGACAACGTGAAAGTCGGCGATGGTCCAATCCTCGCCGCTATATTTACTAATCGGAAAGAAACTTATCGAGCCCTGCGCTATACATCACCTGAGGGGCAAACTAACTACTTTAACGAAGAAGGTATCAGTATGCGCAAAGCGTTTTTGCGCACCCCGCTGAAGTTCAGCCGCATCAGTTCCGGCTTTAACCTGCGCCGAAAACATCCTGTACTAAACAGAATTCGTGCTCATAAGGGAGTCGATTACGCGGCGCCAACAGGAACACCGATCAAGGCGACTGGTGATGGCACTGTGACTTTGGCAGGACGCAAGGGGGGCTATGGCCGCACAGTCATTCTCAAGCATGGTGGCACGCGCAGCACTCTTTATGCGCACATGTCCAGCATCTCCAAGAATACTCGCAAAGGAAAACGCGTCAAGCAGGGACAGATTATCGGCTATGTTGGTAAATCAGGCCTCGCGACTGGACCTCACTTACATTATGAATTTAGAGTCAATGGCGTCCACAGAAATCCCTTAACCGTCAAATTCCCTAACGCATCGGGTGTGCCAAACAAATACCGCGCCGATTTCAAAAAGAAAACGGCCGAGCATCTGGCTCTATTGAATCAACAAGTGCCTACGAGACTGGCAGATAACAAGGAAAGCAAAGTCATCGCTCTGGACGAAACACGTTCAGCCTCGCGCCGTGTCCACTAGCCCTATAGTTGCCTAGCTGTGTTTTACATCGGCCTGATGTCCGGAACCAGTATGGACGCGATCGATGTCGTTGTGGTTGATATAACAGAGGATTCCCTGCGAACACTCAGCTACCAGCAAATCGATTTTGCAGATGAGTTGCAGCAACGAATTAGAGAGCTCGATTCATCCTCAAGTGTTGAAGTTATTTCCGAACTCGACGTTACACTTGCACACAAGTTTGCTGAAGCCATACTTGAAGTACTCGACAATTGTCAGATTAACGCTGCCAAAGTCTTTGCTATAGGCAGCCATGGTCAGACTGTATTGCATTTACCAGACTCAACTCAGCCCCGCACATTGCAAATCGGTGACGGCAATTTGATTGCCGCACTGACAGGAATTCCGGTAGTCACGGATTTCAGACGCATGGACATTGCCGTTGGCGGTCAGGGCGCCCCCCTGGCACCGGCTTTTCATGCATGGTTTTTTCAAAATCACGATAAGCTGGTGGTTCTGAATATAGGCGGTATGGCAAATCTGACTGTGCTAAACGGTGATCTTGTCTCTGGTTTTGATTCGGGTCCCGGCAATGCCTTACTCGATGACTGGATTAGAAAGCATAAAGGTCTCGATTTTGATGAAGATGGTGGCTGGGCCTTATCAGGACAAGTTCATCAGCCACTGTTAAATAGCATGCTCGCCGATAACTATTTTTCAAAACCTGCTCCGAAAAGCACTGGTAAAGATGAATTTAACCTTCGCTGGCTCAAAAATCTAATTGAATCCCTGAGAAATAAACCAGACCTTGTAGACGTGCAGGCTACTTTACTGGAATTGAGTGCAATCACCATCAGCGATGCCATTGAAAAGTATGCTAACGATGCCAGAGAGGTTCTCGTATGTGGCGGTGGCTGTCATAACAAGGCCCTGATGGACAAACTCGCGAACAGGCTGAAGAGTAAAAAATTCGACACGACGAAAACCCATGGCATTGATCCCGACGCTGTTGAAGCTATCGCTTTCGCCTGGTTGGCTAAACAAAGAATAGATGGCAAACCCGCTAATTTACCCGCCGTTACAGGAGCTCATGAATCGGTATTACTCGGAACAATTTACCAGAAGCGATAAAAAAAGGACGCGTAAGCATCCTTTTTGAGAATAGTTATTAAACAAGCCTAAACAGAGAAAGATGAGCCACAGCCACAGGTGGTCTGCGCATTTGGGTTACGAATAACGAACTGCGCACCTTCCAGTCCTTCTGAATAATCGATTTCCGCGCCAGTCAGATACTGGATACTCATAGGATCGATAAGTAGCTTCACACCTTCTTTCTCAACAATCGTATCTCCATCAGTAATATTTTCGTCGAAACTAAAACCATACTGAAAGCCTGAACAACCGCCCCCGGAAATAAATACTCTGAGCATCAGGGCCTCATTAGCTTCTTCTTCGATCAATTCCCGGACTTTGTCCGCGGCAGAATCCGTGAACACCAGAGGATCAGGGATTTGTTCTGCTAGTTGCTCCATTATCAATAAACTCCAGTAATCACTAGTAGGGGCGTAAATTTACCTTGTTACAGCAAAAAAACCAAGCTTTTTAGTCAAGTATTATTTTTACTCGGTTGCTTCCAGCGATTCCATATGATTCAGGGCCATCGGCAACTCTTCAGCTTCCTGAGTGTGGACCAGCTTACCGTTCACCTCTGCACCTATAGCCATCTCAATCAGATTGTAATAAACATTTCCGGTTACGCGGGCTTTAGAGGCCAAGTCGACATGTTCACCGCCATGCACATCGCCGATCACTACACCGTTCAAGACAACATATGGCACATTAACTTCGCCCTCTATAGTGCCCTGTTCGCTTAATGACAACATTGAACGGCTGTCCGGCTCGGCAATTACATTGCCTTTGATGGTGCCGTCTATGTGCAGACCACCACTAAATTTGATATCACCCATCACCTCCGTCTGCTGACCGATTAAGGTGTCAATCCTGGTGGTTTTACGTTTTCGCTTATCGCCCCACATTATAGTCCGCCTCCTAACTCGCTGGTGCTGTCCAATCAAATACTTCTTTAATAATAGCCTGATTTCTGGTCTTCGGCTGCAATTCGATCGCCACCCTGTCCGCAGTAAAATTATCGGGTAAAGCCAGCTTTATTTCCAAACGTTTAAAGCTCCGCAACTTATAACTAAGATCGATATTTTCACCTATTGCTACATCTTCAATTTTAAGGTCTTGTTCAGATTCATCCACTTTACCGACGATAGTAATCTTCATGGTGCCCGTCGCCTCGATACTGGCCTTGGCGACATGAGTCAACACCAGTTTTAAGCGATATGTTCTGTGTTGGGCTAAGGGTTCAATATAGATTCCATGAATATTAAGACCCTTTGCACCTCTCGTGGCATCCATTATGCCCTCATAAAACTCCAGTTCACCCTTCATTTTGTAAAGCGATTCCTGCAGAGACTTTATTTCATCTTGCAAAATAGCCGCTGTCTGCTTATCAACACTGGTTGTCCGCTCAAGCATCAGAACCCGTTCCTGAAGTGCGAGGCGTTCTTCTTGGAGCGATTGGTTAACTTCCCAGAGATTTTTCCACTCCTGATTGTCTCCAATTTGCTCGTAGATTAAGGCCCAGTGACCTTTGTCCAGCAGCAGCCATGTAAAGCTAGCAAGAAACATGCTCAATATCACAATTGCCACAGCAAATTGCCAGGGACGATGGTTCTTAACAACTAAACTGCTCATATTCAGTTAGTTAGCTCGTGGCCAAACTTTTGCCGTGTCTCGTACGCCTTCATGGGTATATTGCCGCCGCGGACAATCCTGTCGTTTCATTGAGACGAAACATGATATTCATGTTCTGAATCGCCTGACCGGCGGCGCCTTTCACCAGATTATCCTCAACTGCCAGAACTATGACAGTGTTTCCCTGCTGAGGTCTGAAACAGGCCAGTCTGCAATGATTTGACCCTCTGACACTGCTTGTATCTGGCGTCACCCCCTCAGGCATTACATCAACAAAGGATTCGTCTTTGTAACGCTCGCTATATAGTGACTGCAAATCCACCGAGGTGTCTTTTAGCGTGGCATAAAGAGTGGCGTGAATACCGCGAATCATCGGTGTTAAATGAGGAACAAACACAAGTTCAAGCTTTTCGGTACTGAGCGTTTGCAAAGATTGTTTTATCTCAGGCAAATGTCTGTGCCCATCTACAGAGTAAGCCTTGAAGGAATCTGCCGTTTCACAAAATTGACTGGCCATATTGGCTTTGCGACCGGCACCACTGACACCCGATTTTGCGTCGGCTATTAATGACTCAGGCCTAACCAGCTGATTTTCTATCAGTGGTAAAAATCCGAGCTGGATGGCGGTCGGATAACATCCCGGATTGGCAACAAGGTCTGCATCTTTCAGCTTCTCCCGGTTTAATTCTGGCAAACCGTATACCGATTGCGCCAGCAAGTCCGGGCAGGCGTGCTTCTCTCCATACCATTGTGCCCATTCTTCCGCATCTTTTAGCCTGAAATCGGCTGACAGATCAATAACCTTACATCCCGCCTGTAAAAGTACCTGTGCCTGATGCATGGCGACGGCATTTGGCGTTGCGAAAAATACCACATCACATTCTTTCACCAAGATGGAGTCAGGAGTAACAAATTCAAGATCAATATATCCCCGCAAACTCGGAAAATAATCCGCTACACGAGAGCCCGCCGCGCTTCTGGAGCAAACCACGCAAAGTTCTGCTTCGGGGTGACTAACTAGCAGGCGTAATAACTCAACACCTGTATACCCAGTTGCACCGATAACGGCTACTTTAATCATTAAACATCTCGCAAATTACATTGTCACAAAGGCATTCTCCAAGCATGGAAAGAATACAATGAACGATAGGAAATTGCTCTAACTTGAGGAAAAAACTGGAAGTCATACAGAGGAAAATAAAAAAGCGGCCGAAGCCGCTTATAAATCAATGTTGTTATTATTATTATTTCATTTGAACTGAGCACACAAGGTAATCAATTCAGCGCGCAGAATAACATCGAATGAAAATCTGTCAAGAGACCTAACTGTAGCTACAGAACTATTCAACTTTAGGCAACTCCAAACTATATGTTCAATAAATGCGCAATCCGCTATATCTTAAGCGATTGATTACAATTGTTTTTTTAATTTGGTGTAAACCAGGCTTTAGTAGCACATCAGATAGCATTACTATTCAACTATGCAACGACACCGGAGATTAAAATGGATACCGTTCAGATAATTGCTCTTACAATGGGTACCGCTTGGGCAAGTGGTATTAATCTGTATGCCGCCATATTCATGCTTGGATTAATGGGAACGACTGGAAACGTTGTACTACCAGAACAATTGGAGGTAGTGAGCGACCCAATGGTAATGTCTGTTGCCGGTGTGATGTATTGCGTCGAATTTTTTGCTGATAAAACACCCGGTGTCGATACGGCCTGGGACACTTTGCACACTTTTATCCGTATTCCGGCTGGCGCCATTCTCGCTATGGGCGCAGTGGGCGAAACTACCGCAGCGATGGAACTGACCGCCTTTCTGGTTGGTGGTTCAGTGGCTGCCGGAACGCATGCGGCAAAAGCAGGCACCAGGGTAATGATAAATACCTCACCGGAGCCATTCAGTAACTGGACTGCTTCGATTTCGGAAGATGTGCTTGTATTCACCGGCATGTGGGCGGCGCTCAATCACCCGGAAATTTTTCTGATCGGTCTGGTCGTTTTTATCGGACTGATGATCTGGTTGTTGCCAAAATTGTGGCGTGGAATCCGCTTACTCTTTTCACGTATCAAAAATTTATTTCAGGGTGGTCAGGCCATCACCGAACCAAATTTAATTAAATCGCCAGATAGTATGGCTGATGGCTGATAGTTCTAAAAATAGAACACTTGTATCTCTTGGCTGCCTGATTATCTTATGTATTGTCACCATTACTGTCTGGCAACTGAATTGGGCTGATAAACAATCACCCGACGTTAACCTTCAAACAATCGATGGCCGCAATATCAGGCTATCCACTTTACAGGGTGGGCCAGTTGTGCTCACTTTCTGGGCGACCACTTGCGATATTTGTGTAAAAAAAATCCCCGAGCTGTCAGCACTCTACCGTCAGTTTCAACCTCTGGGTATGGAAATCATTGCTATTGCGATGTCCTATGATCCTCCGAACCGAATCTTGTCATTTTCCAAAAACAGGGATCTGCCTTATCCCGTTGCGCTCGATATTGATGGTTCACTGGCGGCAGCGTTTGACGATGTAGATTTGACGCCGACAACTTTTCTGATCGATGCCGGAGGCAAAATCGTTTTTGATCACCGGGGTGATTTCGAGATTGATGTTCTTGAAAGAAAAATTCTGGAAATACTCAAACCAGAATCAGAGCACTCGAGTCTGACATCAATTTAATATACTCATAAATTATGCTCTGGCTTAAAGCACTACACCTGATATTTATGGTCACCTGGTTCGCGGGTTTATTCTACTTACCCAGATTATTCGTCTATCATGCAATGAGTGAGGATGAAGCCAGTATTGAACGATTCAAGGTCATGGAGCGAAAACTTTTTTATGGCATCATGACACCCGGTGCCCTGTTAACTCTGGTCTTTGGCTTCTGGACACTCTCGGCCTTTGGCTTGAGTAACTACACAGGCAGTATGTGGATGCCAGTCAAACTCGGTATCGTGTTACTAACTCTGCTCTACCATGTTTACTGCGGTAAAATAGTACTGGATTTTAAACATGACAGAAATACACGCTCACACGTCTGGTTTCGCTGGTTCAACGAAATTCCTGTGTTTTTTCTAATCGCTATAATTATTCTAGCAGTAGTCAGACCCATATAATTCTAGCAAGCTTAATCCATTTCAATCATTTCAAATTCATCTTTTCTGGCTCCACAATCCGGGCAGGACCAGTTAAGAGGAACATCCGCCCAGAGTGTGCCGGCTGGAATACCATCATCAGGCCAACCCAAAGCCTCATCATAAATGTGGCCACAAATTACACACATGTATTTTTTCATAATAAAGTCTCAAACGTTATTTTTGCTTTGCTAGCGTGTAGAATATTCTTTTGTCAGTTAAGACCGCGAACAATTAGCCGGAGAATACATTGAGTAAGCAATTAATTGAAAGAGCAAAAAAGGTTATCCCTGGAGGAGTCAACTCACCGGTTCGCGCTTTTAAGTCAGTTGGCGGAGCACCTGTTTTTTTTCAACGTGGTGCAGGTCCCTGTCTGTATGACAACAATGATAAGGCCTATATTGATTACGTCGGCTCCTGGGGTCCGATGATTCTTGGCCATGCCCACCCTGAAGTGATTGAGAGTGTCACAAGCGCAGTCGCTAATGGCTTGAGTTTTGGTGCGCCTACACAAAGCGAGACTCTGATGGCAGAGAAAGTCTGTGAAATCATGCCAAGTATTGAAAAAGTACGCATGGTTAATTCCGGCACAGAGGCCGCTATGAGTGCGATACGACTTGCGAGAGGTTTTACCGGCAGGAATAAAATAATCAAATTTGAAGGTTGTTATCACGGGCACACCGATTCTCTTCTTGTAAAAGCAGGCTCCGGCGCCTTAACTCTCGGCGTTCCAACTTCGCCAGGTGTACCGGCCGATCTGGCCAGCCACACACTTACGCTGGATTACAACAAAACTGATGAAGTTGAATCCATATTTGGCGAAATTGGCGATGAGATTGCCGCCATCATCGTCGAGCCGGTAGCCGGGAATATGAATTGCGTCCCCGCCAGGCAAGATTTTCTGAACACCTTGCGAAGAGTGTGCGACGAACACGATACTTTGTTAATTTTTGATGAAGTAATGACAGGCTTTCGGGTCGCACTCGGCGGAGCCCAGGCTCACTACAACATAAAACCGGATCTGACTATTCTTGGCAAAATCATAGGCGGCGGCCTGCCCGTCGGTGCTTTTGGTGGTCGCCGCGATATAATGGATCATATTGCACCTGATGGGCCGGTTTACCAGGCCGGTACTTTATCCGGTAATCCGGTTGCCATGGCAGCTGGGCTGCGCACTCTGGAGTTGCTTTCCCGACCAGGAGTTTATGACAGCCTTGTTGAGAAAACTTCCCTGCTGATCAGGGGAATTCAAAAAGTAGCCAAAAAAGCGGGTATCGCATTTTCTACTAATTATATTGGCGGAATGTTCGGTTTATTTTTTACTGTCGAGGAGCAAGTAGATTATTTTTCTCAGGTGATGGCCTGTGATAGCGAACGCTTCAATCGTTTTTTCCATGGCATGCTTGAGCGAGGATTTTACCTGGCCCCTTCCGCCTACGAAGCAGGCTTCATGTCGCTGGCCCACAGTGAAGACGACATAGCCATGACAATCGAAGCGGCAGGCCAGTGCTTTCAGACATTATGAGTCAAAAATTTATCGAGTTGATTAGCAAACAGCATTCGATCACTATTTTTTAAAGCTGCCGGACCGCCAGTTTCGACACCACTTGAACGTAATGTTTCCATAAAGTCCCGACTCGACAAACGGCTACGTATATTGTTACTCGTATAGAGTTCACCACGAGGACTAATAACGACAGCCCCTTTTTCAATCGCCTCGGCCGCCAGAGGAATGTCTGAAGTCACGACCAGATCCCCGGCTGTAACTCTTTTAACGATTTCGTTATCTGCCACGTCAAAACCCGAGCCAACCTTCAAAAAATGGATATTGCTGTCCGCAGGGGTACGCAGATACTGATTCGCAACGAGACTGAGCCTGACACCAGTACGTCTCGCTGCTTTAAAAAGTATTTCCTTTATCACAAGCGGACAGGCATCCGCATCTACCCAGATTTCCATCTAATCCTGTTCTTCTGATTATTCCTGCCGAAGTCGGTCTAAAAAAACTGAATACTTCCAGAGACGGTGACATTTATTTTGCTCGTCCCCGCTTCGACAGCCGGTGCACTGGCCATCTCCATAGTTTTCATGCTGCTTCGTTGGGCTCGCAAATACTGAGGACTCTGTCCGCTAGTATTGATATGCAGATTAACGATACGATAGTCCTTATTGTCCATATGTTTTTTAAGTATCAGGGCACGTCTCTTGAAAGCCTGCATAGCTTCTTCGATAAGCTCACTTTCTATGACATCCCGACTTGCTTTGCTGGCACTGAACAACATTTGCCTGACCTGTAGTTTTTCCTGCAACTCACCAACCAACTCACTCAAGCCGGCCATGTTATGGCTTTTCAATTGTACTTCCTGACTGACGCGCCAACCAACGACATCCTGGTTCTTGTAGACCGGATAAGTCTGATAAGCGCGCGTGCTGACTTTGATATCCTTATTTCGTTTTGCCAGATTAAGGGCCCATTTAACTTCAGCGTTTACATCTCTGGATAAACTGGTGGCGTTTTTGCCCTGCCGCTCACTGACCAGCATTACCTGCATTTCATCATTGGGCACATCCCGTTCGACCTGCGCTTGCATATTGACCTGGTTGAAGAGTGTCTCAGCTTCGTGAGCGCTGAGCGGACTGGTGAATATCAGACTTGCGATTAAGATAATTCGATTACTTGGCCGGGCCATACTGCGTCTCCTTTTTTATCGTTGGTAGCATTGTAAACGCATGAGTTTCGACTTTGGGTTAAATTCTGTTGACAAAAACATTGCTGCGGCGCAACATTCAGCATCAAAGTTTAGGCAACCCCAGTAACGTCAAAAGGAGAACTCGATGTCGAAAATTCGTGAAGTAGTCGTAGTCAGCGGAACCCGCACAGCCATAGGTACATATGGCGGCAGTTTGAAAAATACCTCTCCTGGCGAGTTAGCGGCAAGCGTGGTGAAAGAAGCTATTTCCAGAGCCGGAATGAGTGGTGAAGACATCGAACACACTGTTATTGGCAATGTGATTCACACGGAACCCCGCGATATGTACATCTCCAGAGTCGCCGCAGTTAATGGTGGCGTTCCTATTGAGTCACCCGCCTATACGGTAAACCGTTTGTGCGGCAGTGGTATTCAGTCCATCGTCAGTGCAGCACAGATTATTATGCTTGGCGACGCCGACACAGCGGTGGCCGGTGGAGTAGAAAACATGAGCGCCGCACCTTACTGGGCACCGGCGATGCGCTGGGGCCAGAGAATGGGTGAAGGCAAAATGATCGATGCAATGAACGCTGCCCTGCACGATCCCTTTGATGCCTGTCACATGGGCATCACCGCCGAAAATGTGGCTGACAAGTACACTATTAGCCGCGAAGATCAGGATGCATTCGCAGTAGAGAGTCACCGCCGCGCTGCTAACGCGATTGATCAAGGCTATTTTAAAGATCAAATTACCCCTATCGAATTAAAATCACGCAAAGGTACGACGATATTCGATACTGACGAGCATGTCCGTCGCGATGCCAGTCTGGAAGGCATGGCAAAGCTGGCCACCGTATTCAAGAAAGGTGGTTCCGTTACTGCGGGTAATGCATCAGGAATCAACGATGGTGCCGCGGCCATCACTTTAGTGGAATCAGGCTACGCCGAGAAAAAAGGATTGAAGCCAATGGCCAGATTAGTGGCCTATTCCCACGCCGGTGTCGAACCATTGCTAATGGGAACCGGTCCGATTCCGGCAGTACAGAAAATAATGAAAAAAACCGGCCTGAGTGTTGATGATATGGATGTTATTGAATCCAATGAGGCTTTCGCCGTTCAGGCACTCTCGGTTAGTCGTGAACTGGGACTATCCGCAGAGAGGACTAATCCCAACGGCGGTGCCATCGCACTTGGTCATCCGGTAGGAGCGACTGGTTCTATTATCACGGTAAAAGCGCTGTATGAGTTAGAACGAATTCAGGGTCGCTACGCCTTAGTCACTATGTGTATTGGCGGTGGTCAGGGTATTGCAGCGGTGTTTGAACGCCTCTAGTTTACGATCAAAGAGTGGAAAAACGGTCACACTTCAAGAAAACTCTATAATCTCGTTGATAAATAACGAAAAAGGTTGATAATTTCGCGCAGATCAAGAAATTATGTACTAGGATTAACAGAGTTTTCGAATGAGTGATAAAGCACCATTGAGTGAGAGTGTCAGCAGCCCCGCCGAATTATTGACCGCTGTCCTGCCTGAGCAGCAGCCATTTCATTCGCCCATGCCGCAAACTGATAAACTCAGTGAGGCGATCAGTCTTGCTGCTACAGAATTGCTGCAACGTCAGGATGAGACAGGCTGGTGGCGTTTTGACCTTGAAGCTGATGCAACAATCCCGTCTGAATACATGCTTCTTCAGCATTTCCTCGGAACAGTTGATACGGAGCGGGAAAGTCGAATGGTGGATTACCTGCACAGCCGTCAAATGAAAGATGGAAGCTGGCCACTTTATCACGCCGGTCCCGGTAACATCAGCGCGACAGTAAAGGCATATTTCGCTTTAAAGGTTGCAGGCGTAGATCCGACTTCGAATGCGATGATAAAAGCACGGCAATGGGTGCTTACTCATGGTGGTGCCGAAAACGCTAATGTCTTCACACGTTTCACATTGGCAATGTTCGGTCAGGCTCCCTGGCGAATCGTGCCTTGCATGCCGATAGAAATTATTTTTCTGCCACAATGGTTCATATTCAGCCTCAACAAAGTATCTTACTGGTCGCGTTGTGTGATTATTCCTTTGTTAATTCTTTATGCTAAACGCCCGGTCTTTGAATTAAAGCCGGAACAGAATATCCGCGAGCTGTTTATTGCACCACCTGAATCTCTGAAAAATCTTGATCACTTTGTTCCCGGAAAACCACTTAAGAATGCCTTTATCGTAATCGACTGGGTTCTGAAAAAAGTTGAGCCACTGTCTCCAGAATGGCTGCGTCAGAAAGCTATCGACAAGGCAGAGGCCTGGACTCGCGAACATATGTCCGGCGAAGGTGGTATTGGCGGCATTTACCCTGCCATGGCAAACGCGGTGACTGCATTGACTTTGCTCGGCCATGACAGCAACGATGCTGATATGGCTCGTGGGCTCAAAGCGATAGATGATCTTGTTATTGATGAAGATGAAACCTATGTCCAGCCCTGTGTCTCACCCGTCTGGGATACCTGTCTGAGTATAAGCGCACTATCTGAAGCTGAATTAAAGATTGACCACAGAAGTTTTCGAAGCGCTGTCGACTGGCTGTTCGATAAACAGGTGTTTGTGCGTGGTGACTGGAAATCAAAAGCCGGTGATCTCGATTGTGGTGGTTGGGCCTTTCAGTTTGAAAACGACTTTTATCCGGATGTCGACGATACCTGCAGCGTAGTGATGGCTATGCTGCGAATCGGTGTTCACAATAATCCCGCAAAACTCAGACGTATCGCTCAGGCGGTCAACTGGGTGATTGGCATGCAGAATTCTGATGGCGGCTGGGGTGCGTTTGATATCGATAATCACTATGAGTATCTGAATAATATACCCTTTGCCGATCATGGTGCACTGGTAGACCCGAGCACTGCAGACCTTACCGGTCGCTGCATCGAGATGCTGGCCATGCTTGGTTACGATCGAAGTTTCACTCCAATCGCCAGGGGTCTTCAGTTTCTACAGAAAGATCAACACGAGTCCGGTGCCTGGTTCGGCCGCTGGGGTGTGAATTTTATTTATGGCAGCTGGTCAGTATTAATAGGACTGGGAATTCTAGGTGAAGACTCCAGCCAGCCATATATCAAGAAAGCCATCAACTGGTTATGTTCGGTGCAGAACAGCGACGGTGGCTGGGGTGAAGATTGTAATAGTTACGATGACCCTGAACTCAAAGGCCGCGGTGCCAGTACAGCATCACAAACCGCCTGGGCTCTGTTAGGCCTGATGGCTGTAGGCGAGGTGAATTCAGAAAGTGTACAACGTGGAATACATTACTTAATGCGCAACCAGGAGAGCGAAGGAGCCTGGCAGGAATCACTATATTCTGGCACAGGCTTTCCCAGAGTGTTCTATCTGCGCTACCACGGATACAGTCATTACTTTCCACTCTGGGCATTATCTGTATATAGAAACGTGAAACAGGGCCTGCCAACAAAGCAGGAACTAGTCCGCGATAGCGGTCCCATTGATCTGGGTCCTTTACCGGTTTTGCAACAATAATTACGCCGAGGTATTACCAAAATGGTAGCTAGTGCAAAAATTTTATCTGCTGAAGTGGAAACGGGTACGATTAAAACCTTCAACGATGCAGAGCGGGTATATTACGACGGCTACTGGATTAGATATTACGATTCAAGTAACACCCTTGCACTGAAAAAACGTCTCATCGATCAACTTGCCCGTCGTGTTTTTCATCATACTGAATCAGGCATTAACACACCGGGTCGCAAACTCGAAGAAGTCAGATCACATTATGAGAAGGAACAAAACTCGGCTAAAAAACGCGTGTTGGCCGCAATGCTTGCAGGTGCTCTGCTTAACAGGGGTGTCGATGTACTGACAAAAATAGTGGAACTGGAAGAAATAGGCGTCATCATTGAGAAAGACAATGAATTGATTAAAACCTGCGGTCGCTGTTTTCTGGGAGCGCTCGAATATGGAAAATACATTCGTCCGGTACGTGCTAAGGAAGGTCTGGAAGAACTATGGGGAGAACCTTTCAAAGCCTTCACCATGCCTACTGATAAATTCTACGAGACTCGTTATATCAAACTTGCGCAGACCATGCGTCATATAGATACAGTGAGTCTTCGCCTGACAGAACTATTCAGAGGTGCGTCAAGCTTTATGGAAGTTGTGCCGAAAATTATAGAATTAGCTGACTGTTGTAAACAGGTCACGGAAACAATGCGTAGTGATCCGGCAATGATAGAGATCTGGCCTCACTACGTCAGTATTGCAGATGAATTACGCTCCTTTAAAGCCAGGTCAAAAGAAGGCTCCACAAACGCTCAACGGGCCATGGGTAGACGGGGCAAGGAATTGATTCTGGCGGGCGTCGATCTCATCGATGATATGGCAAATATGCGAATACCACTTCCTAAAACCACACAGTCCTTTCTACATAAATGCGACACGTTTTCAGAGCGCTATGGCTCACGTTTGAAAGGCTAATTGAATCTTAAGAGAAAACTCTAATGAGCGAATATGCATCCCCAGCTAAAGACATAAATTTTGTCCTCAATGAAATTGCCGGACTTGGAGAAATCAGCCAACTTTCCGGATTTGAAGATCTTAGCCCTGATCTGGTTGAAGCAGTAATAGAAGAAGCTTCCCGACTTGCCACTGGCGTGCTCTCACCCCTTAATAAACCCGGCAACGATACCGGCTCCCGGGTTGAAGACAATAAAGTAATACCACTAGAAGGATTTTCTGATATTTACCAGGCATTCAGAGAAGGGGGCTGGCCTGCCTTACCATTTGCTCCTGACATGGGTGGTCAGGGGCTACCTGAACTGATTGCTACCGCTACAAATGAAATCTGGCAGGCCTCTAACATGGCTTTTGCTTTGTGTCCTATGCTCACTGAGGGCGCGGCAGTGGCGATTAATGCTCACGCATCAGCCCAACTAAAAGATACTTTTCTTCCGAAAATGATCTCCGGAGAATGGACGGGAACCATGAACCTGACGGAACCTCAGGCCGGCTCGGATCTTGCCGCAGTAAAAACAAAAGCAGAACCTGCTGGCGATCATTATCTGCTTTCAGGTCAGAAAATATTTATTACCTGGGGTGATCAGGATTTTACCGACAATATTGTGCATCTGGTATTGGCCCGACTACCTGATGCACCGGACGGAATTAAAGGTATTTCGCTTTTTATTGTTCCCAAGTTTGTCCTGAATGAAGATGGAACACCGGGTGAACGCAATGATGTTTACCCTGTATCCGTGGAACACAAATTAGGCATTCATGCCAGTCCGACCTGTGTAATGAGCTATGGCGACAATGGCGGCGCTGTTGGATACCTTGTCGGTGAACCACACAGCGGTATCGCCTGTATGTTTACGATGATGAATCACGCTCGTCTGGCAGTTGGCGTTCAGGGCTTGAGTATTTCCGAGCGCGCTTATCAACACGCATTGAGCTATGCAAAAGACAGAACTCAGGGACAGGCTATCGGTCAGAAGGGTAAAGTCACCATTATTCACCACCCGGACGTACGTCGCATGTTAATGCTTATGAAAAGCGGTATAGAAGCCATGCGTGCGCTTTGTTATGTGAGTGCCGCATCTCTTGATTATATTCATCACGGTGAATCGGATGAGACGAGAGCTTTTCACACTGCTCGCTTTGCACTTCTCACTCCGGTCACCAAAGCCTGGTGCACCGAACTGGGGCAGGAACTCAGCTCACTAGGCGTACAAATTCACGGCGGCATGGGTTATGTAGAAGAAACCGGTGCCGCACAGCATTTTCGTGATGCGCGCATCACAACAATTTACGAAGGCACTACCGGTATACAGGCAATGGACCTTGTCGGCAGAAAAGTTATCCGCGACTCTGGAAATGCCATCAATGCATTGCTCACTGAAATGCGTGAACTCTGTGAAAGTCTGACAGCTAAAGAAACCTCCTTGCTGAATGGATTCCAGCAACAGTTTAAGAGCGGCATTGAAAACCTGCAAAATGCCAGTGAGTGGATTCTTCAAAATTACGAATCGGATGCGAATGCTCCGGGTTCTGTTGCGGTAAATTTCATGATGTTGATGGGTACCGTGTGCGGTGGCTGGTTAATGGCAAAAGCGGCCTTAAGCGCTCTTAATAAACTGGAACAAGGTAATGATGACCGTGATTTTTACGAGGCAAAGCTGATTACCACCCGTTTCTATGGCGAGCACTATTTACCACGCAGCGCTTCCTATCTGTCTTCGGTTATCGCAGGCAGTGAAAGCATTATGTCACTCTCAAACGAGCAATTTTGAATACTACTGACTTAGACCTTGAGCTCAGCGAGCCCCCCGAAACGAGAGTAATATTTTCTATCAACATCCGGCAAGGCCCCGTCGATTGTTTCAAGCGAGTTCATAATGTACTCTTTCGCACCCAGGTGCACCTGTTCATAGAGTTTTGCAGTTAGTTGGAAGGCCGTTTTTCCCGGCCAGTTGGCAGGCAATAACTCTTCCGGCAGATCCGCATCACTAAGTAGGATACGTCTGTACTCATGGATCAGCAGAGTTCGGATAAGAAAACAGCTTTGCGCATCGATTTTTTTTGTTTTCCTGACCACGCTTACCAGCACTCTGAATTTGTCCAGAAATTCCTCATAGCGCAAGGCTATCTCTTCGAGTTGCCATGAACTATGAACGAGTTGCTTCAGACATGCTTTGGAAAGCAAATCTTCCGTTTTCGCCTTTAATACGATCGTCTCATTAGTAATTCCCATTTCCTGTAAAGTTTCGTCCAGCGAGGAGCGATCACCGGAAGGATGAGCAAGAACCCCCTGTGCTATTCCTCCGTATCCTAGCCATAGTAGCTCTTTACGCAACTCTTCGCGTTTTTCATTAGTGCTGGGAATCACCACCGTCCAGATTCCATCCCATTCTTCTTCCCGTTTGAAGTAAATTCGTCTAGCTGCTTTTTCATAATGTCTGATTCCAAAATCAGTAAAACTATAATAACTGCGTCGACCTGCCTGTTTACTAACGAGCCAGTCTTCTTTTACCAATCTGAATACCGCTGTTCGGATTTGCCGAGCATTCAAACCGAAGGGCCCCAAAGACTCAATAAGGCTACCGAGCCAGATTGAATTACCGTGTTGAGAAATTGAATCGCCGAAAATTGATATAATCAGTGAGCCGGCCCTTACCGGGCTTTGACTGGAAAATTCATCCAGATAGTCTTCTACCAACTTTAGTCCAGTCATTGTTTAAGCCATAAAAACAAGAAAATTCAGACCTGCCCGATTATTGATCGAAATCGACGATGACTTTATTGGAGATTGGATGTGATTGACAGGTCAGTATATAGCCTGCCTCGAGTTCTGCGGGTTCAAGCGCATGATTAATATCCATATCGACTTCACCTTCCACCAGCTTTGCTTTGCAGGTCGAGCAGACTCCTGCCTTACAGGCATATGGCAAATCCAAACCGTTGTGCATACCGGCATCCAGTATATTTTCTCCGACTGCAGCCAGATCAAAATTAATGGCTCTGCCCCCTGATATTATGGTGACATCGCTGGTTTTCTGCTCGCCGTAATCTGCTATGCGCTGAGTATATTTATCCAGTGCGACTTTCGAATCTTCCGACGAACTGGTGAACAATTCGTAATGTATACTTGTATCATCAAAACCCATACTTCTGAAACCACGGGATATCTCAGACATCATAGCCTGCGGTCCACAGATAAAGGCCTCGTCCGTATTTTTAATATCGATTAATTTATTCTTGTAAAGTTCTGCACCTTTTTTGTTGTCAATAATTCCGTTCAGAAGATCTGCTCCCTGGTCTTCATTATCCATAATATTTATCCACTGAAAGCGGCTCATATATCGGTTCTTGATAAAACCAAGTTCCTCCATAAACATCACAGAATTACTGCGTAAATTGCCATACAGCAGCGTCACCTGACTGAGTGGCTCTACATGTAGTATTGTTTTTATGTTCGAAAGAATCGGAGTGATTCCACTGCCGGCGGCAATAAGCATATAATTCTTTTTGTTTTCAGGATTCAGCTCCGTATAGAAATTCCCCTGAGGTGGCATTACATCAACAGTGAAGCCAGGCTTGAAATTGTCGTTCGCAAAATTTGAAAACCGACCTCCATTGACTCTCTTTATACCTACGCGCAAATGCCCATCGTGAACCCCGGAACAAATTGAGTACGAACGCCTCACCTCTTCCTTGTCTATCTCGGCCTTCATAGTCAGAAACTGACCTTGTTTGAAACGAAAGGCTTCTTCTAAATCTTCCGGCAAATGAAAGGTCACGCATATTGAAGAGTCAGTTTCAGCGCGAACATGAGAGACAGTTAGTGTGTGAAAACCTGTGCTATTCATAATTAAGATTCATATCACTTTGAAGTAACAAAAAGACTCTTTGCAATCATCACACTGATACATGGCCTTACATGCAGTAGAGCCGTATTCGCTGATCAAACTTGTTGCACTGGACGCACAAAGTGGGCAACGTTCCGGCCTATTAGCCAGAGTAGCACCGGCCGGCGGTGCAATACCGAATTTTTCCAGTTTCTGTTTTCCCTCAGTACTTATCCAGTCCGTTGTCCATGCCGGGGATAACACCGTTTTTACTTCTACATCGACTATGCCATTGGCAGTCAGAACTTTGCTGATATCTTCCTGCATAACATCAAGTGCTGGACAACCGGAATACGTTGGTGTGATGGTCACTACAATTTTTCCTGCGCTGTTTTCAACATTTCGCAGCACTCCCAGATCCCGGAGTGAAAGTACCGGAATTTCAGGATCCTTAACCTGTTCCAGCAATTCCCAGATTGCCGCAACATTGTCAGCTGCAATTTGCCCGGAAAACCCCTCAGGATTCTCACAAACATCAAGCTGAATAATCACCACTCCAGACCCGGATAGCTTCTTTGCATGTATTGCAGTTCAGACAATAAGTGGCCGAGATGTTCGGTATGAAACCCGGCCCGGCCGCCTCGAACAGTCCATTCCTGCTGAGGTACATCAATCGTAGCTTCCTTCAAGATAGCGCCAATCTGCTTTTCCCATTCCGGCTTCAGATCTTTGGTATTGACGGCAACACCAAGTTTGACCAGCTTCTCCTCAACTTCGTCCTGCTCAAACATTTCAGGAACATAACCCCAGATTGCATCAAAACCCGCTTGCAAACGATTGTGACTTTCTTCAGTACCATCGCCGAGACGCAGCACCCAGTCAGTACTTCTTCTCAGATGATATTTTGTTTCTTTTATCGCTTTCCCGGCAATCGCTGCCAGTGTCGCGTCTTTCGACTGAGACATCTGTTCAAGTTGCAGCGTATAAAACACATCAAGAATTAGTTGTCTCGCCATTGTTTGTGCGAAATCACCACGCGGTAACTCATTGATTAAAAAATTCTGATAATCACGGCACTCGCGCAGAAAAGCAAAATCGTCTTCACTTTTTTCTCCCTCACTCAGATCGGAAGCGTAGGAGTAATGCATTCTTGCCCGTCCGATATAATCAAGAGCGATATTAGACAAAGCAATATCCTCTTCCAGAAACGGCCCGTTTCGACACCATTCTGACAATCGATGGCCGAGAATAAGCGCATCATCGCCAAGACGCAGCGTAAATTGCAGCAACAAATCTTTATCTCTCAGGTCACTCATAATTAATTTCATTCACTAGCTACATGTTGTCTACTTCTTTCGGCAACTGGTAATAGGTAGCATGGCGATAAGGTTTATCGTCCATCGGGTCATAAAATGACTCCGCATCATCTTCCTGAGAGGCAACAATATCTGCGGACTTTACGACCCATAGACTCACTCCTTCACTGCGTCGTGTATAACAATCCCGCGCATACTCAAGTGCTTGCTGATGATCTTCTGCGTGCAAACTGCCCACATGCCGATGGTCAAGACCGCGTTTAGAACGAATAAACACTTCGAACAATTCCAGTTTTTCTGTACTCATTTATACTCTCCTAGGCCGCGTGTCTCGCTTTTTTCTTGGCATCGTATGCTTTCAGCGCATCACGCACCCACTCACCTTCTTCATGGGCTTTTACGTGATGCTGAATCCGCTCTCTGTTGCAGTGACCATCACCCTTTATAACTGCATAAAATTCATCCCAATCAAGTTCACCAAAATCATAATGGCCCCTGTTTTCATTCCATTTTAATTCTGGATCAGGATATTCAAGCTTGAGTACGTCAATTTGCGGGACACTCTGATCCACAAACTTTTGTCTGAGATCATCGTTCGTTTCCCTTTTTATTTTCCAACGCATGGACTTTGCGCTGTGAGCGGAGTCGGCATCGTGGGGACCGAACATCATCAGCGACGGCCACCACCAGCGATTCAGTGCATCCTGAGCCATCTCTCTTTGTGCCTGATTACCTCGGGAAAGACTCAGCATAATTTCATAGCCCTGACGCTGATGAAAACTTTCTTCCTTACAGATTCGTACCATTGCCCTGGCATAAGGACCATAAGAAGTGCGTTGCAGAGAGATCTGATTAACAATCGCCGCACCGTCGACAAGCCAGCCAATTGCACCAATATCAGCCCAGCTTAAAGTAGGGTAATTAAAGATTGAGGCATATTTCGCTTTACCGCTTTGCAGGGCCTCAATCATTTCGGCCCGACTGACTCCCAGAGTTTCTGCCGAGCTGTAAAGATAGAGACCATGTCCGCCTTCGTCCTGGACTTTCGCGAGTAGTACCGCTTTGCGCCGCAGAGTCGGTGCGCGGGTCAGCCAGTTGCCCTCCGGCTGCATGCCGATGACCTCAGAATGCGCATGCTGGGATATTTGTCGGATCAGATTCCGCCTGTACTCTCCAGGCATCCAGTCCTTTGGTTCAATTTTCTCTTCCTTGTCGATCCGGATTTGAAAAGCCTGTTCCAAATCAGCTGTGTCTTCTGTATTCATGCCATACTCTTGATTAATTTATGATACAAAAACTGTAGGAATGATTATAATTCTGTATCATATTTTATCAAGTGAATTTTGCCAGCTATCTCAGTCCTGAATCACCGCCTCATTTAATTGCACTGAACGACCTCGAAAATGAGCCAATACTTCGCCGTCGCTTTTGCGAACAGTAACGTCGTATAAGCCGGTGCGGCCACCTTTTCTGCGTTCTTCAGCGGTCGCAATCAAGTCATCAGCCTCTTTTCCGGGACGTACAAAGTCGATGTCACAATTCTGTGCGAGGGCTACTCTGTTGTAACTGTTACAGGCATAGGCAAATGCCGTGTCAGCAAGCAGGAATAGATAGCCACCATGACAGACGTCATGTCCATTGAGCATATCGGCACGTACTGTCATTTTTAAACTGGCGTGACCGCATCTGACAGAGTCCAGAATTATACCGGCAGCCTGAGCTGCGACATCTCGTTCATACATAGCGTCGGCACAGGCAGAGGCCAATTCGTCTGCTTCTGTATCACTCATTGAAAGATGACTCGAATAAAATTGTAGCAATACAAGGCCTGATGACTCAAATGAAGTAGAGATTTGCGTTGAACGATAATATTCAAAAACGTAAGTTCGTTTTTATTTTTTCTTGAAAAACTTCCCGAGTATCGTCTTTTCCTTCTTACCCTTTTGCTGCTGGGCCAGACGCGCCTCTTCTTTTTCAGCCGCCAGTTTTTTCGCCGTTATATCAGCCTGCAGTTTTGCGCGTAGTTGAGTTCTGGCTTCGTCAGAGATTGTATTACCGACCATCTCGTTATACTTATTAGCTTCTCGCATAACATGGTGAGTTAATTCGTCCATTAATTCGGCTGTAATATCACTCTTTTTTAAATAATTGGTCTGCGACCAGAGCGAGCTGTAATTTCGAATCGTCAGACTGATAGCGTCCCGATCCAGCTCCGCAGTAAAACGGTATTTTGTTTTTACAGGCGGTTTAATCTCAAACTTGACTGATTTGTTACCTTCAACTGATGTCGTTATACAATTAATTCGATTGTCTGTTAAAAGCGCTTTGAAATTGCTGGTGCTGGTACCGGAAGGCAGAAGGGCATAGCTGGGATTCTCAGCTGAATTTTCAAATTCAAATACCCAGTCTCGCTCTTTATCTGCTGAGGGGTGAGATATTTTATAATTCTGACACTTAAGACGTTTCATAGTCACAGAATCGTTAATTTCAAAATCAATAAATGTCTCATTTTCGAGAACATTCAGTGTGCTGGCCAATTCTGTAAAATGGGACTTCAGATACTTCATCACAGGCGACAGTTTGCGCCATTTCTGCTCATCCGATTCACCTGCGGGCTCGGCGCCCTGATTTCTCAGTGTTGCGTCTGAAGCTTGTTTCTTGAGCTCTTCTAATTTGGACATAAACCTGATTCCACTCTGGCACCGGTCTGACGATAGGAGGGAAAGCCTAAAATGACTGGCTCACGCAGTCAAGTAAGAGTTAATAAAGAAGCAGTAAATCCTCGGAATCAGACGACTTTTCCTCTCTTCTCAAGCAATCCGGTTTACTCTTTTCTGGCCACCAAAGTCATTACATCGTAAATCGCGACAATAGTATCCTCCTGATTCCTGATTTCTACCGCCCATCTGACTACACCCGTGGCTGTTTCTTCATCCTCCCGCTTGTCTTTACGAATTTTTTGCTTAACAGTCAGATGGGCCTGAATCGTATCGCCAATGCCTACCGGTTCAATAAAACGCAGATTCTCAAGTCCATAGTTGGCAATGACGGGACCCGGAGCCGGATCGACAAACAGTCCCGCAGCGGCAGAAATAACGAAATAACCATGCGCGACCCGTTTACCAAAGAATGATTCTTTCGCTGCAACTTCGTCAAAATGGGCATAAAAATGATCGCCAGACAAACAACCGAAGTTCACGATGTCCGCTTCAGTAACTGTTCTGCGGTGAGTGATGTAGGATTCACCAATTTGTAGCTCGTCGAAAAACTTTCTGAAAGGATGCACGACATCGCTTATGGTCTTCGCCCCTACGTGAAATTCACCGGTGATATTCATCAGAGTAGTTGGCGACCCCTGTAGAGCCGTGCGTTGCATATAATGTTTAATAGCACGTTCGCCACCCAGCTCTTCACCGCCGCCGGCACGACCAGGTCCGCCATGTACCAGAGTAGGCAGAGGCGAGCCATGTCCAGTTGATTCCGCTGCGCAATCACTATTCAGAATAAGCATTCGTCCGTGATAAGCGGCTGTGCCCAGAACAATCTGCCCGGCTTCCTTGTCGTCGGCACTTACGACCGAACCGACCAGACTACCGCGACCGAGTTTCGCCAATTGCACCGCTTCGTCGATATCATCATAGGGCAGCAAAGTGCTGACCGGACCAAAGGCCTCTTCTGCATGCGGTTCTTCAGCGTGCAGAGGTTTTTCACAATAAAGCAGTGTCGCGGGGAAAAATGCACCTTGCTCCGCATCGCCACCGACAATCTCAAATTCGCGCTCACCGCCATAAATGAGTTCGCAACTTTGCCGAAGAACCTCAAGTGTCTTCCAGGTATCCCTGACCTGTTCTTGTCCCACAAGTGGCCCCATTTTCACGCCTTCCTGCGCCGGATCGCCCACCACTACTTTAGCAAGTCTGTCTGTCAGTGCTTTGCTTACCTCCTCAATTCTTGAGCGCGGCACAATGGCACGACGTATTGCCGTACACTTTTGACCGGCTTTGACTGTCATTTCCCGGACGACTTCTTTTATGAATAAATCAAACTCAGCGGAATCCGATTTCACGCTCGGTCCCAGAATACAACAATTGAGAGAGTCAGCTTCCATGTTGAAAGGAATAGAGTTATTGACGATATTGGTGTGTGATTTGAGCTTGCGCCCGGTCCATGCCGAACCTGTGAAGGTCACCACATCCTGTTCGTTAAGATGGTCGAGCAGATCACCCGTACTACCACAAATAAGTTGAATCGCGCCTTCAGGGAGAATCCCGCTGGCAACAATTTCCCTAACCATAGCCTCGGTCAGATATGCCGAGACCGTCGCCGGTTTCACAATCACCGGCATGCCTGCCAATAGACTCGGCGCGATTTTTTCAAGCATACCCCAGCATGGGAAATTAAAGGCATTAATATGTACAGCAAGGCCTTCACGCGGGACCAGAATGTGCCGGCCAACAAAAGCCCCGGCCTTTGACAGAGGCTGAGCATCACCTTCTACTAAAAAGGGTTGGTTAGGGAATTCACGTCGAACCAGGCTGCTGTAAGTAAATAAAGTTCCGATTCCACCTTCTATGTCTATCCAGCTATCGACTCGGGTTGCACCTGTCCAGGCGGAAACGCTGTAAAATTTTTCCTTCTCTGCCATGAGATGTTGTGCAAGTGCTTTCAAAGCATTAGCACGCTCATGAAAAGTCAGCTTCCTGAGAGCATGTCCTCCCTGCGCCCGGCCAAATTCAAGCATGTCTTTAAAATCCAGACCAGAACTCGACACCTTTCCAATAACTTCGCCATTAACCGCATTAAATACTTCAACCCCGGCATCGGATCCTGAAACCCATTGACCACCGACATAACTTTGAATGCTCAAATCACCGCTCCCTGAAATAACATCTTAAATATCTGAAAGGATGAATATGATACAAAAATATTGATACAATTGAAATTCTTGTGTTATTTTATTCAAATAGTCAGTGGGGGGGAATCAATGAGAGTAGCAGGACAGCACGACGCTCTTGAGACAATTGAAACAGCCAGTACAGATGAGTTGCAAGATTTACAACTGGAGCGTATGCAGTGGAGTCTTAAGCATGCTTACGACAACGTTGCTCATTACAAGCAGAAATTTGATGACACCGGTGTGCATCCCTCTGATTTAAAGCAACTCAGTGATTTAGCCAGTTTTCCATTCACGACAAAACTCGATCTTCGCGACAACTATCCTTTCGGTATGTTTGCCGTGTCAATGGATGATGTCGTCAGAATTCATGCCTCCAGCGGCACCACCGGCAAACCAACAGTTGTTGGCTATACGAAAAATGATATTGAGACCTGGGCCAAAGTTGTGGCCCGCTCCATACGCGCAGCCGGCGGCACGCATAAAGATAAAATACACGTCGCCTACGGTTATGGCTTGTTCACCGGTGGTCTCGGCGCACATTATGGCGGTGAATACCTCGGTTGTACGGTGATACCTATGTCAGGCGGTCAGACCCAAAAGCAGGCTCAGCTTATTCAGGACTTTGACCCGGAAATCATTATGGTCACACCTTCTTATATGCTCAGCATTGTTGATGAACTGGAACGTCAGGGCGTCAACTGTCAGGAACTAAGTCTGCGAACGGGAATATTTGGTGCAGAGCCCTGGACTGCATCAATGCGTGAAAATCTCGAGAAACGACTCGGAATTGATGCCGTTGACATCTATGGACTGTCAGAGGTCATGGGGCCTGGTGTCGCTCAGGAATGCGTAGATACAAAAGATGGACCGACAATATGGGAAGACCATTTCTATCCTGAGATTATAGATCCGGAAAGTGGCAAGGTAGTGGCCGATGGTGAAGAAGGTGAACTCGTATTTACTAGTCTGACAAAAGAAGCCCTGCCCATCGTCCGCTACCGCACACGAGACCTGACTCGTTTACTACCCGGTTCAGCGCGAACAATGCGACGCATGGACAAAATTACAGGTCGTAGTGACGACATGTTAATCATTAGAGGTGTTAATGTCTTTCCAACCCAGATTGAGGAACAGATCCTGCGTATTCCGGCTCTTGCGCCACATTATCAGATTGAAGTTACACGGCAGAACAATCTGGACATGATGCAGGTCAATGTAGAGCTCCTGCCCGGAGCGGAATCCGATAAAATTACCGAGGCTGAACAGGCACTAAACAAATATATAAAGGACATTATAGGTATTTCCACACGAGTCGTAGCCCATCTGGAAAACGGAGTTCCGCGTTCTGAAGGGAAAGCGCAGAGGGTAATTGATAAACGAAATCTAACTTAAACGAACATTCAGGAATTATTAAAGGTATCTTCGCTGATGTTTAATTCGTTCTGGATTTTCTTAATTAAGTGTTCGCGTGTACCGTTTACATCGATCAAGGGATCTCGGCGTAAGCTGCCCACTTCTTCAGCTGTATAAGGAATAAAATTATCAGGGATTTGCGCTCCCGAAAATTCGACTAGCATCCAGTTAATACATCCGTCAGTTCCTGGTCGTTAATAGGCGCATTAGCCGATCCCGGTACCTGAACAATAAACTCCCGGCCACCTTCGACATGTAGAAAGTTTCCGACGAAATCTTTGATTTTCGGCACCAGACCCGGTGAACCCGAAGCATCAGGCAAATGACAGCCCTGACAATTGAGAGTGTAATTTTGACGACCCAGATTGTCAGCACCGTCTTCAGCAAGACTCACACTCACAAAAGCTGATAATGTGATGTAACTCAGGATGAGTAGAAATAATTTCATTAATTCAGTAATTCCTATAACAGATACGTTTATTGGAGCATATTTTCCCTTAAGTGCAAAGAATTTATCTGAGTGGCAGAAAGTGCTTAATCATTGGCATTGTATGATTAATCGTAAACTGTTATTAAAATATGACACTGACAAAAGAGGATAGTTACTATGACTGATACAAACGATGGTGCCGATGCACGAGCGGTAATTGAAGAGTATGTTAATGCCTGCAATGATGGCGATGTCGACAGGCTACGGGCTATTTTCCATGATGATGCGCTAATGTCCGGCTATATGATGGGAGATTATATAATGGGCTCGCCAGCACCATTTTTTGAAGTAGTGGCCAATCCTCCGCCGGAGGCGCCTGCTAATCCAGGCAACTACAAAGGTGAAATCACCGATGTCCAGGTATCGGGACCTGTTGCCAGTGTGACACTAAAGGAAGCCGGCTTCATGGGAATGAATTTCACCGACTATTTCCATCTCGCTAAAGTCGATAATCAATGGAAAATTATTTCAAAAACTTTCAATCCTGAAACATGAGCTCAATACTATGGTGTCCTGAATGTCAGATATAAAATTTGCTTCAACTGTCATCCTCAGTCGTGGTTCGGGACTGGAACTGGAAGTCTATCTGGCTCTCAGAGCACCTGAATTGAGGTTCTTTGGCGGTTACTGGGTATTTCCCGGTGGCAACTTGAATCGAAAAGTCGATAGTCATTCAGAATCAGACCCGCTGGAACTAGCTCTGCTTCGCTGTGTAGTCAGAGAAACTCTGGAAGAAATAAATATTCTTGGCTCTTTGCTTGGGACAAGCTTCAGTGATGAACAGAAGAATGAGTTAAAGGACCTGATCAAGAATTCGCCGAAACAATGGCAGTCCTTTCTTGCCGACTATGATACTAGTTTAGAGAATATTAACCCGGTTCACCGGGTCACCACTCCCGAGTTTTTCCCCGTTCGTTTTGATACTCAATTTACACACGTCAACTTATTAGACAACGAGTCTCCTCAAATCGACAATTACGAACTTGTCGATGGCCGCTTCATGAAACCGATCGAAGCTGTATACGCCTGGGAGCAGGGGAAAATGGAAATCGCACCGCCAGTACTTTTTCTACTCCGCTTGTTGAGCGAACACGGTCTTGAGGTATTCAAGAATAAAGCTAAAGATGAAGAAAGCCTGCTTAATACAGGAAAACTACACCGCATATTTTTCTCACCTGGCATATTCATGGCACCTCTACGAACACCTACTCTACCACCTGCTACGACGACGAATACCATTATTATTGGAACAGACAGTTTATTTATTATTGACCCGGCTACGCCGGACAAAGAAGAACAGCAAAGACTGTTTGATGAAATGGACGCTCTCATCAATCAGGGAAAAAAGTTTGAGGCAATTCTGCTGACCCACCACCACGAAGATCATGTCGGTGCAGTGAACGCGGTAAGTCAGCGTTATCAACTACCGGTCAGGGCGCACAAAGAATGTTATGCAAGAATCGAGTCTGGTTTTATAAAAGGAGAAGCACTAAAAGAAGGTGATCGTCTTGAGCTCGGTACTGCGCCAGATGGAAGTAAGGACTGGCATCTGGCCGTGATGCATACTCCCGGACACGCCGTTGATCATCTATGTTATTTAGAAAGCCGGTATCAGGCGGCCGTCGTTGGCGATATGTTATCGACGATTTCCACCATTCTCATCGATCCCCCTGAAGGTCACATGCAAACTTACCTGGATAATCTACAACGCCTTAGTGAGCAGGGCATAAAAACGCTTTATCCGGCTCATGGTCCGGCAAATCGCGATGGTGTGGCTCTCATAAAACAGTTTCTGGAACACAGGAAGCACAGAGAAAAAGCGGTCATCAATGCCCTGAATTATAAATCTCAAAGCATTGATGATTTGTTACCTAAAATATACGACGACGTGCCAAAAGCCGTTTATCCAATTGCTTCGCGTTCACTTCTCGCAGGTTTAATCAAGCTGGAAGAAGATAATATTTGCACCCAGGATAAAAATGGCTGGTGCTTAAGACAATAATCAGCCCATCAATTGTTCTTCAATCTGGATAGTTGGGTCGATATTAGTAAAATTAACAATATCACCCATTATTTCATCGGCGTGCGCCGCAAGCGCTGCTTCAAATGCAGATACATCATCAAACTTTAAACTAGCTACAGTCACATAGGTTTCAGCAGTTCCTCCTGCCCCCGAAATCCCTTTATGCACTTCACAGCCACGCAAGGCATCGCCCCAACGCTCTTTAACCAGAACCATGTGTTTGTTAATGTAGTAATCGTAATCAAAATTACCACCTTCCTGTTTTGGATACATCACGCTGACTCTTATCATGTCTTTCTCCTTTAGTTTTATTATTAGTCTATAAACTTTTTGCTACAAGATAACCAGACCCCCCGCCAAGGCCCGGGCCCGGGTGTGTGGAGGCACCGATGTGATACAAATTCTTCAAGGGTGTCTGGTGGTTTTTTAATGCACGCAAAGGTCGCCATAAAAAATACTGATCAAGAGCGCAGTCGCCGCCATAAGGATCGCCACCAACGAGATTAATGTTAATCGCCTGCAAGTCGGCTGGCGAGAGTACCTTGCGAGACAGAATCGTCTCTTTCAAATTCGGAATGTGTTCAGCAATTCGATCAATAATGCGATCCGCATAAGCTTCGCGCACAGCTTCAGTCCAGCTACCATCTTCTGGCACCTCGATCTCACCTGCGGAGTCACCTTCAATATGTGAGGGTAGTTCCTGCAGTTGTATCCACAACAAGCCCTTACCTTCCGGTACCCGACTCGGGTCAAGCGCAGCCGGCTGACCTACTACGATAGTCGCGGTTTCCGGCAAGAGACCTCGATCCGCTTCATTCATGGCCTTTGAGACAGCATCTAGTCCCGGGGTTAGATGAGTAATGGCAACATTCATTAAATCTTCATTTGTCCATGCCGGTGCTTCACTCAGCGCAAGATGAATCTGCATGTCCGCATGGCCATGTCGAAAATTATGAGTTTGTTTGGCGACCACCGCAGGAACATCTTCCGGCTGCAGTAATCGTTCATACAACTGGCCTGGCGTCATACTGCATATCACGCTTTTGGCGGCACGATATTCTTGTCCATCGACAGTAGACACGCCTACGGCCTGACCGTTTTCAGTGAGCACCTTTTCAACATCGGCATTCACTTTAACTTCACCACCGTATGAGCAAATAAGTTTTTCAAAGGCTTCAACCAGTTTAAAGCTTCCACCTTTGACAACCGGACAGCCAACCATTTCAACAGTAAAGGCAATCACTCTGGCCATCTGTCCCGAGGTGGGTGAATCCGGTCCGATGCCTGTGTGTGCAGGCCAGGTGGCCAGACAGGCTGCAGCTTCTTCAGAATCAAAGGTTCTGTTCAGCCAGGTTCGGGCATTTTCCAGGCAATAAGCGAAATAGCCACTTAAAAACAGCGGCCCACGTTTAAACAAAGTTCTTAAAAATAATTTTAAAGTGGCAAAGGTCCAGAGCTCTGAACCAAGCAAAGTAAAGGTCAGGTCGAGCGATTGCTCCAGTTCCTGCATGGATTGCAGATAGCGATCACCATCTCCTGTTGCCAGCTGGTTCAAATTTTTTACGTTCTCTTCACGTGACATTTTCAGAATACAACTACGACCATCCGGTAACACAGCCGCTGTAGGACTATCTGTATTGCAATATTCCAGACCATACTTTTCCAGTTCGTCTTTTAATTCTGCGTAGCCCGGTGAGGTCACAAAAAGCGGATGCCAGTTCGAGAGTACATCGTGAATGAACCCTGGCTCTGTAAGCTCCTCTGTTCGTATACATCCTCCCGGACGATCATTACGCTCCAGCAGAAGCACTTTGTCGCCTTTCTTCGACAATAGCGCAGCACAGACCAGTGAATTAATTCCAGCACCGACGATAATATGGTCGTAATTTTCCATAATCAGTAATATTATATAGAAGTGGGAGCCGCTGAATCTTACTACCAAACGCGAACTAATTGTATTCCGGCTTATAAAAAATCTTTAAGTCTTATACTGCCTTCACCACGAGCTTTAAGTCTCTCAAATTTCACTCTGTCTTCAGGCTGACTAAGAGGCGGACGCGTTGCATCAATACCAAGACGTGATCCGCTACGTAAAATAGTATCTTCCAATCCTTTGATCGGCGTGCCGATAGGTTCCAGATTAAATGATCTGACGTTTTCAACTGTCATAATATCCACGGCGGGATCCACGCGTATTGACATAGCATAGATGACATCATTCATGTCATAGATATCGACATCTTCATCCACGGCGATAGTCAGACGAGGAAAATAAGGTAAGGCCATACCGTTCAGCAGAGCTTCTCTCACTTCTTCTTTTACCTGTGCTGTCATCTGTATGACCGCGCAATTGAGCGCAGAATGTAGAGGCACTGCCACGTTATGGACGTGCAGACCTTTACTTCTTAGTACATTAAGAAGCATCGGTGCTGTAATAAATTCGCAGATTGCGTGATGATCAGTAAATCGTGTAGGTTGAATATGCCGGTAGATCGGATCTGAGCGCATGGTAATTGCGCTAATATCAAAATAAGGTTCTTGCGAAATAAAAGGTGAATGCGTGTCAGTGTGCGCTGAGGTGTGTACATATCTGCCGCGCTCAGAGCTGATAGTGCCTTCAATAACAATTTCAGCATTCGCCGGTACCTGCAAATCCACCGTTTCGCAATTAATCAATGGTACCGTTTCATTCAGAAGTGAAGCCGCAATCTGTAATTCCCCGAAGCCCGGGTGAGGTCCCGTGTAGGCGGCTGCCAATTCATATGCCGGGTGACAGCCTATGACCAGAGCAAGTGGAGTAGTCTCGCCACGCTCCTCGTTGATACGAATGTTTTCCCAGGTATGTGGCGAAAACACCAGACAATGAGCGCGCCTGGGCCCATCGACCTTGGCCATTGTATAAAAGCAATTTTGTACACCACTGTCCGGGTTTTTCGTAATCCCAATAGAACCACTGATGACCGACTCGGCAAAATCATCCGGTGTCAGATTAAGATGAGGAACATGAATTCCTTCGGCAGGTATTGGTACTGGTAAACGTGTCAGGTCTAGGTCATCATCAAGCCATATTTTTTCTTTCACCGGACTCTCATCAATCAGACTGGTTAGACCCGGGCCACGTCCACTCATCACTGCGTAATGCGCAATTACCTCATCCTCATCGCAGCCCAGCGCAATACTCTGATGCAGGCGATCTCGTAAAATACAATCCAGCAAACGAAAATCCTCGTACCCGGTCAGGTTTTCGAAAATTATTGGTTTATCCGCTTCTGAGCATAAAGCCGGTATTTCATTTCTTACATCAACTGCTTTAGTCACAGTTAAGAGCTCAGACCTATCTTCAACTTCGCTTAGAAAACTACGCAAATCTTTTCTACTGAGATTCAATTCAATTCACTCCTGATATTCCATGATATTGTCGGGACAACGTTCTGATTCATATGAAACAGATTATTCGGATCGTATTCATTTTTAATCTCAACCAGACGCTGATAATTATTACCATAGGACGCCTTAACAAGATCTTCGCCTTCCTCACCAAAACCGGGGTGATTCAAATACACACCGCCGGTTGATGAATGAATTTTCATATTGCCCCAGAAATCACGGGTCCAGGCAATATTCTTTTCATTCTCCTCAGAATCATTCCAGGTTGCGTTGATTTCCAGAAGGTATGGTATGGATCGATCACCGTATGCTGTAGCTTCGGCTGCGACGCGACTGTACGCGCCTTTCATAGCCTGAATGATTATCAACGATTTTGGTGGTCTGGAACCGGCATTCGCCACAATATCATCAATGACCTGATCATCAATGGTATCCAGCTCAAGTGACTTCCAATAATAAAGAAGATCGTGCATGGTAACGAAGGGATCAAAAGTTTGCTGTAGTTCTGTATAAGTTAATACTCCACTCATGTCGATTAAGGGAGTGCCCAATTCCCGCAGAGGCTGAAGAACTTTTTCGCCCTCTTCCACCTCGTCAGAATAGACACCAAAAACGACAACGACCGGTTGGCCGCGTAAGGCTTCAGGAAAATCTTCAACATCAGGTATGCACCACAAAATAGCCAGAGTGGTTACCTCATCAGGTAAAGTCGGCAGTAGCTCTCGCCATTTCTGTATGACGCTTTTTGCCTCCTCCGCCGGATACATGGTCGCCGCTCGCATTATTTGAGGGCCAACTTTATGCAACTGAAACAGAAATCCTGTCGCCACGCCAAAATTACCACCACCGCCCTGCAGAGCCCAGAATAAATCTGCATGTTGAGTTTTACTGGCCTTGAGGACTCGTCCATCAGCAGTGACAAGTTCTACTTCAAGTAAATTATCTACAGTAAGTCCGTATTTTCCTGAAAGCCAGCCAGTCCCACCACCGAGGGTCAAACCCGCGACCCCGGTATGTGAGACCACACCAGCCGGTGCTGCAAGCCCATGCAATTGTGTTTCCCGATCGACATCACCAAGTTTGGCCCCACCCTGGACCCATGCAGTTTGCGCCTGCGTATCAACACGCACACCTCGCATCAATGACAAATCAATCATCAGGCCATCCTCGCAGACGGCATTACCGGCGACATTATGACCCCCGCCACGTATGGCAATATCGAGATTGTTGTCCCTACCGAAATTGACCGCGGCAACCACATCCGCAACTCCCAGACAACGCACAATAAGTAAAGGTTTCTTGTCTATCATGCCATTCCAAAGTCGCCGGGTGGCATCATACTCATCGTCACGCTGACACAATAGCTGCCCGCGGATTTGTGCTTTCAGTTCCTGAATTTTCTGCTCAATCATTATTTCGGCCTGTAGGTCGATGAAGGGACATAAGCAGGTTTGATTATTTTTCAGAGCAGGTCAAGTCTGTCTGAGGTGAAGAGGAATCAGCGCAGCCTGATAGACCTCAGCCGAAGTCGGTAGGCATGCCAGTGATTTTAATTCCGGAGTGAATCTTGTAGGTTTTATTTATATGGATCAAGGCACTGGTCAGTGCTTCTGACGCCGCCGAGTTAGCCAGTTTTCCCGCGTTGACTGGGCGACAGCCGGTATCTTCCACCAGACCTTTAATTGCCCTGCGATCGGCTATATCTTCACCTGTGACGAGAATATCGCATTCGAAATCTTCGTCTTTCTCCAGTAAGTCGGCGGCAGCGTTGTGAAAGGCTGCAACCACTCGAGCGCTTTCACCAACTATATTCTGTGTGATTTCAGCAGCGCTACCCTCTTCCGGTAATTGCGCCACAGCAACTCTCGGAGGTCTGAGAGGTACAGTCGTATCTATCAGAATTTGCCCGGATAGCATGGGTTTAATCGTCTCAAGTACAGCGGAGTGAGCGGCAAAAGGAACGGTAAGTACGACAAATTCAGCTGCTTTCGTCGCAGTCGAATTGTCCGCCGCCTTCACTACCTCTTTTCCCAGCCGTATGTTCAGATCGTCAGCCGCTGCCTGTGCTCGTTCTTTAGTGCGAGAACCAATGGTGACATCGTAACCGGCTCGGGCCCAGCGCCAGGCCAATGCATGTCCGAGGTTGCCGGTACCACCCAGTACGGCAATTTTTGCTTTTGTGCTCATATTCTCTTCTTCCAGACGAATGTTGAAAAAAGAGATTAGCACCGCCGGATTTATCTGGCTTGTTTAGCAAAGCCTAATAACTTGACTGCCAGTGACCAGTGGTACTTAGAGCTCAGGAATTTATTCCTCGTCCCATTCTGCCCACATTTGTTTTAATTCGTCCCATGAAGGCTCTACCTCACCGCCTGGTTGAAAACGACAGCCTTCATGTTCGTAGAAAGGTTTGGTCCAGGTGCCGCGATCAACCAGTGTTTGAATATTGCCGCGATAAATCTCGTCAACTTCTTCATGGTGCTTAGGGTCTTCATTCATCCAGAGGTTCTTAGGATGAATTGGTTTCTCGTACATACGCTTGAATAATTCAGTACGTAGATCCTTCAGCCAGTTACTGTTCAGATTCATCGAACGAAACTGACGTAAAGCTTCAATATCTATCGTGGCACAAACCATGGTGTTATTAGTCGAAGCCGAATAAGACATAATCTCACCGCGATAATCGACGATATGCGCATTACCTCCGGCAATGTCCACAGGATGTTTTGAGCTGGCAGACAAACGAACCGGCCCCGCATTGGGGCATAGCATATAAACTGAATTAAACTCGGCATGCCCGCGATTCTGAACCATCCATGAACCGCCACCCGGGTAACTGGAACCGGTCATCGGCATTGCTTCGCTGGGACGATAAACTACTTCGGCGCCATTAAAGGCAAGAGCACGGACTGCTTCGGGATATTCACCATCGCTGCAACAGATCGTACCAATATTTCCTATGTCATCAGTTTTTAATACCGGATAGAAGGCATCGATATCGTCACCGAATAGCTCCACCCAGCGATCATAAATATCGTGCGGCATGCAGGAACGCTCACGGCACCAGATATGGTTCTTTGCAGCTTTATGTATTACTTCACCCTTAGGATCGATGACGAACAAAGTATTAAAAAAACGATTATCCATCACTTCCGGCCAGCGTGCCTTACATTGAACAATAATATAAGTGCTGTATAACTTCGCCAGTCGCCCAAGCCATTCCGTTTCCGTCCCGGGTATGTCAATGAACAGTTCTTTCGCTGCCAGCGTGTGTGGTAAATCGAATATTTCATCCGTGAAACCGGTTAAGGCGCCTTCAGCGAGAGCAATGATTTTTACCGGCATATTAATATTGGTCATGGAAATGGAAGCGTGGATAGCTTCCTCAATATTTTCCAGATTGTGGCGTATGTGCTTGCGACTGGCGATACCGGTGATCGCCGTAGACAAGCCGATTGCCATATAAGGCGCAACAGGTTTATTTTGACCAGATTGACTCATAAATTATTCCTCGGTTCTACACGGTAAATGTTTTATCCTGCCCTGCAGTGTTTCGAATCTAATAAGTACCTTCTAAAGTGTATAACAGAATGAGGCTGACATCATGAGCAATACCACTATCGATATTCCCGGTTACGAAGGTCGTGCGGTAAATATTAAACAGGGTCAGACCTTCCGGGTGATCGATGTTGAAGGCTGTCAAATTGCTGATATGTTTGTCATTTCCAGTGACGATAACAGTGAATATTTCAGCCCTGCCTTAACCAAACAGGTAATCTTTCGCACTGTCGCGAAACCGGGCGATCACATTTACAGTAATCGACGCCGACCGATGCTGACTTTCCAGAACGATACCTCTCCCGGCCCTCACGACATGTCTTTTGCCCCCTGCGACCCGGGTTTTTATCTCGACCTTGGCGCCGATGAAAGCCATCCCAATTGTCTTAATAATTTTCAGCAAGCGCTGGGTAGCCTGGGCCTGAGCATCGATCCAGCGCCGGATCCCTTTAATTTATTTCAAAACACCGCGCCCAAAGCCAATGGCGACTTTGATGTCGGTGTAACGCTGAGTCAGGCTGGCGACTATGTGGAATTCAAAACCGAGATGGATGTCATTGTTGTGGTCAGTGCCTGTTCGGTCGATCTGGAGGTGGATGGTGTACAGGCACTGGGTGGTAAGTCGACCCCGCTACAAATACAGATACTCTGAAATCATTTTGATCACAGTCATGTCGGATCGTGATCCATTAAAAAATATAATTGGTACCTGTGCCGCTCAGATAGGTGCCTATGCCACTCCGATCCTGTCACCGCTGATCATCGGTGGCCTGATTATCGGACTCAATATTGGTGAAGTTGATGCCGGTTCACTGATCACTGTAGAACTTCTGGTGATTGGCATCAGCGGAATGCTGGTCGCGCCTTTTATGGGGCGAATTTCACATCGCCTGTTGGCCATGACAGGAGCCCTTTTACTCGTTTGTGGTCACGCATTCTCAATTGAAAGTACTGAACTGTCGCAGTTATATGTCTGGCGTATCCTCGCCGGCATTGGCGGTGGCTTGCTCACAGCGACTGTAAATGCCGCCATAGCCAGAGCAAAGTCTCCGACCAGATTATATGGCCTGGCCTGGGCGGCCGGCTATATGGCTACCGCTATTCTGGCACTACTGGTCACCAGTACTAACGATGTCGTCGTCTATTCAACTGTCTACAGCTACCTTCTTGTTACTGTACTGATCGTGCTGCCCTTAATGTGGCTGCTGCCAACTCTCGGCGCCCTCGAAAAAAATGAGGGTTTTGCCTCTGCCAGCATCGCCTCAGGTTGCCTGCTGATGCTCGGCATCATACTCATCGGTATCAGCATGATGTCCTACTACGCTTTTCTCGGTCAGTTGCGCTTCGAATTCAGGCCAGTGCCGCAGAAACCGGTCTTATCGTGGCACTCGCGCAGATTGCAGGAATCGTCGGCGGCTTATCGGCAGCCCCGCTGTCGAAACGACTTGGCGAACTGAAAACGCTGTTAATCACTACCTGTTTGCACACCTTATTCATCATCCTGGCTATATTTATGAGCAGCGTACTGGTGCTCGGTTTCGCTGCATTTTGCGAGGCGACACTTTTCATTATAATGGTGCCCTTAATGTTCTCACTCGCTGCGAGCATTGATATCAGAGGGCGAGGGGCAGCAGCAGCCGGCGGTATTTTTACTGTAAGCACCGCGTTCGGACCCATATTTGGTGCCCTGCTAATCGAGAACTCAGGTTATTCTTCGATTGCCTGGCTGCAGATAGTTTCAGCTATACCGGCATTAATTATCTTTATTCTGGTGAGTAGAAAAACAAGACCTGCTCTTCGTCATGTATGATTGTCTTTGCACTTCTTGTGCTTAAAACAGAGGAATTAAAATGGACCAGAAAAAACTGGAAGCCTTAAGAAAGAAATACAAAGATCAGGATTATCATGAAGTAGACGATCCGGAGTTCCAAAAAGCGATGCTGGACGCCTCAGACATGCTCAGCGGCATTGCCACCTTACTGGATGCGCCATACCGGGATGATCTTGAGGGCCTGGATATTGCGTTGATCGGCGTACCCTTTGATAGTGGTGTTGTACACAGAACGGGCGCGCGCTTCAGGCCTCGCGCAATTCGCGATATTTCCATGGCCGTTGGTCCTTTTAACCATCAGACCCGAATTAACCCGGACAGTCTTTGTGCTATCGCCGATATAGGCGATGTGCCACTGCATGGCTTCAGTCTCGAAGAAGGCATACAGACCATTGAAGAGTATTTTCATAAAGTCATTGATGCCGGTGTGATTCCGATATCAGCTGGTGGAGATCATTCCGTTACCTATCCAATTATGAAAGCCGTTGGCAGAGACAAACCAGTGGGCATGGTTCATATCGATGCGCATTGCGATACCATGGGTGCCTTCGAAGATCATAAATTTCATCATGGCGGCCCGTTTCGTCATGCCGTGCTTGATGGCGTGCTGGATCCGGAACGTTGTGTTCAGATTGGTATTCGCGGTGCTGCAGAGGTGTTCTGGGAGTTTTCTCACGAATCCGGCATGACCGTGATACCGGTACAGGACTTTCACAACATGGGGGTGGATGCCGTTATTAGCAAAACCCGCGAAGTTATTGGCGATGGACCTACTTACATTACCTTTGATGTTGATGGACTGGATCCGGTCTACGCACCGGGAACAGGTACACCTGAGATAGGTGGACTGAGCACTGCTGATGCCATTCAATTACTCAGGGGCTTACGCGGATTAAATTTTGTCGGTGGAGATTTGGTTGAGGTGGCACCAGCCTATGATGCAACCATCAACACTGCTCAGGTGGGCAAACAGATGATGTTTGAAATTCTTTGTCTGGTAGCAGAAAGCAGAGCCAGGCGATAGCTCAGTGCGAGGCTGTTTGCGTTTGCGCGCCAAGGCCAGTCTCTGCACGTATAAACTGAGATTTGTAAGCGGATCGCTCGCTATCAGCACGAGCAGATTTATCTGTAATGGAAAACCACCAGATGAGAAAAAACGCCAGTGGCAGGGTAAATACAGTTGGAAAGCGATAAGGGAAAAGCGCCTGTTCATAACCCAGGACATTAACCCAGACTGCCGGACTCATCACTAGCAGGCAAAGCGTTACTGCGAAGGAAATTATTCCACCGTTTACTGCACCTCTAGTCGTCAATCCCTGCCAGTAAATAGCCATAACCAACAGTGGAAAATTAGTACTGGCGGCGATACAGATTGCGAATGCGTTCAAAAAAGCGATGTTTTCATATTGAAAAACGATCCCCAGAATCACCGCCAGAACACCGACTGCTATCACGGTCGCTCGGGATATCAATAATTCGGTTTTTTCTGAAGGTTTGCCTTTACAAATCACGTTGGCGTACAGATCGTGTGAAACTGCCGAGGCAGCCGATATCGTCAATCCGGCAACCACCGCGAGTATTGTGGCGAAAGCAACCGCTGAGATAAAACCCAGAAAATAGTCACCACCCAGAGCATGAGCCAGATGTATCGCTGGCATATTTACACCACCAATGATTTTACCTGCCTCATCAAAGTAAATCGCCTGATCAGCAAGTACGACTATCGCTCCAACACCCACGACAAAGGTAAGGAGATAAAAATAGCTGATAAAGCAGGTCGCGTAAAACATCGACTTGCGCGCTTCCTGTGCATCAGCCACTGTAAAAAAACGCATCAGAACATGCGGCAGACCAGCTACACCAAAAATCAGCAGGCAAAAAGAAATAGTCGACACTGGATCTGTCAGATAACCACCCGGCAATAAAACTGATTTACCTGCCTTATGCACCTCCACAACCTGTGTAAACAGCGTTTCAAAATTAAAATCAAACAGGGCCAGTAACACTAAAACCATGTAAGTGACACCCAGCAGTATCAACATGGCTTTAATAATTTGTACCCAGGTCGTTGCCAGCATCCCACCGAAAACGACATAAATTCCCATTAGCAAACCAACCAGAGAGACCGAGTAAACGTAAGGAATTTCGAACAGTAGTTCTATTAATTTACCTGCGCCCACCGTTTGTCCTACCAGATAAATAACCACCACGACCAATGAACAACAGGAGGCGAACACTCGAACAGGACTGTCTGACAAACGAAAACTGACGACATCAACGAAAGTATATTCGCCGAGATTGCGAAGTTTTTCTGCAAACATGAACAGAATTATCGGCATACCCAGTACCGAGGTCATACAAAAAATCAGACCATCATAGCCGCTGAAATACACCAGGCCTGACATCCCCAGAAATCCACCGGCAGACATGTAATCGCCGGCAATCGCCAGACCATTCTGCAAACCACTGATATTGCCACCGGCAGCGTAATAATCTGTTCTGTTTCTGATACGCCGCGCCGCCCACCAGGTAATGACCAGAGTCGACGCAATTACCAATAAAAACATACTGATGGCAGCCACGTTTACCGTTGTCGTCTGTGTTTGACCCTGAGCGAAGGCAAGCGAGCTATAACAAGTCAGTACGACAGTTACAAAAACCGCAGAACAACGTGATATCGGCAATGATCTATTCCTCGCTGACAGACTCGGCGTCGCGGAGTATTTCTTCAATCTGTGAGTCAAAACGAAGGTTGGCTCCAATCATGTAAATACCGGTTAACAAACAGGGCAGTGTCATCACGATCACACCAAAAGGTACACCGACAGGCGTAGCAGCTCCCTGCCAGAGAGGAATGCCGAAAATAGCAGGTGCAAATATCGCTATGAAAGCGAAACCAAAGAAACTGATCAAGGTTAATGCAAATAACAAGCTCAGAAAACGATTTCTGCTCCTGACCAGATTCTGGAACTTTGGGTTTGACCAGATACGTTCTTCCGTCTTATTCATAGCTTCAGTTTTCACAAACTGCGGTGATATCAACTTCAATAAGTAAATCCGGATTAAACAAACCGACCACTTCAACACCGGTGATGGCAGGTGGCATAAGACCCTGGTAATTGTCTATCCGAATCTGATGCGCATCGAAAAAGGCCTTGCCATCGGTCACATAAATGACTTCCTTAACGACATTTTCAAATGTCAGATTATTTTTCATCAGAATTTTTCCGATTGTTGAATAAACCTGCGTGACCTGCGCCGCCATATCTCCAGCACCCACTACTTTGCCATCATCATCGACACTGGTGATGCCGGTCGTAAAAAGTAATCCCGCAGCTTTTACTGTTCTGGCACCTGCCAGGCTTTTTTCCATCTCTTCCCGCCAGTATCCTACTTCTTTATCTATCGCCATTTATCATTCTCCTCAATTTTTCTGTGGTGCAGTATAAACACCCAGAGACCCTGCTCACATTACTTTATCGCGCAAGCGATAACAGGCCAGCATCACGGAAGTCATCAGGCGTGAGAATTCCTGCGCAGGTATAGGTTTCATAGCTGTCGGTCGCAGTGGCCAACTCTCAACGTCTACTTCATTCACAGCATCCGCCAGAACGGCACCCATTCGGGTCGCCAGAGCGATACCTCTGGCGTTACAACCCAGCCAGGTGTACACATTAGGTGCAAGAATATGACAATGCGGCAGAATATCCGCAGTCATACTGATTTTTCCACGCCATAAATAATCCAGTTCAAATTGCGGGTTTTGCAGCTGTGGAAAGATCTCTTTCAACACCGACTCAGCATGCCTCACTATTCTTTCCTCCCATCCTGTTGGAAAAATGAAAGTACCACCGCTAATCAACCTCCCCGCAGCGTCATAATGAAAGACATGTGAGTCACTTCTGGTGTCGGTAACCGGCTGCCTGCCGGGTAAGACCGATGCTTGCAGTTCTGCATCAAGTGGTTTAGTGGCAATGTTGTAAAGATAGAATGGCAAAAAAGATTTTTTCAAACCCGGCCAGAGATCATCGCTATAAGCTGCTGTCACCAGCACCACCTTATCAGCGATGATAGTCCCTGATGGCGTTTTTACTTCCCATCGTTTGCCACTACCATGCATGGATAACGCCGGCGTATCGGTGAAAATTCTGACGCCCTGCGCAATAAGCTCTTTCGCCATACCGCGACAAAAGGCGAGTGGATTGATGTGCCCGGCTGACTTGACAAACAAAGCACCCTTGTAGCTAAAGCTTCCCATTAGTTCTGCGCTCTGTTGCGCATTCAGTAATTCCATGTCTGCGCCATACGGTAACCATTGCTGATAGCGATCACGACAAACTTTCATTTGCGCATCGGAGTGTATTGCCTGGAGCCAACCGTTCCTCTCCGCATCACAGTCGATTCCATAACGCTCAATCAGAGAGAAAACATAATCTGCCGATTCTGCAATCATCTGAATCAGCCCATCACCCTGTCCTGCGCCGCAGTGTTCTACTATTGCTTTCGGATCCTTTCGTATCAAAGGCAGAACATGACCGCCGTTTCTGCCCGATGCACCCCAGCCGATGCTATGACTTTCTATCAAAACAACATTCCGTCCTGAGTCCTGCAAATGGAGGGCGGACGATAAGCCGCTGAAACCGGCGCCGACTATCAAAACATCTGTCTCAAGGTCTGAACCCAGCGCAGCTGTCTCAGGTGCCACCGGCGCGCTTAATTCCCAGATGGGTCTATGAGGATGAGTACTCATCGTTCGTCAATATATATTCTATTTTGTACTGGATGAATGACACTGACATAATACAGAGATTCTGCTTCCGGAAAAAACAATGCAGTCAAAAGACGATATTCTCAAGCTAATTCATTCTTCAGCCTTCCAGAAGATGATGAAAACAAAAAACCGTATGGTTTTTTGTTTTTCATTGCTGACGCTTATCGCTTATTGCCTGTTCTTTATTGCGATAGCCTGGTTACCCGACTGGATGGGCGAACCAATGTTTTCAGCAGGCATTGTAAGTACCGGTATCTGGCTGGCGATTTTTTCTGTTATTTTTGCTGTTTTCATTTCCGGCATTTATACCTGGTGGGCAAACAAATACTTTGATAAAGAACTGCAACAGGTATTACAGGAAGCCGGTCTGAATGAGGAATAACCTCAGCAGTATCGTTCTAATGTTTTTTTGCTCCGGGTTTAGTTCATTCGTGCGCGCCGCCGATGCCCTCACAGGACCGGTAGAGAAACAGCCTGTCAATGTCACAGCAATTATTATGTTTCTGTTATTCGTTTCCAGCACTCTGATAATCACCTGGTGGGCTGCGAAACGGACACATTCACGTAAAGAGTTTTATGCCGCGGGTGGCGGTATTCCGGCCTGGCAGAATGGTATCGCCATCTCCGGTGATTTTATGTCTGCCGCGACTTTCCTCGGTATTTCCAGCGCTCTGTATTTCAATGGCTTTGACGCGCTGACACTGGTTGTCGGCGCGCTGGGAAGCTGGCCGATCATTCTTTTTCTGATATCTGAACGACTCAGAAACCTCGGCCGCTACACCTTTATTGATGTGCTTTCTTACCGTCTGGATGAACGCCCGATAAGACTGGTAGCATCGCTTGGTTCGCTTTCCGTGCTGATTTTCTATCTTATTGCGCAATTAGTCGGTGCCGGAAAACTCATTCAGCTTCTATTCGGGCTGGACTACATCATTGCGGTAAGTTGTGTCAGCACTCTGATGATTCTCTATGTCAGTTTCGGAGGCATGCTGGCAACTACCTGGGTACAGTTTATCAAAGCGATATTGCTGGTTTTCGGCGGAACCGCAATAGTTTTTCTGCTTTTCCAAAACGTCGATTTCAGGCTTGAAGAAATTTTCAGGCGCGCCATAGAAACTCATCCGAAGGGCACTGAATTGTTCGCTCCAAGAGGCTGGTTGAAAGATCCGATCTCGGTGATTTCTGTTGGTTTAACTGCATTACTCGGTTTTATCGGTTTGCCGCACATCCTCATGCGCCTGTTTACGGTCAAGAATGCACGCGAAGCACGTAAATCAGCCTTCTATGCAATTTCAATTATCGGCTATTTCAACATCCTGATCATTATCATCGGCTTCGGTGCAGTCTCACTCATCATGTTTAATCCTGATTATCAGGATGCCAGTGGCGCATTGCTGGGCGGGCGTAATATGGTAGTTCTTCACCTCACTCATATCCTTGGTGGAGATATCCTGCTCGGTTTTATTTCAGCAGTTACCTTTGCCACTATTCTGGCCGTGGTCTCTGGGTTGACTCTGGCTGCCGCTGCGACCATTGCCCACGATCTTTATGCTCTTACCTTAAAGCGCGGTAATACAACAGAAAAAGAGGAAATGCGGGTGTCAAGATATGCAGTCATCGGCATTGGTATTCTTGGCATACTTTTCGGTATTGCCTTTGAGAAACAAAATGTCGCATTTGTCACGAATATGGCACTGGCTGTAGCTGGCAGCGTTAATGCTCCGATTTTACTGGCAGCGATGTACTGGCGGGGCTTGACCACCCGTGGTGCGATCGCCGGCTGTCTGATCGGCCTGATCAGCTCAGTAGGGCTAATTATTTTAAGTCCTCTGGTCTGGGTCAATGTCCTTGGCCTGGAAGACCCCGTTTTTCCCTATGTTTACCCTACAGTTGTTTCGGCTCCATTGGCTTTCTTCGCGCTCTGGTTCTTTTCAGTCACAGACAGAAGCAAGCGGGCAGATATTGATCGCGCCGGTTATGATGAACAGCTTGTCCGCTCAGAGACTGGTTTGGGTATTGCCGAGGCCAGTGAACACTGAATCAGTTGTCGGCCTAAGTAGAACAGCTATTTTCGGCGGTGTCATCTTGTGTAAGGACACCTCCTTGTTTTCGATTACTATATGATATGAATACTTTCAACCTTAAACTGAGATTACTATGATTTTTTCCTCCAACAAAAATCGTCCTTTTCATCATAGTTATTATCCACTCGAACGCCTTTCTCGTGACGATCAGATCGGAAATTATGAACGCCAGGCGACAAGCGAACCAAGACCAACAATCAAAGCGCACGGACAAAACACATACGCTCAGGCGGTAGATAAATATCACGACATCTTCAAAGCATTCTGCCGTGGTGAATCCGCAGAAGCCAGAGCACCTGTACCCGATGATCTTGATAGAAGAATGATCGATATCAAAGGTGCAGGCTATTTTCTTGATGCTAGCCAGATCGGAATTTGCGAATTGTCAGAGTCTTGCTGGTATGAAGGTGCTCAGAGTGAAAGTCATTCACACGGAATAGTTGTCATGGTGGAATACCCTCGTCTGCCGGAAACGGACAATCTTGCCCATGACTGGTTAAAAGAATCGATTCATGCAACTGCAGAAATGCGTGCCTTTGAAGTAGCCGTCGGTATCGCCAACCATATACGCTACATGGGTTTTAATGCAGTTGCCTATGACGATGAAAATGAACAACTCAATGTAAAGCGACTTACCGTGCTGGCCGGTCTGGGTATTCGCGACGGCGATAAAGTTATCAATCCTTTCCTTGAGAACAATTATGCCGTGGCACTCGTATCAACAGACTATCAGCTCAGTACTGACCGCCCTCTGGCCAGAAGTGAAATTAAGAGCAAAGGCATAGCCTACTGGTTGGGTCTAGGTGGCGCCACTTCCGGGCTGGAACGCTGGCGTCAGTCACGTCGGGCAACTCATCTGAGCAAGTATCCGATGGAACAGGTCAGACGTGTCGACAAACCAACTACAGTAATACTCGAAGATGAAGTGCCAAGGGTGCCGAAACGTGCTGGCTTTTTCGAACGTGCTATTCATGGCGATCTTGGTGGTAAAGCACAAAAAGAACGTACCCGCTTTTCTTTTAAACACCCCTTCGCGGCAGCCATGCTGAAACAGATACGCGGTATGGTGCCACATCAGGACGGTGAACTAGACAGTTCAGGCAACATTGATTTAAGTAACGCCGAGGCGAACACAAAGGCATTAAAGAGTCTGTCTTATGCGCTGGGTTCTGAGATTACGGGAATCTGTGAGGTACCGGAGTATGCCTGGTATTCGCATAAGGAAGACGGCAGCGAAATTGTGCCTTATCACAAGTACGCCGTTGTCTGCCTGATCGATCAAGGGTATGACACGCTTGAAGGTGCTTCAGGCGATGACTTTATCTCAGGTGCTCAATCTATGCGCGCATACATGCGCGGCGCTCTGATCGCCGGTATTATGGCCGACCATCTGCGTAGTCTCGGACAGTCGGCACGACCACAGACCAACGCCGACTCTCATCTTTTGCATATTCCCGTGACCTTGTGGGCAGGACTGGGTGAACTCAGTCGAATCGGTGAACTCGTATTGAATCCTTTCATTGGCCCGCGCTTTAAAACAGTCGTGATGACGACTGATATGCCCTTAATAGCAGATAAGCCTGTCGATTTCGGATTACAGAATTTTTGCTCGAGTTGTCTTAAGTGCGCTCGGGAGTGCCCCTGTGATGCGATTCCTTTCGGCGACAAGGTAATGTTTAACGGCTATGAAATCTGGAAGCCGGATGTCGAGCGTTGCACCCGTTATCGTCTAACCAATCAACGCGGACTGGCCTGTGGCCGCTGCATGAAAACCTGCCCCTTGAATAAAGTGATCAGCTGGGATGGCCCGCTTACCACTCAGATTGCGAGCTGGTGCGGTGTGAATGCCTTTTGGTTGAAACCCCTGCTGGTGCCAATAGCGGTGAAACTCGACGACCTACTTGGGCACGGTGTCCGGAATCCGCAAAAGAAATGGTGGCTGGATCTTGAAATAGTTGACGGCGTCTGTGTTGAACCGAGAAAAGGCGTGAATCAACGCGATCTTGATATCAATCGCAAAATTGACGTGAAGAAACACAAAGTGGCCTATTACCACGCGAACATGATGCCGGCACCGAATACCTCAGGAATGGTACAGCCCGTCACCCGCAAAGAGGGACTCGCGGCCGCAGAACATGTCGAAACACTTGAGCAGGCCTTACAACGACGTGCATCAGGTGGGGCTAAACCGGAACACTACATACCGATAAAACCCTTGCCGCCAGAGCAACTGCAGAACGAAGATGTAGAGCGTTTTAACCCTTACAAAAATTGATCTCGAAAGAATCTGTTTATTATTAGCCAAGCTTGCTGGCAGCAAGCGCATGACTATCGAGTAAACCAGGCACTTTGACAGGATCGGCTCTACCCCAGCCACATTCGGTGGCAATACCGAAGTTTTTCAAAAAGTGGCTGGCTGTATCAATACGTAATTGATCCCCCTTTTCATCATCATGATGAATCAGGCCTAAAAACATTTTTGTCTCTTCTTTTACTTTGCTGTTCTGTAATGGTGCAAAATACGCCTCATCTGTTCTGTTTTTCGGCACGGGTACATGAAGAAAATTCAGTTCGCGTTTGACTTCACTACTTATCCCGTTCATCAATTCGACCAAAATACTCATATCTTCAGGCATCACCAGATGCTCATCATAGGGTGTGCCGTAACAAAGATGAAAACCTAGCTCTACATTTTCAGGAACTGCATTACCTAAACGTCCGAGCATGGCGAAAGTTTGTTGTTTATAGTCATCAGGCCGATGTGGGAAATAATTTTCAAACAGGAGCACTTCCTGGCAAACGTCATATTGAATCGCGAGTTCACCACTAGGTATCGCATTTCTGATGTTTTTAAGAGCCTTAAGTAATGAACGCTCATAGACTCGCAAATAGTCCTCCTGAGACTTATGACTGATATACATATAAGCACTCGCCATCGGCGTCGGCAGGCAAACCTGAAATCGCGTGTGTTCTGCAATAGTCCCGGCGGCCCGCATCTCTTTATAGATTTCATATGACTTCACAGCAGCCTCGTCATAGCCGGTTTCAAATTCCAGTGCTTCAATATCAACACCCTGCTTAATCCTCAACAAAGGCAGTGAACGCAAGAGCTTGCCATCCCACTGACGCAATTGCAGATCCGGCACAGTGTCATCTATTTCCATTGCAGGATGTTCCATTAACATTTCCCGCTGGAAATATATCCAGCGGGAACGTTCTCCTGTTTCTCCATCCGGAATTCTGTCGAGGAAAGGCCCGAGTTTGTCACTCAAGCGACGAAATACTTCTTCGCAACTGTCCATCGCAATGCTACCCACCAGATGAACCCGGCCACTTTTTTCTGAATTTGCAGGCATCGATCTTTTCCCCCGAATAGTGATCCTGTTCAGATTGAGACTAACTCCAGCTTAAATTATCGCCCAAAATCGTTAAGTCTGTCGCAATTTTCTCTGTATTTTGTGAAAACAATGCCGATGTAACAGACTCTAAGTAAAACAATTGCCAACAAGCCATGGAGCTCAAAATGAAAAATATTTTCCAGATATTCTTGTTAATAATGGTTTTTTCCTTTAATTCTCAAGTGTTTGCTGAGGGAAAAGGAAAGGGTGGAGACGAATTTAGAAAAACCGCAGAGTCTTATGAGAAAAAATCAGAAAAATACCGTGCCAAAGGTATGTCTGAGGTAGCCGCTTTATACTCACGTCAGGCGGAAATTAAACGCGAGGCGGCTGCAATGGGTGATGAAGGTCGCTGGGGTGAAATAGACTGGAGCGAGTATCACAAGAACGAAGGCCTGATAAATCAAAAAGTAAAACAGACCAAAACAAACACAAAACCAAAAAGAAAGTCTCTAAAAAGGGCGGCGATGAATTCAGAAAAACCGCAGAGTCGTATGATAATAAATCGCAAATGTATCGCGCCAAAGGCAAGACTGAAGTCGCCAGTCTCTATTCAAGGCAGGCTGATATTAAGCACAATGCGGCAAAACTGGCAGATGAAGGTCTATGGGACGAGATTGACTGGACCGAGTATTACGCAAATGAAGCCCGTATCAACAAGCTAATGAATCACGGCAAAGCTAAACATGCTAAGAAGTAAATCTGCCTGAGTAGACTCCGATATTTGGCCAGTCCATATAATAAGTATTTCGCTACCTGAAACATTAGGCTAAAGTAGCCGCCAATAACTAATAATAACTGGCGGTGGGACAATGAGCAGGCACCACTACGACCACATTCGTAGTAATCCGGGATTTCATAAACTGGTGGCCCGCCAATCCAGATTAAGCTGGTCACTGGCTGCGATGATCATGCTGGTGTATTTCAGTTTTATTCTGGTCATCGCCTTTGCGCCAGACTGGCTCGGCACACCTCTCGGAAGCGGGACCACACTCACATGGGGTCTGCCAATCGGCATCGGTATTATTCTCTTCACTTTTCTTATTACCGGTATTTATGTACACCGGGCCAACACGACTTATGATGCGCTTTTGCGAGATGTTGTCAGCGCCTCAAATGAACACGTAAGCACGCTACAAGTTGATAGCAACACTAAGCATGAGTCCTGAGCATGGCTGATTCTATTAATGTCACAGCTATCCTCATGTTTTTCACTTTTGTTGCCGCGACGCTTGGCATTACCTGGTGGGCAGCAAGGCGAACGAAAACGGCAAAGGATTACTACGCGGCCGGAGGTGGCATAACCGGGTTTCAAAATGGTCTTGCCATAGCGGGCGATTACATGTCAGCGGCATCATTCCTTGGTATCTCTGCACTGGTCTTCAGCTCAGGTTATGACGGTCTGATTTATTCAATTGGCTTCCTCGTCGGCTGGCCGATTATTCTTTTTCTTCTGGCCGAGCGGCTCAGAAATCTTGGTAAATATACTTTTTCAGATGTCGCTTCATATCGGCTACAACAGCGACCTATCCGCCTGATGGCAGCCTGCGGTTCTCTTGCTGTTGTCCTGCTTTATCTCATCGCACAAATGGTAGGCGCAGGGAAACTAATCCAGTTGTTGTTCGGTCTGCCTTATGAATACGCGGTTGTCATGGTCGGCATACTAATGGTTATTTATGTCAGTGTTGGCGGCATGTTAGCCACTACCTGGGTACAGATTATCAAAGCGTGTTTATTACTGGGCGGCGCGACTTTTCTAAGCTTCCTGGTTTTGTATCACCAGAACTTCTCAATAACCGGGCTATTTGATCAGGCTATTGCGGTTCACAGTAAAGGACCTGCAATTATGTCACCCGGAACACTTGTCTCTGATCCGGTTTCGGCGATATCGCTGGGCCTCGCCTTAATGTTCGGTACCGCCGGCCTACCCCATATTCTAATGCGTTTTTTTACTGTGCCTGATGCTAAACAGGCCCGGCGTTCAGTTTTTTACGCCACAGGTTTTATCGGTTATTTTTATATTCTTACTTTTATTATCGGCTTCGGTGCCATTGTTTTTGTCTCAACCACATCGAATTTAAAGACAGTAGCGGTCTCTTGATTGGTGGAAACAATATGGCCGCCATACATCTTTCCAAAGCCATGGGAGGCGATCTCTTTCTTGGCTTTATCTCGGCTGTGGCCTTCGCCACAATTCTCGCGGTTGTCTCGGGTTTAACCCTGGCTGGTGCGACCGCAGTATCTCACGATCTTTATGCTCATTGCCTGAAACATGGCAAGGCTTCAGAACAGGATGAAATCCGGGTATCCCGGTTCGCAACCCTGGCGCTCGGTATCGCTGCTATTGCTCTCGGTATTTTATTCGAAAAGCAAAATATCGCTTTCATGGTAGGACTGGCCTTTGCCATTGCCGCCAGTGCCAATTTTCCCATCCTGTTTTTCTCGATGTTCTGGGAAAAACTCAGTACACGTGGTGCACTGGTTGGCGGATGGGTAGGCCTGCTTTCAGCAGTGACTATGGTGATTCTCGGACCAATTGTCTGGGTTGATATTCTTGGTAACGAAAACGCAATATTCCCTTATAAATACCCTGCCCTGTTCTCGATGAGTGCCGGAATCATTTGCCTGATCGTAGTCTCACTGATGGATAAAAGCCGTGGTGCCAGAGACGAACGCGAAGCGTTCAGCGATCAGTATGTCCGTTCAATGACCGGCATCGGCGCAGAACAAGCCTCGGATCACTAAGTCGTCAAACTGAATTTTAATCACATACTGCAACTGCTTCTATTTCAATCAGAAACTCTGGCAGAGCCAGAAAAGTGACGCCCACCATTGTCGATGCTGGTGAAGGAAGATCACCGAAAAAACCCTGTGTGGCTTCAGCGATAATTTCAAGGTTCTGCGGGTGATTTCCCACAACGTAAATATTGATCTTCGAAATATCTTCAAATTTTCCACCTGCAGCATGGAGGGCCAGACCAACATTCTCGAAAGCACATTTGGCCTGCGCAGCAAGATCACCCTCTCCAACGATGTTTAATTCTTTATCCTGCGATGTTTGCCCGGCGATATGTATCTGGCGACTCCCCTTTTTAATTACGACCTGACTAAAGCCGTAGGGCCTGCTGTTAAACAATGTGTCAGGACAAATATGTTCACTAGTCATTTTGTTGCTCCTGGTTACTAAACTCACGGATTACCGGCATAATAGCGATAGTCGCTAATTCTATGAACTTAGTCCAGACATCATGAGCTATCAATCTGAAGACAAACGAGTAAAGGCCGCCCACCGTTTGCTGGAATTAATTTTTTCCGCTATTCAAGGTCAGGCTTTACTTTGTATGACGACACTTCGTCTGGCCGATCACCTGAAAACACGACCGCAGACCGCACTTGAATTAGCTGATGAAACTGAAAATGACGCAAACGCAATGGCGCGCCTGCTCAGTGTCCTTAAACAATTGCAACTACTTGAAAAAGATGAACAGGCTCGTTTTTCCTGCACCGAGATGGGCAATATGCTGGCTGAAGCAAATTCACCCAGCTTTTTTAACTACGCTAAACTTACCAATAGTGATGTAGTTAGTTCTTTGCTAAGCCACATGCCGGATACTTTGAAAACCGGTCAAAGTGTTTTCAATGAACTATACAACCTTAGTTTTTACGAGGCTCTGCAAAAAAGACCAGAAGACGCAGCTACCTTCAATGGCGCCATGCGTGAAATATCTACTCAGGATAATCCGGAGATACTACAAGCCTATGATTTTTCTGAAACTGGCACCATCATGGATGTTGGCGGTGGTGAAGGTTTATTGCTGGCTGACACGCTTAGTCAATATCCGCATCTACAGGCAAGCCTGCTGGAGCTTGATGACGTAGCACAAGCCGCGAAGTCTACTCTGGCAAGCAGCCCTGTGGCACAGCGTTGTCAAATTATCTCTGGTAATTTCCTCGTAGACATACCCGCCAAAGCCGATATTTATATACTCAAGCGTGTGCTGAGTCACTGCTCGGATGAGGATGCGCTGACATTATTGCGTAATATACGAAAACAAACAGACGATCAGGGCAAACTACTGATTATTGATCCGGAAACGGAATCACTTTACGGGGCTTCGTACAACCTCTTGATGTTGACTGTGGTCGGCGGGAAAGGCGCTCGCAGTCAGGCAGAACTGGATGAACTCTTCAGCCGCAGCGGTTTCCGCTACTGTCGTAAGATTGCTTTGCCGACCGAACTTTGCATCACCGAAGTTGTACCGGTATAAAAGGCCACTTTTCTGCGTAATTAGTCTATAATCGCGCTCTTTTCAATGCGGCACCTGACATGTTACACCTCATTCGCAATGCGCATATTCACAGCCCCAAAGACATTGGTCCTGGCCATATTCTCATTGCCGACGAACGTATCGCTTATATTGGTAGTAAAGAGCCCGAGCTGGACAAAGCTTTGCTGGCAACGGATGTGGATCTGGCTGGTCAACGGCTCGCACCTGGTTTAATTGACGCACATACCCATACCACAGGTGGTGGTGGTGAAGCCGGATTTGCCACGCGGGTACCGGCTGTACCACTTTCAGAGTTTACTAGTGCGGGTGTCACCTCAGTGGTTGGCCTGCTAGGCACCGATGACACAGTTCGCTCCACTTCATCATTGATTGCACAAACTTACGCCTTGCGTGAAGAAGGTCTGAACGCATGGTGTTATACCGGCGGATATCATTATCCTCTGACCACACTGACCGGTTCCGTACGTAGCGATATTATCCATATTGAATGCGTTATCGGTGTTGGTGAACTCGCCATCAGCGATCATCGCTCCAGTCAGCCACAGTTTGATGAGATTATCCGTGTTGCCAGTGATGCCCATGTGGCAGGGTTAATGACTGGCAAGGCCGGCATTGTGCATTTCCATCTGGGTGATGGTGAGCGCGGCCTGTCATTGATAGAGCGAGCTATAAAAGAAACTGAATTACCAGCCCGTATCTTCAACCCGACTCATGTAAACAGACAAAAAGAATTATTTGAAGAAGCATGCGCATTAACTTCGTCGGGTTGCTGCATAGACATTACCGCCTTTCCCCGTGATGACAGCGGATCATCCTGGACTGCCAGCGAAGCCTGGCAGCACTACCGCGAGCGCAATTGCCCGGCTGATAAAATCACCATCAGTTCAGATGGTGGCGGCTGTCTGCCGACTTTTAACAAAGATGGTGAAATTGATGGTCTTGATTTTGCGCGCTCCAAGGCGATGAGTGACTGTCTGCAGGAATTACTTTCACTGGATCATCAACTCGAGGACATATTGCCTGCTATGACTTCTAATCCGGCAAATCTGCTAAAACTTGCTGGCAAAGGCCAAATCACAAAGGGCAGCGATGCTGATTTTTTTGTGCTTGATGATGAAAATAACATCAGCGATGTTATGGTTCGGGGAACATGGCATATTCGTAACAGGGAAATATTGAAACGCGGGCAATTCGAAAGCAATTAAAACTGACCCTGTTTCAATCAGAATTCTAAATACTAACTTTCAAAATCAACAAAATGCCAGCAACACCTGTCAATATAAAGTCACGCGGCTACATCATTCCTATGGGTGGTGAAGTCGAAAAATTTGAATAGCCCATAATTCTTGAACGTTTTTTTGAGCTCTCTGGTGGTCGCGATGCCAACATACTGGTGATTCCGACTGCTTCAGAATTGACTGAAACGGGTCCCGACTATGCAGAACTTTTCAAGTCAATGGGTGCCGAGTCCCGATTCATTCCAGTTGATAAACGGGAAGATTGCTTCGACGAAGAAATTCAACAGGCGATGAACGAAGCCAGTAGTATTTTTATTACAGGTGGTAATCAACTGCGCCTGTCGACCATTCTCGGCGGTACGCCGGTCGCAAAATTAATTCGCAGTCTGAATGCTTCAGGGGTTCACGTTGCGGGCACATCCGCTGGCGCCGCAATTATGTCTGAACATATGATTGCAGGAGGACCTGGTGGGCCAACACCGCGGGAAAATGGTGTCACTATGGCGCCGGGACTCGGCCTTACCAACAGAATAATCATCGATCAACACTTCAGTCAGCGCGACCGCATCGGGCGCCTGATGACGGCGCTATCCTACAACCCTTTTGTCTCAGGCGTAGGAATAGACGAGAATACCGCTGCGTTTATTGATGCCGATGGGGTGCTTGAAGTCCTCGGAGAAGGCGCTGTAACAGTTCTGGATCCTTCCGAGCTCAGTCATTCTTCCATGGCAAATACGCGCGCCGATGAGCCAATAACCCTTATTGGTATGAAAATACATGTGCTTGCCTCAGGCGCGCAGTTTAATATAGAAAGCAGAGAAGCCTTTAGTTTGAAATAGCAGAAGGCCACATTCGTCAATAACAGGTGAGACTATGAAAATCCTTTCGACAAATGTTTATGTTGGCCCTAACCAATATGCGCACTTTCCTGTTATTCGACATCAGGTCGATTTGGGTATTCTGGAACAGTGGCCATCGGTAAAACTGGGAAAAGAGTTCATCGACGGATTGATTGAAGCCCTGCCCGGTCTCGACGAGCATGGTTGTTCCTACAGTGTTGCCGGTGGATTCATTCGACGTCTTCGTGAAGACGAAGGCACCTGGTTCGGTCATATCTGGGAACATGTGATGCTGGAACTGCAGAATCTGGCAGGTTCAAATGTTACCTTTGGGAAAACTCGTTCAAACGGAAACGAGGCCTGTTATGACGTCGTGTTTCAATACAAACAACGAGACGTTGGCCTGGGCGCATCAAGAATTGGGCGTCAGTTGTTATTCAGTTTATTACCGGATCAATTAAAACAAGAACTGGCAAATGAAATAGAAGAAGACTTCGATTTTGCCGAGGAACGTGATGAGTTTATCCGATTTGCCCAACGTAAAGAATTCGGGCCAAGTACCCAGTCACTGATTGACGCGGCTGAGGCACGCAACATCCCCTGGTTGCGTTTGAATGAATACTCACTGGTTCAGTTCGGTCATGGTAAATACCAGCAACGCATTCAGGCAACCATTACCAGTAAGACACCACATATCGCTGTGGAGATATCCTGCGACAAGGAAGACACCAGCAAACTATTACAGGATCTGGGCTTGCCCGTACCCGTACAGACTATTGTTCAGTCAGCTCGTGCTGCGGTACGCGCAGCGCAACGAATTGGTTTTCCGGTTGTGACCAAACCACTGGATGGAAATCATGGTCGCGGGGTCTCTATTAATCTGAAAAGGGATGATGAAGTTGCGGCCGGGTTTGAAACAGCTTTGGCCAGTGCTAAAGGCCGCTCCGTGGCAGTGGAGTCTTATCTTAGTGGTCTTGACCATCGCATGCTCTCAGTTAATAACAAATTGGTCGCTGTAGCCAAGCGAGAACCCGGACATGTTATCGGTGATGGCAAACAAAGCATTGAAGCTCTCGTCGATATTGTGAATCAGGACCCGCGCCGGGGGATTGGCCACGAAAAAGTTCTGACCCGACTGGAACTGGATCGACAGGCTGAAGAATTGATGGAAAAAGCAGCCTATACAAGCGAAACAGTACTCAAGAAAAACGAAAAGTTTTACCTGCGAGCTACCGCCAATCTTTCAACTGGCGGCACGGCGACAGACGTCACCGACATTGTCCATCCAGACAACAGAGATATGGCGGAACGTGCTATCAAGGCAGTTGGGCTGGATATCGGTGGCGTTGATTTTTTGACCGATGACATTTCCCGCTCCTACAAAGAGATTGGCGGCGGTATTGTTGAAGTCAATGCCGCACCGGGTTTTCGTATGCATGTTGCCCCATCAGAAGGCGAACCCAGAGATGTCGCTGGTGCTGTCATGGATATGTTGTTCCCGGCTGATACGCCCAGTCGAATCCCCATCGCAGCAATCACCGGCACCAATGGCAAAACCACGACCGCAAGAATGCTATCGCATGTTCTTAAAGCCAGCGGTCACATTGTCGGCAGCACTTCTACTGATGGCGTTTACATTGACGGACATTTAAGCGTTAAAGGTGACATGACCGGTCCCAAGGCAGCCAGTATTGTTTTGCGCGACCCCGGAGTCGATTGCGCTGTACTTGAAACTGCACGAGGAGGCATTCTGCGGGCAGGTCTGGGATACGACACCTGTGATGTCGCCGCCTGTCTGAACATCAGTGCGGATCATCTCGGCCTGAAGGGTATTGATACAACCGAGCAGCTGGCAGAAATAAAACGAGTGGTGGTTGAAATAGCAGAGGATACGGTAGTACTCAATGCCGATGATGAACATTGCCTGGCCATGGCCGATTACACTAAGGCGAAGACACTCTGTTATGTGACTATTAATCCTGCTCACCCTCTGGTACGCGAACATACCCGGGGTGGCGGTCGCGCAGTCGTGCTCGAACAGGGTATGAATGGAGACATGATCACTATCTATGACAACGGTACCCATATCCCGCTGCTATGGACTCATCTGATTCCAGCTACACTCGAAGGAAAGGCGATACATAATGTTCAGAACGCCATGTTTGCTGCCGGTATGGCTTACAGCATGAACAAGTCGCTAGAAGACATCCGCCATGGTTTACGTACTTTCTCTACCAACTTTTTCCAGTCACCAGGTCGTATGAATATTTTCGACGAGTATGCCTTTAAAGTCATCCTCGATTACGCGCATAACCCGGCAGCCGTGAGTACCATGTGTCAGACCATCGATCGTTTTGACGCGAGTGGTCGTAAAATTCTGGTTATATCGGCACCCGGAGATCGTCGCAACGAAGATATACTTGAGATGGCCAGACTTGCCGCCGGGCATTTCGATTTCTATATCTGTAAAGCGGACGACAATCGTCGAGGCCGTGATGAGAAAGAGATTCCTCTGCTTCTCAGCAAAGGTCTGATGGAAAACGGTGTAAGCGATAGTCAGATTGAAATTTGTGAAGACGAAGTGGCTGCCATCGATAAAGCATTGAAGATGGCACAAAGCGGAGACCTCTTATTAATACTCGGAGATGAGATTACCCGCTGCTGGAAACAGATTATCCATTTTGACTCTGAAAATACCGAGGCAGCCTGCCAGGTAAACGAGACCGCTGAGAAAGGTTACGTCAATCCCGATCCGGAAGCCTTCAGCCTCACCGAAGGTCAGACATTGATTCGAGATGAGCGGGGTGTGCGGCTGGCCAGGACGGAACAGCAGGACGACTAATGACTCGCGTCTGTATTGAAAACAGCCGCCGTCTCACCGGCGCTAATTTGTTTTCGATGCAAACCGGAGCCGTTCTCGATTTGCTGGCTGAAGATGCGACACTTACAAATTTCAAAACTGCCTGGGAGAATCAGGCATCCAAACTATTGTCAGCAATCGGCTGGTCACAGGAAAATACTTTTCATCGTTTATATGAAGGCGGTATCAGCCTTGGTCTGACAGCTCCCATCGACTGCCTTTACAGCGCGGCAGAACTTGCTGAAGCCGCCGTTTTACTTGCTGGCAAAGAACTCGGGGTCGAAAATATAACAGGCATCGAGCTTGAATCAGCCACCGGGTTTGATTCGCTCGCGCAATATCTTCAAGAGCTTATTGTCGATGAACAAAACCCCGCTTTATTGAAACTCGCGGCCGCGGCCGAATCCAACAATGTCCTGTTTCTTTTTGATGATGATCTGGTTTCTCTTGGTAGCGGTCCGACTTGTCAGAAATGGAAAGTAGACGAACTACCGGCAGTGAAGGATCTTGTCTGGTCTTCCTACAAGACGATTCCTCTGGCATTGATTACAGGAACCAATGGCAAATCGACATCAGTCAGACTCGCTTCTGCCATTGCTGAAGCAGCTTCGATGCAGGTCGGTAGTACTTCGACGGATTATATAAAAGTTGGCAATAACATTATCGACAAGGGCGATTACTCCGGTCCGGGAGGAGCCCGAACTCTACTAAGAGACAAACGTGTCGAAATTGCTTTTCTCGAGCTCGCTCGCGGTGGTTTGTTACGCAGGGGGCTTGGTGTACCCGAGGCAGACACAGCACTCATTACTAACGTTGCGGCCGATCATCTTGGTGATTACGGTATCAATAGTGTCGCCGAGCTCAGACAGGCAAAGTTTATAGTGCAAAAAGCACTCAAACCAACAAGTCCGCTGGTTTTGAACGCCGATGATGAAGGAGTCGTAGAGTTCGCGAGTAATTTAAAGCAAAACATCATCTGGTTCGCTGAAAACTTTAACAATCAGACTCTGGTAAATCACCTTAATGATAAGGGAGAAGCGATCAGTGTCCTTGAAGACGATATTGTTCATTTCAAGGCTGAGAAGCGCACTCGAATCGTTAATATCAAAGATATTCCGCTGACTCTGGGTGGACATGCCAGACACAATGTTCAGAATGTACTTGGCGTTTGTGGTATTTGTTGCGCTCTGGGAATTGGTTATGAAGCGATCCGACAAGGCTTACTTGGTTTTAGGAGTGATGCAACTCAGAACCCGGGACGAGGGAATTTTTACGAAGCGCGGGGCGTGAAAGTTCTTGTCGATTTTGCCCATAACGAACACGGCATGCAGGCATTGGCAAGTACCGCATCCAGTATTACGTCAAAAAGACGTTTGATATTGATGGGTCAGGCTGGTGACAGGAGTGATGAGTCTATCATTGACATGGTCAATGCAGCGATGCAGGCGCAACCGGATCATCTGATTGCCAGTGAGACGCCTGGATACGAACGTGGCAGAGAAGCTCACGAAACTGCAGATGTGATTGCGGCGACTGCGCTGGCCAGGGGCTTATCAAAAGACTGCATAACAAGAAGCAATAATCCCACTGAAGGAATTAAAAAGGCATTGGACTGGGCACAAGCAGGGGATTTGCTCTTGCTTTTCGTACTCACGAATCGAGATGAGTCTATTCGTGTTGTAGAAGACTACGTGAAAAGTGCTACTGACTGAGTCATTCGGTACTGTCGAACTAAAAATAGTTAAGCCATCATAACTGTAGCCAGCGCCAGTAACAGACCAATACTTAATACATCGGTAGCGGTAGTCAAAAATATTGTCGATGCAGTTACCGGATCGGCACCGAACCTTTCCAGCGTCAGAGGTACCAGTACACCAATAATACCGCTGGCAATACAGGCACCAACCATTGATATTGTGACAACTAAAGCGAGAGTCATGGGCGCGGTAGCATCCATAATGTTTGCATAGAAAAACATCATTGCGCCAGCTGACAGACCTACTAAGAGCCCGTTACTCAGACCAAGCATCGCTTCTTTGGCAATCAGCTTTTTTCCCATTCCCGGCTTAAGTTCTTTCAGGGTCATGCTGCGCAAAGTGACTGCCAATGCCTGACAACCGGTATTACCAGACTGACCTGCGGAACAGGTAGAAAGGCAGCCAATACCACAACTCTGGCAATAGTATCTTCAAACACGCCGACTACTGCCCCAGCCAGAAGCGCGGTAAGCAGGTTTAATTGCAACCATGGGTGACGATAACGCAGGCAGGTCATCCACGGAGTCGTTGTCTGCTCGATTTTTTCAACACCCATCATGTTTGCGGGTAAGGCAGTAAGCTGAATATTACGTTTCTCAAACAGGGCATAGCCATGTACAAAGCCAATCAGGGTTTTGTTCTCATCACAAACAGGGTACATAGGATAATGCCGCAACAGCACTGCACTCATTGCATTTTCAATTGAGGTCTCACCGGTAAAATAAAACGGTTCGTTTACCATGATATCAGCGAGGGAATCTTCTGGATCGGCCAGCAATAAATCACGCATGACGATCACCCCTTCCAGCTTCATGCCTTCACCAACTGCAAAGGCGTAAATAATATTTCTTTTTTGAGCGACCACCCTTAGTTTTTCTACCACTTCACTAACTTTGCTGTCTGAGGCGAAAGTTGGTGGTAATGGTTCCATCAGACGTCCGACACTATCCTCATCGTATTTCAGATTCAATGATCACTGATCGCCGATAGTTGCATCCAGACTACTGTAGAGTGTCTCCGCTCTTTCTGTAGCCATGTGTGAAAGCAATCTGACCGCCAGCTCATATTCGAGTTGCTGCAAAACAGCAGCAACGGTTGCATCGTTTTCCCTGTCCAACAATACTACTGCATCGAGGGGTGCCCGGCGTCTGACGGAATGAACCAGTTGTCTGATTCTATTCTCGTCTACCGCATTGTTTGTATTCGCGTCACTCACGAGGCCTGTTCTCCATCGGTAAAATTCAAATGGACCCGGGCACAGACTAATTCAGCCAAGATAATGAGCTAACCTGATGTCCCAGTTTATCCACAAGGTCATAATAACCTATTCATGCTCAGCAAGCAGAAGGATTAAAAAGGGAGCTTAAGTTTAGTAAGCGAGTAGCAGTTACCAGTCTCGTTTGCTTGCGAAAAGCCTCGCTCTGGCTTAATTAATTTGACTCATGACGGGTTTACCAGGAAATACTTCTTTTCGTGATTCGGCATTTCTGACAACAAATACACCATTAACCAGGACGTGCTTAACACCGATCGAGTATTGCATGGGCTTCGTATAACTGGCCTTATCCACTATCTCAGCCGCATCGAAGACAGTGATGTCTGCATCAGCACCTACTGCAATTCGGCCTTTCCGTTTCATAGCAGGTACAAATTTTTCCAGTCTCTGCGCTGGCAGTATGGTCATTTTTGCGAGTGCCTCTTTCAGACTGAGTAGACCTCTCTCTCTTACATAGCGACCCAAAACTCTTGAAAAGGTCCCGGCACCTCTCGGATGCCCGGCATTGTTTTCCCAATCTCCTCCATCCGATGCAATCATTACGTTCCTGCCGGATACCGCAAGGTCCACAACTGAATCCGGCATAAAATAAGCAATGACTGAGCCCTGCGGATTCTCCTTACGATATTTTTCGAAGGTCTGCTTAGAAAGCCTTTCTCCACTCAGAGTCCATTGAAGATCGGAATAATCCATTCCAATATTCTCTCGCCATTTTCCTGAAAAAATCGCTGCACCTATGAAGGTATGAGCGGCGGTATAGGGATAGACCTCGGTGCTGATGTCAATACCTCTGCTACGCGCTCCCATTATCATTTCCAGCATAGTCGGAACCTGCACACCTCCCAGACTGCCAATATGACAGATATGTGTGGCAGCACCGGTTGTTACCGAATTCGCAATCAATTCCTGTAAGGCGCTGATACTGTCAGGCTCTTTAACTGAGGTGACGCGAGCATGAACAAAAACCGGAATGTAGTGTAAGGCCGCTAACTGATAGACACTGTAAATTTCACTGCGCCTTGCGCCAGGTAAATAGGCAAGCCCGATACCAACACCAAGGCCGCCTTCTGCAAGTCCCTCATCAATTAGTTGAATTACGTCTTGTAAGGTCTCGGGCGATAGCTCCTGAGTGCTATAGCCGGGTGCCAGAGCCTGCTTATAACTCATCAATTGCTTATTCTCAGGCTCAGCACCCAGAGCCTTTGCTCTGACTATAGAATGACTTACCGTAGCACCATAATTAAGTAAGGCATTGTCTTCTCGTGATGCATACCAGGCCTTAAGCGGATACACCCCCATCTCCATTTCCAGAGCTGTGGTGACACCGTCCCGGGCCTGATATTCGTTTGCCAGATTGTTTTGTCCGTGAGCATGCAAATCAATAAAACCCGGTGCCACGATCAAACCTGTGGCGTCCAGTATTTCCTTTCCACTCAATAAGTTTTTGCTGATTGCAGAGATTTTTCCAGCTCGCAAACCAACATTCCTGATCGCATCAAGCCCGCTTAAAGGATCAATTACCCGACCGCCTTGAATAACCAGATCAAAATCAGCAGCCTGAAGTGGTGAAAATAAAAGAATGCTATTGAAAGAACAAACCAGAACTATTGAGGATACTAGTTTTCTTAACATGTCAGTCATCTACACCGGATAGAATAAATTCAGGCAGACCAGACTTCCCGCATTAGTCGAAAAAAATTAGCTCCCAGTATTTTTTCAATAACGCGGCTTGAATGCCCTCGCCTGCCTAACATGTCTGCCAGCTTCTGGAATTGTTCTGGTCCGGACAAATCTGGAATCAAGGGTACCACCTTGCTCGACTCGCCTTTCGCACTGACTCCGGCCTGACGTCTTTGTTGAATTTCACCCGCTATTGCCTGACGATATGCCTGCATATCATCAATGGCTGTGGCATCACCATCCGTACCAATACCAACATGATCTTCGCCACATATTTTCAGCGCATGTTCAAGATGTCTGACTACGTCCGCAGCGCGGGCCTGACCATCTGCCTTTAAAAAAGGCATGAAATAAATACCGACCACGCCACCTCTGTCGGCTACCATCTTCATCTCTTTGTCTGTCTTATTGCGGGGAATATCGTTTAATGCACGGCAACCGGTGTGGGAAATGCATATCGGAGATTTCGAGGCCACGATTGCGTCAAGGCAGGTGTTTTCTCCACTATGACTCAGGTCCACAAGTACGTGGTTTTCATTAAGCGCCGCAACCGCATCTTTACCCAACTCACTCAAGCCCCGGTTTTCCGGAACACCACTACCATCACCTAACTGGTTAGCATCGTTATAAGTCAATTGAATAATTCTGACACCCAGGCGGGAGAATGTCTCGACTCGCTCAGGTTTGTTGTCAAGGCATCTGGCGTTTTGAAAGCCAAATATAATTCCAATTTTGCTTTCTTTTTGCGCCCGCACTATGTCCTCAGCGGTCCAGACTTTCAGCAGATCTTTCGAATTGTTTTGAATCAGGGAATTCCATTCGGCAATATCATCAACGGTATCTTCGTAAGGATCACCCGCGCCGGCAACGTAACCAAGTGTGGCATTCACTGCCGTAGTTCCCGATGCATGTGCGTCCCTGATGGCCCGGGCATCAATACTGCGCATGCGGCGAATGGCTGATGAACTCATGCTTTCACTTTTGGCAGCCTGCGTACGTACCCAGAGATTCTGATTGGAAATACCGCCCAGTCCGTTAATCACCATCATGCTCTCGATAGAGACTGCTGAGGTAGATGCTGCGCTGAGCGCAGGCAGGTAAGGCAATGTTGTCATTAATGAAGATAATTGTAGAAAATGACGTCTTGTCAGTGGCTGGCCTGTTTTCATTTGCTCATTCCTGATGTGAGTCAACTATCTACGGCGTTTTACTGAATGCGCAGTTTACTGCGATCCACCACTTGCCCATTCTTAATCACTGTATTGATATGTTTGGCGTTATTTATATCGAGCAGAGGATCGGAATCCAGTATCACCATGTCTGCCAGCTTTCCTGCGCTAATCGACCCCAGTTCACGGTCTTTACCGAGAAACTTCGCGCCATGCAGCGTGGCAATTCGAATAACATCAGCTATGGGAATCCCCGCTTTGACCAGCAACTCCATTTCCCGGTGCACTGCAGGGCCACTACTTTTATCTGTTCCAAGAGCCAGAATGCCACCCGCCTCGTTTATCTTTCTGATATTTTCCTGAGCAATGGGTGTCATAAGTTTCATCCACCAGGTCCAGGTTGCGTCCTTGTATTTATCCCGCTGCTCAGTTTTGAGTTGGGATATTTCTTCTTTTGTGAACGTCGCCTGATAAAGCGCCTGCTCAAGAAATTCAGGATGTTCAACAAGGCGACTATAGTTCTCGCCAATAGTGAGAGTTGTCGCCATTGGGGTCTGCTTGATGGCCATGAAAGGCGCGAACTTATCACTAATCGGTCCGGTAATTACCGGATGAGAAAGCGAATCTACTCCTGCATAAATCGCCTGCATGGCCCGTAATTCACTCGCTGCATGCGCCGTTGTTCTAACACCTTCGTAGTTCGTATACCTGATAATTTCCTCCATCAAAGACAAGGGCAATAATGGAATCAGGGGTCTGGCTCCCCAGCCTCTCTCTTCCAGAGTCAGCTTTACCATATCGGGTTTCCAGGACAGATGCTTATCAAGTGCAGGAATCGCTGATGGCCATTCGTTCAATAAGGTTGCCCCGGCACCGCTGCCGTGACTGCCCGGATAAGTGACGATACCACCTGCAGCAAAAATTCGCGGGCTACTGATTTCACCTGCACGTTCCTGCTCACGTAGCTCGAATATATACTCGGGAACATTGCCGGAGTCATAAACTGAAGTCACACCACTGTATAGGTATCCCTGCAGAGCTCGTATTCCTTTAGCCCGATCAAGAGCGACCTTGCGAATACCTTCCTTGCTGACTTTGGTGCTACCGACCAGATGAATGTGAATATCCATCAGACCGGGTATGAGGTATTTTCCTTTTCCCTTGATGATTCTGGCCCCGCGCCGTTCTGACTTGCTGAAGTCTGAACCCTGAACCTTTTTAATCATTTCTCCTTCGATAAGGATATTCATGTTACTCATGGCTGCGCGGCCGGTACCATCGATCAGCGTGATGTCCTTGATAATCAAGTTGCCCTGTGCTGCCAGACAGGAGAAGTTGGAAAACAGAACAGAAAATACGAACAGATTTTTAACACATTTATTCAACATGAAACTTTCCTCTTTTATTGTTCTTGAATACAACACCGTCTCGCATCACAAAGTCGACATCGAGAACGGCCTCGATATTATCAAGCGGATTATTGGGCATCGCTACGATATCTGCCGCTTTGCCCGGTTCGATTGAACCGGTAATCTTGTCTATTCCGCCAGCAATAGCGGCATTGATTGTCCCCGCTGCCAGAGATTCAGATTCGGACATCCCAATATTGACGTATTCGACAAACTCGTTGGCGTTTTCCCCATGCGGTGAGACTCCGGAATCTGTGCCAAGGGCTATGTTGACACCCATCTTATAGGCAAGAGCACCCATTTCTTTGGGCTGGCGTCCTAGTTTAAGCAGTTTCTCCAAAATTGCTGGTGGCATATGCCCAAAGGGTCCCTTTTTCATTTTCTCCGGCGTATCACCCACTGCGGTAATGGGATAGATGGTGGGTATCATCCAGGCTCCGGTTTTTACGAACAGCTTCATGGTACCTTTATCCGCCCACATGGCGTGTTCTATGGAATCGAAACCAGCACGAAGCGCGGCTTCTATCCCCTCTTTGGCGTGTGCGTGAGCGGTAACTTTGCGGCCAAGCGAGTGTGCCGTCTCGACAATTGCCCTGAGCTCCTCATCAGTGAGTTGTTGACCCGTACCTGCTGCGGTCTCACTTAATACACCACCTGTCGCCGTGACTTTAATGACATCTGCGCCTCTTTTCACCTGACGTCGAACCGCAGCCCGGCAGGAGTCCGGACCATCACAGGTTCCCGTGGTCGGTATCACATCCAGCACATCTTCGCGAAAACCGTGCACATCGCCATGCCCACCCGTTGCTGTTATGGAGTTCCCGGCTGCCAGTATTCTTGGGCCCGGTACTTTGCCGGCCTTAATCGCATCACGTAAGGCGAATATTGAATCGCCGGGCGAACCGAGATCACGAAGAGTCGTGAATCCGACCTTGAGTGTCCGATGTGCATACATCGCACCGGATAGCGCGTTATCCGCATCATCCATAGTGACCTTTTCCAGCTTCGAGCCACGGCCGTATTCTTTAACGATATGAACATGCAGATCGATAAAGCCCGGCATAACAAACTGCTCACTTAAATCAATAATAGTCTCTTTACCATCGTCACCATCAACATCCGACCTGGACAGAAATCCCCTGTGAATTTCTACTATCTTGCCCTGGCGAACGATAACAGTTTGATTTTTTGTAGCGGACTTTCCCGGAATGGCCAGTAAGGTACCGGCGTGAATGATTCGGGTCATGTCATCAATCGCGTATGGATTCGCTTGTCTCGCATGCGCCGTATTTCCAAATAAAGTAACAACAAATACACACGGGTACGCAATTGAAAAAAACCTCTTCGCTCTTTTGCCAATATAATTCTGAATCATATTGTCTTCCTATTTTTTTAAATCGCTGAAAACTGTCGTTGCTTTTTCAAGTATCGGAGATTTCCAGTCTGGAAAACGACTCGTAAAAATATCATCACGACCATAGTACTTCTGCAGCAATATACCTTTTGCAGAGCCACCTTCCCAGACATTGTATTTACTATCGCTGTACTTGCTGAAAAATTCACCAAGCTTTTTATCCAGTGTGGTTCTGATTTCAGCGTAGGCTGGCTCATCGATCAAATTCCTTTTCTCTCCCGGATCATTTTCCATATCGTAGAGAGTATTGGGTTCTTCATCATCCAGACGTTTCATGTACTTCCATTTGCTGGTGCGAATCACGCGCACTGTGACAAATTCAAAAAACGCCGCATCACTCCAGTCATCAACAGGTTCTCCTTTGAGAATTTTCTTGAAACTCTTGCCGGGACTATTAGCAATTTTTTTATCATTCATACCTACGTAATCCAGCAAGGTCGGAAAAATATCGAACTGATTGATTATCCTGTCACTTTTTTGTGCGTCGGGAATTGACCCCGGATGACTGACAATTAAAGGAACCTGCATGTTCATGTTCTGCGCTGTGAAAGGAAAAGACCATGAAGTGTTGCCAAATAAGCCGTTGTGTCCGTAAGTGGCACCCTGATCCGAGGTGTAAATCACCAGGGTGTTTTCATCCAGGCCCAAATCCGCAAGAGTTTTTACAATAGTACCTACACCGTCATCGACCATAGCTGTCTCTGACGCAGCATTGATCATAGCTGTTTTATTGTTCAGTGCTTCTATTGCAGTCCATGCCGTTGTGCCTTCCTTGACCATCAGATTTGACGGACCCTGGCCGCCCTGTGCCCAGTTTTTCAGGTAGGGATGGACGCTTTCCTGTGGCATGGGTGGGGTATTCTCAGTGTAATAAGCGGCGTGCCGGTTACGAGGTTTCATTGTCACCGTCGGAGGTAAATTATAGGGGCCGTTATAAGCCAGATACAAAAAGAAAGGTTTATCTTTTTTCTGTTGCTTCAGATACTCAACGGCTTTTTTGGTCCAGAAATCCGTCAGGTGCTCAGAGACTGTGTATGTTTTGCCATTATCAATCACTGTCTGATCATAAAAAGTGGTGGTATGCCCGGAAGGAAAAGTCACCCAGTGTTGAAAGCCTATTTGTGGTTTCTGCGGCATACCAAGATGATATTTGCCTACCAGGGCAGTCTGATAACCTGCGTCAGAAAGCGTTTGCGGCAGAGAGCGGAATTCTTCTATTCCCGACCAACCCGGAACATCAATGTCTGAAGGCAAGGCCACATGAATGCCGGTTTGCGAGGGCATCAGACCGGTCATCAAAGTTGCCCGCGTTGGAGAACACACGCCATTCACGGAAAAAGCCTGATTAAACTGAATACCGCGTGTCGCAAGCCGATCAATATTAGGCGTCTTAATTACCGGGTTCCCGTAACTACCAATGAGTGTCTGACTTTGATTGTCAGAGACGATTAAAACAATATTCGGTCTGGGTTTTTCAGCCAATGCAGATAACGAAATTAGCGTGAAAAAAAATGTCACCAGAAGAGTTAATTTGAAACGATTTGGCATACTTACCCTACTCCTCTTTTAAGTTAATAACCTGACCCGCTTTCATAACGAACATTACGTCTCTGACTACACTGATATCTTCTAAGGGATTGCCTCTAAAGGCGATGACATCAGCGTTCATCTCAGGTTTTAAGCTACCAATTTGATCTGCCAGACCCAGATGCTTTGCAGTATTAACAGTCGCTATCTTCAGTGCTTCTGATTCACTAATGCCTATTTTCACAAACCATTCTATCTCACGTGCATTACTTCCATGAGGTATAACTCCAGCGTCTGAACCTAAAGCTAAATTTACACCTGCCTTCCAGGCTTTCATAACATTTGCAGGCTGTTCTTCCAGATATAACTTTAATCTGGGCGCGGCATGCGCCGGGACTTTATGAATCAAATCACTAATCATATCCTGTACATCGAGAGTCGGAAGAAGATATGCACCGCTTTTCCTGAACAGACGAATGGACTCTTTATCGAGAAAGGAACCATGTTCAATTGAATCAACTCCTGCCTTCAGTGCAGCATTAATACCTGCAGTAGCATGAGCATGGGCCGTCACTTTCAACTCAAGGCTGTGTGCAGTTTCTACAATGCCTCTGAATTCGTCCTCCATAAAAGAAGGCTGATGATGTTTGCCGCCAGTTTTTTCATTTCCACCGCCAGTCGCATGTAGTTTAATCAAATCAGAGCCCTGCCGAAATTGTCGGCGAACTGCTCGTCGACATTCAGCTTCACCATCACACAAGCCTGAGGAGCCAAGTTTTTCGAGGATATGATCGGGTGCATCGCGCCTGTCTCCATGACCACCTGTACGGGAAATAGATGAGCCTGCTGCCAGTATCCTTGGTCCTGCTATCTCGCCCGCCCGAATAGCATTGCGCAATACAAATACTGGCCAGGAATAGGCTCCCGCATCAAGATCGGCAACAGTGGTGAAACCGGCCTCAAGCGTTGCTTTGGCATTGACAATACCAGTAATCAGCTGATCTTCTCCGGTAATAGAAGGATCTCTGAATGCACCACCGTATCGAAACATCAAATGTACATGCGCGTCTATCAAACCCGGTAGGACAAAGCTGTTTTTTAAATCAACTATGCTGGTATCAGTAGTATTCAGGTCAAGTTGTCTGGCAGTCAGATAACCATCATAAATTTTACTTACTTTGTCATTAATGACGACAAGTGTTTGTTCAGATTTAGGTGCTTCCCCCGGTATGTCCAACAATGTACCTGCATGCAGGATCACTGTATTTTCGGCAAAAGCAGTCTGAGAGGTGAACAGAAAAATAAGAAGAAGGAAAAGCTTACTACAAGAAGGGAGACCAAACATAAAATTACCTGCCTTTTATCAAGATGGGATCATAATAGCTTCTTCCATGAAGGTCTTGTACAAATAAAACCGGGTACAGCCATATCCTGATTCGCTGTACCCGGTCTGGAATGACTAAAACCGAATTTCAGTTTTGTTAAAACAAATCAAAACTCCTTATCAAAGACAATGCCGAATGTGCGTGGTCGTTCAATGAAATTCAAACCAGGATCGATACGGAAGGTACCGTCTTCAAAAATATGCGAAGATCCCCTTTCGTCGAAAACATTATCAAGGAATAAAGACGCACTCCAGTCATCGGCTTCGACTCCTATACGCATGTCAACGATGGCGTAATCCCCTTGTTTGTTATAGGAGACATTAGGCACGGTCGTTGGCGCGAATGTGTTGATATCTAACAATACCGGGTTAAAATCAGCCGCACTTTCACCAGTGTAATTAAGGTTGAGGTAGACAAAGCCGCGTAGACCACCCATCCATGCGAGTTGATGGCCATATTCCGCTGAAGCATTAAAGGTCCAGTCAGCTACATCTGGTATTGAATCACCATCCAGGCCGGAACGGGAATAAGTAACGCCACCTGTGCGCTGTCTGTTGGGCGGTGCGTTGGCGGTTAGTTGTGCATCAACGTAGCTTAAGGCCGCTGTTACCCGGAAGTCATCAGCAAGGTCAAAAACACTTTCCAGTTCAAAACCGGTCGCCTCAGCACTATCCGCATTTAGCAAAAAACCAAACAAGCCTGTCGCTGATCTACCACCCAGAACTATATCTTCCCAGTCAATATAATAGACAGCAGCATTTAGAGTCAGGCGACGATCCAGCCATTGCGAACGAATTCCTATTTCATAGCTATCCAGACTGTCAGATTTGAACGCTTCTGGAACACCGGCATTACCCGGATCAGTCAAGGCAATGGAAGACGTGTTCTGATTCGCACCACCTGGACGGAAGCCCTGTGAAAATGAAGCATAAACCAGCATATCATCGCTGACATCGTATCCAATATGAGCTTTGAAAATTGCTCCGTCATCTGAGCCACGAGTCACGTTTCTCTGAAATGGAAGATTCCTGCCTGGTGTACCTGATGGCAGTCCAATCCCGGGAATATTCACTTTATTTACCACTTCACTGCCACTTTCTACATCGTAGTACCTGACACCGGCTGTCAGGGCCAGTCTATCATTTACATGCCAGGTAGCCTCCCCATAAACCGCCTTTTGTAACAATGAAGAATTCACCGTGCGTCGGAATAAAAATACTGTATCGTCCGCAACATTGCCGTCAGCACCCGGATACTGAACCCGACTGTCTACATACGCGTTACGATCGGAGTAAAAGAGACCGACAGTCCAGTCGACGACATTGTCACCTGAGGATGAAAGGCGAAATTCGTGACTAACGGCTTGCAATGGCTCAGGTTGCGTCGAAAGCACAGGCGGAAAGGGGATGCCAGTAAAACCATTATGGAAACGATACACCGCATTTCGATCAAACCAGGAACCGGAATACATCGCTTCCGCCCAGTCTAGTGAGTATTCCACTTTGAAGTTGTACAAAACCTGCTCGTCATTGTAGGGCTCATTCGAGAGGACATCTGTTTGTGGATTGTCCTTATCTATACTTGGATTATAGTGAAAACCACCACCAACATTCTGATCTTGATAATAGACCGAACCGGTTAGTGTCAGACGATCAGTCGGTGTCCAACGTAAAATGGCACGACCACCTTCGGTGTCAACATCATTAATATCCTTTTTACCCACAGCGACATTGTCAATAAAGCCAGGATCGTCTCGCTTGAAAGCAACTACGCGTAAGGCAAGTTGATCCTTAATTATTGGCAGGTTAACCATACCATTGAACTGATAACCTTCATCACCATAGCGGACAGAAGAGCCTTCAACACTTATTTTGCCTTCAAATTCTTCAGCATTCGGTTTATTGGTAATAAATCGCAGGGTGCCGCCCATGGAACCACCACCGTATAGTGTACCCTGTGGACCTTTCAATACTTCCACTCGTTGTAAATCAAAGGGTTTTAATTCAGGAGAGCGTATACCGGCATCATTAGTTGTACCCGGTGCACCTATTACAAGGGCATCATCAAAATACACACCGACCTGTGGTTCGCCGGGACTGGCAATACCTCGAATAATCGGGCGTGATGAACCCGGGCCATTATCTCTAATAGTTAAACCTGGCACTGAGCCGACGAAGTCGGCGAAATCATCTGCACCGATTCTTTCCAGTTTTTGACTGGTCAGGGCAGAAATAGCGATAGGCGTATCCTGTAGCGTGCTGTCGCGCTTTAGAGCCGTTACGACAATTTCCTCAATTGGATTAGCTGCAAAAGAAGTGTTCCAGATAAGCAAGAACACAAGTCCTGCTATACCCAGCGTTAATTTGCCAAAACTTCTACCTTCACAATGCTGTGACATAACATCTCCTCCATGTACTTATATTTAGAAATATAGCGAATACCGCTTTGACGCCCTTAACTGACATTTTAGTCGAATCTGGACTCAAAATACCATCAGCTAAGACTCTTAGCGGAAATAGGTAATAGGGTTGGCGTTCTAAGAGTGTAATACCACCTGTTTATATCAATAACCATGCCCTGAAGAGCAAGCGTATGGCAAATACCGTCATTATCACTTTAAATACTATTCTGAATTGCTTTTCCGAAATTTTGTGTAACAAAGCCTTACCCAGTTTGGCCGCCGGAAACGCTACCAGAATAGACAACAATATCACCGCTAAATAGCTCGTGTAATCAAAACCGAATAATATGTAGCCACTAATCTTAAACATATTCATACACATCAGTCCTGCTGCGAGCGTTGCTGTGATTTGCAATTTGTTCAGTTTAGTCCGCACCATTACCGGCTGAAACAAACCACCGAAAGAAAACAACGCGGATAGAAATGAATGAATGAGTCCAATCAGGAAGAATGGATGTGGTATCTCTCTTTTAAATTTGAAATCTGGTAGCCAGACGGCAAGTAGCATTAGCACGGCGACTGAAGCCGCGATAAAGTACTCCGGCAAATCAACATACAAAAAAGTACCCGATAAAGCGCCAATCAAAGCACCTATAGTAAACGGAATCACAATAGGCCAGTGTATGTCTTTTCTGAAATACCAGGTTCGGGAAAGCGACATGCCTACCATCATCGTCGCGTGCACCGGCACCATCGCTGATATAGGTAAAACCGAACTAATAATAGCAATCATTACGAAACCACCACCAATTCCAAATGCAGAACTGATTGCCGTAGCGAGGAAACTGCCAAAAATAATTGCCCAGGCGAGCGGATCGATCAGATCCATGAAATTTAACTCAATTGTGGTGGCTAAATGGTGACGACGTTAATTCTGTTTTTGCCGAATATACTGATGAATATTGTTTTCCTTGAAACTCAAATTTTCATGCAGCTCAACTAATTCAAAAGACAGTCCCAAAGGTCGTTTTTCAAACAAAGGGTTGAAATAAGATTTCAGAGCCTCAAATAACTTTTCTCCGACCTCTTTTCGCGTACTCTCATCTCTACCATGACCGATTTTCAGTGTCATATGTACAAAGGCATTTTCTGGGTCGCCATCGGCAATAAGATATTTGTCACATCTGACTGCTCTAAAACGAATACCACCCAGAGGAAACGCGCCGGTTTCCAAAGCTGCATCCTGCAGCGAACTCATCAGTTTCTGCATCTTGATCTCGTCATCAAGATTAGAACTATATTCGATAATGAAATGTGGCATCAGCCTCTCCTTAAGTTCAAACTAGTCTAACGGAAATTCTGCATTAACCTGACCCGTACCAGAACTTGGAAAATAATCAGAAATAATTCTGACTTTGCCTTTGTACTTGTCCCAGCCCAACATACCCAACAACATTGCAGTATCGTGCATACCTCCTTCGCCTTCACAACGAAGCGCATACTCTTCAAACATATCGGTGAAAGTTTTAAATTCCCCCTGCTGCCAGAGTTCCAGCACTCGCAGGTCAACCTGTCGATAAAATTCATCGCTAATTTCGAAAATACGATCGCCGGCATCCGTATTGTCGTTAAAACGATGTGAAAGTGAGCCACTGGCCAGAACCGCTACCTTACTATCACTTCTTTTAATAGCATCCAGTACGGCTTCACCAAACTTTCGCGAATCATCAAGTTTGTGCCACGCACACCAGGCCGCTACTGAAACTACTTTGAAGTGTCGGTCTTCATTCATATAGCGCATCGGCACCAGCGTGCCGTATTCAAGACCAAGACTTTCAATCTGATGAGCTCTTGTCCCAACACCCTTGTTATTAGCACAGTCTGCGATGAGCTCTCCCAGCTCCGGATTGCCATCGTATTCGTACTTCATATCCTTGATAAAGTGCGGTAATTCATTACTGCTGTACACTCCTTCGAAATGATCGCAACAAGTCAGATGATAACCACTGTTTACCAGCCAGTGCACATCGAAAACAATTATAGTATCGACACCCAGTTCCCGACAGCGCTGGCTGATTTCCTTGTGCCCCTTAATAGCATCATCGCGGCAACCGTGATTCGGCCCGGGTTGCTCAGACAGGTACATGGAGGGAACATGTGTAATTTTGGCCGCATACAGGAGTTCACCCATAGCTGCGTTTCTCCTTTATTTACCCAAAACTGGAATTGTGTGCGTTCCGTGTGCGACGCAAATATTTTTTGTTTCCATATAGAATTCGAAGCTGTAATCACCACCATCGCGTCCGATACCACTCTGCTTCACGCCGCCAAAGGGCGAAGGCAAATTTCGGTTGTTCTCTGAATTCACCCAGACCATGCCGGCCTCGATGGCTTCCGCCATGCGGATGCCTCGTCCGGAATCTTTCGTCCAGACATAGCCGGTTAAGCCGTAATTTGTGTCATTAGCCATGCTTATCACTTCTTCTTCGTTATCAAAAGCGATCGCCGTCAGTACCGGCCCGAATATTTCTTCACGTGCGATTTTCATCTGGTTGCTGGCATCGGTGAATAGTGTCGGTGCAAAATAATTACCGGAACCGAGATCTTTTCTGGCTTCTCCGCCTACCGCTACCGTGGCGTTCTCTTCCTTCGCCGCATCTACATAGCTCAGTACTTTCTCAAAATGGCTTGTGTGAACCAGAGGTCCGACTTCAGTCTCAGGATCGAGGGGATGCCCAACTCTAATTTTCGACACCCTCTCTTTAAGTGCAGTCAGAAATCTCTCCTTAATACCGTTCTGAATAAACAGGCGGCTGCTGGACGTACAACGCTGACCATTGAGGCTGTAGATCATGAACACTACGGCATCGAGTGCGCGATCAAAATCAGCATCATCAAACACAATAACCGGGTTCTTCCCGCCCAGCTCAACATGAGCCCGTTTCAGGGTAGGTGCGCCCTGAGCAATAATATAGGAACCGGTTATCGTCTCTCCTACAAAGCCGATAGCCTTGATTGCAGGATGTTCAGTCAGTTTCTTACCAGCCACATCACCGAAACCATTCACAGTATTCCATACACCATCAGGTAGACCAGCCTCTTTGCTCACCTCTGCAAGAATCATTGCCGAAAGCGGACTGAATTCTGCCGGTTTGTGCACAACCGTACACCCAGCCGCCAGAGCCGGCGCAATTTTCCAGGTGGCCAGCATAAAAGGTGTGTTCCAGGGGGTAATTACGCCAACCGGTCCGATAGCTGTTCGTTTCGTGTAATTAAGGTGTTCGTCCTGATGCAGACTCTGACCGTTTGCGGCCTCAGGTGCCTTGTCGGCAAAAAAACGAAAGTTTTCCGAGCCACGTATTGCCGCAGCTTTCATAAAGCGAATCGGTTGGCCACAATCCATACTTTCTACCATGGCAATTTCTTCAGCTCGTACAACAATCAAATCGGCGAAGCGATGCAATACTTTCTTGCGCTCCTTACCGGATAGCCGGCTCCAGTCAGTAAAAGCCTCCTCTGCCGCAGTACAAGCCTTGTCAATATCTTCAGCGGTCCCTTCAACAACCTGTCCAAGGCTGGAATTGTCAACTGGCGTAACATTTTCAAAAGTTCTGCCTTCACTGCCGCTGTCTGACTTGCCATTAATAAAGTGTCCGGTCGCCTGATCTTTATAACGCTGCAGGTAGTTTTCGGCCTTTTTAATATTTTCTGCTAATTGCTCACTCATCTTTTTTCTCTATTAACTACTCTGATTGAAATACTGTTCTTCGCTGACAATGTAATTCGTTAATTTACCGACCTGATCTACCTCTATCACAACTTCATCGCCCGGCTGAACATCAGACAATCCCTTTGGCGTGCCAGTAGAAATCATATCGCCGGGCTGTAGAGTCATGAAGGCACTAAGATATTCAATTAAAAATGCAACACTAAAAATCATATCGGCGGTGCTGCCCTCCTGTCTCACTTCTCCATTGACTATCGTGAGTAGCCCCAGATTCTGTGGATCACCAACATCATCACGATCAATTACATAAGGCCCTATTGGTGACAGGGTATCGTGACTTTTAACACGCAAATTCGGTCTATAATAATTTTCAAGATAGTCTCGAATCGCGTAGTCATTACACAGGGTATAGCCGCGAACGTAATCGAGCGCATTATCTCGAGAAACTTTTCTCGCCTGTTTACCGATAACGGCCACCAACTCCGCTTCGTAATGCATATAATCAATATTTGCCGGACGATAGGTTCGCTGTCTGTGGCCAATGAATGTACTTGCTGATTTAATAAAAATCAGTGGTTCCTCTGGCGCTTTGAACTCAAGTTCGGATGCATGATCGGCATAATTCAGGCCCAGTGCTATCACCGTGCCGTGTTCGGGGGGTAACCAGATCACATCCTCTTCAGCGACTTTAACCCCTTCTTTTAACAGCACCTTGTTTTGTTCATGGACAGTTACGTCCTGCACTTCGCCGTTATATTCAATTCGTGCATGCTTCATGATGCGTAGTACTCCTGCTCACTGACTATGCTGTTACTGAGAGAACCTACATCCTGGATTTCCACACACACTTCATCGCCAATGGATACGTCAACTCGCCCTGAAGGGAAACCGGTAGCAATCACTTCACCTGGATAGAGGGTTTTAAAACTGGACGCGAATTCAATCAATGCCGGGATACTCCAGACAAGTTCATCGGTGTGTCCTTGCTGTCGAACCTCACCATTTATATAGGTCTTGATGTCGAGATCATGCGGGTCTTCGATATTCTCTTTATCAACAATAAGTGGGCCAAGAGGTCCGAAGCCATCGTAACACTTGCTGGTGATTGCCGGTCTGAAGTAACTCTTCTCCGGCAAACTGAAATCATTGAATATTGTGTAGCCCCGAACATAATCCATGGCTTCTGACTCACCCACCTTGCAAGCCTGTTTGCCAATGACAACAGCCAGAGAAGGCCCCGCCTGTAGTGCCGGTGCATTGTCCGGATATTGTACTTTTGCACCATCACGAGCCAGCGTATTAAGTGGTTTGATAAATAATACCGGTGTCTTTGGCGATTCTTTATAAGGGGCTTCGTCAAACTGATCTTCTACTTCTTCAACATGACCGATAAAATTTAGAGCCACACAAATCACTTCCCGCACATTGGCCAAATCATTCTGATAAGTTTTTGTCATTATTTTTTCTCGTTAATCAGTAGCCACTAATAATATCTTTTACTTCCCCGGATTTTTCTTCGTCGGCTTTGCCTTTAAAAGTCTCTGCCAGTTTTCTTGCACCATTGCCTAGTAGAATAGTATCGACACCGACTCCGACGAAACTCGCGCCGACTTCGATATAGTGGCGAGCCTGATTCGGGTCAAGTGCCAGTATACCTGCTGCCCTGCCCGCTTGCCTTATGCTGGTAATAGCCTCATCAATCGCAGCGACTACATTCGGATGACCGGCATTACCAACATGTCCCATTGACGCAGACAGATCAGATGGTCCAATGAAGACACCATCGACGCCCTCTACTTGCAGAATTTCAGGCAGATTCTCAAGTGCCATCGTCGTCTCGGCCTGAATCAACAAACAGGTCTGCGTGTTCGCCGTACTTACGTAATCCGGGATAGTATTCCAACGCGCTGCTCTGGCAATGGAACTACCCATCCCGCGGACACCTTCTGGCGGATAGCGCATAGCACTGACCAAAGCTTCGGCCTGTTCTCTGGTATCAACCATCGGAATCAATAAGGTTTGCGCGCCATAATCAAGTAACTGTTTAATTAAATTTCTATCGCCTTTCACTGCACGGACGATAGGATGAATATCATAAGCAGCGACCGCCTGCAGGTAAGTGTAAATAGCCCGCATATCAAAAGGCGCATGCTCGCCATCCAGTAACAGCCAGTCGAAACCACTGCCGGCACATATTTCAGCGCTGGTGCTATCGGGAATGCCCGCCCACAGGCCATATTGCGTGCGCCCTGAGTTAATTGCCTGTTTAAATTTGTTGACTGGTAGTTGCATAGTGCCCCCTAAATAAAATGACAGCTAATATTACCCAGAGGACCGTAGTCAGCGTGAAAGGTGTCTCCCGCTTTTGCTATCACCGGTCTGGTAAATGACCCCGCCAATAGAACCTGTCCGGGCTCGAGGGCAATACCATGCGGAGCAAAGCGTTTGGCAATCCAGCAAATCCCATTGGCAGGATGATTAAGAACACCCGCGGCCAGACCTGTTTCTTCAATCACACCGTTCCTGTAAAGCAAGGCACCAACCCAGCGAATATCCATATCCATTGGTTTTATCGGGCGGCCACCCAGAATAATACCGGCATTCGCCGCGTTATCAGAAATAGTGTCAAACACCTTTCTGACATAGCCAGTTTGCGGATGTATTCTATATGTCCTTGCCGCGATCAACTCTAGCGCCGGAATAACGTAATCAGTCGCATTCATCACATCGAAAATAGTGACGTTCTCGCCTTCCAGCCTGTCTTTCAATATGAAGGCCAGCTCCACTTCAATTCTGGCATCGGTAAACTGCGCTACTTCAATTTCGCCACCATCGTCAAAAAACATATCGTCAAGCAACGTGCCATAATCCGGCTCATCGATTTGTGAGCTCATTTGCATTGCTCGGGAGGTCAGTCCAATCTTGTAGCCTTTGATTTTGCGACCTTCGGCAATTTTCATATCCACCCAGGTTTTCTGAATCGAGTAGGCATCATCCATGCTCATCCCGGGGTGCCTGACAGTGGTCGCCTCTATCTGAACTCTTTGTTTTTCGGCTGAATGCAAATCCTCAGCTGCTTTTTTTACTTCTGCTTGCGTTAACATAGTGACACCCGTTTTTACCTGTTGTTTACAGATGAGTTTTCCATCTTGATTAATTGAAACAGAGAAGTATATAAATCATCCCAGCTTTTCTCGCTGAACTGTTCCTGAAGGAGACTGTATTCACTCGCCACCTCGGGCATAATTTTATCGTACAATCGCCTGGCCTTCCGGCTCAGCCAGATACAGGTTTTTCGACCATCCTGACTATCCTTTTTTCTGACAACCAACTCATCTCGTTCAAGCCGGTCAATAATACCGGTCATACTTGGCCTGAGAATAAGCGTTCTTTCAGCCAGTTCAGCCAGTTCTTGACCATTGAACTCTGCCAGAGCACGAATTACCCGCCACTGCTGCTCTGTTATTCCATAGCGTCCGAGAATCGGGCGAAATCTGGCCATACAAACTTCTCGTGCACGCAACAGTAAGACAGGCAAAGAATGTTCAAAATCGAGCATTTAATTAAGATATTAATTATATTTAGTTAATATCTTAATTAAATTATCAAAACATGCAAGTGTATTTTCGTTTTATTCAAAAATAGCGGATGACTAGATAGTTTATTGTGAATACTATTCAGACTATGCAAAAAATTATTGGCGCTCTTCTCATTCTCTTACTATCTGCCGGTCTGGCCTATTGGCTCACAACAGATAATCAAGCTCCTGATATCGCTGAGAAAACCAGCGAAATAGAAATGCCCCGGGAATGCGCAGTCCTGGCAGACCATGACGAGAACATGGTCTGGATAGAAGGTGGCCAATTCAGTATGGGCTCATCCGATTTTTATCCGGATGAAGGACCGATAAAAGATATTGAAGTCGAAGGGTTCTGGATTGATCGCTATGAAGTGAGTAATGCTCAGTTTGCCAGATTTATTGACGAGACCGGCTACATAACTGTTGCAGAACAACAGCTCAATCCAGCTGACTATCCTGATATTCCTCCTGATCAGTTAAAACCCGGTTCCGTTGTATTCATCATGCCGACTCACTTTTCAGAAGGCGGTTCCCTGACTGACTGGTGGCGCTTTATACCAGGTACAAACTGGCGTGAGCCTCTGGGCCCGGGAAGCACTATTGAGGGTAAAGAGAATTATCCCGTCGTGCACGTTGCCCATGAAGACGCTCTGGCTTATGCAGAGTGGGCGGGACGCGAATTGCCTACAGAGGCTCAATGGGAATATGCGGCAAGAGGCGGGCTTGAAAACAATATCTTCGCGTGGGGTAATGAGTTTCGCCCCGAAGATAAATGGCGAGCAAACACCTGGCAGGGTATGTTTCCGGCTTTTAATGAGGGGGAAGATGGCCATCTTGCCACAGCACCGGTCGGTTGCTACCCCGCTAATAACTATGGTCTGCACGATATGACCGGTAATGTCTGGGAGTGGGTTGATGACTGGTATTTTCCCGGTCATCAGGAAGTGGATACCAGCAAATTGCCGCATGGTTATGACCCGCGTCAGCCTCACCTTCCGGTTAAGGTGATCAAGGGTGGCTCCTACCTGTGCGCAAAGAATTACTGTATGCGCTATCGCCCCAGTGCCCGTCATGCACAGGAAACAACTCTCGGTGCTGCGCATATTGGTTTTCGCACGGTACGTAACAAGCAAAAAAGTTAAGTATGAAATACAGCTCTTGTTTTCTACTGACGCTTATTCTGACTAGCACCTTGCCGGCTTTTGCCGACGAAATTTTCTGGCAGCAGTGGGGAGTGGCAGCGTTTCATCAGGCCCGTGACGAAAACAAAATGATTCTGCTGGATGTTGGCATGGAGGGTTGTACTGCCTGTCGCTGGATGGATGAGATTACCTATACCGATACGGAAGTCATTAATCTGGTCAACCAGCACTTTGTTGCTATAGTTGCCGATGCCGAAGCACAACCCGATATCGGCGAGCGTTACTCCGACTGGGCCTGGCCGGCTACAATATTTATGGCGCCGGACACGACTCAGGTTCTGGCTTTAGCGGGTAACCGCCGGCCAAAGAGTTTTGTTCCCATACTGAATGAGCTGATTGAAAAGAAAGCTTCCAATCAGCTGGAAGCAGATAAACTGGCTCCCTATGCGGCGGCACCTGCTGCCGAAACCAGTGCGCTTTCACTTATTCGGGATCGAGTGCGTGGGCAAGTCGATAGTTTGCTGAACGAGCAATATGGAGGTTGGACCCGCAGCGGTGTATCTACAGCGACAGGTGCTCGAGTTGAGCACCTTTTTATGCGCGCACATATGTATAGCAATGCTGAATTGTTGAGTCTTGCCTTAAAAACGAGTGATGCCTACCTCAAAGCCATCGATCCCGTCTGGGGCGGTGTCTTTGTGAAAACTTTTCATGGTAACAGCCAAGCTCCTGAACGTTTTAAGACTCTCGGCTCGGTCCCGGAAAAACGACTTTCAAATCAGGCTAATGCCCTGACCATTTTTGCTCATGCCTATCGAACTACCAGAGACCAGGTCTATCTTGATGGCATACGTGAAATAGATCGCTTTATGCGTTTATGGTTTCGCCACGAAAACGGGACTTTTTACACCAGTCAGGAAGATGATCCACCTGGTCTTAAAAGTAATATGGATGCCATTGATTACTGGCTTCTCGACAGCGACGAGAAACGTCGTGTCTACGGAACTCCTCCCATTGATCATGCGGTTTACACTGATAAGAACGCGCAAGCCATTATGGCTTATGTACAGGTTTATCTTGCCACGAATGAAATCAGCTATCTGCAAACTGCAAGACGTAGCGCCAATACGCTCATGGCGGAACGCCTGCAAACGGATGGCTGGCTGCTGCAAACTGTTGTCAGTAAAAAAGCTAGTTTGGACGAACGCATGCGTCCATTAGTAGTTCAAGCAAAGCCCACCCTGGCTGCTCAAGCCTGGTTTGGTAGCGCGCTCCTGTCCCTTTATGAAGCTACCGGTGACTCACGCTGGCTGTCAAAAGCGATAAAACTTGCCGATGCGATGTTGACAACTCTCTATGATAATAGGAGTGGCGGTTTTTTTGCCCGTCCGCCAGATGAATTGACTGCATTAATACCACAACGGCTACCGCTGGAATTAAATGCGCGCGCTGCACATTTTTTTTACGATTTGTGGATACACAGCAAAAATGAAAAATACTCTACAATTCCTGAAGGGATACTACGTGCTGTTGCAATAGATAACATTCTTTCACGGGAAGGTAAAATAGTCGGTCAGACCGCTCTCGCTCTGGAAAAACTGACAGCCGCCTACGTCGAGTTTTCTGTGGTAGGCGAAACAGGACAGTCAGACACAATGGCATTATTTGAGGCGGGAAAGCGCACTTATCACCCACGAAAATTATTACACTTTGAGAAAATCGGCCGTTATCCGCATCGGAATAAAGCGGCCATGTATATTTGCAACCCGGACCGTTGTTCAATACCTATTGAAGATCCCACCTTAGTGGTCAAACAGGCAGATAATTTCAGACTGCCCGCTAGTTTTTCTCCCTAGATTAGTGCCCCACATCGTTTTGTTGATGTTTATGTTCATTGCGGACATTGAGAAAATTTCCAGCAAACATAATGCTCGCGCCAAGAACAATAAAGACATCAATATCTTCGCCATAGAAAACATAGCCAACTAACATAATCATCGGCAGGCGCAGGAAGTCGATCGGAATCATGATACTGGCATCCGCTAACGCCAGGGCCCTACTCAAACAATAGTGTGCAGTAATCGATGCGATACCCATAAATAGTAACCACATCCAGGCCAGACCTTCAGGTGTCACCCAATTGAACAGGGCCGGTATAATTGCTATTGGCGCCTGCACCAGACCCATATAAAAAAGAATCATGGTTGGTGACTCTATCTGTGCCAGTTTTCTTGTGAAAATATGCGACAAAGCAAAGCAGAACGCACTCACAATCACCAGAAAGGAAGCAAAATGAATATTTTCCAGTCCCGGTCTTAAGATCAGCATCATACCAATTAGACCAAATACAAGGGAAACTGCCCGCCAGCGGGTTATTTTCTCACCCAGTATGAAATAGGCAAGTAGCAGGGTCCACATGGGCGTGGTAAATTCAATGGCAAAGACTTCGGCCAAAGAGAGATAACTGATGCCGAAAAACCAGAAAACCTGTCCTCCATAGTGAGACATGTTTCGCGCAATGTGGTTGCCAAATTTCTTACTTAAAGGAATTTGACCGTATTGATATAGAACTATCGGGGTTAAAGCCAGTAAACCGAAAATGCACCTGAAAAAGATCATTTGAAAAGGCCCCATCTGTGCAGATAACTCTCGAGCGCTAATAGCAATTGTCGACAGTGAAAACACCATGCCCAGCATCCACAAGGCAGCGACAAGCACCGGGCTCTTTTGAGTTTCAGAATTCAATAGTTAGATCCGTTTTAGTCCGGAAACTTCACCTGAACAAGAAAATCATTTAGAACTTTTGCCGCCTGGGCATACTCACCTTTTTCGGCCTGAATAAGAGCCTCTGCCTGAGCTTGTTCCTGTTGAATTACATACTCAAAAAACTCTCTGTCTTCTTTCTTTACCAACTGTGCCAGCTGTTTCAGCTTCTCGACATATTTCACTGTCGCTTCTGTCATAACCGCCATCATTTTTTCCGGAAACAGGGCAAACGCCAGATTTGTCGCCCACACTTTAAAGCCGACGACAAAATCATTTGCTACCAGATTATAGCTGGCAGCCATTTTCTCATAACGCGGTTTATTGAATGTTTCCAGGTCATAGTAAGCCTGCCAGAATTCAGCCTGCCCTGTACTCGCCATCTTGTCCCTGAGCACCGATATACTTTGAAAAGCAAATGCCCGATTATTAATCTCGTATTGAAAAAGTTTCTCTATAGTGACCATATCACTCTCACTGGCGCTCAGAAATTGTGAACAAATTGAGCAAGTCAATAAGACAAGCTTCTGACAGTTTCGGCTTAGGGACAAGGGGCTATTTTCCGATTTTGTATTGCTCGACATTTTCTCATGTTTATGTGAAGGTTAAAAATCATCTGTAAAAGGCGAATTTGATATGTTTACTGTGCTAGAACGCGCTTATCGGTTTAACTATACCCTGTTTTTTTGTTTGCTGACTTTTATTTGCCAGGCATCACCAGCATGGTCTGCTCCTCCTGAAGTCCAGTACCACCTTAACGCCGATCAAACACACAGTCGCTTTAGTCGAAACGAAAAACCTGTTCTTCGTGTAAAGTCAGGTGCGGTAATTGAAGTATTTACAGAAGAAACCACCGACAAACAACTCACTCTTGACTCAACTGTTGAAGATTTGATGAATCTGAATTCAGATCCGATTCATCCACTCACTGGCCCCGTCTATATCGAAGGCGCTGAAGCGGGTGATCTACTCGCAGTAACCCTGCATGAAATTGAACTCGGTGACTGGGGCTTCGCTGCCGTCATGCCTGGTTTTGGTTTGCTCGCCGGAGAAATAGAAGGGCCTTATTTGCGTACATTCAAACTGGGTAAAAATGCGAGCGAGCTAGCCTTTACCGATAAAATAAAAATACCTCTACGCCCCTTCCCCGGAGTAATGGGTGTCGCACCTGATACAGATGAACGCCTCTCAACCATTCCGCCCCGGGCCAATGGCGGCAATATGGATGATCCGCATATTACTGTTGGCACAACTGTGTACTTTCCGGTTTTCGTAAAAGGTGCCTTATTTTCCATTGGTGATACGCATGCTGTGCAGGGTTCAGGCGAAGTATCAGGAACCGCAGTCGAAGCCCCGATGCGGATTGTCTACGAAGTGGAATTGATTAAGGGCGGTCGTCAGTTTCAGGAACCTCAATACGAAACGGCAGAAAGCTATGTTGTTACCGCCTTTGCAACGACGCTGGATGAGGCTGCAAAAAAGGCTACTCGCTATATGATTAACTATCTCGAAGAAGTGCATGGTCTGAATCGCGAAGATGCCTATATGTTGTGCTCACTGGCTGGTGATCTGAAAATTGCCGAAGTCGTCGATGTACCGCACATGCTGGTTACCATGCATATGTCTAAAAAAGTACTGGGTGTAAAATAATGCTTTCAGGAAGGGTTGATGTTGGTAAAGGTGTGGAGCTGTATTACGAAGAATATGGCAAGGGTAAGCCGATACTGTTTATTCCCGGTCTGACATGCACCACAGAATTTTTTGAAAAAAACCTCGAAGTGCTGGCAACAGATAATCATGTGATTTGCTATGACCCTCGTAGTCAGGGACGTTCCAGCATTACAGAATCCGGCAACAATTTTTTACAACGAGGTCATGATCTCGCGGCCTTTATTCAGGCTCTGCAGCTGGAAGATATTGTGATTGCCGGCTGGTCTCTGGGTTCTTATGATGCCTGGTCCTATTTTCAACTCTACGGCCTGAATAAGGTTCGGGCTTACGTCAACATCGATATGGCACCGAAAACCATACAAATGAATGAAGGTGATTGGTCAGAAGGTCCGCTCGAAGTTGTACACGGCATGTACGCTTCCATACTGGCTGAAAATCAAGCTCATTTTTTTGATAGTTACGCGCACTACATGATAATTCGTGATGTAAGTGAAGACGAGCTTAACTGGATTGTCGAGCAATCCAGAAAGACACCATTAGCCATTGCTGCGCAGATCGTTGCTGATGCGACGTTTTGTGATTTTTCTGACACTATCATTGAGCTGACTAAACAAAAACCGGTAATGCATTTTATTAAACAGGACTGGTCAGAAGCCGCAGAGAACTGGCTGGATAAAAATACTCCCGGCGCACCCAGAGAAATTATGGGCGGGCACATGATGTTCTGGGAAGAAGCTGATAGTTTCAATGACAAATTTCATACATTCGTAAAATCCCTAAACTGACTATGAAGGAATAAATACTATGAAAAACACTTTGCTATTACTGACTATGTTATTTTCAACGGCGATCGCCTCAATTCAGGCAGATGAGCAGGCCACACCCCAGACTAATTCGGCTGTGACTTTTATTTATTACAAAGACATGGATGAAGGAGAACATTTTTATGGCAATGTTCTTGGTTTCAAAAAAGAGTTTGACGGAGATTGGGTAAGAATATTTCGTATTGCCAATGGCGGGCGTGTTGGTCTGGTAGACGAGACAAAAGGTTATTTAAAAGGAGCGACCGACAAACCAGTAATGATCAGTATTGACACCTCAGATGTAAAAGGCTGGTATGAGCGAATTCAGAAACACGGCGCTCAATACATAGAAAAAGGACTGAAAGACCACAGTGACGGTTTTGCCAACTCTTTTATGATGAGAGATCCTGCTGGATATGTCGTTGAGTTCTTCCAGTGGAACGGCGATGCGCCATACTAGTTTCTTTTAATATTCATCAGGCCGTCTTTACTCATGCCACCTTTAAGATAAACGCAATTACGTCCAAGAGCCTTGGCTTCGTACAGGGCTTCGTCAGCGGCTTTAACCATGTTTATATCATGTACTTTAGCATCGGGTATAAAGGTGGCCACGCCAATACTGACAGTAACTACGTCTGCACAATCTGATACATCACTACGTATACGCAAATTCTGAATTTCGACACGCAATCGTTCCGCAACGCTCACTGCGGCACTGTTATTCGTATCTGTCAGTACAACGCAAAATTCTTCGCCGCCATAGCGGGCGAGATAATCTGTAGCACGATGCAAATTATGTTGTAGCGTCTCAGCGATCTGGACAAGAACTTTGTCACCCGCCGGATGACCGTAAGTATCGTTGTAGGGTTTAAAATAATCCACATCAATCATCAGCACAGACATCATTTTTCCAGAACGCGCACACTGTCGCCAGGTTCTGTCCAGTACTTCATCCAGATAGCGTCGATTGGAAATTCCGGTCAGGGCATCCTGTTCAGACAATTCAACCAAGGTCTTGTTCTGTTCCAGTAATTCCTGATTTTGCTTCTGAATATACCCAAGTAACTGATTAAACTGATAGAACATGGAATCCAGTTCATCGCTTTTTCCGGCTGGTAGACGTCGGCTATAGTCACCTGTGTTTATTATTTCCAGCATCAAACTTCTTGCCAGGAGCAATCGAGTGATGACTGTGCGGGAAAAAAACAAAACCAGAATCGTCAGTATCAACGCAGAGCAGGCAAAACCGACGATGACAGAGTGCGAAATAACTGTTTGGGAGAAACTTCTCTTATTGGCACTCTGCGCAATAAGAATAACAGGCTTGCCCTGAATATCATTTAGAACCCAGTGTAACTTCTCTTTCGCATCTCTTGGTAATTGCCATGAGCCGCTTTCCTGCAGGGCATCAAGTATGGCCTTTTTCCGGGTGTTTCCCACAGTCTCTGAGACCGGGGAAAAACGAACTTCCGTTTGGAGATCTTTGCTGATGGCGACAAAAAAGCTTTGATCCAGTAATCGCCAGAAAAATACCGTGCCAATTGGCTCGGGAAAAGGCCGCTCGCTTGGCAAGATATGCCCGGCACCAAAACTGACCGGTCCGATATTACTTTCGTATATCCCTCCGGTAATGTATTCATGTTCAACTTCCCCGTTTTCCTGGTAACGTTTTTGAGCGTCAACATTCGGCGGCACGAATTTGTCACGCAAAACATCATTGTCACGAATTCTGTCGCGTTCAAAGGCATATTTAACCTTGCCCATAACATCGACGAACACCACTCCATCCACATCAAGAGTTTCAAGTGTTTCATCGACCAGATTTGCGTCTATATAATTCTGGAAGAGCGGTTTGTTCTCATCTGACTGAAAAAATTCGTAAGTCTGATCCCAGGCAGCGTGGTCACTTACGCTTAACCTCAGGGACCGTTGCAATCTCGATATCGCCAGACGCACTTGCTCAATATCTTTTGCATCCGATTGAGACTCCAGGGTGATCAGAGTGGGAATTTCAAACAAATAGCGGGTGCCAATTTGACCAAAAAATGCTAATAAAAGACCGATGCCGAGAATACCTATCAGCTTTTTGCTTAGACTGAACTTCATTTATACTTTTTAGTACTATTATATGAGATCAAGTATTTGCTGAACTGCACGCCGGCCCTGATCTGCAGCCGGTCCCCAATGCTGAAACCCTTCCAGTTCCGAATGACCGAAAGCGATTCTACCATAGCCCTGCTTAATAATATTTCTGGGTGCCTGTTTGTCGGGTGTATCGAAAAAGAAACCTGGAGTTGGAACGACATAGGCGTGACCCCAGCGATTGAGAATGATGCCCTCAATATCGCGTGCGTGATTAAAACCAGCAGCCGAAAAAAGCCTGGTCAACTGCGCTCGAATCTGTTTTTCATAATCCGCATAGGATGTGTAAAACAATTCAGCTCTGGCTTTACTTATCTGTGCCAGTATTGGCAAACCCGGTGTCTGATATGACACATAAAAAGTCAGCACCGCCGGTTTATCCGGATCCAGTGCCGGTTGATGACGGCCGACCATCATCGGCTGGCGAATATTGGCGCTATAACCAAAACCATCCTGCCAGCGTGCACCGGTAATGCCCATCTCATACATGAAGCGCCAGTTTCGTAGCGCCACGTTTGCCACCAGAAAAGGCGCATGATGAAATTGTTTATAAGCCTGATGAAAATTATCAGGCATATCCCGGACGACGTGGCGATTAATCCAGCCACCGGATGCCATCACTACGCCTTTTGCCCGGACTGCGTACTCTCTACCCTCACGACTGTAAATGACTCGAACACTGCTGGCAGAGTCAGCTTTTCCCTCGTGTTGAACTGCAACCACAGTGGCGCCGCTACGAATACGAATTGAATTTCGTGCTTTGTCCAAAGCTGTAAAATCGACTCTCCCGGTAATAATATCGTCGAAATTATCACCACCTTTGATGGCCTCAGGTAGAATCCGCTTTAGGAAATAGCGGGCGAAACCGGAGTTACCACCAGGAAAAGAATTACGCGGAGGCGCTCCCCTTTTAAATTCCTTTTCAGACAACAGACCCGGCATCAATACTTCACGGGCAACGTAGGCTGAACAGGCATCACTACCTAGACCAAAAGCACCCGCCATAAAAATATCCGCTTCGGCCGTGCCTTCCGGCCCCAGATTTAACTCTTTTTCGAGATAGTCTTTGTAGGACATACTGTCCAGCCACTCCCGCGCACCACTCTCGCCGAGTCGTTCCGAACGGCTGTCTCGCCACTTTAGTAAGGATTCGCGGGCCTGCTCCGACAAAGGAGCCTTGCTCAGACGATCCGTCCATATATCGTTTGCCCAGCTAGACCCGTTTGAGTTCTCATAAAAATAACCCAGGTTGGTTTTATCCTCACGTAGCCAGTGTAAAAAACCAAAATTATCGCGACAAAAGTTCAGTGGCTTGAATTTGCCTGACCAGTCTGCATAGGGCAAATCTCTTGGAATATTAAATTCTGCATAGTAACGCGCATCACCGGATGACGATTCCGGATCATTGGTATGTGGTGGCATGAAAAAGCCATTTGAACCCTGTGGAGCCAACAGGGTTTCACCGCCTACTTGAAATTCATTCTCTTTGGCTTCACCGCCAAAGATAGGATGATTATCGAGAATCAGACACTTCTGTCCCGGTCTTGCGTTTTTCTTGAAGTGCCAGGCAGCGCCGAGACCGGCCATTCCACCACCGACAATAACAACATCAACTTCCTCGTCTATCGGTAGATCGGGCAGGCGCGTAAATTCTCCATCACGAATCCGGTGGGCTGTGTTGACTACATCCGGCGTATTACCGTGTGAGGATGCATAATCCCCGACACCACCGAAACCATACCAGCTGTCATCAACCCTTTGTGGATTGGCTATGGTATCGGCCAATAGAGATGTAGGTTGTATCAGCGCTGTACCAGAACCCAGCAACACACCGTTTACGAAATCTCTACGTGTAATTTTCACCAAGGCACCTCAGCAGGCCGATCTTAACAATAGTCAATATTAACAAGCTTACACTCTACTTTATTTTTTCTACCATCTCATTAAGCACCTCGATCATTAAATCCATTTCTTCAATATGTGTCCTGTATGAGAGTACATTGACTCTAATCATATAATTGCTATCGAGCAATGTTGATGAGAGGAATACGCGGCCGTCTTTTCGAAGTTCCGTAATCAATTGCCGATTGAATTCATTGACATCGCCCTGCTCCGGAATAACTCTGAAAGCAAAGGTGGATAACTCCGGATACGGACCCATTTCATAGCCAGGCTGTGCGGCCATGCGTTCGTAGGCATAACGAGTGAGTAGTATTTTTTCATTCAGGGCAGCTCGAAATGGAGCCACACCGATTAATTTAAGTGGCAACCACAAACGCAATGCCCGAAAATGCCGGGTCAGCTCCGGTCCGAGATCGGCTGGAGAGACTTCATCCTGCTCCAGATAGTTATCCTGCAGGTAGCTGGCCGTATAGTGATGCGCCTCATACAACTGCTGGCCGTTTTTTACCAGTGCCGCGCCCAGTCCGAAAGGTGTATACAGCGGTTTATGCGGATTCATGACTATCGAATCAGAACGATTCATGCCTTTGAATTTTTCCTTCACCAGATCACTGAGGACAAAAAAGCCGCCATAGGCACCGTCAATATGAAACCAGAGTTTCTGCTCGGCGGCGACATCCGCAATAGCTTCAAAAGGGTCAACATTACCTAAATCAGTTGTGCCAGCAGAACCGATGACCAGCCATGGCAACAAACCTCGCTCTCGGTCTTTTTCAACACACTCTTTCAGGGCATCGGCACGCATTCGATAGCCTTCATCTACAGCTACTTTGCGAATAATACATTCTCCCATGCCGGCAACCAATAATCCTTTTTTGAAACAATGATGAGTAAGGTCGGTCATGTACACGACCGACTTATCATAATCTCTGGCCTTGAGCTTATGCGACTCTCTGGCAGTCACCAGGCAGATAAGCGTAGCCATGCTGCCACCGGAGGCCAGATTGCCGAGCGCACCCTGAGGGTAGCCAACCAGATTTGCCATCCAGTCCAGTAAAGTTTTTTCCATGCGAACCGCGCCCGGGCTGGCGGAATAATCGACACTGAAGGGATCAGTGATGGCCGCGATATAATCTCCAAGGGCCGAATAGAACATGCTGCAGGGTGCGATGTAGCCCATGAATTTTCCAGACACTGTGCTAATACCCTGCTGCTCAACATTATCCTTGTACATCTCAAGAATACTGTCGATACCCACACCCTCTTCATGAATTCCTGCATCGCTAATGCCTTTACCATCCAGACCTGACTGTATGTAGGCATTTCTTTCGTTAACTGTCTGTAAAAACTCTTCCGTGTAATCATTCACTTTCTGAAACAGTTCGTGGCGGCGATCTGAACCCGGTTCGATTAAGTCAGAAGCGCTCTCAAATTCCCTGATTTGCTTTTTAATGTCAGTCATTGCTTTCTATAAGTCCCTGTTGACCATGGCGATGGCTTTCTCAAGCCCCTCCAGATCACCCAGTTGATTTGCCAATGCGAAACAAAGTTTACTGAGAAACAGCATTTCTTTATCACTGCCGGCATCATTGATGGCAACCGCAAGCATCTCTAATGCCTGCTCCAGTTCCTGCTCTGATAATTGCTTTGTCATTTTTCTCCTCCGTTCAGACAGTTTCTGAACGACTCTACTACTTCACTAACGATACACTGCTTCCAGCGTCCCAGCACATGTCGATCGGGTCGTAAGAGATACAAACTTCCACCGATGGCATCGTATTGTTTGAAAATATCACCCTTTTCGCCGCACAGTAAGACAGCATCTTTGATTAATACCGGAAGTCGACTAATAATTATGAGAACACATTTTTCCTGACCAACACAAAGACTTTCTTGAAGCTTCAATACTTCTTCAGGAACTTCCTCAGATTCAAGAAAATAAACCACCGTAAAGGCTTTGCCAATATAGTCCAGAAGAAATGAATTGTCTTCGCAACGCTGATTGAAAATTGGGGCTCCGGTACCAGCGCCCCCACTAAACTGGGCATCGCGATGTTTGAATCCGGTCAAAGGGCTTTCTATATAGGTATAGGGCTGAGATTGTCGGGGATTAATCAGCGGGCGACAAAAGTCATTGCTAACAGAAAGAGACAGGACTGCATCGCGCATCAACTGATGTCCTCGAGAGGGAGGTGTCATAAACTTCGTACTCTTGCTGGCATTATCAAATACATCCAGCGTTGCGCCTCTTCGCTCCGGTGAATAACTATCGAGAATTTTCTCCTGCGCCCATCCATTAATCACAAAAGCCAGTTTCCAGGCTGCATTCATAGCATCAGCGATGCCGGAATTCAGACCACGAACACCAAAGATAGGCACCAGATGTGCCGCGTCCCCCACAAACATGATCCGGCCATGCCGATAGTCATCGAGAGCAAGCGTATAGGCTTTATACAGACTCCACCATTCCAGCGTCCAATCCGCCTTTTCACCAATCATCTTCAGTATGGACTGTATACGTTCGCGTATTTTATTTTCCTGCAGTTCTTCATCATCATCCATGCCTTCTTCAATCTGATAGTCGATACGCCAGATATCATCGGGTTGTTTATGAATCAAAATTGTTAATCCCGGATTCGAAAGTGGATCAAAAAACGCTCGCCTCTCCGTTGGGTAATCTGATTTCATCTGAATATCGGCAATGATGTAGCGGCCTTCATAAGCATCACCATCCAGCTTCAATCCGAGACTATGTCTGCAGACACTGCGTGCACCATCGGCCGCCAGGCTGTAATCACAATTTAACTCATAATCACCGTCTGGAGTTTCTACCTGAATCCGTACGGCACTGTCAGACTGCTTGATATCGACTACTCGGTTTTGCCAGCGCAAATCAATAAGTGGTTCAACAAGCGCTTTTTCAATCAAAAATTTCTCGATGTATTGCTGCTGCATGTTGTACATCGGGAAAAAACGTTCGTTGTCCGAATGTGGCATTTCAAGCCGATAGACTTCCTTATCACGATAATAAGAGGTACCGTAAATCCACGGCAGGGCTTTATCAGCGAACTGCTCGGCCAGACCCAGTTGATGCAAACATTCCATACTATGTCTGGCAATACAGATAGCCCGACTGCCCTCACTCACCGAATTTTTTGCATCAAGCACAACACAGGGAATCCGATGTCTGGCCAGTTCGAGTGCAGCGGCAATACCAACCGGGCCTGCACCAATAATTACGACAGAATGATGTGATATTTCTCCATCAAGCTCGCCCGGGCGCACGAACTTATAATACGGGTATTCAAAATAAACGGAGCCGGGTGAATCCATCAGCCCTCCTCGCCTATATTCATTAAGCTTCGCATTGAAGCCTGCCAGTCTGCCCGCGAACAATATCCGGGCAGGCTCTGGCATAATAATTCTGTCTGATTTCGTATTTCCTCGATATCCGCACTCAAATCGATCTCTTTGCGAAGAGGTTGACTGACGTACCAGGGTGTATCTGTATAAACTTCAATACGATTGCCTTCCGGATCGCGAAAATAGACAGACCAGGCATTACCATGGGTGACTGCCTGAATGTCATCCACGTCGTTTGCACAAATTAGCTTATAAAAACACTGCAATGCATGCAGGCTTTCGATATAAAAAGAAATCTGATTAACCAGATTAAAGCCGTTCTTATCAGGTCTTCCACCGACGAGAATAATCTGATGATGCTCCGCTGGTTCACGGCTCAGGAAAACCAGCGTCTGGCCATTTGGAAACTGACCTTCATCGGTAATGAAATAACCGAGCACATCAGTATAAAATTTTTTCATAAGAGGAATATCGACAACAAAAATTCCAAAGTGCCGAAAATCCAGTGACACAGATTCATTCATATCGTAACTATCCTTTGCAAAGCTAATGACAGGTTAATTTCTCGCAGCTAGCACTGTTAAGGGAATTGTGTATTAATACAATACATGAACAATGATAACCAATGTCAGTCAATTTATTCAGCAATATCGTTGCTGACACTTATTTTACTGCTCAATGCCTGCGAAAAAAACACATCTGGTTATTTCCCGCTGCAGAAGGGACTGATCTGGCAATACAGCATTGAGAATTACGCCGTCAATGTCCACTCCAGCGAAAAGGAAATCATTCAGAACATTGGAAGCGAAGGTAGTGGCACTGATAAAGTATTTGTTAACAACTCTGTCACAGGCTTACGATCTTACTATCAGCAAAACGATGAAGCGGTACTACTCAAATACCAGATTCTTCCAGATGGGACACGTATCGAGCCAGGTGATATTCGCGCAACCATATTTCGCTATCCTTTACAGACTGGTAACAGCTGGAAAGGCGTGATGACCACGAATTCTTTACAGAGCTACGATGCTCATGCGCACGCCGTACTCGAAGACATACCGGTTAGCGTAAGCATAGAGGCTATGGACGAGACGATTGTAGTTGATGCTGGCAAATTCAGAAACTGTATGCGTATCGTCAGCAAGGGTGAAAAAGTTGTTGCTAAAGGTAAGTATGCCTATCAACCTAAAATGACCATCAGCATCACCAACACACGCTGGTATGCAGAGGGAATTGGCCTGATAAAAGAAGAACACATCGAAGATTCGGATATCCTGCAATACACAAAAGCAATATACATAGTCACTCTGGATAAATTTACCCCAAACTAGTGCATCGCTTCCAAAACGTTTAGCACACGATTTATCTCGTCGCTGGTATTGTAATGCGCCAGGCTGATACGTAACACCCCACCATATCCCTCGATAAGGTTCAGTTTTTCCAATAAGCGTCTGGCATAAAAATCGCCACTGTTAGCAGCGATGTCTTTCTCAGCAAGGACTTTGCTGAGTGTGTCGGAAGTGTGCTTGTCTGAAACCAGCGCTACATTGGCTTCACGCCATTTGCCTGTCGTTTTACCAATTATTCTGACTGGTAGGTTTCGTAAACCCGACAGTAACTGAGCACAAAGCGCGCTCTCGTGCTTGTGCATAAATGCAGATATCTGTCCCGCTTTTTTCTTCAGAGAAACGCGTTTTTTTCCAAAGTGATGAAAATGGGTTTGTTCGAAGTATTCACCGAGACCTGCAAGCGCAGCAATACTTCCATGATCGGGTCCGGCAGAATCAAATCGCTTATGCGGATACTCAGTATTGAAATAATGACACTGCGGTTCCAGCTCTTCAGCGAAGTCACGCGCGGTATACATCACACCAAGGTGAGTCGCATAGGTTTTGTAAGTACTGAAGACATAGGCATCGGGTTGAAAAATGGACAGGTTCGGCCATTGATGCGGAACGAAGGAAACACCATCAATGATGCTACGCGACCCGTTGTGACGACATAAGTCCACTACTTCTTCAACCGGATTCAGGCTGCCCAGAATATTTGAGCTGTGAGTCATTGCCACAATCTTCACTTTCGGATTAAGCATATTCTGCAGTTCACTGATATCCAGTTCGCCGGTTTCAATATTGACTTCCCATAGTCTTAATTTCGCACCACTGCGCAGACATAATCGCTCCCAGGCACCAATATTCGCTTCATGATCCTGTTCACTGACAATGATTTCACTATTCCTGTCGACTATTGCTTCGCAGGCATGAGCAAGTGTATTAATATTTTGCGTAGTCGAAGGTCCGAGAGTAATGGTATCCGCCGGCATGCCGAGTAAATCAATCATAGCCTGACGACCAGCATCCATTTGTTCACCGGCCAGATTTAATATCTCAGCGTGACCGTAAGGCTGTACTTTATTAACTCGATAAAAATGCAGCAATTTGTCAATAACTTGCCCAACCACATAACTGCCACCGGCGTTTTCAAAAAATGCTGTCCTCGCAGCCAGTGGTTCTGCAAAGGTTGGAAAGCAGGAGCGCACATAATCAACATCGAGATCATGCAGTACTTTTTTTGTCATTATAGTTAACCGGATCGCTTAGCCGCCGGAAGCGCTTTTCCCGAACAAACTATCACTATTTGGAAACCGAACTTTGGCCATCGCCGTTATTTCTTTGGCAATATTGAAGGTCAGACTGTTATCCGGACCAATACCTTCTTCTCGAAGACACAGCGCGATATCGTCATCATCGTCAGTGAAACCAGCGCGCCGGTTAAACTCCCATTCCTCTTCCAGACATTGCCAACCAAGATCGACAATCTCTTCTCGCGAGACTTCTTCACCATAAAATAATCCGTAGCTGTTGCGTATTTCATCCAGCGTCGGCTGGATAAACTGACAGAAGCCGGAAGCATCGCAAACCGCATTAACAATCTGGGCTTCCTGCGAGGCACGAACGGCCTCCTCTCCACCAATATCCGGATCAATAATCAGACCTGCCGTGTGATCGGCGCCCATGGCACTGGTCGCGTAAGTCACACCGGCAACTTTCAAAGGCCGCGGATCCCAGGCTGGCAGAGCCTGTCCTTTAGCGACGGGAATACGATGATGTCCGCGATGCGTACCAATAGACAGAGCACCGTTACCAATTAGCTTGCCCAATTCGGTGCCACCGGCAATATCCTCACGTAGCAAAGATTTCGCACCTTCAGCATCACCATAGGTCATGCCCTCTGAGTCCATATACACCGCAATTGCCGCGCCGGTCTCTATAGTATCCAGACCAAGTTCATCGCAAAGCCGATCCAGATCGGCCACATCTTCCCAATCGTTAATCGCACAACAGGAACCAAGCAGGGTCAGCGTTTCAAACTCCAGCGCCGAAGTTACATAATTACCATCTTTGTCGTGAACAATATTAGAACAGCGAACGATGCAACCGGACATACAGTTATGCATGCCGCCACCGCGAGATTCGAAAGACTCGTGAATGCGCGCACCATCAAGACCATCAACTTCCGGGTTACGCCCTTCGGTTCTATTCTTATAAGGAAAAGTGTGCAGCATATTGGCCATAGGCACTCCGGTACTTGTACCACCCTTGAATATATTATGACGCCCGTCAGATAAATAACTTTTACTGAAAATTTTATTGTGTGAATTAAAAGTTTTGTCAGCAGGCTGTCGGTTTTTCAACTTACCCGCATCCACCAGGACCCACTTCAGGCACTTCGAACCCATCACCGCACCAACTCCTCCGCGCGCCGCATGACGAGCCGGTCGGCGGGACTTGCTTCTATCAGTTGTTGCGACTGATGCCGCACTCAGCATCATTTCACCGGCAGGACCGATGCAAATGGCAGAAGCGGTAGAGGGATAATTTGCCAGTAGTTTTTCGCAGGCGGGATAATTCCACATGCCAGCGTAGTCATCAGCGCTGAGCAGTTGGATTCCCTCTGCTGTCACTTCAAGCCCCCAACGTTTGTTCATATCTTCTGGCTGGCCTGTGACGACGATGGCCCGATAACCGAGCTTCATCATATCCTGACCGGCTTCACCACCGGTGTTGGCTTCTTTAATACCGCCGGTCAAAGGGCTTTTACAACCAACGGACAACCTGCCGGATGTGGGTGCCGCCGTGCCGGAAAGAATTCCCGGTGCCAGAACCAGAATATTATCAGGACCAAGCGGATCGCAGCCGGGCTCACACTCTTCCAGCAAAATACGTGCAGACAGCGAACGTCCTCCAAGGTATTTCCACTCTGCAGGGTAATCCTGCACCGACACCTGACCCGTACTCATGTCGAGGCGTATGATTTTATCGTTGTCCCAGGCATTGCTCATGCGCGTTCTCCAGCTTGAAATCTGTATTAAAACAAATAGTTTACACTTAAACTAATAGTGTATGCCGTGTCTGCTGGGGGTTCAAGTGTGCGGATTTAAGAGATAGTCAGGAAATACTAAGGGCAGGATCGAACGATCCTGCCCTTTATAGACTAATCAGCCCGCTGGTGAGGCGTGGAAAAAATTCTCCGTGTTGGGCTGACGTACTTTGGCCATGGCAATGTGCTCTTTGGATACATTAAATACCCTGTCTTTATCCTCGCCAATAGCTTCCGTTTTCAAACATTCGGCCATATCGTCGTCATCGACGGTAAAACCGGCCTTCTCATTAAATTCCCACTCATCAACAAGACACTGCCAGCCAATGCCGGCAAGCTGCTCGTTAGTGATCTCCTCATCAAACATAATGCTGTAGAAATTACGATGCTCATCAATGGTTGGCCCGAGAAACATGCAAAAACCAGAAGTATCACACAGGGCATTAATAATCTGCACTTCCTGACTGGCTATTGCTGCGGCCTCACCACTAATGGCCGGATCAACCACCAGACCTGCCGTATGATCGGCACCCATGGCACTACTGCAATAGGTAATACCCGCTGCCAGTAAGGGCCTCGGGTCCCAGGCTGGCATGGCCTGACCTTTGGCGACCGGAATACGTTTGTGATTTCGCGGCGTACCCACAGCAACTGCACCATTGGCAACATCCTGGGCAGCCTGATCACCGGCCTGAATACCTTCAGCAAGTAATTTCTTCGCGCCTTCAGCATCGCCCCATTCCATATCACCCGCATCCATCAGTACCGCGATAGCTGCACCGGTTTCTATGGTGTCAAGACCTAGCTCATCACAGAGTCGATCAAGATCGGCCACATCTTCCCAGTTGTTGATTGCACAGCAGGAACCAAGCAGAGTCAGTGTTTCGAATTCAAGGGCTGAAGTAACGTAATTACCATCTTTATCATGAACAACGTTGGAACACTTGACGATACAGCCGGTCATGCAATTGTGCATACCGCCACCATTAGTTTCAAAAGATTCCTTAATTCGTGCACCGTCAAGCTTGTCGACTTCCGGATTGCGACCATCGATTCGATTCTTATAGGGAAAGGTATGCAGCATGTTTGCCACCGGAACCACAGAACTGGTGCCATAGGCAAACTGGGCGTGACGCGTGGAAAGATAGTTTTTACTGAATTCCTTAATGTACTTAGCCAGTTTTTTAGTATCAGCAGGTTTTCGGGCTGCTGCTTTGCCCGGATCAATCGCCACCCATTTCAGACACTTGGACCCCATCACGGCACCGACACCACCACGCGCCGCGTGTCGTGCCGGACGTTTTTCTTTATCTCTGTCGGTACAGGCGACAGAAGCGCCTTTCATCATCATTTCACCAGCTGGCCCGATACTGATAGCCGAGGCTGTTTTCGGATAGTTAGCCAGAAGTTTCCCGCAGCTGGCATAGTTCCACATACCCTTGTATTCAGTGGCATCCTTTATCCGCACACCCTCCGCGTCGACTTCAAGTCCCCAGCGTTTTTCCATATCGGCAGGCTGACCCGTAACAATAATGCCGCGATAGCCAAGCTTCATCAGATCTGCAGCAGGCTCACCACCAGCATTGGCTTCTTTAATACCCTTGGTTAAAGGGCTTTTACAACCAACCGAAAGACGCCCGGATGTGGGCATGGTGGTTCCGGAAATGACCCCGGCGGTCAGTGTCAGAACATTGTCAGGACCAAGTGGATCGCAGTTTGGATCGCAGTCTCTGAGCATGATTTTTGCGGAAAGTGCCCGACCACCAAGCAACTTCCATTCATCAGGAAAGTCTTCAATTGTTATGCTCTGATCGGTCATATTAACGCGGATTAGTTTATCGTTTTCCCAGGCTGCACCCATCTTCACTCTCCAGATCGTCTTTGGCTTGATTTTGACCATACAGTCTATTTGAAGTCGCCCTCAGCGGCAATCTCCAAACCAACTCAGCCTTTAGCTGAATCTCCGGCCAGCTCACGTATAATGCAATCTTCGCCCAAAGATAACGAAAAACCACGCTATTATGCCAAATCCCAGCCCGGAAGATCAGGCCGTTGTTGACAAATTTGATCCGCGCGACCTGCCGGACGACTTTTACGTCAACCCTTATCCTTATTATTCATTAGTTCAAGAACACGATCCGGTACATCTTTGTGGCGATGGCTCCTACTTTTTGAGCAAGCACGCCGATTTACATAAAGTTTATCGAGATCCAAAGACCTACAGCTCGGATAAGAGAGACCTGTTCAAACCCCTGTTCGGCGACACCCTGCTCTACGAACATCACACCACCAGCCTGGTTTTTAACGACCCGCCCTTACATACGCATGTACGCAAAGCGATTGGTGATGCTCTCTCACAGAAAACCATTGTCGCTATGGAGAGTGGCTTACGCGAGATCGACGAGGATTTATTGAAAAACCTGGAAAATCAGGCCACTTTTGATTTCGTCGAAGACTTTGCCAGCATTATTCCGATTGAAGTGATCAGTAACTTACTCCGCGTTCCACAACAAGACCGCGACCAGCTTCGTCGCTGGGCCGTAGCCATACTCGGCGCATTGGAATTTAACCTGCCCAAAGAGCGTTTTGAATTAGGTAACCAGTGTGTCGCCGAGTTTCTTGATTACCTGCAGGACTTTGTTGCTGATAGAAAACGAAATTTGAGTGATGATGACGACGACATACTCAGCCGGCTGATTCGATGGGAAGACGATGGTTTCAAATTATCTGATACTCAGCTTTATCATCAAATCATATTTCTACTTAATGCCGGCCACGATACGACAACTAATCTGATTGCCAATGGCGTCTATTCTCTTTTGACCCACCCCGACCAAAAACAAATTTTAATAACAGAGCCGGGTTTAATAAACTCAGCCGTTGAAGAATTTCTACGTTTTGAAAGCCCGGTACAACTGGGAAACAGGATGACCACAAAGGAAGTAGAAATCGGTGGTATTAAAATTCCGCAAAACACCAATTTACATCTTGGTATCGGTGCCGCCAATCGCGATCCGGATGTCTATAAAAAACCCGCTCAATTAGATGTCGCCCGCAACCCACGCAATCACCACGCCTTCGCCGGTGGCATTCATCTTTGTGCCGGTTTGAACGTCGCCCGTCTTGAAGCACGAATTGCCATCCCTGCCATATTCGAACGCTTCCCTGATCTACATCTGGCCGGTGATGCCCACTACGATCGACGCGCCCGCTTTCGCGCCCCGCTAACAATGCCGGTCACCATCAAATAATTTATAAATACAGAAATCGCGGCTTAATTCTAGAGAATATTCCTACGAATCAGTGAAGAGTTGTTTTAAAGTAGATTTATCCGCTTCAATTAGCTATACCTTAATCCATGATATACAACCCATTCATACGGTAGTCGCCGTAGACTAATCTTTTATGTGCACAAAGAAAAACAGGGGGATTATATGAGTTTTACAGACACAACTTCACATGCAGGGACAACCAGTAACTCAATTCAATTATTATTTACCGGACAAGTATCAGAAGGGATAGCCACTTCTTTAGGTACAACTGCAGCAGCAGTACAGAAATTTATAAATGGGCAGGCATCTGAAGGGTTAGCAACAGCTATAGGTATAAGTTCGTCTGAGCTTCAGCATCTAAGAAATGATCTGGGTAAAGATGGAGCAATTGGCCTTATTTTGGGATTAGCGATTGCATTGCCAAAGGAAAGCACATAACAAGTGTGTCAAGTTAAAACGAAAAACAGCGTAACTTACATAAGATCTTAATGTACACAGGACAAACTAATGAACGACAACATATATGCGACGCCTGTTGCAGAGCTTGAAACAACAGAAAAAAAGGAACACAGTGATTTGGCTACGCGGTCTGCCCGCTTATTGGGGGCCCTGATAGATGGAATCATATCCTTAGTAGTAATATTCCCAGTTATGTTTATTACTGGCTTCTGGGAAAAAGCAATGGAAGGTAGCTTGCCAATTATTGAGACCGTTTATTTAGGGGTATTCGGATTTATTTTGTTTATTGTGCTCCACGGCTATTTACTTGCAAAGCATGGCCAAACTATTGGCAAAAAACTTGTGGGAACTAGAATCGTTTCAGTAATTTCTAATGATATTTTGCCCTTGTGGAAGGTAATAATTTTTCGATATCTCCCGATTACCATAGCATCTAACATACCAGTGATTGGCCAATTTTCGACTATCGTTGATGACTTGTTTATATTCCGTAAAAACAAACGATGTATCCATGATTTGATTGCGGGTACAAAAGTAATAAAAAGCGTAGACAACTGATGAATTACATACCAATAAATATAAACGAAAAATTCTCAAAATTTGATAATCATTGGTCTCCTAGAGTAATCGCCGAGATGAATAACTATCAGATTAAATTGGCAAAAGTACAAGGCGAGTTTGTTTGGCATGATCATCAAGATACAGACGAGATGTTTTTTATTATCGATGGCAATCTGGATATAGAGTTCAGGGATGGAAAAGTATCGCTTGGAGCAGGCGAAATGTTTGTAGTACCGAAAGGCACTGAACATAGACCGGTAGCACAGGATGAGTGTCACATCATGCTTGTTGAACCGAAAGGCGTGGTAAATACTGGAAATGCTGAAAGTGCGCTAAGCGCAGAAAATGATATCTGGATCTAATAGCTAGTATGTTGTTTCACGATGATTGTGTTTGCGGATGTTAGGCATAATGGATAGCGTATGAATGCGGTATTTTTTTACGGATTATTTATGGATGAGGAATTGCTTAAAAACAAAGGACTTAGCCCCTCGCGCATCGAGAAAGCCTGCATTGAGGGTTTTGGTTTACGTATCGGCGAGCGAGCATCACTGGTAAAATCAGAATCTGAAAAGGCATATGGCTTACTTATGTTTATGAGTCATGAAGATTTGACAACACTTTATAGCGAACAAAGCGTTGCAGACTACGTTCCAGAGTCCATAACCGTGACTGCATCAGACAACAACGAAATTCTCGCATCTACTTATAATCTTCCTGCTGATAAACTGAAAGGTCGAAATAAAGAGTATGCTTCTTCCCTGGCTATCCTGGCTAAGAATGTTGGTCTTCCACCTGAATATGTTAAAGAAATAGAAAGTTGGGCTTATTAAAGAGAGTATTATATGCGCTGGATTATTGCTTTGCTGGTCATAGTTGGTTTAATAGTCTGGGGTGGTCTTCTGGAAGATGCTGCCGAATCAAACGCTAATGAGTTCTGCGACTCTATCGCAATTGGAAGTTTATACAAAGACGGAGAAGCAAAAGCGATGCACACTGGTGAAGACAAACTACGTATAATTGATGAAAGTTCGTTTTCGGTAGGGTTCACGGGAATCCCACCCTTTTCAAGACACGTATGTGAAGTCACTCGTGAAGGAGAATTAGTCGGCGATAAACAGTATTATTATATTGACTAGGCAAACGAACACTATGGTTAGGTTATAGTCTCATCAAGTACATTTAATTATTAGGGAGAGCATTATGTCCAAGGGTCGAGATTCAAAAAAAGCAGTTAAGAAAAAGTCTGAGAAAACTTTGAAGGAAAAGCGCGCGGAAAAAAAGGAGAAGAAAGCCAATAAAAAATGATGGGCTGTAACATACTTTCAAAGGCACAAATGTAAAACATGAGTCAGTATTACCCAAAGAAGCAATTGTCCTGGTCGAAGGCCCCGGTACGCGGAGGTCTGGATATGGACAAGAGTATTATCTGGGAGGGTGACTTCGATGTCCGCTCTGCGTTCTTCCGTATGCCGGAGGGCACGACTATTCCGAAACATACCCACCCTAAATGGGTACAGGTCATGGTGGTCGAAGGCGAGATGGAAATTGAAACAGAGCCGGATGGAAAAATTAACATATCCTCAGGAGGCTGTTATTTCGTTGAGCCTGGAGACTCACATATTGAAAGAGCAGTGAAGAATACTATTGTATTGGTGACACAAGGTGAGGATCGGCCTGATGAATCAAATAAACCCGAAAAAACTGCTGAATAGTAAGTGGACGGCTGTAGCACCTGAGAACAAAGAATGAAATTGGAAAACGCCAGCCAGGAACACGTCGATAGTATTTGCGATCTCGTGAATTTGTCATACCGTGGTGAAAATGGCTGGACGAGAGAAACCGGCTTCGTCAGCGGAGATAGAATCCGTCCGGGCGAAGTTCAGGATTATTTGTCAAATCCTAAAGCACACTTTCTGGTAGGTATTGATAATGATGAGCTTATCTCCTGTGTTTGCATTGAGGAGAATGAAGACAGCGCTTACATCGGTTTGCTTGCCGTGCACCCTGGATTGCAGGGAACAGGGATAGGAAAAGAAATACTGGCCCAGGCTGAAAGCTATGCATCTGCGACATTCGGCGCGGAAAAATATGTGATGGTAGTCGTGTCTCAACGGAAAGAGCTGGTAGAGTATTATGAACGGCGTGGATATATACGGACAGGAAATATTCAGGAATACCCGGTACATCTTAACGTAGGGGTGCCATTGGAAAGTGGCTTAACGATAGAATATCTGGAAAAATCTCGTGCAAGAATTAGTGGTGGCGGAGAATAATTTATGAAGCAAATAACCGGAATAAACCACATTGGACTAAGAGTAAAGGACCTGCAAAGATCCAGAGGTTTTTATGAAAAACTGGGTTTTGTGTTTCTTGCCGGCCCTATCGGTCCGGAACCTGTTGCCATAATGGAGCATCCATCTGGCGTAAATATCAATTTCATTCTGAATTCTAACGATGAAACTCCGACGAATATCCTGATGGATATTCCAGATAAACATACGGGTTACACTCATTTTGCTTTAGAGATAAGCGATAGTCTCGCTGTAGAGACACAACTAACAGATCTTGGGCTCGCCATTACTGAAAAAGTAGAGTTTGAAGGAGCAAAATTCTTTTTTATAAGAGATCCGGATGAAAACGTTATCGAATTTCATCAACCTGCACAGTAGACACAAAATAGAAGCTTCAATTTACAGGAGCGGATGGTGGCACTTCGCTGACCACCCGCTTTGCCTCTAATTACGACCCGCAATTACACCGCCATCAACATCCCAAATGGCACCGGTTACCCAGCTTGACTCTTCACTAAGCAGGAAATATATCGTGTTAGCCACATCCTCCGGAGTTCCAATTCGCCCTATCGGATGAAAACCATCAAATGATGACAGTGTTTCATCAATTTTTTCTGGTTCAATAAAAGACTCATAGATTGGTGTTTTAACAACGGCAGGTGAGACAGCATTAACCCGTATATTGTCATCCGCCAATTCCATCGCCATGTGATTGGTAAGGGCATGCAACCCCGCTTTAGCCATTGAATACGCTGAGGATGGTGTAGCCTTAATCGCCTGTTTTGCCCACATTGAGCCAATATGCACTATGGAACCGCCGCCGTTTTCTTTCATATTTTTTACCACCGCCTGAGAAATAAAGAACCCTGCTTTATTCAAATCTGCGTAACTATCATAGATTGCTTCGCTATGTTCAAGAAACGGCGTTGGTGTAAACTTTCCCGCAGCATTTACGAAGTACTTAATATGTCGGCTGTTATCGCTAGCAAATTCAACTATGCGTTTGACATCGCTGGATTCATAAAGATTCGCCTGAATAGTTTCAACATGTCCCAATCTAGAAAGATCATCCTTCGCAGTTTTCAATTTAGCCCGAGAGCTGCCAATAATTACCGTATCAATATCCTGTTTGATTAAGTGCTTGGCAACAGCGAAACCCATTCCGCTGCTGCCCCCTAGAATCAAAGCCAGCGGCTTATTCGAGTTCTCCATTAGATTACCTCCAGAAGTAGTTATTAATTCGTGGACGTATCTTATGAAGCTTAGTAGCCTAATGAAAAGTAGGCACAATCCGGTGCCCTGGGCACTTATTGGTACAAATTAATGAAAAAACAGGAAAAATTATTTTCGAGAAAATCTGCACCTGAACAGAGTGCACGCATGGTTGAAACCATCTATGGTTGTAAATGGTCGCTTACCATATACCAGCTTCTGGCAAACGGCATAAATAGACCTGGAGCAATGGTCAGCAGCGTGGAGGGTTTAACGACTAAAGTTCTCAATGAATGTCTTCGAAAAAATATGGCATTTGGTATTCTGGAGCGAGTTACTTATAGCGAAGTACCACCCCGGGTTGAGTATAAAGTTACTCAGTTCGGTACCAGGTTCGTTCAAGTTCTAGACGAGCTGGAAAAATTACAAAGTGAGATTAATAGTCAATGAGTGGAGCCGATACGAAGTAAAATGAAATACGATCTTAAGAAAAACAAAAAAAATGCCATTGCGTTTTACCGAATGGCATACATAGGCGAACCATCGAAAGCTGTAGAGAACTATGTTGGCTCTGAGTATATCCAGCACAATCCTGTTGTCGGTGATGGCAAACAGGCTTTTATTGACTATTTTGAAGAAATGGCTGAAAACTATCCGGAAAAAAACATCGAATTTGTACGGGCTATTGCGGAGGATGATCTGGTCGCTCTGCATACGCACCAGACCTGGCCTGGAAATGAGCATTATGTAACGATGGGTTTTTTCCGTTTCGACGCACAGGGGAAGATAGTTGAACATTGGGATTCAATTCAACAGGTACCAGCAGAATCAAAAAATGGTAACAGCATGTACTAAGGCATTGCATGTTCAGCTACTTTAACACGATTTTAATAAACCGGAATTTCTCAAATCATGACAATGCTGCCGGATTTTAAGCTTGAGTCACATTTTTCAAAATGGGAGTTTACAGCTCGTTACAATATGACCGCTTCTGATGCGGAGAGTTTATCCTTACGTGATTTACTGGCGATGGCAACTCCGGAAGAACGTGAAGAATTTGACAGTCTGTGGTTGGGTTATTCTGAAACTTTCGGTGCCGCGGATTTACGCGAGATTATTGCTTCCCATTATGCCAGTCGATGTTCAGATGACGTAATTTGTTTTACCGGAGCAAGTGAAGGTATATATGCGGCGAATTCAGTACTTCTCGACAAAGACAGTCATGCGATTGTCGTTACGCCCAATTATCAGTCTCACGAGACCTTGCCTTTGGCAATTTGTGAGGCAACTGGCGTTCCCCTGAATCCGGATGATGAATGGTCACTCGATATCGATAGAATAGCCGACTCAATTAAGACCAATACTAAACTAGTCACTATTAATTTCCCGCACAATCCGACCGGAACGATTCTGCCTCTGGATCGCTATCAGGCCTTAATTGAGTTATGCCGGAAGCATGGAATTTATATTCTTCATGACGAGATTTTTAATGGTCTTGGGCCTAGTAGCGCGAAGCATCTGCCTTATATTGCTGATAAATACGAACGCGGACTGTCCTTAAACGTCACGTCCAAATCCTATGGGCTCCCGGGGCTTCGAATCGGCTGGATTGTTTGTTCCGATAGAGAAATACTCTTGAAATTGGAGAAAACAAAACAATATTTGTCGATTTGCAATTCCGGCCCCAGCGAACGCCTGGCCAAAATCGCTGTGCGTAATCGAGACCGCCTCTTACGTCGCAACTGCTCAATTATTGATGAAAATCTGCCGAAGTGGGATGCTTTTTTTGAACGCTATCCCGACCTGTTTGATTGGCAACATCCTGATGCTTCCTGTATGGCTTTTCCGAGATACAGGGGTGAAGAGGGAGTTGAGTCTTTCTGCAGGTCCCTGGTCGAAGAAAGTGGGATTCTGTTTTTACCCGGCTCTATATACGAATCTGAATTAAGCCCTACCCCAAGTGATCGATTTCGTCTCGGTTTTGGCCGCAAAAATCTTGACGAAGGTCTGCAAGTGCTTTCATCACATATCGAGCGGCAATGACTCTGAAGGAAGGCGCATACTAATGAATCTACGCTGTCACTGTAATAATATTACAATTGAAGCACCCTTACCGGAGCAAGTAACGATCTGTAACTGTTCAATTTGCAGTCGTTATCAGTCACTCTGGGGCTACTACCGACCGGAAGAAGTTAAAATCGATATCGGCACTAAAGGTGCGTCGTCTTACATCTGGGGAGATCGCGTTATAGAATTTGTGAGTTGTTCCAGCTGTTCATGCATAACGCACTATCGTAGCCTGCCGGGGCAATCTGAGCCCAGAGTTGCACTTAACTTCAGAATGTCGAGTGAGGATGCGATTGCTGATGTGCCGATACGCTACTTCGACGGTAAGAGCATACTGTAAAAGACCTAGAACCAGGACGCTTTGATCAGGTGTTGCGGAATTCGATCTTTAATCTGCTCGTGTAGGGCAGGTAATTTCGACCAGTGCACACCCTGCATATAATGGTGCGCGGTGTGATAGCCAAGATTGCCTGTGGTTAAGTTAAAAAACGGATGCACGTTGTTATTTGAAGCTTCAAAACCATCTTTCAGATCAAGGCCTGCATGATGCTCATAGGTTGCCCAGGCAGTGAGCAGTAAACCCGATATCATTGGTAGTGCAAAAAGAAAAAGTCCGGCCACTGGCTTATAGAAAATCAGCAAGCCTACTATTAAAAAAGTCAGTGCTGAATATAGCAGATACTCCCTCTGTATTTTCGGATGCGATTTGCCAACCAGATAGCCTCGATAATAGGCAGTTGCAGCAACAATGAAACTGTATTCGAATTCGCCCATTTTACTGCCATCAGATCGGGTCCAGCGACTTTCATCTTTTGTCTGATCCAGATAATTCATATGATGGCCAAGCACATGATGAAGACGCCATAAATTTGTCGTCACACCGCTATGCAGAGCATAGAAAAACTCAAGTAAGCGATTTAATGCAGCAAATTTAAAGGTGTAGTTGTGTTGATGATGATGATTCCAGGCACATAGTTTGCCTTTGGGTACAATCATAATGGCCCAGTACAGCGCCAGCAACCAGGGGTTGTTTAATTGAAAATAGAGGTAAAAATCGACAACACTGATAGACAGTATGATAAATACCGGCATCCGATCTTCAGAATATTTGAACATTTATTATTTTTATAAAGCGCTTCGACAATAATGATTGACGCTACCGAGCATCCCCAAATGCGCGCTAACTCTACTTTATATTCGGACTACCCTCAAGCACACCTTTGCAGGATTGCCACCAGCGACGCAAAATTATTCGTTGCGGCCATTACCTACCTGATATAAAGCGGTCTACTCAGGGATGAATATCAATTATTCTTGCCAGTTCCGGTTATTTGTCTTTGCTTATGAAAAAACACTACGAGAATATTGAAATACTCCTGCGCAGCGAGAACCCGCATCAGCCGGTTTATTGTATCTACCCGAATGTATACCGCGAATCCACCATGGAATTTATCGAAGGTTTTCCCGGGCGCGTGCTTTATGCCGTCAAGGCCAATAATCATCCTGAAATTATTAAATTACTCTACGAACATGGTATTAAGCACTTCGATTGCGCATCACTGGAAGAAATAAGATTACTTAGAACGCTATGTCCGGAAGCGGAAATTTATTTCATGAACCCTGTTCGTTTTGAAGGTGATGCGGCCAATGCACAGCATAATTATTCAGTTCGTCATTTTGTTATTGATGATGAGAGTGGTCTTGTACAATTGCTGAGTGAGATTGATGCGCAAAAGTCTACGATTTTTGCCCGTATGGCCGTCTCACATCATTCGGCATCACAGGATTTATCCTATAAATTTGGCGCCCTGCCAAAAGCAATCCCCGCCCTCCTCCGCGCCATCAAAGAAAACGGCGCTGAACCCGCTCTGGCCTATAACGTGGGTACCAGTGTCACCAGTCCGGATGCCTATGTTCATGCCATGGGTATCGCTGAAGAGGTACTCTCGAGGCTACCTTTTCGAATCCGTCTGCTCGATATTGGTGGCGGTTTTCCGAAATCCTATCCCGGTTTCCGGGTTCCGGAAATAAGTAGCTATCTGCAACGCCTGCAGGAATTAAAAAATAAGCTGGCTATCACGCAGAACACTGAGTTGATGGCAGAGCCGGGGCGCGCTTTAAGTGCGCCGGGTCTATCCGCGCTCACACGGGTACTGCTGCGCAAAGCCGATAAAATATTTTTGAACGATGGAATGTATGGTGTCTTTTGGGAACTTCGTTGTCAGGCACATTTGCAATACCCTTATCGCGTTTTTCGGCAAGGCCAGATTTTAACCGGAAAAACTCAGACCTTTAGCGTCTTTGGCCCTACCTGCGACTCCAGTGATGAACTACCCGTAGCTATCGAGCTGCCCGGCGATATTGACGTGGGTGACCACATTGAGTTTGGAAATATTGGCGCATATAGTCTCAGCGGGCGAACTGATTTTAACGGTTTCTATAGCGATAATGTTGTTAGCTTTACCGATGAAAACGCCATACCTCCGCTGCTCGGGACCTGACTCCAGTCGACTACAGTAAAATAATAATCAGGCTGGCTTTACCTGCTCGCCGGAGTCTCCGAAAAAGGAGCGTAAAAATTTCTGTATATCATCCACTATCAAGACATTCGCAGGAATCATAACCAGAGTAATCACAGTTGCAAACAGAATACCAAAGGCAAGAGAAATAGCCATTGGGATCAAAAACTGCGCTTGCACAGATTTTTCAAACATTAGTGGTAGTAAGCCAAAGAAAGTAGTTAGTGAGGTAAGCAGAACCGGGCGAAATCGGGCGACACCGGCACTCAGGACTGCCTCAACAACGGACAATCCCTGCTTCTTTTTCTGGTTTATGTAATCAACCAGAACCAGACTGTCATTCACAACCACACCTATGAGTGCCATCAGTCCGAGTATGCTTAGAAAGGACAAATCCCGCCCCATCAGCCAGTGCCCCAGTATCGCGCCGATGACGCCAAAAGGAATAACCGACATGATTATCAAAGGCTCGATATATGACTTCAAGGGCAAAGCAAGCAGGACATATATTGTGAACAATAATACGAGCAGACCCCACTGTAAGCTGCCAAAGGATTCACGCTGCTGTTTTGCTTCCCCTTCAAAGGTGTAGGCGATACCCGGATAATTTTGCAGCAGCTCTGTCAGATAAACCTGAAGATCGGCCTGAATAACCGTCATATTCGCTTTTTCTTTATCAACATCAGCCGTTACGTTCATCGTTCGATAGCGATTAATACGGGTAATCGTCGCCGGTCCTTTACCCGGGTTCAAGGTCGCCACATGCGAAAGCGGAATTCTGCGGCCGTCGGGAGCCGTGATTAGATATTCATCAAGTGTGGCTGTAGTGCTTCTTTCTTCTTTTGGCAGGCGTACGATCACACGCACATCATCACGTCCCCTTTGAATACGCTGTGCTTCAAAACCGCGAAAGGCCTGGCTGACCTGACTGACTATTTCGGCACGGGTTAATCCGAGCACATGTCCCTGTTGGGTCAATTCAATCTGTATTTCCTCTTTACCATCGGAGAGGCTGTCAGCAATATCAAAAACCGTGGGATACCCCGTCAGTCTCTCTTTCACCTTTTCTCCAATTTCAGAAAGTGTTTCAAGGGACTGACCGCTGAACTGAATGTCGATCGGATCACCCGGTCGTATTAGTTCGGCACGAAAGGTCAGCGATTCAGCACCAGGGATTTCACCGATGATTTTACGCCACTCTTTGATCATGTCATTGGTACTGATATCAACAAGTCGCTTATCAGACGGTATAGTTTCGATAATCACCTGCCCATAGTAATCTGCGGTGCGGCCAAAACCAGCTGAGCCGGTAGTGGAAAGAATATCCCGAATAATTTTTTCTCCTCCTTCCCCATTGGTATAGCGGCTTTGTAAATCAAAAGCCGCATCGGTGATTCTTTTCATATGTCGATCAGTCACATGGAAGGGTGTACCCACCGGCATGGTCAGCGTTACTGCAGCGGTATCTGATTCAACTCGCGAAAAAAAAACAAACTTTGTCCAACCGCTCATCACCAGTGAGATAGTCAATACGAACAAACCGATGAAAGCGGCAAGTACCGAGTAACGGTTTTTTACTGAAAACTTAAGTAAGGGTTGATAGTAATCGAATATGAACTTTTCGAAGCCATTCGCAAATCTCTGCTGCCATCGACTAAAACCTGATCCTTCTTTTTCATCCGTATTGACCTTAATGTGTTTCAGGTGCGCTGGTAGTACAAATTTCGATTCAATCAGAGAAAACAACAAACAGGGAATGACCACTGCCGGGATCGGTCCCATAAAATCACCCATTCTTCCTTCGATAAAGGACAACGGGCTAAAAGCGGCGATGGTGGTGAGAATCCCGAAAGTGACTGGAATCGCTACCTGCCTGGTGCCCAGAATGGAAGCTTCCAGCGGATCCCCACCCTCACGCATACGTGAATAGACATTTTCACCAGTCACAATCGCATCATCGACAACAATACCTAGCACGATAATGAAACCGAACAGGCTCATGATGTTGATACTGAAACCGGTTATGGACATAAGAATCAGCGCACCGAGAAAACTCACCGGTATTCCGAGAAACACCCAGAAAGAAACCGAAGGTTTTAAAAATAGGGCCAGCAAGACAATCACTAGAATGCTGCCCTGTATACCATTGCGAACGAGAGTGCCCAGACGTGCCTTCAGATAAGATGAGTCATCGTCCCAATAACTTAAGACCATACCAACAGGCATAGAACCCTGACGTTCGTTAATATACTCTTTTACCTTTTCCGCGATGGCAATAGCACTTTGACCACCAATACGATACACCTGAATAAGACCGGCATAATCGCCGTTAAAACCGGTTTTTAATGAGACCTCTTCAAAACCATCATTCACGCTTGCAATATCGGATACGCGGATAATACTTCCGTCAGAATTGGTCTTTACAACTATGTCCTCAAACTCTGTGCGCTGGTATGCCTGACCCTTTGAACGAATCAGAACATCGCCTCCGTCGGTACGCACATTTCCCGCCGAAATATCCAGCGAACTTCGTTGAACCGCGCGAGCGATATCAGCCAGGCTCAGATTGTAATCTCGCAGCTTATCCTGAGAGGCCTCAATATTTATTTCGTATTTTCTGACCGCATCCAGCTCAACCTGAGTAATACCATCTACGCGCAGTAAATCATCTCTTATTTGCTCGGTATAGGAACGGATTTCTGCCTCACTGTAATCTCCTGCCACCACCACGGAGATAACTTCTCTGGTGCGCTGAGCGAGACTGACAATTGGTTTTTCAGTATCCGCTGGAAACGTATTAATTGAATCGACCCGGTTCTTAATATCATTTAGCAGATCCCGTGGTTCGTAATCAGAATCAATTTCCATCGTCACCGTAGTACTGCCTTCTACCGAGCGACTTACTATTTCATCAATTCCTTCAAGATCCTGTACTGCTTCTTCTATGCGAATCGCAACACCAAGTTCGATGCCTTCCGGCGTCGCTCCTCTCAACGGCACGGTAACGCGAATAATATCAGGCTCAACCTCTGGGAAAATTTCGAGTTTCAAGGTCCAGCTTAGACAAAACAGACCCCCGATAACAATGCTGATCAGAAGTAAATTCGCAGCCACATCATTTCTTGCGAACCAGGCAATCATTTACAGCCTCTCCCCGCTTGCCGTACCCGCTTTTAGGATCGCAGCGGCTCGCTCCTTACTGCCGGTACCAGTAGCAATGCTGACTCTGACACCTGACGTGACCTGACCCAAAGATGTCAGCACCAGCTGATCAGCTTGCGCTAATCCACTTTCAATAACAGCCTGATCCTGATTCTGCCAGGCAATTTTTATTTCCTGTCGTTTCAAAACACCATCAACGACAAGATAAACATAACTCCCCTGATAAATGGCCTTATTTGGTATAACCACAGCCTGCGATAAGCGTCTGCCTGATAGCGCGGCGGTTACATATTGTCCGATTTTCAATGGAGTCTTACCTTCGGCGTGCTTGCCAAAGGGATCGTCGATCTGCGCGACGACATGAAGTTGCCGGGCATTGTCATCGATAGCGCTTTCAGTTCTAACAATTCGGCCCTGCCACTCAGAGCCTCCGGCCAGTTCTGAAATAATGGTTACTTCCGGTGCCGGTATGTCTTCTGCATTTTCAAAGCGATAGTCTTCCGGTAAATCAATAAACGATAAATCCCGGTTTCTCAAAGGCAATCGAATTTCCATCTTATCCACTGCATAGACTTCCGCGACGGCTGAGTTGATGTTGACTACCGAGCCAAGATCAACCATTTTTTCCATAACTCGTCCGGCATAAGGTGCTGTAATTTTTGTTCGCTCAAGATCCAGCTGGGCTTTCTCCAGCGCGGATTCTGCTGAAATAACTCTTGCCTCCGCGGCCTGCAACTGCGGTTTTCTCAGCACCAGATCACCCGGTTCTCCCTGCTGTCCGAGTCGATTCCAGTCTTGCTGAGCCTGCACTGATCGCGCCTGTTCCTGAGCCAGAGCCTGACTGGCGTCAAGTAAAGTGGCTTCGGCTATCTTCACGTCTGCAAGATAATCTCGTTCATCTATACTGAGTAAAATATCGCCTTTTTCAAAGAAACCGCCTTCGCGCAGGCTATCACTTATCTTTGTTATCTCGCCACTGACCTGAGCCACCAGCATGCTCTGCTCTTCGATTCATTATACTCGACTCCTTTATAGCTCAATAACAGTATAAACTGTCTACCTAAGTCGAGATTTTCATACAAGCGGTCAGTAGCAGGACAAGTAACAGTACAAAAAAATATTTACTAGCAGTTTTCAAGAAAGTAAGAAACCTTGTCGAATATAATGTTGGGATTAATCTGGCAAAACCAATGCTGTCTATGTTCAGATATTTATACGCGGATATCGAGTAAATTGAGGCTGAAACAGGATATATCCTTTTTATTTGCATATATCGAAATTCTACAGCAAAGCTTGTCAAGAGATCGTGAATCTCAGTCACACGTCGCGAATATTAGTGGCTTTATCGAATCTAACTGGTTTTTATCAGCAGAATCGCCAACATTGCGATCAACATAGGTACTGCAAAAACATAGTATAAAGACGATGATTGCCAGCCCATATCAAGTAAAACTCCGGTTGTCGCAGGTGAGAGGATCGCACCTATGCGTCCCACGCCAATTGCCCAGCCCATGCCTGTTGTGCGTATTTCCGGCGGGTACAGAGCCGGGCCGAGTATATAAAAACAGGTAATCGCACCGAAAAGGAAAAAACCGACGGAAAAACCAATAATGGTGGCCAGTTGTAAATCTCCTGAATACAGTGCGAACAGAGTCATCAACAAGGCCGACAGAAACATATAATAACCGGCCAGTTTTTTTAAACCAAAACGCACGCTAGTAAAACCAAGTACAAATTGACCGGCAATACCACCAAGCTGCAATAACATACCACCCGATATCCCCTGATTTTCAGATTGGCCGGCAAGTACAAGTAATTTGGGAGTCCAGCTTAATACGAAGTAGAGGCTTGCCATTACCAGAAAAAAACCCAACCAGATAAGTATGGTTGCCTTGCGATGTTGTGGTTGCCACAAACTCAAAACGCCAGCACTTATTTGCGGCGTTCTGTCTGAATCGGCTAAGCTTCCGAGTGGCTCATGATTCATTTTCAGTAACAATGAATTAATGCGCTGCAGAGCATCATCGGGTCGACGGACAAGAATATAATCAATTGACTCAGGTAATTTCCAGAACACCAGTGGGATCATGATTGCGGAAAGACCCGCACCGAATATGAATACAGATTGCCAGCCTGACACTGGAATCAAACTCGCAGCAATCGCACCACCGGCAATGCCACCGATGGGATAACCACTCTGCAGAATACTGATATTGAGTCCACGACGGCGTCTGGAACTGTACTCAGAAGTAAGAATATTCATTGTCGCGAGCGCACCGCCAATACCTAATCCGGTAAATATACGCATAGCAGCCAGTTGATACATATTTTGAGTAAAAGCAGAGATCAGCATACCGGTCGTAATAATGAGCAGACAAGCGATAATCAGAACTCGTCGCCCATATATATCTGCCAAACGACCCAGAAAAATTGCACCAAGCGCCATTCCAACCAGACCTGAACTGAACAGCAGTCCTAAGGATTTTCCATTTAAACTCCATTCAGTCGAGATGCTATGGGCAGTAAAAGCCATGACCAGAACGTCAAAACCGTCGAGCATATTAATCATAAAACAAAGCGCGTCTGTCAGAATTTGAAAACCTGACATCGAACTATTATCGATTATTTCCCTGATATCTTTTTTCACTAGCGAGTACTTACCGGAGTGAGAACCACTATTATAAATTCAGCACGATATAAAATCTGTATAATCACGACGAAATAACCGTTTCAAGAATATTTCGCGCTGTGAAAATATACGAATCCAGTTTTACTGTCGAATTTTGCCATTGTGATAGTGCCGGCATAGTCTATTACCCGCACTTTTATACCTGGTTCGATCAATCGACTGAACGCATGTTCAAAAGTATGGGTTTCAGCTATACGGTTCTGCGGGAACATTTCAACCTGCTCGGGTTTCCACTGCTTGAGACAGGCGCATCCTATAAAAAGGCATGCAATCTCGGTGACGAATTGCGAATGCAAACACAGGTTACAGAATGCACTGAAAAAACTTTTCTGGTGAACCATACTTTGTATCATTCAGACGATAGCATCGCACTTGAAGGTTTTGAGCGAAGGATCGTTGCTGTTTTTGATACTAGCACTGAAAAAGGTCTCCGTTCCGCTCAAATACCTGATGAAATAAAACTACACTTGACAGCCCTTTAGTTTTTCCGCTCTCAGTAAAATCAGGTAGCACTCAGTTAAGTTGATCCAGGTCAACATCTTACAACATTCCAAATGTCATCATGCTTTTAAATATTAACAAGCACGATTGGCTGTAATGAAATACTCCATTGTTACTTCTGTTTTCTTCTCTCAGCCGTCCTGTTTTAAAAATTAGCGATTTTATTAACTGGAGAGTCAACATGAAGCAACTTATATTATTGCTCGTCCTGAGCATGGGCATCACTCCGCTCAGCTATGCTGAAAAGGGAGATATTCTGGTTCGCCTGAGAGGCATCGGCATAGTCCCGAATGACGACAGTGAACAGGTCAGAGTGGCTGGCCTTGGAACAGTACAGAGCCTGAATGGCGGTGAATCATCACGTGTTAATGTAAAGCATAACTTCGTTCCGGAAGCCGATATTACCTACATGCTTACGGATCACATAGGTATTGAAGCCATTGCCGGAATCGCCAATCACGATGTTGAATTACAGGGAAATGGTCTGGCAACCCTGGTTACTACACTGACAGGTGGCGCTGCCGGCGCTGGCTTAACGGATGGTTTCAAGATTTTCGACACCTGGGTTCTGCCGCCTACAGTAACCCTGCAATATCATTTTATGCCTGAGAACACGATTCGACCCTATGCGGGCGTCGGAGTCAACTACACGGCATTTTTATGGGATGATGCGACGGGCCAACTGGAGAATGCCGTCGGTGGTCCGGTTCACGTCAATACTCGAAATGGTTTTACATGGGCCTTACAAGCTGGCGTTGATATCGACTGGAAAGACAACTGGTATTTCAACGTTGATGTGAAATACATTGATATTGAAACAGAAGCCAGTCTGTTTATAAATGGCGGCCCACTCGCCGGAACCAACCTCAGGGTGAATACGGATGTCAGTCCTTTTGTGGTAGGTGCCGGTATTGGCTATCGTTTCTAGACTGTCTAAAACTTCTGACTTCTCTGTCCATCAGGGCAGAGAAGTCGATTTTCTTTTTACTTCTTGAATCGTACTACTAAGTCAACGAACTGACACTTCAACCGAATTGTCTTCTAAGCCTCGCATGAACATCAAGCGGACTCTTGGCCGGCATAACTTCGGAGAAACCATCAAGTAGCAATCCGGCACTCTGAGTTTGTGCTACAGTCTGGTTTTTCCAGCTATCGAACAGGTTTGAGCCAACCAGCCAGCGGTAATTGTGCTCACGACAGATAAACCAGTGTTCAATACCCAGATTAATGTACCCGTCACTTCTTCCGCATTCGGGGCAAACTCCATAGGATTTCGAATTCTGCGTATCAGGAAAGGGAATAACGTTTGTCGGTACCATGTCATATCTCCAAAAATGGATTAATGTAATATTATACGAAGCAAGTTATAGACCACTTTTTTGACAATTTTGTGACAATCTCAATACAAAAAATATACGGTATTTTATTCAGCTAGTTAGTTTCGACATATAATGTTATTTATTAAGAGACATAGTTTTATCAGAACAACCGCCGCCTTAATTTCGTCACCAACTATGAAATATATGACCATTTTAGCGACACTATGGTTCATTTACTTTAGCTCAGACAGGACTCATACGAAGAGCAAACGCATGCTATGATTCGTTTTCCGAAAATTCAGAGATACCAATAATGCCTAGATTAACAACACTTATATTTATTCTTTGTACACTCAGCAGTACTTCCGCTTTTGCTGAAAAACCACATGGACCAAAAGCAGAAGTTGTAAAAGTAAGTGTTGGCAGCGTAGATGGGAAGATGCAGTTCTTTCCTGATCAACTGACCTTTGAGCGTGGTCACTATTACAAGATGGTTATTCACAATCCGAGTAGCGAAGATCACTACTTCACTTCCGATGCATTCGCAACGCATGTCTTTACAAGAAAAGTCGAAGTGATCAGCAGTGATGGCAAAACAATCGCCGAAATTCATGGTGCGGTTAACGATATGGAACTAAAACCGGGAGCAACTGTGGAGTGGTATTTTTATCCGATGACAAAGGGTAAAAATCTGAGACTGTTCTGTCATAAGAAAGGTCACGAAGAGGCCGGGATGATTGGAAGTATTAACATCATTGGTAAAGCGCCATTCAGTAAATAGCGCAGCTTATTTGTTGACAAATTGGTCACGCAAGATGAAGTTTCTTTTTTTCAGTTCTTTGCTGGCTTCGTCCGTAATTTTACCAGAAGTGATCAACTCCATAACCCTGAAGCCGGATTTTTCCCCGCGCACACTCAGTTCATCAAATAATTTTTCTGTTTCTTCTGACCAGTAAATCATATCGACAGGGGCAAAATAAAGCATCCGTCGATCTTTGCTGATAGCTTCGAGAACTTCACTACCCGCATTGAGTTTTTCAAGACCTGCTATTTTTTTGTGATAGTAATTCAACATCATCGCGCTTTCCTCAAATGCCAGCGCCATCACAGTATTTTGAATATTTGAGGCCGCTTCGACAAAAGCAGAACGGTTACGTACACCTGTTAAAGCATCCAGGTAGTGAGCGATTCTGGTTTGATTTCTTGGAGAAAAAGCCGGGTGCTGAAAAAATTTATCTACAATTTCCTGATTGATTTTCATCTTCAGAAAAAGATCTCTGTTGATTTTCTGTAGCTCATCAATACTTTTACTTTTTAGCAGATAAGCCGTGTTCAATTCAACGTCGACATCTGCCAGCTTAGTCGGTCTGTTCAGCTGACTATGTAGAGAAGGCGTTCCTGCCGATATTTTTCCTGACGATCTGGCACGCGTGACCGCATTAAGAAATTCCTGAACATTCAGGTTGTTGGAATAAACATCAAAACCCCATTGACTGGCAACATTACGCTTGTGCATAGCAGCAACCGGGTCTTTCGATTCCTGCCCGAGATAACTGAATCTTGCGTTGCTTGAATCTGCTGTCGAGAAGCTCTGGTTCAGATTATCGGCTACCTGCCCTGCCAGGTTGGCAGCCGATTCTACCGGCCGGGAAATAATATCCATAGCGGAATTAGCACGTATGCTGAACTGCCCGCCGATCTCTTCTGACAATTGCTCGTCCTTTTTCTGAAACTGATTAACCGCCTGTGCCAGTGTATGAATTTCCTGTACCCGTTTTCGAAACAGGGCCAGAGAGGTAATCGTATAACTGCCCATTTCACTGTGCAGATAAAAACGATAAAACTTCCCGTCCAGTTCAATATCATCCACACGGTGATAAACGGATTGTGCCTGTTGAGAGGTTAGCACCTCAGACATCCTGATGACCGGTCGTGCTTCGTAATAAGCAAAAGCGGCACTACCCCCACAAAGACACAGTAGAAAAATTATTGCCTTAACAAATCGGTTTCGCACAAAAAAATTATGTACAGCCACTGAAACCGACTGACTCAAGCTCATATTTTTCCATCAAGACCCATCTGATAATATTTGTGCGTAATGGATTCCTGATTCTCAAGCAACCAGTCAATATTGGGTTCGTTATTCATTGCTTTATGAATCGCGCTGGCCGTAGCTGTCCGATGGATATCAAAAAGAATTTTATGATCAAGATCATCAGCATCGGCAACCATGGGATTGAGCCAGACGGAAACAATGATACCCAGATCGTTGGCCTGATCTTTCGGAATGTCGCCATTACGAACTGAATCCAGCACACCGTTAGCAATAGCACCCTGCACAGTACCCATTAAAATGTTGGTATAACGCTCTTTATTCACAGTCACCTTGCTGACCATAAGCGTCGGTGGTCTAACCATCACATCTGTATTTAAAATAGCCAGTACACGCGAATGTCCTTTAACCTGATCGCCAAGCAGTGTGGCAAACGCATTCCCGACCGGGCCATCCAGCGCGCCAATAACCACTTCGGGTTCTGCAGCAGTTCCGGGAGGACCACCTGCTACCAGAGCCTCACCGACCCGCATTACAATTTTTTCGCTCATAATCTCTTCTTCCTGTTATTTTTAATTATTTATCCGCTAGTGTTTCGGCGTCTAGTCATCATCGCCAAGTTGTGCAGCAATATCGTCCAGAAGACCAGAATCCTTTTCTTTCGTTTCCTTTTTTGCCGCCTCTGCGCTCTCCCTGATCCGTCGCATTTTCTCCATGATGGTATTGGAATTGGCGTAAGCCTGCTCCTCTTCCTCAATTTCACGTTTAAACTGTGACAGATCGGCTTGCATTTGTTCTCTGAGACTTTCTTCTGCGGCTTTTTTCTTCTTCAGATCATCTTCTTTTTCATTCTTTGCAGCAACAGCCTTAACCTGTGCCTGCTGAGCCTGCGCAATTTCAACCGAGGCTTTGTTCAGTTTGGCCTGAGCTACTTTCAGTTCGCCGGTAATAGTTTCCTGCTGAGCCTTATCAGCCGCAACAGCTTCCTGTTGCGCCCGTAGTTCGGCAACTTCAGCCATCGCCGCTTTCTTCGCTAATTCCGCTTCTTCCTTTGTTTTTTGAACTTCCAGCAGCTGCTGTTTTATATTCTGATGTTCTTCCTCCAGTTTTATTCTTTCCGCCCGCAATTTCGCCTCTTCTTCTGCGTGAGACTGATCCTTTGTCATTTTGTATTCAGCGATTATTTTTTCAGCCTCTTCCTTGGCAGCTAAGCTCCCGGCTTCCGCTTCAGCTTTCTCGCGTCGAGCCTGTTCCAGTTCTTCATTATTACGGGCAAATTCTTCAGACAGTTTACGTCGCTCTTCCTCCAGTTTCGCCGACGCTACCTGCTGAATCTGTTATTCCATTTCTTCTTGTTGCATACGCCGTTTCTGATCGGCATCTTCCATTGCTTTTCTGGATGCCTCGACTTCCTCCTTCATCTTCTGGGCTTCCGCCAGTTTTTGCGCAGCCTCTTCAGCTTCTTTCTGTCGCAGGGCATCAATTTCGTTTTTAATCGCCTCGGCTTCCTGCAATTGCTTATTGGTTTCTGCTGCTGCTTTCTCGCGCGACTCTTCCATTTGTTTTTTCAGTGCAGCGGCTTCTTCAAGTTGCTGTCTGGATTCTTCAGCTTCCTTTTGCAGGGCAGCCTCCATCTGCGCTTTCAGCGCTTCGGCTTCTTCCATTTGTAAGCGGGCCTGCTCCGCTGCCTGCGCCAGGCGCTCTCTTTCCTGTTGTACCAGAGCTTCGGCTTCCGCCTTCATTTGCTCAATTTTTTCCATTTCCGCCGCGTTACGACTATAGACTTCCTCCAGTTTCTGCTTTTCTTCTTCCATTCGCTTTTCAGCTTCAAGCTTCATGCCGGCTATTTTTTCTTCTTCCTGCTGGCGCAACTTGATTGCTTCAGATTCAGCTTCCTTTTTCGCCTGTTCAATTTTCGCGCGCTCTTCCTGTAACTGTTTCTCAACTTGTGCCTGAGCCTCTTTTATTGAAACATCGGCCTGCTTCTTCACCTTCTCAACCGCTTCAAGTTCCATATTGGTACGATTGAGCTCGGCTTCGAGTACTGAAGCTTTTACATCGGGATCGAGATTCTGGCGGGAAATTTGATCCACCACATCTTCTTTCACTGGAGCTGATGGTACCGGGGACTCAGGTTCTGCAGCTGTTTTAGACTCAGCAACTGGCTCTGGTGCAGGTGCGGGCTCAGCTGCCGGCACTGGTTCGGGTGTCGGTGCAGCTTCGGGTGCCGGTGCAGGTTTGGGTGCCGGCGCCGGTTCGGGTGCTGGTTCGGGTGCTGGTGCAGGTTTGGGTGCAGGTGGGGGCTCAGCTGCGGGTTCGGCTGGGGCCGCTGCTGCAGCTTTCGGCGCTTCCTTGGGCACGTGAGTCACTTCTGATTTGTCGGCTGCATCCGGATTATTGACAATTCCACCTTCCAGATAACAAACATCGAAAGCTCTTTCAGCTAGTAAGAATGCTCCGGTTGAACTCCTGCCACCGGTATCACAATAAACAATGTACTTCTTATCAACATCGAGTTTATTTACCTGCATTCTCAACATATTAAGAGGTATATGGACGCTGTCTGCTATTGCGTGAGATTCGTGTTCTTTCTTGAATCTGACATCCAGCCAGATTGCGCCCTCTTTGATAAGACCCGTTGCTTCTTCGTAGCTTACCGAACTCAATGAAGGTTTTTTGATGAGTTCTATAAAGTTCTCTTTGCTGAGTTCCATCAGCACACCGTCGCTGGCCATCACAATCGTCGCATTTCGTATAGAGTCTGAAACCAGCGCCTCTTCTCCGAAACTATCGCCCACACCCAATGTCGCCAGTTTTAAATCTTCGCCCCCTGAAGGTGGAGTTCGAAGAACATCACACTTACCGTCCTGAACGATGTAATACTTGTCGCCCGGATCGCCCTGTTTGATGACAACCTCACCTTTGGAGAAATGAACTTCAGTTAATAAAGCAAAAAGCTGACCGATATTCGCCGTTGGCAGCCGGGCGAATAATTCCGACTGCAACATTCGGGTCATCCAGTCGACATCTTCATCTTCCTCCAGACCACCGACCTCGACATCGGTGCTTTCCATATTCATATCGACAGCAGGTTCATCTTCCTGCTGCATTACCATCAGACGATCGAGAGTATCGCGTTGAATCTGGAATACCACCGAATCTATTTTCGCTTTGGCTGAAAATTGACGGGGTTGTAACTGAGCCATAGCGTACAGGGCCCGGTCACTGCCACTGACGATGACATTCTGCTGCTGATTGTTGGCGACCAGCTCGATTTCACCTTCGAGCAAATAATAGGAAAAATTATCCCTGTCACCCTGATTGAACAATGCACCCTTCTTTTTTATATTCAGCAGAGAACCTGAATTAATCAGCTCGGTCTGGCTTTGAGCTGGTAATTCGCTAATAGGAATCAGATTGCGAATTAACTGAACATACTTATCGTTACCTTCCGACATTCTTTTTACACCTTCTCTCCGACCTGGATAGTCCTTTTATTTATCAAACAGTTGCGCGGACAAGCCGGCCCTGCTGATGGCGTTTATTGTAGTTTCTTCGATCATTACGTTCTAGACTGCAAGCCTGTGTACTGACCAATACCAATGCTTAAGCTAAGCACGAACTATGCCCGTATGATACCTAATTTACTTACAGACATCTCTATCCCTGCATCAGTTTTGGGAATTACATCAATGTTCGCCTTGTTGTTGGCAATAGTGACTCTGTTATGGAGCTGCTCCAGCATAAAACGCTCAAGATTATGGCGGGCCGGGATATACGCCCTGCTCTCTCTCAGTCTCTTCATGGCTTCAGCAAACGGTCTACTTTCCTCTTTAAATATTCATAATTATCAACGCCTTATAAACGAGACTGAACTTGCACAAATTAGTTTCAAAAGGCTCGCGCCACAACACTTTCTGGTAGATATTCGACTTGCTGATTCAGCTGCAATAAATCAATTTGAAGTCAGTGGCGATGAATGGCAATTAAGCGCTCGTTTCATCAAATGGAAACCTCCACTGACTTTGCTAGGTGTGGACAATCTGTATCAGTTGGACCGCCTGCAGGGGCGTTACCGCGAGATCGAGCAGGAACGTCTCGCGCCTCGCTCTGTCTATTCTCTTGGTTCTCAAAGCTCTCTCGATTTATGGACAATCTCAAGAAAATTAGTCGGCTACCTCCCCTGGCTGGACGCTTTCTATGGCAGTGCTGTTTATTTACCTATGCAAGATAAGGCCAGGTTCAGCATCAGTGCGGGTCTTGGCGGCCTGCTTGCCCGCCCCCTCAATCCGGAGGCCTCGGAGGCACTGGAAAACTGGCAATAATTGAAGGTTTTACTGACTGGTCATCTGATCTGTCTGGCTTTTTATTGGCAAGTCTATGATAAAACTGACCCCGTCGGCGCCAGGCAGATTCACCGCTCTTACCTTGCCACCAAAGTATTCCGAAATCAGTCTGACAATAAACAAACCAAGACCAAGATGCGGGGTATCGTCTGCTTTTTTCTGCCTCAGTGACACCATTGAGTTAAAAAGCTGATCTTCCATATCTGCTGGCAGGCTTGCGCCGAAGTTACTGACCACAAGTTGCCATGAATCAGTTTTGCTGTTTATTTTTATTTCAATCGCTTTATCTTTCAGCGAAAAATCGACGGCATTGGCAATCAGTTTATCCAGCATCTGCACCAATAAATCAGGTGCCAGACAAGTAGTCAGTGTTTGCGCAGAAGACAGTAAGTTAAATTGCTGATGCGGATAAGCCATTCGATATCCAGCAACACAACTGAGCATTAACTCATTTATATCGGTCAAACTGTATTCGGCGCTCTGCATTGCCTGTTCGAGACGCCTCGCCTCGCCCAGTCGGGTCAATATCATGCTAAGTCGTTCCATTCCCTGTCTGGCACGCTCGAGATACTGATCAGCCTGACCGGAGTTTTCGCTATCCTGGATTTGTTCGAGTGAAGACTGAACTATGGCAATCGGTGTGCGTAATTCATGCGATAAGCGATCAGCCATGTTTTCCATGTAGTGACTGTATTCCCGCAGTCTGTCCAACATCGACGCATAGTTGCGCGATAAGTCTCCAATTTCGTCATTACTTCTATCCGAGCTGAATTCTCCGACGACCCGACCATTATCATCAATGGCTGCATTTGCCTGATCGCTTAATTTTTTAATTCGTGACGAAAGCCTTGATGCAAAAAACAATATAAGTACAACGATAATAAAAAATACCAATACTGTTTTATTAAACAGTGAAGCCATGGCATTGCGCTGTAGCATCTGGATACCACTGCTACTTTCTTCTACCACCATCACCCCTCTCACTTCGCCATTCACCCTAACAGGCGTTGCGGCAGAGATAATCACCGCCTTACCTTCTGGTGAGGAACGCCAGCGAGTTTCGCTCAATCCCAGCAGAGCCTGTCTGACTTCTTCACCCTGCAAACGCGACTGACCTGCGAGGTCATCACGCACTCTGGTCGGCACAGCTGGCAGCAACAGGGAATAAATCAGATTCTGTTTGTTGTCAGCAAACTGTTTATCGAGAGAACCCTTGCTTGCAAGCACCTGCCCATGATGATTCAGCACCCAGATTCGTCGCCCCTCCGGTAGAGTTTCAGAATCAATGATCTGCCTGATTTTCTCGGAAGACCGCAGCAATCTGCCAGGGGAGTCAGCCGTTCGGTTTCCAGCCGTTCCCAGAGTGATATTCTTGTCGCCATCGTTGCTGCTGACAATAATCCCGAAATTTTCGGTGATCAAATAGGTAGGAACCTCGATTTCAAGTATGTAACCATCAGTCGATTCCTGCCACACTCCTGTGATATTGGTTGCGTATTCAGTTTGCTGATACTCGAGACCATATTCATCAGAAGATGTCTTGTATCTGAATGGCCGAATCTGACCCGGTGCAGTTGGTGAAAAATAGTAACGAAGTAATTCTTCTCTGGCATTTTTAAACACCAGTGAAATATGATCGTTGTTGATTGAATCAGGTCGATTCGCTTGTCGATAACTCAGTTTATCGTCTGTAACCCTAATCAGAACATAAAGAGCCTTGTTGTAATGGCCCACAATCAATCTATAGGCAAGCGGATTTGCCTGCTCATCTTCATTTTTCAATTCATAAAAATCAGACCAGGCCAGATAGGCTTTCCAGTCGTCGGTATAGCCATCTGTTTGCAGAGGATGTGTCATTTCGTGCACGTAGAGACTGTGACCCGGGTTGTCATCATGCACCGGAAACAGACCGGAGCGCTCATGCAGAGGAGCCGCATAGGATTTCACGGCATCCACCAGTGATACTTCCAGAGCATCTCGCAAGTAGGTTTCCAGCTCACGTATATATTCGAAGCCCATATAGGGAATGCTAAGCGTTACCATAGATAAGAGCAGTAACTTTGCTCTTATACTGAATTTGGCGGAAGACTGTCTGGACATTAATTTAAGGTAACAGATGATAATTCAATTACTTCTTGTTCCATCGATAACCCATACCGTAAATCGTTTCGATGCAATCAAACTCAGCGTCGATTTGTTCAAATTTTCTACGTACACGTTTGATATGTGATGTGACAGTTCCATCGTCAACAAAAATATTCGCATCCTGCATCAATTGACCCCGGCTTTTAACATGCCCGGGTATTTTGGCGATTGAATTCAACATCCAGAACTCAGTCAGAGTGAAATCAATTTTCTCGCTCTTCCATTCCACTTGCATACAGTTCACATCAATGGTCAGATCACCAACACGATGAACGTCATCAGCTGCGACATCAGATTGCTGGATGTCTATTCTTCGAAATAAGGCAAGTACACGCGCAATGACCTGAGCGACTGAGATATTTTTTGTTAAGTAATCATCGGCACCAAGTCGTAGCCCGGAAATCGTATCCAGATCCGAATCTCTTGCAGTCAGAAACATAATCGGCAAAGCAGGAGACAGGCTGCGCAGTTCACGACACAATTCGAATCCTCCTTCGTAGTCATCACCGAGACCAATATCTATGATGGCCATATCCGGAAGCTCGCGCCTGAACGACTCGATAGCTGTTATTCGATCTGCATAACTTCTGACAACAAACCCCTGCCTTTGCAGGGCATCACTGTAGTTGTCCCGAATGGCCGCTTCGTCTTCAACCAATGCTACCTGTCTTGTCATGTCCGGCTCCTGTTTGTCACTTTATCAGGGCTCTACTCTAATTGAATCGGCGAGGTAAAAAAGGTGCTCGACGGCAATTTCCATTTTTTCGCCACAATTGATCATCGCTTCTCCCTTGTTCAACCCTGTGCACGCCAGATCAAAAGCTTTTAATAGCACTCGACCAAATTCTAAAAAACCAATCCGGAGATCGAACATGATTAAATATACTTTACTGGTTCTAAGCAGCCTTTGTATTTTCAACCTTGCAGTATACGCGAATCCCATCAGCAGCCGTAGTAATGCAAACGAGTATAAGGAAGAAAGCGGCCTCGGCATTGGTGCAATTATCGGTGGCCTTCTGGGTGGCCCACCAGGAGCAATTCTTGGAGCAGCCGGTGGCGCCTGGTTAGGCAATAAAGAACAGCAGGAGGATGAGAAGTTATTCACTCTGGAGCAACGTTTGCTTGAAAAAAATGGCGAACTGAACACATTACGTGGAGAGTTTTCACATCTGCAGGGAAGCTTCGGGCAACAACTGCAAAAAGTAAAAATGGAAAAGCATATTGGTGCTCTGGAACAATTGAGTCGAGGTGTTTCTCTCGTCGTCTATTTCCGCACCGGCAGCGCAGAAGTTGACAAAGACAATCTCAAGCGACTGCAGCATCTGGCAACTTTCGTCAAAGATTTCCCTGAAATTCAAATTCAACTTTCAGCTCACGCAGATAAACGCGGAGACGAGAAATACAATTTTGAGTTGAGTAAGCAACGCGCATTGCTGGTCGCCGAAAAACTACGTGAAGCTGGTCTTGATGGACAGCGCATTCATAGTCATGCCTACGGCGAATCTGCAGCGATAGCCAGCGAAGCTGACAGGGAAGCTTATGTTTTTGACCGACGCGTCAATATTCAACTCACACTTGATACAGAGATTTGAAGTAAATGAAAACAGAACCAGTGTTTCTGAATGTATTCATGCAATGCTTGAGGCAAAGTCTTCGGGTTGGTTTGACAGTTAGTGCAGTCATTACGGTATTGATTCTGCTAATGGGTAACATTGCTCAGGCAGAAGTAATTACTCATATCGAGGCTGACGAAGCGCAGATCATCGACAGTCCAGGACAAATGAAAAGTGGTGGCTTGCTGTTCAAATCTGCCGGTCAGTTTAGCAAAGCTCCTATTTTGCACACGGATGTGCACACAAGGGTGAGCGGCATGATCGCGAGAACCAGAGTTAAACAGACTTTTACCAATCCTGAAAAAGTCTGGCAGGAAGGCATCTATGTTTTCCCCCTGCCAGAGACTACGGCTGTCGATCGCTTACGAATGCATATTGGCGAACGCATTATCGAGGGACAAATAAAGGAAAAACTGGAGGCAAAAAAGCAATACCAGACAGCTCGTCGCGCCGGTAAAAAGGCCAGTCTTGTTGAGCAGGAACGCCCCAATATTTTTACCACTTCACTGGCCAATATCGGACCCGGAGAGCAGATTACGGTTGAAATAGAGTATCAACAAGTCGTCCGCTACGAACAAGGCAGGTTTAGCCTGCGTTTCCCGATGGTAGTGGCACCCCGCTATATTCCGGGCGAGACAAGGATAAAGGGGTTTTCCGGTAGTGGTTGGGCATATAACACTAATGAAGTTGAAGACGCCGCACGCATCACACCACCGGTAATAGCAGAGCCAGCTAAAGCGATAAACCCGGTTTCCATCAGCATTGATCTTGATGCGGGCTTTGCGATCGAAAATATCAACAGTGCTTATCATGAGATAACACTGCAAAAGCTTAACAGACCCGGACAATACCAGGTCCAACTGAAAAAAGAGTCCATTCCAGCCAATCGCGATTTTCAGCTTTCGTGGAATGTCACAGCCAACTCCCGGCCACAGGCTGCGTTATTCAGAGAAAATCTGAACGGCGACGATTACGCCCTCGTCATGGTCGCACCTCCCCAACATCAGCAGGAACTCATTCTTAAACGAGAAATTATTTTTGTTATTGATACCTCGGGCTCCATGGCTGGTACATCAATAGTGCAGGCGAAAGCCGCTTTGCAACTGGCACTTGCCAGACTTCGTCCAGGTGAACACTTTAATATTATTCAATTTAATTCCTACACCTCGCAGCTGTTTCAATACCCACGCTTGGTAAGTCCGGAATCTATCAATCAGGCGCAGTCTTATATCAAGGGCCTGCAGGCGAACGGGGGTACACAGATGGCTGCTGCGGTTCGGGCTGCCCTGGCGAACCAGAGCAATACACTGGATATACGACAAGTGGTTTTTCTGACAGATGGCAGCGTGGGAAATGAAAATGCACTTTTTCAGGAAATAAAAAACCTGCTGGGAGCATCGCGACTGTTCACCATCGGCATTGGCAGCGCACCGAATTCTCATTTTATGAATCGGGCCGCACGCTTTGGTCGGGGTAGCCATACCTACATCGGTGACATAGCCGAAGTTCAGGAGAAAATGAATGCTCTGTTCAGCAAACTTGAAAACCCGGTGCTCAGTAATATTGTTGTCGATGCTGCAGGTTTAAACGGTGCCGAAGTATGGCCTCAACATATTCCCGATCTCTATCTGGGAGAACCTCTTCTACTCAGTATTAAAGCCGAAAACCTACCCGAGACAATTAAAATCAAAGGTCAGCTCAGCGATTCAATCTGGCAAACAGAGCTGTCGCTTGAAGGTGGCCAGCAACGGGCCGGAGTCAGTGGTTTGTGGGCACGAAGAAAGATTGCAGCGCTGATGGATCAAAATGCCAGAGGCGAAGAACATCAGAATGTTCGTCAGCAGATTCTTGATACGGCGCTCGAACATCACCTGGTCAGTAAGTACACAAGCTTGCTCGCCGTTGACGTGACCCCGACCCGGGCACAAAACGATCCTCTGCTGAAACGCGCATTGCCAGTCAATCTGCCCGCAGGTTGGCAGCATAATAAAGTATTCACAAGTATGCCGCAGACGGCCACACCAGCGACGCTCTATCTCATTCTTGGTTTTCTGCTGCTGTTCAGCGGAAGCGTACTCAAAGAATTTTCCATGATGTTTAAAAAACTTTTTATCCGACTGATTCTACTCACCCTCCCCCTCTGCGGTATCTGGATGCTAGCCCAGGGTGGCTACATCCATGCCAAGGCAAGAGTCGCACAGATTCTGCTGGAGACCGCCTGGACAGAAACGCTCAATGGCCGTCAGGAGGTGAAACCCTGGCCATGGGCAGATACCTGGCCAGTTGGTCGGCTTAGCGTCCCGCGCCTTGGTATTCACCGCATTGTCCTGGCCGGAGCCAATGGTTCTGCATTGGCTTTCGGCCCGGGACATCTTTTTGAATCGGCCAAACCCGGTGAGTCCGGTCACGTTATTATTGCCGGTCACCGTGATACCCATTTCCAGTTCCTGCAGGATTTGCGTATTGGTGATGTTCTGGAGTTGCAGACTGCTGAGAACAAGACACTGGTCTATCGTATCAGCGACACCGCAGTAGTTGACGAAAACGATACCCGTCATCTGAGCGACAACAATGACAGGTTATTGACCTTAGTAACCTGTTATCCATTCAACGCAATTAATGGCGGCAGTGAGCGGCGTTATCTGGTAATTGCCCGCTACAAAATTGCCCGTAGCTATATTTAGACGCCTGAAACTATGCATACATTATTAAAGTCTCAAGCCTGTGATCCTCTGGCTAACCAGGTGTTTGCCGAACCGCAATCATCATCAATTCAAATGAAAAAAGGGCTTTCGCCACACCTTAGAAAAAAACTGCTGTATATGCATATCAGTAGCTTTGACTGGCAGCACGGGGGCTTAAAAACTCCGATAAAGTTTCTTGATCGGGACAGCATTGAATTTTCCCTGTGCCAGTCTGCTTCGCACGATAAGAATGAAGAACGTATGGCCAGACTTAGTCTCAATCGCGGCATGGAATTACTGGATCTTAAAGACGGTGGTATTTATCAGTTCGCCACTCAAAATGGCTGGAGCGACTGCCATTATTCAAAAACCATTGCAGCTCAGGCAGGCTCATTAAGACTCTATTCTTTAGCTTTTGCCTTATTCCGGGAACACGACTATCTGAAAACAACGCGACATATCTGTGATTTTCTGCGAAGTCGTTCACTCACTGAAGAAGGATGTTTTCGCTCAATGTCCGGCGCCAATATCATCGAACTGGAAAATTCCCAGATAAGAAGCAGAGATAACGGCTGGGTATGTGAAGCACTGGCAAGTTGCTATGAATTTACCAGCGAACTATCTGCTCTGGAGATGGCGAAAGTTGCCATGAACTGGTTAGAGCGAAACCGGCGTAATGACACAGGCGGCTTTAACAGTTTCAATAAACCCACTGCAAATAGGCAGATGAGCGATACCCTGGCGGTCGCCCGCGCCGCCTTACAGTTGTATCGCGTGACTGCCGAGCATCGCTATCTCTCACTAGCTGAAGAAAGTGCCGACTATATTGTTGGCAATTTTCATCATGAGTTGGGAGGATTCGAGTCTGGGATTTCGACATCTGCGCAGAACAGGGATACCCGGCAGATTGACGAAAATATTTGTCTGAGTCGTTTTTTAAATCTGCTTCATCACTATACTGAGCGTCAGGATTACCTGACGATGGCCAGACATGGCCTGAGTTATCTGGCAACACCGGCTATTGCGACTTCCCGAATTGAAGAAGCCGGCATTTTATTGCTGGACGAAGAATTGAACAGCAGTCCCGTTAAAATCACCATTCTGGCAAATTGCGGTGACAGGAAAGCCAGAAAACTTGCCGATAATGCGCTGCGCTGTTTTGGCTGGTACAAGGTGATTCATCAACAATCTCATTGAGTCGGGCAAGTAAGTTTAACCACTCCCTAAAACGTACTATACTTTGCTGTTTTTGGTCAAACGACTATATTTCACGGCGCCCGGTGCGCTAACAACAAGAGGACAAAGAAATGCCCGACACTTCAATGCTAAAAGATCTGGGGATGAATGTAGTACTTGCTGCAGCAATCCTGGTAATCGGCCTATGGCTGGCCAAACGTATTAAGAATATCCTGGTCAGTATGATGGAAAAACGTGGTATGGACACACTGCTGGCGACTTTTATGGGCAGTATTGCGCACATTCTGATTTCTGCTTTCGTTTTAATCGCCGCGCTTGGCGAATTGGGAATTCAAACTACCTCGCTGGTTGCCATTATCGGTGCCGCCGGTCTCGCTATCGGTCTGGCTTTGCAAGGCTCCCTCGCGAATTTTGCTTCCGGTGTGATGATCATTGCATTTCGCCCCTTCAAGGTCGGTGATTTCGTTGAAGCAGGTGGAGCAGTAGGAGTCATCGAGGGCATCCAGATTTTCTCTACACAAATGAAAACCGGTGACAACAAGACCATTATTATTCCAAATGCCAATATAACCGGTGGCAACATCACTAACTATTCAACAAAAGACACACGCCGCGTTGATCTGGTATTTGGTATCGGTTACGACGATGACATCAAGAAAGCCAAACAGATTCTTGAAGATTTGGTAGGCAAAGACGAACGTATCCTTAAAGACCCGGCTCCGGTGGTTGCGGTGTCTGAACTGGCGGATAGCAGCGTTAACTTCATCGTCCGACCCTGGGTAAATTCGGCTGACTACTGGGCGGTTTACTGGGATTTGACTGAAACAGTCAAACTGACTTTTGATAAAGAAGGTATCAGCATTCCCTATCCGCAGCAGAATGTGCATATGCATCAGGCCGCCTGAGCAGCAAAAAGACAATGACCTCTGCTCCTGGCAGAGGTCATTTTTTGCCTTGCTCTTAACTTTTAGGAGGGTATGGGGCAAAACCATGTTCACTGTGCCGCTTCGGCCAGAATCGATTCGGAGTTTCCTGTCCACAATCGACTATGTGTTTTTCACAAAGTGACTCCCGCCATTCGTACTTCAGAAATATTTCTTCGCTCGCAATTTTCATCGGTTTGAAAGATACCACCCTCGCGTAAGAAACCTGTTCTTCGCCAAAACCCGTGCCGGCCTGTCGATTCTCTTTTTTTGCGACACTATCCCGTGCCATTCCTGATGCACTGGCAGCCTCCTCCATAGGCATCTCCGCACGACTGCTTTTCTCAGATGAGAGGGCCTGGGGTTTCTTTCTGTACTGGTATTTCTGGTTAAAGGCGGCAATAGCAATAACACCCGTTGCTGAACGATCTCCAAAGGCATCGGCATAGGACTTATCCACTGCGGTGAAGAAAAAACGGTTTATTCTGTCACTCCCTGTACGCCAGCCATGGTAAGTAGCAGACTCCCAGGGTTCCAGAATATACATCCGTTCCTTTGCTTTCAGATCGGATTTTTGTCCACTAATGATATTCCGGCCATCCACTGCAATCACCAGCCCCCGTCGATACCGGCTGTTGTTACGAACTCGGATGGAATAATTACTGCCATAGATTGCTTCAAGGTAAGCCCGTTGCGTCTTCGATGACGATGTTTGCAGGGCATACAGTGGAAATACCCTGCCGTCATCCGCAATCACTTCGACCTGCAATGACGCACGGGATTGAGGGGCGAAAGCGAAGGAGATGGCCGGACTCAGTAATATCAACAGTAGCAGCAAGCCTTTTAATTTATTCATTTCAATTCTCCGTAATAGTAAACACAGGCTATAAACGAAGCGATCGACGATTCGGGTTAAATAAGACGAACTTAATTTGAAAGGCCGGAAATAAACCCGGAATACTCTACACGGCGACTATTAAATCAACCAGGGACAACAAAAATCCGACCAGAGGTTGAAGAATCCGGCCAAGAATACCGCTAAACATAAGCGCAACGAGGATTAGTAATCCCCATTTTTCCAGTTTCTGGTATTGAAGAGAAAGCGCAGGGCTAAGAAAGGCCGCGACGATTCGACTACCATCGAGTGGCGGTAGAGGCAGCAGGTTTAATACGATTAAAATTATATTAATGAGGATACCGACCGCCGCCATGCTCTGCAGCAGGTGCAGGGTATAGGCTGAAAACGGCAACAGCTTTTCTACTACTAATAAAAATACTATCCAGATGAACAGCATAAACAGGTTTGCCAGTGGCCCGGCCACCGCGACCAAAGCCATGTCTCTTCTGGGTTGTCTTAGATTTCGCCAGTCCACCGGTACCGGTTTTGCCCAGCCGAAAGCGTAGGGCGTCAGAATAATCATTAAAAGTGGCAAAACTACCGTGCCAATCGGATCCATATGCTTTATAGGGTTTAGAGTCAGTCTACCGAGCAGCTTTGCTGTTGGATCTCCGAGCTTATTGGCTACCCAGCCATGCGCCACTTCATGAACGGTTATGGCGAATATAATCGGAATCGCAAACAACACAATTTTCTGAAGAAGGGGAATCTCGGACATCACGACTTAAGAACCAAATAATTTATCAGGCTTTCTCGCTACCAGCTTCTTTCAGTAACCAGCCCTGAGCAGCTTTCATTGTTTCAGATTCTGATTGCGCGCCAAGAGATTGAAAATCGAAAAAATCACTATCGGCCAGATGTGATGGAACAACATTCTGCATCGAAGTAAAAATACTTTCCACCCGGCCGGGAAACTTTCGACGCCACTCGCCTAACATCAGTTTTATCGCCTGTCTCTGCAGATGATCCTGTGACCCACACAGATTGCAGGGAATTATCGGAAAAGCTTCATGCTCCGCATAGCGTTTAATGTCGGCCTCCTTACAATAGGCCAGCGGTCTGATTACGGTATTCGCACCATCATCACTTAATAACTTGGGTGGCATTGCCTTGAGTTTGCCGCCGTAGAACATATTCAGAAACAACGTTTCAATAAGATCATCTCGGTGATGCCCCAGGGCGATTTTGCTAATGTTCTGTTCTTTTGCAAAGGTATACAAAATACCTCTGCGCAAACGTGAACAAAGGCCGCACATGGTTTTACCTTCGGGAATAACCCGGCTAACCACACTATAGGTATCCTGCTCAAGAATATGGTATGGCACGCCGAGATTATCGAGGTACTCTGGCAGAATGTGCTCGGGAAAACCCGGTTGTTTTTGATCCAGATTGACCGCAATCAATTCAAAATCTACCGGCGCATTTTTTCTCAGCTTGAGCAGAATATCCAGCATGGTATAGGAATCGGCGCCACCGGAAAGACAAACCATTACCCGATCGCCCGCTTCGATCATTTTAAACTGTTCAATTGCCTGTCCAACCTGCCTTCGCAGTCGTTTCTGCAATTTATTAAAATCGTAGCTGGCTTTTCGGTTTGCCGCCTGCATTAGATCACATCTTGCATCGGGCAGGGATAATGGGTATTAAGTGCCTCACTAACCAGCACATAGGCATCTTCGCCAAGACGCTCAGGTGAGTCTTCTAAAAACGCCGTTACCTTATTGGTAACCGTTTCCAGAGAAACCTCTGTCGGGTTGATACAGAATAGCTGTTGCCCGGGTTCCATTTGTTGCAGCATAACGACGGTCTGTACCAGTCCAAACACATATTTCATACAAGCCTGAGTAGGCTGGGTAGTGCCTTCGCAGTCGGTCAATAATTCACGACCGCTTAGCGCCTGCTCTTCCTCCTCCTGACTGCTTAGCGTAAATGATATGCACGCAAAACAAGCAAACAGCACAAGCTTAATAATAGCTTCTTTAATTTTTCCGTTCATAGTCACTTACTATACATTACCTGTCGCTCTGAATAAGCACGCATTTTTTTAAAAACCTGAACCTGGCTGTGCAAGGTAAGCTAGTTCAGCCCCGCTTGAATGCCTGCCCAGTATCCTGTTTCTGTGCGGAAAACGATCAAATTCTTCGATCACTTTCTGGTGCGCAAGCGCATAGTTATAAAAGCCCTGAAAAGCTTTCTTCAGAGAATCATCAATACTATCGAGTAATTGCGCCTGCATCATCACGGAACGTTCCTGCATAGCTCTGGATTCTGCATGCTCCAGTGGCAGATAAAAAAATACACGTTGAAGCGAGTTCAGTTGGGTATCCAGATTTCTCTCAATGCCCTCAAGGCAAAGAGCAAGTGCCAATTCATCGTAGGCAAAAGCCTTTGCGCTATCGCGATACATATTTCGCGGAAACTGATCGCTCAATATGATCAGTGCCAGCCAACCCTCAGCGCTTGTCTTCCAGTGTTCAAGTTCGCCTTTGTTGAATCGAATCAGATCTACTTCAAAACGAGTTAATATCTCAGCGTCGGTCTCAGAGCTTTTTTTCCACCACAAGGGGGATTTCGCCTCAATCGTAGTCTTCTGAGATAGACTACTACCAAACCAGAATTCAATGATCGAGTGAAAATCGTTGATTGTAGTCACTTTCCCGGCTTTCAGGCTTTTGCCAGCATAATCAATACAACAACGAACAGAATAACAATTCCGATTGGTAGCAGAGCCCCTTTCCAGTCGGGATTTTCAGCATCCCGGCTTTTTTCCATGGATGCTTTCACACCGGGCCAAAAGAAAAAGAAAATCAGCATCCCGGCCATCCCCAGTATTATCTGCTCCCATAGGGCCATATCACAATCACTCCGCTTAATTAGGTAAAAAAAACCCCGCAGTAGCGGGGTCAGTAAATCAAATTTATTCGTGCTCTAGTTTTTCACTTCGACTTCCGTCGCGTGAAAACCCTTAGGGCCCTGTTCTGCTACGTAGGTAACACTCTGACCTTCATTCAAGGTTCTAAAGCCTTCCGATTTTATTGATGAATAGTGAACGAAAATATCATCACCACCACCTTCCGGTTCAATAAAACCGAATCCTTTAGAATTATTAAACCATTTAACGACACCGCTACTACTTATAACAATCCCCCCCTTAACTATTTGGAATTATTTTGCGCAGCCTGGAATTGGACGGCAGAGACAATAGAGAGACCTGATTACGACCTATACCTCAACTGCATCAGTTCTGAGGATAGTCGAAATATTCCCATTTTGCCAAGCAAAACAGTGGCTTTTCCAGCTATTTTCGCCAGATTTCACGCTTTTTCGCGTCATACATGAAGTAATGTTAAAAGATTAAGGTATACTTCGCGCCTTTTTTTGACCGCAGAAAACTTATGACAGACGCAATCCGTAATATCGCCATCATCGCTCACGTCGATCATGGTAAGACCACCCTGGTGGATCAGTTGCTGAGACAATCGGGTACATTTGAGACACGGGCAACCTTAACCGATCGCGTCATGGACTCAAACGATATCGAGAAAGAACGCGGTATTACCATATTGGCCAAAAATACGGCTCTACAATGGAAAAACTATCGTATCAATATTATAGACACACCGGGACATGCGGACTTTGGTGGTGAAGTTGAACGAATATTATCTATGGCAGATTCAGTTCTACTATTAGTAGATGCCGTAGACGGTCCGATGCCACAAACCCGCTTTGTCACACAAAAGGCGCTAGCACATAATTTGAAACCGATCGTTGTAATCAACAAGATTGATCGCGACGGTGCCCGCCCACACTGGGTACTGGATCGAACTTTCGATTTATTTGATCGTCTTGGCGCCAGCGATGACCAACTCGATTTTTCGGTAATCTATGCTTCGGCGAAGGAAGGTTATAGTGGCCACGATCCCGAGTGTGCAGGACAGGACATGACTACCCTGTTCGAAACCATTGTTGCTGAAGTGCCTGCTCCGGATGTTGATGAAAACGGACCACTTCAGTTTCAGGTCAGTGCTCTCGACTACAACAGCTATATTGGTGTAATCGGAATTGGCCGGATAGCGCGAGGCAAAGTCAACTCCAATACACAGGTAACAATTATTGATAAAGACGGCAAAACCCGCAAAGGCCGTATTCTCCAGCTTTTTCGTCTGCTCTTCGATTCATTATACTCGACTCCTTTATAGCTCAATAACAGTATAAACTGTCTACCTAAGTCGAGATTTTCATAATTTGTCGTTAAATTTCATTTTACTTTCATCCATTGTTTGAAATGTACAACGTAAGTATAGGTGTTTTAAGGAAAAATGATTGTGAGCTTTATCACAATATCTGTCAAGCTCCTGTGACCAAATGCGCAATTTTCGTATAAAAACACCCCTTTGCTCTGTTACTTTGGACAGCGCGGATGATTGAATTATTGTTCTTCTCCCCCAGAGTTTGATATGCGTCACAACAAATCCAGCGAAGTTTAAGAAAGTTAAAGCAATTAAAGAAAACAGCAGGATGCAAGCTGATGAAATGGCGCTCCCGGAGGGACTCGAACCCCCAACCCTCGGGTTCGAAGCCCGATACTCTATCCAGTTGAGCTACGGAAGCGCAGTATCACTACAGTTTTTGTGCAGCCGAACTATACCGTTTTTTTTATTAGCCCGCCCGAATAATCGTTTGCAGCGGTCATAGCAGTCAATGTCCGGACAAATTTGATGTATTATCCTCCTGCTGCGATGTCACTAGTCTGGTATCGCGACTTGATTATAAGAAATAACAGGAAGCAGCGTAATGAATGAACGTGTTGAAGCTTCTGGCCTTAGTATTGCCAGACCTTTGTATGAATTGGTGATTAATGAAATCGCGCCAGGAACAAGTGTTGAGCCAGAGCTTTTCTGGAAAGAACTTGCCGGAATCATTAAGGATCTCGCGCCTAAAAACCGCTCTCTATTGAATAAGCGGGACAGTTTGCAGAAACAGCTGAATGAGTGGCATCTGGACAAAACGAACGATGTCTCAAACCTTCAGCAATACAAAAAATTTCTTGGTGAAATCGGCTATCTGGTCCCGGAGGGTAAACCCTACCGCGTCAGCGTTGAAAAAACAGATGACGAAATAACCAAAATCGCCGGACCGCAGCTGGTTGTGCCGGTGGACAATTCGCGCTATGCCCTGAATGCCGCTAATGCCCGCTGGGGTAGTCTCTACGATGCACTGTATACGACTGACATCATTCTCGAAGCCCATGGTTGTAAACGAACCAACCGATATAACCCGGTTCGTGGCGCACAGGTTATCGCTTACGGCCGGCAAATACTTGATCGTGCCGCACCGATGGCGGTTGGAAGTCATAGTTATGTTGTTAAATATAAAGTGAAGTCGGGCAAGCTTATTGGCGTGATGGGTGACGGCACTGAAACCGGCCTCGGCAAACGCGAACGCTTTGCAGGTTATACAGGCAATCCCGAAGCACCAGAAAGCATATTACTGGAACATAACAAACTACATCTGGAAATTCGTATAGGTGAAGGGTTTTATATTGGCCGCGGCGATCTGGCTAATGTCTATGACATTCAACTTGAGTCTGCCGTCAGCGCTATTATGGATTGTGAAGATTCCGTTGCTGCTGTCGATTCTGCTGACAAAGTTCGAGTCTATAAAAACTGGCTTGGACTGATGAAAGGTAATCTGACTCGCACGGTTGAGAAAGACGGTAAAACCATCGAACGACATCTGGAAGCCGATCGCGAATTCATCGCACCTGACGGTCAGCCAAAAACATTACCGGGTCGTGCACTGATGTTATTGCGAAATGTCGGTATGCATATGTATACCGATGCTGTGACTTTAAATGATGAGGAAGTCCCGGAAGGTTTTGTCGACGCCATGGTCACCGTGCTCGCCGCGAAACACGATCTGCTTGGCAATGGTAAGTATAAAAATAGCCGTAGTGGTTCTATTTATATTGTTAAGCCTAAAATGCATGGACCGGAAGAAGTCGCCGCTACCGTTGAATTATTCGGCCGTGTAGAACAGGCTCTCGGACTTCGACCCCAGACTATCAAAATCGGCATTATGGATGAAGAACGTCGCACGACGGTTAACCTGAAAGAATGTATCAGGGCCGCTGAAGACCGGGTCATCTTTATTAACACGGGATTCCTGGACCGAACCGCAGACGAAATTCATACCAGTATGGAGGCCGGACCAATGCTGCCCAAGGCTGATTTGAAAACTGAGCCCTGGCTGCTCGCTTATGAAGACTGGAATGTTGATATCGGTCTGGAAGTCGGTTTGCCACGAAGAGCGCAGATTGGTAAAGGCATGTGGGCTGAGCCGGACAATATGGCAGCCATGATGGAACTCAAGGTAGGTCATCCCCGTGCCGGCGCGACTTCTGCCTGGGTGCCTTCTCCAACCGCGGCAACATTACACGCTATTCACTATCACAGAGTGAATGTCGGTAGCAGACAGCGGGAACTCTGCAGCGTTCAGCGAGCCGATCTGGATGATATTCTGACAATACCTCTGCTTGGCAACAGGCAATTGAGTGATGGCGAGATTCGTAAAGAGGTGGAAAACAATGCTCAGGGCATACTTGGTTATGTGGTGCGCTGGATTGAACAGGGTGTCGGCTGCTCCAAAGTACCTGATATTCATAATACCTCACTGATGGAAGACAGAGCGACCTTGAGAATATCCAGCCAGCATATAGCAAACTGGTTGCATCATGGGCTGATCACGCGCAATCAGGTCATTAGTATTTTCAAGAAAATGGCTGCCATTGTTGATCACCAGAATGCGGACGATCCTGACTATCTTGATATGGCTCCGGATTACGATAACAGTATTGCCTTTCAGGCTGCCATTGATCTGGTCTTCACCGGCTATGAGGAGGCAAATGGCTATACCGAACCGGTACTGCACAGACGCCGGCGGGAATTCAAAGAATCTATCTCCTCTACCACAGACACAAAGTCTTCAGCGAAAACGCAGGCTGAAGTTGCCTAGCCGGTATATCGCGGCATGAGCGCCGAGAGTTTTTATCAACAGATTGAATCGGTAAACCAGACAGCCAGGCCCCTGGAAGCCTGGAACCCGCCCCTGTCAGGTGATATGAATTGTCAAATTAAACGTGATGGCAGCTGGCATATCGATGGAAGTCCGATTACCAATGTAAAATTAATCCGGCTTTTCTCTACGGTATTAAAAAAGGAAAAGGACGAATACTTTCTACTGACACCGGTTGAGAAATGGCGAATTCAGGTCGAAGATTTGCCATTTATGGTTGTTGAGCTAGATATAGAACATAAAAACAGCAAAGAGCAATTGATAAAAGCAAGAACGAATGTCGGTGATCGGGTGACAATAGATCAATCTCACCCCTTAAGTAGCAGCCCGATAAAAGCTCTGAATAACGATCAGGTTATTCCGATATTGTTTATTCGTGCCCAACTTGAGGCGAGGTTTAATCGCACATGTTTTATTGAACTTGCTGAAGTCCTTCAGCCAGGCGCTGATGCTGAGGCATATAAAGTAATAAGTGCTGGAACCGAATTCACCTTGAATTTATAACAGATGATTAGCAGCTGGAGACATTGAAAGATGACACAAGCAAGTGAAGAATTGATTGCAGCCTATCAGAGGGATGGAGCTGTGCCTTTACGTGGCGTTCTCAATCAAGACTGGCTGGAACGTCTTGCCCAGGCAGTTGAAGACGATATTCAGTCGCCAGGTCCTTTTTACCACGGTTATGATTCCGACGAGGGTATGTTTCATGGCAACCTTCGATTGTGGCAACATCATCCCGCCTTTCGTGATATCTGTCTGAATTCTCACCTGCCAGAGCTTGCTCAGAATTTCCTGCAATCCGAAAAAATTAATCTGCTTTATGATCAGCTGTTTGTTAAAGAGTCTAAAATGAGTCAGCGCACCCGCTGGCACAACGATCAGCCCTACTGGCCGGTGTCCGGCAATCAGGTAATCTCAATCTGGCTGGCACTGGATAAAACCACCGCTGAGAACGGGCGAGTCGAATTTATTCGTGGCTCGCATAAATGGGACAAATGGTATCAACCTGAGACCTTTGGTAAGACAGAAGCCATCAGTAGCTACGAACGAAATCCGAATTACGAGAATATACCTGATATCGAAGCATCGCGAGAGGACTACGATATTATTTCCTGGGATCTCGAACCGGGCGATGCATTCGTATTCAATGCGATGACGGTTCACGGTGCCGGTGGAAATCAACTTCATGACCGGCGGCGGCGTGGTTACACCGTTCGTTATACGGGTGATGACGTGCGTTATGACAAACGAATCGGGACCAGCGAACCATTGCACAATGAGGCGCTAAAGGACGGCGATGTCCTTGATTCAGACCTGTTTCCACTTTTAATTCCGAAGTAGAACAATAACTACTAAGTATAAACAAGATGTCTGCCTCCACCAGGGAATTAATAGAAGACCACGCACTTGAAAAAGTGCCGAAGGAGAACGACATACCTGGCTCGATATCAGCTGGAATACTGTTGGTATTGTTACCACGCTTATTCAGCTCTATCTGGGCGCTCTGGTGACATTTGTTGCCGGCATGAAGATAGGTATGCTGGGTGGATTCATTGTTGCGATAATCGGTGGCTTACTGGGCTGGGGTACAGGACATATCGCTTATAAATCAGGCCTCGCCAGCGGTGTCATGTCACGTTTATACGGCTTCGGACTCAAGGGCTCGGTACTGGCATCACTGATCTTCGGTTTCATGATTATCGGCTTTATTGCGGCAGAGAATGTGCTTCTTTATAAAGGCTTTCTTTTCTATTTCGAAGCCGAAGATTCACTGACTAACCAGTTAATTGTCTATGGACTGCTGACCATTGCCTGGATATTACTGACAATTTTCGGATTCAACGTCGTCACCCGCGTCTCCTCAATAACGCTTATCGGTTTCCTGCTTGTGCTGTTTTATATGATGTTTGAGATCATCATGTCCTCATCAGAATCATGGCGGGACTTAATGAGCTTTGGCCCGCAATTTTCAGCTGAAATACAGGCCGATCTTGGTACACAAAGCGATTGGACAAAACTGATTTTCGTCATCAACATACTGGCAGGCTCCGCAGGTGCACTGGCTTTGGTTGATGCCGATCTGGGGCGTTATTCGCGTAGCTCAATGGACATTGGTATCGCGGCTTTTCTCGGTAATTTTGCACTGGATGTGTTTATGATATTCATGGGCGCGGTCATTATGTATGCCGGCATGCCCGCTCTCACTGAGTACTATGTCAATGTTGGTGGCTTGACAGAAACCGAAGCAGCCGCTGTCGCGATTGAGAATCCGGATCGGGTTGCAGCGGCCTTTATAGTCTTCGGTGGAATCCTCGGCACCGTACTGATGGTGCTTGCACAAACCAAAGCGCAAGTCCTCAATGCCTATAGCAGCTCCCTGTCTCTCGCCAATCTATGTGACGCCATTTTCGCCTGGCGTCCGGGTCGTTATATTTTTGTGATCTCAGCCAATATTCTATCGCTCCTGTTTCTCTATGGTGATCTACTTAACTGGTTTAATTCTTTTCTGGTTATACTCGGCATTCTGACCATGTGCTTTGCCGGCATTATGCTCGCGGATTATTTTATCGTTCGTCCACGCCTGGGGCATGAAAATACCGAACAATACGGCATGGACAATGTTAACTGGGCCGGTATCTGTTCAATACCAGTCGCGTTCCTGCTGGCACACTATGTTCTCGCTGACTACATCCCGATAGAAATTCTCACCGCATTGGCAGTAGCCTTTATTGTTTATCCCTTGCTGCGTCTGTTTGTATTCAAACCGAACTATTTATAGCAGGCATTTGCCGTGTTGGCAGAATAAGCTGGTTTCGTGTCATTGTTGACATATCCTGACTCCGGCAGACTTCGTAATACCAGAACACATCAACTGATTTCATAGCGGAGACAGAGTCATGCAACTAACTACTTCACTTCCCAGAACCCCGGCACCTATCCTTATTTCCCGCTTCGCCCGCCTCGAAATTGGCGGCCTTGCCAGAAAAATCGCCCGGGCTTTTGGCTACAATACACCAACTGATATTTCGCTCGACGAAATCAAAATCCCCGATTCAAAGCTCGCCATGGAAGCTACCTCTCTGATTGAGGCCTGCTCTCCTGTCGTCGTACTGAATCACTCAATCAGAACCTATTGTTTTGGCGTAGCTCTGGCCAGACATCTGAATATCAAGGCAGACACGGAGGTATTTTATCTGGCTGCTATCATGCATGACCTTGGACTGGTCGCTCCACATGATGAGACTGAAGGTTCGTTTGAGCTTGTAGGCGCCGATGCGGCCCATCACTTTCTGCTGGAACAAGGTGCTGCTCAGGAAAAGGCGGATCTGGTACACGAGGCAATTGCGCTGCATTCAGCGGTCGGTATCGCGAACAAACTGGAACCGGAAATACAACTTGTTCACTATGGTGCGGGAATCGATGTAATCGGTTTTCGTAGCGAAGACGTGTCAGCGCAGACACGCGAGGCAATCGTTAATGCCTATCCGCGTCACGACTTTAAAAAGAGTTTTATCTCTTTGCTGGACAAGCAGGTAAAGAATAAGCCTCAATGTCATATTGCCGGTCACTATGCACTTGGCTTTGCTGGTAAGATAATGTCTGCACCATTTTCGGAATGAAAATGGCGAATACAATTACGATAATTACAAAGATTGAACAAGAACAGTCGAATTTTAATACATGGCGCGGGTGTTGCCGGTCTTGCCTGCGCTATATGGCTGGGTAGAAACGGCTTTCGTCCTGTAGTCGTCGAAAAATCACCTCAGATCCGTGCAGATGGCGGGTTTATCATCTGCCTTTCCGGCACCTCTTATCGTTTCGCTGATGAACTCGGGATGCTTGATGCTCTGAATGCCAGAGATTCAGATATTCACGCCTCCAGCTATCATAATAGGAGCGGTTCAACTCTGATGCAGCTGGACTACCAGTATCTGTTTGACGGTGTCGACTTCCTTCAGATTTCCCGCGATGAGATAGAAAATGTCCTTTATTCCTATGCACAGGACTGTGCCGAATACCGCTTCAGCCTGAGTATCGAAAAGATTCTTCGTAACGATTCGAACTCTGTCGAAGTGCAGTTCACCGATGGTTCAATCGAGGAATTCGATCTGCTTATCGGCGCTGATGGTCTGCACTCGAGAGTTCGTAAACTGGCATTTGATGAAGCTGAAATCAAACAACATCATCTCGGCATGCAGGTTGCGGCCTATAAACTTGATGACGTCATCGGTCTGAAGAACAAATTTGAATACCACATGGAAAAGGATCGTTACATGGTCCTTTACAGTTGTCGTGATGGCCAGCTTGGCTGTGTGTTTGTCTGGCGGGCAAATGAAAGTTACCCGCCAACGGCCACACAACGTTGGGATTATCTGAATGGGTATTTTAAAGATGCCGGACCTCTGGCGAGAAAAGTGCTGGATAATTACCCCGACACTTCACCAATGTACATGGATCCGCTTCTGCAAGTAGAGATGCGACGATGGCACAGTGGTCGTGTTGTTGTGATCGGCGATGCCGCACACTGTATGACCCTCTTATCTGGGCAAGGAGCTTCTTCCGCATTTTCTGATGCCAGTTATTTATGCAGAGCCCTGATCAATGAGAGCCCAGAGCAGGCATTTTCAACACTTGAACAAACGATGCGTCCTTCAATTACGCAGATGCAGGAATCCACACGTAAAGCGGCCAACTGGTATATTCCGGGAAACAGGGTACGACAACTGATCAGGGATACGGGAATGAGACTGATGCCAACCGATTATTTCAAAGGCTACTTCAAGAAAAAGTACATGAAAATCTGAGCCTTCACCATCATGCCCTTGACCTTTACTGTCGATCTCGAAGAACACCGGCCGAATGAGACTTATTCGAAACGATTTCCCGCCATAATGCGCGACATACTGACTTTTCTGGAAGGCAGAAACGTCAAGGCAACCGTATTTGTGCTGGGAAAACTTGCGGAAAATGACTCTGGTCTGATAAAAGAAATCGCCGACGCGGGTCATGAAATCGGTTTTCATAGTTATGCGCACGTGCATCTGAATAAGGACACAGCAGAAAACTTTAAACAAGAGTCTCATCGGAGCAAAGCTTTCATGGAAGATTTGACCGGACAGGCCATATACGGATTCAGAGCACCGGCATTCTCTCTTACGCGCCAATCTCTCTGGGTACAGGATGTTCTACAAGAACTGGGCTTCAGCTATTCATCCAGTGTTCTACCAGCCAATAACCCGATTAATGGTTTTCCGGGCGCACCGGCAAAGCCCTTTCTCTGGTCAAATGGGATCATTGAAATCCCGGCGCCACTGGCGAAAATCGGCCCACTGAGCATGCCCTATCTGGGCGGTATTTATCTGCGCTACCTGCCGATCTTTTTAATTAATCATTTTGTTGAACGTGAGCCAGACCAGAGGAGCTTATGGCTCTATTGTCACCCACATGACTTCGATCATGGCGAGTCTTACTACACAATCGAAGGTACTTCGATGCTGACAAGTTTACTGCTCTGGTTTAACCGGAAAAATACTTTTAATAAAATTGATCAGGTTATGAGTGAGAAACTATGTCGCAATTCGATGCCCTTTATTGAAGCGATAAATGCTGGAAAATATGAAGGACTCGAAGTGTTTAATCCGGGTTGCGAAATTCCGTAATTCGAAATAAGGGAGGCAAACCTGGAAACGGCAGATCGATAACTCGTTCTTTTCGAAAACCGTATTGTTCAATAGCCTCTATAAGCTGGTAAATGTCTGTATGATGGTAATCTCCCTTTCCGGCAAAGCCCGCGATGATTCGTCCAATTTTATACAGAATATTTTCAGTCGGACCGGAAACCAGAAACTGAGCGCCTGGTTTCAGTTTTGCATGAAACTTATCAAGGTATTGTTCTAATTCTTCGATGTGCTCAAGCACATCTGCAGCCACAATCAGATCCAGAGAATTTTCTTCCAGCTCATCTGTCGAATCGACAAAATTAACATCGACATTCAGAGTCTTTAACAATCTTTTCGCGTACTGTGGATACAAATCGACTGCAAAGACATTATTGTAGTTTTTTTTAAGTTCTGGCAGAAAAAGTCCTATGCCACAGCCGAACTCGAGCGCAGCAGCACTTTTCTCATCAATAAGATCAGCCAGACAATCGTAACGCTTCCACATCAGCCAGCGAATCAGAGGATTCCAGTGCATGTAGGTCGGAATAGCCATTTCATCCCTGTCATGCTCGGTGATATCCCCGGCTTCGATTGAAGTAACTTTGAGTATGTCTTTACGACTGATTCGATCAATCATTTTTATTTTCCATGATCCGCACTAAGCCAGCCCCCTTGAAAGCAGGGGTCCGAGAAAATTCGCCAGAGTCAGTGGTAGTTTCTGCCATAGTTTTATATAGAGTCTGTATTTACTGTTATTCGGATCGTAATCCGGGCTATGACTGGCTCGGATCAGGCGTTGAGCATAATACAGCTTAGCCGGTGTAAAGCCCCAGTTCTTTTTGAAACTGAAGGAGCCGGTTCCTTCAATACTTCTACCAAAATCAAACAGCTGTATATTTTTCTCGCAACTTCGTCGCATCAGTTCCCAATACATAAAATCATGTGCCTTCAGGTTTCTGGCTTCAGGCAAACCACCACCGTAATAAGGTAAAACACTACCGGCGTGATAAAAATTGAGCACACTACTTACTGCTTTCCCGTTTTTACGAATAGTCAGAATTTCGCAATCACCCGCAAAACTTTCTTTCAGGCAGGTGAAATACTGTTTTGAATATACCGGTGTTCCCAGATTCTTTACACTGGTTGAATAGACATGGTAGAAATCGTCGATGTCCTCATCAATATTACTCTCGAGCCCATTTGCGATCCCTTTTCTCACCATGGCCCGCTGTTTTCTGGGGATGGCCTCAAAATTTGCTTCCGGTTCTGGCAACAACTTTTTCTGAAAGGTGTAGTAGAAATCTTTGCTCGACCATTGCTCGGGCATGTCTTGCGTATTTCTGACTTCAAGATAATCAACATGCAGCTCTTCAGCCAGACTGCTGGCTCGCTCAAGTAGCAGTTTGCCAACTTCCGCATTGTCGCTACAAACACCGCCGTAAACACAAAAAGGTGTTGAAACAAGAGTGTGTCCGAACATTAAGCTCCTAATCTCGCCAAGCGGCAATATCCCGCTTATCACTCCTTCCTGTTCAGCATAGAGGTAGTGAGTTTTCATAGCAGGACTGGCCTGCAGAACCGAGTGCCATTCGGCCCGGTGGCAAAAAGTAGCCTGCGAATTGTTATTCACATAAGCATTCCAGCGGCCCATCTCTTCGTTATCGAGCAGCTTTATTTGTATTGAGCCCTCTTGTTCCTGACTACTTTTCATGTCTTATCAAGCACCATAAAGCAGGACGCACCCAGAACTTTCGCGGCAGGACTATCGAAATTATCGAATTTCAAATTAAGCAGTGGAAAACAAAGCTGAGTTTTTACAAGACTGAAACCTTTCTCACGGCAATATGTCATTAGATCGACAATGTAATTGTCGTAATGAGGAAAATCAGGTCTGCCGATCATCCTGTCATAGTAGCGCAAAATGAAAACAGCCAGTTTGTGTATCCATGCCCTGTCATTGCGCCAGATAATAATCAATCTGCCACCAGGTTTAAGTATGCGATACATCTCATCAAGCAATAGTTTCGCTTGTTCCGCGGATTGCTGATTCAGAAACTGACAGTTAATAGTGACATCACAGCACTCGTCTGCAAGCGGAAGTGAAAAGGCATTCCCACGTAGTACAATTAGTCCGTTTTTGTCAGCGGCAAGACAGGCCTGCTCGTTGTAATCTATCCCCAGCACAGTTCGTGTATCACTATCGGCCGGTTGAATAAACAGACCGGAACCACAGGCTATATCAATAATCGTCTCAGCTGCTGTCGGTATTTCGGATAGCACCAGAGCCTGTTCCTTCAAAAAATACTGATGCAATCGATAGCCATTCGCTTTCGGATTTTTATCACCGTAGGCCTCTCTTACACTGGCATACAAATCGTCAACTCGACTGTCCGCTGCCTGTGATTCTTTTTTTGCTTCAGTCATGTTTTTCAGCCTTGTTGACAGACAAGGCCAACATAACCAAAGCCCAGAACAGAAAAGGAATAAGTATGATGATGACTCGCACCAGAATCGTCGCGCTTGCCGCCAGAGTGAGAGATAATCCGGAAAAAATCAGTAAACCGCTGAGTCCCATTTCGCTAAGACCGATACCACCAATTGTTTGTAAAGGAATAATTGCCAAAAAATTATAGGCTGCAGCAATGACAACACTGTTATTGAAATCAACTGGCAATTGCAGAGCCTGCAGCAAAAAAACAAAGGCGAGAATATTACACAACCATTTGCCCAGGGACAGAAAAAATGCAATGAGTGATTTTGACAGTGTCAACCTGTGCCGATACCAGATTCTTGCCTGTAGCAAGGCACGTAACAATTTCCTGACCGTATCGCTCTGCGGGTTTCGCCGTCTCAATAAGGGGCCTATCAAAATGGCCAGAATTCTGTCCAGAATGCTTAGCACGCAAGCAAGAGCTATCAGGCAGACGACAGCTATGCCAGTAATCTGCTCTGATTCAATAATCGAGGAAAACATCAGAATACAAATCAAAAAAACAACGCACAAGGTCATCACATCAAACAGACGCTGAACAAGAACATTCATTATAGCCGGACTTGCACTTTGATTAAGATGCTTTTTCATAAGGAAAATTACTGCCACTTCGCCAAGTCGAAGTGGCAGTAATATGAGTAAGACAACGTACCAGGCGGTCAACTGAAAACACGATGAAAGCGCAGGGCTATTCGGCGTCAATACATAAAAGCGTAATGAGGTAAATACGCCTTCCAGAAGAAACAGAATGACGCTGATTACTACGAATACAATCAGGGTTTGTTGCAGAATTTCAAAAAACAGGAGCCAGTCAACCTGACTCAGAACAAGCGACAAAAGAATAAGACTAATTGCCGCTGCTGAAACCCACATGAGAGGACTGGCTCGTCGACCAAGTTCTTGCCAGATTCGCATCAGCCTGTGACTGTGCCGGATCCACTTGCAGGGCCACTTAATTTTTCTTTCACAGAGGCAAAAACAACGGCAATAGAAATAGCATAAAAAGGCAGTAGCACAAGATTGTAACGAGTCACATTTACAGAGACAAAGGCGTGAAGTGCTACCAAAAACCAGCCTGGCAGACTTAAAAGCAGAAGATCGCATACAGCCGGCTTTCGGAATTTACTTAACAAGACGAGAAAACAGAAAAAGCCGAGTACACCCCAGTACTTGCCGATAAATACACCTCGCCAGAATAAGGGAATGCTTACCATCGAGTGTTTAAACAGATTTCCAAGAATTTCATGGCGAAGCAGATGATTCATTGCCTCATCCGCAGAGTCTGTTTCAACTTCAAGCAATTCCAGAATTTCTACACTGGTCATTGAATAATAGGAACCTGCGTCAAATCCAAGTTTCGTATAATATTTTTCATCGAAAAGTTTTTCCGCGATACTGTCTCCCACATCTGGAAACCAATATATAAAGGCAACTCCCCATTCCGGCCATGACATTCGATTATAGGCCGTCCGATAAGCGAGAATAATACTGCCGTAGTTGCCAGTTATAGAAGGATCCTGGAAATGAGATTGATTCCTTAGCTGCCAACTTCCAACTAATGAATAATAGGATAGAAAAAACACAGTCAGGCCGACGATGAGGATCCTGCGCTTTTTCCATAGATATAAAACAGGAAAACAGCAGAGTCCGGCAAGAAAGAGATAGTGATATTCCGGGCGTGTCAAAGTTAACAGGGCGAGCGTCAAACCAAGTAAAGCATAGTGATAAACTCTTGAATGCCTGATTATTAATAGCAACAGCAAAACGAGAAGCGAAAACAACAGAACAATTACTATTTCTGTCATAAAGCGGTTCGCGTAATATTGCAGTTCACCGGAAATAAAAGCCATCAGGGCCGATGTCCATGCAATAAAGCCTGATTTGAATAAATGCCAGGCTGTTAGCCACACACAAAACAGAATGAGTACAATAAAAAGGCTTTGTATATAAACGAAACTCTCAAGTCTGAGCTGACATTCATTTGTCTTTTTTGATTTCAACAAGCATCTTAGACTTGATTTCAATTCATTATCCATTACAGCGACAAGCGAGATAAGAAAGGGATAAAGTGGTGTATTTTCGTTACCCGGCAAGACTCTGCCCTGACTGTCTTTAAACAGACCAAAAACTCCCTGTTCTTCCAGATTAACCCCGTAATGGATATAGCGTATTGAATCAAAAACCGGCCGTGGTGGTTTTTCCATAAAGAACTGGTTGGAAAATACAAGGAGAGAAAAGACAAATAGAAATACGGTGATTTCCAACCCACGAATGTTTATTGGCGAGTAATTCATTCAGCTGAATAAGGTTAGGCTCTGAATGCCATATGAAATACGTTTTCTATTTCTGTTGATTTTCCATCAAACGCTGCAGTGGAATAACCGGTCTGTTATCTACATCAAAGTTCAGCGCGGATAGTAATAACTGAAGGCCGATAATAATGGGCAATGCGGCTAACATTACCGTGCCTGCGGTTGCAGATGTGCCGAGTGCGATACTTTCGTTCCACTTGATTACTCCAAACACCAGTCCGTAAGCAAGCAGACTGGGGCCGAGAATCCATTCCAGCGAAGCAAGATGAAAATCCCTCAGGAAATAATTATAAATTATCCTTTTGAAAAAATTCATCAGGTGTTTCAGACCGAATTCATTCACGCTTCTTAATATTGAGAGGCTGCTACCCTCATTTTCATACTTAGATTGCATTGGGATATCAATGACTACCGCCCGAAGAGTATTCAATCTGAATAACATATCGGTCTCAAAAAAATAGCCGCTACTGATTTTTTGCAAAGGTAAATGTCTTAATATATCAGCATGAATTGCTGTATAACCGTTATTCGGGTCAAAAATTCGCCAATAGCCTGTTGAAAATTTACTCATAAAAGAAAGCGCCGCATTTCCGAGCACCCGAATCGTAGGCATTGAAGACAGGTTTTCAAGATTATAAAACCGATTACCTTTTGTGTAGTCGGCCTCACCTCTGACTATCGGATTCAAAAATCGTGAAATAATTGCAGGATCCATTTGTCCGTCAGCATCAATTTTCACAATACAGGTCGCATTGTTTTCCAATGCCAGTCTGTAGCCACTGACCATCGCGCCGCCTACACCCTTATTCTGCTGATGATAAATAACACTCACCCGCAGGTCTTTACACTGATCCTCAATATGTCTGCCTGTGTTTTCGGGACAGGCATCGTCAACGCAGATAATTTCCGACACCTCTGCAGGAATTCGCTTGAGCACATCCAATACCTGATCTTTCGCCCGAAAACAGGGGATAACCACAATAACCTTTGAGTCAGATTCTGTTGTTGATGTCATGCGGTGAATACTACACTTCGTATTAGCCCGCTGCCAGCCGTGCACATGCAGAATCGCAATAGAAGCTATCTCTTAAAAAGTGGATAATGAATCAATTGCCATAGTAGCAAGTCATTTACCAGGATTAATAATTATATGAAAGCTGAAACGCTGGTAATCGGTGGGACGGTCAGGTCGGACGGGAGTTAATTTCCCAGTTAACAAAAACCGGAACTCCGGTACGCGCACTGATTCGAAGTTCGAATCAGAAAAAGCTTGTTGAGTCAGCTAGTCTACAACTAGTGACGGGCGATCTGATGGACAATAACAGTCTGATTAATGCATTAAAAGACATCAGCCGGGTTTTTCTACTTACCCGCGATCAGCCACAACAAGGTCCGCTCGAAAGTAATTTTATCAGCTTGGCTGAAAAATCCGGTGTCAGTAAAATTGTGAAATCTTCTGCCTTTGCCGCGGCGCTCGAACCTCCCCCCGGCTATGGCATAGGTCACGCCGAAGCTGAAAAGACTTTGATGCAAAGTGATCTGGACTGGACAATTATCAGACCCTTTGTATTTATGCAGAATACACTTGAACTTGCCGATCTGGTGCGTAAGCGATCCATTCTGCCTCTGCCGATGGGCGATGCCAGAATCGCCTTGATTGATGCCCGTGATGTTGCATTCGCTGCGAGTGTGATTCTTCTGAATTCAGGCCACGAAAAAAAGATTTATCATCTGACCGGCCCGGATTCACTCTCATTTAAAAAGTGTGCAGAAATTCTGTCGAACCTGCTCCATCGTGAAATCACCTATCGTTCACCACCCTTCTGGTTTGCCGGGCTTATGATGAGGTTACAAGGCGTCTCCATCTGGGATATTTCCATGCGTAAGCAATTATTCAGGATGGTTAAAGAAGGCGGGGAAGCGACTGTTAGTCAACACTTTGAAGAAATTACACAAACAAAGCCGCGTTCAATAACTACATTTTTCGAAGATCATCTCAACAGTTTCCAGTAAACCGCCAGACGATATGCGAACGCGTTCCGGGTTTTGTGTAATTCAGATATCCTGAGAGATGATTTCCGTGGTTGCGGACAAACGATGAATAAGCGTGCGTAGGAATACCTTGAGAAATCTGACCTGACAATTCAGAGAGACCTGTGAGATAACTGCCGAATTCACTTTAATAAGAGCAGTTGAATCTTCCGCCTTAATTGAAGCGGTACGCTTGGTTTTTGCCAGATATCCCATTTCACCGAAACAATCTCCTATGTGCAGAGTTCTGATGGTTTTTTCATTTTTCTTCACCTCTACCTTTCCGGTGACGATGATATAAAAACAATCGTCCAGTTCGCCTTCAACGATAATATTTTCGCCAGGCCTGTACTCCTGCCAGTTGCTCGCTCTGAGTATCTCCCATATTTCCGCATCCGGAAAACCATGGAAAAACTCAAGCTTTTTGATCATGTTGAATTTCTCTTCAGCGCTGATATCTTCCTGTTGAATATTCAGATTATCAAAGGCTTTCGTGATATCGGTCGCGAATTCAAGGCCGGTCTGATAGCGCTCTTCGATATCCTTCATCAAGGCTTTTCGTACAATCTTTTCAAGAGACTCCGGCACATCAGCTCTATAATCCGACATTGGCGGGGGATCTTCATTGAGAATAAGATTGATTAGTGTCGAGAAACTGTCGGTGGCGAATGGGTGTTTGCCCGTAAGTAATTCATACATGACAACGCCCAGTGAAAACAAATCCGACCGAGTGGTTATTTTTTCTTCTTTCAACTGCTCTGGCGACATGTATTTTGGCGAACCCATCACGCCCTGAGGTGTTGTCGTGGTTGTATCGAGCTTGGTGATATGGGCAATACTGAAATCACCGATTTTCACATCTTTTTCCGCGGTAATCAGAATATTGGAGGGCTTGATATCCCGATGCGCAACACCCTGTCTGTGGGCGTAGTCGAGAGCATTTGCACATTTAAAAATTACTTCGACAACTTTGTCTATGGAAAGCAGTGTTTCCGGTTTGGTGTGTGACTTCAGCGTATCGCCACCCTCAATATATTCCATAACGATATAGCAGGTATCCTCATCCACACCCGCATCAAAAATACTGATGATATTCGGATGGGTGAGCATGCCGGCTGTATGTGCCTCGTTAAAAAACATTTTCCGATATTGTTCACCAGACTCCGGATCTCTTAAGGAGTCGGCAAGAGCGACCTTGAGGGCGACATCCCGGTTAACGAAAGGATCATGTCCCAGATAGACAATGCCCATACTGCCGCGATCTATTTCGCTGTTAACTTCGTATTTGCCCAGCTTTTCCAGTGTCAACTCAGACATAAATCTTGTATTTCCTGCTCCCTAATTTCATGCAATCCGCCGGCAAATAAACCTCCTGCGGCTGTACCGAGTCTTATTACCCAGCATCGCCGAATAGTACTGGATAAAGCTGAACAATCACAGAAAAAAGGATGCGAAGTCAGTAGCAAAGACAATAATAGGCCTGATGATGTATACGCCATCAGGCCAGCGTCTTAACTATCGATTGCAGAATATGTCACAATAAGTGTCATGAGCAAATCAAGCAAAAGCCCTCTCAGTCGAGCTGAAGTCTGGAAACAACTCAAGAGTCATCATGAGCAGGTCAAAAACCTGCATATGCGTGACCTGTTTGCGGCAGACAGCGAGCGTGCTGACAAATATTGCATTCGTCTCGATCAGCTTCTGGTTGATTTTTCAAAACACAGAATCACAGAAGATACTGTTGCTTTACTGCTTGACCTTGCTGAGTCCTGTTCTTTAAATTCCGCTATAGCTTCTTTGTTTGCCGGAGACAAAATCAACCTCTCGGAAGATCGGGCTGCGCTGCACACCTGTTTACGTGCCCCGGCTAAAGATAGTCTGCTTCATGATAGTGAAAACCTTATTACGCAGGTGCATGAACAGCTTCAAAATATGGAACAGTTTGCCGGTGATCTGCGCGCAGGGAAAATTCGAGGCGCAGGCGGTGAGAAATTCAACAAGGTGGTCAATATTGGTATCGGTGGTTCAGATCTTGGGCCTCGCCTAGCCATCGAAGCCTTGCAAGCCAAAGCAGACAATGACATAGATATCGAGTTTATCTCAAATCTTGATCCTAAAGAGCTCGATTCAGTACTGTCCGCCTGTGACCCCAACAGGACTTTGATTATCGTGGTATCGAAGACATTCACTACTCTGGAAACCAGAACCAACGCCGACGCTGCGAAACAGTGGTTAGTAGATAATGGTTGTACTCATCTGGACAAGCACATGGTCGCTGTTACGACAAATCAGTCTGCAGCAAAAGAATTCGGCATGACTGATGAGCATATTTTCTATTTCTGGGATTGGGTAGGTGGACGTTACTCTCTGTGGTCGACTGTGGGCCTGTCTATTGCCATTGCGTTTGGTATGGAAAGTTTCCGGGATTTACTCGCCGGTGCCCGGGAAGTGGATGAGCATTTTCAAACCGAATCAGCCGAAAAAAATATCCCGGTCATTCTTGCCTTGCTTAGCGTCTGGTATAACAATTTTTTTGAGGCTGAAAGCCACGCAGTCATTCCCTACGATCAGTCTTTACGCCTTTTTCCTGAGTACTTATCACAACTGGTAATGGAAAGTAATGGTAAGTCAGTCACACTGGATGGTGAGTCTGTCGAACACCAGACTTCTCCGGTTATATGGGGCACAATAGGTACCAATGCCCAACATGCTTTCTTTCAAATGTTACATCAGGGTACACATCTAATACCGGTCGACTTCATCGTAGCGGTGAAAAACCCGGAGCGTCAGCAACAACAATTGATGCAGGTTAGTAATTGTCTGGCCCAAAGTGAAGCACTGATGCTGGGGCAGCAGCACAGTAGCAATTTAAATCAGAAATTCGCCGGCAACACGCCATCAACCACAATATTATACGATGAACTCAGTCCGAAAGTTCTGGGCATGCTTCTTGCCATCTACGAACACAAGACTTTTGTCGAAGCCACCATCTGGAATATTAATCCCTTTGACCAATGGGGAGTGGAACTGGGAAAAAAGCTGGCTATACAGATTATTCAGGAACTCTCAGCTGCAGAACCGGACGAGGAAAAACATGATGCTTCTACGCAATTGTTAATGCAGGAATATCTGCGGCGAAACTAAGCGATATCAGCTATTACTTAATGTCGCATACATCGCGGTGGTATCGGACAGTCTCTTTACCAGAGTTTTCAGAAAAACCCGACTAAAACGGAGCTGACATTCGACTGAAATCTGATCGATCAGTGTCGAGTTAATTTTCATCAACTGCACATAGTTCTGGGCGATAATCGTGGCCGAACGTTCTGTCTTGGCAAGATAGCCCATCTCTCCAAAGCAGTCCCCTTTTTGCAGAAGTCCTATTACCTGATTAGTTTTGAACACTTCAACACTACCGGTTGTAATAATATAAAACGAATCGTCAATATCTCCTTCAACAATGATCTCGGTTCCTGGTTCAAATTCCTGCCAGGCACAGGCTCGAATAATTTCCCAGATTTCCGCCTCTGAGAAATCACTGAAAAAATCAAGACTCTGAACAATATTCAGTTTTTCTTCAGCGTCGATATCTTTTTCCGGTTTTTCAAGATAATCAAAAGACAGGCTTAAATCGGCCGCCATGTTAAGGCCCATCTTGTAACGTTTGTCCCTGCTTTTTTGCAAAGCGTGGTAGACAATTTTCTCGAGTATTTCCGGCAGGTCGGCCCGGTAAGTTCTCATTGGCGGTGGTTTTTCATTGATAATGACGTGAATAAGCCTTGAAAAGCTGTCGGCTATAAAGGGATGTTTTCCGGTTAACAGCTCGTACATAACAATGCCCAGCGAAAACAGATCGGTCTGATTGGTGATACTGTCTTCCTGCACCTGCTCTGGTGACATGTATCTGGGGGAACCGACAAAGCCCATGGGCATGGTATGAGTGGTATCAGAAGTCACAACATGAGCTATGCTGAAATCGGCAATCTTTATATCCAGATCTTCGGTAATGAGAATGTTGGTCGGTTTTATATCGCGATGCACAACTCCCTGTCGATGAGCATAATCCAGTGCCTTGGCACATTTGAATATTATTTCAATGACCGTTTCAACAGGCAATAAGTTATCCGGCGTGCAATAGGATTTTAATGTGTTACCGGCCTCGACCAACTCCATGACAATGTAACAGTCTTCGCCTTCTGCACCGGCGTCTATAATCTCAACAATATTCGGGTGTTTCAGTAAGCCGGCGGTATGCGCCTCGTTGAAAAACATTTTACGATACTGTTCGCCCGACTCTCGATCACGAAGTGACTCTACCAAAGCCACCTTGATAGCCACATCTTTACCAATAAAAGGATCGTAACTCTGATACACGACACCCATGCTTCCCTTCCCCACCTGACGGGTAATTTCGTATTTGCCTATTTTTTCGGGAATCGGGGGTGCCATGATCCTGTTATTTTCTCTCTCATTTTTGGTTTATGAATATACATAAAATCAATTGCTTATGGCTTATATTACTTGAAAGTCTGAAGACATGACAGCTATTCGGTATACTGTGCGCCGTCTTGGGCTATGACAGAAAACAATTAGAACGATGAAAGCAATTATTCTTGCCGCAGGAATTGGTAAACGTCTGGGTGGTGTGGCCGACGACAAACCCAAATGCCTGCTGGAAATTGACGGTATATCTCTTTTACATAGACATCTTCAAATACTTGAGAATCTGGGTGTCCATGAACTCTTGATTGTAAGCGGCTATCAGCAAGCAGACATACTCACCGAGATAAAGAATTACTCCGGCAGTTTACAGATAAAGACTGTATTCAATCCTGATTTTACATCCGGCAGCGTGGTTAGTCTTCGAAGAGCTCATAGCACCCTCGAGGCGGGACAGGACATCATTCTGATGGACGCGGATGTGCTATACCACCCTGACATATTAAAACGCCTAGTTACTACAGAACACGAAAATTGTTTTCTTCTGGATCGGGACTTTGAAGCCGGAGATGAGCCGGTAAAAATCTGTGTTCGCAACAATCAAATGATTGAATTTCGTAAAATACTTGATACAAACCTGCTTTTCGATTTTCAGGGAGAGTCCGTCGGTTTTTTTAAATTTAACGCCGACCTTGCTCATGCACTCTCTGACAGATGTCTATATTATATTGAGCATGGCAAAGTGGAAGAACCTTATGAGGAAGTTCTCAGGGATTTGCTGCTCGAGGATCCGCAGAATTTTAATTACGAAGATATCAGCGGGCTAGCATGGATAGAGATCGATTTTCCGGAAGACTATAAACGGGCTTCCGAAGACATACTAAACAGGATCAGTTGATACAACACCGTGAGCAAATCAGAAAAAACAAGATCAAAATGTAAACAGTTTCGGGATTTACTGAAGTCGTCCGAACTGGAATTCATTCTTGAAGCACATAATGGTGTTTCTGCACGCATAGCTGAACAATCAGGTTTCAAGGGTTTATGGGGTAGTGGTCTCGCCTTATCAGCACAGTTCGGCGTACGCGATAGCAATGAAGCCAGCTGGACTCAAATAATCGATATGCTTGAGTTCATGAGTGATGTCACCAGTATTCCCATTTTGCTTGATGGTGACACGGGTTATGGCAATTTTAATAATATGCGGCGCCTGGTCACCAAACTGGAACAACGGGATATCGCCGGTGTCTGTATTGAAGACAAACAATTTCCGAAAACAAACAGCTTTATCGATGGAGAACGCCAGCCACTCGCAGATGTTGATGAATTCTGCGGGAAAATAAAGGCCGGTAAGGACAGTCAGTCGGACGATGATTTTTCTGTCGTTGCCAGAGTCGAAGCCCTGATAGCGGGCTGGGATATGCATGAAGCCCTGCGTCGTGCCGAGGCATATCACCAGGCAGGTGCCGACGCTATATTAATTCATAGCAAGCTCTCAAGTGCCGAGGAAATACTGGGCTTCGCCGCCGAATGGGCGGGGAGATCACCGCTGGTCATAGTCCCAACCAAGTATTTCAGTACACCAACAGATGTGTTCCGCAAGGCCGGTATTGATCTGGTCATTTGGGCAAACCATATGATCAGGGCAGCTATCGCTGCGATGGAAAATATCAGTCAGCAAATTCACCAGCAGCAATCTCTGGTAAATGTCGAAGATCAGATAGCCAGTGTGAACAAAATTTTCTCGCTGCAAGGCGCGGAGGAATTATCACAGGCACAATCCCGATATTTGAAACGAAAAGAAGAGTCTCATGCCATTGTTCTTGCTGCCAGCCGCGGTAGTAGTCTGCACGAACTGACAGAAGATAAGCCCAAAGTAATGTTGTCGATTGGCGGTAAGCCACTGTTAAGAAGACTGGTGGATGAATTCAAGAAGCAATCGGTAAATAAAATAACAGTGGTGGCTGGCTACAAAGCAGAAGCTGTCGACATCAGCGGTATTGATGTCTGTGTTAATGACAGTTACGACAAGACTTCAGAGTTATCGTCACTGGCCTGTGCAGAATCCGCTTTCAATGACAATATGTTGATCATGTATGGCGATGTTCTCTTTCGTGGCTATATATTGAGTGATTTGCTCGACCATAAAGCTGACATGGTCGTGGTTGTGGACTCGATGAAAGAAAATACTTCTATCAGTGGTGCGCCTGACTACGCCTATTGCACCTGCGAGGATGATCGTTCTCTTTTAAAGCAGGAAGTTTTTATCAAACATATCGCCGAACAGCAGCCCGCAGAATTCGGGGAGCCAAACGGGCGCTGGATTGGTATGCTGAAGGTGAGCCTGAAGGGAAGACAATGGCTGCATGATGCTCTGCTGGAGTTATCCGCGCAGGATAATTTCGAGCAACTGACAGTTCCAGATTTATTAAATCATCTGGTTGCAAAAGGTAAGGTCATCCACGTGCATTATATAAGCGGTCACTGGCTTGATGTGAATTCTCTGGAAGATATTGACCGCGCAAGCGATTTTACTTACGGCCAATGATCAAAGCAGAAAGTTTTATTGAGGCCGGTCGTCGCCATGGTTTTCACGACTATGTCGGCGTGCCCTGCTCATTTCTGACGCCCTTCATCAATTACGTAATAAACGAGAGCAAACTGAACTATATCTCCTCCTCCAATGAAGGCGATGCGATGGCATGCGCTGCCGGTTTGTCGATTGCCGGTAAACCGGCTGTCGTCATGATGCAGAACTCAGGACTTGGCAACGCGGTCAGTCCGCTTACCTCACTTGCCTATGTTTTTCGTATCCCTTTGCTGATAATTACTACCCATCGTGGCGCACCCGGCTTGAAAGACGAACCGCAACATGAGTTGATGGGTAAAATTACCAGCGACCTCTTCGACACCATGCAGACGCCATGGGAATATTTCCCGAACGAAGAGGATCAGATTGAAGCGGCCTTGCAAAGGGCAGGTGATTACATGAAACGCGAGCATCGACCCTACGCTCTGATTATGCGCAAGGGAAGTGTAAGCGAACATGCTCTGCATGAAAGTTCGGTGCCGAAACGAAATGGACGTGAAACCGAAAGACAGGATTTCAGCCAGCCAGGCAATAATCTTCCATCAAGACAGGAAATTCTGCAGGAAGTTTTAAAGAACAGTCCGATAGATAAAAGTGTCATCATTGCCACAACGGGATTTACCGGCCGCGAATTGTATGCCATCGACGATCGTCATAATCAGCTGTACATGGTTGGCTCAATGGGTTGCGCCTCGTCACTCGGGCTGGGTATCAGTCTCGCCCGCCCAGATTTGAAAGTGATTGTTATCGATGGTGATGGTGCTGCATTAATGCGCCTGGGAAACTTTGCCACTGTTGGAACGTATGCCGAAAATAATTTTTTTCATATTTTGCTCGATAATGAAGTACATGATTCAACCGGTGCTCAGGCTACGGTTGCCGGAAATGTAGAATTTGCAGATATAGCCAGCGCCTGCGCCTATGGGCTCAGCTATAGCGGTAACGATTCAGGGTTGATTGAGACCTTGCTGAATTCGGTAGAAACAGCGGGCCCCCGTTTCGCACATTTGAAAATCAAGGCAGGAACAATACAGGACCTGCCGAGGCCGAATGTCACACCGGAAACAGTGCTGCGACGACTGATGCAGCACATCGGCTCGTCATTTTAAGAAGTCTGGAAATTAGTTCAGGCGGATTTCGCTGAATTTAACTGACCGGTTTTTCGCAGATGATCTTGAATAAATGTCAGCAAGCCTTCTGCGGTTAAGCCTGCATCACGCAGCATGTCGTCCTGACTGCCATGTTCAACCAGTCTGTCTGGTAAACCATAGTTAACAATGGGCTGAGTTATACCATTTGCTGCAAGCGCTTCGTTCACTGCCGATCCGGCACCTCCTTGCACAACATTCTCTTCAATAGTTACCAGAAGATCATGCTGGTTCGCCATTTGTAAAATCATCTCGGTATCGATCGGCTTCACGAAACGCATATTTACCACTGTGGCATCAATTGCGTCCGCCGCTTCAAGCGCGGTTCCAAGCATGGAACCGAAGGCCAGTATCGCAACATTTTTTCCTTCTCTTCTCAATTCGGCTTTACCAAGCGGAATAGCCTCCATTTTCTGCTGAATTTCTACGCCCGGTCCACTGCCACGTGGATAACGTACTGCTGCCGGTTGATCCAGGGTAAAACCCGTGTACAACATCTGTCGGCATTCATTCTCATCAGCTGGTGTCATAACCACCATGTTCGGCAGGCAACGCATGTAACTCAGATCAAAACTACCGTTGTGTGTTGAACCGTCACCACCGACACAACCGGCCCGATCAATTGCGAACAACACTGGCAAATTCTGCACGACCACATCGTGGATCAATTGATCATAGCCGCGCTGAAGGAAGGTTGAATAGATTGCAACAACTGGTTTGAGACCATCACAGGCCATACCCGCCGCAACAGCGACACTGTGCTGCTCGGCAATTGCGACATCAAAATGTCGATCCGGGTATTCTTTATCGAAACGAACAAGACCAGAGCCCTCGCGCATGGCCGGCGTAATAGCGACCAGTCGCTGATCTTCAGCAGCCATATCACAAATCCAGTCGCCGAACACTTTGCTGTAGGTCGGCTTGCTGGCTTTTTTTGTAGTGGTCATGCCCTTATCCGGATCGAAAGGGGTCACCGCATGATATTTTACCGGATCGTCTTCAGCCGGAGCGTAGCCTTTGCCTTTGCGTGTGATGATGTGCAGGAATTGCGGACCGGACAATTCATTCAGGTTTCTGATAGTTTCAAGTAGTAGAGGCAAATCATGACCATCAACAGGGCCGATGTAGTTAAAGCCAAGCTCTTCAAACAAAGTGCCCTGGCCAATCATGCCTTTGACATGTTCCTCAGTTTTGCGTGCCAGTTCCCAGACATTTGGTACCTGTGACATAACCCGCTTACTACCTTCTCTTACCGAAGCGTAGAACTTACTGGAAAGAATTCGGGCAAATCGATTGGAAAGTGCGCCCACATTCGGGGAAATCGACATATTATTGTCGTTAAGCACCACCAGCATATCAGCCTCGAGCCCGCCAGCATGGTTGAGCGCTTCGAAGGCCATTCCGGCAGTAATACTCCCGTCACCTATAATAGCGACCGCTTTTCGATTGCGCCCGGTTCGTTTCGCTGCGACTGACATACCAAGGGCTGCACTGATGGAGGTACTTGAATGGCCAACGCCAAAAGCGTCGTACTCGCTTTCATCTCTTTTCGGAAACGGAGCCAGACCATCGGCTTTACGAATTGAGTGCAGTCGATCACGCCGACCTGTCAGAATTTTATGCACATAGGCCTGATGCCCAACGTCCCAAATCAGGCGATCATCCGGGGTATTGTAAATATAGTGGAGAGCCAGTGTCAGCTCAACGGTCCCCAGACTGGCCGCAAAATGACCACTATTCTGACTGGCCCAGCGTAAGAGAAAATCGCGAATTTCTTCAGCAAGTGGTTCAAGATCGGATTCAGCCAGCATTCGCAAATCTGCCGGAGAATTAATTGAATTCAGTAAGGTATAAGAGGTCTCACTACTCATGTTTCGCTTCTGTCATTTGTCATTATGGTGCGGCCTGTTGACTGAATATGACTGTCGCTGTCCGGCACTGGTTCATTTACGTGTTAAATATGCGTTAAAACAACACTATGAGCTACTCAATTTTGAGAAGCATCATCTATAGAATTAGGGTATCATACTTTATCTTACTAATTTTTGGGGTTTTTATTTAAGCTCCCGGACTGAATTCACGAAAACTATTACATTTACGGAGTAATCTGATGGGTGTCCCATTAATCCAACAATATCGTGTGGCAAAGTACATAATCAGCAAGAAACTGGGTGGTGTAAAACGCTATCCGCTTGTGCTCATGTTGGAACCCCTGTTCCGCTGCAATCTGGCCTGTGCTGGCTGCGGTAAAATCGACTACCCTGATGAAATTCTTGATAAGCGTATTTCCTATGAAGACGCCATGCACGCCATCGACGAATGTGGCGCTCCAATGGTATCGATAGCTGGTGGCGAACCGCTCATTCATAAGGAGATGCCGAGAATCATAGAAGGCTACATAGCTAAAAAGAAATTCATCTATCTGTGTACCAATGCACTTTTACTGGATGCACGGATGGACGACTACTCACCTTCACCCTATCTGACTTTTTCCATCCATCTTGACGGGAATCGTGATCGTCACGATGCTTCAGTTTGCCGTGATGGTGTTTTTGACAAGTGTATTGAAGTCATAAAGAAAGCCCGGGACAGAGGCTTCAGAGTCACGATTAACTGCACTCTTTTCCAGAATGAAACGGCGGAAGAAGTCTCAGAGTTTATGGATCATGCCATGCAACTCGGCGTTGAAGGCGTAACTATATCACCAGGTTACAATTACGAACGCGCACCTCGTCAGGACGTTTTTCTGCAGCGCAAGGAAAGCAAACAATTATTCCGTAATATTTTCAAGATGGGCAAGGGTAAGAAATGGCGCTTCAATCAATCTTCTATGTATCTTGATTTTCTTGCCGGCAACCAGAGTTATCAATGCACACCCTGGGGCAACCCGACCAGAAATATATTCGGCTGGCAAAAACCCTGCTATTTACTGGTAGGAGAAGGTTATGTGCCGACATTTAAAGCCCTGATAGAAGACACCGACTGGGATAATTATGGCAATGGTCGTAACCCCAAGTGCGCTAACTGCATGGTACATTGCGGTTTCGAAGCCTCCGCTGTCGATGATACTTTCCGTCATCCTCTGACTGCACTGAAAGTTGCTTTATTGGGACCGAAAACGGAAGGCCCGATGGCTCCTGAACTACCGGTACTTTACGATGATGTGACACCTGGCAAGCCGAAACTGGTCGCAGAAATTAAACCCGTCAACGATGACAGCAATAAAAAACAAGTTGCTTAATGACGACATTTTGGCTGGCGCTCTGCGGATTTCTAATCTGGTTTAGCATTCTCGTTCTTCCCTGGCGACCGTGGAGTACGCGGGAGTCTCTTGATGCTCACAGCTGTAATGATGTTATCAGTCCGAGTGTCAGCGTCCTGATCCCGGCCAGAAATGAAGAAGAGGTTATTTTTCGCACACTCTCATCCCTGGCTGACCAGAGTCCTATTGCTCAGGTAATCCTGATTAACGATCAGTCTGAAGATAAGACGGTTGATCTTGCCAGACAGAGCGAATGCGACAAGCTCACCATCATCGAAGGTCGCCCGCTAAAGCAGGGCTGGAGTGGTAAATTGTGGGCGCTCGAACAGGGTCGGGAAAAAGTAACAACTGAATATACGCTCTTGCTGGACGCTGATATTGAATTACAGGCGGATACTGTTGCTACTCTGGTAAAGAAACTGGAAAAAGAAAATCTGGATATGGTTTCTTTGATGGCTTATTTACGCATGCAAAGTGTCTGGGAATTGTTACTGATGCCCGCCTTCATTTATTTTTTCAAACTCCTCTATCCCTTTGCCCTGGCTAATTCCCGAAACAAACTTATAGCAGCGGCGGCAGGGGGTTGTATTCTGATTAAGTCAGCAAAACTTGAGGAGATTGGTGGATTTGCGGCTCTCAAAGAAGCTTTGATAGACGATTGCTCACTGGCTCGCCTGGTGAAAAAAACAGATGGGCGCACCTGGCTCGGCTTATCACACTCGGCAATCAGTCATCGAAGCTATGATAAACTGGAAACCATCTGGGATATGGTCGCACGTACGGCCTACACACAGTTGCATTATTCACTCGCTTTATTACTTCTGTGTACCCTTTTAATGCTGTTCGCTTTTGTTGTCCCACTGGCTTCGATGTTTGTGATGGATTTACCGATCATACTAATTTCGGTTCTCGCTTATATAATGATGATGATAAGCTATCTGCCAGTGCTCAAATATTACCAACGCAACCCGCTGTGGGCCTGCACTCTGCCCATCACCGGTGTACTCTACCTGTGTATGACATGGAGTTCAGCTATTCGTCATTGGCGTGGTACGGGTGCAGTATGGAAAAACAGGGCTTATGCACGACCAGCACCCTGATCAATGCAAACTTTTTGCCTAATTTGGGTCAAATGAATTACAGACTGTAAATTTCTGATGCTATTTATGTTTTATAGAAAAATAAAAATAATAAACACCTCCGGTGTATTGTCCGTAAAGCGCCTGACTTGCTGCCTGCAAAAAATCGCAATACTGATGATACTTTCGACATCGGCATCAATAGCTGATACCAGGGATATGCATGCCGATGAGCAACAGGCGACGGTGACCTACACGGATGCCATGCTGGTAATAAAAGAATTGCATTCCAAACTCCTGTACATAATGCAAAATGCTGAATCTCTGGGGTATCAGGGTCGCTATGGTGAAGTGGAAGAAGTTGTTATTTCACGTTTCGATACACCCTTGATTGCAAAAGTCATCATGAGTCGTTACTGGAGACAACTTGATGATGAGAAAAAAATGGATTTCATCCGGCTTTTCCAGAGACTCAGCGTAGCAACCTATGCATCGCGTTTTGATGGTTATGATAATGAAAGTTTCGTCGAGTTATCAGCAGAAAAGCTTAAAAAGGGTAGACTTTTAATTAAAACAGAATTACAAAGAACGGATGATAAGCCGGTTCATCTGGACTATCTGATGCACGAAACAGATGGGGAGTGGAAAATCATCAGCGTTATCGCAAACGGTGTGAATGACCTTTCATTGAAACGCGCAGAATACGCTACAGTAATCAAGGACAGGGGATTCGACGGATTGGTGGATGAAGTCAGCCGTAAAATTAGCGACATGGAGCTACAGGACAAGGAATAACATGAATTTGGCGCACATTGGAGTATTATGTCGCCCGCGAAGTAAACTTGAAGTAGCGTTTTTATAGAAAATATTGAGTACACAGATTATGAACAAAATTACCAGAACGGTTTTAACCTTCCTCATGCTTGGATTGTTTGCAGGCTGCGCCAGCAATCAGTCCAAAAATGCCACGCCTCACGATCCTATTGAACCGGCAAACCGGACCTTCTACAATTTCAGTGAAGGGCTGGACAGGCACCTGATCAAACCATTAGCTGAGGGCTACGTTAGTATCACTCCGGCTCCCGTGCGCACCGCGGTGACGCACTTTTTTGATAACCTGTCTTATCTTAATGTCATTTTGAACTCTTTTCTGCAGGGTAAAATCTCGCAGGGCTTTTCCGATACTGGTCGATTTATTGTAAACAGCACGCTTGGACTAGGTGGTCTATTTGATGTGGCAACCGACGCGGGACTTGAACGACACCAGGAAGATCTTGGTCAGACTTTCGCCGTCTGGGGTATCGATCGTGGTAGCTATGTGTATCTGCCGGTACGCGGACCTAATACAGTACGAAATTTACCCGACTTTGCGACCAGCCTGTTTCTGAACCCTCTATTCTATGTTACCGGAGCCGTACTCTTTCCAGTGACTGCGCTGAATGTCGTTAATATCCGGGCCAACCTGCTCGATGCTACCAACATCCGGGATGAGGCTGCGGTCGACCCTTACTCTTTCACCCGTGAGGCCTATCTACAACAACGCGAGTATCTTATTCACGACGGTAACCCGCCGACCGAAGGCTATGATGACATCTTTGATGAAGACGGCGATTTCGGCGGTGATGATGATGTTCTGGTTATAGAATAGAAAAATTCATCTCGTTTTTTTGTGTAATTACCCCGGTGAGACCGGGGTTTTGCTTTCTGCCTCCCTGAATATTATTTATTTGTACCTGCCGGGATAATTAAACTCCAAGGGTCTATTACTGCTAAAATCCACCAGCTGGTTCCTGAAAAACAGTACCAGTCTGGATAAATCCTTAATTGATTCTCACTTTTGAAGCCTGAAAAGTGTATTTTTCCTATATATATTTTATAGTTACACTATTTTCTTAAGTTTTATCTATAAATCTTGATCTAATGAGCGAAGAAATACTCATCAATGTCACACCGCAGGAAACGCGTGTGGCTCTGGTCGAAAACGGCGTACTTCATGAAGTCTACGTCGAGCGCACTCGTAAACGTGGCCTCGTCGGAAACATTTTCAAAGGTCGCGTGTCCCGTGTGCTGCCCGGTATGCAGGCTGCGTTTATCGATGTTGGTCTGGAACGCACCGGATTTCTGCATATTTCGGACATCATCGGCATTAATGATGAGAACGATCAATCCGACTCATCCTCCCCGATAGCTGAAGCCTCCATCGATGGTATTTTGCGCGAAGGTCAGGATATTCTGGTTCAAGTTGTCAAAGACCCGCTGGGCACAAAAGGAGCGAGGCTAACGACACGAGTTTCTTTTCCCTCGCGCTTTCTCGTTTTCATTCCTGACAATTCAAGTATTGGCATCTCTCAGAGAATTGAAGATGAAGAAGAACGCGAGCGACTTCGAGAAATCATCAGTCGTTATCAAAACGAAGTTCAGAGTCTTGCCGTCGTACCGGATAGTAATGTGGTACTTCATACCGCATTTAAACAAAATCAAATTAACGACAAAGGTGGCTTCATTGTTCGCACCGCTGCAGAGGGTATAGCAGAAGAAGACCTAATCAAGGATATCGAGTTTTTACGCAAGCTGTGGGACTCAACTTTTGTCCGCAGTCAAAATACTTTTGCACCTAATATTATTTACGAAGATCTGCCTTTGGTCATGCGCACAATGCGTGATTTGGTTCATATCGACATTGAAAAAGTTAGAATTGATTCCAAAGAAACCTATTTGCGGGTGAAGGAATTTGCCAAGCACTTTATACCGGAACTATTGGGCCGGATTGAGTATTACCCGGGCGAACGACCGATTCTCGACCTGTATTCAGTCGATGATGAAATTCAACGTTCTCTGAATCGTAAAGTAAACCTGAAATCCGGTGGTCATCTGGTTATTGACCAGACCGAAGCGATGACTACGATTGATGTAAATACCGGTGGGTTTGTAGGCAGTCGTAACCTTGAAGAAACCATCTATAAGACCAATCTTGAGTCCTCTCAGGCAATTTCCAGACAATTACGTCTGCGTAATCTGGGTGGAATTATTATTATCGATTTTATTGATATGCAGGACCCTGAACATGGTCGTCAAGTCTTACGTTCACTGGAAAAACATCTTGAGCGCGACAACTCAAAAATAACTATCAGTGAACTCACCTCCCTTGGCCTGGTACAGCTGACCCGTAAAAGAACACGCGAAAGTCTTGAACATATCCTCTGCGAACCTTGTCCAACCTGTAATGCACGTGGAACGATTAAGACAGCGGAGACGGTTTGCTATGAAATATTTCGAGAAATCTTGCGTGAAGTTCGCCAGTTTGATGCAAAGAAATTACTCGTTGTCGCCTCACAACTGGTGGTAGAGATGCTGCTTGATGACGAATCCACCAGTGTCGCTGAACTCGAGGCGTTTATCGGTCGTCCGATTGGCTTTCAGGTTGAACCACTATACACCCAGGAACAATATGACATTGTTCTTCTTTAATTCTCCTGTTTAATGTTACCCAGAATATTTAAAGGTGTTTACCACTTTACCGTCTATGCCATTGGCATACTGGTATTGACAGCTGCGGTATTGGTGACCCTGATACGTTTGCTCCTGCCAGATATTGGAATTTATCGCGGGGAAGTTGAAGCCTGGGTAAGTAATTATATGGGCTACCCGGTTGTGATTCGCACTCTTGATGCAACCTGGGAAGGTTGGGTTCCTTATCTGGAACTTAGCGATATCGACCTACTTAACCGGGCCGGCACAACACCAATCACCCGCTTCGATTCAGCGACAATAAGAATAGCCCCTCTGGCTACATTATTGAAAAGACATATAGTGCCCAAACAATTAACCGTTAAAGGTTTTGAACTGGCTATTGCGCGTTTAAGTAGCGGTGCACTCTACGTAGAAGGCATCAACTTCGGCGAAGTACAGGCAACCAGTTTTCAGGACAATGAACTCGCGGAATGGTTGTTCAATCAGGAAAAACTGAAAATCGAGGACGCGAAAATTGAATGGATCGATATTTATCATCAACAAGATCCCATTTTATTGACTGATGTTAATCTGCAGTTGCGATCAGATGGAAAACGCTTGCAGGCGGAAGGAGCAGCCCAACTACCGGGGCACTTTGGTAAAACCATGGATTTTTCTTTTGATGCAAGCGGGAATCTACTCAGCACGGACTGGTCCGGAGAACTTTATCTTTCCGGTCATGATATTAACCCGGATAACTGGTATAGCGCCTACCGACCCGAGTTTATAAATTTCAAAGGCGGCAAAGCCGATATAAAAGTCTGGAGTACCTGGCAGCAAACTAAACTGGCTACGCTTGAAGGCGAATTGAAGTACAACGATTTTGAGACCGTCGCTGGCAATAAACAGTTACATATCAAGGAACTCGACTATCGCTTTTTCGGTGAGAGAACAAGCGATAAGGGCTGGCAATTTCACCTCAAACTCAACCAGCTATTGACCGCAAACGGCAACTGGCCGCAGGCCAATTTAACTATTTCGGCCAGCCGTCCTGATAAAGACAGTAAGTATAGCTATTCAACTTCGTTTGACTATCTCAAGCTTGATGATCTGAGTCCCTTTATTTCCAATCTTAGTTTTATTCCGGATACGGTTAAAAAAGAACTGGCCAGTTTCTCAATTGAAGGGCAGCTTCGAGAGGGTAAGCTCATCTATGATCCTGCCAAACCAGTCAGTGAACGCTTTCAGTTTGATACCCGCTTTGAAAACATAAATGCCGACCTGGGTAAGGATATGCCTGCTCTTTCCAACATGTCCGGCCATCTTTATGGCTATTTGGACAAAGGAGTTTTGTCTCTGGATACCCGGAGTACAGAATTGAACCTGGAGATGTTTAACATCAAATCCTTACAGTTGAACAGTCTCAAAGGTGAAGTTAGTTGGATAAAAAATACCGATGAATGGTCACTGAATGCCCGTCATCTCAATCTTGAAAATGAAGACATAAGTGCGGAATTAACCGGGCTTATCAGGAAGCCTCTAGCTGAAGAGTCTTCTCCCTTTGTTGATCTGATAGTTAATCTCGGGGAAGCAGATCTGGAGCAGCTGGCCTCATACCTCCCTTACACTTCTCGTTTCAAATTTCGTGACTGGATGCAAAAACGTGTTGTCGGCGGTCGTCTTAGTTCAGGAACTGCCCTAATTAGAGGTGATCTATCTGATTTCCCCTTTGATGAGCACAGTGGTCGATTTCAATTAATCGCCAACACAGCGAATGCAACTCTAGATTACTCCGAATACTGGCCACCGGTAGATAATATTGCTGCCGAAATAGTCATCGATGGTCGTGAAATGCGGGCAAATATTGGCAGCGGTCAGATTTTCGACGCTAATATCAGCGCCGCTGAAGCTGTTATTCCGGATATTTTTGTGAAAGAAAAAGATCTCAGTATTGATGGCCGTATACACGGAGTGACCAGAGATCTGACACTTTTTATCGAGCAGAGTCCTCTGAATAAGGATAAGGGTCTGAATGAAATCAGTCGTTCATTGCATGGAGGCCAGATCGCAATGAGTCTTGCACTTGATATTCCAATCAAACAGGTCGGTAAAACCCCTGTTATTGACGGTACCCTGCAACTGTCTGACAGCACATTGAAATCCGGAATTAATAATCTTCAACTTGATAGTGTCGGTGGAGAGGTGAGTTTTACCCGGGATTCTGTCGATTCAGAGTCGATGAATGCCACATTCGCAGGCAACCCGGTCGAGCTGAGTATAAGTGGTTCAAAACAGGATAAAGAAAACCCGCCTGCCATAAAAGTACATGGAATGGGCAACAATGAATTCGTCGCTGATCGGCTGCTCGAATATTTCCCCGCCCTTAGTTCCATGGAAAACTATCTGCGCGGACGTATGCTCGGAGAAGCTGAATGGCATATGACCCTGAGCAGTGTTCCGGGCCAGCCTGGTTCAAAAAAACTTGAAATAAGCTCCGACCTCAACGGTCTGGAGATCGACTTTCCTGCACCCGTCGGCAAACCGGAATATCGCAAAAAACTTTTTAAAGTGACTTCCTATCTGGGTGCCCCGAAGCCCTCAGCAATTCAGCTTGATTATGCCAACGTGTTGCACGCTGAACTCATGATGGACGAAAATAAAAAATTGCAGACTATAAATCTGCAGGTTGGAACAAAGGATAAATCTACGAACCAGAAACCGGGATTACACATTGCCGGCGCTGTGGAAGAGCTGGCCGCAACTCAGTGGTGGGAAGTCATTAAGGAAAGAACTCAATCAAAAAACAGTTCGAACGAGTCGATTCTTGACAAGGGAATCTCAATCAATCTGAGCGTGGCCGCTCTTGAGTTAATGAAACACCGTTTCCGGAATGTTGAGTTATCCATACATCGACCTGAAAAGATCTGGAATTTCAATCTTCTCGGAGAAAACATCGAAGGTGACATACTGATTCCCTCTGAGGGCGAGCAGAACAAGCAAATTACTTTTCAACTTGAAAAATTGAAAATGGGTCGCGAACAGCAACAATACACTGAGGGTGATGCAGAAAAATTAAACCCAGCTGATATACCTGCTATAGCCGGAACAGTGAAACAACTTGAATTCAATAATTTCCAGATGGGTTCGATGGACTTACAAACTCAAGCTATAGAAGGCGGGCTTTCTGTAGAAAAAATAACCTTTACCAAACCGGGCTTATTTATTTCCGGCTTGGGAACCTGGAGCAACAATGCGACTGAGGGTCAGTCCAGATTCGAATTCGACCTGCAATCCGATGAAATGGTGACCATGCTCGAGACTTTTGATTATAAGCAATCACCGGTGAAGAAGGGAGAAACCACACTATCACTGAAGGCAAGCTGGCCGGGTTCTCCTATGGATTACTCGCTTGAGAAATTGAGTGGTACTCTCGATATGCAAATAAGCAAAGGACATTTGCTCGATGTAAATCCCTCAGCCGGTCGCTTATTTGGTCTGTTCAGCTTACAAACATTGTCACGTCGCTTGACGCTCGATTTTTCAGATATATTCGGCAAGGGAATGGCCTTTGATGCCATAGAGGGTAGTTTTGATATAGATAATGGAAATGCTTACACAAATGACTTGACCATGCGCGGACCCTCTGCAAACGTCGCCATTTCGGGTCGCACAGGATTATCTGAGCAGGACTACGACCAAATTGTAACGGTAACGCCACAGTTCTCGGACAATCTGCCGGTAGCGGGTGTGTTTCTCGGTCCCGTTGGCATTGGCCTGGGAGCTGTATTTTATCTGGCGGGACAAATGTTTGATTCGGTCCATGACGGTATCGATAAGCTTTTGCAATTTCAATACACGATTACTGGTAGCTGGAATCAACCCGTCATCGAAAAAATTAAGACTCAGAAAAACGATCAGCAACTCAGTGAAGCCGCAAGTTAAGCTGTTTCAGGCAATACCCGAGATCCCTGCAGCGAGAATTATCGAATGAGATGGAAAGCCAATGTGACAGTAGCTGCTGTCATCGAGAAAGAAGGCAAGTTTCTCATGATAGAAGAACAGGCCAGCGATGGCATCAGTGTCATTAATCAACCGGCGGGGCATCTTGAAGAAAATGAATCTCTCCTGAACGCTGTGAAAAGAGAAGTTCTCGAAGAAACAGCATGGAGTTTCGAAGCTGATTATGTAATCGGAATTTATCTCTATCCAAGCCCCGATAATGGTATTACTTATCTGCGAGTCTGCTACTCCGGACGCGCCATTCATCACTTCCCTGAGCGTCAACTCGATGATGGGATCATCCAGGCAATGTGGCTGAGTCCCGGGGAAATCGAGAAACGAAAAAAAGAGCTGCGAAGCCCTCTGGTTGGCCAATGCCTGTACGACTATCTCGCTGACAAAAGATACCCGCTTGAATTAATCCATCACTTTGAAGAGTGACTCAATAGAATGACCAAGGTAATTGTCGGCATATCCGGTGGCGTTGATTCCTCAGTCGCGGCGCTTTTGTTAAAACAACAGGACTACGATATTGAGGCCCTGTTCATGAAGAACTGGGATGAAAAAACCGAAGACGGCGCCTGCATGTGGGAAGCCGATGTGGAAGATGCCATGCGTGTTTGCGAGCACCTAGACATCCCCTTGAACACTGTTGATTTGTCCCGCGAATACTGGGATGGAGTTTTTACCGACTTTCTCAAAGAATATGAAGCAGGAAGAACTCCCAATCCGGACATCCTCTGTAATCAGGAAGTAAAATTTCGTGCCTTTCTTGAACATTCGCTGGCGCTTGGCGCAGACATGATCGCGACCGGACACTATGCACGGGTGCATAATTCAGGCGACGCTTATCAATTACTCAAAGGACTGGACAATAATAAGGATCAAAGTTATTTCCTCTGCCGCTTACAGCAACAACAATTACAAAAAAGCCTGTTTCCACTCGGGGAAATAAGTAAACCTCAGGTGCGTGAATTAGCCAGTGCGGCAGGACTAATCACACACGATAAGAAAGACAGTACAGGTATTTGCTTCATCGGCGAACGCCCCTTCAGGGAATTTTTAAGCCAGTATATTCCGGTAAAAAATGGTGACATCCTTAGCAGCGAAGGCCAGCGTGTCGGCCAGCATCAGGGAGTTTATTTTTACACACTTGGTCAGCGGCAAGGCCTCGGTATCGGTGGCGTTAAAGGCGCTGGTGAAGAGCCCTGGTATGTTGTTTCGAAAAATACCGAAGACAACACTCTGACTGTCGCTCAGGGCCATGATAATCCTCTGCTTTTCAGTAATTCTCTGCAGGCCAGTAACATGCACTGGATTAGCGAGGATATTCCGTCAATACCGTTTTCCTGTCAGGCGAAAACACGTTATCGTCAGGCCGATCAGGCTTGTGCAATCCGTCATTTAGAGAACGACCTCGCTGTTGTCGACTTTGAAGAAGCACAAAGGGCCGTCACCCCCGGTCAATATGTCGTGTTCTACAACGACAGCGGCACTTGTCTCGCCAGCGGCGTAATAGATAGCACCTCCTCCGTTTGATTTCAGAGTCGCGCTGCCCTTATGCCTGATGTAAGTCCTTGATTGTTGCAATGCGACTACCGCAAAGCCCGGAAATATCGCATAATACGCCCCCCAATTTGTAATGCCTTAAACAGGAGAATTATTTTGCTTGATGCTTATCGCAAGCATGTCGAAGAACGTGCCACCCTTGGAATTGTCCCCAAACCCTTAAGTCCGGAACAAACTGCAGAACTGGTCGAATTACTGAAAAACCCGCCTGCCGGTGAGGAAGAATTCATTCTGGATTTGCTGATTAATCGTGTTCCTGCAGGTGTGGATCAAGCCGCTTACGTAAAAGCCGGTTTCCTTGCCGCCATCACCACAGGTGAGGCTAACTCAAATCTGATCGATAAGGTAAAAGCAACAGAGCTACTTGGCACTATGCTGGGAGGCTACAACATTGCCCCGCTTATCGCCTGTCTTGACGATAGCGAACTTGCGAGTACTGCCGTTGATGCTCTCTCCGGTACGCTTCTTATGTTCGACGCCTTCTATGATGTCAAAGAAAAAGCTGACGCTGGTAACGAGCATGCGAAGCAGGTTATGCAGAATTGGGCAGAAGGCACCTGGTTTACCGAGCGGGACAAACTGGCAGAAAAAATTACAGTGACTGTTTTCAAAGTCACCGGTGAAACCAATACTGACGATCTCTCACCCGCACCTGATGCCTGGTCCAGACCGGATATCCCCTTGCACGCTCAGGCTATGCTGAAAATGGCACGTGATGGCATTGAGCCCGATAAAGAGGGTGAAGTCGGTCCGATTAAATTGATTGCCGAATTGAAAAGCAAAGGCTACCCACTTGCCTATGTTGGTGATGTGGTTGGCACTGGCTCGTCACGCAAGTCTGCGACAAATTCCGTGCTCTGGCATATGGGCGATGATATTCCCTGTATTCCAAACAAGCGCGATGGTGGCTTCTGCCTCGGCGGTAAAATTGCCCCAATCTTTTTTAACACCATGGAAGATGCTGGTGCTTTACCTATTGAATGTGATGTCCAGGCTTTGAATATGGGAGATGTCGTCGATGTCTACCCTTATGAAGGCAAGATTACCAAACACGACTCCGACGAGGTATTGTGCGAATTCAGCCTCAAAACCGATATTATTGTCGATGAAGTACAGGCTGGTGGCCGTATCCCCTTGATTATCGGCCGCGGTCTGACCGAACGCGCTCGTGAAGCCCTCGGCCTTGGCCCTTCTGATCTATTCAGAAGACCTGCTCCGGCAATGGAAAGCAACAAGGGTTATACACTTGCGCAGAAAATGGTGGGTCAGGCCTGTGGCGTAGAAGGGATTCGTCCGGGTACCTATTGCGAACCCAAAATGACCACTGTCGGTTCTCAGGACACAACCGGGCCGATGACGAGAGATGAACTGAAAGATCTGGCCTGTCTGGGTTTCTCAGCCGATCTGGTGATGCAATCATTTTGTCATACGGCCGCTTACCCGAAACCTGTCGACATTGATACTCAGCACACTCTGCCCGATTTTATTCAGACCCGTGCCGGTGTCTCTCTTCGACCCGGTGATGGCATCATTCATTCCTGGCTGAATCGGATGTTATTGCCGGATACGGTAGGTACAGGCGGGGATTCACATACGCGTTTCCCGCTTGGTATTTCATTTCCTGCAGGATCAGGTCTGGTGGCTTTCGCAGCGGCGACAGGAGTGATGCCACTCGACATGCCGGAATCGGTTCTGGTCCGTTTCAAGGGTGAAATGCAACCTGGTATTACATTGCGTGATCTGGTGAATGCCATTCCCTATGCGGCCTTACAGACCGGCGATCTTACTGTCGCCAAAAAGGGTAAGAAAAATATTTTCTCCGGTCGAATTCTCGAAATAGAAGGTTTACCCGATTTGAAATGTGAGCAGGCTTTTGAGCTTTCCGATGCCTCTGCTGAACGCTCAGCTGGCGGTTGTACGATACGCCTTGACAAGGAACCCATCATTGAGTATCTGAAATCCAATATTATTTTATTGCGCTGGATGATTGCTGAAGGTTACGGCGACCCGCGTACCATGGAACGCCTGGCACAGGCGATGGAAGCCTGGCTGGAAAACCCGCAACTTATGGAACCGGATGCTGACGCTGAATACGCGAAAGTGTTCGAAATTGATTTGAACGAAATTAAAGAACCGCTACTAGCCTGCCCGAACGATCCTGATGATGTTAAACCTTTATCGGAAGTCGCAGGCACGACTGTTGACGAAGTCTTCATCGGTTCCTGTATGACCAACATCGGTCATTTTCGCGCCGCAGGAAAGATGCTGGAAAAAACGGATGGCGCTATTCCAACCCGTCTGTGGATCGTGCCGCCAACAAAAATGGATGAACATCAACTCACAGAAGAAGGCTATTACAGTACCTTCGGTAGAGTCGGGGCACGTACAGAAATGCCCGGTTGCTCTTTGTGCATGGGAAATCAAGCCAGAGTAGCGGCGAAATCAACGGTGGTCTCCACCTCAACCAGAAACTTCCCGAATAGGCTCGGTGATGGAGCTAACGTTTACCTTGCGTCCGCAGAAATAGCAGCCGTCTCTTCTATATTGGGACATATACCGACCATGGAAGAGTATCTAATTTTTGCCAGTGAAATCGACACCATGGCTGACGATGTCTATCGTTATCTGAATTTTAACGAAATAGCCTCATTTCAGGAAAAAGCGGGTATGGCGGCGCAAAAGCTAGTAAATATTCCGGTGGTAGAGGCCTGATAAAAAATTAGTGGACCTGCATGGAAACAGAGCTTTCTGTCTGCAGTGCCCAGTTAGCCTGAGTAATGCCCTGCGTTAAAATATTGTGCAGCATATAGAGCAAAGCCTGATTCAGGTTAAGGGTAATACCCTTACCTTTTTCAGGCAGTAACTCCAGCACAAGATTGCCCTCTTCCGGGCTGCGGGTGTTAATCCGAAATGCCAGCACACCGTTTTCACCAAGCGGATAACTTTGTACTTTTTCCGCTTCATACTTTTTCTCGAGTGCGCCCTTTTTGATCATCTTTGTGGTTTCTTCTTTTCCAGCCACAGATGGCGCACCTCCACGTGCATCCATCTCTTTGTTCAAAACCCCAAGTAACAATCCCGTAAAGCGACGTGTCAGCCAGAATCGATACTCATCGCCGTTGCCACTACTGATTTTCAACATCAGTCGATCTTCTTTAGGTTGGTAAGATATATTTATCTGATGCAATTGATCGCTCATCATCTTGTTTCCAGTTGCCGGAGCATCTCCTGCCAGCGCGAATGTTGTGCCTGCAGTTCCGCGACCTGAATTTTTTCAAACATAAACGAATATCGTTCCATAGTGTGCTTGTGTGCGGCTACTTCATCTGCGCAACAATCTTCTACCACCGCTGTAAGATAACCACGTTGCATGGCAGAGACTGTCGTGAACAAGACGCAGATCGAAGTCACTAGTCCTGCTGTCAATAAAAAGCGTTTATTGTTTTGTTGTAAAGTGGCTTCAAGATCGTTCATCAGAAATCCGTCGAAGGCCTGTTTTTCCAATATCAACTCCCCGGGGAGCTCGATAGCTTCCGACAAAAGCTCAACGCCCTGGGTAGCGTCGACGCAGGGCATGCGGCGTCCGAGTTTATACACCGGCATCCAGTCAGATTGATCAGAACTAAAGCGCGCGCGTATGTGAATGACATCAATTCTTTCATCCCGGCAAATCTTCAACAGGTCTTCAATGTTTTTTCTAAACTCCGGAAAAGCAGCTTCAGTCTCCTCACTCCAGAAATCTTCCTGTACATCAATCAGTAATAAAGCAAATTGCGCCCATTTTTCCTTCAAATCCGCCACGATAGTTGCTCTCCTGTTAAATACCCCGATGAACCAATGTTACAGATAAAACTGTTATAATCCGATACCCGACATCATTCATATCCAGACAAAGCGTATGACTTTAATAAAGCAAAATGATCTGATCGACAGTGTCACCGACGCACTCCAGTTTATCTCTTATTATCATCCACTGGATTTTATCCATGCCGTACATGAAGCCTATCAGAGAGAAGAATCTCAGGCAGCAAAAGATGCCATGGCACAGATCCTGGTCAATTCACGTATGTGTGCAGAAGGGAAAAGACCGATTTGTCAGGATACCGGTATCGTTACAGTGTTTCTCGAAATTGGTATGGACGTCCAATGGCAAAGCGATATGAGTGTCGAAGAAATGGTTAACGAAGGGGTAAGAAGAGCTTATACCCATCCTGATAATGTTCTACGTCCATCAATACTTACTGATCCGGCCGGTGCCAGAAAAAACAGCGGCGATAACACACCCGCGGTCATTCACATGCGAGTGGTGCCGGGGGATAAGGTCGAAGTACATCTGGCTGCCAAGGGTGGTGGTTCGGAAAACAAGGCCAAACTGGTCATGCTCAATCCCAGCGATAGCATTGTTGACTGGATTGTAAAAACCGTTCCCACACTAGGAGCCGGTTGGTGCCCGCCGGGAATCCTCGGTATCGGTATTGGAGGCACCGCCGAAAAAGCAACGGTGTTGGCAAAAGAATCCTTACTTGATGCTATCGATATTCAGGAATTGCAGGCACGTGGTGCAGCCAACAGAATAGAAGAATTGCGTCTCGAGATATTTGAAGCAGTGAATAATCTCGGTATCGGTGCTCAGGGTCTGGGTGGGGTCACCACTGTGCTCGATGTAAAAATTAAGGATTATCCTACTCATGCAGCGTCACTGCCGGTCAGTCTGATTCCTAATTGTGCAGCAACCCGACATACGCATTTTTCACTGGACGGCAGCGGACCGACCTTGCAGACAGCACCGAGTTTAGACGACTGGCCCGAGATCAGCTGGGAGGCCGGACCGAATTCACGTCGTGTTGATCTGGATACTCTTAAGGCTACGGATATTCTGGAATGGAAACCGGGTGAAACACTCTTATTGAACGGAAAGCTTTTAACCGGGCGCGATGCAGCTCATAAAAGAATCAAAGATCTTCTCGACAATGGCGAAGCCCTGCCAGATGGTGTCGATTTCACCAATCGCTTTATTTATTATGTCGGTCCGGTTGATGCAGTTGGCGATGAAGTGGTGGGACCAGCCGGCCCGACTACGGCTACCCGCATGGATAAGTTTACTGAAATGATGCTGGCTAAAACCGGTCTGATTGGCATGATTGGAAAAGCTGAACGTGGCCCGGCCGGTATCGCGGCAATTAAAAAACATAAAGCTGTTTATCTGATGGCCGTGGGTGGAGCTGCTTATCTCGTCTCAAAAGCCATCACAGAATCGAAGGTGCTGGCTTTCCCTGAGCTTGGAATGGAAGCGATACACGAATTCAGCGTAAAAGATATGCCCGTGACCGTTGCAGTCGATGCTGAAGGCACATCCGTACACGAATCAGGACCCGGCGAATGGCAGGAAATTATTATTAAACGCAAATCTGCCTGACTTTTTAATAAAATACTGTCAGAGTCCGCGCTCTGTTATACCATAACAACTGAATTACACTTTTATTGTCATCATGAATAACATGCCTGTATTGTTTCGACTTTTAATAGCGCTAACGCTACTCATGCTCAATTCGGCCTGTGAAAAAGACGTGCCCGAGCAAACAGTAGTCCCTGACACAATAACCGAAGCAGAAAACGAAGTTCAGGTAAGTAAGGCCATCGCCCCATCCGACTCGACAGAAATTGAACAGGTCACTGATAATAATGCCCAGTTCAATATCGGCAATACACAGTATCTTTTCAATCTCTCGGATCATACACCCGAAGACCTTGAAGCACTGTTACAACGGGCAGAGGAAATTCGTGACACTCAGGCTGATGGATATGACGAACTTGAAATTGTCATGGTACTGCATGGCCCTGATATCAATATTTTCAGACAGGAGAATTATGCCAAGCATAAAGCTCTGGTTGACCTCGCCGCAAAGTTAGATGCCTTCGATATTATCGATATGAAAATATGTGAGACGACTATGTCAAACATGGGTGTAGAGCGTAGTGAAGTTCCCGCCTTTATCGAATCGGTGCCTTACGCACCGGACGAAATCAGAAGACTGGGCAATGAAGGCTACATCAATCTCTAGAAATGCTGATAACCTTCGAGTTGCAATTCAACTTTTTCACCTTTTTCATCCAGCCAGACTATTCCACTAGAGTCGGTAATTTTGCCGATGCAGGTGACCGGGTAATCTAGCTCTTCTAATTGTCGTTGCATTTCCGCTTCACTTGCCTGAGTCAAGGTGAAACAGAGTTCGTAGTCATCCCCGGCTGCCAGTGCAATGGACCACCGCTGTTGTTTATCCAATTCCATCAATTCCGGGCAAAAAGGAATCTTGTCCAGTTCTACTTCGGCACCCAATTCACTCGCCTTTAACAAGTGCCCAAGATCAGATACCAGTCCATCTGAAATATCGATGGCGGCGTGAGCGAAATGATTAAGTTGTTTTCCAAGCTCCACTCGTGGTTCAGGTCTATGCAGACGCTGTGTGCAGGATTCTGATACATATTGTCTGAGACTCTTATCAAGTGTGGCCTGATAAGCCAGCCCGGCAGAACCCAGAGAACCACTGACATAAATAAGATCGCCCGCCTGTGCTTTATTTCGACGAATACTCTGACCTCTGGAAACCGTACCCATGATCTGAATCGTAACCGCCAGAGGTCCCTGTGTCGTATCACCACCAACCAGACTTACCTTATAGCGCTCGGCTATCTCTGAAAATCCCTTTGCAAAAGCCTGCAGCCAGTCGTGACCCGCTTCCGGCATAGTCAGAGCCAGGGTCGCCCAGCGCGCGGTACCACCCATCGCGGCAATATCACTGATATTCACCGCAAGAGATTTATAGGCAATATCAGCCGGGTCAGTATCCGCCATAAAATGAACATCACTGATAAGTGTATCAACAGAAGTGAGTAGAAAGTGCTCCGCTGAAATATCCAGCACGGCAGCGTCATCGCCAATACCGCAGATGACCGTTTTGTCAGACGAATTCAAGCCGGAAAAATAACGATCAATCAGATCGAATTCAGAAGAAGACATAGTTCAGGAGGCTTTGTTAGCGAGTTCGACTGCTCTGATCCGGCGCGCAGCCTTATCAAGAATACCGTTAACATATTTATGTGATTGCTCGGCACCGAACATTTTGGCCAATTCAATTGCTTCATTGAGAACCACACGCCAGGGAATTTCCAGCTGATTTTTTAACTCATATACACCGAGGCAGAGAATCGATTTTTCAACGGTGTCCAGTTCAGCGAAGGGTCGATCAAGCAGCTCTTGTAATTCAGCTTCAATATCATCCTTCTGAACTTCAATACCTTTTAAAATTTCACGAAAGTAATCAATATCTGCCCGATTGAGTTCAGTTCTGTCCAGCTCAAACTCACGAATAACGGTACGCATATCGTTTCCAGACATGTTCCATTGGTAAAGCGCCTGTACGACTGAACGCCGGGCTCTTACACGTGCGCTGACTGAAGTCCGCTTTTTACCATCTTTGCTCATCCACTGATTTGTCCCAGTACACTGATCATTTCCAGCGCCGTCGTTGCCGCTTCACTGCCTTTATTGCTTTCTTCAGCACCCGATCTATCCATTGCCTGTTCGACGTTATCCACTGTCAACACACCAAATACCACTGGCAATCCGCTATCAATTGCAATACTACCAATGCCGCGTGTGCATTCCTCTGCAATAATATCGAAGTGCGGTGTCTCTCCTCTTATGATTGCGCCGAGCGTAATTATCGCATCAGATTCAGTTTTGTCCGCAAGCGCCTTAACCGCAACCGGTATCTCGAAAGCACCGGGCACCGTCACCAGAGTGATATTCTTATCTTCAATTCCGCCAGCCTTGAGAGTAGTCAGACACCCTTCTAGCAGGCGATCGACAATAAAATTATTGTAACGACTGGCGACTATCGCCACCCGGTTACCTGTAACAAGACTCTTTGCTTCTATTTTATTTATAGCTGTCATCTTTTACTCTGATACGTACTCAACCACTTCAAGTCCGAAACCGGGAAGACCATGCAGTCGTTTCGGAGAACTCATTACTTTCATTTTGACGACGCCGAGATCAGACAGAATTTGCGCGCCAAGCCCCAGCGTACGAATGTGTTTTTCATCTTTTTCCGGCTTGATTGTATCGTCTTTAGCGGCTCTACCCATAGAATCTATCTGGTTTAACAGAGCTTCGGGTTCAAATTGATTACAAAGAACAACAACAACTCCACTGCCTTCATTACTGATACGCTTGAGAATGTTATGAATTGGCCAGTGATGGCTAATCGCGCCGGTTAAATCGTAAATCGGATTTTCAACATGCACGCGAACCAGAATGGGAACATCAGGACTGACATCACCTTTCACGATTGCCATATGAATATCGCCCTTAACGCTATCCCTGAAGGCAAACAATTTAAACTCGCCATGTTCCGTGTTAATCACAGTCTCAGAAACACGCTCAACACTTCTTTCGCTTTCAATTCTGTATTTGATTAAATCAGCAATGGTACCAATTTTAATATTATGTTCTTTTGCCAGTACTTCAAGATCAGGCCGGCGAGCCATGCTACCGTCTTCATTAAGAATCTCGACAATAACCGATGCCGGCTGCATGCCGGCCAGTCGCGACAAATCACATCCGGCTTCTGTGTGGCCAGCACGGGCCAGAACACCGCCCGGATGAGCCATAATCGGAAAAACATGACCGGGCTGTACCAAATCAGAGGGCTGAGCATTTTCTGCAACCGCCTTTTGAATGGTAATTGCACGATCCGCTGCTGAAATTCCTGTGGTCACACCCTCCGCCGCTTCAATAGATACGGTAAAATTTGTTGCCTGACTGGAATAGAAATTACCTGCCATTAAAGGTAAATTGAGTTTTCGGCAGTGTTCGCGAGTCAAGGGCAGACAAATTAAACCCCGGCCAAAGCGCGCCATGAAATTAATCGCATCGGCGTCAACGCAATCTGCCGCAAGAACGAAGTCGCCTTCGTTTTCACGATCCTCATCATCCATGAGAATGACCATTCGTCCTTCACGGATTTCTTCGATTAATTCTTCTGTTGTATTTAACGCCATTTCTTCACTGCCGTCGCTGATTTCTGTGCCCAAAGAGTACCGGCTATCATGTTTGATAGCAAAGGAGTTTTAGTCTCATTCCTGCCTTATTGAGTAATCGAATTCCGCGTATCGAACCGTTGTAATTTCGGCAAATATTTACGTTTCCCGTCTCTGTAGGCCTTCCAGATAGCGGGCGATTAGATCCACTTCAAGATTGACACTGCTATCCTTTTCATAGGACGAAAAAATGGTTTCATCCATGGTATGTGGAATGATGTTAACGAAGAAAGAATCATCGGAAACATCATTTACAGTCAGGCTGACACCATCAATACAAATAGAGCCCTTTTTGACCAGATAGCGATTCAGTTCTGAAGGTATAGCGAATTCATAACGAATAGAACGGCCATCATCATAAAACTCCCTGACGCGGCCTATACCGTCAACATGGCCGGAAACGATATGCCCGCCAAAGCGATCGCTGACGAGCATGGCTTTTTCAAGATTAACTTCAGGGCCAACACGCGCGTTGCCAAAAGTGGTGACCTGCAAGGTCTCGGTTGATAAATCTGTACTGAAACCATCATCATGCAATTCTGTAGCGGTAAGACATGTCCCGTTAACACTGATGCTGTCACCAATGCTGACATCAGCTAATTCCAGTTTGCCTGTCTGAAAAGTAAAGCGACTGTCATCTCCAATCGCTTCTATCGCGGCTATTTTTCCGCGTGCTTCAATTATTCCTGTAAACATACTCTAAATTTTCTATCGTTTAACTGTGTAGGTCATACGTCTGTCAACACCAACCATACGCGAATCACTTATCTCTACCTGCAATTTATCTTTCATCGATGTGATAGCCGGCAAATGGAACAAGCCTCTAGCCGCATCGCCGAGAATAACCGGCGCCTGATAAAGCACTATTTCATCAATCAGTCCGGCTTCCAGCATGGCACCTGATAAGGTCGCGCCCGCCTCCAGCAGAACATCATTTACTTCCTCATGCTCAGCCAGAAAATGCAAAACAGCAGAAAGAAAACCTGTCTCTTCCAGCATTATTACTTCTGCTCCGGCAGCTTCTATTTGCTGTTTTTTCCGGGAATCTTCAGTATTCGTAAAAACAAGAGTTCGTCCTGTTAGAGTTAACATTTTTGCTGAGACCGGCATTCTCAATTTTCGGTCCAGCACTACCCTGAGCACATCACGCCTACCTGTGTTCTCGTCCCTGACATCCAGACCAGGGTCGTCCAGAAGCACCGTATCAATTCCGGTCATGATGGCAGCACTGCCGGCACGTAACTTCTGTACGTCTCTTCTCGCCGCGGCACTGGTAATCCACTTACTTTCACCACTTGCCATTGCCGTACGTGCATCCAGACTCATTGCCATTTTACATCTGACAAAAGGGCGTTTTTGCGTCATCCGCATAATGAAACCCGGATTGAGTTTATGCGCTTCTGCTTCCATCAGACCAGAAGATGTCTCAATCCCAGCTTCAGTAAGTTTTGCCAAACCCTCACCCGCCACCAGGGGATTGGGATCCACCATCGCACACACAAGTCTGCTGATCTCCGAACTGATCAAGGCCTCGGTACATGGACCAGTATGACCACTGTGATTACAGGGTTCCAGAGTGACATAACAGCTAGCTCCCCTGGCGTTTGCAGAGACAGAGTCGAGTGCATTAATTTCTGCATGAGCGGAGCCTCGAAACTGATGCCAGCCTTCGCCAAGGATTTCGTTATCACGAACGATAATGCAGCCAACTCGAGGATTCGGCGCTGTGGTATATTCGCCGCGCGCAGCCAGTTGCAAGGCTCGGCTCATATAAAAATAATCTGCTTCCTGCCAGCTCACAAGCCGAATCACTCAGTCTTTTCGTCGCTCTCACCCGGCAACAAGTCGAGTTGGCTTTCTTTCAGTTCAGGTGGTAATTCGTGTTCCAGACGCTCAATTTCTTCGAGAAAAGCACGCACGTCTTCGAAGCTGTGATAAACCGATGCGAAACGTACATAGGCCACCTGATCCAGTGCCCTTAATTCTTCCATAACCCAGTCACCGACTTTACGGGCTTTCACTTCCCGATCACCAAGCGCTCTTAATTTATGCTCAATATGAGAAACGGCAAGTTCAACCTGATCCATCTCTACCGGTCTCTTTTCCAGAGCGCGCATGATGCCCGAACGAAGTTTAGTTTGAGTAAACTGCTCGCGACGCCCGTCAGATTTCACGATGCGCGGGTAATTCAGCTCGGCGGATTCATAAGAGGTAAAACGTTCAGTACAATCTGTACATTCCCGTCGCCGACGAATCTGATCGCCTTCACCAACCAGTCGCGAGTCGATAACACGAGTATCCATGCAGGAACAAAACGGGCAACGCATTTATTTTACCTTTATCGGGAATGTTTGATTGCTAATAATAGCAGAAAGGGGGCCGAAGCCCCCTCTGTTTCGTGCTATTTAGTGCTTCCTGTCACTGCTCGTACATTGGAAATTGGGCGCACAGGCGACTCACTTCCGTTCTGACTTTATCCAGTACTGACTCATCACCCATGTTATCGATGACCTGACAGATAAGTTCAGCCACGCGTGTCGCTTCTGCTTCTTTGAAACCGCGGGTGGTAATCGACGGCGTACCGATTCGAATGCCACTGGTGACAAAAGGCGATTGTGGATCGTTGGGTACCGCATTCTTGTTTACCGTGATATGAGCCCGCCCGAGTGAAGCATCGAGATCTTTACCGGTAATGCCCTTATCAACGAGGTCAATCAGAAACAGATGATTATCCGTACCACCGGACACAACTTTCACACCATGCCCGAGAAAAGTGCCGGCCATGACACGTGCATTGTCCAGCACCTGTTGCTGATAAGCTTTGAAGTCATCTTGCATCGCTTCTTTAAAGGCCACCGCCTTTGCCGCGATAACATGCATTAAAGGTCCGCCCTGATAAGCAGGGAATACCATGAAATTGATCTTTTTCTCAATCTCTTCGTTGGCCTTACCCATAATCAGGCCCGCACGCGGACCGCGTAGAGTTTTGTGCGTAGTAGTGGTGGTCACATCAGCTATTTGCACCGGGCTCGGATAGATCCCGGCAGCAACCAGTCCGGCGACATGAGCCATGTCCGATACCATATAGGCACCCACTTTATCGGCGATATCCCGAAAGCGCTGCCAGTCTATGACTCTCGAATAAGCCGAAAATCCAGTCATTATCAACTTGGGTTTGTGCTCAAGTGCCAGGCGTTCGGCTTCGTCGTAATCGATCTCTCCGGTTTCAGGATGCAGGCCATATTGAACCGCGTTATAAATACGGCCGGATACGTTGACTGACGCACCATGTGTAAGGTGACCTCCGTCAGCCAGACTCATTCCCATTACCGTATCGCCGGGATTGACCAGAGCAAGATATACCGCACCATTTGCCTGTGAGCCGGAGTGCGGCTGAACATTGGCAAAATCAGCGCCGAACAACTCTTTCGCCCGATCGATTGCCAGTTGCTCCGCGACATCCACGTGCTCACAACCACCATAGTAGCGTTTACCCGGGTAACCTTCGGCGTACTTGTTTGTCAGCACTGAACCCTGTGCCTCAAGAACTCTGGGACTGGCGTTATTCTCAGATGCAATAAGTTCTATATGGTCTTCCTGCCTCTGCTTTTCCTTCTGCATCGCGGCCCACAGTTCATCATCAAAGCCCGCAATAGACGTATCTTTACTAAACATTTGAATTTCCTCGTAGAATTTTTCTTGGATTTGGAATTTGCGATGGCGAAACCCGTGGACAGACCTCTCCTGCTAACCTGAGTGCCAACAACCCGATAACCCTTGCAGAGTAGCAGAATAAAGCCCTTCATGCATAACTCAGCAGAAAGACAAACTGAAGCTTTTCAGCTATTTGCCGATATAGAAAAGGCTAAGTCGAAATCGACATGTATTCGTAAAATTCAACAAAATTAATCAGATAGTGAAAATGGCAAGTATCCTACCCCTGGGCAATAACAGTAATCACCTGAAAGAGAGGTTCATGAAAGTGAACCGGATGCGACTGGCCCGCACACATGAATTCCTGACGACTGAGCAGGGACATTTGCTCGAACTCCTGCCACTGTTATTCCATATCAATCATCCTGATCTGCCTGGCTTCGCCGGAGATAGCACACCCATAGGGATATCGGCGTACTCCCCCAGTTTTTCTGCCCTGAAAGCCTGCAAAGTGCTATTCCCGGCCGTCAAACTTGAACGCAGAGCAAGTCATCAGATGGATATTCAGTCACTTTTTTGTATGGGTAGCAGCGGCACCATTGCCTACACCAGTAAAAGCGACTTTGATATCTGGCTGGTACATTCTCCGGACTTGTCTAAACAGCAAATCGCACAGTTAACGGAAAAAGCGCGCCTGATAGAAACATGGGCGATGAAGCTGCGTCTTGAAGTGCATTTTTTTGTCCTCGACCCAATCACCTTCAAACAGGGTCAACACGACAACCTGTCATCGGAGAGCAGTGGTTCCGCCCAGCACTATCTTTTACTTGATGAATTCTATCGCTCCAGCCTGCTGTTGGCTGGTCGTTATCCAATCTGGTGGCTGGTTCCACCTGAGGAGGAGTATCACTACGAGGAATACATCAGCATGTTGCTTACACGACGTTTTGTTGATGAGAGTGACATTGTGGACTTTGGTGGACTTGGGAAAATACCGGCTGACGAATTTTTTGGCGCAGCTGTCTGGCAAATCTATAAAGGTATTGGTTCGCCATTCAAATCCGTTTTAAAACTCTTGCTGATGGAAGTTTACGCCAGCGAATACCCGCAGATTGAATTATTAAGTCACCTCTATAAGTACTCCATTTACTCCGATTCAAAGGATTTGATAGACATCGATCCTTATTTGATCATGTATCAGAAAATTGAGTCCTATATGAAACAGCATGAAGACAATGAACGTCTTGACCTGTTTCGAAAGTGTTTCTATTTCAAAATCAATATTCGTCTTAGCCAGCAGGTAAAACGCATCAATGTTGATTGGCGTCGGGAACAAATGCAGTCTATGTGTGAAAGCTGGGATTGGGAAGCTGATAAACTGAATAATCTCGATCAGCAGGACAAATGGCGCATTGATAATGTTATGACCGAACGACGTTTACTTATCAACGCCTTCACCAGTAGCTACCGCTTCCTGTCTGATTTCGCCCGTAAACATTCTGAAGTATCTCGTCTGAGCCAGACCGAGTTGAATATGCTGGGTCGCAAACTCTATGCGGCCTTTGAAAGAAAGAGCGGTAAAATTGAAATCGTCAATCGAGGCATTGCTCCAAATATTATCGAACAGGAGCTTTCCTTCTATCACGTCAGGAACCGGGATAATCCCGATAGCTGGCAACTGTTTCGGGGTCGGGTAGAAATTGAAACCATCAACAAACAAAAACCTCTGAAACGAACAGAAAGCGCCGTTGAGTTAGTCGTCTGGTGTCATTTCAATAAAATCATTGGTCCGAACACAGCACTCTCACTTGTCTCCCCCGATCAAAATCTTACAGTGCGGGAACTCAAAGACATTCAAACTGCTTTGCATAAACTATTCCCCGGCGGTGATATTCCGTATACCGATTTTAATGATCTAAGCCAGCCTGCGCGAATAAATACAGCAAGCCTGTTTATCAACATCGGTTTAAATTCAAGTCCGGCGAAAAACACTGAAGATAGTTACCTGTCCAGCAGCCGTGATGATGCGCTCAGTTATGGCGCCTTGCGGGAAAACCTGGTGAAAACTTTTGATCTGGTGATTGCAACCAGCTGGGACGAGATTCTCATATTCCGCTATGTTGGAATTGAAGGTTTATTCCAGTGCCTGTCTGAATACATGCGCTGGGCACCTCTGCAATTCAGAATCGCACCACCTGCAATCAATGGCTTCAGTTTCTCCTCAACCTACGCGGGCAATATCGTCACACGGGTTGAGCAACTTTTTACATCGATCATCAATAGTTACTACAGCCACTCAGCCGCAGAGCACTCACGCTACGTACTTATGGTCGAGGATAATTATTATATTTGCGACTATCGGAAAAACGCTCTGCATCATGAAAAAATCAGCAGCTATAAGGATCTTGTTAGGGAACTAGGCGCATCCAGAGCGATTTTCAGCCCCGTTGTATTCGACAAGAATACACTGTGGGATACACCATTAGCTGATATCTATAAGGTAAACGGTGCCGGACTGATTCAAATGTTCTTTCTAATCCAGAACACTACAGTGACCATCTATATTATTGACGAATGTGGCGCCCTGTTTATTCAGAATATGCCTTACCACGATAGCCAGTCACTAATTAATCATTTCACACTTTTTTTCAAGTCCACCATAACACGTCGGCACATCCTCTCATTGGAGAACGAAAAGACCATAGATAATTTTCCGATTGAGTTTTATCAAATGAAAAAGACCGAAGCACACAATTATCAGATCACCAATATTGAAATCAAGCCAGGCTCAGGCAACAAGAACTTTTTTAACATCCAGGTGATGGGAAATTTGATTGAAGACAACAAGAGTAGTCTGACTATTTATTGTGAAGATCAGGAGTTTTCTTCTCTTCAATATGGCAATGAGCTCTTCAAAGCAGTCGCCAGTCATGTACTGAAAGGCCGGGCCAGCGGTCAGACCTATCCGATTTATATCACAGACATTGATCTCTCCCGCAGCATACTCTATGACCCTGAAGTTGACAGCCTGCAGACAATTCATTTTTTGAAATACAAAAAACGCATTGAAGACAAATTAAATGAAGCTTTGACCCAGCTCTAGTATCCCGGGTCTTGCCAGAAGATTCATCTGACCTTCACTTTTTATTGCCTTATAATATGTACGATGTCGGATATAGATAATTTTTTCAAACGTGCAGATGCCCTCATGGCAAAATTGGAGGGATATTTTCAGCAAGGCACCAGTAACGTAAAGCTGAATGATGCGACAGCAAATCGTTGGCGGCGACACGACAACCGCGTTTATCTGCAGGAAGTCCGTAACCCGGGCAAGATTCGTTTGCATGATTTGCAATGTCTCGATCGCCAGAAAGAAATCATAAGCCGTAACACCCGACAGTTTATTGAAGGACTGCCTGCGAACAACGTCTTGCTATGGGGACCAAGAGGAACCGGCAAATCGTCTCTGATTAAAGCCACGCTTAATGAATTTTCTGAGGCAGGTTTACGCTTAATCGAAGTTGAACGTCAGCATCTTGGCGACTTGCCTGACATAGCCGAATTGCTGTATCAGGAACAGGATCGTTTCATTATTTATTGCGACGATCTGTCTTTTGAATCAAATGATGCCAGCTATAAGGCACTAAAAGTTGTACTCGATGGTTCGGTAAACGACACCCCTGATAATGTCCTTATCTATGCAACGTCAAACCGTCGCCACCTGATGCCTGAATATATGAGTGATAATCAGCAAAGTAAGATGGTTGAAGGTGAACTGCATTTGAGTGAGGCCATCGAAGAAAAAATATCACTTTCAGAACGGTTCGGTCTCTGGCTCTCTTTTCATCCCTTTAATCAGAATCAATACCTGAGTATTGTCGATCACTGGATAGCCCGCCACGAAATCAATATCGACGACAAAGAACAACTACACAAGGCCGCATTAAAATGGGCACTGGAACATGGATCCCGTAGCGGCCGTGTGGCATGGCAATTTGCACGAGACTGGGCCGGACAAAAGCAACTCAACGACTTAAATTAAAAGTCGCGCTACTGAATCTATTTCTCCTTTTTATTCTGATCTTCCTCTTCTTCGTCTAAAATTCCCTGCTGCCACACATCAGAACAGTAAAGATTGGCTTTCGATACCATCGCCTCGGAGCGACACATCTCCCTGAAGTCGGATTTACACTCCCGGTAGCCCTGCTTCCAGCCCCCCTTATAGTCTTCCTCTTTCAGAAGTCGTTCTAAATCCCGCTTGAAACTGTGCACCAGAGATCCACCAGCAACAAAGCCACTATGGCATCCCTGATTGTATCCTTCCTGCCAGGCCACAGGTTTGTCTTTAACGCGTTCCATATCGGGACTGAGAATCACCCTGGAGCAAGCGCCAAGTATTGCTATTAATAACACCAGTAAAAATAATCGTTTCATATTACTCAATAGTTTAATTAAAAAATCAGGGCGCTAATCTCTTTTCTGAGGCCCTCAATTCTTCTCTGAGAGCCTGATAAAATTCGCCATCCACAGCAAGCGCAAAATTTTTGTGCTGTTTGTCATCATAATGCCGACCAGATTTACCATAAACGCCAGAGTCATAGTAATTCTTTCGGGTTAAACCGCTTATGTTAATAGCGAGCAATGCCTGCTTACCATCGACCTGACAAAAAAGCGGAGCACCCGAAGATCCATCTTTGCTGTCACAATTGTGAGTGATGATACCAGTCTCACTTACCCGTTTTACTTCACAGGAATTATCCAGCAATCTCGTCTGTGGCCGATCAAAATGAAAACCCGGCATAATTAGACCGCTTTTACATCGATTCTGGAACCGAATAATGCTGATTGTTTCGCAATTTGGCATTAGCGGCTCCTTACTGCGAAAAACAGACCAGTCATGATCATCTTTACCAATATTATCTTCTTTGCTGTAACCCGAGCTGACAAGTTGCAGATCATGCCAGTTTGCCTTCCGTTCGGGGTTCAGGCTGAATTGAAACCTGCCACCACCTCGCAATTCACCTTTGCGCCAGCCTTTTCTTGCCAGATTCTGCCAATAGATGGCCGCATGACCGGCGCTGATCACTACATCACAATTCGCCCCGCTGAGTAGACCGCTGACAAACTCCTCACCCTCAATGCGGAGCATACCGGTCTGCCTGATTGCCGCATTATCATGGTAGGCGTCATTAACGGGCACACGATTATCCGGCCCCATCACATAGGCCAGACAAACTGGCAAACAGACTGCGCCAAAGGCGAAGATACACAGACGTGGAAGGAAAGCTGGCATAATCACTTATGAGTACATAGAATTCGATTGGTTTAATCTCAACAACAACGACGCAACATAGAGTAAAGCCTTATCTTTGTCAGCAGGAGACTGTAATTCTTATTTTTTCCCTTTATCTTCAGTGAGTTAGTTAAATAGCCCTACACTTATCCGCAACTAAACCACTTAACTTGGGTATGAATGTACTTAAAGTCTGGAATTTTATGAGTTTTTCTGTAAGCTTTGCGCCCTTTCTACGGAATGGTCTCGGGCATGAGTAAACGACAGTCGCTGGTAGCTGCAAACTGGAAAATGAATAGCAATCTGGCCAGCATGAAGCCGCTGGTGGATGCGATTAAAGCCGGTCTTGTAGATAACAATGATGTCGATGTCGCAATATGTGCGCCTTCCCTGTACTTGCCGGAACTGGAACAACGCCTTGCAGGAACGGGCATCGCAGTAGGCGCGCAAAACGTGTCAGAACATGAAGCCGGTGCCTTTACTGGTGAAATTTCGACAACAATGCTGAATGATTTTAACTGTCATTTTGTCATTGCCGGACACTCTGAAAGGCGTAGCATGTATGCAGAAAACGATGAGCTGGTGGCAGACAAGTTTGCTCAGATTCAATCTGCCGCAATGGTACCGATATTGTGCGTTGGAGAGCTACTCAGCGAACGCGAGGCCGGCTTAACCGAAGAAGTTGTGGCAAGGCAACTTGACGCAGTCCTGAGCAAGTCCGGTGTAGCCGCCTTTTCTCAGGCCGTAATTGCCTATGAGCCGGTCTGGGCTATCGGTACAGGTAAAACAGCCAGCAAGGAGCAGGCTCAGGAAGTACATGAATTTATTCGTCAGCGACTGGCGCAGCAAGATAGTACAATAGCCGCTGGAATCAGAATTTTATACGGCGGCAGTGTCAAAGCCGACAATGCCAAAGAACTTTTTTCAATGACAGATGTGGATGGCGGCCTGATTGGAGGCGCTTCACTCAAAGCAAACGACTTCCTGGCCATATGCCGGGCGGCGAGGTAAAACAACATGGAATCATTACAAACAATATTATTGGTCGCGCAGGTACTGATCGCAATCAGCCTGATCGGACTCATTCTGATCCAGCACGGCAAAGGTGCTGATGCCGGTGCGGCTTTTGGCAGCGGGGCCTCATCAACAGTATTCGGCTCTCAAGGCTCAGGCAACTTCCTGACCAAAGCGACCGCCATACTCGCTTTTTTGTTTTTAGCCAATAGTCTCAGCCTTGCTTTCATCGCCAGCAAACGCATGACCGCGCAGGAAAGCCTGATGATAGGTTCAGAAATTCAGATTGAACAAGCAGCAGAAGAATCAGCAAACGACATGGAAATGGAAGTTCCGACAGTAGATATGGATATGTCAGAAATGATGCAAGAAGAAATCCCGCAAATACCTGGAACTGCGGACGATATGCCTGCTATACCTGATTCTGATATTCCTGCATTACCAACAGAATAAATTTCAAAGAATTGCCGATGTGGTGGAATTGGTAGACACGCTATCTTGAGGGGGTAGTGCCTTAACGGCGTGCCGGTTCGACTCCGGCCATCGGCACCAATTGAGTAGTCCACTGTCGGTCCTGTGCGAATTCCTAATTTAGGCTACCACTGGCAACACCAAAATGTCATAGAGATGCGTGGGATTGGGTAAAGGGAGATTTGTTCTTCCTGTACTCTTACCGACATCCATGTGCCACTAACAGAATCCGTGGACTGTCACCAAATCGCTATCGATACCGACAGCAAAAGAACCGGTGCTGAAGGCTTCGGGCTCTAAGCAAGACTTGGTTTGTGACATTATTATCATTCGCATCGAAGGTATACGCACTTCCCGAGGCATCATCCCATCTGGTCCCACTCACGTTAGTACTAGTCTCTGCGGCCCAAAGTGTTTCTCCGGCGCCGTCGGTCAGTGTCTCGCAGGCACCTATTGGTTCCTGATCGTCACAGGCAGTAATTGCCTCAAGTGGGCAAAGCTGAGCGCCTTTATTCCAGCAGGACTGCATGGCCGCGAAATGATTCAGATTACCGCCGTCGGCCTGGTCCAGACACCACCCTCCTGCAGCAGTCCAACCGCTCGAACAAGGCGGCGGGGTTGCGGGGATGGGGTCGGCGCAGACCCAGGCCGAACCGCTCCACTTGATTATCTGGTCGGTGCTGCAACTCAGTGCCGAAAAGGTAGTGATGTCGCTGGTTTTGCCGGTCACGTTGTTCCAGTGAATCGTTGAGTTTTGAGTGTTGTTATCGGTCGCACATACCCAGGCCGAACCACTCCACTTGATAATCTGGTCAGTGCTGCAACCCAGTTGCGAAAAAGTAGTGATGTTGGTGCTTTTGCCCGTCACGTTGTCCCAGTGGATCGATGAGTTTTGGGTGTTGCTATCGTCCGCGCATGCCCAGGCAGAACCGTTCCACTTTGCGACTTGCCCATTGGCGCACGACAGACTATCGAGAATGCCCGATTTAGTGAATTTGAAGAGCTGCAACACATCCGTACCGTTGTCCACTATGAAAGCCAGGTTGCCCGAGACCGCAACACCTTGCGGTAAATCAATGTTAGTGCCGTCGCTGTCGAGGGTCACGATGTTGTTTGGATCACTCACATCAAAAAGCTGCAATAAATTCGTGCCAGTGTCCAAAACGTAAGCCACATTGTCCAAGACCGTAATTTGAACCGGGGAAACAACATTGCTGTTATCGCTGTCGAGGGCCACAATGTTATTCGGGTCACTCACATCTAAGAGTTGCAACACACCCGCAGCTCTGTCCACGACATAGGCCACATTGCCTGAAACCGCAACACCTGACAGACTAAGAAAGTTTACCCCGTAGCTGCCGAGAGCCACGATGTTATTTGGGTTGCTCACATCGAAGAGCTGTAACACATCCGTATTGAAATCCACGACGTATGCCACGTTGCCCGAGATCGCAACACCCTGCGGAAAATCGAGATTAGTGCCGTCGCTGTCGAGGGCCACGATGTTGTTTGGATCACTCACATCAAAAAGCTGCAATAAATTCGTGCCAGTGTCCACGACGTAAGCCACATTGCCCGAGACTGCAACCCTAAAAGGTTGAGAAAGATTGGTCCCGTCACTGTCGAGGGCCACGATGTTATTCGGGTTACTCACATCGAAGAGCTGCAATACACCCGTGACCAGGTCCACGACATAGGCCACATTGCCTGAGACCGCAACAGAGGTCGGAGTAGAAAGATTGGTCCCGTCGCTATCGAGAACCACGATGTTATTCGGGTTACTCACATCGAAGAGCTGCAGTACGTCCGCAATTTGGTCCGTGACATAGACCACGTTGCCCGAGACCGCAACACTATTGGGGATAGAAAGATTTGTCCCGTCGCTATCGAGAGGCACCAGACTAGACAGCGCGTTTGGCGAAATACTGGCTGCCGTCACCGAGTTTGGCGCGAGCTCCGCGGCAGTGATGCTCCCCGGTGCTATACTTTCCGATGTAATCGCGCCACTGCCAATTGCCGCTGCGGTCACACTGCCTGGACCAAGCTTCGTCGAGGTCACCGCACCGTTGGCAAGGGCGGCTTCGGTGATGCTGTCCGGCGCGACGCTCGCCGCGTGCAGGGCATAAGCCGCACACACTAACTGCAAGGTCGGAATAAACGCTTCAAAGCCTGCTACGCCGTCATTGAACCAAATCTTCAAATACACTGGAGCGTTGTTGGCGACCACCGCCGCCGACAGTGACTGGCTCATGTTGGTAATACTGGTATCACCCAGAGCGACAGCAAACACTCCGCCGCTAACACCCAGCGCTACTGAACTGCTCGGTTCACTGCCGTTAACGCTGGTCCCATCATGACTCCAGTAGGTAGTCGTTCCCGGCGCATCCACCAGCGCGAACTTGAACTGGCCGGTACCGTCAAACAGCACCCCAGAGACATCCACCACGCCCTGATAGTTAATAATTTCGGGTACATCCGCTTTAACATTAATTACGAAGACCGTTAGCAAAACTGCGAACCAGAGTTGGATTATCCAGTGCTGACGAGATGCTACAGGCGATGGATACTGAAATGGGTAGGTAGGACATTGCATGGGGTGAATCTCCTCATCTGTCAACAACGCCAGTCATTGGACTTATTCAAGCACCGGTGGAGTCAATCCATTGTCAAACCTGAGCACTCTGCCGGAGTTTTTGTTGGAACACGAACAGCAATTCAGCCAAACCCAAACCACTACTAGAGGCGTTGAAGCTTCCCTGAACTACTTCAGACTACGCCATTTCATCACTTAAAACTAGTTCAAGCACCCCTTCTGCTGCTGTTTTTAACCCAAAACATCCAGCGGGCCCGTACGGTAGCCGCCGAATTTTTATAGGCGTGATGTAAGTTCGATGGGCAAGGGAGATCAGCGCCATATAGAAATATCCAAATAGATTCTTGCAACGCACCGGGTACCCAAGGTGATATCAATACATTGGTCATCGACGATGTGAATGCCGACACAATGGCATTGAGCAGCATTGATATCGCTTCGCCCTCAGACCCCGGAAAGCACTTAAATACGTGTTTCACAGGCGGTTTTCGCCTTTTTTTGCGGCCTTCGTTATGCTAAAGTGCGCGCCTTTGAAATAAACGCTGCACTTTTAAAGGGGAAGAATTTAGATGTCAGGCATAACAATGTGGGTAACGACAATTCTGTCGCTAATGGGCTTGGGAATAGCCTTCTTTTACATGAAGAAGGTGGTAAATATTCCGCTTGATCTTGGGCTGGATGACGCTCAGTCGGAGAAGCTGACCTTCATCCACGGTGCTATTGCCACTGGAGCCATGGCGTTCCTGAAGCAGGAATACAAAGTCCTGACGATATTCATGGTGGTTTTTGCCGCCATTATCGCCATTCTGATTGACGATACTCATACCTCTGATATTCATGAGGGTATCTATACCGCTATCGCTTTCCTATTTGGTGGTGCGATATCCATCGCTTCCGGCTATATTGGCATGAAAGTCGCGACTCAAGGAAACGCAAGAACGACAGTTTCTGCGAAGAAAGACATTTCCGCCGCTTACGATGTGGCCATTAACTCTGGTGCGGTAATGGGATTTGCCCTTGTCGGACTGGCGACCCTCGGACTGGTCATCATCTATGTGGTAATGAGCACCTTGCTTGCTGACCTTGGACCTGAGAACAACCACATCCTTATGGAAGTGATTGCCGGCTTTGGACTAGGTGGTTCTACAATCGCCTTGTTTGCACGAGTTGGCGGCGGTATTTTCACGAAGGCCGCAGACGTTGGTGCTGACCTTGTAGGTAAAGTTGAACAAGGCATCCCGGAGGATGATCCCCGTAACCCTGCCGTGATCGCTGACAACGTTGGCGACAACGTGGGTGATGTTGCCGGTATGGGCGCTGACCTTTTCGGTTCTTGTGCAGAAAGCACCTGTGCTGCAATGGTGATAAGTGCGGTAGTGTTTGCCGGTAACCCGGATGCCATGCTGTTCCCGATTTTGATCAGTGCTGTAGGTATTCCAATTGCTTTGCTCACCAAACTAATGGTTGGCGTAAAGACTGAAGACGATGTTGCCCCTGCTTTAATGAAGTTGCTAATCATCTCCAGCGCCATTATGGCTGTGGTCATGTACTTCGTTACTGTTGAGCTTATTCCAGATCAATTCGTATTGAACGGCGCTGACTATACCAACCTCGGTGTGTACTTCTGCTTCCTGGCAGGTCTGGTTTCAGGCCTTGCGGTTGGCCTGCTAACTGGCTACTACACTTCTGAAAAATTCGGCCCCGTCCAGGAAGTTGCGAAGTCCTGTGAGACGGGTGTTGCCACCAACATCATCTACGGCCTTGCACTCGGCTATAAGAGTACAGTTCTTCCTTATCTGGCTATTGCAGTAAGCATCTTCATCTCCTGGGAGCTTGCGGGCATGTACGGTATCGCTATCGCCTCTCTGGGTATGCTGGGTAGTTTGGTACTCACTCTTACTATCGATGCTTACGGGCCTGTTGCAGACAACGCCGGCGGTATTGCTGAGATGGTTGGTCTGGAATCAGAAGTCAGACGTAGAACGGATATTCTGGACTCTGCCGGTAATACGACCGCCGCGATTGGTAAAGGCTTTGCCATCGGTGCTGCAATATTGACATCACTGGCTCTGTTCGCAGCTTTTATTACCACTGCCGAAACATTGCGCGGTGAGCCGATTACGATGAGCTTGCTAGAGCCTTTAGTTTTCACTTTCCTCTTTATTGGTGCAGTTCTGCCATTCCTGTTTTCTGCTATGACGATGAAATCGGTAGGTGCTGCGGCATTTGCCATGATTGAAGAGGTGCGTCATCAGTTCAAGACGATTCCAGGCATCATGGAAGGCACAGGCACACCTGATTACGCGAAGTGTGTCGCTATATCGACACAGGCAGCGCTAAAAGAAATGATCGCTCCTGGCGTGTTGATCATGGGCTCGCCAATCGTTGTAGGCTTCCTGTTCGGAGTAGAAGCAGTAGCGGCCATGTTGATCGGCTCGCTAGTTGCTGGTGGCGTTATGGCCATCGCATCATCTAACAGTGGTGGAGCCTGGGACAATGCCAAGAAATACATCGAAGCAGGCAACCACGGTGGCAAAGGCTCGGATGAGCACACTGCAGCGGTTGTTGGTGATACTGTAGGTGATCCGATGAAAGATACGTCAGGTCCTTCACTGAATATCCTTATCAAATTATCTGCGATTCTGAGTTTGGTATTCACACCATTCTTCGTTCAGTATGGTGGTATCATGCTTTAAGCGGACAAAAAACGGTCGAAAAAAAGGGAGTCAATTGACTCCCTTTTTTATTGCCCGGAGATTGATTTAAGTTTCTGCGACTTTCGAAATGAAGCAGTGAGCTCAATAATCAGGATTTTGTTCGCCTAAGCTGTTCCATCTCCTTCTGAATCACCATAGGGAAAATTCTTTGAGCTGTATCGAATTACGAGATTAGCAACAGCCAACAGCAGGATTGCACCTGCGACGTATAGTATTTCCAGAGTCGGTTGATGGTGTACTTGTAGATCGCCAATCAACATGCGGGTCAGGGCCGTGATAGCGACATAGATAAGAAATCGGACCGGCATGTGGTTGGTTTTGAAATAAATACCAACCATTGCACCGAGTTCAAGATAGATGAAGAGTAAGAGAATATCCGCTATGGTTGCGTGACCTGTCGCTACCATTTCCATGAAGGCAATCACCGCTGACCATGCGGTTGCCCCGCCAATGGCAAACAATGCAAGATAGTGGAAGCCATCAACCAGTAAGTTGCCAATTACCTCGGAAAATTCTTTTAGCTTCTGATTCAGCTTATCTGCCTGATTCGTCTTACTCATAAATCACTCCATTGAATTCACTATTTAGAATAAATCGTTTAAGCAAGAGTCGCAATCTCTTAGATTTAACTGAAATTGATAGTGAATAAGGTGAAAATTACTGAAAAATACATCATTATCATTCAAGTGCCAGCCACAGCCACATTCAAACAGGAGTAATGTTTCATGCGAAAGATCATGCAATATGTCAGCGCCGCCATCCTGTTGCAGGGACTCATTGGTTCTTGTCTCGCCGAGACAGATGAAAAATCCACACTTATCTCCCTGCAGGAAGCCGTTACTACCACGCAACAGCCTGCCGACTATCGACTGAATTACGGCCCCGGCGTATTTCAATTCGGCGATCTGCGCTTACCGGAAGGTGAAGGCCCGTATCCGCTGGTAGTAATTATCCACGGTGGTTGCTGGACGGCGAAATACGGTCTACACCTGATGGATGCGATGGCTGAGCGCCTCACCAGCCTGGGCTTTGCCACATGGAATCCGGAGTTTCGTCGGATTGGTATGAAAGGTGGCGAATGGTCAGACATTTTTACCGACGTGCTCATGGCCACCCATTACGTTGATAACCTGGCCAGTCGCTTTAATCTGGATAGACAAAATATTACTCTCACCGGCCACTCCTCCGGTGGCCATCTGGTCTTATGGCTCGCCCATCAACAACAATTGATCAATAAACATGAAAAACTGAATATAAAGGCCGTAGTGTCTCTAGCGCCATTGACTGATTTAAGCAAGGTGGCCCAGGACGACTCGCTCCCCTGCCATGATACCGTGGGTGGACTAATGGGTGGTTCACTGGCGGAATTTCCAAAACGTTACCAGCAAGCCTCACCTGTACAAATGGCGGATACCGACTTAAAAATAGTAGTCGTCAATGGTGATCAGGATAGCAAAGGTTTCTACAGACAATTTGTAGATTACAGGCAAAGTATGAAAAAGCGCAGTCGGAAAATCTCGCACCTGGAGGTAGCACCATCGGGCCACTTTGAAATGATCACCCCGGGCACCAATGCCTGGCAAGATTTAGAAAAAGTCTTTCTTAGATTAAAATAATAAAAACTGTGAAAAAACTGATTTTTGTAAAACCAAATTTAGGAGAATAAGTGAGCATTAAAGTAGATATATCAGTCGGTGAACTACTGGATAAGATAACGATTCTTGAAATTAAGGCCGAGAGAATTACCGACCCGGGGAAGTTGAATAACGTCAATAAAGAATTGTCAGTATTAATACAACAGTGGGAAACTTCTGAATATTCTAGTTGTGATTTGACTAGCGAAATCGCTGAACTTAAAAAGATAAATGAGCAACTATGGGAAATTGAGGATGCAATCAGGGACGAAGAAAAAAATAAAACATTCGATGAGCGGTTTATAGATCTCGCTCGTTCGGTATATGTTGTTAATGATAATCGCGCAAAAATGAAACACATTATTAATGAGAAGGCCGGATCTGAGCTGACTGAAGAAAAATCATACAGTGAATATAATTAAAGACTGTTAATGCTTTATCACTAACCATCTTTTTTGAATATACGGACCCTCGCTAATATTTTTATGACGGTTAAACGAATATTATTCATTGGACTTAGTTCTATTGGTGATGTAGTGATGACAACACCAGTATTACAGTCTATGCATAAACTATACCCCGAAGCCTTGTTCGATATAGTTACTGATAAACGTTCAATCGCACTATACGAAAATTATCCTTTTAAAGGTCAGCTCTATGTAAAAGATAAAAAAAAACCACTAAGAGGCGTGCCAGATTTAATGTTTAAACTCTGGAAAAACCGATATGACATCATTGTCGATTTAAGAACCGATGGCCTCGCCTATTTATTGAGAAGTAAAAAAAGATACACAAAATGGTCTGCTAAGAGCTATGGCCCTCATGCAGTGGAAGACTTATTGGGTGTTATTGCCTTATTGCATCAGGAACAGGCTATACCGCATCCGCAAGTTTGGATATCTGACTCTGATCGGGATTACGCAAATAATAAATTATCCGTTTTCGAGGATAAGAACAGTTTATTGGCTTTGTCCGTCGGTGATCCGAATAAACCTTTTAAAACGCTGCCAATAGAAAAATTCATAGATATACTTGTTCGACATAAAGATAATTTTTCCGGATTAATCTTTTTGGGAGGCGATTCTGAAGCTGAAAATACAAAAAAAGTGATTGAGCAGATTAGTACGCCTTATGTCAATGTTGCTGGAAATACTTTATTGGAATCAGCTGCTTTGATAGAAAAATCTTGTCTTTATATCGGCCCTGATTCTGGTTTAGGTCATATTGCCAGTGCAGTAAAAACTCCTACCATTAGTTTTTTTAGTCAAGTAAGTCCGGAGCGCTTTAGTCCCTGGGGTGATTCTGCTGTTTGTATTCGTGGTGAAAATAATGATGCTCGTAATATTCCTGTTGATAAAGTAAGCCAGGCTATCAGGCAGTTGCAGAAAAGTAGCCAGGTGAGTATCGAATCGCGCCTGGATTCCTAATGACTTTATCTTTCGAGTAGCGATTAATGTATTCCCATACTATTTCTTCGATATTAAATCCAGTTTAAAACCATTTCGTAATATACGAATGGTATATTGATCACCACTTTTCAATGTTTGAAGATGATCACTAATAGCTTCCGGTTTTCTCGCATCAACATCAATACCATCAACTGAAAGAATAATATCTCCACCAATAACCAGCGGTCTGTCCAGTACCTTAATAGGTATCGTGCCTTCTTTTAAGCCTGTCAATTGTGCGGGTGAGCCTCGCGCTACTTTTTGCACCAGATATCCGAATTTCTGCGGCACGTTAAATGCCTTCGCCAGATCGCCTGACAGCAGAACTCCTTCCAGACCAGTCCATGCGGTTTTCTGCTTGAACAGAACATCATAAGCAGCATTGGCTGTCACCACAAAACCAACCCCTTCGAATCCACCTGACTTACTCAGAATAGAACTCACGATACCAATCACCTTACCCTGCATATTGAACATCGGCCCGCCGGAATTACCGGTGTTGATGGCGGCGTCAGTCTGGAACAATTCTGTTTTAATATTCGGATTACTTTGCACTCCATCTTTGTGCCGGCTTGATATATAACCGACAGAGAGCGAGTAATCGAGTCCGAAAGGCGCTCCAACAACATAGACTTGTTCACCCACTTTTGTTTTATCGGAGTCAGCCAATTTGGCCGGCTTGACGCCTTTCGGAATGCTATCTACTTTTAGTAAAGCCACATCCTGAACAGGATCTGAGGAAATCACCTTTGCATCCACGCGCACATCTCCTATAAAAGCGACCCGCACCGTGTCAGCGGTATGTACTACATGCGCAGCTGTCATAATATGCCCTTCCTTATCTACCAGCACACCGGAGCCCAGGCTTGGCGAAGAAACCAGAGTACCCACACGTTGTTCATCGATTCGATGCTGAATAGTGTGAATAACAACTACTGAAGACTTTGATTGTTCAAACAGCTCGGCAACAGACTTATCCGCAGCAAGAACTGAGGAGTGATTGAGGACCAGAAATATCGCAATAATTATGGTTTTTTTTATAAGGCTTCCAGAAGACCGAAATAAAATTGACGGTAGAACCAATCTTACAGCTTACGGACTTTCAGAAATAGACTTCAGTGTCGCACTACGCAGTTTTTCCACATAATTCTCTGGAAATTCCCATATAGGACTGCCGTTATTGCTGACCAGTCCACGTTCAGACGGCCTTAAGTCGTACAGGAGTGTCGAAAGAATATCACTACTCACCCAGGGACTTTGACGAAAATACTGATGACCATCACCCAGATCCGTGCCGGGTGCCTGGCTAACATCTATTGGATACAGGTTATCGAAATGAAATAGAAACTCTTTCGCGTCATTTGATAGGGATGCTTCGATTTGCCCTAGTCTCGTACGTGAAAACAACCAGTTTGAATAGCCTAAGGCTTCGTCTTTAGCCGATGCATACAAGGTTAAAGTAGCTGGAACATTCAGCAGCCCTTCGAGGGCATAGCCTGCAAATACGGCTCCATCAAAATCACTGCTAATGAGAATGGTATTCCCGATTTTAAGTTCTGCCTGAATCTCTGATTTAGTTTTACCGGAATGTAGTAAAGCAAGCTGCATCAATGACGTAATGACCAAACGTGTGCCCGCACTGTAGCCGACAATATGAATCCGCTCGGCATTAGTGTCTAAGGCAAGATACTCCAGAAATATTCGAAAATTGCGTGCTGAAGCAATAGCAGTTTCGGTATCAGATACGTATGCCAGACGTTATTGTTTTGACTGTCGTCTTTCATGTCACAGCGCTGGTTTTTCTGGCGAATTTACTGACACGATTTGGTAAAAACTTCGCGGCTTTATCTCAGTGGCTGAGAACGCTGTCTCTGTTTGCCTCTGCCGTGCTTTATATTATCGGCATACACACAATCGAAGCCTGGTCCTGGGCTGGTATTTATATGTACATTGGTGAATTTGAAAGTCTGAGTAAGGCCTTGTATTTTTCCGTCGTGACCACCACCACACTGGGCTACGGAGATATTGTTTTATCCGAACGATGGCAATTGCTGAGTACTTTTGAAGCCATGGGTGGTCTGATTTTGTTTGGCGCCAGTACTGCATTCTTAATCGGCTTAATGCGACACCTTTTTGAAGATTCTTAAGGGCTGAAATAAAAGTCTAATTTGATTCAATAAACGACTTTACACGCAGGGTAATCAAGGACCGATTTTGCCCTGAATCTCTCGCTGCAGACCGGGCTAAAGGATTGCTGACTTTAGTCGATAATGCTATATGCCTAATATCCTGATTGTAGAAGACAGTGCCACAGTCGCGAAGCTTGTCGCCGGTAGCATCGAGCAAAAAATTCCGAATGCTCAGGTGGTTACCGTCAACAGCCTGAGCAAAGCGAGTACCGCAATTGTGAGTAAATCAGACTGGTTGGTCGCCATCGTCGGTCTGCACCTGAAAGATGCACCGAGAGGCGTAATAGTCGATCTTGTGCAATCACATAATGTACCGGTGATCGTGTTGACCGCTGATATGGACGAATCCGTACGAGAGGAGATTCTGAAAAAGAATGTCTTCGATTATGTAATCAAGGGAAATAGAAGTGAGCTGCAGTATGTCGCCAATATGGTCGAGCGTCTGGAAGGTAATTCCCGAACCTCAATATTGGTTGTGGATGATTGCTCGGCACAGCGACTATTCATTTCCAGGCTACTTGAAGTACATCAATATAAGGTACATCACGCAGACAGCGGCGTAGCCGCTTTGTCTATTCTGTCACAGCATCCCGAAATAAGTATGGTTATCACCGATTACGAAATGCCAGAAATGAATGGCGTTGAATTGGTTAGAAAGATTCGCGAGCAATTTCATCGGGATGATATGTCAATAATTGGCATCTCAAGCGGTGGAAATGGCAATCTGTTCGCGAAGCTTCTCAAAGCGGGAGCTAATGACTGCCTTAAAACGCCATTCATAGTCGAAGAGTTCTACTGTCGTCTCTCGCAAAATATCGATATGCGGGAACAGTTGAGTCATATTAAGGAAAGCGCTAAACGCGATTACATGACTCAACTTTATAATCGACGCTACTTGTTTGAGGCGGGCGAAGTGCTTTATAAAAAGGCAAAAGAAAAACAACTTCATTTGTGTGCTGCCATGATCGATATTGATCACTTCAAGTTGTTCAATGATACCTACGGACATGTTGCCGGGGATAAAGCTATCCGTCTGGTTGCTGATGTTATTCAATCCAGTCTTCCCGGTGCCAGTCTGAGTGCACGTTATGGTGGTGAGGAGTTTTGTGTTTTGCTCTTTGACAGCAATGAAGCAGAGTCACTGGCTATTTTCGAAAATCTGCGTCAGGAAATTGAATCACAATCGCAGAAGCTGAAAGACATCGACGTGCCGATAACTATTAGTGTCGGAGTCTCAGAAGTACTCGGTAATTCTCTGGAAGAATTAATTCATAATGCCGATGAACTACTCTACAGCGCCAAAAAAAGTGGCCGTAATCAGGTAACGCTGGCGGCCTGAGTCATTTGAATTTCTCCACTACCTGAGTTTCTCATCAAATACTGAAACTTTTCCGAAATCTGACTACACCAAGCGCTGATTGTCAGATTTAAACCATGGATTATTTAATGATAATTCATGTAAGATTAGGAAAAGTAAGAATAAAAGGATGTGTATGATGACTCTCAGCAGTAGTAAGCCTCACATTTCTCCCACATCAGATTTAGCCCCGAAAGAAGTCAGCAGCAACAATAATGCTTGATACCATTCGTGCCTTTGAAACACCTGAAGGCATAGAATTGCAACTTCATGTAGCGGGGCCCGTTAGTCGGGCTGCTGCATGGCTTGTCGATAGCTTGATTCGTGCCTGCATCTACATAGCTTTTACAATTATATTCTCTCTCTTAGGTAAAATGGGCTGGGGTATCATCCTGCTCGTTTATTTCATTGTAGAATGGTTCTACCCTGTTTTATTTGAAGTCCTCAAAGGCACGACGCCGGGGAAAAAACTGTTTAATCTTTGGGTCTGTCATGACAATGGCACGCCGATTGGTTGGCAAGCCTCTATGGTACGAAACCTATTGCGTGTTGCCGATTTTCTTCCTTTTCTTTACGTGCTTGGTCTCATCAGCATGCTGATTAATCGGGATTTTAAGCGCCTTGGCGATATCGCCGCAGGAACTTTGGTCGTTTATCGGGATGAAGGGGAGCGGAACTATAATCTTCCTGAACAAAAGCCTCTCCCTTCGCCACAGGCACTGAGATTAGTTGAACAAAGAGCCATACTGGAATTTGCGGAAAGAGGTGAAAAACTATCCTACGAAAGGCGTATCGAACTTTCAGACATACTGGAAGAATTAACAACACATAAAGGTGATAAAGGACAGGAACATTTGTTACGTTATGCCAGTTGGATACAGCGCGGTGGAGAGCAAGCATGAAACAATATGCTTTCGAACAACAAAATGCGGCGCTTTGGTCCAGGTATGAAACACTGACAAAAGATCTTAATAGTAATAAATCATCGTTAAACGCTCTGCAACGCTATGAACTGCCCGCGCTATATCGTCGCATATGTCAGCATTACGCTATAGCACAACAACGTCATTATAGTCTGCACTTGATCAACCAATTACATCAACAGGTTCTTGCAGGACATCAACTACTTTATGAACACAAAGTATCCTGGCTATGGCGTATGTTGAGTTTTATCTGGGTTGGTTTTCCTAACCAGATCCGGCGTCATTGGAAAGTATTCTGGTTAGCGACACTCCTGTTTTATCTTCCTGCTTTTGCATTTGGTATTGCCTGCTATTTTGATAGCGAAATGATTTATCAAATCATGCCTGACCATAGCGTTGCCGATATGGAATATATGTATGACCCGGGTAATGATAATGTTGGTAGAAAAGCTGAGCGCCAGGCAGATACCGACATCATGATGTTTGGCTATTATATTTTCAATAATATCTCCATCGGTTTTCGTGCCTATGCCCTGGGAATTTTACTTGGAATTGGAACCATCTTTAATATGATATACAACGGCCTGTTCGTGGGCGGCGTTGCCGGACATTTATCACAGTTGGGTTTTACACAAACATTCTGGCCTTTCGTCTCTGGTCATAGCGCGTTTGAATTAACCGCGATATGCATCTGTGGTGCTGCAGGTCTTTGTTTAGCCAGGGCGATTGTTGCACCTGGCCGTCGTCGTCGTATAGATGCTCTTCGAATTGCAGGTATAGATAGCATACAGATGGTCATTGGCGCTGCATTGATGCTGGTTATCGCAGCATTTATAGAAGCCTTCTGGTCATCAAGCAATCTCTTACCCATTCCCGTTAAATATACTGTCGGCGCATTTTTCTGGCTAATAGTTCTTTTATATCTATGGCGTGCAGGTCGTAATCTGGAAGACGGAGCAAGTGATGGAGATTGAAAGCATCACAACCGCACTTCGACCGCGCAATAACTGGGAAACCATCGATCTGGGTTTTAATATGGCTCAACAATGGTTTCTACCATTGATACTACTTTGGCTTGCTGCGGCGCTACCGGCATTTTTGTTTCTTTACCTGGCTCCGTTTATTGATGTTATCTGGATGGGAATCATTATCTGGTGGTTAAAACCCCTGTTCGAACAAGTACAGCTATATTATGTCAGCAGGGCCCTGTTTGGTGAGTTTCCGTCCTTGCGGCAGGTATTAAAGCAATATTGGTCTATCAGTAAAACACAAATCATACCATTACTAACCTGGCGTCGATTATCATTCTCCCGAAACTTTAACAATCCGGTTGCGATGCTGGAAGGATTGAGCGGTAAAGAACGTATCAAACGACTCAACCTACTACATTTAACTCAACGTAACGCCAGCCAATGGTTGCATATATTTTGTTACACATTTGAAACAACCCTGTGGTTTGGCTTTTGCGTTTTATTGCTAAGTTTGATCCCGGAAAACAGTAACTGGCTTGACTTTGATAGTCTTACCTCTTATCAGGATAGCTATGCCGGGGTAATCGGTTGTCTACTGTATTTAATTGCCATGGCGATTATGGCGCCGTTTTATATTTGTGCAGGTTTTGCATTATATCTTACTCGCCGTACGGAACTGGAAGGCTGGGATATCGAACTGAATTTTAGACGTATAGCAGGCCGCTTAAGAAAGTTACGTGCTCCGCTAATCATCTGTCTATCCTGGATTGGTTTAACTTTATCGACAGTACTAACTCCTGTACCTGCGTATGCACTGGGGCAAGTTGAGTCAAAAGAAATGATTGCAGAAGTACTAAGCCAGGAACAGTTCGGAAAAGTAGAAACCGTAAAACGCTGGGTCCTTGTTGACGATAAAACTGAGAATAAGAACCTTGATTTTGATCTTTCCTGGTTAATTTCGGCTTTAAAAGGACTGGTGAAATGGTTTGGAGAAACATTACCCGAAATAGCGGGCTTATTTAAGTTTTTGCTCTGGACAATCGCTATTATTTTGATTTTATATTTAGTTTCGCGGTTTACCAGCTGGCTTGACTGGCTTGGTTTACCCCAAATCAAATCAGGGAAAAAGTATGTGCCACCTTCTCGACTTTTTGGTATGGAAATCAACTCAGAAAGCCTGCCTGAAGATATTGTTGGCTCAGTTCGGAACTTAATACTCACGAATCAATTTCGGGAAGCACTCAGTCTCCTGTATCGCGCCAGTTTGATTCAATTAATTTACTTACATCAACTGGAAATTACGGAGTCAACCACAGAAAGTGAATGCAAAAGAATGGTCAGCTTATTACGACCTGAAGATGAGGCTAAATATTTTTCTTCCCTGACTCAAACATGGCTATTTTTAGCCTATGCCCATGAATCTCCACAAAAAAGCCATTTAATTTTACTATGCGATACCTGGCCACAGTACTATGGAAAAGAACATGGAACGAAATAGTCAGAAACGCATAGTCAATATAATTATGGCCGGGGTGGTCTTGCTAATATTGGCCTTATCTGTTGTCTGGTTTTTACACAGCTTTCAACTCGAAGAAAAGGAAATCCGTGGTCAGGTATCGAAAGAAGCCAAACGTAATCCATTTCTGGCAGCAGAATTATTTTTACGTAAAGCAGGCGTAAATGTAGAAAGTGTTAGCGGCCGAACACGTTTACATGAACTGCCTCCCACTGAAGATACATTATTCGTCAATAATTTTGGCCCCAATCTGAGTTCGGAACGTTATCAGTCATTACTCGACTGGATTAAAGCAGGAGGCCACCTGGTTACGACCGCGCATAAAGCCTGGGATGAAAAGAAAGGAAAAAGCGGAGACCAGTTACTGGACGACTTGGGTATACATTTAGTTGATTACTACTATGACTCCGAAGATGATAATGAACCGAGTGGAGATGAAGATGATTCCGAAATGGATACCTACAGTTTCATTGACACCAATTTTGTAGAAGTACCTTTCGAGTCAGGTGAAACGGTTAAAGTAAACTTCGATCCGTATTATGCCTTGATTGATAGCCGGGAAATAGCTACTGCCCGAGTTGCAGGAGAATATGGTATTCATCTTGTTCAGGTTCCTCTGGGAGAGGGAATTGTCACCATCATGAGTGACAATCAATTTTTAACCAACCCGGATAATTCAGACTTCTTTGACGATGATAGTAAGCCAGCCTATTTTTCGACTTCCATTGCTGTCGGGGACCATGCGTACTACTTATGGTTATTACTCGAAGACAATACCAAGGTCTGGCTTTTATATAGTTTGCAAACCAGTGGCCTGTGGGTTTTGCTCTGGCAAAAAGCTCAGTTAGTCTGTATCAGTGTGCTCGCATTACTGGTGATTTGGCTTTGGTGGCAACGAAATCGATTTGGTCCTTATCGTGCAAATATAAACCCTGCAAGGCGTAACTACATCGAACACATACAGATGGCCGGAAACTACTTATGGCGACAGGACAAAGGACAACAATTGTTCACTACTAATAGGGACCAATTTCTCCATTGGTTGTCGCTTAAGCATCCTCAACTCTCATCCCTGTCGGAAACAGAGCAATGTCAGAAGATTGCCGACTTATGCAATTTACCTTCAAATACTATTCATCAAACATTATTCGGCCACTGGAAAACAGAGCGTGAATTTATCCAGCTTACTTCTATTTTACAAACTATGCGGAAAAAACTATGACCATGGAAAAAGAGCTAGTTCAACAAGCCCACAAAGATATTAACCTCCTCAAAGAGCAGATTGGTCAAGCCATCATTGGCCAGGAGCACGTCATCGATCAGACGATTATCTGCCTCATTGCTGCCGGGCATGCTTTGGTAGAAGGTGTTCCCGGGCTTGGAAAAACGCTTTTAGTAAAAGCCATCGCACAATCTATAGAAGGTCAGTTCAGCAGAGTCCAGTTCACGCCTGATCTGATGCCAACGGATGTGACCGGTCATACTATGTATGATATTCAATCTCAAAAATGGCATGTTCGTCGTGGGCCGGTGTTTTGTAACTTTCTGCTTGCAGACGAAATCAATCGTGCACCGGCAAAAACACAATCGGCTTTACTTGAGGTGATGCAGGAGCAACAGGTTACCATCGAAGGGAAAAGCTTTGTTTTAGAGCAACCTTTTCTGGTGCTGGCAACACAAAATCCAATTGAACAGGAAGGGACATACCCTTTGCCTGAAGCGCAATTAGATCGATTCTTGCTCAATATTAAAATTGACTACCCTGACGAACAAGAAGAACAACAAATGGTCAAGCGCGTAACAAGCGGTAAGATCGGGGATAAACTGGATATTTCACAAGTACAGAAGATCCTGTCTCCTGAGCGTATCCTTGAGTTACAACAAATTGCGGCCACTTTGGAAATGGACGAACAGATAATAGATTACGCTGTGCGTATCGTCCGTGCAACGCGTGATTGGAATGGCATCTCTATAGGTGCCGGACCCAGAGGTTCAATCGCATTGTTGCGTGCAGCCAGAAGTCAGGCTTTACTATCCGGCAACCATTTTGTCACGCCAGATGATATTAAAACTGTTGCCCCTGCTGTCCTTCGTCATCGACTTGTTCTTACGGCAGATTATGAAATTGAAGGGTACACAACAGATCGTGTCCTAAGTGACATCCTGCAAAACTGTGAGGCACCCCGGGTTTAAATAAATGCGAACTTCTGCTTACAGTGTCTTGTCCGCCATAGTGATCACGCTGTTTGCGATTGCAACGGTATTTTTACCGGAACTGGTGAAAACATTTCAAATCACTGTATGTCTTTTTATCGCGATATGCTTATTTGACTTTATTGGACTAAGGCAACTGGTTGATATCAAGGTTACCAGGCAAGTTAACAAGAACATACCTATCTACTCCTGGACTGAAGTTACCCTTCGTATACAGCATAACTATAACAGTACATTGCAGCTAGCTGTACATGATTACCACCCATCTCATTTCCTCGTACAGGGTCAACCGCATACATTCTCGCTGCCACCAAAACTAGTTTCTGAGATTCGCTATAGAGTAAAACCCCTGCAAAGAGGCGATGCTCAATTTTCAGGGATAGATTTGTTAATTACATCACCATTTAGACTATGGAAAAAACGTCTACACCTGCAACTGGATGATCAGGTTCATGTCTATCCTAATTTCTCCGAGATTGTTCATTTTGCTTTATTGGCAATCGACAATCATTTAAGTCAAATGGGTGTACGTCGTCGTCAGAGAAGAGGAGAAGGTCAGGACTTTCTGCAACTGAGGGAATACCGTTTTGGTGACTCCATTAAACAAATTGACTGGAAAGCCACTTCACGCTACCAAAAGCTTATCTCCCGGGAGTATCAGGATGAGAGAGATCAGCAAATCATATTTTTAATAGACTGTGGTCGACGCATGCGCCATGTAGAAAACGGCCAGGCGCATTTAGACCAGGCCCTCAATGCAATGTTGCTATTAAGTTATGTCGCTATTCGTCAGGGGGACGCTGCCGGCTTTTTGTCTTTTGCTGGAACTGAGCGCTGGGTGCCACCACGCAAAGGTGCTCATGTTGTTAACAGCTTGCTAAATCAGGCTTATGATTTACCTTCTACCACTGAGACTGCTGATTATATTGGAGTGGCTAACAAACTCGTTGGCTTACAACGTAAACGTGCCATGGTAGTTATACTTACTAATACCAGAGACGAAGATCAGACTGATCTGAAAAAGGCAGCAAAACTATTGTCCCGTCGTCATTTAGTTGTGCTTGCAGATTTGCGTGAGCCTGAATTAAACGAAGCCAGCGAGAACCCGGTGACTGATCTCGATAGTGCCTTATTATTTCATGGCGTAATGGATTACCTGCATCGTCGCAAACAGGAGCACGAAATATTGCAACATGCCGGTGCTATCTGTATTGATACGACAGCTGAAGAGTTACCCGTTCGGTTAATTAATCAATACTTAGCCATAAAACGATCAGGGAAATTATAACTATTCGTTTTCGTCTATCGCGACATTAATTTTATATTGCAAATAAATAGCTGAGGCAAAAAAAGTAAATACAGGGTTTACTGATTTGCCGATGATATCTCTGATTCTATTACGCAAGGAAAAAAGCAGGATCAAATAGAACACCAGGTACACGAGATTAATAAGGGCCGAAGACGACACAATGGCCATATTCTCTTCATATACCCCGGCAAGAACCTGAAAAACAATGTTGATAATAAAGATAATTCCGGTCGCCATAATCATTTTCGGTGAGATTAGATTGGAATGAAATGTGTTAACTGTTTTAGCTCTGGTAAATAACCAGTAAAGCGGGTAGATACCAAATGTGATAATAGATAATCCAAATACAGCCCATGCAGAAAATCGTTCGAAGTTGTTTACGTCGTCAGCGTTTTGTGTCGTGCTGAGATCCGATTCAGGTGCTTTATAAATATTACTTGATTCATCTTCCATATTAATCCCCTTTATATTTAATAGACGCTCTGGCAAATATCCATTCCCCTGCTGCCACTTTACCCTGAACGTTCAAGGAGCGCCAAGTGTGCGGCAAGCGCCTGAGTGTCAGTTGTGCACAGCCATGAGTCTCGCTTGATTATGCTCGTTATGCGTGTTGATTGACACCGGCTGGAGTCAGGCAAATACGTGTGTATGTTGGGTATATATCGCTGACGACATACATTGATTCATTCACATAAAATAAGCTAATTGTCGACAATAATCATTGATATTGCTAGAATTCGCAAAAATACAGTCAAATTATTCAATAAATGTCGACAATATAAGAATTTTCCTTAATGAATAGCCAATACCGTAAGCCTCTGCCTGATTCCAGCCTGGATTATTTTGACGCTCGCGCCGCAATCGAAGCGATCCAGCCTGGTGCCTATGCCGGCCTGCCCTACACCTCCCGTATATTGATCGAACAACTTCTCCGTCGCTGCGATCCTGCAGTACTCGACGCTTCTTTGAAGCAGATCGTTCAGCGTAAACGTGAGCTCGATTTTCCCTGGTACCCGGCGCGAGTGGTCTGTCACGATATTCTTGGTCAGACTGCGCTGGTTGACCTGGCTGGTCTGCGTGATGCCATTGCCGAAAAAGGCGGAGATCCTGCTCAGGTAAATCCAGTCGTTCCGACCCAGTTAATCGTGGATCACTCACTGGCTGTCGAGCATGGCGGTTTTGACCCGGCTGCCTTCGAAAAAAATCGTGCCATAGAAGACCGGCGCAATGAAGATCGCTTTCATTTTATCGACTGGACTAAAACCGCCTTTGAAAACATTGATGTGATTCCGGCTGGCAACGGCATCATGCATCAGATCAATCTGGAAAAAATGTCTCCTGTTATACAGGCGCGTGATGGCGTCGCCTTTCCTGATACCTGTGTTGGCACCGATAGTCACACACCTCATATTGATGCCCTTGGTGTTATCGCCATCGGTGTGGGTGGTCTTGAAGCAGAGACTGTCATGCTGGGCCGCCCGTCTATGATGCGTCTACCCGATATTATTGGTGTTGAGTTACGTGGCAAGCGCCAAGCCGGTATAACCGCCACTGACATCGTGCTTGCCATCACTGAGTTTTTGCGCAAGGAAAAAGTTGTATCCGCTTATCTCGAATTTTTTGGCGATGGTGCAGCAACATTGTCTATAGGTGATCGCGCCACTATCTCCAACATGACACCGGAGTTCGGTGCTTCCGCCGGACTCTTCTATATAGATGAACAAACTATTAAGTATCTCAAACTCACCGGGCGTGAACCTGAGCAAGTGGCACTGGTAGAAAACTACGCCAAAGTAGCCGGTCTGTGGGCGGATGATTTGAAACAGGCCGAGTATGAACGCGTGCTGACATTCGATCTCTCCTCAGTTTGTCGCAACATGGCCGGACCATCCAACCCGCATCGTCGGCTGCCAACCAGCGAACTCGCGTCCAGTGGTATTGCGCAGGGTCTGGAGAATACAAAGGCGGAAGAAGCCGAAGGAAAATTACCCGATGGTGCAGTGATCATTGCCGCCATCACCTCCTGTACCAACACCAGTAATCCCCGTAATGTAGTCGCCGCCGGTCTGATAGCGCGCAAGGCCAACGAACTGGGATTGACACGCAAACCCTGGGTTAAATCATCCTTTGCTCCGGGCTCAAAAGTTGCAAAACTTTATCTGGAAGACGCAGGTCTTCTAAGTGAAATGGAAAAGCTGGGCTTTGGCATCGTTGCCTACGCCTGTACTACCTGCAATGGCATGAGTGGTGCACTTGATCCCGACATTCAAGAAGAAGTTCTCGAGCGTGATCTTTATACAACCGCTGTACTATCCGGTAACCGCAATTTTGATGGTCGTATTCACCCTCATGCAAAACAGGCTTTTCTTGCCTCTCCACCACTGGTGGTTGCCTATGCCATTGCCGGTACCATACGCTTTGATATCGAAAATGATGTGCTTGGCAGCGACAATGCCGGCAAGCCGGTCAAGCTGAAGGACATCTGGCCCGCTGACGAAGAAATTGATGCCATTGTTGAGCAATGTGTTAAGCCAGAGCAGTTCAACAAAATTTACATTCCTATGTTTGATCTGGGTACAGCCAGTAAATCGGAAAGCCCACTATACGACTGGCGTCCGCAAAGTACCTACATTCGTCGCCCGCCTTACTGGGAAGGCGCTCTCGCCGGTGAGCGCTCTATGAAAAGTATGCGTCCGCTGGCAGTTCTGGGGGACAACATTACTACCGATCATCTTTCGCCATCCAATGCGATCATGCTCAATAGCGCAGCCGGTGCTTATCTGCACAAGATGGGTTTACCGGAAGAAGACTTTAATTCCTACGCGACCCACCGTGGTGATCACCTGACAGCGCAACGTGCGACCTTTGCCAATCCAAAACTGTTGAACGAAATGTGCCGTGATGAAAACGGCGAAGTGAAGCAGGGTTCTCTGGCACGAATCGAACCTGAAGGCAAAGAGAGCCGAATGTGGGAAGCCATAGAGACTTATATGGATAGAAAACAGGCTTTGATCATTATTGCCGGTGCAGATTACGGTCAGGGTTCGTCCCGCGATTGGGCTGCAAAGGGTGTCCGACTGGCGGGAGTCGAAGCCATCATCGCAGAAGGCTTTGAACGTATCCATCGTACCAATCTGGTCGGCATGGGTGTACTACCGCTGCAATTCAAATCCGGCGAAAGCCGTCATACCTATAACATCGACGGTTCCGAGACTTTTGATGTAGCTGGTCAACTATCTCCGGGTGCGAATCTACTGGTCCTGATGACCCGCCGTAATGGCGAGACTGTCGAAATCCCGGTGAGCTGTCGTCTCGATACTGCCGAGGAAGTACACGTCCATGCTGCCGGTGGTGTGTTACAACGCTTTGCAGAAGATTTTCTGCAAGAGGCACAATAATCTATGTCTCATCCTTCTCAGTTAAAAATTCCAGCTACCTATATGCGTGGCGGCACCAGCAAAGGTGTGTTTTTCAGTCTGAATGACTTACCCGAAACGGCACAAACAGCGGGCGCTGAGCGCGATGCCCTGCTCTTGCGTGTTATCGGTAGTCCCGATCCTTATGCTAAGCACACCGACGGTATGGGCGGCGCCACTTCAAGTACCAGTAAGTGTGTGATCCTGTCGAAAAGCAAGCGGACTGATCATGATGTCGATTATCTTTTCGGGCAAATATCCATCGACAAACCTTTTGTCGACTGGAGTGGCAATTGTGGCAATCTTAGTGCGGCGGTTGGCGGCTTCGCTATAAGTAAAGGTTTGGTAGATAAGAACAATATTCCGCGGGACGGTATAGCCGAGATACGAATCTGGCAGGCGAACATCAGTAAAACCATTGTCGCGCATATCCCCATGAGTAATGGCGAAGTGCAGGAAAGCGGTGATTTTGAACTGGACGGAGTGACCTTCCCGGCAGCAGAGATTCAGATTGAGTTTCTTGATCCGGCCGATGGCGATGGTGCTCTGTTTCCTACTGGAAAACTGATCGATGATCTTCAGGTACCCGGATTAGGCACGCTTAAAGCGACAATGATCAACGCCGGTATTCCAACTATTTTTGTTAACGCAGACAGCATTGGCTATAGCGGTATGGAATTGCAGGACGATATCAATAATGACGAAAAAGCGCTCGCCATGTTTGAAACAATACGTGCTCATGGCGCTTTGAAAATGGGTCTGATACATGATCTCGGTGAAGCCTCGCAACGCCAGCACACACCCAAGGTTGCTTTCGTAGCCACACCGGCTAGTTATACGGCATCAAGTGGAAAAACGATCCGCGAAAGTGACGTAGACCTTCTCGTGCGAGCTATGTCGATGGGAAAATTACACCATGCCATGATGGGTACCGCGGCAGTTGCCATTGGCACCGCAGCCGCGATTCCCGGTACGGTGGTGAATCAGGCGGCAGGTGGTGATGAACGTGACAGCGTTCGCTTCGGTCACCCTTCAGGTACCCTGAAAGTTGGCGCTGAAGCAAAACTGATTGATAATCAATGGACCGCCAGCAAAGTGATCATGAGCCGCAGTGCACGGATTTTGATGGAAGGTCGTATTTATGTTCCAGCCGATGTTATCCAGAACCCAGAGTACAATTAGTATGTCGGAATAATTTACATTTTGAAACATTACCCTATCTCACATTTCGTATCTTTTTGAAAATATGTAGGAAATTAAAGTGGTGCGAAATTTGCTTTCTAATATAGCCAAAAGCTAATTGACCACTTGAATCGGAGATAGCTATGAGACTCGCCATGCGTACTGTTGTTCTATTCGTTTCACTTTTTACTCTTACTACGGCCTACGCGGTGCCAATCACCATCGTCAGTCAGCAGGATGTATGGAGTTACAATCAGGCTACTGGTCTGGGCAGTGGTTTGATTGGTGGTGGATTCGCTACTTTCACAAGCGGATACACGGGCACTAGCACGGGAAATGCGGCTTTTGGTAATTCAGGTCTCGGTGGTGCGCCCTTGTATACGACCCTGTGGGATGCAAACACTGCGCTCTATTTACAAAAAACTGTAAATCTAGACGGTATTATCACTGGAAATGCGACTTTAAATGTTGCAGTCGATAATGGCGCAGCCATTTTTATTAATGGTACTCAAGTGTTTAATGCAGATGCTGGGGGGTTCACCTCTATCTGGGAATACACAGCGAGCGTATCCGATTCATTGTTTATAAACGGTTTGAATACAATCTCGGTTATTGCCAACGATTATGGTGGAGCGACCTATTTTGATATGCAGTTGCTGGCAAATATTGAAGCTGCTACAGCCAATGTACCGGCACCGGCTACGTTTATGCTGATGCTGAGCGGGACAATTGCCCTGCTCTCATTTCGTCGACAAGGTAGCTAGATATCGTCCATCTCTGAAAATTGTCGAAATTCCGGCTGCGTGAATAAATGCTTCAGTAGCCGGGCAGGGTTTTTTATTTTGATATTATATTTAGCCATTTTTAATGCTTAATCGAAAACCGTATATGGAAAAGCCATGTAATTCAAAATCCAGATCCGGAGAGCGTTGAAATCCCATAGCTTCATACATAGCCCAGGCAACTTGCATGACTTTAGTGCTATGTAACACGACCTGTGAATGTCCGTTTTCTTGCGCTTCTTGAATACAATAATTCGTCAGGCTTTTGCCAACACCCTTGCCACGGGCTTTGTCACTGACGGCCAGTAAGCGAATACCGGAAGCCATTTCTATATCAATATCATCGCCACCGGAGGCGTAGTCTTTCATATTCGCAAAATAGACAACGGCGCCCAGCAAAACATCTTCGGACGACAGAGCAACGAATATTTTTGTGCCTGACTTTTCGGTGAGTGCACCGACATTGCTCAGCATTTCGTAATATTCGGGCATATCCTGCCTATCGGGAAAGCCTTCGAGTTGCGAATAGACTTCTACCATCAATTGGCCGATTGCCGGAAACTCTGCGCTTGTTGATTCTCTAATCATGATATTGATCTTGATGTATATCTCATTCCCTCAGTATCCGTTAAACTGATCAATAATTAAACGTCTTATCTTTATATGCCTTACCCTGCCCACAACGCAATCCCCGAGAAGGTCGACGTCCTCGTAATCGGTGCAGGTGCGGCCGGACTGATGTGTGCAATCACTGCCGGTCAACGTGGGCGTTCTGTTTTGCTGATTGAGCACGCCAACAAAGTCGGTAAGAAAATATTAATGTCGGGTGGTGGGCGTTGTAATTTCATCAATATCTATGCAGAGGCGGGAAATTATCTCTCACAAAATCCGCATTTCTGTAAATCGGCACTTTCCCGTTATACATCGCAAGACTTTATAAACCTTGTAGAAAAACATCACATTGCCTTTCACGAGAAAAAATCGGGTCAGCTATTTTGCGATAATAAGGCAAAAGATATTCTCGATATGTTGTTGAATGAATGTAAACAGTCTTCAGTGTCCTTAAGAACACATTGTTCAATAGAAAATATTGAAGCTCTTGAAAGTGGCTTCAAAATCCTAAGTAATCTTGGAGAATTGCAATGCCAATCTCTGGTAATTGCCACGGGGGGCTTATCTATTCCAAAAATGGGTGCAAGTGCTTTCGGCTACGAGGTGGCGAAACAATTTGGCCTGAATCTGGTGCCGATGCAGGCTGCTCTGGTACCTTTTACGCTAGGTGAGATTTTACGAGAGCAATTATCTTCACTTAGTGGCAGTTCTTTACCCGTATCAGTGAGCTGCAACGGAGCAAGTTTTAATGAAGACATGTTGTTTACACATCGGGGGCTGAGTGGCCCGGAAATACTACAGATATCTTCCTATTGGAACCCCGGAAGTGAAGTACATATTAATTTACTGCCGCAGATAGATTTATTCAAAGAGCTGAAAGTAAAACAGAATAAACGCCCGAAAGCTGTATTGAAAACTGTTCTGACCGAGTATATGAGTAAGAACACGACGCAGGTTTTTCTTGATTTATGGTTCAGTGAATCAGGCTATCCAAATCAAAGCTTGAATCAATTTACTCATCAACAGTTTCAGGAAGTTGCCGATCACTTCCACCACTGGGTCTTTAAACCTTCTGGTACCAAGGGTTATCGTACAGCCGAAGTTACCCTGGGAGGGGTCAGCACTGACGAAATTTCTTCAAAAACCATGCAGGCAAAAAAACAGCCCGGCTTATACTTTATCGGCGAAGTGCTGGATGTCACCGGGCAACTGGGTGGATTCAATTTCCAATGGGCCTGGGCCTCCGCGGTAGCCGCAGGTAATTACATCTAGAACCCGTGTAAATAGAAACCACCCTCTATGCCTATTCGTGCGCGTTTCGGCAAAACCAGTAATCCAGACTAAAATACCGCCCGGCCCCGGTGAAAAATAATGAGAAAAGCATAATAAAATACGTGATAGCGAATTCGACTCCATTATTGAGAATCGTCACTGGCCCCGAACTGGTTAACCATTTGTAGTTCCCGTATTCTCGAAGAATCTCATGAACGCGTTGCTTCTTCTCGACCGCTTCCATAACCCGATCATTGGCAAGCCAGCTTGATGCATCTGATAATACCAGCCAGCCGTTTTCCCAATGTACCGTATAGGCGGCAACAAACATCACAATCATTAAAAGTGGGGCGATTATACGAATACCTAACCCGAGAATAAGTAATATGCCACCAACAAATTCAGTACCAGCTGCGAGCACGACCATAACTTCTGGAAAAGGCAGGCCGAGACTGTGTTCAAACCAGCTTACAGTATTTTCAAACCCTGCTAATTTGGTCCAGCCTGACTGAAGCATGATTGGCGCCAGAAAAACGCGAAATGCGAGTGGTGCAAAGCCATCCAGATAGCGTACTGGTGTTGTGCCAAGGTAAAAGTTTCTTATAAAGTCTCTCATGTCTTTCGTTGCTCAATTAAATTCCGGTTCGCGATTAAGAGTGAATAAAAACGTGGCGACTACGAAGCTATTTTTAAAAAACGGGGGGATATAGCGACGTAGGCACCACGATTCTCTTATTTACAAGGATGCAGGGTCCTTACTTGCGATCTTTTTCCATTTATCATCAGCGCTAGCTATACGTCCAGGTACATCCTTAAGCCACATGTCCTGTATTCCAGCATCAAGATTCAGATAAAGTTTTCCATCGATGACACGCCATACTTCAGGATCACCAACGAATTTCTCTCCAACAGATACACCAAAAGCACAATAGCCATTGTAGGCCGGTGCATACTTTGCCGGATTTGCTTCAAATTTTTCCTGATTTGCTTTACTGGAAAACAGATAGGTCGCGCCTTCATGAACGGCAAGATAGTGACCATTGCCGCGAACCGGTCGTTTGCCAGTCTGATAGGAAACCACATCATAGCCTTGTACCGCTGGTGCGCTATGAGTGTGATCGCCTGCCATTGCTGAAGTACTCAGGCCAATTAGGACGACAAATGCCAGTAGGGTTGATTTAAACGTCATTACAGTTACTCCTTCTAGTTATTAAGCGTTTTCGCTTGGGTTACAGTTCTGTTTACTTCTGGAAACGTAATGTAAACAGATCTGTTACCTTTGTCAAACATATTTTCTAAATATCGGCTATTCATGCTAATATTCAACTTCTTTCAGTGAATTTTTGTTCAATATCAAGTAAACAGAAAGGTTTAGTAAATGTCGAAAAAACGTCAGGAACTCATAGATACAGCCATACGGCTGTTTGGCCAGCATGGTTTCCATGCGACCGGCATAGACTGGATAGCGGAGGAAGCCAATGTCTCGAAAAAGACGATGTATCAGCACTTTCGTTCCAAAGACGAACTGATAGTGGCAGCTCTGAAGCATCATGATGGTCTGTTTCGTAACTTCTTCATGAGAGCCGTGGAGGACTCAGCTGAGACACCTTATGAACGCCTGATTGCTATTTTTGATGTTGCTCATGCCTGGTTCTCACAGCACGATTTTTATGGCTGCATGTTTATCAATGCAATTGGTGAATACTCAAACAAGAACACAGCAATCCAGCAAACCTGTATTGAGTTTAAACGACTGATGAGCAGTTACATTGAAGAGCTTGCCAATTTGCTTGCTGTTGAGAACCCCGTCGAGCTCGCATCTGAACTGGCAATATTGCTCGAAGGTTCAATTGTCACGGCCCAGGTTTCCCGTAATCCGAATGCGGCAAGTACGGCAAAGAAAGCGGCGAAAATACTAATTGATAATGAAATGAAGTAGTAAAAACTATTTCAGGTGCAACGCTAGAGATTCAAGCTCCTCAATTCCTTCCTTAAGGTAGTTTTTCATTTGTAGCCAGATATCCTCATGACTCGTTACCACGCTGTACCTTTCAAAAGGATCATTGAGCATATTGAATAGCAGGCGAACATCATGTTTCGGTAACCAGCGATTAATCCCCCTGTACCTCGCCAGAAAAACTGCCTTCCAATTTTGAGTTCTGACTCCGGCAATTTTTTCATCGGCAAAGATATACAGTTTTTCATGAGGTGATTGCTGACTGCCTTTCAACACCGGCATGATATTCTTTCCATCCAGTTCAACAGACTCTGATAGTACAGCACCGCTGATTTTCTGAATAGTCGGCAGCAAATCAATATTCATTGAAATTGCATCAGAGACGGAACCAGCAGGTATCTTCCCCGGCCAGCGGGCCAGAAAAGGTACTCTGTAACCACCTTCCCATGGCGTACCCTTGGTCCCGCGTAGTCCTCCGCTTACCCCGCCCTGATAAGGTCCGTTATCACTGGTGAAGATCACCAGTGTATTTTTATCCAGACCCAGACGTTGCAGAGCCGACAGTATTTCACCTGTGCTCCAATCGAGTTCCTCAACCACATCGCCATAAAGTGATGCTTTTGACTTGCCTTTAAATTCATCCGAAACATGCAGTGGTACATGAGGGGAAGTATGCGCCAGATAGATAAAAAAGGGCTTGTCCCGATTCTTCTCGATAAATTGAATAGTTTCTCTGGTGTAGTTTCCGGTGAGTCTGGTTTGATCAACCGGCTCTTCAATTTTATCTTCGTTTCGATACAGGGCTAAAGGTGACTGGTTATTGCTGTATGGCAATCCGTAATAGTAATCAAAGCCATGCTTTGTTGGCCAGAACTCCGGGGTATGACCAAGATGCCATTTGCCAATAATGGCTGTACTGTAATCCGATTCTTTTAACATCTCAGCGATGGTCCATTCCGACTGTGGCAAGCCATGTGTGTCTGAGACAAATATCACCTGATGGGCCATCCCGGATCGAAGTGGGTAGCGGCCTGTAAGCAAACCGGCACGACTTGGCGTGCAGTTTGACGAACTTGAATAGGCGTTGGTCAATCGAATCCCTTCATTCGCCATTCGATCCAGATTCGGTGTCTTTATTATGCTGCCACCGTAAGAACCCAAATCACCGTATCCCAGATCATCCGTGAGGATAATAATCACATTGGGTAAATTTTCTTTTGTCGCGCTCAGTGACACTTGTGTATAAAAGCACGATAGAAGCACGGTGCTCATACACATTATGAATTTTATACTCACCTTATGCATTCTTAGTCAGAGACTTTGTCCTTTACGTTTACGTATTGTGTGCTGTTTGGTTGCGTCGACAGAGACTCCAGAATCTCCCTGCCTTTGCTCAGATATTTTTCCAGTTTGCGTTTTTCAAGCGGGTGGTCACGGGATAAATCGTATTGTTGATCCGGCGCGAGTTCCATATCGTACATCTGATTGAACAAGTGCTTGTCTGCAGCAAAAAGGACCGGCTCCGCATCGCGCCATGGCGGATAATCGCTCAATGTTAAGCGCCATTTTTCTGTTCGAAGCGCGGCGATCCTTTCATTGTTAAAAAAATACAATACCTCGTGCGGCGACTGTTGAGAGCCTGTTAAAACAGAATAAATATCTTTACCGTCGAGAACGGGCTGCGAATCGGTTTTGCCTCCGGCAATCTTGATAAGAGTCGGAGTGATATCAATATTCATCGACATGGCGGATGACTCTGTATTTTCTTTTATCTGTCCCGGCCAGCTTGCGATGAAAGGAACCCGATAGCCGCCCTCCCAGGCAGTACCCTTACCACCACGTAAACCACCGGGGCTTCCCTCTGGAAACGGCCCGTTATCGCTGGTAAATATAATTAGGGTATTTTCATACAAGGCCTTCTTTTTCAAAACGGAGACAATCTGCCCGACACCCCAGTCCAATTCTTCGACCACATCCCCATAAGCGCCCGCCTTTGATTTACCGGCAAACTGCGCAGATGGAATTAAGGGTTTATGAGGTGAGGTGCTGGCTAAATAGAGGAAAAAAGGTCCATCCTCGTTTTGCTCAATAAAGTCAGAAGCAGCCTTCACAAAATTGACTGCGAGATTTTGTGGATCGATGGGGTTCTCAATTGCGTCTCTGTTTTTTAACAGAGCCTGCTCCGGCTCATCGTTTGAATACAGGACTCCGAAGAATTCATCAAAACCATGTTCAAGCGGATGATACTCCGGCTTATCACCCAGATGCCACTTGCCGACTATCGCTGTTCTGTAACCGAGAGAATTCAATTGCTCGGCCAGAGTCGCCTCGGACTGGCGCATGCCCCGGCTATCGCCGATGGCTAGTGTTCTGTTCGCCAGACCTGTTCGTATCGGGTAACGTCCGGTAAGAAGTCCAGCACGAGACGGGGTGCAGACATTGCCACTGCTATAGTGTTGAGTTAAACGGACTCCGTTGCGCGCAAGCTTATCCAGATTTGGCGTTTTGATCAGCTCCGCACCATAGACTCCGACATCCCCATAACCAAGATCGTCTGCCAGAACTATAATGATATTGGGTGCTTTGCTACTAGCCAGCGTTGTATTCAGAAAAGCATCCTGAACGAATACGATAAGTAAAAAAATAATGTAGCGTGTCATTGTTATTTGTATTCAGGCCAGTTATTAATCAGCTCATTAACAACAGGACTACCAACTTCATAAGCCGCATCCAGGGCAGGTATATAGGCTGAATAGCCCTTTCCTTTGACTGTCTGCCTGAGGCTTTCCGGAGCGCTGATTCCCGGATACTGCATTGTGAAATTACTGGCCGTTCGTAGTACCAGTACCCTGTTTAAATCTACTTTTCCTGCTTTGGCAAGAAAGCTAAGACTTTGCAAGGTACCGCTGTCTTCCATACCCGATGTCACAAAATTAGCCTCGCCACCTGACCAGTATCGTACCCACTTATTGGCCCATTCATTTAATAATGCCCCGTGCCAATAAGTGGACGCCGATAGATGATCACCTTTTACAACCATAGGAGGTCTTTGTGCCTGAGTAAAATTGGTGTACAGGCTTCGCTGTTCTTTCATCCTGCTGTTATCCTGCAGCCTGATACCTTTGGTAAGTTGGTAGGCCCAGTCAACTAATTCAGAATTCAGTTGATAAGCCGCACCCTCACTGCCAGTTAGTGGAAGAGCATAAGGCTCAGCCTGTCGAAGCGGAATATATCCCGTCGTCCAGTCATCCGAGACTTCCCTGGCATCGATCTGATGAGAAAGATCGCCATCGATCACCCACTCTGCCCATACCGCAGAACCCAGCGAGGCATCCTCCGGATCAACACCAGCAATACCTGCTATGAGCCAATATGCTTTACTTAAATCGAAACGCGGATCCAGACCAAGCGCCATGGTGCTGGCAGTAGCCTTGGCTATGCCCATACCGGTTACCGCTCCCAAAATACCCCGATCATTGTAACGAAGATCACGATGTCCCTGAGGAAAAGGGAATGACTCAGGCAAGGGCAGTTTTTCAACCCAGTTTTGAAACTCACCCGGCTTATCAGCTACATCCTCACCCTTTTCAAACATGGCCAGGACAACCACTTTGATTGGTATCGGATCTGCTGCTGTCTGCTCTGCAAAAACCGTATGACAGGCTATACAGAGAATAACACTTACACTCGACATAAAACTACCAATCATTAATGTACGCTGCTTTAGCTGATATCTTGTTATCATCGTTTTCAATATTCGGTTGCCTGCATCAGTTATCAAGGTTCATAATATCTTTATATCATAGTGTTTCAGTCATTATTATAAATTCATTATTGCCGACATGACCGAAGCTACGCAGCTAAAGAGATCCATTTCCTTGCCAATGATTATATTTTTTGGTCTTGGAAACATATTGGGTGCAGGAATATACGTACTCATTGGTAAGGTAGCCGGTCACGCCGGCATGTTTGTACCTGTCTCTTTTATCATCGCCTCCTCACTCGCTGTACTAACCGCATTCAGCTATGCGGAACTGTCTTCCAGATACCCGCTGAGTGCTGGTGCTGCTATCTATATCTACAAGGGATTTAAACTCCCTTCTTTTGCTCTGATCACAGGCTTGATAATAATAATGACCGGCATTGTATCGGCTGCCACTATCTCCCGGGGCTTTGTCGGCTATGTGCAGGTATTTGTCGATTTTCCGGGTGCATTACTAATTACTTTACTACTGATATCACTCGGGCTTCTCGCTGCCTGGGGTATAAAAGAATCAATCAGGACCGTCGCGGTTATTACCATTCTGGAAATAATGGGTCTGTTAATAATTGTATTTGTTGCAGGAGACAGCCTCTTCGAGCTGCCACAACGTTATTCTGAGTTAATCCCTCCCCTGTCTCCGGGTGCATTTGAAGGAATCTATGCCGCGAGTTTTATTGCTTTTTATGCCTATATCGGTTTTGAAGACATGGTAAATGTCGCAGAAGAAACAGAACACGCGGAACGTAACATGCCCTATGCCATCGTCATCTGTCTTGGGCTTGCAACGTTTATTTACATTCTCATTGCGCTGATCAGCGTGTTATCAATGTCACCTGAAATTCTGGCAGAATCAGAAGCACCACTGGCTCTTATTTACGAACATAGCAGTGGCAGAAAACCTGTTCTCATCAGCCTGATTAGTATCATTGCGGTGGTCAATGGCGCTTTAATCCAGATTATCATGGCATCGCGGGTATGTTATGGACTAAGTAAACAAGGCTGGATTCCTGAAATTCTGGGCCGGATTAATGCCCGCACCAAGACCCCTGTGATTGCGACTGTCGTGGTCACTATTATTACCTTGATTCTGGCACTTTGGCTGCCTATCGAAACTCTGGCGAAAACAACCAGTTTCTTTCTCCTTGTAATTTTTACCTTTGTTAATCTTGCTTTGGTAAAAATCAAGTTAAACAAAAATGAAGCGCCTGCCGTATTTACTACCCCGCTGTGGATCCCTGTTTGCGGCGCTCTGGCTTGCGCTTTTTTCTGCTTTTATCAAATCTCCGGTTTGTTGTCTTAAGGGGATCGGTACAGCAATCAGTCTTTTTTTATAAGTAAGCGTAAAGAATTGTAACCAGCGCAACAGGTGCAACATGACGTATCAATAAACGCCATACCTAACGGGCTCACTTTTAAGCTATTAATAAATTACTGAAATTATTTCCATCAATACTGGAAAAATGTCCCATGGCCGATTCAAACACCCAGGTCAACACCGCTAATAATCACCGAATCGGTAAAAGTGCTCCCTATGTCGAAACCGATTCTGTAATTGACCATAAAATGATTCTACCGGCCGGATTGATGGCTGTGAAATGATTGAATCTGCGCAAGCTCATCCAGAGATTTGATAATTTCCGATGCTTGCTCGTTCCAGGGATCGAAAATTGATTTTTCCTGTCGTTGTAACCAGATGCTCTCCCAGCCAGCAGAAATAGCACCCAGAATATCAAAGGGATTCCCGGACACCAGCCAGGTACTCTTCGATTCCGATCGGGTTTTTTTCAAAAAGTGATTATAAACTTCAGGATCAGGTTTAAAGCTTTGCACCTCATCAACACTGACGATGCCTTCGAAATACGTTGTCAGGTTCGCATTTTCCAGAAGAGATTGAATATCTCTTTCCACACCATTTGAAAATGCAAAAAGCTGGACATCGAGATCCTGTAAAAGCCGTAAAGCCGGTTCTACATCATCATAAGCTGGCAGAACCTGATACATTTTCATCAAATCCCGCCTGCTGACCTCATCAAGATTACTATTGTATTGAAGGCAACAATAATCCAGCGCCTGTCGGGTACAGACTGGAAATTCTTCGTAAGACCGCATCAGGCCCCGCCGAAAGGTATACTCCAGTTGTTTACTTCGCCATGTCTCCGAAAACGCATGCGCCTTGTCCTTACCAATAAGTGGCTTCAGTGCGTTGCTGATACCAAGAGGATCTATAAGTGTCCCGTACACATCAAAGGCAATACTTGCTGTCATCGAAAATATGTCCTGTTAATTTACTGTTCGCCCTAATATATCAGAGTCTGCGGCTTGAACCTCTCTTCCAAAAAGCCTACCTTGCCACATGCTGATAAACAGGAAGAGTCCATGAAACATTCGCAGATTATGATGCCCTCTCTGGAAGATATTCGTCATGCTGCCGATTTAGTTTCACCTTATGCTATTCGTAGCCCGCTATTACGACTAAACCTTGAAAGTGATGACAAAGAAATATATCTGAAGCTTGAAAATCTGTAGCCCACCGGTGTCTTTAAAGTTCGTTCTATGGGTAATGTCATACTAAAAGAGGATAGAAGTAAACTGGCTAATGGTGTCTACACCGCAAGCTCGGGTAACGCCGGTATCGGTCTGGCCTGGATGGCGAAAAAACTCGGACTTGTCGCGAGGGTTTACACACCGGAGTCAGGACCACAGGGTAAACTCGATACGATGAGCTCACTGGGTGCCAGTGTTGAAGTACTCAGCGATAATGACTGGTGGCAGGTGATTGTTAACTCATCTCAACCATCAGACAAAGGTTTTTATGTTGATGCGGTGCGTAGCCCTGCTGCCCTTGCCGGCAATGCCACTATGGGTCTGGAAATCCTTGAACAACTTCCCGACGTAAATACGATCATCGTACCTTTTGGTGGCGGCGGTGTTGCCTGCGGTATCGCCTCGGCACTGCAAGCGCTTAAGCCCGAATCGAAAATGGTCGTAGCCGAAAGTGATACTGCGGCGCCGGTCACGGCTGCTCTCGCCGCGGGCCAACCAACAAGGGTTGAGACAAAACCGTCTTTTATTTCAGGGGCAGGCGCACCTGTTGTGCTTGAGGAAATGTGGCCGCTGGTCAATGAACTGGTAGATGACACCATTGTTGTCCCTGCCGCAGAAGTTGCCGGTGCCATTGGTCTTTTATTCGATAAAAATCATGTCGTCGCAGAAGGCGCAGGCGCTCTTCCGCTTGCGGCGGCACTTGCCGGCAATCTTAAAGGAAAAATAGTATGCGTCGTCACTGGCGGTAACATCGACCGCGCAGTGCTATCCAAAATTCTGGCAGGTGAACCGGTTTAAACCTGGTCTACTTCAAATTCAATCAAGTCCCTTGTGCGCACCATCGCATAAAGGTTGATTGGCAGTTTGTTTACACGCGCAAAAATATTTCGTGCCGCCCTCGCCCGCATCAAACTTCACTGGCGTAAAGTCGGTGTCTTTATGTGAACCATCACAAAAAGGCTGATTACCGCTAAGCCCACAACTACACCAGAAATAACTTTTTCCTGCGTCGACTTCGACCGCTATCGGTGCTGCCTGGGCTACTTTTGCTTTATCCATTGTTCTACTCCAGCTTGGGAAAAATCAATCATAGACAGTTATCGCTTTATTTTCAATAACTTATAAAGGTTACTTACCGTTTGAAACTTACCGGCCTGCAGCTGCGCGAGCACAATTCGCCTCGACACTAACAAATCACAAACTAATTGGAGAAATAACATGAAAAAAGTTTTAACAAGTTTAGTACTGATCCTCGCCGCAGCACAGGTAAACGCTGATGGTTTCTATCAACAACTTATCGCTAATGCCCCACAGGCGGACAAAGCCACCACTACGGTAAGCAGCGAAATCAGCTATACACCTTTATATAAGCAGGTGAGCGCATCGGTAGAGCAACTGGCGGCAGCAGAGACACACGGACCGAATCCTGATTTTAGCTACACTCCCCTGTATCTAAAAGTGGTAGGTCCGAGCAAGCCCTGGTCAGTGGCTGGCAAAATTGCTAAAAACTGACAATATCGCGCGGGCCCGATTTCCTCCTATCGGGCCCGTAGCGATGTTCCTTGGCGGCAAACAATGATAGAGTTTGCAACTTAGCTGATACCGTCGGTACAGGGTATTAATTAGACACCAGTAAAATTGAGATTAGTAACTTGCACGCCGAAATGGAAATCAATCCCACCGCCGATCAAGCGGTAAGCCAAAGCACCTTCGAACAAAATATCGCCTTCATGGCGAGCAAATCTGGTCAGGATTTACTCACGCGTTTGCATCGCGGTATCGAGAAAGAAGGCTTACGGGTTGACAGCAATAACAAGCTTGCACTGACAGCTCATCCTGAGAAACTCGGCTCCGCCCTCACCAATCCCTGGCTGACTACCGATTTCAGCGAATCCCTGCTCGAATTTATCACCCCGGTACATCAGTCAATCGACGAAACTCTGAATTACTTACGCAATATTCATGTTCTATCCAGCAGAAACATGAATGACGAGAAGATCTGGGCCGCCAGCATGCCCTGTTTGTTGCCGGAAGATGATCTGATTCCTATCGCAGAATATGGCAGCTCCAATATTGCCAGAATGAAATCCATCTATCGTGTTGGCCTGGGTAATCGCTATGGCCGGGCCATGCAGACTGTAGCCGGGATTCACTACAATTTTTCAATGCCTGAAGCCTACTGGCAGGCAGCATTTGCTGATGCAAAGAAAAATAATAAAACCAGTCGCGTCGATCTACAGCACTATATTAATGATCGCTACTTTGATCTGATTCGAAACTTTCGTCGTAACTACTGGTTACTTATTTACCTGCTAGGTGCCGCGCCCTGCTTTGACAAGAGTTTTGTTCGCGATCGAAAACACACAATGCAGGAGCTGAACGACTCTGATCTCTACTTACCTCATGCCACATCATTGCGCATGGGCGATCTCGGTTATCAGAGTGTCGCGCAGCAATCCCTGTTTGTTTGTTATAATGAACTGGAAACGTATATCGAAACTCTGGGCGAAGCGATTCACATTCCTTATCCGGATTATGAACGTATTGGCATTATCGAAGACGGCGAGTATCAGCAACTGTCAGCAGGTTTGTTGCAAATTGAAAACGAATTTTATTCTCCGATTCGACCAAAACGAGTAACCCGATCCGGTGAAACACCCTTACGTGCTCTGGCCGAACGCGGAATCGAATACATCGAAGTACGCTGTCTCGACATTAATCCATTTTGTGATATCGGTATTGATGCACAGACCATACGTTTTCTTGACAGCTTTCTGCTCTACTGTTTAAACAAGGAAAGCACACTTTGCGATAAGGAAGAATTTGCGCACATCTCTGAGAACCAGGCCCGCATCGTTAATCAGGGCCGTGATCCGGAATTGAATATTTACTGTGGAAAAAAGGAAATCCCCATGCGTGAATGTGCGCGACAGATGCTGGAGGGAATAAGCAAGGTCGCAACTCAGCTGGACAATGCACACAACAGCAGTGACTATCTTGCCAGCGTCAGTCAGCAGCAAGAGAAAATTGAAGATGCGTCTTTAACGCCCGCCGCTCTTTATCTCAACAGCATGTCTGAACACAATGAAAGTCATGTTCAATTTTCCGCCCGGCTCACTGGCCAGTACGCGAAAGAATTCCAGCAATATTCACTGGCAAAAGATGTTGAACAGCCTCTGCTCGAAGAAGCGGCACAATCTCTGGTAAAAAAAGCAGAACTGGAGCGTGAAGACAGCATCAGCTTCGAAGAATTTCTGGCGAATTATTACAGGCAATGAGCTCACAAAATAGCGTCCAGATCTCGTCAACTTAATTGATCCAAATCAAGTCCTGTCTCTTACTTCGCTCCTATATTAGAATTGTAATCAAACTCTCATACGGAGTGACACAATGAAAACTCAAAACCTCTTATCTATCGCGCTGTCGATCGCACTTTCGCTCTTTTTTCTGTCTGCCTGCACTCCTGAGCGTACTTCCGGAAAAGGCCTGCATTTACCGGAAGGCAATATCGAAGACGGAAAGGCCACCTTTGTGAATCTTGGTTGCGTGTATTGTCACGCCATACCAAATGTCGAACTGGCTCTGCCGGAAGAAGATCTGGAGCCGCTGCTCTTGCTTGGTGGTAAAGTCCAGAAGGTAAAAACCTATGGCGAACTGGTGACTTCCATCGTTAACCCCCAGCATGTTATTTCACCTGCCTACCTCGAGAAATTAAAAGAACGGGAAGCCGGTGTTGAAGTGAACTCCATCATGCCCACCTTTAATGACGACATGACAGTCTCCCAGCTGATAGACCTTGTCACCTTTCTCGATTCTAATTATGAAAAGTTGATGCCACAATACGTGAGCATGCGCCACGGCTATGGGGCGTATTAATAAATTCAGTCAAACGCTTAAACCTGATACTTGCGGCTGCTAAACTAACTCAGACATTATCTGTTTTTTGCCAGCCGCGAGACATCGTATGAAAATTATTGTACAGACTTTTCTTTGCTTACTGTTGTTGCTGAACCCGCCTCATTCGTATGCCGAACTGAAGGGGGATGAAGCCGCAATCGAACTTGCCGACCAACTGATTGAGAGTATTGGTGGTAAAACCTTATGGGCAAAAATACGCTCGCTCTACGTCGTTGAAAAATCCCGATCTCTGAAAGGCGATGGGATCATTGGCGAGTTCTGGCGTGATCTGCAACGTCCGCGCGAATGGTATACCTTAAATAACCGTCACAATATGGTAGTCAGAACCTGGTGGGACGAACACGGAATCTACCAGACCCTGAACGGCAAAAAGAATCACAAACTGCCTGCCGACCTGCATGACGAAGTCCAGGCATACTGGCAGGGTGAAATCTATGTCATGTATCACCGTCTCGCACGAGGCGATGATGCACTGCGTCTGCAAATGAAAGAAGATAACTCATTTACTGTCTTTGATCAGGGACTGAAACGTCATCTCGGCACATTCTGGGTAAACAATGATGGCCAACTATATCGCTGGCGTCATGCTGACGGTACCGAATACATCTACGGCCCACATCGCAGCTTTGGCGATATCAGCTTCCCGGACTGGGGCACACAGGTTGACGGATCATGGTCGTTTTATTACACCGAGGTACGCTGGTCAGCAGAAGAAGCACCGGTTTCTTACGAAGCACCTTATTGATTCGTCAGCGCGCTGAGAACTGCAATTTAAAGCTTGTGGGATTTTTTTGAAAAAAAACGTTTGTTTAAAGAAATATAGTGCTGAATCCAACGTTGCAGGAAGGAGTCATTATTAGCTGTACGCATATAACTGTAACCCAGAATTGAGATGATAAGGGCGCCGGCTCCATCCACTATTAAATCTGTCATCGTATCGGTCAGGCCACCTGCCTGAGTATCCATGCCGAAGAAGGTATCCAGCGTAAACTCAAATATCTCCCAAATGGTGCCCATGCCCAGAGAAAACATAAAAGCAAACAGGGCGACAAAGGAGGGTTTCATATGCAATTCGAGATCTTCATGTTCATTAATAACGTAAACCAGAAGAAAACCGAATATTGCCAGAATCAGACCAGAGCTGGTGTGCAACATGATGTCCCACCACCAGTACTTATCATAAAAACCCTGTAAGTCACCCAGAAAAAGTGAAGCGTAGACAAAGATAACCGCCAGCACCTCAAATTCAGAAGGAATCTGTACATGAAATCGATAGCCAACCAGCATGGGTAAAAAAGCCACGACTAATACCCCAAAAGTCGCTATCGCATTCAGCCAGTTTCCGGCCAGCAGTTCAAGCAACACACCGATTGCCAGACCCGACTTCAAAATGATCGCTATCCACCAATCCAGGCGGTCGATTGAAATCTGCGCAAGTCTGGAAAAAAACTTTTTACTATCGCGTTTCTCAGTCATCGGTAATACAGGGCGGTATTTGACTAATTTGTCTGTTAAACAGGAATTATTGCGCTGAGCGCCCAGAATAACCAGCACTCGTGACATTTTTATCTGGATATTACTTTGCAGATAATGAAAACTCAGATAATTATTGCCAATTTTTCATGATTAACAACTATCAGGAACGACCATGAATGAACAAATCCGACACTTGATGGCACAAATCACTGAACTTGAAGATGACCTGCACAAGCTCATTCAGGAACAACAGGCAGAGTTCAATTATCGTCTGGAAGGCACCAAGGTTAAATTCGAAAAAAGTATTCAGGAAGCACAGCGGCAATTAAAAACCGGTTATATTAAATTTCTGCGACAGAGTCAGCCGCGAAACATTATTAGCGCACCGATAATTTACAGTGTGTTCATTCCTTTCTTTTTACTTGATGTCTGGGTGACTGTGTACCAGTACCTCTGCTTTCCACTCTACCGGATTCCGCGGGTAAAACGTTCCATGTATATAGTTATAGACCGGCATCATCTGCGCTACCTGAATTCAATTGAACGATTTAATTGTATCTATTGCGGATATGCGGGCGGCGTTATTTCCTACGTTCGTGAAGTCGCAGCAAGGACGGAACAATACTGGTGCCCGATTAAGCATGCGCGAAAAATACTGGACCCGCATCGTCGTTATGCGCGTTTTGCAGATTTCGGTCAGGCTGATGGCTACGCCGATTTATTGCAGGAAATGCGCAATGACTTGAGAACAGAAAAGCCAGGCAATGGATGATTAAGTACGCGGCGATAGTATGACTATGAAATTCCGTCTGATTTCCTACAATATTCATAAGGGCATAGGTGGTGTCGACCGTCGTTATCGTTTACAACGCATAATCGATACACTCACTGATTACAAAGCAGATATTATATTCATGCAGGAAGTAGATGAGGATGTGCCGCGCTCTAGACATCATCATCAGGTTATTGAGATAGCTGAAGCACTCGGTCTGGCACACCATGCATTCCAGCGTAATGTAAAACTTAAACGCGGTTTCTATGGTAACGCAATCCTGAGCCGACACCCTCTCTCTGATATTGAAAATTTTGATCTAACCGTAGCCTTGAAAAAACGCCGGCGCGCCCAGTTCGTCACCTGCCACATGCGTCAGAGCCATCAGAGGACCCTGCATCTGGTTAATTTTCATCTGGGTCTTGCCGGCTTTGAGCGAGCTATACAAATACAAAAAGTATTGCGGCATCTTGAATCGAAATCCTTCTATCACGATACACCGGTAATAGTAGCCGGCGACTATAACGATGTATGGGGCACAATCGGAAAAAAGTATATGCAACCCGCCGGTTTCCAGGCTGTGAATAAGAACAGTCCGACCTTCCCGGCTATCATGCCGGTACGACAACTTGATCACATTTTTTATAAAGGTGAAGTAAGCTCTTCAAAAAGTTTTGTGGGGCACAGTGATCTGGCAAGACAGGCATCCGATCATCTGCCAGTGATAGCAGATTTCAAATTAGAAACATCGTAGCTCAATTACATGTTGGAACAGATTTGTACGAATGAAACATTGCTACTCTGGTTATTGAGTGCTTCGGTCATCTCCTTTGTCGCAAGCCTGATCATTGTTCCTTTCGTTCTGGCCCGAATACCAGCGGACTATTTTTCTGAAACAGCCCGTCATCGCCGCTCTGTCAACACGCCTCATTTCCTTCTGACAATTCTGATATTAATATTGAAAAACTGTGTTGGGCTCATTTTTCTTTTCAGCGGAATTCTGATGCTGGCACTTCCGGGACAGGGCATATTGACTATTCTGGTTGCTCTGATATTTCTCGATTTTCCGGGTAAGTACCGTCTTGAAAGAAAAATCATCGGCAACCATACTGTTTTATCCGGGGTTAACTGGGTCCGCAGGAAAGCGGGTAAACCTGAACTCATTCTTGAAGAAAAAAAAGCCCCGCCACAAAGGCGGGGCAAAGTTAACTTAACGGGAAAACGCTAAGAATCGGAGTGACACCTGTCGATGCCATGAAATACGATTTTTGATGTGAAGCCTAAGGGCCTCTGAATCGATAGAATTCTGTTTCGCTACTTATTCGCTTATTTCCTGTAATAGGCAAATTAGATACCAACTTTATAAGTAACTGATTATTAAAGTTTTCGTATATAACCAGTTTTGACATTGTAAAATTACTCGACAAATTTGCCTGTAAGCTGCTTTTGATCTCAATCAATCAGCGAATCTGGCACAGTGTTAGTATTAAGTTTAACCAGTCCCGGTGAGGCCGAAGACATGAAAATAATTTATTCCATATTGATATTGATACTGCTGACTGGTCCGGTCATGTCAGCGTCGAAAAGCGAGCAGGATACGATTCGTGATACTACGGCTGCGGTGCTTGAACAGCTCGAAAATTCGCGTGGCAGGCTTGAATCCGAACCAGCTTATATACAGGAATTTGTGCGTGAGCTTATCGTTCCTCAGTTTGATTTCGCCCTGATGTCACAACTAGTGATGGGCAAACACTGGAAGAAGTTTGAGCTGAATGAGCGCCGCTGTTTTATAGCCGGGTTTCGCAACATGCTGGTAGAACGCTACGCCTATATCCTGCTCAGTTATGACAATCAGCAGATCAGCTACGCTGACACAAAAAGCATCGGCACAGAAGGACTGCGACTGGTCAGCCAGACCATCAGCCGTGAGGGTGCAAAGCCGCTCACTATTGCGTACGCCATGGAAAAAATGGATGAGGAATGGAAAGTGGCCGATTTGATAATTGATGACGTGAGTCTGGTTCGCAGCCATCGCGGTATGTTCCAAAGTCGTCTGCACAGCCAGGGGCAGGATTATTTTATAAAGACATTCCCTGAGTGCGCTAGGTAGACTTTAACTGCCAACTTGTACACAATCCTGACTTTATCAGGATCAAATCTTCATGCGCGTAGCTGAACTCTATCAACAAGTCGTCTTCGAACGACCACGCCTTGTTCTGCTATTCGTCGCTTTACTCACTCTGGCATCAATTCTTTTTGCTTTTCGCTTTGAACTCGATGCTTCGGGCGAATCACTGGTACTTGAGAACGATGCCGATCTTAGCTATTACCGCACAGTAAGAGAAAACTACGGGACCGACGAATTTCTGGTCATTACCTATAGCCCCCACTCCAGTCTTTTGTCCAGCGATTCGCTTGAGGGTATCCGCCAAATGCGTGAGGAAGTGCTGGCACTGGAAAATATTCAAACCGTTTATTCCATCCTTGATGTTCCGATTATTTACGAAGCCGGGGTTAACCTTTCTGAATTAGCGAAGGTGCTTAAGACTCTGGACTCAGACGAAATCGATGCTGAACTGGCCGGGCGCGAGTTTGCCAGCAACCCTTTTTATCGCGAGCTACTGGTCAGTAAGGATGGAAAAACCACCGCCTTACAGGCCGTGTTTAAATTTAATGACGAACTCGCGGAGATGTTGTCGCGACGAAAACAGCTCACCGAACTGGCTGCAACACGGGCACTTGGCAGTGCCGAAGCAATGGAACTGGATCAGCTACGCTACAGGATCAAACAGGACACCAGCCTCGCTCTTGAACAGCGAGGGGAAGATATTAAAGCCGTACGCGAGATCATTGATCGTCAGCGTGAACGTGCCACGCTGCATCTTGGTGGTATTCCGATGATTACCACCGATATGATCGAATTCATACGCCACGACCTTGAGGTATTCGGTCTCGGTGTTCTTAGCTTTCTTATTGTCATACTCAGTCTGTTTTTCAGGCAACTACGCTGGGTCCTCTTGCCGCTTGTCTGCTGCTCCGTCACAGCGGCCTTCATGTTCGGTTTCCTTGGTCTGGCTGGCTGGCGTATCACTGTCATCTCGTCTAATTTCATGTCTATACTGTTGATCATTACGCTCTCCCTCTGCGTTCATCTGATCGTACGTTTTCGCGATCTACAAATAGAAAGTCCCGACAACTCGCATCTGCAAACCGTGCGCGACACAGTCAGCTCAATGTTCCGCCCCTGTTTTTTTACCATCGCCACCACAATCGTTGCTTTTGCCTCACTTATTGTCAGCAAAATTCGCCCGGTGATTGATTTCGGCTGGGTGATGATAGTCGGGCTTATTGCGGCTTTCGTTCTCAGTTTCATTCTTTTCCCGACAATCCTGGGATTACTGCCGCCAGCAAAAAAACCGCCGGCACGTGACTTCACCCGCAGAGTGACTCTGGCAATCGCCAGCCTGGTTTGCCGCACACCGCGAAGCATCATTGCCATTTGTTTATTGATGGCCCTGCTGATCGGACTGGGCATGCAGCAACTCAAGGTTGAAAACCGCTTCATCGATAACTTTCGATCCAGCACGGAAATATATCAGGGCATGACAGTGATTGATCAGAAGCTCGGCGGCACTACACCGCTGGAAATTATTCTGGATGCCGATGCAGAGTTCTTTGCCGAGCCGGAATCCGGGCAGGATGAAGATTTTGATGAACTTTTTATGGAAGACGACGAAGAGCTCGCAGCCAGAAATTACTGGCTTAACCCGACACAAATGCAGCGAATAAAACGTATTCAGGATTATCTCGATGAAAACCCGGTAGTCGGCAAGGTACTGTCACTGGCGACTCTGGTTCGCATCGCTGAACATTTGAATGAAGATGAACTAGATGCTTTTGAACTGGCCATCATTCGTAAACGCATTCCCGATGAATTCGCCGATCAATTGCTTGCACCTTATTTATCGGAAGACGCTAATCAGGTCCGCTTTAATGTGAGGGTGATCGAGTCGGATCACTCACTAAATCGAAAACAGCTGCTGGAAGATCTAAGGGTTTTTCTAGTCGATGAAATTAAACTCGAACCGGCTCAGGTGCACATCACCGGCATGCTCGTACTCTACAACAACATGCTACAGAGTCTGTTCAAATCACAGATACTGACACTGGCGGCCGTCTTGCTGGCGATATTCCTCACCTTTGTTGTGCTGTTTCGTAATGTCACTCTGGCTTTACTCGGCATTGTTCCGAATATATTCTCGGCAGTGATGATTCTGGGTATCACGGGCTGGTTGCGTATCCCACTGGACATGATGACCATTACCATTGCCTCGATTACCATCGGTATCGCCGTTGATGACACCATTCATTACATCCATCGTTTGCAGGACGAGTACCAAACGAATCAGGATTATCCCATTCTGATAAAGCGTTGTCATAGCAGCATCGGCAAAGCCATGTATTACACCTCTCTTGCCATCATATTCGGCTTTGCCATTCTGTCTTTTTCCAACTTTATTCCGACCATACATTTCGGCCTGTTAACCGGACTTGCCATGCTCATCGCCCTCATTGGCGATTTGCTGCTGTTACCGGCAATGGCATTACTCATTCGTCCGAGTCTGAAAACTTGATTTAGTCACACGACGCCCCAATGTATGTGGCCAAGTACTGTATACTCGAGCCAATGCGAAGGAGACTTGAAACAATGAAGCGATTCAGACAGCACTTGTTAATACTTTTACTACCCCTGTTGGTCTTATCCGGCTGTGGTGTCAATAACATCCCCACTTATGATGAACAGGTAAAAGCAGCCTGGGCGCAGGTGGAAAACCAGTATCAGCGCCGCGGTGATCTAATTCCCAATCTGATAGAAACTGTAAAAGGTTATGCCGCACAGGAAAAAGATACGCTTCTGGCTGTGACTAACGCACGCTCAAAAGTCGGTGGCCTGCAAGCGGCCGGCGATTTAATCAACAACCCGGAGGCCATGAAAAAGTTTCAGCAGGCTCAGGCCCAGCTCGGCAGTGCGCTGCAAAGACTGATGGTGGTAGTTGAACGTTATCCGGATCTGAAATCGAATCAGAATTTCCTCGCCCTGCAATCGCAGCTGGAAGGCACGGAAAATCGCATTGCCGTAGCAAGACGCGACTATATTGGCGCCATGCAATTGTACAACACGGAAATCCGTACCTTTCCCGGTCGACTCTGGCATAGCTGGCTATATAGCGACATGAAGATTCGTGAAGACTACTACGCAGCAACCGTAGAGAATGCCGACAAAGCTCCCGAAGTGAAATTCTGATTATTCACTCGTGATTCACCGACAACAATTTGGCACTCACAGCACAGTCACCCGGCTTTCCTGCGTCTGTCTCGCTCTTGCTTGTCTTGGACTTGTCGCAGCTGATTTTCCTCGTCTTAGTGGTCGGGTTGTCGATAAAGCAGGCCTGCTGGATGCCTTGGCTGAGCAACGTATCAGTGACTTACTGGCCGGACATGAGAACGCCACGACGAATCAGGTTGTAGTTGTAACTTTAAAAGATCTGGGTGGTGAGGTTATTGAAGATTACGGCTATCAACTGGGCCGGCATTGGGGTATCGGCCAGAAAGACGAAGACAATGGTGTCCTTCTCATCGTCGCGCAGAAAGAACGCAAAGTACGTATTGAAGTGGGCTATGGGCTGGAAGGCACACTGACCGATGCCATCAGCGCCAATATCATTCATACAATCATTGTTCCCAGTTTCAAAAAAGGTAAATTCGCTCAGGGTATTGAAGCCGGTGCCGGCGCCATCGTGCAGGCTCTGGGCGGTCAATACAAAATGAAGAAAAAGAAAAACAAACTACCCGTCTCTTACACTCTCTTTAATACTTTGTTCATCATCTTCGTCATATTTATTTCTTTGTTGAGAAATATGGGCGATGGTTCTCGTCGCAGAAGCGGCTACTACAGCAGTAGCGGTGGTTTCGGCGGTGGCGGTTTCGGCGGTGGCGGCGGCGGATTTTCCGGAGGCGGTGGCGGCTTCGGTGGCGGCGGCGCGTCGGGAGGATGGTAATGGCCTTATTAAACGACGAACAACTCAAACAAGTTTCCGATGCTATTGAAGCGGCGGAAAAGGAAACCGACGCCGAACTGGTCACCGTTCTGGCAAGCAAGGCTGACAATTACTTTTACATACCTACCTTGTGGGCAGCTTTGCTGGCTCTCCTGATTCCGGCGCTGCTGCGCTTCACCCACTTCTGGTTGAGCGCGGACGATCTGTTCATGTTGCAGTGGCTGGTGTTTATCGTTCTGGCACTGGTGTTTCGTATACCCGCAGTCATGATGCATCTGGTTCCAAAATCCATTCGCTACTGGCGTGCTTCCAACCTCGCCCGCCGGCAATTTCTGGAAAACAATCTGCATCACACCAAAGGGGAAACCGGCGTATTGATTTTTGTCTCCGAGGCCGAACATTACGTCGAGATTATTGCCGACCGCGGTATAAGCGCGCACGTCAGCAATGAGCAGTGGCAGGAAATCGTTAACAACTTTATTGCCAGCATCAAGCAGGGACAGACTCAGCAGGGTTTTATCGATTGCATCTCCGCCTGCGGCACGCTTCTCCATCAGTACGCACCGAATACCGGCGAGCTTAATGAACTACCTAATCATTTAGTGGTGCTGGATTAGACTATCAGGCTAGTGACTTTGCATCCGAAACCCCTGGTTAGCTGTCATCTGCCCGCTTGCCCGGTAGAAGTCGACCAGAGTCTCGCAAATATCTTCAAAAGCTTCCGCTTTCAACCTTAGTGATATTGGCCCGATGTGCAAATGATAGGACTCACATCCTTCACATAAAGTAATACAACAGCTTTTCGACTGCGCAATGATTTGAGTTTCGCAACTACTGTGTTTTTTCATTCAGTTTTTCCTCTTTTTGGTTAATATTTGATGTCACCAACAGCGAGACAGCTATGACCAGCAAAATCACGTTAATAACCATGGCTACCGGACTCATACTCGTTCTCAGAAATAGATAAAAATGTCCTCCTGCAAGCAACAATAACAAGGTGGCTAGAAATGATTTCAACAGAGCATCGCTGCGGTTTACATCCTGTAAGCGAAGGCACAAAGCGATTGATATTGACAGACTCAGCCAGAAACTAATTATGGCTGATAATCCGAAAAGCACCTAACTAATAGCGCTCGCCGTCAAAGCGACAGGAAGCCCCCATACAATTCCGCTCCAGATAACATTGATCTGATCGCGCACCTTACGTTTGCTCAACCAGATATTGATGCCGCTGACTGAAACAAGTGTCAAAGCGAAACCGAGTAGTAGATAGATTACTTTTACCGGTAGTCCGGCGAAATTACCGAAGTGCAGGCGATAGATGGAATACACCAATTGCTTGCCGATCTCCCCGTCAGAAAAACCATCCTTACCGAGATAATTGCCAGCCGTATCAAAACTGTAATTCTCCGAATATATAAGACGACCCGGTTGACTGGCATAGAGCTCCATAAACTGATTACTCTCGCCAACATTGTGAAAAGTGATAAAGAGCGGCGTAGCGTTGGGGGCAATAACCTTTATGTCTGTCAGCACACGATGAATTGAAAAATCACCTGCCTGTTCATGAACTTCAGGCTCGCCGCCAAACACGCTCTCCAGAACCTGTTGCCGATCGCCATCATAGACAGCGCTGGCTACCAGCCATACCAGCATACCGACCAGACCAAAGTAGGCGCCCGTCATACCAATCATTAAATGAAACGGCGCACCCCAGACACTTAACCGATTGTGCAAGTCCGTTTGCTCAAGCTGCCTGGACCCCTTGTTGCGAAAATGAAATGCGTCTTTAAAGATTCGGGGATGAGAAAGAAAGCCGGTGAATATCAAAGTACAGAGTAAGACACCCAGTAGGCTCACCACGATCATGCCAAAACTATTGGGGAGTAATAGATACAAATGCAAATCAATCAACATATGAGTCCAGTCGTGAGAAACATTTTCCAACAAACTGCCATCCGGACTGACAAACCAGCCTTCATTTTCATTAGCAATAACCGTTCGCGGATGCTTCACGGTAGGGAGCCGTAGGTACATGTGCTCGGTAACATTTACATTGTCGGCTAATAACTCGTTGAAGCGTTTTTCCAGCTCCACGCTATCTGCTGTTGCCGATTCTGGAATATTTGCCTGTTCCCAGCGTTCGAATTCCTGATAGAACACCGCCAGAGTACCGCTCAAACACACCACATACATTAAGGCGCCACACAATAAACCGACCCACTTGTGCCCGCCGAGCGCGCTTTTTACCAAAGCCGGAGGAAGTATGTTCATCGGATAAAAATAGACGCAGCAGATATTCCGGCGGCGCAGAGCAGCAGAGCCGCCACCGCTACAGGTCTCGTACTCATAACTACCCAGCTACCCAAAGCTCCCCAAATCAATGGCAGCAGGATAACCGCCGTTGCCATCTGATTAGTAAGGCTGACTGGTAGTAGAACCGCAATCGCCAGACTGGACAGTAAGCTGCTCAGTCCACAGACAGGAACGATCAATAAGAAAAGATACATATCAACCCGGCCGAGCTTTAGATCAAAACCTTTCGTTTCAGGAAGGACCCCTTGTTCAGCGCGCGCAAAACCACTCATGTTTGTGCTAATAACAAACCAGCTCGCCAGTGCCGGCACGGCAAAGAATAATATGGTTCCATACTCAAAGCCCAGTGCCCTGCCCCAGGGGTAAATGCTGCCAGTTAAAAGTATCCAGCCTGCAGTTCGATATATCGCTGAATCGGGCTGCCTTTTCCATGAATAAAAAAGACAGCCAAGACCCGATAAGGAAATCAGCAATGAAACAGGAAGAAACAAAGTTATTTTTTGCATGTCGGCCAGTCTTCAAGCTAGAAACGCTTACTCACGCGTGCGACCACACTACGACGCTCGCCGGGAAAACAGTCTCCGCGTGCAAGACAGGTAGAGAAGTATTTTTTTATCCGCCAGGTTTCGAAAGTTCAGGCTGAAAATCCAGTCATCGTAATCATAACCAAGCATGGCATCGCCGACGGTGTAAGACGGCGTGTCGATATTAACAATGTTACCAAAGAAGTCGAAACCATTGCTTTCATTTTTGCCAACGTGCCGCACGCCAAGACCGGCGCTGAACCCCGCCAACTGACCTTCCTCAGGATGATAAGACAGCCAGGCAGAAGCCTGGGTGTCCGGTATGCTCGCCAGCTTGAAACCGTCCGGATCTTCGGTGTCCAGCACGCTTAAATTACTTTCCAGCGATACATCACCAAAATTCAGCAAGCCCTCAAACTCGACTCCCTGCACTTTAGACACACCTTCCTGCTGAGTGGTCGCCCCGGGTAAGCTGTTTGGATTGGATAGATTGGACTGCTCGATATCGAAAAAAGCCAGCGTGGCATAGTGACGTGTATTTACCGGCTGGAACTTCAGACCGACTTCGTACTGTCGTCCCTTCTCAGGATTAAACTGAGTGTTAGTCAGACCATCGGTACCGATGACTGGTTGAAAAGATTCCGAGTAGTTGAAGTATGGTGCCAGACCATTGTCAAAACGATACAGAGCACCGACACTGAAACTCGCTTCACTGTCTTCCTGAACATTCGTACCGTTGTCATTATCAACCTCATCAAAGCGGACGCCGGCAGTTAAGATGAAATCGCCAATACTGATCTGATCGTGCAGATAAACACCGAGAATATCCTCTTTAGTTAAAGGGTTGTCCGCCAGTGCAGGCTGTAGTGGCGTTGGCCCGTAAACCGGATTAAACACATTAATGGATCCGGTCGCATAGAGAAAGGAATCGTTATTGACTCCCGAGATGTCCTGATAACTCACACCGGCCAGAAAATTATGCTGAAAAATACCTGTCGTGAATTCCGCCCTGCTACGAAAATCGATCTGAAACTGCTCTGACTGACCATCTCGTCTGAACCAGCTGCGCGGTCCGTCACCATTTTCATCGACTCTGGGAACACCGTTGCCGGCAAAAGACACCCAGCTTTGCTGATAGTCTGATTCACCATCGCGGTAGCGCGAATTCAACTCAAAAGAAAAGACATCGTTAAGTTCATGCTCAGCGACCAAAGTAATCGCGTAGGATTCAGTATCAAAGCGATTGAAGCCCGGTTGCCCGGTATAGGCAGTATTACTCGTTCTCTGCCCGCTCGCACTCGGGTTTATGGTTCCGCTTAAAGGCAAAAACTGATGCGCCGTGTCGCTTTCCCGTTTGGTAAAATCGCCCAGCACTGTAATCGAGGTACGCTCTGAAGGTCGAAAGGTCAGCGAAGGCGCAATCACCAGCGAGTCATCATTGACCTGATCAATCTGTGTATCACTATCACGAAACAGGAACAGTAATCTACCCGACAGACGATCATCCATTCCGGGAATCGCACCGGTGATATCGGCAGTAAACTGTTTACGATCAAATGTGCCGTATTCGACGCCCACTTCAGCGCTAAACTCATCGCGCGGCCTTTTCGTCACCACATTCAATAAACCACCCGGCGAGCCCAGACCGAAAAGCACTGAGGCAGGCCCTTTTAACACTTCAACCTGCTCAAGCGTAAACACTTCTGGACGGGTGTTATTGTAAAACCCGCTGAGCGACTGCATACCATCTCTGAATTCCGGCAGGTCAAAACCGCGCACCTTGGGAAAATCACCGCGCGTGGTAAAACCAAAGGTATCCGCAATAATGCCTGCCGAATAAGCAAGTGTGTCGTCAAGCTCAAGTGCGCCTTTATTCATAAACTGCTCATAGGTTTCAATAGAAACAGAACGTGCTGTTTCCATAATGGGCACATCAGATTTCAGTGCGCCGAATTTACCAAGTTGACCCTGCACTACCACTTCCTCCATAGGCTGTGCGGACGTCTCAGCAAAAACGCTGCCTAACGGCAGGGACTGAGTGATAACAAAAATTGAACATAAAACAGCAAGTCTCATAGCGATTACTCCTGATTGTTTATCGCTTGTCTGGCTTGCTGCCTACTACCGCTTGACGGTCTGGGTGGCTGGCGTGACAACTAAAATTTAAAAAAAAGTCTGTCTATTTCGTCAGTATCAGTTTGTTATTGGCAGTGAGGCGCAACTTGTAACGCTCCTCGTTATGCAGAATGCTTATCTCCTTAGCGCCGGAGAGAAGTTCTTCACTGCGCCAGTCTCGCCTGGCATCGCCTTCAAGAGGCCCCCGCTTCTGATTTTCATCTTGATCTTTCATAGACGGCCAAATAGTAATGAGAATGATTCTCATTTGCAACTAGAAATTATTATGTGACGCAGTTCTAAAACCCGGCAAATTTAGTTCTTCATAATAAAGCCGCAACTCAACCCGCTCAGCTAATCCTGTATTATGGGCAGCTTATCAAGTGCTTCAGCTATCCGGAGAAACGATGCTCCACTATTACACCACCCAGATAAGAACCGGCCGCCATGCCTTTCTCTGCATCCGCACGGCTGGCGACTACGAACAACTCACCGGTAATGCCCTACTGAAGAAACTCAACGGCGAATGTCTGACTCATGGATTTGAAGCGATACTGATAGATCTCGAAAAAGTTAAGGGTCTGGACTCGATAAATGATATTTGGAAAGCCCTCAATTCTCCGGAGAAAGTCAACTTCCTGCCAATTCGTATTGGCTTTGTGAACGGTAGTGAGCTTTGGGACGAGAACTGGGAACGACTGGAAATCGCTCTGCTCGGTCGCGGACTCAACTGGCGCAACTTTACCGACTTTGAAAGTGCCGAACACTGGCTCATGCTGGACAGACAGGAAGCTCTCGCCAGCTAACTTTTAGCACAGAACAAAACTTGTCCCAATTCCCCCCTATCCCCGCAACAGTCAATATAGGATAATCGCCGCAAGCCCACCGCCCTAAAAAAGGACAAGAGTTGTAATGATGGATGCGGCAGTAGACGTACTCAGAACCACCTTCGGTTACGAGCAGTTTCGACACTCCCAGAAAGACGTTATCGCAGCCATGCTGCGAGGTGAAGATGCGCTGGTATTGATGCCTACCGGTGGCGGTAAATCACTGTGTTATCAGATCCCGGCCATTGTTCGCGATGGTGTCGGCGTAGTTATCTCCCCTTTAATTGCGCTAATGCACGATCAGGTTGATGCGCTATCGCAGGCAGGCGTGAAAGCCGCCTTTTTGAATTCCAGTCTCGAATACGAAACCGAAGTGCAGATAGAACGCCAGCTTGTGAATAACGAACTGGATCTCCTTTATATTGCACCGGAGCGATTGACCAATCCACGCATGTTGTCCCTGCTCGACCAGGCCAAGATTGCACTGTTCGCCATTGACGAAGCGCACTGTGTGTCGCAATGGGGTCACGACTTTCGCAGTGATTATCTGCAACTGACCTTAATAGAAGAACGTTTTCCCAATGTGCCACGCATCGCCCTCACCGCCACCGCTGATGCGCGCACACGCAAGGAAATCATCGACAATCTTCATCTTGCTGAAGCCCGGCATTTCATAAACAGTTTTGATCGGCCTAACATTCAGTATCGCATTACGCAGAAGACCACCGCCAAACAACAGCTCATCGATTTCATCAATGCCGAGCACAAAGGAGATGCCGGCATAGTTTATTGCCTGTCGCGAAACAGCGTCGATAAAACCGCTTCCTGGTTAATGAACCGTGGTGTGAATGCCCTGCCCTATCATGCCGGTTTAAGTAAGGAAGAACGCGCACGTAATCAACAACGCTTTTTGCGCGAGGAAGGCATTGTGGTTGTGGCGACCATTGCCTTTGGTCTGGGCATCGACAAACCTAACGTGCGTTTTGTCGCTCACACTGATTTGCCGAAAAGCCTCGAAGCCTATTATCAGGAAAGCGGTCGCGCCGGCCGTGATGGTCTGCCAGCGACAGCCTGGATGGTTTATGGTTTGCAGGATGTCGTCAAACTCCGGCAGATGATGGGTGATTCGGATGCGAATGAGATTTTCAAACGCGTCGAACGGCAGAAACTCGATGCCATGCTGGGTCTTTGTGAAATTGTCACGTGCCGCAGACAAGCTCTGCTCGCCTACTTCGGTGACGAGATGCCCGAGCCCTGCGGCAACTGCGATACCTGTCTTTTACCAGTGGAAACCTGGGAAGCCACCGAAGCTGCGCAAAAGGCTCTGTCCTGCGCCTACCGCACCGGGCAACGCTTTGGCGCCGGACATCTGGTCGATGTATTGCTCGGTAAAGACAATGCCAAAGTCAGACAATTCTCGCATCAGGACATTTCCACCTATGGTGTCGGTAAAGATCTTTCCGCCAACCAATGGAAGTCCGTCTATCGACAACTGATCGCACGCGAACTGCTCACGGTTGATGCAGAAGGCTACGGCTCATTGAAACTCACCGAGTCCTCGCGCGCGGTATTGACCGGCAAAGAAATCGTCCATCTGCGTAAAGATCCGGATCAAAAGATCGTGCGCAAGAGCAAGGCCAACAGCGGCCTGATGGGCGAAGAGCTGGAATTGTGGGAAGCCTTGCGGGCCTGTCGCAAAGAACTGGCGGACGAACAGGGCGTGCCACCCTATGTCATCTTTCATGATGCCACCTTACTGGAGATGGTTGCTCAGCGACCAGACAGCGAACAACAACTGGCAACAATCAGCGGTGTGGGTGCGAAAAAACTAAAATCCTATGGCCGGCCCTTCCTTGCTGTGATCGAAGACTTTGCTGTGAATGCAGAAGCACCGGTAAATAATCAGGTTAGCGGCAAGAACGAAGTTCGCGATAGTGTTCAGGAAACACTCGCGCTGATTAGAAAGGGTTTCAAATTGGAAGAAGTGGCCGATCAACGTTCGCTCGCCACCAGTACGGTTACCCAGCATATCGAAGAACTCATGCACATCGGTGAAGTGACACTGACAGAGGTCATTGATCTCAGTGATCAGGAGATCAACCGGGTGACTGAGATGCTACTTGAGCAGGAACCCAGCGAAAGCGACTCCTATCCTTTAAAACCGGTTTACAAAATGCTTAATGAAGAAGTGTCCTACGACGTGATTCGTTGCATACGTGCGAACCTGATCAATGAATTTGAAGCCGAGTACGAATGAAAATTCAGATCCTCAGTGACCTGCATATTGAGTTCGGTGATTTCAAAGTACCCGGGACTGATGCCGATGTAGTGGTGTTTGCCGGTGATATTAATGTCGGCACCGACGGACTCGAATGGATACAAGCGCAGAATATCAACAAGCCCTTGATCTATGTGCTGGGCAATCACGAATACTATCGTCATGACTTTACGCTTATTGAAGAAATAAGAAGGCTCGCCGGACCCGACACTCATATTCTGGATTGTGATGCGATTGAACTCGCCGGTGTCCGCTTCCTCGGCTGTACCCTGTGGACCGACTTTTCCCTCTTCGGAGAAGAAGAAAAACCAGTCTCGATGCAAATCACCGAAACCGGCATGGCGGACTTCAAATTGATCTCTTTGAATGACAAACGCTTCACACCGGAAGATTCGATTCAGCTGCATCAACAACAACGGGATTGGTTACAGTCACAACTTGCCTCGACGTTCGACGGCAAAACCGTCGTTGTCACCCATCACTTTCCCTCACCCAAATCGATACATCCAAAATACGCAAAGGACATGCTGACACCCGCTTTCGGTAGCGATCTGGAAGCGATGATGGATAGAGACAAAGTTCGCTTATGGATACACGGGCACACGCATGAAGCCTTTGATTACGAAGTGAAGGGTACGCGCGTTGTCTGCAACCCGCGCGGCTATCAGGGTTATGAAAAAGGCGAGTTTTTTCGTTCCGATCTGCTAATCGAGATTTAAAATCCTATTCGATAATATCGTAAACCACCGCGCGCGGGCATAAAGGCGCCAGTACCTCTGTCGTGATTTTCTTGTGAGTCTCATCGACCATAAAAGCCTCAAGATCTTCGGCCTTATTGAATTCCATCACCACGCCCACATGAAAACTGTCGTCAACAATGTCACGTTCACTCGGAAGGGGAGCGCCGATCACCATGTTGGCAATCTGCGGAATACTAGAGAAAGCGGCGAAACCGGCTTTCACTGCCTCGACATCGGCCGGACTATGATCCTCAGCCAGCCAGCAAAACACCACATGCTGAATGGGTTTTGGAGCTGCAAAAGCAATGGGAGTAAGCAGACTTAAATAAAGACAGATAATTAGTTGTTTCATCTATATCAGCCCTGCAGTTTTTTAAATTTATCTTCATCAATATAACCGGTACCAAGGAGATTCTTCTCAGCACTCTCAATCACATTATCATCCAGCATGGTACCGTTGGTATCGTTCCAGGCATTGAAGTAAGCAAACATGGCAATCATGGAAATAATCTCGGCGCATTCGACCTGATCATAATGCTTTTTCAGGTTTTCGCGCATTTCATCGCTCACATCGCTGGGCGAAGCACTTGCTGCCAGTGCGATATCCAATGCTGCACGTTCGCCATCGGAAAACAGATCACTGGAATGGTACTCCCAGATCTTGGAGAACTTTTCCGAATCGCCCATGCCGTCATGAGCCGCCGAATAGGTTGCCGTCTGGCAATAAGTACAACCCTTGGCAAAGCTGGTCATGTAGGCAATCAGCATTTTTAAATCCGGGCCGATTTTTGAATCCTTGTTCATAATCGCGCCCATCAGGTTCAGCGCACCCAGACCAATCTCCGGCACCATCAACTGCGAAACAATGCCATTGGGAATATAGGCATAGTCAACCTGCTGCGTAAAATACTGCTCGGCCATTTTGTAGCCTTCGGTTTCCGTACTGGTGTTGTTTCTGTCAATAATCGGCATCGCGCTGTTCCTGTTTTAAGTTTATGAGTGCTATCGAAATCTTAGTTTACTGTATTGCGAGCTGCTATTCACCGAAGCGGTATTTCACACTCAGCCCCCATTCCGCCGGCCGGCCCAGATTCACGGTCGAGGTAGCCTGCGCAAGCCCGTTAGCGAAGCCGGAGACAATGTAACGTTCATCGGTGATGTTCTTACCGAAAGCCGAGACTTCCCATTTGTCATCCGCACTGATGTAGGTGACACCGGCATTAAGCAGGGTGATGGCATCCTGAGCAAGACTGGGAAAATTCAGGGCGTCCTTATTCACAGCAGAGCGATAAGACCAGTCCAGTCGTGTGATCAGTTCACCGCCGTGCGCAAAGCGATAGGAATACTGCGCGCCTGCACTCGCCGACCAGTCCGGCGCGTTGACCAGATTTGAATTCAGAGTAATGCCGCGAATGTCGGTAACGAAGTTTTGATTTGGATCCAGCTCGGTATAGCGTGCATCCAGATAGCCGACCCCGCCCTGTAACAACCAGCCCTCTGCCGGTGTCGCCATCACTTCTATTTCAAAGCCATCAATTTCGGCAGCAGCGGCGTTTCGTGTGACCGGAGCGATGCCATCGTTGATCTGGATCTGCAGATCATCATACTGGGTATGAAAACCTGCCGCTGAAAGTCGCACACGATTATCAAAACCGGTCCATTTGAAACCAACTTCAAGCACCTGCACGTTTTCAGGAGCAAAGGACGGCACCTCGGTCTTGGGTGGAAAGACCCGCTGTACAAAACCACCAGACTTGAACCCTTCCGAATAGGAAAAGTAGGTCATGAAATCCTCATGCCAGCGATACGCAATACTCGCGTGCGGTGAGAGATCGTCGAATGAATTTTTTGTCGTCCCGCGTGGCAGCACTTCCTGCCCTGCTGTTAAACCTGTTACCAGTCCTACCGGATTACCCGCAGCATCGGATATCGGAATACAACAAACACGCGCATCCGCTAATGGCAAACCCTGCGGATTAATAATAGTGCCAGTGCTGGTATCAATAATCGGGTTTTGATTTACTGTCGCCAGAAAGCCGGTATTCAGAAACTTCGGATTGATCACCGTTTGTATCGGCGCGCAATTTACCACTGTGCCATCGAACAGCGTTTCCGGTCCTTTGAGTAAAGTGTGGCAGGTATCGTCGACGATGTATTTCTTCTCTTCATCGGTATAACGCAGGCCCGCGGTAAGTGACAACTTTTCCGTAGCATCAAAACTCAACTGAGCAAAAGCGGCCGTGCTACGGTTGTCTATCTCGGCACCGGAAAGAATATGCACCGGCGTGAATTCCACATCATCAAGATTCAGCCCCTCTTCTTCAAAGTGATAAAAACCCAGCACCCAGTTGAGCCGATCATCCATGGCCAGACCGGAAAGCTGTATCTCCTGACTGAACTGACTGGTATCAAACTTATCCACCAGCGCGATCAGATCAATGGCTGAGGCATCATTGTCATAGCCGGTACGCGCTTCCATCTCACGATAGCTGCTGATGGACTTGATAGTAGACCACCCCAGATCGTATTCCAGTGATAGACCTACACCCCAGGTTTCCGAGTTAGAAGACAGATCCAGCGTACTGCCATTGATTGGATCGTCAGTACCAACAGGTTGTGTATCGCCTGCACCAAAGGCCGGCTGTCCAAAAACCGGATTCGGCACCACACCCGGCACCAGTCCGGCGACACCACCTGTCTGCCCGAAGGGAATGCTGGCAACCAGGTTGTATAAATCAACAAAACTCGGAGCTGGTAAAGGCCCCGGTGGTGGCACAAAGGTCGGGCTGGCCGGATTCGCCAATGAACCAATCAAAGCCAGACTCTCGCCTTCAAAACTTGAATTAAGAATATGCGCCACGCCGTTCTCGCGCTGGCGCGTGTAGTCGACAGAAAAGTTGGCTTCAAACTGATCGTTAGGCACAAAGCGCAGAGCCAGACGCGCGACTTCCTTATCTTCATCACCCAGATCACCGCCATCCGGCGTATTAGGCGCCGCAACAAAACCATCGCGATTAAGCGAGGCAAAAGAAGCCTTGGCATAAAGTGTATCGCTGAGCGGGACATTCACATTCACTTTGCCATCAATGCGATCATAAGCACCGCCTGTCAGCTCGACATCACCATGAAACTGATCGTCGGGTAATTTACTGCGTACGTTAATTGCACCACCAATCGTATTGCGTCCAAACAAGGTGCCCTGTGGTCCGCGCAGGACTTTAACCGTCTCGATGTCGACCAGTGATAAGACACTGCCGATGGATTGCGAGATATAGACCCCATCAAGATAGATACCCACACCGGGTTCGGTGGTTAAGGTGAAATCAACCTGACCAATACCGCGCATATAAACCGACGCAGCGTTGGCCCCGGAGAAAGTCGAGCTGTAATCAAACTCCACATTGGGGCTGGATGAAGCGACGCCGTCGAGGCTGGTAATACCCTGTCGCTCCAGCATCTCGCCTGTGAAGGCAGTAATAGAAATCGGCGTATCCTGCAACTCTCTTCGCGTTTACGTGCCGTAACAGTAATTTCTTCGATGGTGTTTTGCTGAGCCAGAACCTCGTCAGCCAGAAAAACGAAAATCAAAAAGGAAAAATACACACTCAGCTTGCTGCTTCTCATGACCCTGTCCCCCGGACGGTTTAGCAAAGGATCAATCTACCGGAGTGTTAAGAGCAAACTATTCTGTAGGCGAACGTCGTGTTTATAAAATGGGAAGTAAAAAACGCTGACTAATGCAAACGATCTGATTCTGCTTCCTGATTGGCATACGACTGGCGCCGATACTCACTCGCCGATAATCCAAACTGTTGTTTGAACACATAAGAGAAATGCGCTGCGCTGTTAAAGCCCCAGCTGAAGGCAATATGCGTAATACTGCGTTCCTTATTGCGTTCGCTGATCAATTCACGCTTGCAGTTCTCCAGACGCAACTGGCGAATGTATTCCGACACGCTGCTTTCCTGATTACTAAACAGTTTGTGCACATAGCGACTGGAGATATTCAGTTCAGCGGCAATCATCGGCACCGACAAATCCGGATCGCGCAGATGACCGAGAATGAAGGTCTTGATTTGCTCCCTGTACATCGTCGTCGAATCACAGTGATTGACACTGTCTGGAAAACTTTCGTTCAGCGCACCACAGATAAGATTTATCACCGATTCGGCCAGCAATATTCGCGACTCCTGTTTAATGTTCTGCACCTGTCCTGACAGTGACAAAAGATATTTGGAGATAACTGGTCCCAAAGATAATGCCTGACTTAAATCACGCCCGGCCAGATGAATCGAACGACTGGTTAACCAGGGCAAACTACTTCTAGGAATTGAAATCACCAGCTGTCGAAACATGTCGTCCATGGAAAACTGAAAGGGTCGAGTGGTATCTATCAAAGCCCAGCTGCCCACATCCAGCCGCGTCTTATTCTCTGCCTGACAAATCAAACCACGGCCTTCCATTTGCGCCAGCACAAAAAAGTAATCCATTTCTGAATGGGCAATGCAACGCGGTGTGCGATGCACAACCTGTCGGGAGGAATGAATCTCAGAAATATCAACCGCACCCAGAGGCTCTATAGAGATATGCCCGAAAAAATCTTCGCTCGGCTGCTTCTCCACCTCCAGACTGACATAGGAATCACGCACCATTTCCTGCCAGTAGTTGAGTCGCTCCTGAGGTGGAACAATATCTGTGCTGCTTATACTTGCCATTCGTCTCTCCTAATCCGGGGATGACATCTCACTGAATACAACCACTTTGTCTGTGCATAATCTCTATCGCCTCGGAGACCATGTCTTCAATCACCATTGCCGCCGGCAATACGTCGTGAATACCGCTCAGGCCCTGCCCCACAGGCAGTGCCATCTGATCCAGATCGCCTGTCGTCCCGCGCACCGGCATCAGACTGGAAAACTTTTTCAACTCCAGCTCCTGTCCGGCCAGCGCCATGTGTCCGACCACCTGCTCCCGATCAGCATCACTGATCTCATCCTGTCTGTCGTGCCAGTCCTGCACCACTTTATTACTGAGCACCCGCATCGGGTTGAAGTCAGGCATCTCCTGACCAAACATCGAGCTTAGAATAGTATCAGTTGACCCGGCCTTGCACACCCGCGCTTTATAATCCTCATCCACATCCGATTCAACAGTAGCGAGCAAGCGCGTACCCACCGAAACCCCGTCCGCGCCCAGCGCCAGCGCTGCCGCCAGGCCACGGCCATCGACAATACCACCTGCTGCCAATACCAGAGCACCATCGGCCACATCCACAATCGCCGGCACCGCGACGAAGGTCGGTAAAACCCCATAGCAATGCCCACCCGCTTCCGAACCCTGCGCAATAATCAGGTCAACACCATCATCCAGAGCCAGTTTTGTCGCATCCGCCGTGCCGACCTGCTCCCAGACTTTAATCCCCGCCGCCTGCAGACGATCAATCCACTCTTTCGAAGGATGGCGCCAATGAAACGAGACCACATCCACGCGCTCTTCAATACACATATCAATATGCGCATCACTGGCAAACAGGGTAATCAGATTAATGTTTATCGGCTTAATAGTTTGCCCGCGTATCGCACGGATATTCTGCCGGATCAATTCGATCGGCAAGACTCCGGCGGCAAAAGAACCCAAAGCCCCGGCTTCGCAAACCGCCACCGGCAAAGCGGGAGAAAGCGTAACAAAAGCCATACCGGCAGCGGCAACAGGATGGCTAATGCCATAGACCTCAGAAAAACGTGTTTTTATTGTTGTCTTAGCTTCCAATTGATTCTCTCAACGCAAATTCAAGCAAGTAGTTGTAACGAAATCCTGGAAAAACTCTTTAGATTTTGCGAATCCGACGCCGATTCACTATAGAATTCGCGCACACGTCCACCCGTACCTAAAATGAGCTCTGCCTCGCAAAGCCCCATTTTCTTTGGTATTTGCCGAAACAGGAGTAACATCAAATGGACGAACAAAAGGACGCGTATCGCAGGTAAAAATGAACATTATTACCGCCAAAGATCTGGTTTTCGATTATCCCGGCAAACGTGCTCTGGATAATGTTTCTTTTACTATTCCCGAACATTCAATTACCGCACTCGTCGGACCAAACGGCGCGGGTAAAACGACTTTGATGCGCTGCCTCGCCGCACTGGAAACACCTTTGTATGGCAGCATCGAATTGAACAGTGTTGATGTATTGGCAGAACCAAGAGAGTGTCATCGTCAGGTCGGTTATCTTTCGGATTTCTTCGGGCTTTACGATGAGTTAAGCGTCGAAAAGTGCCTGCGCTTCGTAGCCGCCTGTCATCATATTCAGAATATTGACGAGGCAATTGATGAGGCGATAACACTCCTGCACTTGCAGGACTATGTACAAACTCCCGCCGGTGCCCTGTCGCGGGGTTATCGCCAGCGTTTAGGAATGGCGCAGGCCATTATCCACAAACCGAAAGTCTTGATTCTGGATGAACCCGCGTCCGGACTTGATCCCGAAGCCCGTGCAGAACTGGCTGATCTTATGCTGGCTTTACAAAAAACCGGCGTCACTACCCTGGTGTCATCACACATTCTCTCGGAACTCAGCGAGTATTCCTCGCATATGCTCATCATCGAGCAGGGCCGCATTGTAGACAACAGTCCCATTGCCGCCGAGGTTTCACAAAGTATTCGCCTGAGAATCGCTGTGGCCAGCGAAAGCACAGAATTACAAACCCTGCTTGAACAGGAAAGCGACTTCAGTATTGAAGTCGCTTCTGACAAGGAAGCGCTTGGGGAATTAAACGGCGATGCCACAGCCGCTGCCGAGTTACTGCAACGACTTATCAAAGCCGGGCTGACAGTCTGTGAATACGAAGTGGTCCGCCCGGATATGCAGGATGTTTATCTGCAACGGGTCAGACAGGAACGCGAAAACCAGGGGAGAAGTCACTAAGTCATGTTTAACCCTGAATTAGCAAAAAATTACTGGCTGGAGATCACGCCACATCGTTTAATTGCGACGCCCGTTGTTATCGCCTTGATAGCCATACTTATTCTCATAAACGCCGAGACAGATCTCGCCAAAACACTGGAGATTTATTTTTATAGCGCTGCGGTAATTCTGGCCTGTATCGGTGGTGCGTACTACGCATCCAATAGCCTCATGACAGAGTTCGTAGAAAAAACCTGGGACCAGCAACGTCTGAGTCCTTTGTCACCCTGGACATTAACCTGGGGTAAATTAGTCGGCGGTACATTGTTCCCATGGTATGGTGCGATTCTGTGTCTACTTGGCTATCTCTTATTACCACCGTTCTATGGAAACGAAACCAGTTTATTGGAGCGCCTGCTAAACAGTTTCATTCTGATAGAGATAGCTGTGTTCGTGCAGGCACTCAGTATTCTGCTTTCACTTAATCTGGCCAATAACCCGGATCGCCTCATCCGCTACCGGCGTAACCATACTTCCAGCGCTGTACTCGTCGCCATCATCGTTGCCCCACCCTTTCTGGGTTTACCGCATGAAGGTTTTCAATCCTGGTACGGTGTCGATATCGCCACCAGAGATTTCGTTATGCTTAGTTCTCTGTGCTTTGCCTTCTGGGCAGTGCTCGGTGCGTATCGTTTGATGCGCAATCAAATGCAGTTTCAAAACGGTCAGCTACCCTGGATTGCTTTCAATATATTCCTGATGATCTATTTTCCCGGGCTCGCTGAGCTCAATGACCAATCACAGTTATCACAGTTTCAATACACCATTGCTTTTGGTATTGGTCTGTCGCTGTTTTATATGCTGTTTCTGACTTCCACTATTGAGAACCAGCGCATACGCCGTTGTATCAACGCCATAAAAGACAAAAACCCGAAAGCACTCTGGCTCAACACCCCGCTATGGGCAACGACTTATATTTTGACCGCCTTGTGCGCCATCATATCGACGCTAAGCTTTTACGCTGAAGGTGTTGTGTTCTTCGAATGGCCTGAACATAGTCGACTGATATTTATTAGCCTCCTCCTGTTCGGCCTGCGCGATGTTTTGCTTTGGCTGGGCTTATCATTCGGCAGCAAAAGCCAGCGTCACGCGGTCATCACCATCATCTATCTGTGTCTGCTTTATGTCGTCGTCCCACTCATTATTGCCGGCCTTGATCTTAAATGGCTGCTTGGCTTTTTCTGGCCTGCCGATGCCAAAGAGGTATTCATTATTCCCGTGGCTCTGGAAATCCCATTCGTTGCTTACTGGACAAGAAAACGCTGGCTGCGAGCCGGAATGTAAACTAAATCAGACGAATTAACCCCAATCGCGTTTATCCGCGTTAACACAGACAAGCGGTAAAACTGTGATGTGCATCAGCTATCCCAACTTGGGCGAGTGATGCAAAGCCATTAGACTGTCAATATCCACCGAAGGGGTAGAAAAATGCATCGAATCCTTGCCATTGTACTCACCGCATTCCTGAGCAGCGCCAGCCTCGCCGCGACTGCGCCACCCGAGCTTGAAAAATGGAAAGACTGGGTGCTGGAGAAACACCCCGATATTGACTGTCCGCGGCTGGACAATCAGGCCAAGCAACGCCGCTGCGCCTGGCCGGGTGAGTTAAGCATCAACGTAAGCAAAGACGGCGCACGCTTCTCTCAAAATTGGCAGACTTATGGTGAAAGCTGGTTACGACTGCCCGGCAACCAGCAACAGTGGCCCGGCGAAGTCACCATTAACAATAACAACGCGGCCGTCCTTCAACAAAACAACCAGCCTTCAATAAGAGTCAAAGCAGGCCAACACAACATCAGCGGCAAACTCAGCTGGAACGAACGCCCGCAGTATTTACAAATCCCCAAAGAAACTGCATTGGTGAATATCAGTGTCGATGGTAAAGCTCTGCTCCGGCCCAACATCGATAACAATGGCCGGCTCTGGTTTAAACGCCCCGACGCCAATGCGCAACAAGCCAAACGCGGCGACAGTGTCAAGGTGGAAGTATTCCGCCGTTTGAATGATGGCGTACCACTGACCATGGAAAGCAATATCCGCATAGTCGTCTCCGGCAAGCCACGCGAGATTGTCATGGGCAAACTCTTACTAGAAGGCAGCGAAGAAACCGCGTTTAATTCCCAACTGCCCGCCCGCATCGAAGAAGACGGTAGCCTGCGTATTCAGGTCCGCGCCGGCAGCTGGCAGGTAAACCTGCAATCGCGCTTCACCGGCAATGTCGCTTCTTTAGCCATGTCGCAAGCAAGCAAAGACTGGCCCGAGCAGGAAATCTGGAGCTTCAGCTCAGCCCCGAATACCCGTGGCGTAAAAATAAACGGTGTGCGTGCACTCGATCCCAGTCAACTGGACATGCCCGGCCAATGGAAAAATCTGCCTACCTACCTCATTGAGAAAGACAGCCAATTCGAACTGGAAGAACAATACCGCGGCGATGTCGCGCCCAGTGCGAACCAGATTAAAGCCCTCAGGCAAGTCTGGCTGGATTTCGATGGCAGCGGCGCCACTATAAAAGACACACTAAACGGCGCGATGAATCAGGACTGGCGCTTATCTGCGAAACCGCAATTGCAACTTGGCCGTGTCGCAGTAGACGGTCAGCCACAATTAGTCACGCGCATGGAGCAGGACAACAGCGACGGTATTGAAATTCGCCAACAGAATCTAAACGTCGAAGCCATCAGCCGCCTTGAAAATAAAAGCGATCTCAGCGCCACCGGCTGGCAACACAATCTCGATAGCCTGAACATGATCGTAAACCTGCCACCCGGCTGGAAACTCTGGCATGCAACTGGTGCGGATAAGATTAACAATTCCTGGTTAAGCCAATGGGATCTGTGGGACTTGTTTCTGTGCCTGTTAATCATCGGCGCCACCTTCAAATTACTGGGCCTGCCCTGGGCGGCTCTGGCTACCATCACACTGGCCCTCAGCTATCATGAAAATAACGCACCCATTGTTACCTGGGTAGCGCTTATCGTCATCATTCCCCTGCTGCAGGTATTACCCGCCGGTGCCTTTCGCAGATCCATTACCAGATTGGGTTACCTGAGCGTTCTCTCGCTGGTCATCATTAGTTTATTGTTCGCCGTACAACAGGTGCGCCGTGGTCTCTATCCACAACTGGAACAACAACGCGCAATTAATTCAGCAATCAGCAGTTATGGCCGAAGTGACGATCAAATCTTTGACATGTATGCCCCACAAGATCCGGCAGCGGGGATGATGGAAGAAGTGGTGGTGACGGCATCAAAGCGCGAAAAATCTTATGAAGACGACAACTACAATATAGCCGCAGATGGTCAGGTGCTGTCACAAGTACGAGCTCCCGAATCGCGCTCAGCAAGAAAATTCAAAGAACAAAAACGCTATCAACCCAGCGCCAACACCCAAACCGGCCCCGGCCAACCCACCTGGAACTGGAATCGAGTCAACATCAACTGGTCCGGCCCGGTCACCGCCGATGCACCATTACAGTTATATCTCTCACCGCCTTGGGTCACCCGTATCTTAATGTTTCTACAGGTTGGTCTAATCGGACTACTGGTCTACGGTTTTAGTCGAATGCTATTAACTGCATCCAAAACAAAAGACCCATCAGAAGACGACACCCCACCAAATGGTACAGCCACAGTCGCCGGACTCGTTCTGGTCGCAGGCCTGATAAGCAACATGCCAACAGACACTTACGCCGCCGATGCCTTCCCACCGCAACAACTCTTACAGGAATGGGAACAACGTTTACTACAGGAACCCAAGTGCGCACCGAACTGTCTCGCTATCAATAAAGTCAGCGTTAACCTCGACGGCGACACCCTGCACATACGCATGCGTGTCGGCAGCGGCTCAGAACTCGGCCTGCCATTACCTTATGACAAGACCTGGCAGTTATCCCGCGTACTACTCAATATCGAAGTCAACGACAACATTGCCAAAGCCAACAACCGACTCTGGCTACGCCTGCCGGAAGGCAACAACGATATACACATAGAAGGCAAAGTCAGTGGTGATGCCATCAACATCCCCTTCACGCTAGTACCTCATAACGTCTCGGTCAGCGCAGAAGGCTGGGACATCTTCGGCCTGCAGGACAATCGCGTCCCCAGTAAATCACTGCAAATACAAAAACGCGAAAAAGCCATCACACAAGATGCCCTGCTACCCGATCCAATCGCACCCTTCGTCCGCGTCAGCCGCAACCTCAACATGGACATCGACTGGCACATCAACACAACTGTCTCGCGCATCGCCCCGCAACAAGGTGGCCTCTCGGTTAAAGTGCCCTTACTCGATGGTGAATCGGTCGTCAGCGAAGAAGTCAAAGTCATCGAAGAGAACGGCAAACGCTACGTCAGCGCCGCCTTTGGCGCGAGACAGCGTAACGTTTCCTGGCGCTCGGTCATCAAACCCGTACCAGCCATCAATCTCACCGCTTCGGACAACCCGCAGTTTGTCGAAACCTGGTCCGCACAAAGCTCACCCAGATGGCACATGAGCAGCACCGGCCTGACCCCAATCAAAAGCAATAACAACCAACAAGGTGCAAGACCCATCTGGTACCCCTGGCCCGGTGAGCAGGTGCAAATCAACATGGTCAAACCAGAGCCAGTCGAAGGTGCCACCACCACGGTCGAAAGCGCCATCATCGACAGCAAACCCGGCGCCAGAAGCACCGATCTTGAATTACAACTCAAAATCCGCACCAGCCTCGGCGGCGATTTCCGCATCGAACAACCCGAGAACGCCACACTGGAACGCATCGAGATCGACGGCAGAGAAATGACCCAGCAACAGGAAGGCAACACCGTCATCCTGCCCTGCACCCGGGTTTACAAAGCGCCAAAATAAGCTGGCTGATAGCAGAAGGTGTTAACTTAAAAACCAGCACCCCGGAAATCACACTCTCCACCCCCGCAGGCAATATCGATCTAAAAATGACCCTGCCCCAATCCAGATGGCCCCTGCTCGTCAGCGGCCCCGACATCGGCCCGGCCATGCTCTACTGGGGAGTATTAATAGTCATCCTCTGCGTTGCCGTCGCACTGGGTAAAATCATCAAACAACAAAAACTCAACATCCCGGTCAACACCAGCCAATGGGTACTACTGGCACTCGGCATGAGTACCGTCAACATGATGGGCAGCGTCCTCGTCGTCCTCTGGTTCTTCGCCATGGAAGCCAGAACACGATTCGAGTTGCCCGAAGCAAGATGGAAATTCAACCTAATGCAACTCTTCTTCGTCGGCATATCAGTAGTCGCATTAGTAAGCCTGTTCTACACCATCCCCGAAAGCCTGCTATCCACACCAGACATGCAGGTCACCGGCAACGGCTCCTACAACTACTTCTACAACTGGTACCAGGACAACAGCCAGAACCTCCTCCCACAAGGCCACATCATCTCCGTACCCATATGGGTATACAGAGTAGCCATGCTGGTATGGTCATTGTGGCTGGTATTTGCACTACTGAGATGGGTGAAGTGGGGGTGGGGGTGTTTTAGTAAAAAGATGCTTTGGGCACCGAAACTACCTAAATCTGAGAAGAACTGAAGAATTTAAGAATTGATTGAAAATATTTGACCTTACAATGCATGAAGTAATATGTACTGCATATACAATGCAACGCACGTTTCTTCTCACCTTCGAAGAAAAGTTTTTGCTTTCATCCGTTTTCAATTAATTACTATTTATGTTCTCTACTTTGATTGTCTCTGTAAGTGTGAAGTAAGTGTCAAAAATTCTATTTCATCAATAAATCCAAGTTACTGACCAACTCAACGGGGTAGAAAGACCTTTGTTAATTGTGTTTTTACACAACTGTAAGTTTTACACTTGTGTAAAGCTGGCTATGTCACATTTCCAACATGAAAAGAGGAGAACTCAGTAAGAAATTAGCCACAAATCTAAGAAACCGTCGAGGTGATAAGTCTCTCATGGAGTTTGGTCGTAAGACTGGTATTTCCTATGCAACCCTTTCTCGCATTGAATCTGAGCAACAAAACGTCTCATTAGACACATTAGAGAAAATCTGTATTTCTCTAAACTGTGATATCTCTGATCTGTTTAAGTAAGAAGAATGAAATAATGGCTAGAAGCAAGTCGGACATTTCAAACGGTGCTCTTCGTATCTTTTTGCAGGAGGTTGGTAAGTTCTATGATACAAAACGTGGATTTGAACCTTTTGGTCCTAAGAAAAAACAAAAACAAGTATTGTTAGAATACTTTAAGTATCAATGCTGTTTTTGTGGTTCTGATATTACTGAGAAATCTCTTTCTCAAGATCATCTTATCCCTATGAATAAAACAGCTCTAGGCTTACACGCTTGGGTAAATATAGTTCCTTGTTGTCAGACATGCAATAATGAAAAACAACAAAAGGATTGGCAAGAGTTTTTAAAATTTAAATCTAGTAACTCAGAATTTAAAGCCCGAACACAACGTATTACTTCCTTTGTAAAAAAGATGGGTTATGATCCTAACTTAGATTTACATAAATACGTAGACAACTTATATCAAGACGTTGGTGAGGTTACTATGACACTTATTAATTTGCGACTGAAACAGGCTGAAGATGCAATTAATACACTTCTTAAAAGTGGATGATTTAAATACTAGTATTTATTATCTTTATACAGAAAAGGCCTAATGTAATCTCTCTTTCAAAGTCACACTATTAGAATTCTTCGCTTCTTGTATTATTAACAACCATCAAAAAACTGACTAACCGCTTTCTTTGGAGTTTTCGTCAACTTCTGCGTTAATTTGAATGGTATAGACGACACCTTGCTTCGTTCTCGTATATCTTCCAGCATGATCAGCCAAAGTTTAGCTGTCATTTCCGAATCATATAGAGCTCTGTGAAATACTCCATCGCTACGGATTTTTGAGTGTCTCACTAGTGTGCCTAGTTGGTGATTTGGTGCGTCTTGATATAGTCTTCGTGCCATTAGCATCGAGCAGGCGAATTGGCCAGTGTAGTTTCTTGTTATTTTACTTAGCTCTGCGTCAAGGAAACGTTTATCAAATGAGGCATTGTGGGCGACAAGGTTATAGTCTCCGATGAAGTCAGCAAAGTCGTGCATGACCTCTTTGCATGGCGGTGCATTTTCTAACATGTCATTGGTAATGCCGGTGTAACTTTCGATAAAGTCGTCAATCGGCCTGCCGGGGTTCATTAGTTGTTGGAAGCGATCTTTTATTTCACCATCTACGATACGTACAGCGCCTATTTCAATGGCGCGATCACCATGATCCGGAGACAGACCGGTTGTTTCGAAATCCAGAACAATGACGGTGTTGGCTTTGGACATGGTTGATTGTAACAAATCGAATGGGTTTGATGAGAAGGTCGTTTATAATATGAGACTCTAAATTACCTATCTTTCAATAACCGGTACTATTTATGGCCAATTCACTACTTGAGCAACTGAAGAAAACTGGGCTTGTTGATAAAAACAAGGCGCAGAAGGTTAAGCATGGTCAGTATAAAAGTAAGAAACAAAAGGCTAAGAAGGGTGAGGCTGCTGAGTTAGACGAAGCAAAAGTACTGGCGCAAAAGGCGCAGGCTTCTAAGGTTGAGCGTGATCGACAGATTAATCAGCAGCTAAAGGAAGAAGCTGAAGCTAAAGCAATTGCGGCGCAGATTATTCAGATGATTGAAACTAGTCGTGTTGACGATCGTGATGGTGAGGTTGTGTATAACTTTACTGATGCCAATGTGGTTAAGCGACTTCATGTTTCTGAAGAGATACATAAGCATCTTATGTCTGGTGGCTTGGCTATCGTTAAGTTTGGTGAGGGGTATGAATTGGTGCCAAGGCCGGTGGCGGAGAAGATTAAGCAGCGGGATGCTGACTGTGTTATTGATACCGGGACTGGTGCTGAGTTAGCAGAGGATGAAGATGACGTTTATGCTGATTATAAGATTCCTGATGATTTGATTTGGTGACAGGTTCAGGCGTTGACGGCTTTCTTGGTCAGTTCCTGGCTTTCGAGGTATTCATCGTAGCTGCCTTTGAAATCGCTTAGTTGTTGGTCTTTGATTTCAATGATTCTTGTGGCTAGTGAGGAGACGAATTCTCTGTCGTGGCTGACGAAGATCAGGGTGCCCGGGTAGTGTTCCAGTGCTAGGTTCAGGGCTTCGATGGACTCCATATCGAGGTGGTTGGTGGGTTCGTCCATTAGTAAGACGTTGGTTTCCAGCATGATCAGTTTGCCAAACAGCAGGCGGTTTTTCTCGCCACCGGAGCAGACTTTAACTGGTTTTTCAAAATCGTCGCTAGAGAAGAGTAACCTTCCCAGTGTTGCGCGTACGATCTGATCGTCGTGTTTGGGTTTGCGCCATTGGCTCATCCAGTCGAAGAGGTTTAGTTCTGTGTTGAATTCTTCTGTGCTGTCCTGCGGGCAATAACCGAGACTGGCGTTTTCTGCCCATTGTATGCTGCCCTTGTTTGCGCTTAGCTCATTCATTAAGCAACGCAGGAAGGTGGTTTTACCTGCGCCGTTTTCGCCGATGACGGCGAGGCGGCTGCCGGCTTCCAGAATCAAGTTGCCTTCATTGAACAGGGTTTCGTCTTCAAAGCCGTGGCTCAGGTCTTTTAGAGTCAGGGCTAATCTGTGCAGCTTCTTTTCCTGATTGAAACGGATGAAGGGGCTGACGCGACTGGAGGCTTTGATTTCATCCAGTTCTATTTTTTCAAGTCGTCTTGCTCTTGAGGTGGCCTGTTTGGCTTTTGAGGCATTGGCCGAGAAGCGGCTGACGAATTGTTGCAGGTCGGCGATCTCTGCCGACTTTTTCGCATTCTGGGCTTGCATGCGCTCGCGGGCCTGGGTCGATGCGGTCATGAAGTCATCGTAGTTGCCGGGATAGATGCGCAGTTCACCATAGTCGATATCGGCTATGTGGGTGCACACGGTATTCAGAAAGTGTCGATCATGAGAAATAATGATCATGGTGCTCTTTCTTTCATTGAGCACGCCTTCCAGCCAGCGAATGGTGTGGATGTCGAGGTTGTTGGTGGGCTCGTCCAGCAGTAGGATATCCGGGTCGGAGAACAGGGCTTGAGCCAGTAACACTCTTAGTTTCAGGCCCGGTGCCACTTCACTCATAGGGCCTTCGTGTAGTTCTTCGGCGATACCGGCACTCATTAATAGATCACCGGCACGGCTCTCCGCGCTGTAGCCATCCATTTCACCGAAGTCGTTTTCCAGCTCGGCCACTTTCATGGCGTCGTCTTCTGACATTTCTGCAAGACTGTAGATGCGATCGCGTTCCTGTTTTACTTCCCATAACTGATTATGACCCATGATCACGGTGTCGATGACGCTGTATTCTTCAAAGGCAAACTGATCCTGATTCAATGTACCCAGACGTTCATTGGGGCTGATGGCAACGTTGCCGGATGTTGGTGCCAGACTGCCATCGAGGATCTTCATAAAGGTGGATTTACCACAGCCATTGGCGCCGATGAGGCCATAACGATTGCCTTCGCCGAATTTGACTGAAATGTTTTCAAACAGCGGCTTGCTGCCGAACTGCATGGTGATGTTTGCGGTGGAGATCACTGGGAATTCCTGAATAAATAAAGTTGAACGTCGAAACGCCGCGCACTATAGGGGATTGCCTTGTGTTCGTCGAGCTAATTATCGGGTTTATGGGCAGGCTGCACGAAATATCTGAGCATTTGGAAGCATGTTAGAATCGGGCATGGCAAATGCGCATCGTAACTCCCTTCCACCCGGTCACCAGTTACTGTGGTATGAGATAACCAGCATCCTTGGTCAGGGTGGTTTTGGTATCACCTATCTTGCGCACGATATGAATCTGAAACGGGATGTGGCCATCAAGGAATATTTACCGGTTGAGATTGCTGTGCGCGATGCCAGTTTTACGGTTCAGCCTTTATCTGAAGATTACTCTGAGCGCTATCAGTGGGGTTTGAAACGCTTTATCGCCGAAGCACGTACGCTGACCAAGTTTAATCATCCCGGTATTGTGCGGGTTGATTCTGTGTTTGAAGAGAACAACAGCGGTTACATGGTGATGCAGTATGAGGATGGGGAATCGCTTCAGGACCGATTGAAGGGTGCTAAAACGCTGGATGCTGCGACGCTTGAGAAGATTGTGCCGCCGCTGCTGGACGGGCTGGAGCAGATCCATCGCATGGGTTTCATTCATCGGGATATCAAACCGGACAATATTTATCTGCGCAAAGACGGCAGTCCGGTATTGCTTGATTTTGGCTCTGCCAGACAGGCGCTTGGCGAGCAAACGAAAACCTTAACCAGCCTGGTGACACCGGGTTTTGCCCCCTTTGAGCAGTACTATTCCAAAAGTGATGAGCAGGGAGCGTTCAGCGACATCTACGGGCTGGGCGCGACGCTGTATCGTGCGGTCACCGGCATCATTCCTCTGGATGCGATTGAACGAAGTAAGGCCTTGTTAAGAGGCTCATTAGATACCTGCGTGCCGGCTTATGAGATTGCTAAAGACAATTATCCTGAGCATCTATTGAAAGCGATTGATCACGCCATTCAGTTCAAGGCAGAAGATCGCCCGCAAACGATTGAAGAATGGCGGGGTGATTTTGACGGGACTACGGAATGGGCGCCGGCCGAAGCCGCTCCTGAAGTGAATTCAACCTTTCTTAATATTACGGAGAAAGTTGAGGCCATTGAGGAGATCGACGTTAAAGAAGAGGCTCCTGTTGAACCGGTGCCTGAAGAAAATACTCCACCCGCCCCTGTCGACAAGAAACCCGGCTCTTCCCTGTGGGGCATTGTTGGTTTGATTTTACTTATCGCCTTTGCCCTTGGTGCCTATCAGGCCTGGCTCTGGTTTGAAAGAGAAACGCAGATTCAGTATCCGCCCTCTTCTGTTGAAAAACCGGTGAACATTGATAAAGAGCAGGTTGATCTTGATGCGAAGCGGGAAGAAGAGCGGCTGGAAGCGGAACGCCTGGAGAGAATAAAGCAACAGGAGGAAGAAGAGCAGGCACTCGAAGAGGAGGAAGAAAAAGAACGACTGGCACTTGAAGCGAAGTTGGAAGCCGAACGACTGGATAAGTTAGAGAAAGAAAAGGCAGAAGAACAAGCACGCCTGAAAGAAGAAGCACTCGAACGCGAAAAGCAGGAACAGGCGGCGCTTGAGAAAGAAAAAGAAACGGAAAGAGTAAGACTTGAGAAAGAAGCGACTGAGAAGGCTGCAGAAGCGGAACGTATTGCGGCTCTGGAACGTGAGCGTCTTGAAGAAGAGAAAGCGAAAAAAGCGTTGTCGATGAGTACTTCTGTTTATGAGAAGTTAAAAGAAGCTCGCAGCTTGATTGCGATTGAGCAATATGAGCAAGGCTTGTCAGCTTTAAGAGCATTGGAAAAACAGGACGGGCTCAGTCCTTATGAGAAAGCCCAGATAAATTATTCACTGGGTTTTGCGCTTACCATTACTAATGATGATGACGCAGCGATTCGTGCTTATGAGACTGTTCTGCAGCAGGAGAATCTACCGGCCTCGCTGGCGGGTAACACGCTTTTTGCTTTGGCCGAAATTCAATACGACCGGACTGAGTATCGTGAATCGATAGGATCGCTAAAGCAGGCCTATAATTTAGTCAGGGAAAACGGTGAGAATCCGACAGAAAACCTCTTACTCCTGATGGGTGACAATTATCGACAACTGGCAGATAACGATAACTTACTCAATATCAACAGACGACTGGTCAGGCTTTATCCGAATAAGGAACACTGGCTCGCTCTTGCTGAGGCGCATGCGAAACTAGGACAGCATGAGGATCAGCTTTTTATCATGGAACAGCTAAGTGAAAACGGAGAATTGTCTACCGAGCAGGAGCTAGTCAGTCTGGCGAATGTTCATGTCCTGCACGGCGATGCGGTGCGCGCTGTTGAGATTCTGGAATCGGGTATGGCAGAGGGATTAATTCAAAAATCGAATGCCAATATCATACTGCTATCGAAGGCACAGAAATTGGTTCAGTAGGAGTGGGGCAGCCAGGGTATTTTTTATAAGCCACCTTGCTTCAAGAACTCTTTCAACTTTAATTGAGATTCGCTCAAGCCTGATAAAATTGATGTAGAAACTGCTGTTGGAAAAGTTTTTGGTATTTTACTTTTAACATCTCTTACTACAGCTGGTGTTTGCGTGACAAGTTCATTCATTATTGTCTTGATTTCAGAATCGAAACCGCATTTTTTTGCTGTCGTAAGCCAATGCCGGGGCATTATTGTTGCCCATTTATAATGTCGGTTTTTACCTAGTACCGCCATCGCCATTTTTGCTTTTTGTTTTGGTAAAAGATTTTTCCCATGCCCCAATATCGGATGCGCTGAAATAACATCGTATATTGGTGTCAGTCTATAACGCCCATTTTTTTCTATAAAAATACTGAAATTTTTAGCATGGCCATCTGTGGCGCAAAGCATCCAGAATAGTATTTGTGCTTTCAGGAAGGCCCTTCTGTCTTCAAATGATCTGGTAGAGCCTAATAAAAACTTCATGATTTTTTCTATGCCCGGCCCTCCCTCTTCTTCATATTTTTTTCCCGGAGAAATACCATGTATCTGACACATATCTTCCATGGGCAGCCTCATCCACCAACTTGAATCTGCTGAAAGCCGTCGATCAAATCTTTCTACGACCAGTGCTTTCTGCTCTTTGAATATACCGATTTCTGCCTGCGCCGTTTCAAGGCCATACGCATTTAATATTTGAAGACATAACCACTCATTCTCGACGGAGGTGCTTAAATCAATTTCATAGTTGGTGACTTTGCCGAGCGGCAGTTTAAATATGTGTGTGCTGGGGGTAGCTCCTTTGGGCCGATGCCATTTCCCTTTATGTAATAAAAGGCCTGTTTTCTCCTGCGCTCCGGCTATTGATATTCTAAACTCATCATCGTTTTTTATACCAAGGCCTGGCATTAATGGGGTTTTTCGAAGTACTTCTGCGACACCTGCCGTATCGAGTTTTTCTCCTTCAATTGTCTTAATGTCGTGTTGAATTTCTCCTGCCGGTAATAGTTGAATCGCTCCTACACAATCCCGGCCTATTTCTTTTAACAATTCGAAAGGCTCAATCGATCTGCTTGCAAACCGGTTTTGAATCCGTTTACGAATATCTTTATTGTCTGGTAGTAAATTGTCGAAGTAGTTCTCTACCACCTCACCAGTATGCAGTAAGGCTGATGGTTGTAATGGCAGAGAAAGAGACACCGGTCTGACAAATTTTGAATTCTCCCAGGTGTCTGCGTAGTTAAATTGATTCCTGCCTTGAGCACTTATCGTCCAATGTCCTACCAGTTCTCCATTCATCCAGACATCCAATGTCCGGCTTTTAGTTGTGCGAGCCATTGCTCTACCACTCAGCGTCAGTGGTTTCGTCTACCTCAACACCCTTTGGCCTTAAGACCAGCTCCAGGTTCAGGGCGGAGATCAGCTTGAACAAACTATCCACAGAGCTTTTGGATGTGTCAATTTCCAATGCTGATACCGTCTTTTGAAGTAAGCCTACATTTATGCCGGCTTCAGTTTGAGAAACACCTTTGGTCTTTCGATAGGATTTGAGCGCAGCGCCTAATTGCTCTGGTGTGTAAATTGTTTTTTCCATCACAGCTTATCCTCTGGCCTCATTAGCTATATACCCTATAAGGTATACTTTATTTTTATACCTTTCAAGGTATAACTTCATAATATACCCTGTGGGGTTTAAAATTATCATATACCTTATGGGGTATATGATAAGAAGGCTGCAAACGACTTTCGAAGGCGAATACAAGATGAGACTATTCTAAATAGAACCTCTGACAAACTAAAGAAGAGCACACCCATGAGAAACCTAATCGTCAGTGCCGATGGTACCTGGAACACGCCGGATCAGGAGGATGGAGGCGTTCCTTCACCAACAAATGTTGTGAAGTTGTATAACTGTCTGGCAGAGGTGGATAGTGCCGGGGATGAGCAGCTTCGTTATTACCATCCGGGCGTCGGTTCTGAGGGGAACTGGTGGGACAAGGTTAAGGGCGGCAGTGTCGGAGTGGGTTTGTCCAGGAACATTATGAGTGCGTATCGCTGGTTGGGCAGTAATTACGGCGAGGGTGATCGTTTGTTTCTGTTTGGATTCTCTCGCGGTGCTTATACCGTTCGTAGTCTGGCCGGGATGATTGCCCGCTGTGGCTTGCTGGATTTATCGGGATTGCCGGAGCCGGAAGTCTGGGCGCGGGTGGAGAAAACTTATAAAGCGGGCTATCGAAAGAAGGAAGCCCGTGGTAAGTGGGCGAAGGATTGGGACTTTCATGCCGGGCGCGCAGCCGATGGTCATATGGATATTCATTTTATTGGTGTCTGGGATACGGTCGGGGCGCTGGGGATTCCGGATGATCTGGCGCTGCTGAATCTGTTTGATGACAGAAAAGCGTATGCCTTTCATGATACGAAGCTGGGTGTAAAAATAATTAATGCGCGACATGCGCTGGCGCTTGACGAAGTACGTGCCAGTTTTTCACCGACTTTGTGGATGGGCGCAGAAGACAAGATTAATGTGAAACAGCAGTGGTTTGCCGGAGTGCATGCGGACGTCGGTGGCGGTTATGCACAAACAGGTTTGTCGGATATTGCCTTGAAGTGGATGATCGATGAAGCGACAGCCAAAGGTCTGGATTTTAATACCGATATGACGGAGCAGATTAAGCCGGACATTCACGGTATTTTGCATGATTCCTACGATGGTGTGTTTAAGTTGCTCAAGTCGCAGCCGCGTAATGTACCGAAGGTGATGAAATCCAATAAGAGTATTCATGCCTCTGCCGCTGATCGTGCTGCCAACCCTCCCATCAGCCAGGCACCCTACCGGCCAACGCAGCAGTTACGTAAAGGCCAATCTCTGACGATTTCTATTTACGCCGATCAGCCCTGGAACCATACCGGCCTGTATCTTGAAGAAGGCGCAAAGTATGAATTCAGTGCTGAGGGGGAATGGCTGGATGCCTCTATTAAATGTGGCGCCGGTGGTACGGACGATGGCAAGTTTGATGCGGGTGAAGTGATTCATCTTTTAGGCACGGCGCTCGGTAAGGTGGAAGAGTTGTTTCAAGCGGTGAGTGGCAATGAAGGTGCGGAAGTGCCGGGTACGCGGCGTTATGAGGATTATCCCTGGTTTCGCTGGTGGGCGTGGTGGCGGATGCGCCGAATCCGGGTAGTGCCGGCCGTCAAAGTAAGCATACTTCGTTTTTGATTGGTGCCGGGGTGGCGAAGAAGGTGAGCAAAGCGGGCTATCTTTATTGTTTTGCGAATGACGCCTGGAATTTTTATGGGAATAACCGGGGTAGTGTGAGGCTGACTGTTCGTCGTGTTTCTTAGGGTAGTCAGTCTAAATAGTGTTTTTGAGAGCTATACCTCTGAGAATGACTTGTGTTTTTTTACTTAATTGACTAGTTTTAAGCGGAGCATTAATTAACGGGAGTGAGGCAGAAACAGATGGCTACGCATGATACTCGGGTAATTGGTGATTATTTGTCTGTAGTTGTGCTTGGCCCTCTGGACCAGCCACTGTTTCGACAGATTACCGATGAGATGCTGGAGATTTGCGAGAAGAAGGATCTGCACAAAGTCGTTATTGATGTCAGTGCGGCCGCGGGGACTTTTAATAACGAAGACAAGATTGAGTTTGCCAAATACGCCTCTGCTAAACTCAAGGATATTATTTTTAAGTACGCCTATGTGTATCCTCACCATTTATTAAATTACTCTTCGCAACAGGTAGCCAGTGGCCGTGGTTTGTCTGCACGTGCGTATTATACTGTCGAAGATGCCATTAAATGGATGGAAGCAGAGTAATCTTTCTTCAAGCAAAGTATTTTAGCTTCAGTCTCGCTAAGCTGTTTCTATGAACACACTTCCTGATTACCTGCAGTCTGATCTGAATTTTATTTCTATCGGTTTAAATCCTAATCCGCTTTCCGTTGAGGCGGGTTATTATTTCGCCAACCCGCGTAATCGTTTCTGGAAGGCCTTGAACGGCTCACGGCTAATTGATGAAAAAATGACAGCGAGTGAAGCGTCGATGGATAGTCTGTTTTCCAAATACAAGATTGGCTTTACCGATCTGGTTAAGCGACCGAGTACAATGGGTAAAGATCTGCGCGCCGCTGACTACAAAGAATACGGGCCAGAGCTGAAAGAAAAGTTACTGGAGTATCAGCCTTTGATTGCCTGGTTTCACGGACAAGGTACTTATAACAGCTATATGAAATATGTTGAGGGCCAGAATGCGAGCGCGCAATTAGGCTTACAAAAACAAAAGATTGGCAGGTCACATGTGTTTGTGACACCCAATCCGAGTCCGGCCAATGCAAAATTTTCTCTGGATGATTTGATTCGCTGTTACGATGAGATGGTGTCTTTTCGTATTCGCGAAGCTTTTGGTATGGGATAGCCCGGGTGGAAGAATTAGAAGAAGAAATAGTAGAGATAAGTAAGTCTCAGCTTAAACGCGAGTTACTGGCCCTGCAGGATCTTGGCCGTGAGCTGGTGGCTTTGTCTGCCAAAGATCTGCAACACCTGCCTTTGTCTGATGATTTACTAGAAGCCCTGCAGGAAGCCAGAAAATTAAAAATGTCTGCTTTGGCCCGCAAGATAAGACACATTGGCAAATTATTACGCAATGAAGACTCTGACGCCATTCGTGATGCGCTGGCAACACTGCGCCAGCCTCATGTGGAATCTGTGCAGGCTTTTCATGAAGTGGAAGAATGGCGCGACTGTTTGCTGGCCGGGAATACGGAGTTGATAAATGAATTGTGCCAGCGTTACCCTGATATTGAGCGACAACGTCTTGGCCAGTTAATACGTAACGCAAAAAAAGAAGCAAGCTTGCAGAAACCTCCGAAATCGGCGCGGGTATTGTTTCGTTATTTGAAAGACATCAGAAAGAGTGACAATTAGATGAAAAAATTACTCCTGAATTCAATTGTGCTTGTATGTTTGCTTCTGACTACTTCCATTCAGGCACACGACAGCGATTTCTATCTCACTGATGTCACTTCGAATCAGAATATGGTCAACTTCTGGACTTTCTTTATTTCCGATCTGAATGCCGCTGGTAAAATCACTATTAAACGTAAAGGCGACTATCGCATTATTGAGAGTGATGGCTTGCCGGACCATGCAACCGGGCGTTTTCCCAACGATAAAAACCCCAATGCCATTTCTGAACAGAAGCATAGCTTCCGTGTGCCCTTTAAACCGAAGAAAGGGAGTGTGCCCTCTTTTGTCGGCATGTCCGCCTTTGGTGTGGCCTTGAATGGCATTCCTTTTGATCCCGCGACAGCGGAATACTGGAACAATGATCGTTCCAGCGGCTGGAATATTGATGCGCTATCCAGTCAGATGAGGGCCGGGCTGGATCAGAACAATGCGCATGTACAGCCGAATGGTGCCTATCACTATCATGGTATCCCTACCCCATTGATGGAACGTGGCGATCAATACAGCCAACCGATACTGCTCGGCTATGCAGCTGACGGCTTTCCGGTTTACGGGCCTTATGGTTATAAGGACGCAAACGACAAGAACAGCGAGTTAGTAAATCTGTTTCCTTCTTATCGTCTTCACGAGGGTGAACGTCCAGGTGGACCCGGCGGCAAGTTCGATGGGACTTACACTAAGGACTACAAGTTTGAAAAAGGGCTGGGCGATCTGGATCGCTGTAATGGTCGCGAGGGGGTCACACCGGAATACCCCAAAGGCACTTACTACTATGTGATTACGGACAGCTACCCTTTTATTCCGCGTTGCTGGATGGGTAAACCGGACGATTCTTTTCGCAAAGGCCCGCCTCCCGGTCGTGCCGGCCCCGGCGACACAATGAAAGGCAAGGAAAGAAAGCCGAAACCGAAAGAAGACAGACGTGGTATCGATTTACGCAATCACCGGCCTTCCCTGGATGCGATCTCTGCCTGTGATGGTCGTCGCTCCGGCTCGTTTTGTTCTTACCGGACCCGCGCTCTACAGGTTATTCAGGGGACTTGCCGCTCTAACGGGCCAACGCTGATTTGTATTCAGATTGGGCGCTGAACACCGAAAGCCATCTAAGCTGACGGGACAACTTCCAGCTTAACCCCGAGTGCATTAAGCAATCGCCTCACTGTTTCGAAACGTGGCTGTGCTCCAGGCTTCAGCGCTTTATACAGGCTTTCTCTACCCAAACTAGCGTCGGCTGCTACAATTGAAATACCACGTGCTTTCGCCACATCGCACACAGCTGCGAGAAACACATCGGGATTCGAATTCTCTAGAGCTGTGGCAAGGTATTCTGCGATAGTTTCTTCATTATCCAGATACTCACTGGCATCAAAAGGGGCGATTTTTAAATTGTCAGATTTAGGCATTGATTACTTTTCTTTAAGTTTATTAGCAAGTAACTTTGCTTTAGCTATATCCCGCTTTTGCCCACGCTTGGAACCACCACAAAGCAGAACATCAATAGTTTTACTTGTACGGGTAAAATAAACCGGTATCCGGCTACGAAATGAACTCGCATCTCTAACACACCGTTACCCACTGATTCACGATCACCAAAATTTCCACGCTCAGCAGATTGAATGCGTTCGACTATGCGTGCTTTGGCGCGATTATCCTTCAAACGCTTCAGCCATTGATTAAACAATTCTGTCCTTAGAATCGTGTACATTGCTGAATTGTATCCAATTGGATACAATTCAGCAAGTTAATAACTGCCAGATATATGGTCTTGTAGGTCAACCAGCAAACGGCGATAGTAGTTTTCATATGACTTAAGAAGATAACAACGTGATAAAGTCTCTCGTTTGAAAAATCTGATTAAGGTGAGCATTAATGCCAAGAGCGTATAACTTTTGTGCCGGGCCGGCGGCGATTCCGGAGCCTGTTTTGCAAAAAGCCAAGGAAGAATTACTCAACTGGGGCGAGGTTGGTGCCTCGATCATGGAGATGAGTCATCGCAGTGAGGAGTTTTTGCAGATTGCGGCTGCTGCCGAGCAGGATTTACGGGATGTCATGGACATTCCGGATAACTATAAGGTCTTGTTCCTGCAGGGTGGTGCCAGTACCCAGTTTGCCGTTATCCCAATGAATCTGCTACGCGGTAAGAACAAAGCGGACTATGTGCGCACAGGGATCTGGTCGAATAAGGCGGTGATTCAGGCAGAAGCTTTTTGCGAGGTGAATGTTTGCGCCGATACCATGGATAAGGGTTACAACTACATTCCGGATTTCGATTCGTGGACGCTTGATCCGGATGCGGCTTTTTTCCACTACACCCCGAACGAAACTATCGGCGGTGTAGAGTTCGCTTACATTCCTGAAGTCGGTGATGTGCCCATCGTTGCGGATATGTCATCGAATATTCTTTCACGCCCGCTGGATGTCTCACGTTTCGGTTTAATCTACGCTGGTGCACAGAAGAATATCGGCCCTTCCGGCATTACTATCGTCATTGTGCGCGAAGATTTAATGGGCGATGCATTACCCAACACGCCCACCACCTTTGATTACGCCGTACAGGCCGCTGACAACTCGCTGTATAACACGCCACCTACTTTTGCCTGGTACATGACCGGACTGGTGTTTCGCTGGCTAAAAGAACAGGGTGGTCCGGAAGCGATGGCTGTTATTAACGAACGCAAAGCAAAAAAACTTTATGCTGCAATTGATGCGACGGATTTTTATATTAATGATGTGAAAGCCGATTGCCGATCGTGGATGAATATTCCTTTTCAATTAATTGATAAGCAGCTGGATTCAGTATTCATAAACGAGGCAGCCGAATACGGACTGTTGAACCTGAATGGCTGGCGCACAGTCGGTGGAATGCGAGCGAGTATTTACAACGCGGTACCGGAAGCTGCCGTTGATTCGCTGGTCACCTTCATGGCGGAGTTTGAAAAACGCCACGCTTAATCGTCGCTCAGTGAATAATCATACCGCCATCAAGATGAGAGAAGGCTTGCTCATAGGCTGGTGATGATTTAATCAAGTCGTACCAGCGGGTGATGTTCGGGTAGTTGTTGAATTCGAATTCAGTGACTTCATGAATATTGAAAAAACAAAAGGCAATGGTGTCGGCAATCGTGATGCCATCACCACATAAATACTGGTTCTCTGCCAACTGCTTTTCTATTACCGGTAATTGTTCTTTTAAAAATCCAATTGCTTCTTCCATCGCGGCAAGATCAATATCTTTTTCGAAAAATCGCTTTTGTACAACTTCCTGAAAAAAATAAACGCCTATCCATTTACCCACATGATGAGTCATGAAATCAGTCCATTGATCGATGAGTGCCATGCGCCTGAGGTCGCCCCCGTAAAGATCGGTATCACTGACATTGGCCAGATAGCGGCATATAGCGGTGCTCTCGTACAGATTGAAATCATCCTCTTCCAGTGTCGGGATTTTGCCAAGCGGATGACAGGCGAGATGTTCAGGCGTTTTTATTTCACCAGCCGCCGGATTCAAATGTATATACTCGTAAGTAATTCCCGCCTGCGAAGCAGTCAGTAAAACTTTGGTCATGTTCGGCGTGCCGAAGCCATATAGTTTGACAGTCATCGCTCTAGGCTCCGAGGTAATCGTTTAACTTGGCGACGCAACCATTCCAACCCATGGCGTGATGTTCGGTCTTTTCTTTATCCGGTAGCAGAGTGTGATTCAGGTTCAGGGCAGTGCCATCGGATGTTTCAGAGAACAACAGTGTCACAATGGAATTCTCAAAGCTGCCGTCGAGCCAATGCCAGGTAAAGACCAGCTTTTTATTGGTTTCGATTTCTTTGTATTCGCCCACTGCAGTGGCAATACCATCGTCGGTGTTCATCTTGATCATATACTTACCGCCGACCTGCAAATCGATTTGCACCTCTTCGCATTTAACTTCACCCGGTCCCATCCATTGCAACATCTGATCGGCCTCAGCCCAGGCCGAGTAAACTTTGCTAATCGGCGCGGCGAAGGTATAGGTGATATCGAGTGAATTGTCTTTAATTCTGGAATCCTGAATCATAATTACCTCATTTTCTTAATTAGGTATGAATCCAGCTTCGACAGGCTCTGATGCCAGAACTTCTGATGCTGTTCCAGCCAGTCACTGGCCTGCTCTAAAGTGGATACATTCAGTGAAAAAATATGTTTTCTTCCCTGCACATCCCTTTCTACCAATTCGGCTTTCTCCAGCACTTTGAGATGCTTTGAAATCGCCGGAAGTGACATGTCATAGGGTGCCGCCAGTTCCTGTGCGGACAGAGATTTTTTGGTCAGACTGGCCACAATTCCACGCCGGGTCTCGTCAGAGAGTGCGGAGAATACGGCATTTAAGTGTTGTGAATTATATTTAACCATTTGGTTAAATATAGAGACATTGAAAACCTATTGCAAGATTATTTTGTTTTTATTTTTTTGGCCTGGGTGGGTTGTGCGCAAACTCTAGGCGGTTACCACCCGGTTCGCGAATCATCATGTGTTTGCTCGGGCCGCCGTAGGCAAGCTCCGGGGCAAACTCGATTACCACGCCATCGACTGCTTTTACCTTCTCGTATAGTGCGTCCAGTTCTGCGAAACCGGGAACGGAAATCGCCAGATGATGCAGACCGACATTGTTCTTCCGATCAAACTTAAGGGCGCTTGCCGGATCTTTTACCTGCCAGAGTGTGAGAAACATCTCGCCATCTGTCAGAAAACTGGCAGGGTAATCCGGATCCTGACCGGATAATTTCCAGCCCAGAGTGTAGGTAAAGAATCTGGTCGATTTATCGAGATCAAGGACTGTCAGCCCAACATGGTTAAAGCCGCTGGTGAGTGCTTTGTTCTCTTCTGCCATTGCTGTATTGAAACAGAGCAAGAGACAAAGCATCAGAAATGTGTTTTTCATTATATTTCCCCGTTGTTTTTCTTTTAGTGCCCTGAGATTGCTTATTAGTTCATTACGAAGCCAGTGTAAGGGTAGAATTCAAGTATGGATATACTAACTCAAGGTTTGCTCGGCGGTGTACTGGCGCAGGCTGTTTGTAAAGATGATGAGAAAAAGACGGCGACCCTGGCCGGCTTCGCCGCCGGACTACTGGCTGATGCGGATGTTCTAATTCATTCTTCCAGCGATCCGCTCTTGAGTCTGGAATATCACCGGCATTTTACCCATGCACTTATCTTTATTCCTTTTGGGGCGGCGCTTGCTGCGTTGTTGCTCTGGCCTTTACTGCGTAAATCCTGCAGCTGGCAGCGTCTCTATCTTTTCTGTTTTGCAGGTTATAGTTTGAGCGGCCTGCTTGATGCCTGTACCAGTTATGGCACGCAACTATTCTGGCCTTTCTCCGAGGCGCGTATCGCCTTTAATATTATCTCCATCCTTGATCCCGTCTTTACCCTGGCGCTGGCGATTTCCCTGGTGGCAGGTTTATGGATGAAACAGCGAGTGTTGGCATTGTACGGATTAGCTTTCTGCCTGCTCTATCTGAGCTTTGGAAAACTGCAGCAGGAACGTGCTTCATTATTGGCGCAACATTTGATTGAGGAACGCGGTCACAGTGCCGTTTCGCATATTGTTAAACCGACTCTCGCTAATCTTCTACTCTGGCGTTCTGTTTATCGCGACGATGAACGCATCTATGTTGATGCGATTCGAATGGGCGTTTTTTCTGAAGCGCTTATTTATCAGGGTGAGTCACTGCCGATTTTTTCTTTTGAAAAAGACATGCACTGGCTGGAAACAGATTCACTACTCTATCGTGACATAGGTCGTTTCATCCGCTTTTCCGATGGCTATGTGGCAAATGATCCGACGCAACATAATGTTATTGGTGATATTCGTTACAGCATGTTGCCGATCAGTGCAAAACCCTTATGGGGCATCAGGATCGATCAGACTCGTATCAACGAGCATGTTGATTATCAGTTTTATCGTGAGAATGCGCGTGAAGTCAGGCCCGCTTTCAAGGCCATGTTACTGGGGCGGGATGATGTGAAAGAACTGGTACCGAAGTGACTATCTATGTCACTCCGGTACCGGACAAAAATTACTGGACCGTTTCGTTTTCCGTAAAACTGTCTGCAAACAAGGCGGTAGATAAATAACGTTCACCGGAATCCGGCAAAATGACGACGATGTTTTTGCCTTTATGTTCTTCCTGTTGCGAGACACGCACAGCTACTGCCAGGGCTGCGCCGCAGGAGATACCGGCAAGAATGCCCTGCTTTGTCATCAACTGGTGCGCGTAGTCCATCGCCTCTTCATCGCTGACCTGTTCAACCTGATCAACCATATCGAGATCCAGATTCCCCGGAACGAAACCAGCGCCGATGCCCTGCACTTTATGCGGTGCGTGACTCGGTTCGGTACCAGCCTTGGCAGCGGTGATCATGGTGGTTGAAGTCGGCTCTACGGCAACAGTCGTGATTGCCTTGCCCTGCGTGTTCTTTATATAACGGGATACACCGGTGAGTGTACCGCCGGTACCGACACCACAAACCAGCACATCAATGCTGCCGTCAGTGTCTTCCCATATTTCAGGACCGGTGGTAAGCTCATGTATCTCCGGGTTAGCCGGGTTTTCAAACTGCTGTGGCATCCAGTGCTTGTCCGGATCTTCGGCGACAATCTCTTCGGCCTTAGCAATAGCCGCCTTCATACCTTTGGCTCCATCGCTAATGACAATCTCGGCACCGAGTGCTTTCATTAACATACGTCGTTCCAGACTCATGGTATGTGGCATCACCAGTTTGCAGCCATAACCCCGGGCCGAGGCAACAAAGGCCAGGGCGATACCGGTGTTACCACTGGTGGGTTCGACGATGGTCATACCGGCTTTTAACTTACCGGACTTCTCAGCGTCCCAGACCATGTTGGAACCGATACGACATTTCACGGAAAAAGCCGGGTTGCGACTTTCCAGTTTGGCAAATATGTTGGCATCGCTGATTCGACTCAGCTTTACCATCGGTGTTTTGCCTATCGTCAGGCTGTTGTCATCAAATATATTGCTCATTATCTACCCCTTCTCAGAATTTGTAGCCGCGTGTCGTTAGGGCAAAGTATATATCAGCCGCTAGCAGCATATAAGAGGCATCCACCCTATTTATCCCATACAAGACACTGGCATTACGGCGCTTGAGCGACTATTTTACTAAGAGCTTTACTGATTTTTTACATTAACCGGGGGACAGAAAATGAGCGGGATCATTGCAGATGTTAACTGGCTGGCTGTGGGTGTCAGCGCCGTATTGTCTTTCATGCTCGGTGCGCTTTGGTATTCACCGAAGATGTTCGGCGCGAAATGGGCAGAAGGTGTGGGTATTGATATGGAAGGCGAAATGAAGCCGCCGGCGATCGCCATGGTCACGCAATTGCTTGGTACCGCTTTGCTAAGTTGGGTAATAGGCGTCGCCGCTGTCACTCATGCTCTGGCCGCCGCCATACTCACGGTCATTATGCTGGTGATGATGATTGCTTCAAACGGAATGTGGGCGGGGAAAAGTAATACAGCGATTTCGATTGAGTGTGGCTACATTGCGGCGATATCGACGATCATGATCGTGGCTCAGGGTGTCCTGCGTTAGCTGCGTTAAATCTTAAAAATACCCCAGATGATGGTCAGTGATACGGTTGTTGCAATCAGGCCAAGATAGACGAGGGTCATGCCGGTGAATTTTACCAGTGTCATAGCATAAGATTGCGCATAAACGCGTTTCATAAACAGAAACACGTGGATGGGAATCCACAGGTAAGCCAGTTGGACCATCATGTTAACGATGTTGTGCAAGACGACGATGTCCGGGTACTTTTCCGCCAGCAAATTGTGAGTATTTTCAAAAGTACTGGCAAAGAGCAACATGAAGAACACAAAACTCTGCGAATACAGAACAACGATCAGATGTTCCATGTAATAACGTTTACTGAACAGATACAGGAGTTTCAATGTCACCGCCAGAAGCGGTAACAGAAAAAACATCAGCGTAGGCAGAGTACTAAGCGCCGTGTCCAGCAAAGCCTCATCATCCTTATCACCGAATCCGTAAATTTTCTCGCGCATTAAACGGCGCTCTTCGATGAAGTAGGGAAAATCCGTATCAACTTCGTCCGGCTCGCCCGAGGCAATACCGACCACGTCATAACTGCTTTCGTCTTTATTCAGTCTGATAAAACCGGCCGGCTCTTCTGTTTGCGCCGTCGTATTGCCAGCAACATTATCAAGATTAAGCGACATGGAAATATCAAATACAAAAGGTGCCAGCAGAAAAAATATCACACTGGCAAACAGGTAAAGCCTGAACGGTGGTAGAAAAGACAAACGTTTCCCGGCCAGATATTCTTTGCAGACGTAACCCGGCTTGAACATCAAAGGAATCAAAGTGCGATAAACACGTGAGTCATAGCTGAACAAGTTGTCCAGCAATTCCATGAGGATAGTGCCGAAATAGCGCGAGGAAACCTGAACCGACTGACCGCAGGCATGACAGAATTCGCCTTGCAGGTTTGTGCCGCAGTTATCACAGTTATACGCTTTCTTAGTCATCCCCTCACCACTGTTGTGAATCGGCGCGCAATCGTTCTGCCATCAGATCGACAAAGCTGCGTACTTTCGCCGCCGCCTGGCGACCTTCGCGATAAAGTATATTTACGGGCAATGCTTCCGGCTCCCAGTCCTTCAGTATCGTTTTTAATCTACCCGACTCAATATGTTCTGCAAGCTGATAGGAAAGTAAACGGGTGATGCCATACCCCCGGGTTGCCGCTTCAATGGCCGAATCGTTGGTATTGGTCTTTAAACGAGCATTGAATTGCAGCATTTTCTCCCGACCTTCTGTTTGAAAGCGCAGATCCAGCAAGTGATTTCCGGCCATGGAAGCAATCATATGATGATCTCGCAGCGCCTCCGGGCTATCCGGCTCACCATATTCCGCCAGATAGGCGGGTGAAGCACAAAGTACAATGCGAACTGAGCCAATCCGGACTGCGTGCATGGCCGAATCCGCCAGCTTGCCAATACGAATGCCCACGTCGAGGCCCTCTTCCAGTAAATTGACGCTACGGTCGAGAAACATGGTCGATACCTGCATTTCCGGATAGCACTGCAGGTAGTCGACAACGCCCGGCATGACGAATTTACGGCCAAAAAGCACCGGAGCGGTGATGTTCAGGCGTCCTTTCGGAGTGGCATGTATGCCTGCCACCGTTTCGTTCGCTTCTTCCAACTCAAGTAATATACGGCGGCATCCTCGAGATAGCGAACACCCACTTCGGTAGTCCTGACCAAACGCGTTGAACGCTCCAGGAGCTTCACTCCGAGATCGGATTCAAGCGCGGCGACACTGCGGGTGACTGCCGGGGGCGACATATGCAGACGGCGGGCTGCGGCCGCAAAGCCCTGCTCTTCGGCTACCGCCACATAAACTGATAATTGTTGAAAACGGTCCATAATTATTCCATTTATTGGAATAATTAATTGTCTTTTAACTATATTCTTATATCAAGAGGAATTTGGCAAAGTATCTCCAGTCCGGACAAACAGACCGGAATTTTTTTTAAAACACCTACAGGAGATACATCATGAGCAGAATAAATGTCATTGAAGCAAACGACGCTAATCCAGAACAAGCCGCACTTTATGGCGCCATCACTGAACAACTGGGTGTGGTACCCAATTTTCTTAAGGTATTTGCCAATTCGCCTGATGCCTTGAAGGCCTTCCTTGGATTGCACGGCATTGCCGGCGCTGGCAGCCTTGAGCCTCAAACCCGTGAGCGCATTGCTCTGGCCCTGGCTGAGCAGAACAGTTGCCAGTACTGTGCATCAGCACATACGGCGATTGGTCGCAAAGCCGGTCTTGATAACGAGGAAATACAAGCCAATCGTGCTGGTGGCAGCAGTGATGCAAAAGCCGCAGCAGCGGTCGCATTTGCCCGTTCTCTGGTGGAGCACACCGGTGAAGTCACAAATGCCGAAATTCAGGCTGTGCGCGATGCCGGTTACACAGATTCGGACATAGTTGAGATCATTACCCATGTTGGTATGAACATACTGACCAACATTCTGGCTAAAGCGAGCCGGGTTGAAATTGACTTTCCCAAAGTAGAGTTGAAAAAAGCCGCCTGAAACTCTCACTGACACGGCCAGTGGTACAAGCAGGGTTGTACCACCGGCCAATTGGAATAAAAAACCGGAGAAAAACCATGGCCCATCAGTTTGCAAAAATCGCTTTTACCGATGCCGTTCGTGAAGAGCAGAAGCTAAACCAATCACGGGAAATGTACGCCGGGATGGATGAAGGTGAAGATTATAATAATGTGCTCGGCGAACGCGAGAAACAGTTTATCGAGGCGCGTGACAGTTTTTACATGGCGAGTGTTTCCGAAACAGGCTGGCCTTATGTTCAACACCGTGGCGGGCCGATCGGATTTATGCGGGTACTTGATGAACAGACACTTGGCTTTGCTGACTTCTCTGGCAATCGCCAGTATGTGAGTGTTGGTAATTTGCGTAAGGATGATCGTGTTTCATTATTCTTTATGGATTACCCATCGCGCACCCGTTTAAAGTTACTGGGTCGGGTAAAACTGATTGATAAAAGTGACAGGGAAATTTTGCCCCGTCTTGAGCTCGACAATTATCGGGCCCGTGTTGAAAGTGGCTATGTTATTCAAGTTGAAGCATTTGACTGGAATTGTCCCCAACATATTACGCCTCGTTTTACCGAGACTGAAATTGAAGAACGCTTGCAGAAACTGAAAAATGAAAACCAGCGATTACAGGATGAATTAAACGCGATACAGGTGAAATAATATGAATGATAAAACAGAAAACAGACCGCCTCTGCCACCTTTTAATGAAGCCACAGCAAAACAGAAAGTGCGTATGGCGGAAGACGGCTGGAATTCACGTGATGCCGAAAAAGTCGCTCTCGCCTATACAATAGATACTGAGTGGCGTAATCGTGCTGACTTTCCGCAAGGTCGTAAGGAAATTACGGAGTTTTTACAAAGCAAATGGAAACGTGAAAACGAATACAGATTAATCAAAGAACTATGGGCCTATAGCGACAATCGAATTGCGGTGCGTTTTGCCTATGAGTGGCACGAGGCCGACAGACAATGGTTTCGCTCTTACGGAAATGAAAACTGGGAGTTCGACGACTCTGGCTTAATGCGCAAACGCTTTGCCAGTATTAATGATTTGCCAATCAGCGAAGCGGATAGAAAGTTTTTCTGGCCACAGGGCAGACGTCCGGACGAACATCCGGGTTTAAGTGAACTTCAGCTTTGACAAAATGAGTTATTTATTCAGGAAAACAAGCTGGTCCGGGCTGTATCACAAATTGCCGCTATCGCCGGATGCTTCACTTTACGTTCTGCAGAGATGGCATAGAATTCTTCTTTTACCTCTGCAGTCCGACCAATAATTTTAACATCGAACTGCTTACAAACGTCCTTTTCAATAATGCTTGGCATGGAAAATATTCCAACACCGGCCTGGCCGAATGCCTTCAGTAAAGCACTATCGTCAAACTGACCTGTCACTCGCGGAAACACATCAATTTCGTTAAACCACTGATCGAGTGCACGTCTTATTGTACTGTTCTGCGTAGGCAGTAAGAGCGGCGCGCCATCGAGGCACTGCGGAAAATTACGCGCGTATTTTTTCGCAAGTTTCGATGTAGCGAAAAAGGATAGCTCGCTCGCTCCCAGAAAATGATTGTAAGCCTTGATGTTATAAGCAGAATTCAGTGGCATATCTGCCAACACCATATCAATTTTATGTACGGCGAGATCGGCCAGTATCTTGTCAATACTTCCTTCCTGACAAACAATACTGATCTGGTTTTCTTTGCTGAATGCCGGTTCCAGTAATTTGTAAGCGATCGTTTTCGGGATGCAATCCAGTATGCCGACAACAAACTCTATCTGGCCTTCCATTGATGCACCGCGGACAACTTCATGCATTTCCTGACCCAGGGTAAAAATCTCATCTGCATAGCGAAGCGCAATATATGAAAATCTCGACTTAGGTAGACAGTTTATACTGTTATTGAGCTATAAAGGAGTCGAGTATAATGAATCAGCTATTCAGGGTGAATTGTCCAGATCTTGTATGGTCACGATCAATCTTTCTAACTCCCGCTCAATACTCATACAGGAAAGGGCTACTGATATGTACGATGCGATTCAATACTGTGCGCAAAAAATGAACCGGGTGTTAAGTCGCCAACTCAGCGCAGGTAATCGCTTTCAAAAAAACAGTAAGAGAAGGAATAAATCTTCAGCTCAGACAATGTAAACGAATCCCCATACGGCCACTCATGCCTATCCCCCGATTTTCTTGAGTGGCATTCTTATTGCCCGCTGTGACGCGGGCAATTTCTTTTTACTACTGAATTAAAGCCCCCGATACATTTTGTGACAGCTGATACATGTCTGATTCAGTCCACTAAAGGAGCTGTTCATTTCATCTAGATTCATATTCTTCGCGTTAAGCTCAATTGAGACCGCCTGCTCATAGAGCTGCTCCGCCAAAAATGAAAATTCCGACATTTCACTCGAACCACTTTCTTTCAGCTGCAGAGCCGAAGCTGCCACCAGAGCCGCTGTATCGATCAACTCAGTAAGAAACTCACTGCTCTCGTTCGTAAGAGGGAATCCCGGTTGCTCCGAAAATGACACCAGAGCATTCAGGCGAAGCATTATTTCCCTTAGTTTCTTATCGTGAACCTCATGCGGCAGATTTTCAGTCTGAACCTGACGATGTCGGTTTATTTCTTCGTCGCCACCAGCATATATTAAGGCAGGCAGTAGCAGTGAGAGCAGAGCGCCGGAAAGAGCTGGAACAAGAAATTTTCGTCGAGGTATTTTAATCATCTGCTTTGATAAACTGCAGATCATCTGTATGAATTGTTAATACCGGACAGCCAGCTGTTCGAACAACTTTTTCCGCGACACTGCCCATTAACATTCGGGACAATCCGGAGTAGCCATGGGTACCAATCACGATCATGCCGATGTCATGCTCTTGTGCGTAATCTGTAATATTTTCTGCCGCTGAACCGCCCAGACTTTCGCGTACAACCGACAGACCATCAGCTGCGCTGTCTACAGGTAACTTTGCCAGCTCAGCATCCGAACGAACACGCATATCCTCATGGTAGGATGCAGGTATATAGCCAACCCCCATAGGCGAGACAGCATAAGCCGGATCAATTATGACATGAACAATATGCAGCTCCGCATCAAATTGCTTTGCCAGATTGCAGGCATAGGTTTGTGCGGCATCAGAGGTTTCACTGAAATCTGTTGGCCAGAGAATTCGTTTTAAATTAATCATGCTTTACTCCTTATTCCTGATTTATATCTATTTTTATAATTCATAAGTGAGCTTTGAGGCTTGATCCACATCAAAATTAAACCTCTTAATTGCAGCTTTACAGGCGCTTTCATAACTCCTAGTCTGAACCTGGTAATTGAATCTTATAAAGCTGCTTTTGGGCTGTGTCGATTAATCAGGAAATTGGAATGCGGAAAATAATTTTATGAATATTGCCAAGCTGATACTGGTCTGGGTCACTCCGGCTTTTCTGGCCGGCATTATGGGTTGGCGCGGAATATGGGGCGGTAGCAACGCTTTTTTTGACTACATTATTCCGATTCCCGTTGCCGGAGGCGTATTTCATGTTCCAAGTTTCGTCATTGCCGCTGCAATTATTGTCGGTGTTTCCAAAACATCAGGATCGCGTGCCTTTTACATTTTCATTCTCGCTCTGGGCGTAGCGATAGGAGCTCAAACTTTACAGCTCGATTTTGAACGTCTGAATAACTGGTTGTTTACCGACTATGTACCGGCGCGTTCTCCCTTTCGTTTCAATGACAATCCTCTACTCCTGTTCGTTTTTTGCGATGCTCTCTGGGTTGCTTTCTTTGCCTTGCGGGCAACCAGCGAAAGGAACTGGAGAAAACTGGTATTATTACCGCTTATACCACTAAGCATTATTGGCGCAGAAGCTATCCTTTATAGAAGTGCCGGCACCATCTTCAAGCCCGGGCTTTCACGTCCGGTAACACCCAGAGGTAGTGAAGTGGCGATGGTTTACACTAACAGCGCTTACGATGAAAGTGTGTTTCGAAGCTGGCTGGAAGAAAAAAACAGTATGAGGATGCCCTGGCAGACACCTAACGCAGAACACGTCGCCGTGCATTTCACCACTAGCATGCAGGATATCAAGTGGGGAAAAATTGAGAAAACCGACAATATCATTGCTACATTTTGTTTTTATGAAACTGACATGTCTTCAAGCGCACATAGCGGCTATTACGATTGCTTCACTGGCAAAAAAACACTCTCACAACGGCGTCGGGAAAGTGCTAAGGAAACCAAAACAGGTTTGGGCAGAGAAATCGACAGATGGTATTCAGACGCACGGCTTTGTGACGGCGTTGACCTGAGTGGAGAAATTAATCTTGATATCGAAATAGTCAGTTTATGTCGCGGTCTGTCTCGAGGATATGCGCGCAAACTTGAACAAACCGCCAGTCGAGATGGAGAAAACTCGGAGCAACTGGTATTTCTTAAGGAAAAAGCAAGCTTACTTGGTCTTGTTCCTGAATATTGATTTAAACCCTGACAGTATTCTCAACCTTACTTATGGGCGAGATAAACCGTATTGGATGATTGTCCTTCCGTGTAGGGGTTGGCAAAACTAACTACATGGTACTCAACTCTTTCAAATATGGATTCAAGCAAGGTTGTGAATTCCGCATCGGGCGGATCGTTGGACCAGAGACCGAATACATCACCGTGGTGAATTTTCCTCGCCATGGCCTGCAGCCCTGTCTTTGAATAAAAGCTCTGATTCTCTGAGTTCAGCCAGTGTTTGGGTGAATGATCGATGTCGAGAAGCACGGCATGCACTTTTTCTCCGCTGTCATCAAAACCGTCACTATCGGCCATTGCTTGTGCGAAAAAATCGGCATGGACGAGCTCACAACGACTGTCTTTGTTAAGTGTTTGTCCAACCGGGACCATCTCCTGCCTGTGCCATTTGATCACCGCTTCCATCACTTCTATGACTTTCAGAGATTTCAGGGCCGGCTCCTGTAAAGCCGCAGCCGCGGTATATCCCAGCCCTAGTCCCCCGACAACGACATCGACAGAGTTTTCCGGCAAGCCCTGTAGAGCCAGACTGGCCAGCTCTATTTCTGCTTCCGTGAACAGACTCGACATCAGAAACTCTTCACCAAGCAGGACTTCGTAAATAATAAGTCCCTGCAGACGCGGATCGGCACGGCGACGTAAGACAATTTCGCCAAGTGGCGTGGATTGATAATCCAGTTCTTCGAAAAGTAATGACATAAGTTTCATCGTGGGAGCTTGTCGAAAGACTGTCAATATAATTCTCAGTCTTAATGATGGATAATGACTACAGTTAAGCTTATTTCACTGAATACGAGAATCAATTTATGAATGTAACAGCAAGCAAATTAAAGCCCGCATGGCGTACACCTGCAGTGGTAATCGTCGCCGGCTGTCTGATTGCCTTGCTTGGTTTTGGTTTACGTTCGAGTTTCGGCCTGTTTCTTGAACCCATGACAGTTGCGCGCGGCTGGAACCGGGAAACATTTGCCTTTGCCCTGGCCTTGCAAAACCTGCTGTGGGGCATTGGTGTTCCTATCGCCAGTGCTATCTCCGATAGATTCGGCCCGGCGAAAGTGATTGCCGGCGGAACCCTGATGTATGCGCTTGGAACTATTGGCATGGCCGAAGCGGAAACCAGCTTTGCCCTGCATTTGACAGCCGGAATTTTAACCGGTCTTGGCATCGCTTTTACGGCTTTTTCTATTGCATTGTCCGCTATCGCCAGTGTGGTTGGTCCGGAGAAGCGCTCTCTGGCACTGGGTTTCGGCACCGCTTCAGGTTCTTTCGGACAGGTGGTTTTCTCTCCTATCGCACTGTCTTTTATCAGTGCCTATGGCTGGAGTTCGACGCTATGGATACTGGCATTTATTTCACTGTTGATCTTTCCACTGGCCTTTTTGCTACCGACAAACCGTAAGCATGTTGCTAAAGAAAGCACGGTGGAACAATCTTTGCGTGAAGCATTGGAGGAGGCTGCAGCCCACCGTGGATTCATTCTGCTGGCCCTCGGTTTTTTTGTTTGTGGTTTTCATGTCGCTTTTATTACAGTTCACTTCCCCGCCTATGTAAAAGATCTGGGTCTTGATGCGAAAGTCGGCGCCTATGCGATTTCAATTATCGGCCTGTGTAACATTATTGGTTCCTTTGCGTCCGGCATTGCCGGTCAACGCTGGAGTAAGAAAGGTAGTTTGAGTGTTATCTACTTCACCCGCGCGATTGTGATCGCTCTACTGTTAGTATCGGAGAAAACCGAATTAACGATTTATCTATTTTCCTTTGCGATGGGTATTCTCTGGTTATCTACTGTTCCACTAACCTTCGGCATCGTCGCCCAGATTTTTGGTATTCGCTATATGGCAACACTGACCGGTCTGATTTTTTTCTCGCATCAGCTTGGCAGCTTTATCGGTGTCTGGTTGGGTGGTTATTTATACGACTTGAACGGCTCATACGATCCCGTCTGGTATACGGGTATTGTACTCGGTTTGCTTGCTGCGCTTATTCATATTCCTATTGAAGAAAAACCATTACAAAGAGTGAATCATGTCTGAATTACTTTACTTCGCTTACGGTTCGAATCTGCACCCTCTCTGGTTGAAAAGCCGCACACCTTCCGCTGAAATAGTCAGTGTTGAAACACTGGTCGGTTTCAGCCTGAGTTTTAATAAACATGGTCTGGATAATTCCGGAAAATGTAATATCACAGAAACATTGGAAAATGATCATGTACTCGGAGCAGTTTATCGTTTTCAGGCCGAAGAAAAACCGGTACTTGATGAAGCTGAACGAGGCTATCAGGAGCACAGTATCGCAGTCGGACCGCATGAAAATGTACTGATTTACATTGCCGACGACCCGGTCGAAGATTATTCCTCACCTTATAGCTGGTATCAGGATATTGTTCTTGCCGGAGCCGGCCTGCACGGCTTTCCTGATCTCTACTTGCAACACATTCGCGGCTTTATCGCCAAACAGGATCCGGATAGCGCACGCGATCTACGTCACCGTACAATTGTAGAATTGCTCTAGTTTTCTACTCCTCCATTTCCTCTTTATCCATGTCTGTGCGATATCTCTTGAACCAGGCAAGTATATTGTCAATCTTGGCAATCTGGTTTGAAGGACGTGAGGCGATACCGTGTGATGATCCGGGCACGCGCAGTAGAATGGTGTCAATCCGGCGCAACTTCAGGGCAACATAGAACTGCTCTGATTCGGAAATCGGCGTCCTTAAATCTGCTTCACCGGTCAGAAGCATGGTAGGAGTAGAAACATTGCCAACCAGTGACAGAGGTGAACGACGCCAGTATTCATCAGGATCTTCCCAGGGATAGGAAGCAAACCAGTACTTGTAGAAATAGTTCACATAATCGGCGGTCAGCGCAAAACTGGTCTGGTTAATAACCGGTTTGGCGACTACCGCAGCATTGAAGCGATCGGTCTTGCCTACCGTCCAGGCCGTCAGCACCCCGCCGCCTGAACCACCGGTAACGAAGATATTATTTTCATCGATGTAGCCCGACTTGAGTATTGCGTCCACCCCCGACATCAAGTCGTCATAATCGTTTCCCGGGTAATCATGATGTATCAGATTACCGAATTCTTCACCATAGCTGGTGCTGCCACGGGGGTTGGCGTAGAGAACCACATAGCCCTCGGCCGCATAGCGCTGCACTTCAACACTGAAATTGGGGCCGTAGGCGGCGAAAGGTCCGCCATGAATCTCCAGTATAAGCGGATACTTTTTTGCCGGATCGAAACCCGGTGGCCTGGCAATCCAGCCCTGAATTTCACGCTCGTCAAAAGAGGATGACCAGGTCAGTTCCTCAATCTCTGCGAGTTGTTTGTGTCCGAAAATGTCGTCATTCAGCGCAGTGATTTTCCGGCTTTTCTTATTTCTTGCTACAGCCACATCAGCGGGATGGTGTGGTGAGGTCATTGTATAAGCCACGCTGCCATTGTCGGCTACGCTGTAAGAGCCACTTGTGTATGGGCGACCCAGATAAGTGCCGCCGACATTTTCAGCAATGGTTGAAATATTACCGGAGAGATTGGTAGAGGCCAGTTTGCGCACGCCGCGATCGTCATATTGAAAAAGCAGTCGGTTATTGCCACTCCATTGCGGATTCTGTACGGAGCGATCGAAATCGACACTGAGATTTCTTACGGTATTTTTTTTCAAATCCATCAAATAGAGTTTAGTCAGCTGGTAACCCTGTTCTCTGTCATCAAAACCCGTATAGGCAATGTACTGTCCATTGGGTGAGACAGTCGGCCCGGAATCCGGTCCTTTACGCGTAGTTAATTGCTTGAGCGTGCTGTCTTTGACATTAATCGTATACAGTTCGCTTTCTGAGGGATGATACTCCCAGTCCTCCAGACGATTTGCTGAAAATACAATGTGCTCAGCATCGGCTGTCCACGACAGGGGACCATCATGATTAAAGTCGCCGGAAGTCAGTTGGCGGGGTGAACCGCCTTCGGCTGGCAGAACAAAAATATGTGTAAAACTGGTTTTCAAATAACCTCTGCCATCGACACGATATACCAGTTGGTCAATCACTTTTACGGGTGCGGCCCATTTGGCGTTTTCCGGTTTGGCCGGCGCTGCAGCCAAAGGTTCTTTGCTGGCAGGGACATCCATGGTAAAGGCAATCCACTTTCCGTCCGGTGACCAGCTTAAAGAGCCCGGACTCGCAGTCAGATTACTGAGTAAGGCGGTCTGACCCGAATCCATCCAGCGCATATATAGTTGCGAGCTGCCTTCAGCACCGCTGAGGTAGAGCAGCCGCTCTCCGCCGGGTGAAAAGCGTGGCGAGGAATAACTATCCCTTGAGGACAGTAATGGCCTGTGACCGCTGCCATTTGCATTGATTGTCCATAGATTGGCCCGACTGGAATCGCTCATGATGTCCATACGATTACGCACATAAACGATGCGACGACCATCAGAAGAAATTTGCGGATCGGATGCGTATTCCAGTTCAAAAATATCCTGTGCCTGAAAAAGCCGGGCAGATGAGGAATCATCAGCCTCATCGGCAATAGTACTGCCGGCAGGCAATAGAATACTCAGAAGGATCAGTTTCACACCGATCCTGTTATGTTCGAAATTCATTGTCAGACCCTCAAAAAATAGAATGGGATCTATTCTGCAGACTTTAGCGCTTTTGAACAAGTCAGCTATCGATCAGGCAATCGCTTCGAGTGCTTCATCTACCTCGAAATAACTTGCCTCAAGCGTCTCTGCAAAATTGGCAAGCTGACTGCAAAACTGACTGTCGCTGTAATTTACACCGAGACCGGGAGCAAGTTTTGAAAACTTGTCAGCTGTGCCATCGATTAGTTTCACCAGCTCATCTGAACTCATTGCAAACACTTCGGTGTGGCGCTCGTTGAATAAATCCAGCTCGCCAGTTACGTCACTATCCTCCTGCCTGGTATTGATCAAGTCGCATAGTTCATTGGCATAGTTTGCAGCGTGACAAAGATACTCTTCGTCATTTATCGGTAATTCCAGAATACCCGGTGGCAATTCGAGCATGCATTTTTTTATGGTTTCAGGAAAATGCCATTTCTCCGCGACGGCTACACCGAGTGTTGAACAAGTGGTTGACAGTATTTCACGTTCAGCTGTCTGTTTACTCCGGCCCCGGCTAATTAAGGCGTTGATATCTTCATACTCATCAGGCAGATAAAAAACCAGTAAATGAACGCCCAGTCTGTGAAATAAAGAACAGATGAATGCCTCTTCGGCAATATGTCGTTTTCTGTTTAGCAACAAAGCCTGTGCAATCAGACCGGCGACAAAGGATGCCACCAGAATATCCTTAAGCTCACTGCTACTGTTATCAGACTGTTTAAAAAGCAACAGACCATTACAAATCATACGAACCAGTTTCAAACCGAGACGAGAAATAGCCACCGAAATGGTTTTCACACCCTGATTACTTCTATCGAATATGACTGAATTGGCAATCTTTAATACCCGGTTCGTGAGTGTGTAATCACGGGCAATCAGTGCCGCGAGTTTTTTGAAGTCGGTATTGGATCTCTCATCTGTGAGACGATTAATTTCACCAATACTTGTTGAACAGGCGGGAAATTCAGGTCGTTTTTCAAGACGGCGTAACAGAAAATCGAGTGCTAATGCACCTCGGTCTTCATTCTCCTGAATATTCATAGCACTTTGCAGGGCCGTCAGACATTCGCCCGCATTCTGGAATCGCCAGCTGGCGTTTGCCTGGCACATATCTCGAACTATCGCGATTACTTCCGGACTCAGCCCCTGGTACTGCAAGGCACCCCAGTTTATATCGACTGCTTCAACAGCCAGATATATGTCGTTAAGTTCACTTTGATTGAAGGCACATTTGCCGCTCAGCATCTCATAGAACAACAGACCGACACTGAACACATCGGTAGCCGGTGTCAGGGCTTCGCGTTTCAGATGTTCCGGACTGATGTAGCGTGGTGTACCAAACAACCGTTCGGTTTTGTTCCTGTCTTTGTTGGCCGTGCTGTTGCGGGCAAGCCCGAAATCCATTATGCGCGGCCGGCCTTCTTTATCTATCATTATGTTGTTCGGCGTAATATCCAGATGCACAATGCCCTTCTCATGTGCACTGGCCAGACCAGAGGCGATACCGATAATTGTTTCCAGCGCTTCCGTTTCCTCCATTTTTCCGCGCTGGTGCAGATATTCTCTCAGACTCAGCCCCTCGACATACTCAAACACCAGCAAGGGGGTGTTATGAAATAAATCAACTTCGTACAGGGGGATGACATTGGCGTGTGCGATTTGCGCGGCAAAACGTGCTTCACGCACAAGGTCTTCGGCATGATTAGTATCGTCATCCTTAATATTGATCAGTTTGAGTGCAACCTGCCGCTGCAGGACTGGATCCAGGCCCAGATAGACTCTACCCTGAAATCCCTGCCCCAGTCTTTTTTGCACTTCGAAGCGACCAAGCGTTTTTGTCGACGACTCGTTCATATGAAAATTCTTTTTCCTGATAATGGTTTATCGGATATTTGACACTTATCTTGAGCAATTCTTTCGGGAGACGGTGCTATAATCACCGACCCTGATTCCCGGATTTACGGAGGTAGCGAATGTCTATGCCCAGTCCAAGTTCATTGTCGGCGGACGAGTTAGAAAAAATGCTTGAATGCCCGGCTGAGGAGGAAACCACACTACGATCCTGGCTGCGATCTTTACGCGACGCCGGACAGTTAAGCCCGGTACAGTGTGAGGTCGATTCGAAACTCGAAATCGGTGCCATTACGCGCGTCAATCTCGGTCTGGCCGGACCGGCCCTCTTATTCGACAATATAAAAGATTATCAGGACACGATTTCAACGCGTTTCGTCACCTGTGGCATGAGTAACAAAGTGCAGTTGTGTTTGCTTCTGCAATTACCGGCGGAGACTTCTGATGCCGAAATTGTCAGACATCTTAAGCAAACATACAGTAATCCGATCGCTCCGAATGTTGTTGAAAAGGCTCCGCATAAGGAGAATATTCTCAAGGGCGATGATATTGATCTGGCACAATTTCCGGCACCGATATGGCAGGGCCTGGATGGTGGTCGTTACATCGACACTTTTTGTGGAGTCATTACCCGCGACAATACAACCGGTCGTGAGAATATCGGGCTCTACCGTGGTCAGGTGATTGATAAAAACCGCATTGCGAAAGTTATGCTCGCCACTCAGGGCGGTGGCGGACACATGACTGGTTATCGCGAGAAGCAGGAAAAAATGCCGGTGGCCATTGCTTATGGTGGTCATGATGTCGTGCCATTCTGTGCCGGCAGTCCCTTTCCACGTCATGTCTGTAAGTGGGATATGATGGGAGCGATTCTGGGCAAACCGATGGATCTGGTTAAGTGTGAAACTATCGATCTACTTGTTCCCGCCGGCGCGGAGATCGTCGTTGAAGGCTATATCAACCCCGATCCGGCGACTTTCGAAATGGAAGGACCTTTCGGTGAATACCCCGGTTATTACGCTGGTGTTCCTTCACCAAAACCGGTACTTGAAGTGAGCTGCATTAGCTACCGCAACAAACCCATAATGCGCGGAACTCTGGAAGGCTGTCGCCCGGGTTTTCCTTCAGAAGATTCTATTCTTTGCGCTTACAGCTGGTCGGCAATTTTCTGGAACATGCTTGAAGCTGCCGGAGTGGTAGGCGTCACCGATGTCTGGTGCCCGCATGTATCTACAGGAACTCATATTATTGTACAAATCCGTAAACAATATCGTGGGCATGCCCAGCAAGTCGCAATGGCTCTGTGGGGCACGAGTGCCGCGCAATGGTTTTTCAAACATGTGATCGTCGTTGAAGAAGATATCGACATCCGCGATCCTCTTGCTGTGGAATGGGCGATCGCATTCCGGGTTAATGCGGGTATGGATCAGATATCCATGTTCGGACCCACTTTTGGCTCACCACTGGACCCTTCTGTCAGCCATGATGTGCTCGACATGCCGCGCTTTCGCACCGGCAAATGGACTCGAGTACTGGTGGACGCAACGCGCAACTGGGATCTGGCAAAAAATGATGACTGGGGTGGTAAGAGTTTTCCACCGGTTGGTAATCTTGAAAAGGAACTGGAGCAGAAAATCCACGATCGCTGGCAGGAGTACGATATTGGTATTGATTATCTGGATGAGAAAAAACGCGAATACCTGGTAAGGGAAAGCTGAGTGATACTAAAGGGATTATGAATTTTCAGAAAAGACAATTGATCGACCTGCAGGCCTATCTCGACTATCTGGATAAAGCCAATCATCTGCTTCGTGTAAAAACAGAAGTGGATGCCGTCTATGAACTGGCAGGTATCGCGAAAAAGTTTGAAGGTGAGAAAGCCATTCTTTTTGAGAATGTGAAAGACAGTGACTATCCGGTATTCATCGGTCTCTACTGGAACAGGGATGTAATAGCTGATTTTTTTGAAACCAGTTCAGAGCAACTTCCCTTTGTTTTGAAAGATGAAATTCGTACCTGGCACAAATCTCCTATGGAGCCGCTTATCAGCAAGACAGGACCGGCAAACGAAGTCATAGAAAAGAAGGTCGATCTGAACAAACTGCCTATGCCCCATCATGCCGAAGGGGATGGCGGACGCTATCTGACATCGACTGTCGTCATTGCCAAAGATCCGGATACAGGTGTTCGTAATCTTTCCATTCATCGCATGATGCTCGTTGGCCGCGACAGAATGACTATCCAGCTGGAAGAATATGGTCACCTGATGGATTACTACAAACGCGCCGAAGCCAGAGGCGAAGCATTGGAAATCACCATGAGCAACGGCGTGGATTTCGCAGTAAGTATGGCCGCGGCTGCACCCGCATCGGCCGCCCCTATCGATACCGATGAACTCGGTATCGCCAGCCAGATCCGGGGTGCGCCGGTTGAATTAATAGAAGCACAAACTGTTGCAGTCGAAGCTATCGCCAATGCGCAGTTTGTTATTGAAGGTCACATTCTCCCGCAAGTACGTGAGGATGAAGGACCCTATGCGGAAGTTACCGGTTATTATGCAGAACGCGCACCGCGCTGGGTTTTTGTAGCGACAGCGGTTACACGCAGAGCCAATCCAGTCTTTCATTCTATTTTATCCGGCATGGAAGTGTATAACGCTTTCGCCACCATCACCGAAGCCGGTATTTTTGAAAAAGTTAATGCACTGGTACCTGCTGTCACTGCAGTGAAATTATCACAGGGATCGATTCCTTATCATCTCGTTATACAAATAGACAAAAAGTTCGAAGGCATTCAATACAACGCCATCATGGCCGGTTTTACCTCTCAGGCTTTTATTAAGATGGTGACGGTGGTGGACACCGATGTCGATATTTTTAATCTTGCCGATGTTGAATGGGCCGTAGCAACCCGCTGTCGCTTTGATAAAGATTTGCTGATTGACAAAGATTCGGCTGGCCATCGTCTCAATCCTACCAGCGAAGATGATCTGTGGACACGTGTCGGTATTGATGCAACGGTGCCCTTACCTATTGAAGAAAAATATGTACGCGCAAAAATGCAGGATGTGGCGCTCGATAAATATGACATAGAGGGGCTTTAGTCGGATGGAAAAACTCAAACTCGGAAATTTTGATCTCTGCAAGATAGTCGAATCCGTCTCCCCGGCTTTCGAATTGAATTTTCTGCTACCTGATGCGGATACCGATACCGTTGAAGCGAATCGTAGCTGGCTGTATCCGAATTATATTGATCCGAAAACTGACATCCTGATGATCAGTTTTCATAGTTATCTCCTGCGTACAGGTAAATATACGATTCTAATCGACTCCTGCGTCGGCAATCACAAAGACAGACCCGCCTTTCCTGAGATGCACAATCTGAATACAGATTACCTGCAGAAACTGAAGACAGCAGGCGTCTCACCGGACGAAATCGATTTTGTTATGTGCACGCATATGCATCCGGACCATGTAGGCTGGAACACACAACTTGAAGATGGTCTTTGGGTACCCACCTTTCCTAACGCCCGTTACCTTTTTGGCAAAACGGAATATGACTCCTGGCTGCACTATCACAAGGAAATAGCCGGCACTGAAGCAGATTCTATTCCTGAAGTCGCCAGTTCCAGTCTGCGCCTGTCCTTTGAAGACAGCGTATTGCCGGTTATCGCTGCCGGTCAAGCTGAAATGATCGAAGGTGGATTTGAGCTGGAAGATGGTGTAAGTGTGGAAGACGCAGCCGGTCATTCGCCCGGAAACTTCATTTTTAAACTGGAATCGGCAGGTAGTAGAGCGACTGTCAGCGGTGATGTATTACATCATCCTCTGCAACTTGTCCGGCCAGACTGGTCAAGTGGCTTCTGTAGTGATCCGCAGCTCTCTGCTGTTACCCGGAGACGGGTACTCGAAGAAACAGCGTCGAGCGGAGCCATACTTATGCCGGCACATTTCCCCACACCCAGCTGGGGGCAAATTGAGGCCAGTGATGATGGTTTTCGACTAATCACTCAATGAATGTTTTAAGCAGAGCGTAAGCCGCGGGTTTTCTCTTCATCAATGGTATAAGCGCTGACCGAGTCGTCCTTAGTCACAACAACGGCATAACTCAGTCTCGCCTGTTCAACAGAGACCAGACCATCATGAACATCACGCAAGACTCTTTCCGGGCTGCGTTGTTTCGGATCGCCATAACCACCGCCACCACTTGAGACAATACTTATCCTGTCGCCTTTGTTAAAGGTGTACATGCGATTGCCATCCAGTTCCTCGCTACTGCCATCCGCGTGCTCAAGGTTCAGTCGATGAGCTGGTGCAGCCTCACCACCGGCGATACCTTCCGGCGCCGTAAAGTTTCGCATACCGCTGCCGAAATTCGCACAGGCGACATTATCTGCCTCCACTTGAAAAGCATAACGAACTCCCATGCCGCCGCGCCACTCACCAGCACCGCCAGTGTCCGTTTCAATTTCATACTCGAGCAAACTGTAAGGTGTTACCAGTTCATGCAACTCCGGATCCGGTGCACGTAAGCCACCGAGCGTGACTGGTGTCCCAACATGATCCCAGCCGTCGTAGCCATGTACCGCACCGCCGCCACCTTTGCTCATAAAATGAATGTCGGCAAAAAAACGGTCATTAGCCGGGTTCATACCCATGGTCGCGGGCGCACACCAGCGACCCCACATGGCGGAGACCTGCTCCGGTATGACCTGTGCCAGCGCCAGCCAGATGGCTTCGATCATGGCCTCGCCAATACACAAGGTGCAGCAGGATGTCGGCGCCGGTTCGCGGGCATTGACTATCGTGCCCTCGGGCGCAATTATTTCGAGCGGCCGCACAGCACCATCGTTAAACTGAATGTCGTTGCTGATGGCATGAGTTGAAAAAAGTGCCAGCTGACTCATGGCACTGGTATTCGGCAAGGTGCTGTTAATGTAACCGATAGATTGTGCATCACTGTCGCTGTAGTCGAAGATGACTTTGTCACCCTGCACCTTCAGGCAAAGCCTAACCACCGGACTTTTATCAAATTCAATTCCATCATGATCAATGGCACGTTCTGCTGAATATTCGCCATCCGGTATTTTCGCTATATCGGCACGTACGCGTCGTTCGGTCGCATCCAGAATCTCTGCTGTCGCCGCTGACAAGTCTGCGTATCCATAATGTTCAAGCAAGGCCAGAAGACGACGCTCGCCGAGATTAACTGCACCGATCTGACAATGTATATCGCCTTCAACAAGATCTCTGGCGCGAATATTGAGCAAAATAAAATCAAGCACATCCTCTCGCAGGACACCCCTGTCCGCGAGACGCAAACAGGGAATGCGCAAGGCATCTTCCCAGGCATCGTGAGCCTCAGGGTTGTAACCGACCACACCGCCACCGCCCATATCCGCGTGATGCCCCTTCGATAGCAACCAGTAACGCAGTTGCTTGTCCCAGAATACGGGTTTCATCACGTTTAAATCCGGCGGGTGATTATTGCCACGATAAGGATCATTCAAAATAAACAGATCACCTTCATGTACATCGCCTACAAAACGTTCTGCTACGGCTTTTGCAGCGAAAGGAGTGGCAGCGGCAATATCCGGAATGTAAATAGTTTGTGCGAGCAGTTCCGGTTTGTGATCAAACACAGCCGTAGTGAAATCTCTGGCTTCAGAGAAAATCGGTGAGCGGGAAGTACGCAGCATGGTTTCACCCATTTCCTTACAGATGGATTGCATCCTTGCGCTGATGACAGCTATGTCTACCGGGTCAATGTCAGATTTCATATTGCTTCACCTTTACTCTTCTTTTTTCCGCAGAATCTCAATGAGGTAATTACCCCACTCATCACAACGTAATTCAGTGGCAGTCGGTAACACAATGGTCGTTGTCGGCTGTTCGACAATAGCAGGACCTAGAAGCAGATTACCTGACTGCAGGGCAAGACCGTCATACACGTCAACCAACTGCATCGAGTTATCAAACCAGGCCTCGCGCCTGCCTTTTATTGCATGCACCGCATCTTCATCCTTTAGTGCAAAACGACTGGCCTGTGGTTTCCCGGTTTTGCCACTGGCCACCAGTCGCAGATTAATTAATTCCACTTCGCCCTGAGGCAGGGCATAACCAAAACGCTCATCATGTAAGCCGTGAAAATCATCGATCAGTTGTTGCCAGACTTGCTCATTACTATCACCCAGATTAAAGCCTGTCACTTCCACCTCATTAAACTGACCGACATAGCGGAGGTCTGCTGAATACTGCATTGTGACGTCTTCGCTTGTAAGGTTTTCATCAGCGAAAGTTGATAAAGCCAGATCCCGCATCTCCTGCAGACGTTTGCCGATAAGCTTGAAATCGACCAGGGAACCGAGCATGGCACAGGTGCGGACATAGGTGTGTTTTAAATCCGACAGCAACATGCCGGCCGCGCAGAATACCGATGATTCACGAGGTACCAGTAGTGTGCGAATGCCCAGCTCGCGGGCAATTGGAACCGCGTGTATCGGTCCTGCGCCACCGGCGACAATCATGGCGAACTCTCTCGGATCAAGACCCCGTTGAACAGTCACGACTGTGACCGCGCCACTCATTATAGAATTTGCCACACGATAAATGCCGTCGGCAGCTTCAGTAATCGATAAACCGAGAGGGATCGCCACTTTCTTTTCTATCGCGCGGCTGGCTGCCTCACGGTTCAGCGTCATAGCGCCACCGTGAAAATAGTCCGCATCAAGATATCCGAGAATTAAATCGGCATCAGTCACGGTGGGTTCGCTACCGCCGCGGTCGTAACAGGCTGGTCCCGGATCAGCACCGGCACTGGCAGGCCCCACATACAACATGCCGCCACTGTCGACACCGGCAATCGAACCGCCACCTGCGCCCACTGTGTGAATATCAAGCATGGGCACGGCAACGTGGAAACCGCCTACTTCATTTTCCGAACTGACTACGGGAGTTTCATTCTGCACCAGAGCAACATCAAAACTGGTACCGCCCATATCGACGGTGATGATATTTTTATAGTCGTGGGTTTTACCATAATGAATGCCTGCGCCTGGACCACCGGCTGGTCCGGATAATAGTGTATTGACAGAAAAACGACTGGTGACTTTCGGAGACATACAACCGCCGTTGGATTGCATTATGTTCAGTGTTCCGGAAAAGCCGTTCTGCTGAAGACTTTGTTCGAGTTCCTGCAGATAGGATGCCAAAGGCGGACCGCAGTAAGAATTCAAGGCGGTGGTGCTATGTCGCTCATAGACACGTATTTGTGGCAAGACCTCGCAGGACAAGGAAATATAAACATTGGGAAATTCTTTTTCTAATAATTCGCGAGTGCGAAGTTCATGCTCAGGATTCAGGAAAGACCACAGGTAGGAGATGGCAATAGCTTCAATATTCGCTGACTGCATTACAGCCGCAGCGCTGGCGACGTCTTCTTCGTGTAGGGGGATGGTCTGTTCACCTCTTGCGTTTACTCTTTCTCTTACTGTTAGATTTAAAGATCGTTCAATGAGCTGTGGCGGCGGGGCAAGTTGCAAATCATAACGTTCGCCATCTTTCATTCCCCTGCGCAGATTGAGTAGATCGCGAAAGCCGTGAGTCGTGATGAAAGCAGTACGGGCACCCGAAGCGGTTAGTACTGCGTTCGTTGTAATGGTCGTACCATGAACAATGGATTCGACTTGTTCCAGAAAACCCCGGGTTGGCAAATTCCGCTCAGAGGCCGCCTGCTGCAGTGCGGCAAAAACACCCTGGCTCGGGTCTGCAGGTGTGGTCGGCGCCTTACATATTGAGGTGTTACCTGCATCGTCAAATACAAGCAGGTCAGTAAAAGTGCCGCCGACATCTATACCAATTTTGAAGCTCACTGGATAATCATGGCTCTTGTTGATGAACAATGGGAGGTAATAGTATATATAAAAGCTTCCTGACTACTAAGCATTCCGCCCTGAGCGCGAGATGTGCTAAATTGCCTTATGACTAAAGTTCGAGAACCTGCCAATGCGCCTGATTTCGTTATGGAGCATTTGCACCGATATCAGAAAAGTGACGGAGCCGATGGACACCTGTGGGATTCTACGGGCTTTGGCGATCATGGTCTGATTCCTACTTTATTGCTTACCACTACCGGGCGTCAAAGCGCTGAGCTTCTGATTGTGCCGCTCATCTACACTGAAACGGACGGACGCTTTGTTGTTGTCGCCTCTGCCGGTGGTGCGCCGACTAACCCTGCCTGGTGCATCAATCTGATGCATAAGCCAGAGGTTGATATTCAGGTGATCGCCAATAAGTTTGCCGCCATAGCCAGAGTCTCTGAGGGCAAGGAAAGAGAAGAACTCTGGCGTGTTATGAACAGGGTTTATCCCGAATATATTAAATTGCAGGCTAAAACTGAGCGGCAGATCCCGGTTATTGTTCTTGATCCTGTTTCTAAACAGACCTAAATTTTTATGTCATTAAAACATACCGGCCATTTGCGAAAAATGGCAACTTCGCTTGAGTCTTCTGTGCAATATTCCCTGCCTCTGGATGACGAGCTGATTCCTCTGAATGAACGTATCGGGAAAGAAATTTCCATGAGATACATTGCGGAAATCCACTGTATAAAATGTGGCCGCAAAAGTAATAAAAGTTACAGCCAGGGCTATTGCTATCCCTGCTTTATTTCACTTGCCGCCTGCGATATGTGCATCATGAAACCGGAAACCTGTCATTTCCATCTGGGTACCTGCCGGGAACCCGACTGGGCAGAAAAAAATTGCATGCAGGAACATTATGTTTATCTGGCAAATTCCTCTGGAGTTAAAGTAGGCATAACGCGGGGCTCGCAAGTACCCACACGCTGGATGGATCAGGGTGCCAGTCAGGCTCTGCCGGTTTTCAAAGTATCCAACCGGCTTCTGTCTGGAAAAATAGAAGTCGCTATCAAAGCTCATGTTTCGGATCGCACCGACTGGCGCAAAATGCTCAAAGCTGAAGCAGATCCGGTCGATTTGCCTGCGCGTAGAGATGAGCTTATCAGTGCAGCTAAAAACCAACTCGAAGCGATTGCGGACGATTATGAAGAGTCTGATATAGAATTTTTGACTGCTGCTGAAGTGATTAACATAGAGTATCCGGTTGAGACCTATCCGGAAAAGGTGAAGTCCCTGAATTTTGATAAAACACCGGAAATCAGCGGAATACTTCAGGGCATAAAAGGACAATACCTGATACTGGATTGTGGTGTACTCAATATTCGGAAATTCGCCGGCTACCAGATTGAATTAAGTTAAGTCAGACATCCGCTTACCATCTCAACAGGAAAATAGTTCTTATGGCAGTGTCATTTAATGTAGGAATATTACCCAATCGCCCAATAGAAGATTTCGTTAACTGGATTGCCCAGGCTGATGAGCTCGGTTTTGGTGGTGTCTGGGTGGCCGATTCTCAATCGGTATTTCGTGATGCCTTTATGGCACTGACACTTTTCGCTGACCGTACCCGCCACATGGAACTGGCTACCGGTGTAAGTAATGTGATCACGCGTCACCCTGCTGTACTCGCGAACAGTTTTGCGACGCTGGATGAATTCTCAGGTGGCCGCGCGGTGCTGGGTATAGGTATCGGTGATAGCGCTATTTACAATATCGGCCATAAACCGGCCAAACTGAAAAGGCTCGAGGATTTGATTGCCGTACTGCGACAATTAATGGCCGGTGAGACCGCCCATTTTGATGGTCAGGATATCAAAGTCAGCTGGCCACCGCGTAAGGTACCCATCGTGATCGCCTGCACCGGCCCGAAGTCTCTGCAGCTGGCCGGTCGAATTGCTGACGGTGTTCTTTTTCAGGTCGGCTCAGACCCGACGCTGGTACGATACGCAAAGAAAAATATTGCCATTGGTGCCAATCAGGCCAGTCGCGATGTGAATGACATAAAACTCTATCAGCGACTGGCCTGCGCTGTCTCTGAGGATCGCGATCAGGTGCGCAAAGAAGCCCGAGGTTATGCCTCAGTGGCGGCTAATACGATATACAGCGCTATCCCGAGAGAAGATATTCCTGATGCCCTGTGGGAAGACCTGCATATCCTGAGAGAAAAATACGATTATCAGCAACATGGCAGCATGGATGCTGATCAGGCAGAACTTATTACTGATCGAATACTGGATGCGGTCGCCATCGCCGGAACAACAGAAGAAGCGGTACCACGTTTTCAGGAACTAATGGAACTTGGCGTGGAAAACTTCGTCCTGCCGATCGCGACAAAAGAGCCGGATGTGATTATCAGAACTCTGGCTGAGCAGGTCCTGCCGAAACTTCGCTGAAATCTGCAACAACCTGTCATGTCGAAAATAACAGCAGGTTTTAAAGCTTTCGACCCGCCTGAATTGCTTTGCCATTTTGTCGCAAGCGAACAAGCTATGTTCGGGATTTACTCACACTCTGAAATTGACAGGTTGCCGAGAACCCAATTGGTGGTCTGGCCAGGTCACTTTCCATATCACAGCCACCAGACTGGCAGGAGATTTACCGTTTCAATTAGTCGCGACTTTTATGCTGCCAGTTGAACAAAAGTCGACCTGTATTTCTACTTCTGATAATGCCGCCCGTCTGGCGCGCTATATCGAACAACATCGCTCTCTGTTCGTATTGACCGGTGCCGGTTGCAGTACCGCCTCCGGTATTCCGGATTATCGCGACGATAAAGGTGAATGGAAACACAGCAAACCGGTTCAATTTCAGGATTTTATCCAACATCGTTTGACCCGCCAACGCTACTGGGCTAGAAGCCTGCTCGGCTGGCCACGGGTGTTTGCCGCCCAACCCGGCCTCGCACATCATGCTCTGAGAAAGCTTGAACAGGCAGGCGCCATACACTACCTCATCACGCAAAACGTTGATCGTTTGCACCAGCGAGCGGGATCTCTCAGAGTTATCGACCTTCATGGTAATCTTGAACGGGTCAGTTGCCTGAGCTGCTTTTTTCAATTAACCCGCGTCGAGATGCAGGAAAAACTCAGAAAAGAGAACCCGGCTTTCAACGAGAAAAGTCATGAACTGGCTCCCGACGGCGACGCCGTGCTTGATAACTACGATTTTTCCGGATTCCACATCATTGATTGCTCTCATTGCGGCGGCATACTAAAACCGGATGTCGTGTTTTTCGGCGAGTCTGTGCCTAAAAAAAGAGTGCAGATGGCGATGCAATACCTGCAGGAATCAAAGGCTCTGCTGGTTGTTGGTTCTTCTTTGATGGTTTATTCCGGTTATCGTTTTTGCCGGGCGGCAAGCAAATCAGGCTTACCTTTGTCTGCCCTGAACAGAGGACGTACACGAGCTGATGCCGAACTCCAGCTGAAAATTGAAGATGATTGCGGGGAAACTCTGCAAGCGACTATCGAACTATTGGGACTTTGACCTGACTAAAACTGACTTTGACGGCATTTCGAGGTCATTAATTTAGCTAAATAATTGATTTCAGTCGTTTCTGCATTCAATTAGCAATGCCAAATACGAAGATTTGTTATTATAATCTCTTCAAATCCAGTTTTATCTTAAGTTAATGAATGACGTGTCCACGCCAAAACGAATATTAATCTTCGATGATGACAGCGACTTTCGAAAGTTACTGTTGCTCCGTCTCAGCAAAATGTTTCCCGACGCCGAGATTGAAGATTACGATCCCATCGCGAAAGGCGTGCCCGACACCGGTTTTGACTGGTTACGCTATGATGTTCTGCTGCTCGACTATTTTTTATGCATTCATGGTGTCACCGGTCTGGACATACTACGCAAGAATCGTAAAAACCCCCAGTTTCCGGCAACTATCATGCTCACCGGAGCTGGTAATGAGGAAATTGCGGTTCGAGCACTTAAATCCGGCGTTTCCGATTACATCCGAAAAGAAACACTGGATAAAAACGAATTAAAAAAATCCATCCTCACAGCTCATGAAGAGCACGCCGCAACCAGACAGAAAGCAAACGATGCGACCCTGCATGGGCATGCTTTTAACAAGGGCTTGTTTTATCAGCAGCTGGAACATGTAGAAGACGGTAGCAGTAAACGCATTCTGCTTCTGATTCAGCTCGACGGGCATCAAACCCTGGCACAAGCTGCCGGAATTATCGTACGCGATAATATTGTTCGTCACATAGCCAAACAGACCTTTGAAGTATTTCAACTTGGTAATTGCTTTCCCAGCATAACCCGCTTTAGTGAAGTTTCTATCGGCATACTGATTGATGATCCCGATTCACTTGAAACTCTCAAATTTAATCTAGATGGTCTTTGCAAACACCTGCAAAAACGACCTTACAAGTTTGATGGTAAAAAGTACCGATATACCGTGAGTATAGGCGTCGTACCGGTAGCCATCGGTTCTCTCAGCGTCGATGTGATAATCGGTATGGCTGATACTGCCATGCGTGTGGCAACCAGCAGGAAAGGCGAAAACAGTTACGAAATTTGTAATGAGGCACCGACTGAAAGCGCGTCAGAAAGCAGTTCTTCTGTGATTGATGCAGAAGCCGCGCAAACAGGTCATGACATTGCAGACGACGATGATTTTATTGACCGCGAATCCACAACAGTCGAGGCGCTGGCTAAATCAGTACCTGAAGTCGCACCGGAAACAGAAAAAGTTGAGCCTGATACGGCCCCTGAACCTGAGAAAAAACCTGAGCCAGTGACAAAGCCTGAGGTCACGGCCGCTCCTGAACCTGAGAAAAAACCCGAGCCTGAGCCAGAACCTGAGGCTAAGACCGCCCCTGAACCTGAGAAAAAACCCGAGCCAGTAAAACAAAAGCCTGCGGCGCCAGTTGCAAAACCGAAACCAGAAGCTGCTGCTGTTAAAGAAACCAAGACCAGCCCGGTTAAAGATAAGCCCGCCGCAGCACCTAAAAGTGACGAATCTATTCTGGATGATGCCAATCTAAACCTTGCTGCTCTGGCGATAAAACGTTCTTTTGAAGAAAAGCGCGTGATACAAATATTTCAGCCGGTGATCTCTTTGCTGGCTGATGAGGAAGAAGAAACCAGCGAGTTATACGATACCTCATTGCAATTGATCGAGCAGGATGGCAGCACCATTGATAGCGACGAAATTCTGTCTCGCGTTGAAGATATCCCGGCGTTTATGAAATACATAAATCGCTGGATGATACGTGAGGCCATTGGTCGTTCGGTAAACAGCTCGCACGATCGTTTTGGCTTCCTGATGAAAATAAGTGATGCTTCACTGGCCGATGCTACCCTGTTCAACTGGTTGAAAGAATTACTTTCCGGCCTGGGTTCGACTCAGCCTGGCCGCGCAATAACGCTGGAGTTATCTGCTGAGACTTTTTCAGCCGAACGAAAAAAAGCCGAAGCACTAATGACTTTCCTGCGTAAATCACATGGCTTCAAGTTTGCGCTTGCTCAGATAGACGACATTGAAACACTTAAAGCACTAACGAATAAATCCAGTTTTGATTTACTGAAAATCAGCGCCGAAATGATCAAGCAGCTCTCGGAAGAAGCGAGTGGTGATGAGGAAGGCGGAACACTGCTGGCCAGTCTTAAAAATCGTGGTTTGAGCATTGTTGTTTGCGATGTGGAAGATGCGACCACGCTTACTGAAGTAATCAGTGTGGGCGCCGATTTCGCAATTGGTGAGTTTATCGGGGAAGCCAGCGCTCAGCTGGAAGAGTCTACTAATGTGGAATCATTTGAAATTTCATAAATTTCACCTATGTTTAAACTGAGCCATCCGTAAAGCCGGTGAGTCAGGAGAATTGAATCGTGAACGAAGAAATCGTACTGCAAGCTGAAGCCAAACGTTTCGGGGACTATCTCATCGTTTCACCCGGAACTTTGCAAAATGCTGTCAAAAGACAGGGCCAGGCTCTTAAGCAGGGATTAACACCAAGACACATTGGCGAGTTACTAGTAGAAAACGGTGATATTACTCAGGAAGAACACGACAATGCGCTTAAGAGACAGCGTATAGATCGACTGGCCTGCTCGCCGGTTTTCTCAATGCTCTCGAAAACCGAATTAGCTGCAATCAGCAGTCGCTTTAAAGAAATTACGGTTCCGGCTGGTCGCCAATTTATTATTCAGGATGAACCGGATCCGACACTCTATATTATTGCATCCGGCAAGGTCGAAGTTTACCGCACGAACCTTGACGGCTCACACCTGCACATTGCTCATGTTGAACCCTATGAACCAATCGGAGAAATGGGTTATTTTCAGGGTGGCGTTCGTACCGCTTCTGTTCGCGCTGTCGATAACGTCGAATGTCTATGCGCCGAATACAGCGCCTTAACTCATTATTTTGAAAATGTACCGCGGGTAGCGCACGCTTTCATGGATATTGTTCAGTTCCGTCAACAGCAGATGGAAGAATTAATCAAGGAACAGAATAGCTAGGCCTCAATCATTTCTTTGCCCTGTCTGCGCAAAACGCATTGGAGCAGGAAGCAATACTCTTTCAATAAATTCAAATATTCCCTGCACCAGTAAGGCCAGTATCGCTGCAGGAATAGCACCTTCCAGAATAAGACCAATATCATCCAGTCTGATGCCCGTCAGGATTGGCTGACCGTAACCACCTGCTCCTATCAGTGCGCCAAGTGTTGCCGTGCCAATGTTAATGACTGCAGAAGTTTTAATACCCGCCAGAATGGAACGCGTGGCAAGCGGCAACTCTACTAGTCGGAGGCTTGCGCCTGCGGGTAAACCAATTACCAGCGCGGACTCTCTGATAGCCGCAGGAATGTCATGCAAACCGCTATAGGTGTTACGGATGATGGGCAACAAGCTGTAAATGAAAAGTGCAACAACAGTCGGGGGACCACCAATTCCCAACACAGGGATCAGAAATACAAACAGTGCCAGCGAAGGTATGGTTTGTAAGACACCGGAAATACCAAGAATAATCTGACCACAACGCGGCAAGCGCGCTGCGACAACGCCAAGCGGAATGGCAACGCAAATTGCTGCGGATAATGAAATAAGGACAAGAATAAGATGTTGCCGTGTGTTTTCAACAAAACGTTGAAACAGACTACGCTCAACAATATCACTTTCTATTGAAAACTTTTGTTTTACAAAGTCAGCAGCCACTTCAGGTTCCGAGCGCCCTTCAAGTTTGACGGCGGCGTTCAAGGTCACCATAAGCTGATCATCTATTTTACCGGTCATCCTGTGCAGGCCTTCTACTAAAGCAGGATCTTCGTCAAGGCGGTATATATAAACCCCGTAATAGTCTGGAAAGTAGTTTCTATCATCTTCCAATGAACGGATTCTGTAATATTCAATCTCAGCATCAGTTGAATATAAATCGATTACATCTATGGACTTCGACTCCAGACCACGATAAGCGAGATCATGGTCAAGTCCGCGGACATTACTTTGAGGCAATTGGTAGCGCGTTCGCAGACCTGTCCAGCCATCATCCCGATCCATAAATTCATTGCTGAACGCAAATGCCAGATCAGGATGCCTCTGTAAATCCGAAATCCTGCTGATGTTTAGTGACTCGGCTACCTGCTCCAGCATTCCCATAACATAAGTATTGTTAAACCCTATTCGCTCAGTCATGCCGATTCCAAGATCTTCAAGAGCCGCACGTAACTCAAGATCAGATTCAATCTTCTTTCCGGCCAGCATTTCAGCGCTCAAGGTTCCTGTGTACTCTGGATAAGCCGCGATTTCACCAGTTAACAAAGCCGTCCACAAAATTCGTGAGCCACCCAGGTTGACCTCGTGTCTGACGACGATTCCGCTGGAGTCCAGTATCTGTGTCGCAATTTCGGCAAGAATAATATTTTCCGTGAAATTTTTTGAGGCAATCACTTTTTCTGCGGCACTTGCTGATGGCAGTATCAGAATCGACGCTAGCAAAGCGGCCAGATAATCTATCGAGAAGAATCTTCTCATTCGGCAACAGCCTCGTTGTCTTCAAATTTATGCCGCTGTGCATTGATGAAGCAGGTAACAAATTCATCAGCTGGCTTGTGAGTCAGATCTGAAATAGTTCCTCGTTGCACAACTTTACCCTGCTTAAGCAGAATTAACTCATCGCCAAAGAATGCAGCTTCTCCGATATCGTGAGTCACCATCAATACCGATTTATTAAGCCGGGCAAATATTTTTTTTAAGTCATTTTGTAAATCAAAGCGAATCATCGGGTCCAGAGCTCCGAGTGGTTCGTCCATCAGCAGCAAATCGGGGTCCAGCATCAGCGCACGCATCAGACTGATCCTTTGCCTCTGCCCACCAGAGAGCTCGGCCGGATAACGACTTAGATAATCGTCAGATAATTGCACCAGATCCAACAATTCACCGATACGCGCGTCGATACGCGGCTCTTCCCAATTAAGAAACTTTGCCATGATGCTGATGTTGGCTTTGGCAGTCATGTGCGGAAACAAACCACCTTCCTGAATAACGTAGCCCAGACGCAGGCGCAGAGCCGGCAATGTAAGTGTCGAGAGCAATTCTCCGTCAATAAGAATCTCGCCGGAATCGGGCTGAAGCAGACCGGTAACCAGACGCAGTAAGGTTGATTTACCGCAACCACTGGGGCCGATAACCACTGTTGTCTGACCTTGTTCGACCGAACCTGAGAATGGGTATAATCCCTGTTCTTTGCCGTAACGCTTGGATATATTATTCAGCTTGAGCACAGCATTTATTGTGTTTTGGGCCGGAGATGTCTGTCTACTATATCAGGACAAGCTGATTTTATAAGGGTACATTGTTGATTATGGATAAAAATGAAGATGAGCAAATGTTTGAAGCGTTTCAATTAAAAATGAAAGATGCTCAGCTGCCCGAAATTGCCATTGCTAATTTTGCCAGCCATTATCAACAACTTCTGCAAGGTTCCAGGGGTGAGATTGCAGAACATGATATTGAAGCGGTAGGCAAAATCCCTGACGCGGACAGTCTCTCAGTAAAATACCAGGACATTGGTCAAGCAAATCTGAACTCGACGGTATTAATAAAATTGAACGGTGGTCTGGGCACATCGATGGGCCTGGATCGGGCAAAATCACTTATTCAGGTCAGAGACAGGCTGTCTTTTCTCGATATTATTGCAAAACACGCTATTCATTCTGATGTACCTTTGCTGCTAATGAACAGTGTTAATACCCGGGATGATTCGATCGAGGCACTGAAACATTATTCAAGCCTGGCGAAAGCCGGGCTGGCTCTGGATTTCCTCCAGCACAAAGTTCCGAAGGTGACACAGTCGGATCTTAGTCCGGCAAGTCACTCAACAGATCCCCAACTTGAATGGTGCCCACCCGGGCATGGTGATATTTACATCGCTTTACAGACCAGCGGCATACTTGAAAGCTTGCTCAATTCAAATTATCGCTATGCTCTAATCTCCAACTCTGACAACCTCGGCGCCACACTGGACACCTCCCTGCTCGGTTATATGATCGATGAGAAGATTCCTTTTTTGATGGAAGTAACCGATCGAAGCGAAGCCGATAAAAAGGGCGGTCATCTGGCTAAACGTGCTGATGGTCAATTTGTTTTACGGGAGTCAGCGCAATGTCCGCAGGAAGATAAGCTCTCTTTTGAAGATATTCACAAACATCGCTTTTTTAACACTAATAATCTCTGGATTGATTTGCAGGCACTGAAAATCAACCTTTATGAAAACAATAACATTGTCGATTTGCCTCTGATCCGTAACAGCAAAACTCTGGATCCAAGAGACTCGCAATCTGCAGCCGTCTATCAACTGGAAACTGCCATGGGTGCAGCCATACAGATATTTAGTGATGCACGTGCTATTTGTGTATCACGACGAAGATTTGCTCCGGTAAAAACGACGAATGATTTGTTATTGCTTCGCTCCGATGTATATGAATTGCAGGAAAACTACACACTGGTGAGTCAACTTGCGCACACAGAAATGCCCCTTATTGAGCTCGACTCAACTTACTACAAGTTGATTGATCACTTTGAACAACGATTTCCGAATGGTTCCCCCTCCTTGCTCGGCTGCTCCAGGTTACGAGTTCAAGGTGATGTAGTCTTTGGGACGAATGTTGTTATTAAAGGTAATGTCAGTTTATGCAATGCGAGTTCAAAACAGGCCAGCATCGCCGATAACAGTCTCATCGAAAAAGATATACTCTGGGAGTAGCTATTTTAGTACTTGCTTGAGAGTTGAATTATTCTTCATCTTTAATAGCAAAGCGCGACCAGAGTGACTGCCCAAGTAAACGGGCTTCTTTCAATTGTTCTTCCGAAAGATCAAATTCCATTTCTTCAAGCAGTGTTTCTGCCGCATCTATACCGCTTCCGACGACGACGTGAATCCAGGCATAAGCTTTGACGGGATCCGGCTCGACGCCAGCGCCATCAAGATACATTTCTCCTAACGCAAATTGCGCGTTTACCTGTCCTTGTCGGGCTGCTTTTTGATACCAGATAAAAGCCTTTTCATCTGATTGTCCTGTGCCTCTGCCTTCTATACACATCTCCGCGTAATTAAATTGCGCGTAGGCATCGCCCTGTTCCGCTGCTTTTAAGTACCATTGCACTGCTTTCTCATCATTCTGCTCTGTACCGGCACCGTTAAGAAACAACCATGCCAAATGAGCCTGGGCCTGCATCTCACCTGCCTCTGCCAATGGTAAAAGCAGCTTGAAAGCACTCTTATAACTACCAGCCTCGAATGCCCTGTTCGCCGCTCGCATGTCAGCACAAACAAGAACCGGAGCAAATACCAATACAAAGATCGTAAGCAGAGCCGAGGCTCTGCTACAGTCAAACAAATCTTTCCTATCCGGCCGGAATTGTCGCAAGTGCAGCTTTCCAGTGATCTGTTGCCAGCATTTCAGCTGCCCAGCGTTTTATTTCCTCATAGTCCTGCATGGGAAAAGAAGCGGCTTCGGCATGAACCAACCAGGTAACAATGGAATAATCGGCAATACTTTCTGTGCTGCCAAGTACGTATTGTTTTCCTGCAAGCTGGTCATTCAGAACAGTGAAAAAACGATGGAAATCTTCAGCCGCATTTTCAATTTTAGCTGCATCCGGCTCACCAATACCCATCATAGGCTTGACCAGATTTTCAAATGTATATACACCACAGGCCGGGCCAAAGTGCGCTGTCTTCCAGAACATCCACTGCGCCATTTGCACACGTAGCTTCGCATCTTCAGGAATCAAATTAGCGTCTCCGGCTTGCTGAGCCAGATAGAGCATAATCGCTGATGATTCCCACAACGAAAAACCATCATCAACCAGTGTGGGTATCTTGTGATTCGGGTTCAATTTGACAAATTCCGGCTGCATATGCCCACCACCTGGTAAATCAACTGGAATGACCTCAAGTTCGATACCGCAGCGATTAGCTACAGCCTGACAGCACAATGAATTAGGGGATGGAGGAAAAACGTATAGTTGCATGGCAGAATCCTTATGTTTATATGAAATTAGTAACAGCTTCTTATTTATCTGAGAGAAACGGGTTGGTCAAGCGCTCATAACCGAAAGTCGAACCCGGACCGTGTCCCGGCAAGAATTGAACTTCATCACCAAGCGGCCATAGTTTCTCCCTGATAGAACGAATAAGTGTAGCGTGATCGCCTTTTGGGAAATCTGTACGTCCGATCGAGCCTTGAAACAGGACATCACCGACTATGGCTATCTGAAGGCCTGACTGATAAAAGACGACATGTCCCGGAGTATGACCGGGGCAATGATAAACATCCAGACTGATTTGACCAATCTCAACAGTATCACCCTGTGATAGCCAGCGATCAGGTTGAAAGGGTCGTACAGCAGGAAAATTAAACATACGGGCCTGCTCCTCCAGCATGTCTATCCAGAACTGATCGTCCCGGTGTGGACCTTCAATCGGTATAGCCAGTTTTTCTGACAACTCCGCCGCGCCACCGGCATGATCGATATGCGCATGAGTAAGAAAAATCTTCTTTATTTCCACCTGTTCTTCGTTGGCAATCGCAATGATACGGTCAAGCTCACCACCAGGGTCAACAACGGCTGCCACCTTACTCGGCTCGCAGATCAGCATGGAACAGTTTTGTTGAAAAGGTGTAACCGGGATGACTCTGATTTTCATGACGATCGATTCTGTATGTTCAGGAAACTATGCTGACATTGCGAATATTGTAGCGCAATTTTTTACTATGCAGTGCCTGAGCCAGAACCGGATTGCTCATTACATTGGCTCTTAAGCGGGCTGCATCTGTATCAAGTCTGACAAACGCACCTACAATATTGTCTAGCTGAACGTTAGAAAGCCTAAAAGCGGCAGAAAACTGCCTGGCGATAGTTAAATCCTGAAAGTAAGCCGACTTCCTGAATTCTTCAGTTGACGCGAAGTTGATAACAAGACGACCTGTTTCGGAAAGATTAGTCAGGAGCAATGTAAACCAGTCTGTATCTGCTTCGAGTGCACGCACCGGTTCCTTACCTTTATTAGTGAACAAGTCATCAATGATCAAATCAAAAGAACTGCCCTTATAATGCTGAAGCCATTCTCTGGCTTCAGCATTATGTAAATCAACCGGTATCGTTTCGATATTGAAAAATCGATTCGCCAGCTCTAGATGAACAGGGTCGAGTTCAACACCGCATATATTTTCCACATCCAACAAATGATGGAGCTGCAATATCGATGCGCCGCCTCCCACGCCCAGCATCAGAATTCGACGGACTGATTCCGGCTGATAAAAAAATGCAAGCAGAATGAGTAGGTCCCAAATACTACCCGTGACCAGTTTGGCAGGATTAAACTCACTGTGACAGACTCCATTCGTGTACAAACGTCTGGTTTTACCGGCACTACGTATCTGGTAGAGCGAGCCACCAATCTTTTTTTGCCAAATTACAGCCATACAGCGAGAATGTTAAAAATTATCAACAACAGGGTTTATGGAAATTTATCAAGTATGAAAAAACAGACATTTGGCGTCGGTGATGCATCATACCAGGCAGCGGGCGGCATTGACGGCATTCAGAAACTGGTTAGCTGTTTTTATGACCTGATGGATAGTCTACCCGAATCGCAGAATATTCGCGCCATGCACAGGAAAGATCTGAAAATCGCCAGAAGCCGACTCGCCTTATTCCTGAGTGGCTGGTTAGGCGGCCCGAAACTGTATCAGGAACAGGTAGGCTCGATAAGTATTCCGGGTTTTCATCGTCGCTTTGATATCGGCAGTGCCGAAAAAGAGGCCTGGTTGAATTGCATGGCAAAAGCTATTGCCGAGCAGCGATATTCTGATGAATTTAAAAACTACCTGTTAGAGCAATTATCAATTCCGGCAGAGCGCTGTCGTATTCGCGACTAAACTACATGACAGCCCGGATAGCATTTAGCATTGGCTCATAATCGATGTAATCAACCTTAATCGCATGTCTTTTTTCTGCTGTATCCAGAACAAGAGATGGAAAGCCAGTTACCCCGTATTCGCTCGTGACCCGGAGCTGTCTTTGTAATTCCGCCTCTGTTTCCCCGGATTTTAAATCGATTTCATATCGATCGACATCCAGCCCAAGTCCAGTCGCGATTTCAATAAGCGTTGAATAATCGGACGGGTTTTTTGCCTCCAGATAGTATGCCCTTTGTATTGCCTGTGTCATTGCGTCATCGTATCCTGCTCCCTGCTTACCAGCGGCAATCACTCCCCTGCAGCCTGGCCAGGTAGACCGACGGGGTTCGCAGCTGGTCCAGAAATCGTAATTAAAACGAGTAGCCGGCACCACTTCCTGAATGCGACGCCAATGATGCTGAATGGTCTGTTGCATAGCCTCGGACATCACGGCATCTTCGTCTGGAGCCAGACCACCGAGTATATTCACCATTGTCAGATCCACAGGAATCGCCTCTTTCAGTTTCTGTAGTTTGGGTCTGAAGGCATAGCACCAACTGCACATCGGATCGTGAAAATAATATAATTTCATCAGTTTGTTTTCGCTTTTTAAACTTGTTCATAGTTCAATGGATGTACTATATTACATTATGAAACGAATTAATTTGATCTCAATAAGACCTGTGTTTACCAAATCATTGCTCGTCACTTTGTTGCTACCGCTGCTGCTGACTTTTTCCTTTCGGGTGCATTCACAAAATTTTGATAATGCCGACGATTATTATGAGGACGCCTTGCTCCTTTATAAGAAGAAAGATTTTAGTACGGCAATTATTCAATTAAAAAATGCTCTACAACTTAATGAGAAACATTTGCCAGCGAAGATTCTTCTGGGAGAAGCCTATCTGGGTTCAGGAGAAGCGCAGGCGGCATAAGTACAACTACAACGAGCCAGACAACAAGGCGCAGATGAAAATCTGGTTGCTGTACCAATTGCAAATACACTATTGAGCCAAAAAAAATATCGCGAGCTGAAAGACTATGTTGCCAGAGCCAGACGCGCGTCGGAGGTTGATTCAAAAATACAGGTCATTCTGGGTATCGCTTATGTCCAGCAGGAAGATTATTCAAAGGCCAAACAGGCTTTTGAAACAGCGCGACGACTGGATTCGAATAACCCGGAGCCATTGTTAGCCCAGGCTAGTCTGGCTATGAGTAACAACAAACTCGATGAGGTTAGAAAATTCATCGATGTACTTCGCCCCCTTGCCAGTGGCAGCCCTGACTTATGGATGCTGGAAGGCGATTTGAATATGCGTTTGAATAATCGAGATCTTGCGCTAGCTGCTTACAATAATATATTACAAAAAAATCCGGATTATGTTTCCGCGAAAATCAGACGCGCCCGAATTTTGCTGGATCAAGGAGACTTATCCACTGTTATTTCGGATCTTGAACCTTTATGGGAACAAGAACTGTACGAGCCGGAGGCGATTTATTTGTACGCCACAGCTCTGGCAAGAAGCGGCGACACAGTGAAAGCAACACAGGTGCTGGAAGAGGCCAGTAGAAAAATTGATTACCTGGGAGCTAATCTGGTTGAGAAACATCCGACACTAGCTCTGCTCTCTGCCATTATCTCGTTCAAACAGGGTGATCTACTAAAGGCTCTTGAAAGTTGCAAAAAGCTGGTTGAGAAACTACCGAATCACGCGCCAAGCAGAATGTTATTAGCGAAAATATATACTCAGATGGATCAAGCTGAGAATGTTATTGCCACTCTAAGACCGATATATTTCAGAAGCGAAAACGACCCGGACTTTCTCACTTTGTATGGTAAGGCCCAGCTACAACTCGAACAGTACGAGGCCGCCATAAGCTCACTCGAGCGGGCCGCGGAACTTAGCAAGGATGCCAAACCTTTACTGTCCGATATTGCTTTGGCAAAAATTGCTATGGGCGAAACAGACAATGCCACAAAAGATTTAAGAACTGCGTTTGACGAGGGAAAATCGGATACCAAGTCCGGCGTTTTGCTTGCTTACACCCAAATCTCCGCAGGCGAAATTGACAATGCGGAAAAGACCGCAGAATCATTGTTACAAACAGACCAGGAAAATCCAGTTTTACATAACCTGATGGGTACTATCGCCGCAGCGAAAGGTAATCACATGAGAGCGCGGCGGAAATTTAGCGAGGCATTGAGATTCGATCCCGCTTATACGCCCGCATTGATGAATCTGATTAAAATTGATATGCGCGAAGGCAAATTGGACGAAGCCAGGATACGACTGGAAGCTTTATTGGCAGACCAGCCAGATTCTTTGCAGGCGATGAAAGGGCTGGCTCAAATTGCTGAAAATCTAGGTGACTATGAGTCTGCTGCGTTATGGCTGGAAAAGCTATGGGCCAAACATCCAGACGCAATTGGCGAAGTACTACAACTCATAATTCTATATCAACGAATGGCACAACTCGATAAAGCCCTGACAATCGCATTAAGATTACGGGAGAAAAATCCGAAAAACTTCGAAGTTCTAATTACTCTTATCAATACTCAACTTGGTTCGGGCAAAAGACAGGACGCGATCGATACAATCAATCGTAGTTTGCGCTATACAATTGATTTCGACATTAATCAATTGCTGGAGCTGGCTAAAAAACAGATTCAGGTCGAAGATACTGAAGGCGCTTACAGCACCTTAAGCAAATGCCTTATTCAGGAACCAGGATATATTCCTGCCAAGGTTGAATTATTAAAACTCGAAACACAACTCAGAAACTATGAAAAAGCTCTGACTCTGGCAGATGAAATTATAAACGCACTGAAAGATTTACCATTAGGTTACAGTTTGCGCGCTGATGTTCTCGTATTCGCAAATCGTAATGAAGAGGCTATAGAAATCTACGAATGGACTAATTCTCAATGGCCAAGCACACAGTTATTTTTAAAAATTCTGCAACAGCGTCAGCGACTGGGAAAGAGCAAAGGTGCTCTCAAGCCACTTGAACAATGGGCAAGGTCGAACCCCGAAGATATAGAAGCCCAGTTTGGTCTTGCCGTCGGCTACATCGATGTCGGTGAGTACGACAAAGCAATAAGCATGCACGAAAAGCTACTTAAGTTTCTTCCAGATAATGCATCGATTCATAATAACCTTGCCTGGCTGCTTCAGAATGGAAATTTACCCGGAGCACTTAAACACGCGAAAAAAGCGTTTGAACTTAGCCCGGAAGATCCTGATATTCTGGATACCTTTGGCTGGGTACTGGCAGAGACTGGGCAACTGGATGAAGGGTTGAGTTACATTAGACAGGCACTGTCAAGATCGTCAAAAGAACCTGCCGCTCGTTATCATCTAGCTCTGGTTCTCAACAAAATGAACAGGAAGAACGAAGCACTGGAGACTTTGCGCGAATTACTCAAGAGCCATTTGGATTTTCGAGAACTTGGCGAAGCGAAAGCGCTTTTGTCAAAACTGGAAAAATGAGGAAGCTATGTGTCTTCTTCGAAAAGAAGGAAGTTAATTTGTAAGGTGTCTTTTCTTTGCTCTGAGACCGAGTAAGCCCAAAGATAAGAGCAACATACTCGCTGGTTCCGGTACACCTGCTGACTTAACCGTCGCCAGTGTCTTGGTATCACCAACATCATACCAGCTGTCTGTAGTAGGGTTTTTATACCAGGCTTCAAAGGTCAGTCCGGTGTCGCCATCGTAATGTAACTCGGCGACCAGAGGATGACCCATATCCGGCATAGCAAAACCTTCCCAGCCAGTTTCAGGTACAGATGAATTATTTCCGTTCTTATCTAGCGTGAGACTCAGGTTTTTCCACTCAAAGCCCCATCCGCTTTGCTGACTCCTGTCGGTGCCAGTAAAAGGATTAATACCTGATGCTAAATCGAGAAAAGTCTGCTGCCCCACATTGCCGCCAAAATTTCCATCAGCCTTGTAATTGCCGCTGGAACGTCGGAACTCTATATCACTCAGGGCAATATTCACACCCCAGGACTCGTTATTGTAATCGCGGGTCATATTGCCGCTGATACTGGCATTACCATTCTCTTCGATTGTCATTTCAACATCACTCCAACTCCAGTTAGTATACTGATGGTTGAGCGTATTAGATGAAAAGTGACCACCGAGAAACAAACCCTTGGCGCCAAAACCATAGACAGAGGGATCGCCGATACCGGAAAGACTTAATTTCACAGCCGCTGACGCGTGCAAAGGCACTAACAGGCACATAACAGCGCTTAGTTTCAGGATCGATTGTTTAATTTGTGAGTTTCTTTTTTGCATACTGTCTTTTATAAACGCAATAATCGCACCAAATTTTTTATTTCGATAAAAAACAACGACTTAAGTTTTCAAGCAATTAATTATTGTCGCTGATCCGAGACTAAATGTAAAAAGGTCCGACACATCTGTCAGGAAATCAGTAAGAAAACACCTTAATTTGCCTGTAATTGTAAACCATTATCGGGCTTCACTACTGATTTTAGATCCGGATTTGGAACCTGTTTCGTCAATTTTCAAAAAACCGGTCTAAATTGCAGAATCCGTGTTTCTGCAGCGCTGACTGAGTTTCGAACATTGAAGTTGTGTATCATGCCTGCTTTTTTCACAGACACAACTATTGGGGAAGTATATGAGCTGGAATATTTACTTATCTGGAGAAATACATAGCGATTGGCGGGAGCAAATCGCTCAGGGTATTCAGGCAGCCAATTTATCAGTAACAATAAGTGCGCCGGTCACTGACCATGCGGCAAGTGATGATTGTGGTGACGACATACTGGGGAAAGAAGAACAGCCCTTCTGGAAAGATCACAAAGCCGCAAAAATAAACGCCATTCGAACCCGAAAGTTAATTGAAGATGCCGATGTTGTTGTGGTGCGCTTCGGCGACAAATACAAGCAATGGAATGCGGCATTTGACGCTGGCTATGCAGCCGCATTGGGCAAAGCAATGATTGTAGTTCACGATCCTGAACTCACTCATGCTCTGAAAGAAGTAGATGCAGCTGCACTTGCCGTCGCCAGTAAACCGGCAGAGGTCGTCAGCATTATGAAATACGTAATGGACGGCAAGCTTCAGGCCTGAGACTACATAAGAAAGGAAAACCTACTATTGTGCGATGGCGTGAACCGCGAGCAAAGTCAGCTCCTTACATCAGCCCGGCTGGTTATCGACAACTGGAAACTGACCTGAAATCTTTATGGCAACGACGTACTGAGGTCACTCGCGCTCTAAGCGCTGCCGCCGCAGAAGGTGATCGTTCTGAAAACGCAGAATACATTTACCGGAAGAAAGAACTCAGGCAAATAGATTCGCGCATAGCCTACCTGCAAAAACGTATGCCTGAGTTAAAAATTGTCTCAAGTGTTAAGGATACGTCTTATGTATATTTCGGCGCCATCGTCACGCTTGAAAAAGACGATGGTGAAAACGTACGTTACCAGATCCTCGGTGCGGACGAGCTTGATAATAACGCAAACGCCATGAGTATTGATTCGCCTCTGGCACGTCTCCTTCTCGGAAAAACTACGGATGATGAAGTCACAGTAAGGACGGGCAATAGCGATCAGAATTACTGTATTCTTGATATCAAATACGATTTCCCAATTGACGATGTCTAAAACTGATAATTTAATAATTCGAAAATCACTGAGGCCCAGGCCTGTTCGACCTGCCGATTCAGAGTGCTGTCAGCGAGGCTGTGAGCCCTGTGTATTCGACTACTATCAGCGTGCCATGGAACGCTGGCAGCAAGAATTGGCAATTTTGGAGAAAAAGCCGGTTTAAAGACCACTTTAGACTCATTTTTAACTGAAACATGCATTCACTCGTATTTTTAATGCCAGTCGGTTAAAATCCTCACCCTTGCATAGTTTTATACGGGTTTTTCAGTAGCCTCGAGGCGATATCTCCTGTAATTTGGACAGTCCACAGGGCGAGTCAAGTTGCGTTTTTTATAAGCGCTTGATTTTTATAAGGAATTTTCGTTGCAGCCAATATGGCTAAGCAACTATCGAGAAATGGCTTTTCCAAGGATTGTCATTCAGCTCAGACAGGCACGATTACCAGCGTGGCCTGTGCAAAAAACAAATTAATAGATCGCCGCGCAAGGTAAAGCGAGGCACCAGACGCCCCGCTGAGCTTCAGTCGGCGTATTTTAAAGTGAGGAATTCAAGGTGAAAAAAATGTTTGTCGGCAATTTGCCAAGCGAAGCAACAGAAGAGTCGGTAACTGAGCTTTTTTCAGAATTCGGTAAGGTTCGCTCTATTCATCTGGTAAGTGACGTTTTCACCCGTAAGTGCCGAGGTTTTGGCTTTATTGAAATGGAAGGTCACGAAGCAAGAGCCGCCATCAGTGGCCTTAATGGTAAAAATTTTAATGGCAAACAATTGCGGGTTAATTTTGAAGAGCCGCGCACCAATAATAAACGTGGCGGTCGCAGACGCTAGGTTTAACCTGAATTAGTGTCGTGTAACTGCAGACAACCAACCAGTTCCGCGACATTGTCAATTTTATGTCTTCGCAGGTAGTTGCTAATTCCTGCGTTTATTTCCTTGCAAATTAACGGTTCGTAGAACAGGGCAGTGCCAATACCTACTGCGGATGCACCGGCGATTATAAACTCCAGAGCATCCTCTGCATTAACGATTCCACCCTGCCCTATTATTGGGATGCCATGTGCCTTGCATTCCTGATAGACCTGATGAACTTTTAGCAGTGCAACAGGCTTGATAGCAGGTCCCGACAAGCCTCCCTGATTGTTCCCTATAACCGGTTGCCGGGTTTCGATATTAACCGACATCCCCATTAAAGTATTAATAACCGCAAAAGCATCGCTGCCGGCTTCCAGACAACGCCTGGCATTTTCCGCAATGTCGGTCTGGTTTGGGGATAATTTTGTAATCAGAGGTTTATCTGTCGCGCGTCGACAGGCTTCCACGACTCTGGCCGACATATCCGGATCATTGCCAAATGTCACTCCGCCTTCTTTCACATTGGGACAGGATATGTTTATTTCCATGGCATCTATCGCTGAATCATCGAATATTCGAGCGACGTCTTCATACTCTTCTACTGTTGACCCTGAAATATTTGCAATAAAGCGGGTCTCCTCAAAATCAAGCTTTGGTAAATAATCATCGACAACGACTTTTGCACCGGGGTTTTGCAGGCCGATAGAATTCAGCATGCCCATATATGTTTCGGCCAGTCGATGTGGTGCATTTCCCAGCCTCTCGTCCAAAGTTGTGCCCTTCAGGCAAATGGCACCGACATCACGATTAGAAAAACCCTTAATGCGCGTATATTCTTCACCAAAACCAACACAACCCGATAGTAATACCAGAGGTGTATTGAATTTCATGTCACAAAATTCGAGTTCTATATTTTCCTGACCTGATGTCATGATTACCTGCTAATTATTCTCAATTGTAATTGTTTTATTATGAAAGCGATTGTCATTCGGGTAATAATAATGCGCGATTTTTTTAATTTTTTCACGGCTTTCATTATCTTGAACTACTTTATAACCTTCCATAAGAGCGATATACAACTCTGGTCGCGGACTCCGTAGTAACATTCTATCAATATGTGAGAGGTATTCGCTCAGTAGTTCTGCATCAGGTTGCAGGCGAAGGCCAGCGAGCATGTCATTCACAATAGCGTAATCAACGCCGCGTTGAACGGCGCTTTTATTCAAAATACCTTCTATAGCACTCACGTTTCGATTATCGCCGTCTTTGTTATAAAAACCCCGTACTTTATGGATGGCAAGTAGATTGCCAAGAAAAAAGAAGCTCAAAATGAAAAATGACAAGTGGCAAAGGGCTCCGTGATAGATTCTGTTATTTACAGTGGTTACCTGCCTCTCAGCGATATTAAGCTCTGTAAGAAAAAACAGACTTAGAAAAAGTATGAAATGCAGTGTTGATTGATAAAAGGGATATTCGAGCATAGCGTGAATAGCTAAAGGCAACAGCAGAACTACATAGGGATAGGCTGAACGGCCTTTTTTTGCTATTCGAATAAGTTGGTAGATAGTAAAGGCAAACAATGCTACCACAGCAACAAAACCCCCTTCAATCAACCACAACATGAACTCATTGTGTGGATGATGGACAGTGGCAGCCCCTTCGATGCCTGAATGCCAGTACAATATGGCCCGGTAGTCATGATACAAGACCTCGAAGTTTCCATAGCCAATTCCAAAAGGAAAGAAGTCCTGAAGCATAGTCCAGCTCACCTCCCATATGGCCCAGCGACCGCTCGATACATCAGCACTACCAATAGCCAGTCGTTTGCCCATCTGTTCGACGGATAAGAGATTAGAATCAATTGCAGCCACAATCAGCCCAATTAGCAAACAGACAACAGAAAGCCACATATAGCGGCTTCTATCTATAAGTGAAAGCAGTAAAAGCGGAAGTGAAACAAGCAAGCACAAATAAGCTGTTCTTGAATTAAGCTTGAAAATAATAATGCCCACCAGAAAGGCAAAGACGGTAAACACGATTAAGGAAGCCAAGGGAGGTTTTGTGGTTTTCCAGTAAGATGTTCTCAGTAATACCAGACTCACCAGATAGGTACTGACCAGAAAAGAAGCCATCACGTTAGGCTGTCTGAATATTCCGGTCAGTAGCGGGGGCTCAGCAAACGAGAAATACAGGAATGCCCAAATGGCTTGAATCAGACCTGCGACAAATATAATCCATAAGAGATTTTTTTCACTGTCGCGATTGAATACTGAAAAAAGACAAACGTAAAACACCAGTCCGGCAAGAATGGCGCCTATCCTGAAAAGCCCCGCATTCGTCGCGATTGGATCCCATAATAAAGGCATAGCGAGTAAAAGCAGTAAGAAAAGACCGCTCAGGAAATTGCCTGGTTTTTGCCACTTTTTATCACGAATTATCTTCAAAAGAACTACGTATATAAACAGGAAGCTAAACAACCAGACAAGATTATTAGAAGGCAAATACAAACCATAACCACCCATATTGGGCAGGGTAATCGTCGTTCCGACTATAAAGATCAGGGCGAAACTGAAAAGTGGGATCTTTTCTTTATTAACGTACAATTACTCTTCCTGTTCTCATTCATCTTTTATATCCAGCAATATGTTTCATATCATACTATACGAGCCGGAGATTCCACCGAATACTGGTAACATCATCCGGCTGTGTGCTAATACAGGAAATCAGCTTCATCTGATTCATCCTCTGGGTTTTAACATCAATGATAAACAGTTACGCCGTGCCGGACTTGATTATCGCGAATTTGCCAATGTCGAAGAACATAACAGTCTCGATGCGTGTCAGGCGAAACTGAAACTCTCACGACTATTTGCTGTTTCAACCAAAGGCAAGAGCAGATACTCAGAGCAACAGTATCGGGAAGGCGATGCTTTTCTATTCGGACCTGAAACTAGAGGATTGCCGGATGACGTTCTTAATCTATTCAGCAAGGAACAAAGCCTCACTATACCTATGCAGGCAGAAAGCCGGAGTCTGAATCTTTCAAACGCTGTCGCAATCCTGGTTTATGAAGCATGGCGGCAAAACAATTTTACGAAAATCTGACTAAGGTAGATCGGTCACCTTCGCAGTTATCGTTCTGCTGATATAGTCATCATCGCCAACAGAGCCATTGCGAGCAGTGACGCTGAGCTGATAAACATTGTAGGTAAGCGGGTTCTCTGTATGCATCGAAAATGTACAAGAAGGACTGATTGTGAAATTGGACGAGACTGTTCCTGTCAGATTAAAGTCACCGGTAAAAGCTGAACAGTCATTTGTAGTAAGCACTGAGCGTATTGCCCATTGCATACCACTTTGAGCAGCATAGACAGCACGAGAACTCAAAACAGAATAGGTGCTCGTCTGCTGCTGAACATTACCCAGCGTTAGCATAAACAGGCCAATAGCGGAAATAACCACCAGCAGAAAAATGACACTGACGAGGTTAATTCCTTTTTGCTGTTTAATCATGGGATATTAGGGACGTGAACTTGTTGAACCAGACGAATATCGTTATTACTCCCATTGCTGGCTGTAAATCTCATCGTAATATCAATTACAACAATGCCATTCCTTGTACTGCTTCCCGGTGTATATTTAAAAATGCAGCTGGTCAGTTTGTTTGCCAGTAAAGAACTGCTTCCTCCTGCCGGTGAGAGAACTTGAGTGCCCGTAATCGCATAATCCGCCTGACGATCAATTTCGCCACCTGTGCAGGTAAAACTTACTGGCGTGTCGACTATATGAAAACGCTGTAAGGGTGAACGTAAAGGAAAACTTGGTGACACTTTAACGCCATCGTTAATATCGAAGGTCACTGTGTTTGCAGTCGCTCCGGTGATACCGGCAATATTGTCGCCATTATAAGCATTGGCGCCAGTTTGTCCTGTATTCGCGATGACCAGGCAATGACTGGAACGGGGCAGGTTCATACACGATAACTGGTTTGCGCCTGCTGCGACTGGCAGAACCCCCAGATTTCCAAGCACTTCAAAACAATCGGCGCTGCTGTTAAAACTAAGACGATCTTGTTGCGCTGATGCAAGGCAAACAGCAGGTGCCCCAATTGGCGGTTTGGTGCGATAGCGTCCGCCGTTTGATGTACGCAGTATCTCCAGTGCACAACTGCTGCCACCGCTAGCTGTGCAGGCAGATAAATTCAAGGTGCCGTCTGTAATACGTACGCTGTTTGGCAGTGCAAGACGTAGTTCACGCGACATCCGGCGTAAGGCCAGTTCGGCACCATCAACCAGCTCAGCGCGATCGGCAAGGTCAACGAAGCCTTCAATAGGTCTGGATAACAGTTGCCCGATTAGTGTCCCAACTATACCGGTCAGAACAATGACTATCACCAGTTCGATAAGCGTAAAACCGCGTATGGAGACAGACCGGGTCATTTTCAAAAATTGGCCCGAAAAGAGGAAAGCTGAACATCATTTCTCATACCGGGGTTGGATACGGTAACATCGATTCGCACTACTTCTCCATTATTACCAGCGAGTGTATCCAGGGTAGCCGTAGCACTGTCATCAATGCTGACGGTCACACTATAATCTCCCAATCCCGTCGCAAATACGTCACCATTTTGATCCAGAGGCGGATTATCGGTACCCGAGTAATCACAAACATCATCGTAATTTGCCCGACTCTCGGTCGTCCAACCGGAACCCATTCCTTTGCAACTTAAACAGGCTGAGGTAACACAATTTGTTCGGCAATCCATATCCCAATCCGGATCGCAGAAGTTCTTTTGCATTATCTCTTCCATGTAAGCCTGCGCAATCGCGTTAGCCTGTTCCTGATAAAGGGGATCAACACTTCTCTCAGTACTCTTGGCGGTCACTAATATCAATGTGGAAAGTGCAATGCCAACAATCACTATTGAGATGACAATTTCAATCAGGGTAAAACCCTTTTCAACTAACAGTCTGGTGTGCATCTTACAAATCCGGTCTCTGGTGCGATTGAGATAGTTTCGGTGCCAATGTCCACAGTGGTTTCAGCTACCAGTTTCGTACCTCCTATGGAAAAAGGAATTCCGATTCGATCAAAGTAGAACGCAGCAGATGAAGCTGTCACACTTATCCCGGTGGGTGCCTGAATAGAAAAATCACCGCCCCCCGGCTGACTTACCGGTGTAATTGTTGCTGAAGGTGCGGCCGAATCACAACGATTATTGCTGGTATCTACCCATTTATGTAATGCAATCGAGCTGGCTGTAAATGTCAGGCGGATATCACAGCCAGAACTAATCGCAAGTTTTTGAGCATAACGAATCGCGGCCAGAGACTGCTGAGCAAATCCTGCCTGGTCAAATGATGTGGTAGAGAAAAAACGAGATGCGGCATAGAGTGACAGTACGCCAACAAGAATCAAAACGACGATAAGTTCTATCAGAGTAAACCCTGACGTGAATTGCTTACTTTTTATTACTAATTTCAATGAGTCTGCTCGTTACGAATAAAAAGGGGCGCTTTCGCACCCCTTAGCTAATTGATAATTAGCGCGAAATACAACTAACTAGGTTCCATCACAGTTTGCAAGTGTTAGCGCCGAAGTGTCCACTACCGGTGGTCCGGAAACGGTCGCTTCCGTGTAGGTAACGGTACAGCCAGCATCACCGTCAATAGTGCAGACACCAGCAGCACAAACCACATCACCAGCAATATTGGCGGCCGTTACTATAGCAGTATTAGACGGGTAACCATTTACCAGGACGATATTGGCGCCTTCCATATTTACCGGACCTGCCAGGTTGTTGTCGACTAATGCCTGAGCGCGGGCTAAAGCAGCAGCAGAGCGCATGCCACCAGCCACACCTTCGCCAACAGATATTCGCGCCTGTGAGGACAAGTCTGCAAAGCGAGGCAAAGCTGTCGCCGCCAGAATCCCAAGTATGACAATTACAACGATTAATTCGATCAAGGTAAAACCTGACTGTTGTTTTTTCATTTTACTTCTCCAGTTTTCGAGCCGCAGCCCGTGTCATTAAACATGCCGTTGTTCGTCATAACCGCAGTCAGACAAACTCAGAAACCCCTTTTCCCGACACATCTGCTCACCTACTCCTGTGCAGGCGTTTATCAAGTAAAGCCTACTCGATTCAAATATCAAGTAGATTTCACTAAAATTCTTCAATTACTAGTAAATAACCTGCCTTTATTCACCTGTTTTAATCAATAATCAGAATATCAGTCCAGTGCTACTTGCCATGATGTAGACACCACCCAGTAAAACCAGGCTACCAAACAGACGGACATTGCCCGGCAATATGTTCTCGGGTATCACAAACTGGGAGTCAAGTTTTTGTAATGACTCTCCTGTGTGAAACCAGCGATTTGCTTTTTCTTCCATTGACTTCAGAGCACTCGGCCGCAGCATGACAATCACGCCAATGATCCCGATTAGAATGCTGACGCCAATAAAAAATATTTTTAAGGCCTCGTACAACCACTCATTCATTTCGTTCTGTTTGAATATTGGCGCAAGTGCAGCGGCACTTTCAATATTTGTCTGGAAGAACATCATATAAAAAATATACAGCGAAGCCAGAAGCAGAAGCAGACCTAATACTTTATGCCAACGATAAAAATAGCGATCATGGTTATGTGGTTTATCCAGGACCTGAAAAAATGTTTCCGTCGACACCCATCGATTCAGACTTTGACTGAGGCGGATTGCGTAAGAAGGGGCCAGTAATAGCAAGCCTCCGAACAGTGCAATACATACACCCAGCCAGAACAGTGCGTCCATAAACCAACTTTGATAAAAACTTATATTTCCCATCGATAGCCACCGAGATTTTGTAGTTTCACACCAGAATACAAATCTTCACCCCACTCAAAACGAGCATCATTGTTTTTGTCTTCGTAATTCAAATTGACTCGAAAACGAATCCAATTTTCAGTTGAGTTATCACTTTCAAAAAATTCATCATTACTGACTTTATAAATAAGTATCTTTTCATTACCAAGGTAATACCAATGTCCTGGTAGGATGTCAGCATCTTGAAGACTGCCAATTTCGCCTTGATATTTACTTGGCAATACACTCAGTTCGTAAATAGAGTTGGACAACCCTGACTGCATCAGAGTAAAAGGATTCATACCATCCATCTCCTGCAACTTCTGTTTTTCTCCCTGCATATAAAGTAATCCGGCCTGATAGTGGAGCGCTGTATTCATATTCAACACGCTCACTTCAAGAAAGCTCTGCTCTGCCCGGGCTGAAAGAATAAGAACCTGGCGTAAGAACAGACCTGACAGAATAAATATAACTATCAGCGCCACTCCCAGTTCCAGCCTGGAAAGCGAGCGTTGTAAACTGCCTGGAAAAATCGCCACTCATTTACTTCCCGAGACTGACAGAGGCCAGATCCCACATTGGCAGGAATATACCGAGCGCCAATATCAATACCATTCCACCCAGCAAGACAATCATTATCGGTTCGATTGCCGCACTAAGATTCTTTACATCGTATTCAACTTCTCGTTCATAAAAACCGGCGACTTCTTCCAGCATCTCATCAACCTGCCCGGTTTCCTCGCCTACAGCCAACATCTGCAGTACCAGCGGGCTGAACATGTTGCTAAGCGTTGCCGTGTGAGTCAGATTATCTCCCCTCTCAATACCTGTACGCATATCTGCAATGTGCTCACCGATATAATCGTTATCAACCGCCCGGGATACAACAGTCAGAGCCTGTACAATCGGCACGCCCGCACTCAGTGACATAGAGAAAGCTCTGGCAAATCGACCCAGTGCTGCTTTATTTAATATTTTCCCGACCAGAGGCAGGCGAATTTTATATTTACCCCATACCACACGACCCTTGTCAGTTTTTATGTAATAAAAAAATGAGAGTAAGGTAATTACTATCACCGCCAGCATAAATGGCCAGTAGCTAACGAAAAACCCTGAAGTGTTAATGAGTATTTTTGTTGCTAAAGGTAATTCCGCACCGGCCCGTTGAAAAACATCAGCGAATGCCGGAATAACATAAATATTAACAATAGCAATGGCGATTGCCATGGCGACTATCACCATAGACGGATAGCGCAAGGCTGATTTTACCCGTTCACGAGTGTCTTTTTCGAGTTCGAGATATTGCGCAATCCGAAGAAAAGATTCGTCGAGCCTGCCGGTATTTTCACCTATACGGATCATGCTCACATAAAGCGGTGAAAATATTAGCGGGTGTCTGGCCAGAGCCACAGACAATTCTCTTCCGGATGAGAGGTTTGCCTGAATTTCCTTGAAGGCTTCCCTTAGAATACGATTATTTGTCACCTGAATAATACCGGAGAGTGATCGAATTAAAGGTACACCGGCTCTCATTAAAGAATACATCTGCCGACTGAACATAATTAAATCTGTTAAGTCAGGCTTTCTACTATTTAGTCTGTTCCAGAATTCTACCAGTCCGTTTTCACCGACGAGTCTTTCTTTAATATCAATCGGGGTGACGCTGGTGTTTAGCAATTGATTGGCCACAGCGTCAATGTTACCGGCTTCAATGACGCCGTTAACTACTTCACCCTGTCGGTTTCTTCCACTGTATTGAAATTCCGGCATTCAAACACCTACTCAGGCCAACTGAGCCGGACTGAGCTCTGCGCTAACAGGAGGCTCCTGGCTAAGTTCGTTGTCAATATCGGCACTGACTCTGAGTACTTCATCCAGCGTCGTTATACCGTCCATTGCCGCTTTTAATGCCGCTTGTTCAAGTGTCGAAAAGCCCGCTTTCTCACGGGCCATTGTAGTGAATCCCGCTGTATCTCCGGTGCCCAGCACACTCGCCAGCTGCTGGTCGATATTCAGGAATTCATAAACCCCTATGCGGCCCTGATAACCGGTGGCATTACAATGCGCACAGCCGGCACCTTTAGCATATTGAACATTGATGGCCTGTTCGCCGCCAATCTTCTTTACCAGCTCAGTCAATTCCGTCGACATATCCGAGTTTTTTCCGCAACTTCGACATATTTTCCTGACCAGACGCTGAGCAACAATCGCGTTCAGTGCCGCTGCGAGCAAATAAGGTTTCACTTCCATATCTATTAATCGGTTTACTGTGCCGATTGCGCTGTTTGTATGCAGAGTTGATAACACAAGGTGACCTGTCATTGATGCTCTTATTGCTATTTCTGCAGTCTCTTCATCACGAATTTCACCCACCAGTAACACGTCAGGATCCTGACGCAAAGCCGAACGCAAGACGTTAGCAAAGCTAAGTCCGATATCCGTATTTATCTGCACCTGATTGATTCTTGATAAGCGGTACTCGATGGGGTCTTCGGCTGTAATAATTTTTACATGGGGTGTGTTTAACAACTTTAAACCGGCGTAAAGACTGGTTGTTTTACCGCTACCCGTAGGCCCGGTTACCAGCACCATGCCGTGTGGGCGGGTAATCGCATGACGAAAGGATTTGACGATAGCTTCAGGCATACCGAGACTTTCCAAATCGTAAGTCCCACGGGTCTGATCGAGGAGACGCATGACAACGGACTCGCCATTTTGAATCGGCATTGTGGAAATTCTGACGTCGACGTTATGCGAATCGACTTTGATACTAAAACGACCATCCTGAGGTAGACGTTTCTCAGAAATATCCAGGTTTGCTATCAGTTTTAAACGTGACACCAGTGCAGCGGCGATATTTGTCTCTTCTACTACCTGCTCCTGCAGAACACCATCTACTCGTTGTCGAATTCGAACCAGAGTTTCGTCTGGTTCAATATGAATATCGGATGCGCCAATCTGGATTGCGTCTGCAAATAGCGATTGCAATAACTTTACTACCGGGGCATCAGTAACATCTGCTTCGGAAACCAGCTCAGCAAGATCAATATCGCCTTCTGACAATTCATCACTTAGCTGCTCGGCAAAACCGGATATCTGTTCAGTTTTCCTGTAAACGGTATCAATGGTACGCAGAAGATCAGACTCTCTTACCACGGCGAGACGAACCTGCTGCTTTAAAAGGTTAGATAATTCGTCATAGGCGAAGATATTGGTTGGATCCGCCATACCGACAGTGATGCTCTGCTCATCTCTGGATAAGGCAAGTGCACGAAAACGCCTCGCCTGTATCTCTGGTATGAGTTTGATGACTTCCGGTTTGAACTTGTAATGAAGCAGATCGACAAATGGTATTTTCAGCTGGCGAGAAAGAATCTCCAGCATATCGTCTTCTTTAATGTAGCTGTTCTCGATAAGTATTCGGCCCAGTTTACGGCCGGATTTTTTCTGCTCCGCCAGTGCTTCGTCAAGCTGTTCCTGCGAAATCAAACCATTTTCTATGCACAAGTCGCCGAGCCGGATTTTCTTTCTGGTATTCATCCTTAACCCTGTTTACTCAGGTAACTGATTTTCCCAAGTACATATTGCTGCAAGTCTGGCGACATGCTTTTTCCCTGCATAGCTCTACGATAGGCGAAAAGCGCTTCTGCATCCTCAGCCAGAGACTCAAGCGAAATAGCCAGGCCCATCCACCAAACACTGTTAGTTGATTCCTGCTCGACGACCTGGCGATATGTCACTACAGCCTGGCGATGATTGTCAGTTTTCTGATAGAGAGCAGCGAGAAAAGCGTAATACCCGGGGTCGGTCTTGATCTCCGGCGCAGCAGTTTCGAGAACATCAATAGCAAGCTCAGTCTCACCGCGATTAATCTGTAACCTGGCATAAAGATTGGCCCAGTCAGCCTGAGTTTTATTCAGATTCAAACCCTGTTCCAATAAGGACTCGGCCTTTTGCAATTGCCCCTGTTCAATTAGTTTTCTGGACAGCAGGCTGCGTGCCGGTACGTAATCAGGATTTTCCTTCAGAAGACTTGAAAGTATGCCATTCGCGTTTAATTCTTTCTGTTGTCGGTAGAGCACCTGCGCCTTTTTATACCTGCGTTCGATACTCTGTAGTACTTGTAAATGACTATGCTGTTTAGTCATCTCGCCAAACTGGGCACTTTCATATTCGCTGATATCATGAACTACCGACTCGAAGCCATCCTGTTCAGCAACTTTTAACTCACCAGCCGGTTCTGTTGATTTCAGTGAAAATGCCAGTTGATAACTATCGCCATTCGGTAAGAGTTCTATTTCGTCTACTTGTTGAAATGTTCTGGTGTCAATCACTAACATCACTTCATCTCTGTCTCTGTCAACAAGACGAATATTGCTGAGCCCGGGCACAGTCGCCAGATCTGGCAAACTGCCACTAAGATCAGCTTTATCCACATGAACAACTACTCTATTTGGCGACGTCAGCGAGTAGGCCCGATAATTTGCTTCAGCCGATAAAGCCAGTCGAAACTGCATAGTGCTGTTCGTTTGTATTACCTGTACATCACTCACATTGATACGGTTTGAAGTTTGCGTAATTTCTGCTGAATAGACTTCAAGCTGTTCCGCAAGGTCCGAGTCAATTACCGGCAGAGAAAAATCAAGTTTTAAAGAATTTGGACTGAGGCTGGTCTTGTCCTTATCATGTTTATTGAGAACACGCTCGCTAATCAGCTGCAGGCTTTTGTTGGATACCTGTGCGATATCCTCTTTCGCAATAATTGCTGATTCACGACCACCCATTAGTGCATAAGTCGCTGATACCGAAGCGACAAAAAACAGTAGTACGATAAACAAGCGTGCAATAGAGCTACTATAGCGTCTGGGGCGATTTTCTGTCGCGTTCAAGCCGGAAAAAACTTTGCCAGCATTGTTAGAGCCGAGGATCTGGCGTTCTTCCAGATCAGCAATGACCTTGTTGATAATACTCACCAGAAGAGCCCGGGCATTGGAATAGATTGTATTGATATTACTGCCAGCACCACACATGCCGAAGCGAGTAGCCACTTGCTGATGGTGGGGAAGCTGAATTTATTTCCGGATCGAGTGATACCCTGAGTTTCTACTGTGTCTTTCGCAGCCAGTCGCATATGTTTCAAATTGATTTGGCTCTCTCCCTCACCATAAGCAAGCATCATGGCTTTGTGACAAAGAATATTGATCAAGCGCGGGATACCGCCACTATTAAGACGCAAACAGTCAAGTGCCTGGTTTGAGAACAATTCTTTTTTGGTATAACCGGCTACCGATAAACGATGCCGGACATAAGCTTTGATGGCCACATCATTTAGTGGCTGTAAATTATAAGAAAACGTGATTCTTTGTTTGAGTTGTCGAATCGCCGGGTTCTCGAGTACTTCATTGAGTTCAGGTTGTCCGTATAAAACAACCTGAAGCAGTTTTCTTTTTTCGGTTTCCAGATTAGTCAGCAGACGCAATGTTTCCAGAGTCTGAATAGGCATTGCCTGAACTTCGTCCAGGCACAGAATGACTTTTTTTCCTTTGCAGTGGAGATCTATTAGCTTTCTGGTAATCGCTCTGAGCAAAGCGTATTGGCTCGCCTTGTCCTTGTATGTCACTGACAGGGCATCAGCGATGGCGTAAAGTAAGGTATCCGGTTTCAGGTAAGGGTTATGGATGTAGGCCGTTGCATATTCCTTACCCAGTTTCTTCATGAGCATGCGACAAAGAAGGGTTTTACCAACTCCTACTTCCCCGGTAACCTTGATAAAGCCCTCGCCACTTCGTAATGCCACAAGTAGCACATTCAGGGCATCCTGATGACCTGCCCTGTTCATAAAAAACGCTGTATCTGGAGTGATACTAAACGGGCTTTCCTTAAGTGAATAATGGGATAAATACATAATTTGGGTTCTCTATTCTTCAGCTTTACTATCGATTCGGTGCGCTCATTTCTCGTCGTAACCTGCCCAGAGAATCAGCTGTCTGACTAAGGGCACCCGACCACTGTTCGCCATCGTCTACCACTATTGGTTTTAAAAGAATAACGAGTTCACTTTTAACTGAAGATCGTTTCCTGTGTTTAAACAGATTACCAACGAAGGGAATATCGCTGACTCCCGGTGCGCCGGCGTCGGCGTCATTTATCATGTCCTGCATAAGCCCACCCAACACAATAACCTGTCCGCTTTTCGCTCTGACAATACTGTCTGATTCTCTGACCGTACTAAGGGCCAGTGGTATCTGCTGTGTGACATTGCCTATAACGACGGTTTTCTGTTGATCCAGAACTTCACTGACTGTGGGATGAATATGCAGAGTCACCTGACCTTCTCCACTGATCTGTGGAGTAACATCCAGTGCAATTCCGGAGAAAAACGGAGTCAGCGTAATATCAGGGTTCACATTTGTATTGGCGCCGGATATGGTCTGGGTGCTGGAAATGTCAGTGACAAAAAACTCATCTGTACCGACTTTGATGACTGCTTTCTGATTATTCATTGTTGCTACCCGGGGGCTCGACAGAACCTGAACGTTGCCTTGTGTTTTTAACAACTCGATGAAGCTGGTAAAATCGCCGAGGTTAAGCGCCAGAGTGAATACCCCCCCGAACGCAGAGCTAAGTGCACCGTCTATTGGTACTGCGGTATCAAATAAGGGGTTAAGAGAACCGGAGCTACCTGCGATATCACTGGCACCGGATTCATTTACCAGGACAGTTCCACCACCAACTGTCGAGGCGGTTATCGAGTTGTTACCGGGCGTACTCAAAGCCGACCAGTTAATACCCGACTGAAAGCCATCGTTCAATCTGACTTCGATTATCTTTGCCTCGAGAATAACTTGTCGCTGGACAATAAGTTGTGTGGCAATTAAAAAAGACTCTACTTCGCGCAGTTCGTTTGGCAGAGCTCGCACAACGACAACTCCGGATTGCGGGTTGATGACGACACTTCTGCCTTCGCCTGCACCAACAATCGCGTCAACCGAAGCCTGCAGTTCCTGCCAGAAGGAGGTTTCCGGTTGTTCTGTAACTATTTCTGTTCCGATTACCCCGCTACGGTTCGATGAGTTGTTATTGTTTCTGCTGTTGTTTCCGTTATTGTTGTTTGAGCTGTTACCAGAACTATTATCGGTCAACGACCCCGAACTCACCAATGTCTTTGAACTACCTCGACGAATAACGTTAAGATAATTCACCTGATAAATACGTGCCTGTAATCGCGCCGGCAATACGTTGAAACCATATCGGGTACTGACAAATTCGAAACCGTATACTTCTCTGGCCGCTTCCATTACCTCAGGCACCGTTACATTGCGTAGATTGAGAGTAATAGTGCCGCTGACCTCCGGATGCACCACCATGTTGTAAGTGGTGCCGTCAACCAGACTCATAAAAAACTGATCGGCCGGCACACTGTTAACTGATATATCAAATTTCTGTTCATCTTCTACATCAGGCACTTCTGAACTACTCAGTTCGATTGTTGGTATCAGAGCACTGGAGACATTCGCCGGAATGCTGTTTTGCGTGTCATTATTGTCCATCGATTGCTTAACTACCTGCTCCATTTCCTCTATAACCGTTTGTCTCGACTCCTGAGTCTGACAGGACGTCACCAGCATAATAGTAAGCAGTAAACAGATTGATTTTTCTAATATTGAATACATTGGCTTTACTCTATTGAGACCACGGTTTTATATTGTTTGTCTATACTTTGTGCGTACAGCGGAATGGTTAGTAGCTTTCTTTCATAATCGAGCACGATCTCGAATGATTTAATCTCACTGACTCTGGCCGCACCAATTTCATCCCCGACTCTGACCAGCTTGCCATTGACGATTGCGCTTCTGTCAGTTTCGGATATTCGAATCGCCCTGACATTAAATTCAGCTCGCTGTTTTGGAACCAGAGCAGTCGATATAAAGGATGAAGAAAAATTTGCCGGTCGGGTCGGATCCGGTAACGTCGCTGTCTCCGCGATAACCATTTCTACGCCAGCAATATTCGTCAGCAGTAGAAAAATTATTAGTCTTTTCAGCATAATTCAAACACCGATCCAGTTTTTGTCCAGACTCAGGGTATACACTGTTATGCCAATGCTGGAATTCGGGTAATCATTTACCTTTAAGTCAAGACTCTCCCAGAAAAAGCCCCACTCAAGATTTTCGAGTTCCCGTATGTATTCAAGTGTACTCAGATAATCACCCTGAAATTCAATCCGCAAACCATGTTTATAGGCATTATCTATGAGACCCTCCGGTTTATTTGCATTAGCACTGGCTGGCTCCGGACTGACTCCGGTGTCGACAGCTGCTGTGTTAACAACAGGCTGACTGCCCAGACCGTGCACTTTCTGTAACTGCAGACCTTTGATTTTAACCAGTACTGTCTCAAGCATAAGTGCCATTTCCTGAGGAGGAATCAAAGCACTTGCCGTTTCTCGTAACTGTTGTTCAATACCAGTCAGCTCTGTCTTTAACGCCTGCAGTCTGGATTTATTTTCCTTGTTAGGATCATGCTTTCCAGTGCTGACTATATTCTCAATTTGCGCATTCAGTTTTTCCACTTCGCCACGAGATTGCTGTAGTTGCTGAGCACTTCGTTTCTCGGTCAGACGCAAGGGCTGCATTAAAATGCTGTCCCAGACGAAGTAAATAACTATGAGTGAGCAAAACAAAATTGCTCCTCTCTCCCGTAGACTGAGAGCATCGATTTTTTCTGCCCATTGCTTGATTTTATTCATCTATAAGCGCTCCGCCCGGGTGCTTACCTGGAAATCGAGGCTGGCTGGATCATCAAGTGAGCGATTCAACTGCAAAACATTAAAAGACAGATTGGAAAATGAGCTTTCATCAGCTAGTTGCTGAATATAGACCGGTACTAATTCCGACGAGTAAGTCTTCCCGGCAAAACCAAGCGATCTGCCGCCATCTGTTATTGATACGCTGGTTAACCAGGTACCGTCCACATGTTTGCGTGCGAGTGATTCAAGTAAAGTGGAAAAAGCTTTTTTGTTTTCCAGCGAATGATGCGTCAGTGCCCTGCTTATCGCATTGCGCTGTTCCAGTTCACGGTCGAGGCGGGCTATTTCGGTTTCCAGTAAGCGGCTTTTTGCTTGCACAGGATATTGACTAGAGAGTTTATCAATATCGCCAACCAGTTTTTTACTTTGTTGTTCTGTAGCCGCTAATTCCTTATACAGAGCATCAACTTCGTACCACTTATAGGCGTAACTGACGACAAATATAAACAGAAAAAGCCCGACAAGAACACTAATCTGACTGGCGGAAAGCGGTAGTTTCTGGGGTCGGAAAATATCCTGATACAGGTTGATTTGTTGCTTCATTGGCGAACATCCTCGCTTCTGAGAGCAGCGCCGATCGCGAGTAAACACTGCGACTGCATCTGACTATCAAGCTCAAGCTCTGAGTCGATGAGACTCTGAATATCGAGTATTCTCGTTGGTATGTCTAACTGCCCGGAAATATATTCAGCAACGCCCGGAAGTTCCTGGCTTAAGGGTGTGATGACAAGACTGGAAATTTGAGGCATGGCAAAGTGGCTTTCGTAATAGTCGAGCGAACGCTGAATCTCAACTATCACGGTATCCAGCCAATCTTCTATCAGATCCTGATCAGTACTGTGCATTAGCGTGGCCGGCAAAGCACTTACACCGCTGGCAAGCCGGCGTGAAAGGTAAAGTGTCTGTTGTCGGGTAATCGTTATAAGACCGGTATCATGGCCTATATATACCAGAGCAACGCCCCCACATCCTCTGGCAACATGGCCGCAATATTTCTCAGAGCCAGTTCCGGGATGTCGATCACTTCGAGGTTCAAACCCGCTTCCTGTAATAAATCAATACGTTTCTTGACGTCAGCAGCTTTAGCAACCACAGCGTAAAGCATTGCATCTCTTCTACCGGTTTTGGTATCCGGTACTTCGAATACATCAATAACCGCATCGTCCACACTAAAATCAATCAGATCTTTAATACGCCAGCGAACCGCCGCGCGCATTTCATCAGCTTGTACATCAGGAGCTTCGACCATCAATAAACTATAATCAGCGAGCTCGATAAGACTGATACATAATGTATGCTCGAGTCTCGCCTGTTTGACGAGCTTTTCGAGCCCTGCTTTTCCCGCTTCCTGGTCATCGCTTTGGTGGAAATCGCAAAACTCCAATGTCGGAGGCAAGTCAGTTGTCCGTCGTATCTTGGCCACAGCCGTACCTTCTCCTTCAAGGCAGACAGCGGCTAGCGTATTCGGCTGCATCTTTTTCTTTCCAAATGCCAACAATTCAAATTCTCCGGACAAACTTTCAATGCCGGTCGATACCGACTGGTTTGGGCCAGCGCCAAACTTAAGCGACACTTCCCCAAGATTAATATTGATAACTGACTTAAGTTTTCCAGCCTAACTATCTAATGTCAATGTATTTTCTAGAAAACAGATTGATTAAAGAAAGAAGAAAGATCGAATTAGAGAATAAAATCGTGGGGTAAAAACAACAATAAACTGAGGTAGTTAGGGTTAGAAGAACTTCTGATGCTTAAGATAATTATAATAACTATTTGATTATATTACTAATTCCATGGTTCTCTTGAATAAATAAATTCCCTTGGCCCATTAAAAAGGCCGAAGCTGGCGCGACCTTCAGGATCGTTATCGTGCACCCCATCTTCATCCCAGTCGAAATACAACCACTCCAGATCGACACCACTAGCGTTGCTTAAATCTACACTGGTCTCCGCGTAACCGGCGCAGGCCTCGGCCGGAGAGGCGATACTGAAGGACAAATCGCCTAGACCACTGTCGAGAGGATTGTTTGTCAAAGTAGCTGTGGCAAGCCCGGTTCCGAGACAAACTGCAGCATTGGTGATATCGACACTATCCGTGCCCACAGCGATCTCACTTGTCAGACTCAGATCGGTGGCGGCAATTGCTGAACAATCGTCATCAACATTCACGATAAAGCTGGTGCCATCATAATATTCACTTTGCAAAGGCAGGCCCAACGCCAGTAACTCAGAGCCAAAATTGTCACCAATCGCCAGTCGTCCCCAACGTTGCTCCGGGTTAGCAAAAGAAATGGGGTTGAATAATTGCGTACCATTTGCGCCATCAGCATCGCTGACAGAAAAATCAAGTGATACATCCGGACTGAAAGCCGCAACGGGTCCGAAAGGAGCCGCATCCCTGTCGGTATAGCTAAAGGGGCCATCCAGAGTAAACTGAATCACCCCGTTTGTGCCGCTACCTGAAGTAGGCAGGTAATCCGCGGCAGCACTATCCAGAGTAACTTCGGGACCTGGCTCACCACTACTGCTGTAGGTCAGAGAAATATCTGTCGAGAGGTCAAGCCGCCAGAAATTTTCAACACCACCGAAATCATGATAATTCTGTAAGGTCGCCGCCGGAAAAGTCACACCATTAGCATAAGCTCTGGCGGTAAGTTGCGGAGGACTGACGAAATCGAATGGCTGGTCAACATATGTAAACGAGGTTTTAGGCAACACGACTGAGCAGGCCGCAGACAAACTTGGCGCCGTGTCCACGCTGAATTCAAAATGATCAGCATCAAAACGCCCGACCACTTCGCTGCGACGGGCAAGACCATTGGCAATGGTAAAATCAATGCCGAGTGTCAGATAATTAGTCACCAGCGGATCCAGTGTAATGCTACCTACCTCCATATATTGCAAATCGCTAATCTGAACCATGCCGGTACCGGCGTACTCGGCAAGTGCAACGGTCGAATTATTCAAAGTACCTGTTACCGAAGCCACAGCAAGCGGGCTGTTCTTATTCACAGTAAAGCTGGTATCCCAGGCAAATGCAGGTGTAAGTCCGTTGTCACTGATGATATTACTCCCGTCCGCTATACCGTCGGCCGCCGTGCCACCGCCTGATCCGTCATCGTCAGCAGCCGAATACAGATAAGCACCGACTGTGGCAAAGAAAGACGTTCCCGCGCTTACAAAAACACCGTCACCCGGAGCACTACCATTGGGGTTCGAGGCAGGCAAAGTGCCATCATCATCGAAATCTGACAAAGCGATGCCAAAGGGTCTGACCGTGACGGGGTCCGCAGCACCAGTGCTACCATCGATATTGACCTCGGCAAAGGCATTGGAATCATCACGAATAAAAATTTCAAAATCGCCAACATCAGTGGTGGTCAATGTAAAATCTGCCTCTCCCGGAGTGCTATTGAAATCCAGCTGCAGGTTGTCACCGGCCGGCGCGGCGTTATTGCCCAGCGAGGCTGTTTGTTCCAGCATTGTTGGTAACACACCCGAGGGATCATTGCCTGTTCTGACAATCCAGGCCTTCAGATCCTGACTGACATTATTGTAGGTCGTTGCTACGCCACATTCCGCGGAAGGGCCACTGTCTCGACGCAACATCTGCACATGAAAAGAGTGATTGCGACCTGCGACCACCTCAAGACTGCCCGTAGGGCCGATACAGGAGCTACCGGTGCAGGTATTCGGTGTTATTTCGAACACATTGTCAGCGAAATTCACATTACCAGAAGTTCCAAAAGATGTGCCCACCAGAGTGTCTTCAGCGCTGACTGTAATATCTTCTTCATGCTCGTTTCTCAGAAATAATCCGATGATGCCACCGTCTGCCGGCCCTGCAAATTGATAAGCGGCAGCGCCGTCATCGTCGTCGGGCGTATCACTTACTGTATTAAAAGCTGGATTTGTCGCACTCAGTGTGCTGGTATGATCCAGCTCTGACCAGTTACCAAAACCATTTTCAGTGTTGAGCGTGGCAATCCCGTTGTAAAAAGGCACGCGAATATCTGAAGCATCGACGGCCTCAATTGTGACTTCTGTTGACGTGCAGGTACTGGCCGTGGTGGATACGGTCACATTAAAATGGTGAAAAACCAGATTACTGCAACTGGTCAAGGGGAAATTATCTGTGCTGTTACCAGCTGCGGGAATGGGAAATGCAGCATCGCAGATTCCATCCGCTGGCGCGATATCGACACAGGTTTCCGAAAACCCCGCCCCGCCACTGTCCGTACCCCAGAAATTACCTCTTGAACCAACATCAAACAGATTGGAAGGCAAAGGTCCGGTTGTTTCATCATCACGGGCATTGACGCCGGAGCTGGTAAAAAAACAGTTTTCGTATACCCGGTTATTGTCATTATCGGCAGTGCCATTTTGTAAAATTCTTAAACCAAAATTCGCATTACCGATAAAGATATTGTCGTGAATAAGGTTATTTCTGGCTTCATCGGTCGTATTGTTGTTATTGGTAAGCAGGGCTATTCCGCGATTTCCGTTATTACTGATGGTGCTGTCAAAAATTTCGTTCTGCCTGGACCGGTTTATCTGTATGCCATCGCCAGTGCTGTTATCGATAACAAGATTCGATAGCTGCGCCCTTCGACTTCGAAACAGACTGAGTCCGATGCTGCCCGAATTACTGATATCGATGTCATCCATAACCATATTATTAGCGCTTCTGTTAACAAAAATGCCATCATCGCCCGTGTTGGTAATGGTAATGTTGTTGAAACTTACTGCAGCATTAGTATTGGTGTTGGTGGTGTTGTAATGGATTCCAAAATCAGGGGCATCGTTGATGGTGACATTGGTCAGATTCAATCGTCGATTAGTTATCGTTATAGCATCCGCGTTCACATTGCCTGCCAGATAGGTACCAATATTCGTTAAAGTGAGTGTATTAATATCTGCGTCATGTTGTGTAATTTGTACACCATGAATGCGCGTATTGTTGACGTCTATGTTGTCGAGATCGGCGCGAGCATTTTCAATCCGTATTCCCGTATTATTAACATTACTTATATTGACTCCGTTGACAACGCCGTCATTACCACTCACCAGAAGACCTATACCATTGCTGTTGATAATGTCAGCTGCAGTCACACTGACGCCGGCTCCATCGAAACGCAAACCCACAGCTCCGCTTGTGTTAATGTCAATTACGTTTGCCCTTGCTGCAGCAGCATCGATTCGCAGCCCTATTCCTGAACAGTTATCAAGATTCAGATTGCTGACAATCGAATTGGCTCCGTCTACTTCCATACATTCCCGATTAGCCGCATTGGTATCAACTTTAATATCATCGGCAAGCTGATCGGGGCTTCGCATCCATAAACCTTCGAGACCACAATTGCTTAAATCGTAATTTTCGAAATTAACAGTAACTCCATCGCCATCACCCTGATGCTCCGCACACTCGCTCGTAGTGGTATCTATCGTCAGATTATCAATAAGCGCGTCGTCTGCATTGTTAGTGCTACGGATACCCTCTCTACCGGCATTGTTAATCGTTATTGTGTTATTGACCGGATCATCCTGATTCAGTAAGGGAGCCAGACCATCGAGATAAATGCCCTGAAGTGTTGTCGTATTGACGACAGCATTATCTAACTTGGCATTGGCGCCATCGAGTCGGATACCCATATTGCTGCAATTCGCCACGCTTATGTCGTTGATGTTTACATCGGCGCCATCAATCTCTATACACTCTCGAGTGGTGAAACTCACCGCTGTCTGAGGTTTAGTTGCATCGGCACTATTGATGGTTAAGCCCGTGCTGCCCGCATTAGCCAGTATCCCTTCACGAACTGTGGTCGCGATAGTGACATTACTGATAGTGACTCCAGTTGCATTAATAATCAGAATGCCGTTTCTACCAGTGTTCTGAATGTCTACATTGCTGATTGTCGCGTTAGCGGCACGAATCTCGATACCGTCGTTCGCGTTTCCACTCACGGCGGTGAGATGTTGGATGGTTATTCCAGTCTGACGTATGTCGAATATTTCTGCCCCACCACTCGGATTAACAGTGACATTAGCCGCAATACCCGTCGTTCCCTGTATGGTAAGACCAGCATAATTGACATTGTTAAGTGCGCCTGCCTGTGCTGTATAGGCTCCAGCTCCGGGACAGACATCAATAGTATGCGGGCCACCACCTACGTTTGCAGCACCCATCGCGGCTGCCAGAGTGGTAAAATTTCCACCTGACGCTGAGTGGTCGATACAGAAGAAACCAGCGCCGGTATTGTCTACGGCGAAGTTCAAGGCAAAGACATTTTGATTGAGAAAAAGAAAGAATAGAAAAAGGCCGCGCTTCAGCGTCATTTTTCTCAATTGCCTGAACTCGCCTAGTTTGCCTGTCACTATCATTACATCACGCCCTGTAAACAGTGTTAATGATAGTAGCTTTGCGAAAGACAATTAACCGCTAATTTGGTCGTTTCTGAGTCACTAGCGAAGGAAATCTTAATAAATTGTGATTCCCACCACAATCTGAGTCCTTACACTTCTGCTTTTCGCTCCCGACCAAGCAGTTCAAGCACGGCATCGTGTGGGCTGATTTCGCCATTGATGACTTTCAGAACTTCGCGGCTAATAGGCATATCGACATCATATTTGTCGGCCAGATCGCAGACCACTCTGGACGTTCTCAGACCTTCTACAGCCTGGCCAATTTCCGCCTTTGCCTCATCGGGTGACAGGCCTTTGGCCAGAGCCAGACCGAAGCGTCGGTTGCGGGAAAGATCGTCAGTACAGGTGAGCACCAGATCACCCAGACCAGCCAGACCCATGAAGGTATCTGCGCGGCCACCCATTGCCAGACCCAGACGCATGATTTCCGAGAGTCCTCTGGAGATAAGCGCGGCTCTGGTATTGGCGCCGAAATGCAGGCCGTCTGCAATACCCGCTGCTATGGCCATGACATTCTTAATGGCCCCGCCTATTTGCACGCCAACGATGTCATCATGGGTATAGGTTCTGAATACATCGCAATGGAACAGAGCTGAGAACTCTTCGGCCAGAGCAGAATCTTCTGATGCGATCGTTACGGCGGTCGGCAGACCTTCGGCTACTTCTTTGGCAAATGAAGGGCCGGACAGGATCGCAACCTTATGCGTTGGTAAGTATTCTTCCACTACCAGATGGTTGAGAGTCAGGGTGTCAGGTTCAAGTCCTTTGCAGGCAAGACAGATTTTCAGGTGCTGTTTGTCGAAAGCCTGTAATTGTTGCAAAACCGAGCGTAAACCTTCACAGGGAACGACTACAAGAACATAGCCTATAGTCTCAGGGAGAGGATCAAACTCTTTTACAGGTATGAGAGTGTCGGGAAAATCGTGGCCAGGTAAATGATAGTTATTGCATTTATCTGCGATCAGGGAGTCCACATGGCTGGCCATACTGTCCCAAAGCAGGGTCTGGTGATTATTTCGAGCCAGAACCAGGGCCAGAGCTGTTCCCCATGATCCTGCGCCGATCACCAGAATGGACTTCTTTTCCATCACCTGACTCCTGCTCTAAAACTAATGTGTGGTGGCGCTGTTACCCTCTTTTTCCTGCTGCGCCTGATATTCTTTTTGTGCGTACAGGGCGTCAAAGTTTACCGGCGCCAATAACAACTGAGGAAATCCTCCGCGTGTAACCAGATCGGAGATTGTCTCACGTGCGAAGGGAAATAGTATATTCGGACAGGTAGTTGCCAGCATTTTATTGATTGACTCATCCGGTAAACCGGCGATATGAAAGATACCCGCTTGCTGGGCTTCGATGAGATACATGGTTTTCTCACCTGATTTCACCGTGATAGTCACACTCAACACAGCCTCGAAAATGTCCTCGGCAATTTTTGCGGCTGTATTGCCTATGTCCATATTAACCGAAGGTTCCCACTCTTCCTGAAAAACCATTGGTGAGTCGGGAATCTCGAATGAGACGTCCTTCACGTAAATTTTCTGTAAGCCGAATTTTCCCTGCGCCGCTTCATCATCCGTAACGGCCGCCTGGTTTTCCTGTTCTTCTGCCATCTTTAATCTACCTGCTGTTATGTATCTTTCGTTAGTGGAAGGTTCGCATTTTGCCAGCTTGGTAAGCCTCCCTTGAGGCAATAAACCTGTTCGTATCCCTGAGCGGGCAAGCTGCGCGCTACTTTGGTCGAGATCATCCCACTCGCGCAATAAAATACAAGCGCATCCTTCTTATGCTTGTCGAGCTCTGCTTTTCGAGTAGCCATCTCGCTCTCGGGAATATTGAGCGCTCCCAGAATATGATTAGCCGCAAAATCAGACGCAGCGCGAAGATCAATAAGAACAGCGTTTTCCCGATTGACCAGTCGGGTCAATTCAGCCGGTATTATCTGTTTTACACCTGATAGGGCGCCACCATAGAGGTTCCACAGCAATAGCATCAACAATGAAACAAATAGCGATACTAAAAACAGGTGATTACCGATAAATTCGGGAAGTCGTTCCATAGTCATAAATCTGCGCAATTAAGTGAGCTGGGTCAATGAGGCGTGCATAATACGTGATTAGCGCTCGCTTAGAAACTCCAGCGACAGCTTAATCCGAGACATCATGCTTGCGGTTTTGCGATCTCGGATTGGAGAAAAATTCATGATAGACTCAGATTTAATTATTTCTTCCAGCATTCCGATTCTCACTTTTATCCCTATTTATGTCATCTAAACCTGTTATTTTGATTATTCTGGATGGCTGGGGTCATTCTGAAAGTAACGAATTCAACGCTATAAACAGTGCCAGCAAACCCACTTTTGATCGTTTGTGGCGTGATTACCCGCATACCCTGATCAGCGCCTCCGGCATCGATGTCGGTTTACCCGGTAATCAGATGGGTAATTCCGAAGTCGGACACATGAATATCGGTTCTGGTCGGGTTATTGACCAGGATTTCACCCGTATTACCCGCGCTATCGAAGATGGCTCTTTCGCCGATAATGAAATTTTGATTTCTTCAATAAAATCTGCTGTTGATAAGGACAAGGCTGTGCATATTCTGGGGCTGCTCTCACCCGGAGGTGTCCACAGTCATCAGGAGCATATTTTCGCCTTGCTCAAACTTGCAAAAACTTCCGGTGCGAAGAAAGTCTACCTGCATGCATTTCTGGATGGCCGCGACACCGCTCCCATGAGCGCCCGGGAGTACTTACTCAAAACTGAAGAGGAAATGAAGAAGCTCGGCGATTGTTCAATAGCCAGTATAGTAGGTCGTTTTTATGCAATGGATCGAAATAAAAACTGGGATCGTACCGAAATTGCCTATCACTTACTCACCGAAGGTAGAGCAGAATTTGAAGCAGAAAGCGGGCTCGCCGGTCTCGATTTGGCTTATGCTCGCGGCGAATCGGATGAATTCGTAAAACCTACTTCTATAAAAGACCAGAACGGCAGAAATATTTGCATCGACGAGGGCGACACTATTATCTTTGCAAATTATCGGGCCGACAGAGCCAGACAACTTTCGCTGGCATTTACAAAATCAGATTTCTCTGGCTTTGAACGAAAGCGAACGCTTGAATCGTCTACGTTTGTCAGTTTGACAGAATACAAAGCTGATTTTGAATTTCCGGTTGCTTTCCCTCCGCTCCAGCATAAGAACGTCTTTGGTGAATACATCGCCGGCCTCGGACTCAGACAGTTGCGAATTGCTGAAACTGAAAAATACGCCCACGTTACTTTTTTCTTCAACGGTGGTGAAGAAAAAGTTTTTGAAAACGAGGATCGTAGCCTGGTGCCTTCGCCTCATGTGAAAACATATGACGAACAACCGGAAATGAATGCGCTGGAAGTGGCTAGGCAAATGGTCGATGCTATTAACCGTCGTTCCTACGATGCTATTATCAGTAATTTTGCTAACGCGGATATGGTCGGTCATACAGGAAATTTTGAGGCTGCTGTCAGCGCTATCGAAACTCTCGATCACTGTATCAAAAAAGTTGTCGAAGCCGCGCTGGAAAACGGTACTGAGCTGTTGATAACCGCCGACCACGGCAATGCCGAGCAAATGCGTGAATATACGACAGATGGCAGTGAAGCGCAGGCCCATACTGCTCATACCAATAACCTTGTGCCACTTATCTATATCGGTCGCGCGGCAGAAGTTGACCACAACAGTGCTGCCCTATGTGATCTGGCTCCGACCATGCTTTACCTGATGGGTCTTCCGCAACCCGAAGAAATGACAGGTCGAACTATTTTTCGCCTCTACGAGGAAAGTAAGTACTGATGTTTCGCTTTTCTGAATGTGATTCCAGAAGGAATGTCGGTTTTTTATTCATTCTCATATTTTTGTTTTTTTTACTGCGAACCGCTGTACCTGAAGCTGCTGAAATAAATACGACGCAAATCGAGAAAGCACACAAACTGGAAAACATTCGAATTAAAATCAAAGATGTTGAATCCAGCATCGTATCGGCGAAAAATGAAGTTAGCGATCTATATAAACAAATCCAGCTCAACGAAATAGAGGCTGCGAAAACAGCCGAATTAATAAAGAAGTTCGATGAGCAAATCAAATCCAGACAAGACGAGTTACTAAAACTGGGTAGAAAAAAGGAAGAGCAGCTGACCATCCTGGACAAACAGCGTCAGCAACTGGCGACGCAAGTTCGGGCAGCTTATAAAACCGGTCGGAACAATTACCTGAAACTGATACTGAATCAGCAGGATGCAGGCAAAGTTGGCCGGGTTCTGGCCTATTATAATTACGACGTTAAGGCACGCGGCGAACGTATCAGTAGTATCAATATCGCTCTTGAGGAAGTTTCGTCACTTGAAAAGAAAATAGAAATAGAAAAGTCGGCAAGCTTGAACCTACAGAAGGAGCAAACCAGTAAACTTGCAGACTTTCATGTTTTTCGCCAATCCCGAAAGCAGGCCAGTGACAAATTACAGGCCTTCATTAATGATCAGGGCAGCCAGCTCGAATTTCTCAGAGCCAACGAAGAAGAACTGAAAAAACTGGTCAGTGAGCTGGAAAAACAGGAACTCGTTATTCAGATTTATGAAGAACGACCACCTTTTAATGAACTACGAGGCAAACTGAATTGGCCTGTAAATGGAAAAATCTCATCCCGCTTCGGCAGCCTCAGCAAGGGCGGCAAGCTGAAGCGACAAGGTGTCACAATAGATGCCAGAGTCGGGCTTGAAGTGAAGGCCATCACATCGGGCAAAGTCGTGTTTGCCGACTGGTTCAGGAATATGGGCCTGCTTGTTATACTTGACCATGGTGACGGTTATATGAGCCTTTACGGCCATAATGAGAGACTCCTGAAGAAATCAGGCGATCTGGTACTGGCAGGCGACGTCATTGCCCGGGTTGGTGACACTGGTGGACAACAGGCTCCCGGACTCTATTTTGAAATAAGGCAGGCTGGAAACCCCGTTAACCCCAAGCTCTGGTGTAAATACTGAGGGATGCTTGTCAGGCGTGTTCCTGCGCCTGTATCCTGTCAGCTGAATCAGCTTAAAGGCAACCAAAGTCATTCTTTCAGGTCAGAAGACATAAGGAATTTTAGACTCATAAAATTTGGAGTACAGAATGAAATCATTATCGTTTTACATTTTTCTGCATACAGCAGTGCTTGTGACCTGGGTCTCAACTACCGCTGCAATAGAAGCAGAAGCTGAGCAAGTTGCGGGTTCAGAATTACAGACTTTGCCACTTGATGAGTTAAAAACCTTTACTCAGGTTTTCGTCAAGATAAAAAATGACTACGTACAGGAAGTTAACGACAGGGAACTACTGGAAAACGCTATTCGAGGAATGCTGGAAGGTCTCGACCCGCATTCAGCTTATCTGGACAAAAGCGCCTATACCGATCTTCAGGAAGGAACTTCCGGTGAATTCGGGGGCCTTGGAATTGAGGTCGGCATGGAAGATGGTTTTGTAAAAGTGATTTCTCCAATCGATGACACTCCCGCAGAAAAGGCCGGAATCGAAGCCGGGGATCTGATTATTCGACTGGACGAAGTGCCGGTAAAAGGCATGGCCCTGAACGATGCGGTTAAATCAATGCGCGGCAAACCCGGCACGGATATTGTCCTGACCATCGTTCGCGATGGAGAGGATGCTCCGCTTAAAATTGTTATTACGCGTGCCATTATTAAAGTTAAAAGTATGCGTACCAGCACACTCGAACCGGGCCTCGGCTATTTACGAATATCACAGTTTCAGGCGCATACAGGCGAAGACATGCGCAAAGCACTGGAAAAACTGAAATCTGATAACAACAACCAGCTTAATGGACTGATTCTGGATTTACGTAACAATCCCGGTGGTGTCCTTGGCGCAGCGGTGGCTGTTTCTGATTTGTTTCTGGAGAAAGGCCTTATTGTTTACACCGAAGGCAGAGTGAAAGACTCCAAACTGAAATTCAGTGCCAAACCGACTGACATGATTGATAGAGCACCACTTATTGTTCTTGTTAACGGGGGCTCAGCTTCAGCTTCAGAAATTGTTGCCGGTGCTCTGCAGGATCACAAGCGAGCGATCATCATGGGTGAAAAAACATTCGGCAAAGGATCTGTTCAAACAATTCTGCCGCTGGAAACCGAATCTGCATTGAAACTAACTACAGCCCGCTACTACACTCCGTCCGGACGCTCAATTCAGGCTTCCGGAATCATACCGGACATAGTCATTGACAAGGTCAAGATCGAAAAACTCGACATACCGGATAACAGCATTAAGGAAGCGAACCTGGCCCGGCATCTGGAAAATGACACGAATCCTGCTAACGATATCAGCAAAGGTGATCCCGAGCTGGAAAAACAGAAGTCTGAAACGCCTCTCGCGAAAAGAGACTATGCGCTTTATGAGGCCCTGAATGTCCTCAAAGGTCTGCTTATTCTGAGCAAACAAGGCTGATCGAATTCGCGACGATGAAAAACACCACACTTGCAACTTATCTGTTGCTGAGTGTCGTTGTATCTCTGTTTATCTCTGCCCCGCTCAGTGCAGAGAACGGTAAACAAGCGCTCATTAGTATTGTTATCGACGATATTGGCTATCGATTACACGAAGATCTTCGGGCAATAGGCCTCCCCGGTCAGGTCGCATTTGCCATCATGCCGCATTCGCCACACGCAGGACAAATGTCGGCATTAGCGAATGAACTGGGTAAAGATGTTTTGCTGCACCTGCCTATGCAGGCTACTTCCGATGACAAAAATCGTTTTCTTGGCCCCGGCGCACTTACTTTGCAAATGACTCACAGTGAATTCATTCAGGTTCTTGATTCGAGTCTTCGCTCGGTCCCGCATGCTAGTGGAGTCAATAACCATATGGGCAGCTTACTTACACGTCATCCGGGACACATGGCGTGGTTAATGGAATCACTGAAAAGTCGTAATAAGTATTATCTTGATAGTGTTACCAGCAACCGCAGCGTGGCAATAAATGTCGCGCGGGAAATGGCTCTGCCGCATTTGCGCCGGGATGTATTTTTAGACAATATTCAAAATGATGAAAAAATAGAAACCCAATTCGACGAGCTTATCAGCATAGCTAAACGAAAAGGTTACGCTATCGCTATCGGACATCCCTACCCTGAGACAATGTCCGTACTATCCAGAAAACTTCTACTACTGGATAAAATCGGTGTCAAATTGATCAGCCCGCGAGACATGCTGGCCAGAAAAAAGGGTACAGCTTCCTTACATAAAATATCTTTGCAGAAATAAGCCGGAACTAACGACCTTTGCCTCGAGTGGCAAGCCACAATACGCCTGCTCCGACACCACCTAGAATCCACGATACCAATGGGAATTGCCCTATCATCACCGGCGTGTTTCCATCGAGACCATAAAGTCCGTAAAGAACGACTCCGCCCAGTACCAGTGAAGACCCGATAATCGCCAGAATATTCCGCCGATTATACTGTTGCATTTCTGATTGCAGGCGCTCAAGTTCCTCAGAATGCCATTCTACGTGGATCTTGCCTTCTCGCATTTTTTCCACAAGATCGATTATTTTGTTTGGCATGTCGGGCAGACGCTCGAGCCAGTGTGGAACATTATACTTGGTTCCTTCAATCAAACCGCTGAGCCCAACACGTTTACTCATCCAGTGCTCGAATAATGGCTTTGTCGTTTTCCAGACATCAAGATCAGGATCCAGCTGTCTCCCCAGACCCTCAACATTCACCAGCGTTTTCTGAAGAAGAATCAGCTGCGGTAAAATCGGCATATTAAATTGCCTTGCGGTTTGAAAAAGTCGCAACAATATTGTGCCGAATGAAATGTTGTGCAGTGAACGATCAAACATTGGCTCACACACTGTTCGAATAGCTGATTCAAATTCATCAACACGGGTATTGGAAGGCACCCAGCCTGATTCAACATGAAGCGTTGCAACTTTTTTATAGTCTCGATTCAGAAATGCCAGAAAATTTTCAGCCAGATAACGTTGATCGAATTCACTGAGAGAACTCATAATACCGAAATCTACTACAGCAATCTGAGCATCCCCATTTTCTCCTGGTCGAATAAAAATATTCCCGGGATGCATATCGGCGTGAAAAAAACTGTCGCGCACAACCTGAGTAAGAAAAAGCTCAATTCCATTTTCAGCCAATCTGTGCATGTCAACACCAGCTGCACGCAAACCCTGTATATCACTAACAGGAATACCCGTAATCTTTTCCATGACCATGACTTTACTGGTCGTTAAATCCCATTCGACTTCGGGCACATACATTAATTCTGAGTCTTTGAAGTTTCTTCGAAGTTGCGAAGCGTTAGCGGCTTCACGCATTAAATCCAGTTCTTCAAGGAGTGTTTTTTCAAATTCGCTGACAACATTCGTCGGTTTCAGCTTACGTACCTCTGCCCAATACACTTCAGCCTTTGCTGCCAGTACATGCATCAGACTGAGATCCCTTTTGATTATCTTTTCTATATCTGATCTGACGACTTTTACAATCATCTGCCGGCCATCTTTCAAAGTCGCACTATGTACCTGGGCGATAGAGGCAGACGCGAGAGGCTGTTCGTCGAACTCCAGAAACAACTCATCTATCTTCCCGTCTAAAGCCTGTTCAATTATATCTTTCGCTAGATCACCAGAAAAAGGAGGAACATTGTCCTGCAACTTTGCAAGCTCGTTGGCGTAGGCTTCCGGCAGCAAATCGCGACGGGTAGACAGTATCTGCCCGAATTTTACGTATATCGGACCGAGTTCCTCAAGAGCGAGACGCACTCGTTCGGCATTCGGGCGTTTTTTACGTGACCACCAGTTCCAGGGCAATAATCTTTCGATAAAACGAACTGAACGAAAAATATGCAGTGCAAACACGAGTTCATCAAGACCATGACGAATAAGTACCCGCTGAATACCGAGTAAGCGTTTAGTTTGGGCAAGGGTTAACATTGGTTTAGTTCAACTTCTCCGATTTCCGTAAGCGCTCAACCCGCAACTTGAGTCTTTCCACATCATTACGCAGTATATCAACATCATTGATAAACTCCGCCATTTCCGACTTTTCAAGGCTAAGGTTTTTTTCGAATCTCAGGTATTCACTAATGTCCTGCTGAAATTTGTGATGGGTATCCTGGAGTAAATCAAAGCCTCCTCTAAACATCCTTCCCATTTGATGGGCAAGAGAATCGCCAAACCAGACCGCAAGTTGCTCCTCCCAGTCCATTTCAATATCCTGCATAATGCTTTGAAACGTTTGCGCCAGACCAACGTCGCCAACAATTTCAAGACTACCCGATGATTGTCGGGAATGCAAAAGATAGGCGATCATGTCACCCGGCGTTGCCCGAATGCTAACTCCGGGTTTTTCTCGAGATTCGCTCAGGAGTCGTATACCAGAGCCTGAAGGAACAAGATACACGATGAATTCGGTGTTCAATAATTCCAGCAAAATAATTTGGCCGGAAATCGCAGACAGCCTCTTTACTGCATCCTGATCAAGTCTGATCAGCTTGTTTAACTGCTGTTCAACTTTAGTTAATAAGCGCATTTCTGGTAACCTTCCCGATTCGCCTTTTGCGTAATCAGAGCCTTGTACTATTAAAGTTTATAGCCCTTGTGTATCGCTACGATACCACCACTCAGATTATGGTAATTCACACGTGAAAAACCGGCATCTTCCAGCATGGCTTTAAGAGTTTCCTGATCAGGGTGCATGCGTATGGATTCGACAAGATATTGATAACTTTCCCGATCCTTCGCTATCAGTTCACCCAGTCGAGGTATGAAATGAAAAGAATACTTTTCATAGAGTTCTCGCAATACCGGCAACACTACCCGGGAAAACTCAAGTATGAGGATACTGCCTCCATATTTAATATTCTCGTACATTGACCTGAGAGCAGCATCTTTGTCGGTAACGTTACGCAGACCAAAAGCGATACAGGTACAGTCGAAACTGTTTTTCTGGAAGGGTAATGCCTCTGCGTTAGCCTGAACAAATTCAAGCCCGGTTGTCACGCCTCTGTCCAATTGTCTGTCCCGGCCTTCACTCAACATTGCGTTATTTATATCGCTGGTTATAACCCGGCCAGAGTCTCCAGCCGCCTTTTTAAACAAGACAGACATATCACCTGTCCCACCGGCAACATCAAGAATCTGCGCACCGGGTTTAATCTGGGCTATATGTATTGCGTAACGTTTCCATGCCCTGTGAACGCCGAAGGACATCAGATCGTTCATGAGATCGTAACGTGAAGCGACCGAGCTGAATACTTCTCCTACACGACGGGTCTTTTCTTGTGGATCAACCTGGGTAAAACCGAAATGGGTTGAGTCCTTTTCGCTCATTGTGGTTTGCGTTCGTGACCAGCGTGAGATAGTGCGTGTAGATAACTTTCCCAATACTGCTTTTGCTTTACGCCCAGATCATAAAGGAAGTCCCAGGCATAGATCCCACTGTCGTGACCATCATCAAACACAAGTTTTACGGCATAATTTCCAACGGCTTCAATTTTATCAATAGCAACGTTTTCTTTACCGATTTGCAAGACTTCCTGGCCCGGACCATGACCACGCACTTCGGCTGAGGGTGAATAGACCCGGAGCAATTCACAACTCAATTCAAAAGTGGAGTCATCATCAAAATCAATCGTCAGAAGACGCGATTTCGTTTTCAAATTAATTGAAACAGGTCTTGGTTTAGCATCTGCCATAATCGGTCTCTATAGTATGTAACGGGACAAATCTTCGTCCTGAATTAATTCATTCAGATTCTGGTTAACATAGTCTGCGTCTATATTGAATGTCTCACCGGCTTTGTCAGTCGCATCAAAAGACAGTGACTCGAGTAATCTTTCCATAACGGTATGCAATCGCCGGGCTCCGATATTTTCCGTATTCTCATTCACTTGCCAGGCAATTTCCGCAATTCGACGTATACCGCCTGTATCGAAGCTAAGCGTCAAATTCTCCGTTTTCATCAGGGCTGCGTATTGTTCAGTTAATGACGCATCAGGTTCTGTCAATATCCGTTCAAAGTCTTCCACCCCGAGCGCACTGAGCTCAACTCGAATGGGCAAACGACCCTGCAATTCCGGTACCAGATCGGAAGGTTTGGAAAGATGGAATGCGCCAGAGGCAATGAAAAGGATGTGATCGGTTTTCACCATTCCGTATTTCGTTGAAACAGTACTTCCTTCCACCAGCGGTAGTAGATCGCGTTGAACACCCTCTCTGGAAACATCCGGTCCGGATGTCTCAGAACGACCACAAACCTTGTCTAGTTCATCCAGAAATACCAGACCATTCTGTTCAACCGCTTCAAGGGCATGCAACTTGATTTCGTCTTCGTTAATCAACTTGGCGGCCTCTTCTTCGCTCAATAAAACCAGAGCTTCGGAGACTTTCAATTTGCGGCTACGCTTTTTCCCACCCGACACATTCTGAAACATGCTTTGAAGCTGGCCAGTCATCTCTTCCATACCCGGCGGGGCCATGATTTCCACACCGACTGCCGGTGCATTCAGTTCTACTTCAATTTCCTTGTCATCAAGTTCACCTTGTTTCAGCATTCCCCGAAATTTCTCCCGGGTGGCATTGGAGACATCTTCAGTGTCATCCGGGCCGAAACTTCTTGCTCGCGGAAGCAAAATATCCAACACCCGATCTTCGGCAGACACTTCTGCCCGCGCCTGTACCTTTTCGAGTTCGAGTTCACGTGTTTGTTTGACGGCAACATCAGCCAGATCACGAATAATGGATTCAACATCCCGGCCAACGTAACCGACTTCCGTAAACTTTGTTGCTTCAACTTTAATAAAGGGGGCATCGGCAAGTTTAGCCAGACGTCGGGCAATTTCTGTTTTACCAACGCCGGTAGGCCCGATCATCAGAATGTTTTTTGGCGTAATCTCATTGCGTAAGTCCTCGTCGACCTGTGAACGTCGCCAACGATTCCTCAGTGCAATGGCAACTGCACGCTTAGCCGCATCCTGGCCGATGATAAATTTGTCCAGTTCCTGGACTATTTCTCTGGGTGCTAACTCCTGCATAATTTTTCCCTAGCTTAATTCTTCAATAGTCAGTGCAGAATTTGTGTAAATACAAATTTCTGCGGCGATACCCAGAGACTTTTCAACAATACTACGAGCATCCATATCAGTATTTTCGAGAAGTGCCCTGGCAGCGGATTTCGCATACGCGCCTCCTGAGCCAATAGCCATGATCTGATCTTCCGGTTCAATAACGTCACCGTTACCTGAGATGATCAGGGAGGCACTGGCATCAGCTACACACAGCATCGCCTCCAGTCGTCGTAGCATTCTGTCAGTACGCCAGTCTTTTGCCAGTTCCACAGCTGAACGCATTAAATTACCCTGATGTTTTTCCAGTTTCCCTTCGAAGCGTTCAAACAAGGTAAATGCATCCGCGGTACCGCCTGCAAAACCGGCAAGTATACGATCTTTGTAAAGTCGTCTGACTTTACGGGCATTGCCTTTCATCACTGTATCACCCAGCGAAACCTGACCATCCCCACCAATAACGATATGATTATCTCTGCGAACCGAGAGAATTGTTGTACCACGAAACTGTTTCAAAGATTACCTCCAGCAAAAAAGCTTGATTATTTCACACGTACCGGCATCACTGCATCCGCTTCTTGCTGCCAAAACGATTTATTCTGAAACACTGTATATGAAGATTGATTGTGGTTTTTCAAGGGGATTAGCCGCATTATAACCGGCATCAAGCCCGACTATTTATTTTTTTTCTGAGCTCTGGGATGGGCTTTGTCATAAACCTGGGCAAGATGCTGAAAATCAAGGTGTGTGTAAACCTGAGTAGTGCTGATATCTGCATGTCCAAGTAAGTCCTGCACTGCTCTCAGGTCACTGCTGGATTCCAGAATATGGGTGGCAAACGAATGCCTCAACATATGTGGGTGTACATGGGTACCCAGACCCTGCTTTACCGACCATTGCCGTAAACGCTGCTGAATGCTACGCGGGCTTATTCGAGTACCCCGTTTACTGACAAACAGTGCGCTCTCATTCTGAGCAGCTAGCGCTGTTCGGTTTTTAAGCCAGATCTTAAGCGCATCAAGTGCCTGCCTGCCCACGGGTATCATCCGTGTTTTGTTACCTTTGCCGGTAACCGTCAACATCGCGTCAGCGTAGTCGACACTATTTAAATTCAATTTGACCAGTTCCGACAGACGTAAACCGCAGGAATACATTAATTCCAGAATGGCCCGATCACGGATGGAAAGAATGTCATCGCCTTTAATCTCGACCAGCTGGGCACTTTGATCAACATCCAGCGTATTGGGTAATTTCTTGGCTGTTTTGGGAGTGACAATACCCTGAGCCGGGTTTGTCTTTGCCACACCAATTTTCAGCAGATAGCGATAAAAAGCACGAACAGCAGAAAGGCTGCGCTGCAGACTCCGTCCACCAAGACCCTGACGATGCCGATGCGTGACAAAACCCCGCATCTGACGTCCATCCATGTCACTCCATTTCTCGACATGCTTGCTTTCGCAGTAATCCCGAAAATGTTTCAGATCCCGCTGATAGGCAATACGAGTATGCGCCGAAAGATGAAGCAATGACTTCAGAAAACCATCGATATGCTCGATTTCAACAGCGTGCATAATGAGTAAGCCTGATTCTCATCGACTCAATGCAAACAACCAGCTCATTTTTCGACAATCCAGGGTTTCAGAATAAAACTCAGTATTTCACCCATGTTTGCCAGTAATTCAACCCCCATTCCTTCCTGAAAGCGGTCAGCATTGGCACTTCCGATAGCCATAATGCCGCCCCAACCATCTCCATGAAGCGGAACCATAACTGCAGAGGCGATATCATCTCCATCGTCGCCGAACAGGAAGACCTGTTGCTGTCGTTTAAGTCTCCCGCTCAGAGGCATGCGTTTATCGATAATTGATTTGAACAGAGATTGCTGACTAACTCGCGCACCGGCAAATTCATCTCCGGCAAAAGTGTCTACAAAAGCAGGTTCGGCGAAAAGACGAACGACAACTTTATCCGCCCTGAAATTTTTTTTCAGATTGTCATAAAGCGTCGCAAATATATCTTTTGGCTCATCTGCATCCATCAGGGTCAGGGCGAGCTGATGCATACGTCTTGCCAGTTCCTCATTTTGTCGGGCAATCTCGATCAGTTCATGCATGCGCTTGCGAGCCTGATCATTCTGTTCCCGTAGTGCCGTTAATTGTCTTTCTACAAGAGAAATCGCTTCGCCACTCGCGTGTGGAACTTTTATATCGGTCAGTATATCCGGATACTCGTTAAAAAATTCCGGATGGGCACGCAGATACTCAGCTATGGCCCCGGCGCTCAGAGCTGGCAATTTGTAATTATCTTCTGAGGCAGTACTCATAATTCTATTTGTCCTTCAAAAACGGTTATTGCGGGACCCAGCATCCAGACAGCTTCACCGGCACCGGCCCAGTTAATCTTTAAATGGCCGCCTGTCAATTCAACATCGACCTTCGAATCCAGTTTACCAGCATTTATACCAACTACGACAGCAGCACAGGCACCCGTCCCACATGCCAGAGTTTCTCCCACACCTCTTTCATACACACGCAAACGAATATGCTCACGATCGACGATTTCCATAAAGCCGACATTAACACTTTCCGGAAAGCAGGCATGCGCCTGTATTTGAGGTCCGATTTTTGATACTTCAGCCAGTTTTACATCCTCGACGGCAATCACAGCATGGGGATTGAACATGGATACCGCCATAAGCTCGATTTCGCTGTCATCAAGCGACAGGGAATAAACGGTTTGTCTGGTGCCGATATCAAAGGGAATACTTTTCGGTTCAAATACCGGTACGCCCATATCAACGCGGATCAATTCTTCTTCCTCAAAATAGATTGTCACGAGTCCGGCACTGGTCTCTACTTTTACAGAGTCACTGTCTATCAGAGATCGTCTGCGTAAGTAGTCACCAACGCAGCGAACACCATTACCACATTGCTCGACTTCACCACCGTCCGCATTAAAAATACGATAACGTATATCAACGTCCGGCAACTGGCTCGGTTCAATCAGTAATATCTGATCACAACCGACTCCGAACCTCCGATCGGCAAGAAAACGTAATTGTTCGGAACTTAACTCGACTTTCGACTGTAAGGCATCAATGAGGACAAAGTCGTTGCCCAGTCCATGCATTTTGGTGAATGAAAGAATCATAATAATGACAGACTACAGGCTGTTTGGCAGCCTGGGAAGCCTGTTGTACCGGCAATGAGAGCTAGTCGGCTTCTATTGGAGGAATCTGTCCGGCCAGATGAACAGTTGAGGTCGGAAACGCACATTCAGCCCCGTGGGACTCGATTATGTTTATGATTCTAAGCATGACATCCTGTTTAATTTCATGAAACTTTATCCAGTTGGTCGTGCGGGTAAAGGTATAGACGAAAAAATCCAGAGATGAAGGTGCGAACTCGTTGAAATTAACTATCATTGTCTGCGTTGTATCTATCTCTTCGTGTTGTTTGAGCATGGTTTTTACATCGTTAATGATAATTTCCATCTTGGCGACATCGTCATAACGAATACCGACGGTTTCATAAATTCGCCGGTTGGTCATCCTCGAGGGGTTTTCGACAGCGATTGTGGTGAAGACGGAATTCGGTACATATAGTGGCCGCTTATCGAAGGTTCTGATACAGGTGATTCGCCAGCCGATTTTTTCAACTGTGCCTTCAATCTGCCGATCCGGCGAACGTATCCAGTCACCAACGTCAAAAGGTCTATCCATATAAACAGTCAGACCACCAAAAAAATTCGCCAACAGGTCCTTGGCCGCATAGCCTACCGCGATGCCACCAATACCGCCGAATGCGAGTACACCGGATACGCTGTAGCCAAGTGTTTGCAAAATAACCAATACACCGGTAATAACCACAGATATCCGTAATAATTTTGCTATGGCATCGGCGGTTGTTCGATCAAATGGTTCACCTGCCGCGAGTCGTTGTTTGACAATGTTCTGTTCGCCAAGCCGGATAAAGCGCACCAGAAACCATACCAGGCAGACAATGACACCAACTTCGCGGATCGGATCAATCGCAGAAAATATTATCGCGTCTGACTGAGCCTGAACAATTTCTGCCGCAAAGGATAAACCCAGAATCCATATTAGTGCGCTTATGGGACGTTGTGCGGCCTCAATCAGAGAATCATCCCAGTAATTCTTGGTACGCCCCAGTTTTGCGTATAGCTTTTTCATCAGGCGTTTTTGAACCCAGTCAATCAGCAGGGTTACGAAAACTATGATAAACACCTGAACTATCCAGGATTCAGTTCTGAAATATTCCAGTGCTTTGCTAAAAATTTGTTCGAATTCCATCTTGACCTCTATCGGCTAGTATTCAAGGGATATTTTGTAATGGTTTTTCTCCAGCAGAGAGAGCACACCTTCATCTCCGGCCAGATGCATTGCACCTATAGCAATGAAAGCCCTGCCTTTTTGCAATACCGATTGCATTCGTTCTGTCATAGTATAATTTCTGTCTATCAGCAATTTCTGCAATAGTTCATTATACAGCAGGTCTTCGGAAGCGGAATGTCTGGAACCATAGCTTATGAGACCCTGCAAATCCCTGGCCAGATACAGTGCTTTCATTTTTTCAAAATCCATTTCGAGGGATTCATGATTACAGGCTGTATCCCGAAGTAAACGTAGCTGCTTGTCTGTGGACATGGAATTAAATATATCTATCTGCTCATGCAGGGACTCCAGGCCCTGAATATTTGCATTCATTCTTTTTGCCCGTTCCATTAACTGCAAATCCAGCACTGTCCCAAAATCCGGAGGATAACTCATCGTCAAAAACGCCCCCCAGGGTTTGATGACTTTTATAGCTTCTCTGGGCAAGTGATAAGGTACTAAGAGACGAACTATCTCCTCGAACAGCTCAGCCGACACCAGCTCATTGAGTTTCTGACCGTCGCTGAAATACATCTGGCTGGAAACGGTCATGGCATCGGCCTGATTCGGGACCAGTTCCATGACAAAGGTATCCGCTTTATCTAAAGCATTTTCAACTATTTCAGGTAAGCTTGTTATAGCCTCATCTGAGACGTGAATGGTGCCGAAAAGATAGCTTGGTTCGACGTCTTTGCTACTAATTTTCCATAACAAGCCTTTCTTGTAGACAGCATCGACTTCACTTATCTCGTTGATTTCATCGACAGTTTCACATTCCGGAGGGATCGTCTGTGCCTGACAACAGATGCTAACAAGCAGAAAAAAAATGGCAGAGAAATACTTAGCCGGGGATACCATCATCGGCCAGACCTAGTTCGGGACTCTTCTCAAGACTCGTCAGCTGCCGGGAAATAAGCTGCCAGTCTGTTTGTTTCTGCAATTCTTCTATTCCACTGTCAAGCCTGCGTCCATGCATGCGGATTAACCTGACCTGCGAGGCCGGACTGATTTCCGCCTGTAATGTTTCAAGTACCTTAATTGCGGCCTCCTGATTGTTACATACCAGAACCATATCGCAGCCAGCAGCAATAGCAGCGCAGGCACGTTCAGTATAGCTACCGAGGACTTCCGCCCCTTTCATACTGATGTCATCACTAAAAATTGTACCTTGAAAACCTAATTGCCGACGCAGTACCTGCTCGAGCCATTGGCCAGAAAATCCAGCCGGTTTTTCGTCAACATCCGGATAGATAACATGTGCAGGCATAATACCCTGAAGATGAGATGTCAGCAGGCGTTGAAATGGCACCATATCCCGCATAGCGATTTCCTGAAAGCGACGCCGATCAATCGGCACGGCGTGATGTGAATCGGCACCAACGCTACCATGCCCGGGAAAATGTTTGCCTACTGCTTCCATACCGGCCTTTTTCATGCCCCTGCAAAAATACATTGCCAGCTCAGCAACGATTTCCGGCTCGGAGTGAAACGCACGATTGCCGATGACTTCGCTGACCCCCGGATTGATGTCAAGAACAGGAGCAAAGCTCAGATCGATCCCGACACTTAGTAACTCTACTGCAGACAACCAGCCGGCATTTTCTGCCTGATCTCTGGCCAGATTCCTGTCCTTTTCATAAAGCTGCCCATAACAGGCGCAGGCTGGCAACCTTGTGAATCCCTGATGGAATCTCTGTACCCGTCCACCTTCGTGATCTACGGCGATGAGCAAGGCAGGATTTCGAAGCTGATGAATATCCCCGGTAAGTTTTCGTAACTGGTCGATGTCAGAATAATTCCGGGAAAACAAGATTACGCCGCCAACCAGGGGATGGCGTAAAAGCTCACGCTCATCCGGCTCAAGCTGAAGACCACGTAGATCCAGCATGATCGGACCCAGGCTCAATTCAAACCCTTCCTATCATTTGTGTTGCTGACACGACTTGTCTGATACATGAATCGGAGTATAACGGCAAAAGGAATTGAGGTCAGAGCCGATATAGATTCAGATAGTGAAATTGGAAGAAAAAAATGCAATCAAAATACGAGTTTGACGACCAAGCTGAGAATGCTACGACACCACCGTCTCTCAAAAACTGGCCAGAAACTTTTGTCAGATGCATCGGTATGCTGCTATTGATTATCGGCTTATGGGCGGGCCTGCATGTAATTCTGGAGTCTCTTAGTTTGTACCGCGACCCGCTCAGTATTGAACAACTTGCTCAGGCAATCGAGAGGGGCTCTCACATTGACCAGACTTTGTCAGCAGATACTAATGCTTCAATTTCGAAGACGCGTAGTCAAACTGATTCACGAATCCAGCTGAGCTATTTTATTGCCTGGGTGGTGGCTCTCTTGTTGCTTCTGTTGATAAGTATGATGGCTTTTTCCTGCATACAGGCTGGCAGTGATTTGCTGATACAAGACAGGTCCTTAAAACGTTATCTCGCAATGACAACGAAGCAATCACTAATTAAAACCGGATCCCCCTGAATATTTACTGTGGCGGGATGTTATCAAGCGCTTTATTTCTAATGAAGGCGCGCTTCTCCTCGGCTGACATAGATCGCCACTTTGCGCGAAGTTCTTTTTTTCTTTCCGGACTGAGATCACGCACTTTTTCTCTTAGTTTGTGTCTGTCTTCAGCTGACAGGCGGTTTTGCTGTTGCCGGAATTCGCGGCGTTGCTCAGCATTCATCGATTGCCATTTCTTCCTGAGTACTTTTTTCTCATCCGCATCGAGCCCTTTAAACCATTCATGACGCTTTTTCAGACGCTGCTGATTTTCGGGTGAGAGTTGCTTGAAGGTCTGTAGTCTGCGTTCTATTTTTTTACGTTTATCTGCAGGAAGTGATTGCAACTTAAGCTGCTGTAATTTCAATTTCTGTCGCTGGTCGGGACTCAGCTTGCTCCACCGCTCCGCTCCATGCACCAGTCTTTTTCGTCGTTCGAGCGCTATCTCATCCCAATTGTCTTTCATCCCGGAAAGCACCTGCTGCTGCTCTGCAGATAATCGTTCCCAGGAATAATCTTCGGCATGAGCGAGCGGAAAAGCAATGACCATGAATAAACATATTTGCAGTGAGAATCTAGTCATTTTCAGTCTCGCTTCGATTCTCTAAAGGATGACTATTGAGGACTCCAGGTGTGGCGACTCGATTACTTTCCGTATCTGTAATATTCATCAGATTTACAAAATCTTCATCTTCAAAATTCTCCGGATCAACCCAATCTCCGTTATTTGTTTCCCATTTACCCAAAAACTCAAGAAAATCCGGTGAAGGAAATATGTCATCTCTCTGGTTTTCAGCTTTTGTCGGGGTTGAGCACAGAATCATTATGAGTAAAAGCAGGCTAGGTTGGTAATTCATATTCATCCAACCACTCGTAGAATTCGAGATCTTCAAGTAGTTCCAGCTCGTCCAGATTACTGAGCATGTCAATTTCAAACTGCATCGCATCCGGTTCAGTTGTCGGTTCCGGCGTCAATGAAAACACCAGAAGCACAAGGCATGCTGTTGCTACTGTGCCGAGTAGCATCCAGCTGTGCAGAATATTTCTGGAGGCACTTTTTTCCAATGCCCGGTGACGCGCCTGCGTGATTCTGGATTGAGTGGACGCATCAATATCTTCGAGACTGGCTTCAAGCTCAGTACGAACATTTTCAAGCAATTTGTCAGTATCTTGTTTACTCATGGCCAATGTACACCTAATTGCTGTCTCAGGGCATGAACTGCTCTGGAGTAATGTGTTTTTACACTTCCCTCAGAACACTTCATGACTTTTGCTGTCTGGGCAACAGACATGCCTTCCCAGATTCGCAAAATAAACGTCTGCTGCTGACGCAAGGACAGACTAGTTAACACTCTTTCAAGTTCTTCAATACTTCTTCCTGATTGTAGTTCCAGTTCCGGGTTTTCTGATTTCGTATCCTCCAGAGCCTGTATTACGTCGCCCTGTTCTTGATCTGCATCGGTCTTAAACCATACCCGAAATCGATTTCTAATCGCGTTACGCCGATACCAATCGTTTATCTTGCTTTGTAATATTGTCTGAAACAAAGGCCCCCATTCCTGCGGCTCACGCTCAGCGTACTTCTGTACCAGTTTGTACATAGCATCCTGAAGAATATCAAGCGCGTCTTCCCGGTTTCGGGTCGCAATCTCCGCTATGCGAAATGCCCGCTTTTCCACGCTGACAAAAAACTGTTCCAGGGTCTGTGGCTGCTCCAGCTTAACTCCCCTCCAAGTGTTGAAAAAAATCGACCAGACATTGTCAGCTCAATGCCAACCGGGAATTGTTGTCCCGGTTGGCAAAATCACTTTAGCCACCATTTCGCCGAGAACTGCGTCGGTCAAACTTACGTTCCACTCGATCGCCTTTGCGGTCAAGACGATTATTCGCCCTATCTCCCTTGCGATCCAGACGTCTGTCTATTTTATTGCCTTTGCGATCCAGTTTCCTGTCAACACGATCGCCCTTTCTCTCGAGCTTGTTTGCCAGCCCATCCTTACCGGCTTCTCTGGCACGCTCGGCGCGATTATCAAATCGATCCTCAATGCGATCGCCCTTATTATCGAGTCGCGTATCAAGGCGATCGCCTTTGCGGTCAAGTCTCTGGTCGATTCTGTCGCCCTTGCGGTCCAGGCGTGTGTCGATACGGTCACCCAGATCTGTCTCCTGAGCCGTGACTATCGGTGAGCTAAGGTAAACGGCTATTAAACAAGCACCAAGTATTGTTGCTTTTTTCATCTTCGTATTCTCCTGCTATGCATTAGTTGTGCTACCAGGATAATTAACGCCCTACCTTTAGTTTGGTTGACCTCAGTACGAGAAAAAAACAAGAATAAAGCTAAGCTATTGTATTTAAATATGTTTATTTTTCACTAATATTCACCGGTGTTGATTTATCTACCAAGTCAAACAGTTCGACAATATCTCTATTGCGCAGACGAATACAGCCATGTGAACCTGGAGTGCTGATATCGACCGTATCCGGTGTGCCGTGAATATAGATATAGCGGGCGTAACTATCCACATCGCCATTTAAATTTCGCCCGGCCTCGAGCCCACGTAATCTCAAAATCCGGGTTAGTATCCAGTCTCGCTGTGGGTGTTGAATAGCCATTTCCTGACTGAATATCTCGCCCGTTTCCTGTCTACCGACAAACACCGAATTTAAGGCACAGCCTTCTCCTATTTTCTCGGCAATAATATGTTGGCCTCGCGGAGTACACTCACTGTCAATCATTTCGCCTGCCCCATTCCTGGCAGTCGAAACCGGGTACTGTTGTAGCAACTCGTCGCCCTTCAGTAGTTTTAAAGATTGCTCAGCCAGATTTATTTCAATTCGGTACTCATCAGTATTCATCATTCCTCTCCAGGCTTAGCGACGTTCAAAAATTGCCAGCGACTCAACATGAGTGGTATGGGGAAACATGTCCATCACCCCAGCTGAAACAAGTTTAAAACCCCGCTCTTTCACCAGTATACCGGCGTCGCGAGAGAGTGTGGCCGGATTGCAGGAGACATAGACTATTTTTTCGACATTTTCCATTCTCCACTTTTCTACTACTTGCTGGGCGCCGCTCCTTGGTGGATCAAGAAGTAGTTTCTGGTAATTGAAATCCAGATAAGCAGGCTCCGACTCAAGAGTAAACAGGTCACTCATAAAAAAGCGGGCATTGTTGATATTGTTTACCTGTGCATTGTACTCTGCCTTTTTCACCAGGCTGTCAGCTCCCTCTATGCCAATAACCTGCGCAACACGCCTGGCAACTGGTAAAGTGAAATTGCCAAGCCCACAAAACAGATCCAGTACATTGTCTTCAGGTTGCAGAGTCAACAATTCAAGCACCTGTTTTACCATTCGCTTATTGATATCCAGGTTCACCTGAGTGAAGTCAGAAGGCGCGTAGTAGATAGTGATTTCACCATCATCCAGTTGGTAACTCAAAGGTATGTCTGTTTCCCCAGCCAATGGCGTGACGGTATCTGGCCCACCAGCTTGTAAATAGATCCTTACTTTGTGCTGCTCGGCAAAATCAGAGAGTTTATCCAGATCCGCATCGTCAGGTGTCTCTAGATTACGAAATATTAGGGCCGTATCCTGCTCATCCACAGCAACTTCGATTTGTGCAACCTTGTTATAAATAGTTAAAGAAAAAATCAGAGCAGCCAGTTCTTTGAGTCTTCCGCCTACCGACGGGTGCAGAACTTCACAGGAATCAATGTCAGCAATATAACTACTATACTTTTCCCTGAACCCGACCAGTACTTTTTCCTTTTTCAGAACATGTTTGACACCAAGCCTTGCTTTACGACGATAACCCCATAACTCCCCTTTCAATGGCGGCAATAACGAGTCTGCTTCAACCCCGCCAATATGCAATAATTGTTCAAGCAGGACGTTTTGTTTATGTTCTATTTGTGCGTCAGGAGAGAGGTGTTGAAGAGAACATCCACCACAAACAGATGCATGCCTGCAGCGCGCTTCAACACGATCACTTGAGCTGTCGGCGAGCAGTTCTTCCATTGAGCCTTCCGCATATTTGGAACAACTCCGACGATAGCGAAAAGTAATATTTTCACCCGCAAGAGCTCCGTCCACAAAAACCGTCTTACCATTCACGTGACTGATACCTCTGCCTTCGTGTGATAAGGATTCTATTCTGGTTTCGACGGCTTCGAGTGGCAATTTTTTTCGACGTGACATGTTTAATCTGCGTAAGTCCAGTATTTATGAGTTAAAAAACTGATTAAAGGTAGCACAAGAACAACCAGCATTATTCCCGTTATCGGTGTCCAGTTCATATTGTCGGAAAGAGCAGACACCACGAGAATATAGGTCAATGCCATAAGGTTTACCGTCAGAAAACGAATGAAGAACTGACCACTCGGCTTCCTCTCAAAACTCCAGTATGTGTTCATTATAAAAGAAAAAAGAAATGCGATTATAAAACCGCAAATATTAGACTCGACGGCATTGAAACCACCAATTTGATGCGCAAACACTGCGACTGCAGCGTGCATTAAAGAATTAGCAATGCCAACAACAGCAAATCTCAAACCTTGTTTTAGCAAGCGCTACCTGCCCTGACTAATTTTGAGAAACAATTTTTTTGAACGTCAATTTTCACTCGCTACAATATATTTTGGTCGTGATTTAACTTCGAGATATACCCTTCCAATGTATTCACCCAGTATACCGATACTAATAAGTTGGATGCCTCCCAGAAACAGTATCGATAACAACAAAGATGCGTAACCCGGCACGTCAACTCCGTAAATCAGCGTTTTAATCAAAATTATACTGCCATAGGTAAATGTCAATCCGGCGATGAGTAATCCAATATATGACCAGACTCGCAGTGGTGCGGTACTAAAACTGGTAATACCGTCTAAAGCCAGGTTCCACAGTTTCCAGGCACCGAATTTACCGACTCCGCCGGATCGCTTCTCTCTTGTATAATCGATTGAAGATACTTTAAATCCGACCCAGGTAAAAACCCCTTTCATGAATCGTTGGTTTTCAGGCAAGCTAGCAATAGCATTCGCCACAGAGCGATTTATCAACCTGAAGTCACCACAGTTTTCCGGCAATTTGGTTCGCGATATCATGTTATGAAACTTGTAAAACAGACCAGCACTAAATCTTTTCGAGACTGTATCTGAATCTCTATCTATACGTTTTGCCAGAACGACATCAAAACCCTTGTTAGCCTCTTCTACTAATTCGGGAATCACCTCGGGCGGATCCTGCAAATCGGCATCAATTGGAATAATTCTATTTCCAACTGAAAAATCCAGTCCTGCACTCAGCGCGGATTCCTTACCAAAATTTCTTGAGAGTGAAATTATTTTGAGTACTGGCTCTGTCTGTTTTACTTCGAGCAAACTCTTCAAAGTTTCATCAGTACTACCATCATCAATGCAGACTATTTCATAAGTACAACTAAGACTCTCAAGGACAGGAAAGAGTCTTTTGAAAAACTCAGCGACATTATCCTGTTCATTGTAAAAAGGACATACGATAGAAAGTTCGATGTCATTGTTCACTTTATTCACCCCGCAAACCCTAGTTCTCCCAGGCATTTAGAAATTCGTTCAAGTGAGCTTTATCTTCTTTACGAAGCGTACTCTTTACCCGTTCACATTCGGCGTCGTATGAGGCCTGAGTATAGTGTCCCCTGATCAGCTCGTAACGAAGGTATACAAGATAAGTGTTCAATACATCCGATTCACAATAGTTTCGAATCGATTCGATGTCACCATCCAGAAAGGTATCCCACACTTTGTCGCCGCTCATACCCATTTTCCCCGGAAATCCCAGCATAGTTGCTATCTCTGTCAAAGGAGCTACTGATCTGAACTGGTAGCCCGCAAGAACATCCATCAGATCAGTATGACGTTCATGAAACCGGCTTAAATAGTTGTTCCAGCGAAAACCCTGATCGTCTTTACCGGTCTCCCAGTAACGCGGTGCCTGTACACCATTCAAAAGAGAACGATAGTGAATTACCGGCAGATCAAAGCCACTGCCATTCCAGGACACCAGAGTCGGAGTGTATTTATCGATACCTTCGAAAAATCGCTGCAGGATCTCCGCTTCTGACGAATCAGAATCACCCAGAGTCCACACAGCCAGTTTTTGAGAGGTGGCCAGAACAACAGAAATTGCGGCGATTTTTTGCAAATGATGTCGAATGAAATCACTGTTGCCATCCGTTTCCTGTCGCCGGCGGGTAAACATAACTTCCGCCGCCTCTTTGTCTGACAGACTGTTCAGATTATAGAGTCGTTTGCCGGACTCAACATCCGGTATGGTTTCAATATCGAAGACTAGAATATTCATTTATTAGATACTATTTCTTTTGCCATTTGCCGCCTGCATCCTTATACCACCATCCTTTCGGAGCAAGTGCGATCCAGCGTCGGGCAAAGATTTGTCGTATATCCGTTTCCCATTCCGGGTGTCCATTTGCACTGGCGATTTCTTCGTAAAGTTGTGTGCGATCTCTATTTTCATCAGCGACCAGTTTTTTTACCTTGTTTCGTTCTTTGAGAGCGATAGTTTTGGCATCACGGACCACAATCAGACCATTGCTTTCCATTCCCACGGCGCCAGAAGAATAATAAGGGCTGAGTGACTGATGGTGTGTTTTCATCAGAGACTTCAACTTGTTGATACCTGGCGTGGATATATTTATATCAGCCTGCTGAGCCTGAGCAGCCGGTATAATGCTATGCACGAACCTGACAAAAACATTGCTTGCAGGTACAGCTACCGAAGACTGGGACTCTGAATCAGGAACAGCAGAGTTATCGTCTGCCGGTACTTCTTCTCCGTAGACTTCCTCGATTATTTTATCTGCTGCGCTTTCAGCGGCCGCTGCCGGAAAATAGACGTTGATGGTGACACACGCCGTCAATAACAGTAATGATGTGATAAAAGGGTATTTTTTCAATGCCTGCATGGTGATTCCTCTTTCTGTGATTACCTGTTTATTTTGACCCGACGGAGGTTTTTCGTTCCCCCGACACGACTAATACTTACTCAATAGCAACTTCGCCTTTCGAAATCTGCTTCAGACCATCTATCAGATCATCCCACTTTATTGAACGTCCTGCACCTTTCACCTCTACCCAGGGTGGAAATAAGCCACCTTTGGTTAAAATTGAAAAGCTGTCACCGCTATCCTCCACACCACCCAGTTCACACACTCTGTTGAGCAGACGACAACTAAACCCAAGACGACCGTAGGAATAAGCCGGCAAAAAGCGCAGAAAACCTCTGGATAATGTCCCGCTCAGACCACCTCCGAGTTCATTCAAATTTTCCAATGCCTTTTGACTGATGCGATGCGGGGCCTCGTCATCAAGCGGTGTCGCGAACTCAGCTTCGAAGTAACTGGGTTGCCAGTCCTCCAGTCTCAATTTATCAACGTGACCACTCAGGCTGCCTTCGATCTTTCCGAACGAGAAGACATCAGTCATTTGCTCAAGGTCAAGGGCTTTTATTTTAATCCCGGTCGCAACGGTTGAATAAGGACTGAATAAGTCATCAACCTGTAAATTCTGAATAGTAAGAGAACCACCGAAAATACTGATCAGGATATCACCTTCCAGTTGTAGCTTATTGTCTGAATACTTAAGCCCTGATATTTCTCCGGATAAAGCGCCGGGAAAAACCGTCCAGCCCAGTGCCTGAGTCAGCGCATCCATCGAAATAGGTTGTAATCTTCCGCCCAGGCGCATGGAAAAATTACTACTGGCGATATTCTTCAAATCAAATTCATCAATTACAAGGGCACCGTCAAGAATCGACACATCCTGCCACTCAAGCACCCGAATATCCTTGTTTGTCGATTCAAACAAGATACTGCCCTGCCCCAAATCCAGTCGATAGAAACTTAAGCCCTGCCATGAGAGGGTTGATTGAACACTGTTTTCGTCATTGCCGAGTAGCAAATTGCTGTTTAAATCGGAGATACTGAAACGACTGGCGTCATCTTCGAGAAAAACTTCCTGCAAGCTAAGTTCCATGTTATCAAGTGCGCCATTACGGTAAGCAAGGCCCAGCTCAATGCCCCCGGCTATCTCCAGATCGCTAAAATTCGACTGCAATAAAATCGGTTGTAAATAGACGGGGTAAGTCGCAGCCAAATCCTTAATTTTTGCTTTAAGTGATAATGTCCTCAGGCTGTCAGTTTCGCCTATGAACATACTGGCCTGCCCCTGTAAGTCGATTATCCCCGGGTGAGAAAAATGCAGGGTTTTCAATTGAAATAGTTTCTCTGCTGCTATCCAGTTGCCTTGTAGCACAGCAGATAATATCGAGGAAGAGGCATCCAGGTAAAAGCCCGGTTTTTCATCGAGCAAACTGAACCCTGGTTGTAAATACATTTCACCTGAATTTGCTTCAATTCGCTGCGTGAATTCCCAACGAGCATCCTGCCATTGCAAATCACTCTCCAACAGCAAATTTACTTTTTCCAAAATACTCTCGCCTTCCAAACTTAACTCCTTCGCACTGGCTCTGACTGAAATTTCCCTCGTCTGAGAACCAGAGCCCTTAACTGAGGCCTGCATGTCCAAAGTGCCGTTTGTGATTTTATGAGATTGAAAAAATTCCATACCCGGAATCGACAGATTAGAAAGAATGGATAACTCAAGAGACGCACTTTCAAATCTGAAATCCCACAGCTGCTCGTTGTTGATATTCAGTTCGGCCTGAAGATTTCCCCAGCTAGATTCCAATGTGAATGAGGCCTGGCCATGCATATCTGGAATATGGAAATTCGCATTCATTTTTACCTGCAGCATTTCCCGCCCGGCTGTTCTCAGGATTATACTGCCGTCTTTGCATGTCAAAAGGTTAGAGAGATAGACGGCATCGGGGCAGGATAATTCAGCAGAAACAGAACCCTTCAAGAAGGACGACTCGATTCTCTGCAACTGGACAAACAAGCCAGGTTTGTCTGCATTGACCGGACTAAAATTAAAGTGAAGCCCTTCTATACTGACGGCACCGCGCTGCAGTGAATCCAGCTGCAGATCTATTGACTCAAAAGCCTGCGCGGGGGATAACCATATGAGTAGATAGAAAACTCGCCGGATAAGCGAACGCACAAATCAGACTGGAAACACGTTGGTGGATAAATATCGATCACCGCGATCACAAATGATAGTCACAATAACCGCGTTTTCCACTTCCTGAGATAATCGCAATGCCGCAGACAGCGCACCACCAGATGAAATCCCGGCAAATATTCCCTCTTCTGCTGCCAGTCGCCTTGTCATATCTTCGGCTTCATCCTGAGTAACATCAATAATTGTATCGACGCGAGCGCGATCGAATATTTTTGGCAAATAGGCTTCCGGCCAGCGACGGATACCGGGAATACTATCTTCCCCCGCAGGTTGTACCCCGATGATCTGAATATCCGGGTTTTTCTCTTTCAGGTACTGGGAGACTCCCATGCTGGTGCCGGTCGTGCCCATTGAGCTGACAAAGTGAGTGATTTCACCATCGGTATCACGCCATATTTCCGGACCGGTACCTTCGTAATGGGAAATCGGATTATCCGGATTGGCGAACTGATCAAGCACTTTACCTTTTCCTTCCCGCTGCATTTTCTCGGCGAGATCCCGCGCACCTTCCATGCCCTGCTCCTGAGTAACCAGAACAATATCAGCGCCAAAGGCTTTCATCGCAGCGCGGCGCTCTTCACTCATATGCTCAGGCATAATCAATACCATACGATAACCTTTTATGGCGGCTGCCATGGCCAGGGCAATACCGGTATTGCCACTGGTCGCTTCAAGCAGAACATCGCCGGCTTTAATCTCGCCACGGCTTTCCGCTCGACTAATCATGCTAATCGCCGGTCTGTCTTTAACCGAACCTGCCGGATTGTTACCCTCAAGTTTCCCCAACAACAGATTACTACTGTCGGGTGGAATTCTCTGTAACCTGACCAGCGGGGTATTGCCGACAAAGGCTTCGATTGTTGGAAAGGCTTCCTGTTTTATTTTATCCACTGAACATTTTCCCATTCGCTATATTTTTCGCCATTATTACGGCGTCTTCCCGTCCGTTTACTGCAGGATAATAATTACTGCGCAGACCTACTTCATCGAACCCGGCCCGATTGTAGAGTTGTATGGCCACCGCATTCGACGGCCTCACTTCGAGAAATATAATTTCCGCAGCATGTTGACCTGCTAAATGTAGCAGATGCGACAACATTTCTTTACCCAGTCCTGAATTCTGAGAGTCAGGATGGACACAAAGATTCAATATATGTGCTTCCCCGGCCAGAACCGACATCACACCGTGGCCAACAATCTCGTCGGCAATTTCCAGAATCCAGCTGCAATAGCCTACCCGCAGACAATCACGAAAAATTGTTTCACTCCATGGAAACTCATAAGAAGCATTCTCAACTCGCATGATGCCAGGCAGATCCTCCTCCAGCATCGGTCGAAAAATCATCATTGACTGGTCGGGCTGAGCACTCATACGCCTTTATAAACTTCCATCGCCAATTGCAAATCCTCCCAGGACTTGCTTTTCTGTGCCGGTGAACGTAAAAGATAAGCTGGGTGATAGGTCACTATCAAGGGAATATCCGTATCAGGATAAACGTAGCGCTGACCCCGCATTTTACCGATAGCTGTGTCAGTCTTAAGAAGATTCTGTGCAGCAATACGACCCAGAGCCAGAATTACTCTGGGCTGAACATGTGCAATTTGCTGGCGCAGATATTCTTCACACTGCACCACTTCCTCGATCTTCGGATCGCGATTGTCTGGTGGTCTGCATTTTAATATATTCGCAATGAAAACCTGTTCTCTTTTGAGTCCGATGGCCAGTAACATTGAATTCAATAATTGACCGGCGCGTCCTACGAAGGGTTCACCCTGACGATCTTCTTCCGCACCAGGCGCTTCTCCGATAATCATCCAGTCCGCATCCGCATCACCGCTACCGAATACCGTCTGTTTGCGACTCCTGTGCAAATCACACTGCTGACAAGTTTCTACTCGGACTTTCAGGCTTTGCCAATCATTTAATACGGGACTTCCGGCAACTGCATTATTCGGAGCCATCGCCGGCACATGCTGCAAAGTGTCGCCTGTATTTAGCGAGTTCTTTTCGAGCCAGACATCAATACCCATTAAGCGCAGGTACTGTCTCTGTTGATCCTGGGTAATCATTCTTTTCAACTATATCTGCGGATGCGCCCGCTGTACCGGGCTCATGACACGATTGACTGCGTTGACATAAGCTTTTGCCGATGCCGCAATAACGTCGGTATCAGAGCCTGTGCCATTCACAACCCTGCCATCTTTACTCAAGCGAACGGTAACCTCACCCTGAGCATCGGAACCATCAGTAATCGCATTTACTGAATAAAGTTGTATTTTACAGCCGCTCTCCACTAAGGATTCAATCGCACTGAAAACGGCATCAACCGGGCCATCGCCTTCGGCAACACCTGTTTTCTCAACACCTTTAACCGACAAAGCAATTTCTGCGCTGGGCACTTCACCAGTCTCGAGGGCAATTTTCATACTGATGAATTTAAATTCTTCCTGCTCCGCTTCAAGCAGGCCATCTGAGACAAGTGATTGCAGATCCTCATCAAAAATCTCATGTTTCTTATCCGCCAGATCTTTGAAGCGCCTGAAACATTCGTTCAATTCCTCTTCACTTGCAAATTCATAACCCAGTTCTTTCAATCGTGTACGAAATGCGTTGCGCCCGGAATGTTTTCCCATGACCAGTCGATTGGTTTGCCAGCCGACATCTTCAGCTCGCATAATTTCATAAGTCTCGCGGCTTTTTATTACACCATCCTGATGAATACCGGATTCATGAGCGAAAGCATTCGCGCCGACAATGGCTTTATTCGGTTGCACAGGAAAGCCGGTAATATTCGCCACCAGACGCGAGTTATTCATAATGTGCGTGGTATCAAGAGTGGTATCGCAGGGAAAAATATCCTGTCGCGTTCGCACAGCCATTACGACTTCCTCCAGAGAGGCATTACCAGCACGTTCGCCCAGGCCATTAATAGTGCACTCCACCTGTCTGGCGCCCGCCATCACCGCGGCCAGTGAATTGGCGACGGCAAGTCCGAGATCGTTGTGACAATGTACTGAGAAAACAGCTTTATCGGCATTGGGTACACGCTCTTTCAAATTTCGGATCGTTTCTGCAAACTGAGTAGGCACGTTATAACCCACTGTGTCTGGAATATTGATCGTATTTGCACCAGCGTCTATCACAGACTCGATAATCTGACAGAGAAAATCAATCTCAGAACGGCCAGCGTCTTCAGGTGAAAATTCAACATCGTCAGTATAATTTCTAGCTCGTTTTACCGCTCTCACCGCCTGCTCCAGCACTTGTTCAGGGCTCATGCGCAATTTTTGCTGCATGTGAATTGGTGAAGTGGCGATAAAAGTATGGATTCTACCTGAGTTTGCCGGTTTCAGAGCCTCTGCTGCTCTGTCAATATCAGCATCGCTGGTGCGCGCCAACCCGCAAACGGTACTGTCTTTAACCGCGCTGGCTACAGCCTGAACCGCCTCGAAATCGCCGGGACTGGCGATAGGGAATCCTGCTTCGATGACATCGACATGCATCAGTTCCAGTGTCTTGGCGATGCGCACCTTTTCATCACGGGTCATAGAAGCGCCGGGACTCTGTTCGCCGTCACGCAAGGTTGTATCAAATATAATTAATTTGTCTTTCATATCCTGCTCCGGATTATATCTCATGGCCAATAGAACCGTTAACCGGCAATTGGCAAAATTAGGGGATCGATGAAATGTGGTGTGTAAATATGCCCTAGCAGGGCAGGAGCAGCAGGCGTAGAGCAGCGTTGACCATTTTCTGTTGTGCTGGTCGGATAATCAAAGTGTTTTGATTCACGCTGTACATAAGGAAAAGCATACCGCTATTAAAGATATTTGCAATAGTTAAGCGGTTTTTTTAGTTTCTACGAATCAGGGCTTACGCTTTGCCCTGTGTCGTCGTATCAAGGCCAGAGTGATAACCGGACCGGAAAGCGCGTAGCTGAAAGCCAGCAGGAACAGAACTACTGATGGTCGGGCGGCAATCAATGCCAGTATCAACACCAGGATCAAAATACTAATGAATGGAACCCGACCTTTCAGATCAAATTGCTTGAAGCTGTGATAGCGAATATTACTCACCATGAGTATCCCGGCTGCAATTGTCAGAGGAAAACTGATCCAGACAAGGTTGGTACCATCATAAAGGCCATTGGCAGCACCGAGCCAGATAAAACCGGCTATCAGCGCGGCCGCCGCCGGACTTGGCAGGCCCTGAAAAAACTGTTTGTCCTCATTCTCAGCCTGAGTATTGAAACGGGCAAGACGAAGCGCAGTGGTAGCGGCATACACAAAGGCCGCCACCCAGCCGAGTTTACCGAGTCCATACAGGGACCATTGATAAATAACCAGCGAGGGTGCCAGACCAAATGAAATCAGATCCGACAAACTGTCGTACTGGACGCCAAAATCACTCTGGGTGTTGGTCATACGGGCAATGCGACCATCCATGCCATCGAGAATCATCGCAACAAATATGGCAATAGCAGCATCTTCATAACGACCGTTTATGGCAGCGACAATGGCGTAAAAACCACCAAACAGGGCGGCTGTCGTGAACAAATTAGGAAGAAGGTAGATACCTCTGCGTCGTTTACTCATTTTTTTCCATAGGAAGCTGTTATCCGCTAGCAAGCGGTAATTTTGAGGATATACTGAGAGCCGACTTTAACATAACAGGTTTTAGCAGTACCACGGCTTCGTCTGAACGAAGAGCGAATTAGTCTTATTTACGAACGAAATGAGCCAGTATGCTTGTCCCGGCGGAGACAACATCGCCTGAACCAAGTTGTAATCGCGCATTTTCCGGAACATAAATATCCACGGTACCAGACAGATAAAGATAACCACAGCGTTGTCCCTGACCAGCTCGTTCACCGGAACGAAGTGTCATACGCGTAAACAGAGCCGGCGTATCCATACCCAGCCCAAACACCAGATCATCGGATTCATCAGTCTGTATCCAGAATGCGCAGTGACGTTTAAATTCACCGCCTGCTTCAGTGCTGTGCCATTGATTGATTACTTTGCCTTCGATAGGGCTACGCAGACTGTGAGTGTCTGCAATAGATAACTTGATTCTGATACGCTGCGCCCGACGCGATAGCCAGTAGTCTTCAACCTCGCATATGGAGACTATTTCACCGCTGGCAGGACTGAGGATGGCAAGTGGGTCGGCGGGTACTTCACAGACAGGATCACGAAATAGAAATATTGCTGTTGCCAGCAGCAACAAGAAAACAATCGACTCAAGCCAGCCAAAAAAAGCATAGCCGGCAATTGTCGCAAGCAGCAAGACAGCCAGTACTGGTATTCCTTCCCGCGCAATAAGGCGCCTACCATTACCTGACATCAGCCCTAGCCCCGGACAAGTTCCCGCATGCTGAATTCGCTAGCTTGTTAAACCGGTATCGTATCGTCTGTAGCGAAAACCAAAGCTAATTCTTGTCTTGATCCACCAGTTGGTTTTGTTTAATCCACGGCATCATCGAACGCAATTTAGCGCCAACCTGTTCGATTTGATGTTCTTCACCAAGCCTGCGCTCTGCTTTCATGACCGCTGCACCGCTCTGATTTTCAAGTATAAATTCACGTGCAAATTGGCCTGTCTGAATTTCCTTTAGTATGGCTTTCATCTCCTTCTTCGTCTCCTCAGTAATAATGCGAGGTCCACGAGTGAAGTCACCGTACTCAGCAGTATTCGAAATCGAATAACGCATGTTCGCTATGCCACCTTCGTAAATTAAATCGACAATCAGCTTGGTTTCATGCAGGCATTCAAAATACGCCATCTCAGGTGCGTAGCCAGCTTCGACCAGAGTTTCAAAACCAGCCTGTATCAAGGCTGTGATGCCGCCGCACAATACAGACTGCTCACCAAACAGATCCGTCTCGGTTTCTTCTCTGAAATTGGTTTCGATTACGCCGGCGCGACCACCGCCATTTGCGCTGGCATAAGACAATGCGAGTTCTTTACCCTGACCTGAGGCATCCTGATGGACAGCAATCAATGATGGAACACCGCCACCCTGAGTATAAGTGGAACGTACGAGATGACCCGGTCCTTTCGGCGCAATCATTATCACATCAAGATCAGCACGAGGCAGAATCTGCTGAAAATGAATATTGAATCCATGTGCAAAAGCCAGTGCAGCACCCTGCTTGATATTGGGTGCAACCTGCTCGCGATAAAGCGCAGCCTGGTGTTCATCAGGTGCCAGTATCATAACCAGGTCGGCCCAGGCTACGGCGTCTTCGATTGATTTGACTGTAAGTCCGGCCGCTTCCGCCTTGTTGGCAGACGCTGAACCCTGACGAAGTCCGACGCACACTTCTACCCCGGAGTCTTTCAGGTTGTTCGCATGTGCATGTCCCTGTGATCCATAACCGATGATGGCTACTTTCTTAGCTTGTATAAGTGATAAATCTGCGTCTTTGTCGTAGTAAATATTCATTTTCCTTTTCTCAAAAATTATTAAATGGTAATTGCTTTATCGCCCCGGCCAATTCCCGATACTCCGGTACGAACCACTTCGCGAATCAGCTTGGTATTCAATGCTTCAATAAAGGCATCCAGCTTATCGCCAGAGCCGGTCATTTCTATGGTGTAGGTTTTCTCTGTGACATCTATTATACGTCCCCGAAAAATGTCAACCAGACGCTTCACTTCCTCTCTGGCATCGCCCTCGGCGCTTACCTTGATTAACATCAACTCCCGTTCAATATGGTTACTCTCATTAAGGTCGACCACCTTAACCACATCGACCAGTTTGTTCAGCTGCTTGGTAATCTGCTCAATGATCTCGTCTGAACCGGAAGTAACAATAGTCATTCGCGAAATTGTCGGATCTTCCGTGACAGCTACCGTGAGCGACTCAATATTAAAGGCCCGGGCCGAAAACAGACCCGCTACACGAGAGAGTGCGCCGGATTCATTTTCCAGTAATAAAGAAAGAATATGCCTCATGCCAGCTCTCTTTCAGAGGTCAGATGCATTTCATTTTGACCTTTACCAGCGGCGATCATCGGATAGACGTTTTCCGTTTTATCAGTAATAAAATCCATGAGCACAAGTCTGTCTTTCATCGCCAGTGCTTCTTTTAACGCACCCTCAACGTCAGCGGTCTTCTCAACACGCATGCCAACATGACCGAAACTCTCTGCCAGTTTCACGAAATCAGGTAAAGCCTCAAAATAAGAGTGCGAATAACGGCTGTCATAAAAAAACTCCTGCCATTGCCTGACCATACCCATGTAACCATTATTGAGGTTGATAATTTTCACCGGCGTCCCGTATTGCAGGCAGGTAGAGAGCTCCTGAATACACATAACCAGACTGGCCTCGCCGGTAATACAGCAAACTGTCTCATCGGGCAAAGCCAGCTGCACACCAAATGCTGCCGGCAAGCCGAAACCCATGGTGCCGAGACCTCCGGAATTTATCCAGCGACGTGGTTTATCAAACTTGTAAAACTGCGCGGCCCACATTTGATGCTGACCAACATCTGAGGTCACATAAGCATCGCCTTTAGTCAATTCGTAAAGCTTTTCAACGACGTACTGCGGTTTGATTACCTCTGTCTTGCGATCGAAACGAAGACAATCAGTATCCTGCCATTCCTTAATTTGTTGCCACCAGTCTTTTAAGGCGGCTTTATCAATTCTATTTTTATTTTCTTTCAGTGCTTTAATCATATCCGCCAGCACGTGCTTCACATCACCGACGATAGGAATGTCGACAGCAACGTTCTTGGCGATTGAGGAAGGATCGACATCAATATGAACAATTTTTGCATAAGGGCAAAACTTTTCCAGTTCGCCGGTTACCCGATCATCAAAACGTGCGCCGATGGCTACCAGTACATCGCAGTGATGCATGGCCATATTGGCCTCGTAAGTTCCGTGCATACCCAACATTCCAATGAACTGCCTGTCAGTTGCCGGATAAGCGCCCAGCCCCATCAGGGTGTTGGTAATCGGGTAGCCCAGCTTTCTGGTAAATGCGGTTAACTCTTCGCTTGCTTCACCAAGCACAACACCGCCGCCGCTGTATAGCATAGGTTTCCTGGCAGACAGAATCATATCCACTGCTTTTTTAATCTGCCTCGGGTGACCTTTAATTGCGGGCTTGTAGGAACGCATATCCAGCGATGAAGGATATTCGTAGACGCAGGACTCGGCCGTGATATCTTTGGGCAAATCAACCAGAACCGGACCGGGTCGACCGCTGTGCGCTATGTGAAAGGCCTTTTTAACTGTAGCAGCAAGCTCACTAACGTCATTTACCAGAAAATTATGTTTTACGCAGGGTCGCGTAATGCCAACTGCATCGACTTCCTGAAAAGTATCGTTGCCGATCATATGCGTTGCTACCTGACCGGTAAAAACAACCATCGGAATAGAGTCCATATGAGCCGTGGCGATACCTGTGACAATATTGGTAGCACCGGGACCTGAGGTAACCAGCACTACACCGGTTTTGCCTGTGGCGCGGGCGTAACCATCTGCAGCATGCGCCGCACCCTGTTCGTGACGGGTGAGAATATGCTGCACTTCCTCCTGTTTGAACAGCGCATCATAAATATGCAAAACCGCTCCACCAGGGTAGCCGAATATATATTCCACACCCTCATCTTTAAGGGCACGGACAAAAATTTCGGCTCCACGTAATATCTCTTTTGATTTACTCACAGTCTATTTCCGTAAAATTATTGATTGCGGACGGGCAAACTATCGGAAGTTACTGATTTTTATGGCCGAGGTCAAGTTGTGCTGTGCACAATAAGCGCCCCGAAGAGCTCGACATTTAAACCAGTTTTATCTCTACATTTGATATCGGCCACGGTAACATACGGCCGCGTTTACATATTCTTAATACTCACTAACCATGCTTACATCAAAAATTCTGCTGGCGACCCAGCGCGAAGCGCCGGCCGATGCCGAAATAATCAGCCATCAGCTCATGCTAAAAGCCGGTCTCGTGCGCAAACTGGCCTCCGGTATTTATACCTGGTTGCCGACAGGTTTACGGGTTTTACGTAAAGTTGAAGCCATTGTCCGCGAGGAGATGGACAAAGCCGGCGCTCAGGAAATCCTGATGTCCGGGGTACAGCCGGCCGAGCTCTGGCAGGAATCTGGTCGTTGGGAGGAATATGGTCCGGAGTTACTGAGACTGTCAGACAGACATGGCAGAGAATTTTGTCTGGGGCCCACACACGAGGAAGTGATCACCGATCTGGTGCGCCGTGAGATTCGCAGCTACAAGCAGCTGCCAGCCAATTTTTATCAGATACAAACCAAATTTCGCGACGAGATCCGACCGCGCTTTGGCATCATGCGCGCACGAGAGTTTCTCATGAAGGACGCGTATTCCTTTCATCTGGACGAAGCATCTCTGCAACAGACTTATGAGGATATGTTTGAATGTTACTCAACAATATTCAATCGCATCGGTCTCGTCTTTCGCGCTGTCATTGCCGACTCAGGTAGTATCGGTGGTAATACCTCGCATGAATTTCATGTGCTGGCGGATTCAGGCGAAGATCAAATTGTGTTTACTGAAGATGGTAATTACGCGGCGAATATTGAGCTGGCCGCAGCAGTAAAGCCAGAAGGTGAAAGAGCTGAGCCCAGCGAAGACATGCAAAAACAGGCTACCCCTGGTATGCATAGTATTGAAGAAATTGCAGGACACTTCAAAGTTGATGAAAGCAAGTGTCTGAAAACCTTGATTGTCGACGGTGCCAATGATGATCTGGTGGCTCTGATCATACGAGGTGACCACGAACTGAACAAAGTAAAGGCTGAAAAACTTGAGAACGTTGCCAGACCTTTGAGTTTCGCATCGGCTGATAAAATTCGCAAACATCTGAGTTGCGATATAGGGTCGTTGGGACCGATTGAGCTGGATATTCCGACGATTGTTGATTTCAGTGCGGCTCATATTTCTGATTTTATCTGTGGAGCAAACGAGAATGGGATGCACTTTACCGGGGTAAACTGGCAGCGGGATTTAGCAGAACCTGACTGTGCCGATTTAAGAAACGTGATTGCAGGAGAGGCAGCAAAAGAAAATGGCGCCCCCTTGAAACTGGCCAGAGGCATTGAGGTTGGTCATATTTTTCAGCTTGGCACGAAATACAGCGCTGCGATGAAGGCCAATTGTCTCGATGAGAAAGGTACAGCCACTACTTTTATGATGGGTTGTTATGGTATTGGCATTTCCCGAATCGTCGCGGCGGCCATTGAACAAAACCACGATGAAAAAGGTATCGTCTGGCCACAAAGCATTTCTCCTTATAGCCTCGTCCTGATCCCCATCCACATGCATAAATCTCAACGCCTGCGAGAAGCCGTCATGGCGCTTTATGAACAATTCAGCGCAGCAGGTATTGATGTGCTGCTCGATGACAGAAAAGAACGACCGGGCGTCATGTTTGCCGACATGGAATTAATCGGCATCCCGCACAGGCTTGTTTTCAGCGAGCGAGGTCTTGATGCGAATACACTCGAGTATAAAGGCAGAACCGACGAGGAAAGCAGTGATATCAATCTCGATGAAGCAGTGAGTTTTATTCAGAAGCAACTGGCCTCAGGCTGAGCTGGTTTCGCCCACCACAAAGTTGGTAAAAGACTGAAGGTCACAATCAGAAACAGTCAGCTTGTCGACTCTCGCCATACGCGGCCCTTCCGCCAACCAGTTCATCATTGCAGATACCGCCTCCGCCTCACCGCTGACAAGGCCTTCAACATCGCCGTTTTCGCAGTTTCTGATCCAGCCTGTCAAGCCCAGACAATCTGCTTGCTGTTTAGCTGAGGCGCGGAAAAACACTCCCTGAACTTTGCCGCAGACACGAAATTTTCTCGATATTTTCATATTGCTCCGTCAGACATACGACTGTTTATTTCTTCAAGTACTATTCAAATAGTAAGCTGTAAACATCTGATTCAGATATTTTTATAGCTTTCTTGCACTTGAATCTGTTCAAGAATTGACTGCCCTGTCCGATTTTTGGTACAAAAATTAACTGGCATGTCGGCATTGAAGCTTTATCCTGTTCTATTATAAGCAGCTCAAGCCTGCAACAACTTATAAAAAAACAAAAAAAGTAAAAGGGATAATAATGGCAGCAGATGTTGATTCAATTCCGATGCGTAAATCATCGGCCGGTATGCAACTGGAAACTCGCCCCCTGCATATTGAAGAGTGGCTGGACAAACTTCCTTACATAGATTTTCAAAAAACGGGGCGGATTCTTTACCAGACGATACAGGCGACGAATAAAGAAAGCATCAAACCCGCGACTCGTCTGGAACTTGTAGAACTGTATAACCGCCCTTATCAGTACTATCTCGACTCGCAAATTAAAACCGGTGCTCAACACACTTTGCAATCCATTTCTTCGATGCAGGCACAATTGGCGATCCTGAAAAAGATTTCCGTCAGTCTTGGGCTATCCTGCAAGCTGGCTGTTGATGAATTACTCAAGAAAAAAACGCTCTGGGGCCAATCCAAGCCACCGCTTCCGGCGATGTTAATGTCACTGAATTATCTTTCCCATGCGATGATATTCAGCTTTCTCGAATACGCACCGATTCCGAAAAATGTGTGGCGCGAAGTAAATTACATATTTACCTTTGCACAGGACATTGGCCAGGAAAACAATACCATTGTGCTGCCTGGCAAGGACGCGAACACGGCAACTACTTCTATTTCGCATGCGTATAAGAAAATCGTGCTGGCTTCGCTCGCCGATCCTCATCATCTGCCGTTTGGTGCTATCTGGGAAATATTTGAACAACTGGACGGCTGGGCTGAATTTGCCAATCTTAAAAAGTTTGAAAAACCATCTGCACCCAGCGGTTATTTCGTAGTTAATCTGGATAAAGATACACCACCTCTGCCCTACTCAAAATTCAATACAAAGCTCGCGACTGATAAACACCGTCTGATCGATAGCACAGCACTGGGTAAAGTTATTCAACAACAACTCGCTGCCATCAACAACGGCCAGAGTCTTGACAGCAGTATCAAAATTTCACCTTACTTTGCCAAGTCCATCCTCGCCCATATGAGCAAAGCCTGGGGCTTGCCGCCAAAACGTCATTTTTCTCGAGAATCGCGAGAAGGCAGTATGAAAGTCACCTGTGGTCTGAATGCCACTTATTACTTCGTGAACGGCCAGATGGATTTTATCCCGCCAGAAAACGACACTGGTGAACACGAGTATCTGGTAGACCCGATGGAAGAGACCATTCAGAGAGTCTATAGCGCAGACGAATGGAGTCTGGTTGATCAGGGACCCGGTGGATTCGCCGTTGTTAAAAATGACAAACCGCGCGATACAGTTCGTGTCGGCGATCTTGTTGGCGTTGCTGCTCCGACATCATCTGCTACCGACAAATGGGAACTTGGAGTCATTCGCTGGTTGATGATTCGACAAAATAAAATCTACAAGATAGGCATACAGATGATTCGTAAAAAAGTCTATCCGGTAGCCCTGCGGGTGAAAAATGGCTCCGAGCTGGAGCAACAATATCGACGTGCCTTTCTACTTGACGATCCTTCTGACAAATCGAACAGGAGCATAGTCTGTTCCAAAGGGTTATTTACGGATCAGCGTGAGTTTGAGATACAGTACAAAGAACAAAAACAAAGTTTATTTGCACAGGCTTTGCAGGAGTCCACTATCAGTTTCGAGCACTTCAATGTGAGTTCGAAACCCACACTCTAAGAAGTCATTCATCAGATTCCAGACTATCAGCTTCCATCAATAATTCTCGTAAGGAAATTTCTAACTGACCCTCGAGGTTCTCATTGTGTTTTGACAGAAGGTTCTGAAGTTGTCTGGTCCATTTGTCACTGGACTGCATTTCCTCGTTCTTTGGTAATTTCCTCGGAATTATGCGGTGTAAATCCATCAAACTGACGTCAGCCAGATCTCTCGATAAAAACCAGGCACCACCAGAGCTACCCTTAACCCAATTGTTAGATTCCAGTAATTCCATTATTTCACTGAATTGAAACTGGGGTAAACGAATTCCATAGAGTTTCATATTACTGCTACTCAGAGGCAGACCACTTTTTTGTGCACGCCACAAGCCGCACAAAAGCAAATATACGTCAATGAAGGTCCATTCGGCGCCCTTCGTCGCCTGCTTTTCAGAGTCCATTCGAAAAGCAGACAGACAAAATGTGATGTGTGCGCCCAGGATGACAATCACCCAGGATAGATACATCCAGATGAGAAAGGTCGGGATGATAGCAATAGCGCCGTAAATTGCTTCGTAAGTAGGCATCGACGTGACGTAATTGCCAAAACCATACTTGGCCAGCTCAAACAAAATCGCCGCTATCACGCCACCTATCAGGGCATTCGTTCTTGATACGTAACAGTTTGGTATAAGCACATAAATCAATGTGAAAGCAACCGATGTGGTCATAAAGGGCAAGGAAGCCAGAATTTTCGTTTTGATATCAAGCCCGAGAGAAACATCGACCTCACTGACTACTTCTGTGGACAACAAGTAAGATGACGTAAGCAGCCCGATTCCGAGTAAAATAGGGCCGAGTGAAATAATTGCCCAGTACACCAGAAAACGGGCTACCGGATTACGACGTCGTCGAACATGCCAGATAGTGTTTAGAGCACTGTCGATCGTTGCCATCAACATCAGAGCAATAACAACCAGAATTATTATCCCAGTGGAGGTTAACTTGGAAGCCTTACTCGAAAACTCGTTAAGATATTCACGCACACTGTCGCCGAAGGCCGGTGCGAAATTGTTGAAAATAAAGATCTGGATCGAATCACCCATATTTTCAAATACCGACAAACCTCCGAGAAAGCCAAACATGACGGTGACCATGGGCACCAGACTGAGTAGTGTCGCATAGGCAAGCGAGGATGCGATTTGAAGGCCTCTTTGATGGTAAAACTGTCTAATCGAAAAACGAGAGAAATAGAAAAGCCAGAGACCCGCGTGCTGCAATTTATCAAGCAGATTACTATTCATACTGGTTTGCCGCGCCTTGTCTAATTTTTGGTATCACCTACACTAAGTGCTGGTTAGAATAACATCCAATTGTCTCCGGAGATAGAAATGAGCATTAGCATATATCACAACCCGCGTTGTTCTAAGAGCAGGCAGACCCTGCAACTGCTTACAGATAAGGGCCTTCAATTCGAAATTATTGAATACCTGACGAACCCGCCAACGGCCGACACCCTTCGACATATATTGTCTATGCTGGGCATGAGACCAGGCGAATTAATACGAAAAAACGAGGCTATTTATAAGGAGCTTGGTCTGGGTGCTGATGATGTCACTGACGAGCAACTTATTTCGGCTATGCTGGCGCACCCGATATTGATTGAACGACCAGTAGTGGTCAATGAAGATCAAGCCCGGATCGGTCGCCCTCCGGAAACTGTTCTGGAGATTTTATAAATCATGTCAGAACTTCTGGTTCTCTATTATTCCCGTCATGGCAATGTCGCCGAAATGGCCAGACAAATCGGCCGGGGTATCGATTCCGTAGGCGGCTGTTCGGCTAAAATAAGGACGGTACCAGCAGTTTCCAGTAATTGTGAACAAACCGAAGAAGCCATACCTGATTCCGGTCCACCCTATGCCAGCCATGATGATCTGCTTAAGTGCGATGGGCTGGCTCTCGGCAGTCCTACCCGTTTCGGTAATATGGCGGCAGCGATGAAGTATTTTCTCGATGGTAGCAGCGATCTGTGGGTTTCCGGATCCCTGATCGGAAAACCTGCCTGCGTATTTACTTCCACTTCCAGCATGCACGGTGGCCAGGAAAGCACACTTTTATCGATGATGCTGCCTCTCATGCACCACGGCATGTTACTACTCGGTGTGCCTTACTCTGAAAGTGCTCTGTTGAATACACACTCGGGCGGAACTCCCTATGGGGCAAGCCACGTGGCCGGTATCGACAGCAAGCAGGCCATTACAGTGGAGGAAAAACAAATATGTTTCACTCAGGGGAAGCGACTCGCAGAACTGTCTCTGCAGTTATCGAAATAATACTGTCAGTCGAGTAATTCTCTGACAAAGGGAATACTGAGCTTTTTTTTGGCCACCAGACTCGCCCGATCCAGTTTATCCAGGACCCCAAAAAGACTATGCATGTCCCGGCTGACTCTTTTTATCAGGTAACCGGCAACCTCATTTGGTAAATCAAATCCGCGCGAATGCGCTCTACGCATCAGCGAATTCAGTGCCTCACTTTCGTTCAGCGGCAACAAATGAAACACCTGGCCCCAGGCCAGACGCGATTTTAGATCCGGCAGAAGAACTTCGCTCGCAAGCGGACTGCAGTTTGAAGAGATCAACAAGGGAATATTTGCATCGCGCAACCTGTTGTAGAGGTGGAATATAGCTTCCTCCCAATCAGTCTTGCCAGCTATTTTGTCGATATCATCGAGACAAATAAGAGCCAGTGATTCCAGCCCTTCCAGCATGGCCGGTGATAACTCGCTTGCTTCCTTCAAGGGAATATAAGCCACCGTTAATTTGTCCCGGGCAGCAGCAGTACAAGCTGCCTGTAAGAGGTGACTTTTCCCCGAACCCGGCGCACCCCACAGGTAAGCTATCTGATTATCAAATTTTTCTTTAAGCAGATTATTGAGATATTTAACGACAGCCTGATTACGGCCAACTTCAAATAACTCAAAATCGATTTGATCGTATTTATTGAAAGCCAGGGGTATTTGTTGACCCGGAGCACTTTCTTTTATCATAGCGTGTAGAAACTGCTTTCCGTATACACCGAGCGGAGGTGACGCAGGAGTACAACAATAATGGCAGCAACTGGCAAGGCGAGCAGCACACCGAAAAAACCAAACAACTGAGCACCCGCCATGACCGCGAATATTACTGCCACCGGGTGCAAACCAATACGATCGCCGACTAATATTGGGGACAACAACATGCCTTCTATACTTTGCCCGATTCCAAACACCAGTGCGACATAAAACAGGTGAATGAAATCCTGAAATTGCATGAAGGCAAGTACCCCCGCGACGCCGATACCCACAATTGCACCGAGATAGGGCACAAAACTGACAAGACCCGACAACATACCGACCAGAAGGGCGAACTCCAGTCCGGCCAGCCAGAGTCCGATCGAATACATAACTGCCAGCGCCATCATCAACAGCAACTGCCCACGCAAAAATTCAGCCAGAACCTGATCGCATTCCATTGTTAGTTTGCTAACCAAAGGTTCGATTTTTCGTGGAATCAGATCCCGCACTTGTTGTACCAGTAAATCCCAGTCGCGAAGCAGATAAAAAGTGACCACAGGAACGAGAACCAGATAAGCAAGCCAGGCAAAAACAAGTTGCCCCGAATGACCAATTTTGCCTAGCAACATGCCCAGCAAGTTTCCAATATCCTGCCAGTTTCCAGCCAGTAGATTTTGCAAGGCGTCGAGCCCGATGTTTTCGATCCTGATATCAAATGTTGCCGAAACCCAGGGTATAACTACTTCCTGCAACCAGGGTACCACGCGTGGAATCAGACTCAGCACGGCAATGAGTTGTTGCTGTAAAGCCGGGATCAATATCAGCAGGAGCAACAACCCGGTAAACAGCATCACTGCAAAAACCAGAACGACCGCCAGACTCCGTGATAATTTTTTCAGTTCCAGGCGATCAACAAGAGGATCGCCCAGATAGGCAAGTAAGCCGGCAATTAAAAATGGAGTGAGTACGGGCGCGAGTAAATAGAGCAACCAGGCTCCGAGAAAAATGCAGGCCAGCATCAACCATTTTTGTGCATCAGTCATTTCAGTTTGTCCCGATTGTGATTGCGATTCGCCCGAATCACTCAGGGCAGAAGCCGGTATTCATTTCTGTTGCCGGCAATCGGACTGAGTACTCTGCCCAGTTCAATGGCCTGACTCACAGCCAGCTTGCCACCGTGGGCTTCCAGTTCAAACTCTACCAGTCCGTTTTCTACCAGCTGGACTTCGACATCCGCAACAGAGTTCAATGAGGAAAGATAAGCCAGTACTTTTGCGTACTGATCGACGTTAAAAACATCAGCGACTGTCAGTTTAAAGCGATTAATCTGCCCGTCGACCGGAGTAGTGGCAAATTGCTCGGCCAGTATATCAGCAAGTCTGTCGATGCCTTCCTCAAGCGTTGCATCGAGAATATCGGATTCACTGGTCCAGTTTGCCATTTTATTATCAATGTAAGCAGTCCAGCGTGCTTCCCATATGCCCGGAACGGGAGAATCTACGCTTACGGTAAGAATCGCATCCGTATGATAACGGCTCGACGCGTCGAAAACAGGTTGGCGGAAACCACCCCAGATGTCACTGGCGCGCAGGCTACTACTGTCATTCAGGTCAAGTAGCGGATATATCAGGGCAATCCCTCGTTGGCTGGCTCGTTTCTCAATCGGCAGAAAATACTCAGGGCTCTCTTCATAACCGGCGATCTCTCTACCCGCCTCAGTGTCAACAGCCAGCCACAATAAAGTAGAAGGCCTCTCTTTACCCCAGACCGGAACACCCAGATTTCTGAGGGCAAAATTCAGATTGTCCTCATCAAATTTAAGCCACAGTCGGGTTTCCTTTTCACTCAGACTTCCTTCGAGCTCGACTTCTCCGGATTTGCTTTGCTCACGATAGCGGTATTGCTGCAAATAACTCTGTGCCTGCGACATCAATGGCTTCAGAGAGGTACGTGCGGCCGCCTGACTGTCTCCGGTCAATTTGATCAGTACCAGTCGAAATGCCGTGCGCAGACCTTCCAGTCTGGCGCTTTCAGATTGATCGATGACAGGCACCTCTACTTCATAGAGTCCGGGAACTTTAATAGCTTGCACGGATAAAGGCAGCAGACAAATAAGAAACAGATAGAAGGGATAGACTTTTTTCATTCCTGCAACGCTATGCAAGAGAGAGAATTAAGTCAAGGTCTGTTCTTGCTAGTGCGTAAATGGCGGCTTAGCTGTACTATTAGCAGCATGTCAGAGCAAAGCAAAACGAAAAGCACTTACGCCGAGGCCGGTGTCAGCATCGAGCAGGGGAATTTGCTTGTCGAGCGTATAAAATCGAGTGTCAATGCTACACGACGACCTGGTGTCATGGGCAATCTTGGCGGATTTGGTGCGCTTTTTGATATGTCGGTACTCGATTATAAACAACCTGTTCTGGTCTCCGGGACAGATGGTGTTGGCACCAAGATTAAACTGGCGATAGATGCCAATAGACACGACAGCATAGGCATCGATCTGGTCGCCATGTGTGTAAACGATTTACTGGTTCTCGGTGCTGAACCGCTGTTTTTTCTCGACTATTTTGCCTGTTCCTCGCTTCAGGTTGAGGTTGCCGAACATGTCGTTGCCGGTATCGCTGAAGGCTGCCAACTAGCTGGTTGCGCTCTGGTTGGGGGCGAAACCGCCGAGATGCCGGGAATGTATCAGGCGGATGATTATGATCTGGCCGGATTTTGTGTAGGGGTTGTCGAAAAAGAGCATATTATCGATGGTAAAAACGTCGTTGCGGGTGATGTTTTAGTCGGTATTAAATCCAGCGGAATACACTCAAATGGTTTTTCACTGGTACGCCATCTGATAGAGCGTTCGAATACCGATACTAATATGGATTTCGAAGGCAAACCCTTTATTGAAACCCTGCTCGAACCAACCCGAATCTATGTACAAACGATATTAAGCTTACTCAAAGCCGTACCAGTTAAGGCAATGTCACATATAACCGGTGGCGGCCTGCTCGAGAACCTGCCACGGGTATTACCAGCAGATACGCAGGCGCACATAGATTGTGCCAGCTGGCAATGGCCTGCAATTTTCCATTGGTTGCAGAACACCGGAGATATTGATGGAGAGGAAATGTACCGGACTTTTAACTGTGGCCTCGGAATGGTATTGGTTGTAGCCAAAGAAGATGTCGCGCTATGCCTGCAAATGCTTGATGATGCCTGTGAAATCGGCAGCATCCACAGCAAAAAGGACGGGCCTGCAGTGATTCTTGATAATCAGAGCATTTAGTTTGCCGATTTTTTGCCAGCTGCCTGTTGCGCAGCACTTAAAATTCCGCGCGCAATATTATATTCATTATCATCCAGACCTGTGCGGTTGATCATGCGTTTCAGGCGTCGCATCAGTCGCCTTGGTTTATCCGGATCAAAATAGTCGATATCAATCAGACACTCTTCCAGATGACTATATAAGAGCTGCAACTGCTCGTTGCTTACCAGTGAATCTTGCGTAGTTTCTTCCTCATCGCTGCCAGTCTTGCCAATCAGGGTTTTACGAATCTCATAAGAAATAATCTGCACTGCTGATGCAATATTTAAAGAGGAAAAATCCGGGTTCGTCGGAATTTGTATCATGGCATTGCACAACTCAAGCTCCTCATTTGCAAGACCGGAACTTTCTCTGCCAAAAACCAGAGCTACGCTTGAACCTGCATTAAGCACCTCTGCCACTTTATCTGCTGATTCTGCCGGATCAAAAAGTGGCCAGGGAATGCTTCGTTCTCTGGTACTCGTTCCAAAGACAAAATGACTGTCTGAAATAGCCTCTGCAAAACTGTCAAAAACCACCGCATCCGCCAGTAAGTCATCAGCGCCTGAAGCACGGGCCGTTGCCTCAGCGTCCGGGTAAATTTTCGGATTAACCAGTGCAAGCTGGTTTAAGCCCATGGTTTTCATCGCCCTTGCTGTCGCGCCGATATTACCCGGATGAGTTGTACCGACAAGGACTACTTTTATGTTTTTTGATAACTGCATTAACATTTTACCGATCTATTTGCTTCACTGAATTAGCTGTCCCCCGTACAATAGCACGCACAGGCAGCAAAGAATCACCAAGTCCATTTCCAAGAATAATAGCCCCGGAGAGAATCAGATGCATCCGATGTTGAATATTGGCATACGCGCTGCGCATGCCGCCGGCGACCATATCGTCCGTTATGTTGACCGAATCGAGGGTATGACGGTAGATAGCAAGGGGCTGAATGACTTTGTCAGTGAAGTAGACAAACAGGCAGAGAGCATAATAATTGATCATATACGCAAAGCTTATCCCGCCCACGGGATTCTTGCCGAAGAAAGCGGCGCACATCCGGGTGATGAATATCAATGGGTAATTGATCCGCTTGATGGCACCACAAACTTCCTGCATGGCTTTCCTCAGTTTGCGGTATCAATTGGTTTGCTACACAAAGGTGTACCCGATCAGGCGGTAATTTACGACCCGCTGAGGCAGGAATTATTTGTGGCTAGCAAAGGTGCCGGAGCACAATTAAATAATCGTAAAATTCGCGTCAGCAAACAGAGAGAACTCAAAGGTTCTCTGCTTGGCACCGGATTTCCCTATAGTAATATGGATGGTCTTGAGCAATACCTTGATAATTTCCGTAAGCTTTGTCCGATTACTGCCGGTATCAGACGCGCCGGAGCCGCGTCTCTGGATCTGGCTTACGTAGCTTGTGGCCGGCTCGATGGGTTCTGGGAATCAGGTTTAAAGCCCTGGGATATCGCGGCCGGCGTACTGCTTATTCTCGAAGCTGGTGGCACGGTATCGGATATTGATAAGTCTGAAAACTATCTGCGATCGGGTAATATCGTCGCCGGTAATTTGCAAATCACAGACGGCTTGCTAAAGATTTTTTAACTAGACATCACTACAGTTATTTTTGATTTTCGGATGAATTAAGATTGAAAATATTGATTACAGGCGGCGCAGGTTTTATCGGATCAAATTTGATTCGTCACTTGCTGAATTCTACTGACCATGAAGTTCTTAACATCGATATGTTGTGCTTCCCGGGTAGTATTTATACGATTGCTGATTTATCGGAATTCGAAACTTATACCTTCCTGCAGCAGGATATATCTGATATCAGGCTAATGTCGGATACTATTATGGAATTTTTACCCGATGCAGTCATTCATCTCGCAGCTGAATCGCATGTCGATCGTTCTATTGATAGCCCGGGTGCTTTCATTAACTCAAATATCGTCGGTACTTTTTCATTACTGGAGGCTTTTCGTCAATATACAAAAACTTGCTCCGACACGAAGAAAACTGAATTACGTTTTATTCATGTTTCGACTGATGAGGTTTTTGGTAGTTTGGAAGAAAACGAACTGGCATTTACGGAAATTCACCCTTACTCCCCGAACTCACCCTATTCCGCCAGTAAAGCTGCTTCCGACCACCTCGTCAGAGCTTGGCATGCTACATACCAGTTACCCGTGATCGTCACCAATTGCTCAAATAATTACGGCCCCTATCAATTTCCTGAAAAACTTATACCAGTTGTCATAAATAAGGCCCTCGCCGGTGAGACCATTCCTGTCTATGGCAAAGGAGAAAACATTCGCGACTGGCTCCACGTGAATGACCATGTGCGGGCTCTCAACCTGATTCTGGAAAAAGGTATCCCCGGTGAAAGCTATAATATTGGCGGTGACAATGAAGTAAGCAATATTGAACTTGTCAATTCTATTTGCGACATTCTAAACGAAGCAAAACCGACAAATTTTTCTTATCATAAGCTCATACAGTTTGTGCAGGACAGGCCCGGCCATGATTTGCGATATGCTATAGATAGTAAAAAAATTCAATCAGCACTGGGTTGGCGGGCGGAGCAGAATTTTAGTGAGGGACTGGCAAATACTGTTAACTGGTATATGGATAATCAAACCTGGTGTGCTCAGGTAAGCAAAGATAGTTACAGCGGTCAACGTCTCGGAGTAACGAATTAATGAAAGGTGTCATTTTGGCGGGTGGTCTTGGTAGCAGACTCTACCCTCTGACAAAAGCTACCAACAAACATTTGCTGCCTGTTGGATGCGAGCCCATGTTGTTTCACCCGATTAGACAACTTGTGAGCGCAGGAATAGAAGATATTCTGGTAGTCACCAGCACCCAGCATATGGGAGACGTTGTCCGTTGCCTTGGCAGTGGGGCCGACTTTGATTGCAAGTTGAGTTACAAAGTGCAGGAAGAAGCTGGGGGTATAGCACATGCACTTGCTCTGGCCGAGGACTTTGCATTTGGCAGCAAAATCTGTGTCATTCTGGGCGACAATATTTTTGAATTCAGTATCAAACCATACGCGGATAATTTCGATAAGCAGAAGTCTGGTGCTCATGTCCTGCTCAAAGAAGTAGGCGATCCAGAGCGTTATGGCGTCGCCGCTCTTGATGAGTATCAGGTGATTGATATTGAAGAGAAACCAGTTAACCCAAAATCATCATTCGCAGTCGTTGGCTTGTATTTCTATGACGAACATGTGTTCGATATTATTCGTTCAACAGATGCCTCGGAAAGGGGCGAAATGGAAATAACTGCTGTAAATAATATTTACATCCGGAAAAAACAACTTGGGTTTAGTATATGCCAGGGACGTTGGACAGACGCCGGCACTTTCGACTCCCTGTTTGAAGCTAATCAGCTTCTAATGGCTAGCCAGAACAGGATCATGACTTGACTGAATAAGTCGGACCCAAGCTCTTATTAAAAGCGAATTGTTTTTATCTCAATAGTGATAATTGTATCATAATAAGGTTGCTTATTACTTGTATTTTTAGATCCTGTGGTGCATTGTTTACCAAGGACATTCAATATATTCACTCCAGATAATCTACATCTTTATAGTTCTGCATTCTAAAGGTGTAATTATTTGATTTGCGTCACACTTTTAACATAAATTTAATTATTCAGATATTAAACAGGTCTTTATCATGTCTAAAAGAATGGATCTAACTACCAAACTTCGACAGAAGTTTGTCCTCGATAAAATTTACGGAAGCGACTGGAACGCTGGCAGTTCCAATCCTCTTGTTGTAGAACTCGATACTACTGAAGCCTGCGATCTCGCCTGTCCCGGATGTATTAGTCAGGACATTATGGTCACGAATAATCGTTTTTCTAATGAAAGATTACTCGAACTTGGTAAGGAATTTTATGAAAGCGGTGTCAAAGCTGTCGTTCTGATCGGTGGTGGTGAACCACTGGCCCATCCCGCTGTTGGTGATCTAATAAATTATCTGGGCAGCCATGACATTCATATTGGAATTACGACGAACGGAACATTTATAAAAAAGTATCTGAAAGAAATAGCAGAATATTCAAATTGGACACGAGTGTCCGTTGATGCTTCAAGCGTCGGATTGTTTGATAAACTGAGACCTTCAAAAAGCGGGAAATCCAAATTTGAATTCATTGTAGAAAACATGAGAATGCTTGCTGAGGTAAAAACAGGAAAACTTGGGTTCTCCTATCTGGTACAAACCGAAGCAGACGGGCCGGGTGTCCATTCCAACGTCCATGAAATCTACACAGCAGCAGAACTGGCTAAAGACATAGGTTGTGATTATTTTGAAGTTAAACCCAGCTATCAGTTTCGTGAAGATATTGAACACGCTTTAATGAAGCATGATTCTTCTCTGATGCAAGAGGCAAAAGCTGAAATCGAGCGACTCGATGAATTGGAAACTGATAATTTTTCAATTCTAAAAGCAATCAACCTTGCATATTCATTAGAAGGTATCTCAGAAGACCAGCCAAAGAACTATTCCAAATGTCCTGCTACTGAGCTGAGAACTCTTGTATGCCCTTCGGGTGCATTTGTCTGTCCTTATTGGAGAGGCAAAGACAATATGAACATTGGTAACCTCCACACCACATCCTTTGCAGATATGTGGAGTAGCGATCGTCGCAAAGAAGTAATGGACTATCTCGACCCTGGTAAACATTGTTCTTTTCACTGTCTCAGACATGAGTCAAATACGACAGTCATTGATCTGGTTGAATCCGCTGAAAAAGGGGAAAAAATTGAAACTATAGCTGAGTATGATCGTTTCATATGAGTCTCATTTATTGAATTTCTTTCTATCCGAATTTTTTTCTGAAGATCGAAAATGGCGAAAAAAAGAATTCTGATTCTGAACGGCAGCCATTCTGAAATACCACTGATAGAGTCTGCTAAATCTCTAAATTTTCACGTTATTACCACCGGCAACCTGCCAAACCTTCCCGGGCACCGCTTTGCGGATGAATATCATTCTGCTGATTTCTCTGATGAACAAAAGATATTGGAGTTAGCAAAAGAACTGAAAATCGATGCTATTTGTTCCTGCGCAAACGATTTTGGCGCAATAACAGCAGCTTACGTTGCTGAGAAACTAAACTTGCCTGGCCATGATAGTTTTGAAAAAACGCTTTTAGTACATCACAAGGACTTGTTTAAAAATTACGCTTTAGATATTGATTTTCCAACACCTTTTGCACAAGGGTTCGATAACAAGTCAAACGCGCTGAGTTCTGAAGAAAATTTTCAATATCCACTGATTATTAAACCTGTTGATTTAACGGGTGGCAAAGGCATCAGCACTATTCACAAGGCCGATGGTTTTTCAAATGCAATAGAGAAAGCTTTTAGTTTCTCTCGTGCAGGTCGAATTGTTGTTGAAGAGTTTTTCATAGGAACTCAGCACAGTTTCAGTGCGTTTATTGTCAACCAGAGTCTGGTTTTCCATTTTAGTGACAATGAATATTCATTTAAAAATCCTTATCTGGTTTCCACTTCTTCAGCACCTTCATCCAACATTGACAAGTTTCGAGAACAACTTGTTATAGTAGCAGAGCAATTCGCCAAATCTCTTCATTTAGTTGACGGTGTGCTCCATTTTCAATATCTGGCTAGTGATGATGAATTCAAAATTATTGAGATTACCCGAAGATGCTCCGGTGATTTATATCCTCTTCCAGTTGATTTTTCATCAGATGTAGATTGGGCAAGCTGGATTGTTAGAGCAGAAAGCGGTCTGGATTGTATGGGCTTTCCAGATACCCGTCAGTCCGGATACTGTGGTCGACATTGCCTGATGGCTGCAAGTAATGGCAGATTAAAGAGCATTCAAATCAGTGATGAGATTCGCAACAATATTTTCAAGGAGTATAACTGGTGGAAAGAAGGAGATTTAGTCGAAAATTATCTTATGCAGAAATTTGGTGTACTTCTTTTAAAATTTTCCAGTCTATCGGAAATGCAGGATAAAATTGATAACATACATCAGTTGGTAAAAGTCGAACTAATTTAGATCAGAACCGCTGAGAGTTTGTTTTTCACTACGAAGAAAAAACAGCAGTGGCATAATTGTAAGCTCTTGTATTAACTGCCAGAACCTGGTAACTACCGCAATAAAGACAACGGACTCCATGCTTTGCTCCGGAATCACCTGGCTGGCAAACGCTACGAATATTAATTCTCTTACTCCCATCCCGGCCGGCACAAGAATAGTCAAAACGCCGCCAATCCATGCAACAGATAGCAAGGCAATATAAATAAATGCCTCACTGTAGGTGTGATCAAATACTGCTTCGAGCATCAAAATATAGGAAAATGCATAAGCGCTGCAAAACACTAGACAGAATACAAAACCCTCTATATAACCTGGCTTTTTGCATTCTCCGGCTTCTGGTGCAAAGTTTTGCTGTCCGATTACCTGCAGTAACAACTTCACAATTCGAAGGATGATTCCGGTTCTGTAGATAAAAAGAAAACCTGCTATGCCGAGAACTACTATCCCCAGAGTGTAGAAATATTCCACAAAAATGCTTAGCAAAATGAGTGCGGTAAGACTGGTCATGTAAATAACAATAAACATATTTTCCATATTTGCTAATACCACTCCCGTTGCTGCCTTTGCACCAGCGACATGAGAAATCTGATAGGCTATTCCCCATATTTTCCCTGGAATATACTTCGCTATCTGTCCGACTAGGTATATTTTTACGGCCAGACGATCAGAAAGAATGACTCCGTTTTTTGCCAGAAGTCGATTAAAAAAAACTGACACAGTCAATGTACCGAAGAGTCCAACAAGAATTGACAGGATGAATAGCATTGGTTTAACAGATTCCAACAAATTTCTAATTTCTTCCCAGCTTTTCCAGACCAGGGAAAAAACGAATAATAGCCCTGCAAGAAAAAGAACTCGCCTGATTAACTCTTTATGTTGCTGAATAGAAGAAACTATCGACATTTTTATCCAGTATAACCCTCTGAAACGACTAGGAGGCTTGAGCCCATGCTGTGATCGCTTCTACAACAGTAGAAGCATCTTCATCGCTTAACTCCATATGCATAGGAAGACGTAGTATTCTGTCTGAAGTTGAATCAGTAATTGATAGATCGCCGACCGATCTGGAATATTGTAATCCCGCAGGTGCACTATGAAGTGGAATATAATGAAATACAGTTTGTATTGATTTTTCTTTTAAGGTCGATAACAAATTGTCTCTGCTATCCTTGTCTCGCAATAATATGTAGTACATATGACCATTATGTTCACAATATTCCGGTACGTAGGGTCGTTTCAGCACTTCCCTGTTTTCGAGATCACGAAAAGATCGATGATATAAATTCCATATTTCGAGACGACGCTCGGTAATTTTTTGTACATGCTGAGTTTGATCATAAAGAAACGCTGCAACCAACTCCCCGGGAAGGTAGGATGAGCCTTTATCTACCCATGTATACTTATCAACCAGTCCACGCTTGAAACCAGAACGATTCGTTCCCTTTTCTCGCAGAATTTCTGCTCGCTCTTTGAAATCCGGATTATTAATAAGCAAGCCACCACCTTCTCCAGATATAACGTTCTTGGTTTCGTGAAAAGAATAAGCACCTAGATCGCCTATCCCGCCAAGAGCTTGTCCCCGGTAACATGACTTCACGGCTTGCGCTGCATCTTCAATCACATAGAGTCCAAAACTGCTGGCGATATCCAGAACACTATTCATTTCACAGGCCACTCCTGCATAATGCACCGGAAGTATAGCTCTGGTTTTGTCTGAAATGGCATTCTCAATTAGTTTTTCATCCATGTTCAGTGTGTCTTCCCGTATATCGACGAAAACCGGAACTGCACCCTGAAGGACATAAGCGTTAGCAGTGGAAACGAAGGTGTAGGATGGCATGATGATTTCATCACCTTCCTTGAGATTGAGCAGCAAACCTGCCATCTCCAGCGCGGCGGTGCACGAGTGCGTCAACAAGGCAGAGGATGAACCGGAGATTTTTTGCATCCACTCCTGACACTTATGAGTGTACCAACCGTCACCAGCAAGCTGTCCACGTGTGTGGGCATCACTGATAAATTCCAGTTCATCACCGGTCAAATAGGGTTTATTGAAGGATATGGACATAAACAATATGGTATGTTAATTCTAGTAATAACGATAGATTCTAATCTGATTGAATGTCATTTTAGTCAACACAGAATCTTTATACTTCTCAACGCTGAACAAAAGCTGTGCCAAATAAAAAAACCTACTCAATATTGCATATTTTCAGTGACCCCAAATTTTCTGAGGGCTTCTTTGAGTTTCTTTTGAAAAATAAAGTCTCGCTAGATAAGCATTATTTATTTCATATCAGATATACAAAAAATAATGGCAAAACCCATGGCATGCCAGCCATATTTTCACCTGGTTTTTTTACTCTTTTACCAAACTTACTACTCCTCAGACCTCTTTTTAGTTCGAAAAAAATAATCATACATAGCCTTTCGTCACCTTTCCTGATTCTTTATCTATGTCTATTTCCATCTCTCGCCAGAAAATGCTATTGGGTGATATGGGGAAAAGACCTGTATTTTCACAAGACACTTTTGAAAAAACGACTTTATCATTCTGTGTTTGAGTTCTTTCGAAAAATTGCAATACGAAAAATCCCCTACATCATCACCTTTAATGAAGGAGATTTTCAACTTGCAGAAAAATGGTATCACTGTAATGCAAAATTATTTAAAAGTTTTATGTACCCAAGTAATTTATATGATGTGTATCCAATTACAAGACCAGAAAATGGCAAAGTAGTAATACTACTGGGAAATTCAGCGGACGAAAGCAACAATCACCTGGAAGCATTTAGACTACTTGAAAAGTACAAAGATGCTGACATCGAGATCGTCGTACCTCTTTCTTATGGTAATCAGAAGTACACGAATACCGTTATCAAAATGGGCAAGGAATTGTTTGCCAATAAATTCATTCCTCTGACTGATTTCATCCCTCTGAATGATTATCTTGATTTACTCGCCCGGGTCGATATTGGACTATTCATGCATAAACGACAACAGGCAATGGGTAACATTACTACTTTGCTTGGTATGGCAAAAAAAGTTTATCTCAGAAGCGATATTACTACCTGGAAATTAATGCATACTCTCGACATAAAAGTATTTAATGTTGCTAATTTCAAACTGGACCGAATTGACAGACACGTAGCAGCACACAATATTAAACTGGTCGAAAGTGTGTTTTCCGAAGAAAATCTGTTAAAACAATGGAATGAAATCTCTTCGCATGAGCCCACTTAAAACCATCCGGCTCGTGATTCTATACTTCCTGTTTACCTTTACTATTGAAACTCAGGGCAAATGAATATATCAGAGTGAGCATAAACATCGCCATTGCGTAAATAAAAGGATAAACAGGTATCGAATACCGGGGTAATGGCGTACCAACCAGATGCACAAGGATAAAATAGAGAATCAATAGAGAACAAAATCTGACTGGTGATACAGTTTTTTCACTAACACTTCTGCTCACGCCAGGTATCCATATTAATATTGAAGAAATCAGCGCAAGTATTATGGCTGGCCAGTGTAAGTGATACATAGCTTCATGAATCGCAAAAACGAGTCTATTCCTAAAGAATGGAGAGTCTTCTACCGGGTAAACAAGCACATCACCCTGTCCAACCAAAATATTCCAGGAAAAGAATATGGCTGGTTTTCCCAATATGTACCAGCGAAGATATTTTTCGGGTTCTGCGCTAACTCTTCGTTTTATTTCACTAGCAACAGCTGAAAGTGTATTTCGTTTCGACCACTGCGGGTCGATTTTGTTAGGGTAACCAAATGTCCTTGAATCTCCCTTGTACATAAGGTTCGGATACATTCCTTTCTGAATAGTCATCACCATTAGATTCGGGTCTTTACTTTCAGGCACAGAATGCTGCTTCCATATCATCCATGGTCCATACATGGAAAAAAATCCGACCATAAAGGCAGTTATTACCAGCAATTTCCTACGAAGACTCACCTTCTTTATCAGTATTAACATTAAAAAGGGAAAATAGAGAATTGTTGGTCTGACAAGCAGTGCGAGTCCTATTATGACTCCCAGCATAATCGCCGAAGAAATTGATTCGCTTCTTATGTGATAACTGAATACCAGTCCTGACAGTAACAGAAAAAAAATGAATAACGACTCACTCAAGATGTAGTTATTCATCGAGGCCATGTGTGGGCTGAGAGTCAGTAAAAGTAAGGCACCCAAAGCGGCAGGCCAGGATAAAAAGCTCTTGAAGAACATTATTCCCACAAAAAGACTCAGAACGCTAATCAAAACCTGTGTCATTCTGACCTTCTTCAGCATTTCGTAATCTGGTGGGTATTCAGTAAACGGCAATAGAAAGGCAACATATCCGGGGTTACGATGAGCGTCGTGCACAAGCTCGGTGCCGTCGACAACCAGTTGCCTGCTTTGCCTTGAATAGACTCCGAATTCCTTCAGGTTTTGTGAATAGGAATAGTATTCGAGAGCATCGGAACGCAACGGTCCTATCACGAAGCTTTCATTAACGATATAAACTCGCAGGAATAAGCCGCCAAGAATTATCAAAGCCACAACCGCAACAATTGCTTTACTGCAGTTAGTTTTCATCGTGCCCAGATACCTATTTTGGCTGTCCCATTATTATCGTCCAGGGAACAGGGGCACGGATAGCTAATTGTCTAAGCTGACTTCCGGCGAGTGCAACTAATTCTGATTGACTAAAATTCTGGATGTGCCCGGGTGTGTTGCCTAACCGTCTTATATACTTGCCGCGACAGAGATTCAGTACTCGCCAAAGTGGTTCTCTTGGTGTTGATACTAATACACCTTTCCCGGCTACACGAGCTACTTCTGATAAACCGCGGGATGGCTCTTCCAGATGTTCCAATACTTCACAGCACACCACCAAGTCAAATTCATTATCTTCAAAAGGCAGTTCGTAAATCGAGGCCTCCTGAAAAGTAATGCGAGAGTCCAGAACAGATTCGATCTTGTTGAGGCTCAAATCGCTTGCTATAACCCTGTCAGGCGCTTGTCTTGCATTATTGACCAGGTGTCGGATCAATTTACCTTCACCGCAACCTACTTCCAGAACGGATACTGGAGATATCTGATTATATAGTGCTGTCACATCCCGCAAAAAACCCGTCATTAAACGGCGCGCTAAGGGGTTGGAAGAACCATACTTGTCGTATGTATTGCCAACAATATTACTGTCTCTGGTCAATCGCTTTATCGCTGTCCCAGCTTTTTGCTGTAGTGGATTCTAGTTCGAGTACTGATCGGCTTACAGATTCCTGTTCGATAACAGATTCAATATTCCTTACACGTCCCAATACGTCTTCCATCAAGCGTCTGTTTGTCGCACTGAGATCGGCAAGTAAAGCCAACAAGGCTATTACAAAAGAAATGATGACCAGTCCCGTGCCTATCTGTAAGGATTGTATATGCGAGCTCACCTGTGGGTTAGAGATGAAATAAAAAAGAAAACGCAGACAGAGAATGACGCCAGATGCAAAAAACAATGCTGCCAGGCTGCCAAATACTTTCATCGGTGAATACATTGCATAAGATCTGAAAATAACCAGTCCATTTCTTCTCAAATATTCGGAAATTGAACCAAACAGTCTGGATTTTCGTTTTGAACTATTCGTCTCTATTTTTATATTTTCTATACTCAACCCAGCATTTCCGGCCTGTATTATCGTTTCAAGCGTGTAAGTGAAATTATTGTGGACGAATAATTTTGAAATCGCTTTTCGATTCAGAGCACGAAAACCGCTGGTGGAATCTGTGACATCCATTCCAGAGACGCCTCGCACTAATTTAGATCCCCAGTATTGCAAACGTTTTTTCATAGGGGAAAACGATTGAATAGTATTTGTTTGTCGATCACCAATAACTATGTCTGCCCGTGATTCCAGTAAAGGTCGTATCAATCTGCAAATGTCTTCACCTTTATACTGATTGTCGCCATCAAAATTTACAACAATATCGGCTCCCAAACGGTAACAGGTGTCTATTCCTGACATAAACGCAGCAGATAGACCGCGGTTTGTGGTGAAACTTAAAATATGATGAACGCCGATTTCTTTCGCTACCGCAACTGTTTTATCCGTACTTCCATCATTAACAATGAGTACTTCAATTTGATCAATTCCTGGTATTTCTCTGGGTAAATCGGCAAAGGTCTCAGCAAGATGTTGCTCTTCATTATAGCAGGGGATTTGTATCAACAGTTTCATAAAAGCAAAGTCGGTAATGTCGCTAATTCTCGTTATTGCGATGATAAATCAAATTCGTAATCTGCTCTGACACTAAACCCATTAGAAAAATTGTGATTGAAGTAGTAAACAAAAGTGCACTCATATTCGTAAACCTTCCTGCTGTAATAAAAGTATACAAATAATAAAACATACCCGTAAAAAAACTACAGGCGCTAAGAGGCAAAAATATTTTTAAGGGAGAATACAATGTGCCGATTTTGAACAGAATGAGCAAAAATCGAGCGCCATCTTTCAGTATCCTGATGTGGCTATTACCTATGCGTTTTTCAGCCTCAATAGGAAGATAAGCGACCGAGTAGCCGGATCTGAAAAAAGCCATGGTAGAAGTGGTGGGATAAGAAAAACCATTTGGCAGAAGATAAAGAAACTGTCTGAATTTTTTTGCGTTTACTGCCCTGAACCCTGATGTTAAATCCGGAATCTTGTGCCCGACCATAAGCGAGGCAAACCAGTTATAAAAACTATTGGCACACAAACGGCCGAGACTGGCCTGAGACGCCCCCGAACGCGCTCCTACTACTAAATCATAGCCTTCCTTTATCTTGTCCAGAAGCATTGATATATCAGAAGGTTTGTGTTGTCCGTCAGCATCCATAAAAACCAGAGTCTGACCCTGGGCTTTGCGCGCTCCCGCCTTTATAGCCGCACCATTGCCTATAGAGTAAGGCTGCAACAGATGCGTCACCTTGTTTTTTCCACAAAGCTCCGCCGTGTTGTCAGTGGAACCATCATCAACGACAATGATCTCATTATCCGGAAATTCCTCTCTCAGCTTCGGCAGTAAATCTATCAGTGCTGCAGCTTCATTTTTTGCCGGTAATATTATGCTGATATCCATGCTTTATTTTATCTGGTTGAAAAAAGTTAGTTAAGATTGAGCATTCGCGATCTGGTATCTGTGATTTGTTTCTTAAACATTCCAAGTTGATCCTGTAGCTCTAAAAGATCCAGTGTACGTATTACCTGTTCCCTGTAGCCACCTCTTTCATAATACGTTGAAAGTAGCATATAGTCTTCCAGCATCGGATGTGCCATTGTAGATTCGAGCAGAGTAGTGATAGCTAAATCAATATTTTCTCGAGTCTCCGCCAGATATTTGGCGTAGTTTATCAACAGCGAACGTTTGAAATAGCCTTCCATTTCCGGATTCCTTAATAGCGCGTCTTTAATCCTTTCTAATTCTTCATGCGAAATCACACAGTTTTCTGTATCAAGGCAAGCCGTGTAGTTTTTGAAAATATTGACCATAGAAATATCTATTTTACCGGCGGGTAATATAGTAACCAATTCGTCGATTAAACCTTCAGGTGGTGCCTCTCCAATCTGCACATAAGTTTCCAGTACGCCCATTTCGCCTGTGACAGCCTGACTATCAAGCGCCCTGATGGCTTTAAAATGTTTAAGCGCCATTTTACGATTTTCATCGCGATGTTTGCCTGCTGGAATATTCATTGCGTACAGTTTAAAAACCTGTCCTGCACTGAAATTTGCCCGGACCGACTTCGGGTGATTCATTGCCTCAAGTATCATCGCACTATAATCACCTGAGTAATGATGAGAAAGTAATCTTGTAGAAAAAGAATATCCAGTGAAAACCAATAAGAGGATACCAAGTAGTATCTTTCTATACTCCTTGATAATCAGCAAAGACGGTCCTACCAGAGTCATGAATATGCCAAGACAAGGCAGATAATTTCTATGTATAAACATTAGCTCAAGCGGATGAACCGTTGATTCCAGAATATGTCCACCAAAAAACCAGAAAATGCCCAGACTGAATAGGACATTTTTTCGCCTCAACCTGAAAGCTGAAACTAATAAAACAAAAATTGTCAGTATGGCCAGGATTGTTTTCGGGGGAGATAACATCGACGTCGACAAAATAATATCATCGTTGTACAGGCCCATATCGCGAATATCAGGCACCAATATCAGACGCATGTAATCGACGACAATTCTTGATTCGGTTAACAGACGTTCACTCAGCGTGAAATCCCGATATGCATAAGCGCCAAGTAGGAATGAGGGCTTATAGGCAACGTAACATAAACCCACAATCCAGGGCAGCGCTACCAGTACCCAGGTGATTGTTAAAAACCGTTTCTGCGAGGCGGACTCACTCTGAAAACGATACAAAAGCCATTCCATTGCAAACAAAAATATACTGAAAGACAAGGCGCTCTCTTTACTCAGAATTCCCAGACTCCATGAGCCAAGCATCACAGCCCCAAGGAAGTACGCTTTACCTGCCTTTGGTTTTTCATTTCGAAGCTTTAGGTAAATATATAAAGCCAGTAGTACAAAGGTGCTCGACAAGGAAGTCATCCGTTGAACTATATAACTGACAGAAGTGATATTGATTGGATGAATCAACCATATACCAGCAACTATGCTGGGGAGATATTTAGTATCAAGCCGGGTTATTTCCGCTATTCGTCGAAAAAATTGCTTACAGAAAAGTAACAGTAACAAGGAGTTGAACAAATGAATAAGCAGGTTTGTCAGCTTCATCCACCAGGGATCCATGCCGGTGAAAATATGATTGAGTGCAAAACTAAACATCGAAATGGGACGCTTTAAGGGGCCACTATGGCTACTTAGTGAGGCCTGCCATAAATCGCTTGCTGAAAAGCTTTCGACTTTCAGATGTTGGTTTTCAGATATGTTACCGACATCGTCGAAGATGAAGCCTCCACCGAGGCCGGGATAATACGCCCAGATACTCAACAGTATCGCTGCTAGAAAAAATACGCGTCCAAAGTTCAGGAAATTAATGGACATAGGGTCTAAAAAAAATGCCCCACACAGGTGGGGCATTCATTAAGCTAACTACTAGAGTAGCTATGTCTTACTTACAAGATGCAGGCAACAGTTTTGCCGGACTACCTGTACATGTCCAGGTAACAACACCAGAAGTGGCGTCCATATCCGGAGTCAGAATAATAGTTACTGACGGGGTAATACCGGAACTCAGAACGGTAATAACACCAGTTGCTTTGGTAATTGAACTAGTGGATGAAACATTCTTACCACCAGTAGGAATACTAATACCAGAACCAGCATTGGTCAGAGTACCTTTGACCTGTACAAACTCTGAAATATTAATTTTCGCATCAGCACCGGCAAGAATCATCTCAGATACTTTTGCTCTGTTTGTGTAATCCTGGTACGCGGGCAATGCGACCGCAGCCAGAATACCGATGATCGCTACCACGATCATTAACTCGATAAGGGTAAAACCCTGTTGCTTATTATTCATTAGTAAATCTCCTAATATATGTAAATTAAACCATTCAATTGGCGCTTACGTTTGTCACCCAAAGTTAACGACCACGTTCACTCCCTACAATAAACCGTGTTCAATATTGAGGCCTATTCCGGTACAGAGTATACAAGCATGATCCAGACCACATGAGCCAGAATAAGCGAAAAAACCACCTAAATGTTTATAAGTTATTGTATTTAATAACTATTAAATAATTATGAATATCCCACAAGTGAATTAAAAACCAGCAGAAATACAGGAAATTGTTCAGAAAATGTCAGTTTTTTACAAAAATTAGCGCCTTCGCAATAGCGGATTCAGCGAATCATTCCTCATCAGCATCCAGATCCAGTTTCTTCAGCTTGTAACGAAGAGAACGTAGGCTGATGCCAAGTAAGTCTGCTGCTGCAGACTTTTTCCATTTCGCTTTCTCACAGGCGGCGATAATCAGCTTTCGCTCGATAGTCTCAAGATACAAGTCCAGATCAAGATCCGCAGAGAAACTATCTATAATATTCAGGCTCTCATCTCCGGCGGCAGGACTCACTACTTCCTGAATCTCTATATGACTCTTCTCGATTTCATCGCCATCACAAAAGGCGACTGCCCGTTCGAGAATATTCTCCAGCTCTCTCACATTTCCCGGGAACGAATACGCTGTCAGACTATCTATCGCATCACGATTTAATTTTTTCTCTGGTAGTCCGGACAAACTGGTAATCTTGTTTAGAGCATGAGAGGCCAACAGTTCAATATCTTCGCTGCGCTCGCGCAATCCGGGGATATCGAGCTGAATAACATTTATCCTGAAATACAAATCATTTCGAAAAAGCCCATGGTTTAGTTGCTCACCAAGATTCTTATGAGATGCACTGACGATACGAACATCTGTACTGTCTTCCTGTTTGGCGCCAATTGGTCTCAGTTTTTTTTCCTGTAAGACTCTGAGTAACTTTACCTGCATGTGGGCAGGAAGTTCTGCGATTTCATCCAGAAAAAGTGTGCCACCTTCAGCCTGTCTGAAAAGACCTTGCTTGTCAGCGTGAGCACCAGTAAAACTGCCTTTAACATGACCGAAAAACTCACTTTCCATTAATTCCGTAGGTATCGCCCCGCAATTAATAGCAACAAACGGTTTATCATTTCGGGCACTTTGTTCGTGAATCATACGGGCAACCAGTTCTTTGCCAGTACCTGATTCGCCATAGATGTATATCGGAGCCTGAGTTCTGGCAACCCTGGCGATTTTCGTTCTGAGCTTAGCGATGCCTTCGCTTTGTCCGATAAGCTGAATCGCCGGAAGGGTTGTATTTTTAGATAGTTTCAATGCACTGGAAATGAGGCTGCGCAAAAGAACGAGATCGATAGGTTTACTAAGAAAATCAAAAGCACCCGCTTTCAGGGACTGAATCGCCGTCTCCATATTGCCATGGGCGGTTATAACGGCAATCGGCATACCTGGCCAATACTCCTGCACGTAAGCAACCAGATCCACACCATTGCCATCCGGTAGCCTCATATCGGTTAAACAAATATCGAACACTTTCGATTTCAAAGCAGCTTTAGCTGAAGATATATCACCGACGCAGGTACAGGTAATATCCATTCGACTTAAGGTTATTTCCAGAAGCTCTCTAATATCGGGTTCGTCGTCAATGATCAGTGCTGATATTTCCATGCGTCTCAAATTATGGTGTGTTGTTTCTCATGATGAGAAAAATAGATTCGAAAACAGCAGCCACTCTCAGTGTTGGAATGGAGATTTAAAGTGGCCTGGTTCGCCTCACACAATTCTCGAGCGATGTACAGGCCCAAACCACTGCCACCAGCGCTGGTCGTAAAAAATGGTTCAAACAACTGCTCTTCGACATTTTTTTCCATACCAGATCCGCAATCGATGATATCAATATAAGGACGTTGAGTTGCCTTAACAATATCACAGTAAATTACGAGCAAAGGGCTGTTTTTGCTATAGCGGATACCATTTTCCGACAAGTTCCAAAGCACCTGATGCAGCTGACTGGGATCCATATTCACGTATATATTCGTCGTTTTTACGATGATTTGCACATCATCAGCCTGTAATTGATGACGGGTTCTCAATTCCTGGGAGAATTTTTCCAAAAACTCATCCAGTTTTACGACAGTCGGTGTCGCTTTCTCACGGCGACTTATGCTCATGACGTTTTCAATTATATTGTTAACGCGTTTTGATTGATCACTGATAATTGTCGTTAGTCTTCGGTTTTCATCGGAGATTGACTCTGATTCAAATAGCAATTGTCCGGCATGGCTTATCGCCCCGAGGGGGTTGCGTATTTCATGGGCGATGCTTGCAGTGAGTCTACCAAGCGAAGCCAGCTTAAGATGCTGTGCCCGTTGTCGAATCGTAGACATGTCTTCCAGAAATATTAGTACTTCAAACTTTCTTTCCAGTTTAATTCTTGTGAATGATGCCTGAATATCCAGATTCTCGTTTCCGAGTTTGATTATCGTGCTGTGACGGCCGGTCAGTTCCAGCCATTCTCGCGCTCTCAGATCCAGTTCTGCCGATATCTCTGATAAAGTACTGAAGGTTGAATCAGCATCAATACCCAGCAATTGTCGGGCAGATTCATTCACCAGTACAACACTGAAACTATCATCCAGAACAACAATACCGGACTGTAGTCTTTGAACGATATGCTCGTTCAATATTGCCAGTTTTTCCAGATCGTCGGCACGTTCCTCAGCCAGCGCTTCAGAAACCTCAACACGTTTTGCCAGAGCATGGCTGATAATTGCCGTTGCGAAAAAAGTAATGCCGAGAAAACCAGCGTGCGTATAGTTTGGTGTCACACCAATCTGTTGCAGATGCATATAGGCTTCGTGGCCCAATACCATTATCGTCGTCACAGCAGCGTAAAGAATTCCGGTCTTACCTGAACTCAGCAAACTGCCTCCTGCAACAGCTATAACAAGTAACATACCGAAACCACTGTTCAATCCGGCGCTGGCGTACATCATGATTGTTATGATAATGATGTCTATGAAAACACTGGTTCCGACTTGTAGAACGTAAGGGGGGGATTTCAAACGGACCAGAAGTTGTGCCGCTATGGATATAAACAGGTAGATATGTGCAGTGATTCCAAAAAGCTGACTGTCATACTCGCCTAAAGGCTCAGGTAGTTGGCCAATCCAGAAGAGTGATACGAATAAAAACGAAATCAGAAAATGGTAGAAATTGAAATAAGTTAAGGCTTCCCAGGACACTTTCGTTGAGTGCTGATTCTTGCTTTCTTTCATTCCTTACTCTCATCCGCGGCAAGATGCTCGTGACTACAAAAATATGTCCCTTTTGATTCAATCGCTTCAGCGACCGATATATGCAGTTCGCAGTGCGAACATTTCACCATTTTTGGCACCACCTTTTTCTCCGGCCTTGTTGACTTTTTTCTGGCCGCCGATGCGACGAACAAGCGCCTGAACCAGACTATGACTACACCAATCGTAAGAATTATTAGCAGGATACGTAACATTGTGCGTGAATTCTAAACCTCTGCTGGGCAAATTGACTGTAATTCATTAAACTTTCTTGGTTTTTGACGATACATTATTCATACAAATAGGCAATCAGGCTATATTTTTAACTAACTAACACCAACAAGGGAATAAAGATGAACCTCCACGAATATCAGGCGAAGCTACTATTCGAACAATACGATATCCCCGTACCTCCGGGCAAACCCGCAAAGTCAGTAGCCGAGGCAAGCAAGTGTGCAGCTGAACTCGGTGGTGATAGCTGGGTGGTAAAAGCACAGGTTCATGCTGGCGGCAGAGGCAAAGCAGGTGGCGTTAAACTCGTCAACGGCAATGACGAGCTGGAAGAGTACGTAAAAAGTTTACTTGGTACTCAACTTGTTACCAAACAGTCAGGTCCGGCTGGCAACCCCGTCGACTGTGTTCTGGTATCTGCCCTCTCGGAAATTGAATCTGAACTCTACCTGGGCATGCTTGTTGACCGGGCTGATCGTCGAATCGCAGTGATGGCATCCAGAGCTGGTGGAATGGATATTGAGGAAGTTGCTGCAACCGAGCCGGAAAAAATATTTACCTTTATGGTCGATCCGGTTATGGGTATGCAAAACCATCAATGCCGACGCCTAGGATTTCAACTGGAGTTTAATGCGACTCAGCAAAAACAACTAATAGCCATATTAAGAAGCATCTATCAACTTTTTGTTGATAAGGACCTCAGTCTCGTTGAAATCAACCCGCTCATAATATCCAAAGCCGGAGATCTGGAGGCACTGGATGCCAAGGTTTCAGTCGATGACAACGCGTTATATCGACAGGCTGATCTCGAACAGTGGCGGGATGCGGCACAGGAAGATGAGAAAGAAAATGCGGCAAGAGAGTTCGACCTTAATTATATCTCTCTGGACGGTAACATCGCCTGCATGGTTAATGGCGCAGGACTGGCAATGGCTACTATGGATATTATCAAATTGCATGGTGGGGAACCTGCCAACTTTCTTGATGTTGGAGGTGGCGCTACAAAAGAAAGAGTAGCTGAGGCTTTCAAGCTGATAGTCTCAGATCAAAAAGTTGAAGCTATTTTGGTCAATATTTTTGGCGGTATCGTGCGCTGCGACTTAATCGCTGAAGGAATTATAGCGGCGGTGAAGGAAGTTGGCGTGAAAGTACCTGTCGTTGCCCGGCTCGAAGGAACAAAGGTTGAAGAAGGGAAGCGTATGCTTGAAGAAAGTGGCCTGGCAATTATATCAGCAGATGACCTGACCGATGCTGCCAACAAAGTTGTTGCATCAGTAAAAGGAGGAGCCAGCTAATGTCTATTCTGGTAAATAAAGATACAAAAGTCATCGTTCAGGGTTTCACCGGACGTCAGGGAACCTTTCACGCTGAGCAGGCGATTGAGTATGGCACTCAGGTTGTAGGTGGTGTCACCCCGGGAAGAGCCGGAGAAACTCATCTAGACAAGCCGGTGTTCAATACAGTTGCCGATGCGGTTAACGAAACCGGCGCCAATGCCAGCATGATCATGGTGCCAGCAGCATTTGCTGCCGAAGCAGTCACTGAAGCGGCGGACGCCGGAGTAGAACTCATTGTCTGCATTACCGAAGGAATACCTGTTATAGACATGGTTAAGGTCAGAGCGAATCTTGATCAATATCCCGGCACTCGCTTAATCGGTCCGAACTGCCCGGGCATTATCACACCAGGTGAATGTAAAATCGGTATCATGCCCGGAAGTATTCATATGCCAGGTAGCATCGGCATTGTTTCTCGCTCCGGCACTCTCACTTATGAAGCAGTTCATCAAACTACTAACGCCGGGCTCGGACAGACAACCTGTGTCGGCATCGGTGGTGATCCAATTCACGGAATGAACTTCATAGATTGCCTTGGTTTATTCCAGGAAGATCCGGCTACCAAAGGAATTATAATGGTGGGTGAAATCGGTGGTACTGCCGAGGAAGAAGCAGCCGCTTTTATTAAAGCAAACGTTACTAAACCAGTTGTGGGTTATATTGCCGGGGTAACCGCTCCCCCTGGAAAACGCATGGGTCATGCTGGCGCCATTATCTCCGGCGGAAAGGGAACAGCTGAAGACAAGTTCGCTGCGCTGGAAGCTGCCGGAGTAAAAACAGTTGAGTCTCCTGCCTTGCTAGGTGAAACTATTTCGGCAGCTCTGACAAAGTAGGATTTCTTATAACCATTTACCCGACCTGATACTTAGAATTTATTTCGACTGTGTTCAGGTCGGTTAATACCTGCGTTCCAAAATGAATGTAGATAAGTTCGCAATTACTTTATATCTCGTATTTGCTCTATCCGGCTTTTCCGGTCTCATATACGAGTCCATCTGGTCACATTACCTCAAGCTCTTTCTCGGCCATGCTGCCTATGCACAGATTCTGGTACTTGCCATTTTCATGGGTGGTATGGGATTCGGCGCCTGGCTTTGTTCAAAGCTGGTACATCGTTTTAAGAATTTATTATTGTTATATGCAATTGTTGAAGGAATAATCGGCCTCCTCGGTCTGGGTTTTCATTCGTTTTTTGTCTCTCTTTTATCCTTTTCCTACGACTCGGTTTTTCCCTCTTTGGAAAACCCTAATCTGGTTCAGTTGTATAAGTGGCTAATAAGCGCCGTAATTATTCTGCCTCAGTCAATTCTTCTGGGTTCTACTTTCCCGTTAATGAGCAATGGCCTGATAAGACTGCTATCCGGAAAATCGGGTTACTCCTTATCGATGCTGTACTTTTCCAATAGTATTGGCGCCGCTATCGGAGTTTTAACAAGTAGATTCTATCTTATAGAAAAAGCCGGACTCCCGGGTACTATTCTAATAGCCGGTGTTATCAATGTTTTTGTAGCGCTAATCGTTTATCTGATGTCAAAGACTACATCAGAAGATTCAGTTCCCTTGAATAAATCAACCAGCAATTTCTCTAACTCGAAATTGTTGTTGATCGCCGCCTTTATTACCGGTGCAGCTTCGTTCATTTACGAAATTGCCTGGTTACGAATGCTCTCTATGGTATTAGGAGCGAGCACTCATGCCTTTGAACTTATGTTGAGCGCTTTTATTTTCGGTCTGGCGATGGGCAGCTTATGGATACGCAATCGAATTGAACAGATTATTAAACCAATGAAGGTAGCCGGCTTAATCCAGATATTAATGGGGACGTTCGCCTTACTCACCCTGCCTCTGTACAACCATACCTTCAATCTGATGTCGTTTATTATGTCTGCCCTGAATACTACGGATTCAGGGTATGTTCTATTCAACATTGGCAGTCACCTGATTGTTCTTCTTGTTATGTTGCCTACTACTTTCTGTGCGGGTATGACTTTGCCTTTATTTACGCACATATTAATTGCCAAGGGCTATGGTGAAAAAGGAGTTGGTCAGATATACGCCAGCAACACGTTAGGCGCAATCTGTGGCGTCGCCTTTGTCGTCCTGATTGGTATGCCTTATTTCGGCCTTAAGGGTTCGATGCTAATCGGCTCAGGTCTCGATATCGTTCTCGGTTTTGTCTTAATCGCTACCGCAGTTCAGCAACCTTTATTTTCTTCTGCTAAATTCGTCCCGGTCATTCTGTACTCAACATTTTTTATATTTGTAGTCTCTTTTGTAGAACTCGATACTGCAAAAATGACAGCCGATGTGTTTCGACATGGTCATGTCTCTTATGATGAAAATGATAAGGTTCTTTTTTACAAGGATGGGAAAACCGCATCAATAAGTATTGTCAAAACTGAAACCCTGATGTCGATAAAAACTAATGGCAAGCCTGATGCAGCGATTACGATAGCTCCCGGCAAAAAAGCAACAACCGATGAGTACACCATGACCCTGCTTAGCGCCTTAGCCATTGCTCATTACCCGAAAGCGAAGACTGTTGCTTCGATTGGCATGGGATCGGGACTTACCTCTCATACACTACTGAGCTGGCCCGAGTTTACCAGGGTAGACACTATTGAGATTGAATCTGCTGTAATTGATGCCGCTCGTTACTTTGGCTCGAGAGTAGAAAATGTGTTTAGTGATCCAAGAAGTAAAATATATATCGAAGATGCGAAAACTTTTTTTCCAACCAGTCTAAAAAGTACGACATCATAATATCAGAGCCTTCAAACCCCTGGGTGAGTGGAGTCTCCAGTCTTTTTACAGAAGAGTTTTACAGCGTAATTAAAAATCACATAAACGAGGACGGCCTTTTTGTTCAATGGATTCAGGTCTATGAACTTGACCGGGTTTTGCTGTTGTCTGTTTTAAAGGCACTGTCTTCACAATTCGAGCACCTGAAAATTTACGCACCGAATCATGTTGATTTGGTTATTATTGCATCTAACGACAGTATTATCGGTCTCCCTGATAAATCTATATTTCAGGCGGAAACTCTTCGCAAAGAATTAGATCTGATCGGAATCACCAATATTAACGACTTGTACATTCGCTTTCTTGGTGATAAGAAACTTTATGGTTCGTACTTTGACAGCGGAAAAAATGTAGTCAATTCTGATTTTTATCCCATTCTTGATCATCAATCTCCCCGGACAAGGTATATGAAAATGCAAGCGGATGATTTGTATAATCCACCGCAATATTACCTGCCTGTGATGCAGATGTATTACCCCTGGCTCGATCATCTTGAGAAAAATAAAGTATTACATACCAGATTCATGCGAAATGAACATCACATGTTAAAAGCTCAGGAAATTGCCCGTTACATGGCCGGAGATTTATCACAGATTAACGATAAATCTGTGCAATTCCAGGCAGACCTCTTGCTTAAAGCGAGTAAGGAGTGCAGCCCCAGGCCCGATGAAGCACTCTGGGTTGAATCGATCTTTTCTATAATGACAAAAAGCTTACCCTTCCTGCAAGCTGTTGAGAATAAATTATTATTTAATCTCATAAAACCGAATTGTCCGGGGAAAATCTCCCAGGTTCAATCTTATTGGCTCGATTTATTTCTTTCGCTTGCGACTCGCAACAGTAGCCAGGTAATTCAATCGGGTTCCATTTTGATAGACTCTGATTTGAGTTTATCTGCGCCGCAAGAGCGCTATATTCACACAGCGGTTATGCTTGGTCTGCTTGTAAACGAAGAATATGATATCGCACTTGACTACTGGAACAATTATAAGTCAGTTTTACTTCAAAACAGTGAAAGTTTAAGTATTACTATGACAATACTGCTGGCGATGGTTGAAGCGAATGCAGCAGATGTTCCTCTCTCATTAATATCAAAATAGCGTATATATAAACGGAGCAACAACAGAGCTCTCTGCGAAAATTATAAGTCCTCCAAGCAGAACCATTGCCACAATTATAGGTGCCAACCAGTATTTTTTCCTTTCCTTCATGAATAAGCAGAGATCTTTTATTAGCTCAAACATTAGAAGGGCTTCTCCAGATCATTTTTGTCTCTGACCTTACCAGGCACTCGATAAGACTCACGGTTCTTGTCTATACGTAATTGAATCGTCTCTTTGCCAAGTATCTTCATTATCAAAGCAACTGGTGTAAGCACTAAATAAAAAAGTACGCCCAGTATGATGGGTGTTGTAATCCGACTAATCAAAAGACCGAAACGCATCCAGTTTTTATATACTGGCTCCAGACTTTGCGGGGCAAGTATTCCCCAGAAAATCAAGATTACACTTAGTATCCATGGCCATAAAGGCCATTCCAGACTGAACAACCACGGAAATACCAAAGCAAAAAGAACAACAATGGTACTTGCTGTCGTGAATGCGAAGTTCCTCAGCCCTCTGTCATCAAGTTCAGGTGTTTCATGCATAGCAAATATGTCTAATCCAGTTCAAACTCGTTCTTCCATTTATCGTCTCTCGCGATCTCCGGCTGATTGTCTTTCGATAGAATACAGTTTTCGAGAACCAGATAATCCATTTCTGTCCGCATAAAGCATCGATAGGCATCTTCCGGGCTGCAAACAAGCGGTTCGCCTCTGACATTGAAAGAGGTGTTAACGAGAAGAGGGCACGCGGTCAAGGCGTCAAATTGTTTAATTAGCTGATAGTAACGCGGATTTGTCGCTTCGCTTACACTCTGGATACGTGCTGAATAATCAACGTGAGTGACAGCAGGTATAATTGACCTTGGATTATTCAATTTCTCAATTCCGAATTTATTCTGCTCTTCTTCTGTCATTTGCAATCGCCGATCCTCGTTTACATCGGCTACAAGCAGCATATAAGGACTATATTTCTCCAGCTCAAAGTAATCACCGATATTCTCTTCAAGTACAGAAGGTGCGAATGGTCGAAATGATTCGCGATATTTAATTTTCAAATTCATTACAGATTGCATTTTTTTACTGCGTGGGTCTCCAAGAATTGAACGGCCACCTAAAGCACGTGGCCCGAATTCCATTCTCCCCTGAAACCAGCCCACTATCTTTTCTTCTGCCAGCAGCTTTGCAATAGTCTCGTAAAGTACGTCATCATTCTCTTCTTCAAAAATGGCGGCAACAGAATCCAGAAAAATTTTTATTTCAGAATTAGTGTATGCCGGCCCCAGATAACTACCTTGCATCGCATCTGGTTTTTTCACCTTTCTTTCCATTCCGTAGTACTCATGCCATGCCGTCAGTGCACTACCGATTGCCCCGCCAGCATCTCCCGCCGCTGGCTGAATCCAGATCTCCTCAAATATGTTGGACTGAAGCAGTTTGCCATTCGCTACGCAATTTAGAGCCACTCCACCTGCAAGGCATAGATTTTCACAAGCGGTTTCTTTTCGAACCGTATTCGCCAGGGCAAGAACAATGTCTTCCGTAACACTTTGTATTGATGCTGCAAGATCCATTTCGCGCTGTGTCACAGGTGACTCCGGCTTTCTCGCTGGGCCGGAAAACAGCTGATCGAACTCATCGTTCGTCATTTTCAATCCTGTTGCATAATCAAAGTAATCCATATTCAAGCGGAAACTTCCATCAGCTTTGATATCTACTAACTGATCCATAATAGTATCTCTATATCTCGCTTCTCCATAAGGCGCAAGGCCCATTAACTTATATTCCCCTGAGTTAACTTTGAAACCACAATAATAAGTAAAAGCTGAATACAATAAACCCAGGGAGTGAGGGAAATCGATTTGCCATAACGGTGTTAAACTATTCCCTTCTCCTTTCCAGACAGAGGTCGTTGCCCATTCGCCAACGCCGTCCATGCATATAACTGCTGCTTTCTGAAAAGGACTCGGATAAAACGCAGATGCTGCGTGGGATTTGTGGTGCTCTGAAAACAAAAGGACTGGCAGGTTTTGCTTGTCGCCATCCTGCAAAGCGGACAACTCATTCCGCAAGAGTATTTTCAGATACAATTTTTCTTTCAACCAAACCGGCATCGCCTTTAAGAATGAACTGAATCCTCTGGGACTATGTGCCAGGTAAGTTTCCAGCAAACGTTCAAATTTAAGTAAGGGCTTATCATAAAAAATGACAGTATCAATATCATTCAAAGTGAAATTTGAACTGGACAAACAGTATTCCAGCGCCATTGCTGGAAACCCGGGATCATGTTTCTTTCTGGAAAAACGCTCCTCCTGTGCCGCTGCCACGATCCTGCCATTACTGATAAGGGCCGCTGCACTATCGTGATAATACGCAGATATTCCCAGAATATTTTTCATCCCCAATAACCCAGCATTAATAACTTCGCATTAAATATATCTAAAATTTGACCACTAGCTGGTAGTATACTGGGCAAGTTAAACTTGAGTCATTGTTTCTTACTGTAGCCAATATGCGTATTACCATTGCCCAATCCAATTTTTGTGTCGGTGACATCAAAAATAACACTAAAACAATTGTTGACTGTATTGAAACTGCAAAACAATTGGGTTCAGACCTGATAGCTTTCCCGGAACTGGCAATAACCGGCTACCCGCCCGAAGATCTTTTACTTAGACGAGCTTTATATAATCAGGTAGATGAAGCGCTGCTGACGATTAAATCCGTATCAAACGATATAAGCATACTAATAGGCTATCCATATCAAAGTTCCCAGTCTTTATACAATAGTTGTAGTCTGATAGAAAACAATGAAATACAGGCCAGCTACCACAAGCAAAACCTGCCGAACTATGGTGTTTTTGATGAGAAACGCTATTTTACTGCAGGTGATTCTGCCAGACTGATAAACGTGAATGGAATAGCCCTCGGGCTGAGTATCTGTGAAGATATCTGGTCATCTGGACCTGCAAAACAAGTGGCTGATGCAGGAGCGAAGTTGCTTATCAACATAAACGCATCGCCTTTTCATTCAAGCAAGCCAGCTGAACGTGAAAAAATCCTCAGGCAACGTGTTGAGGAGACAGGACTGAACATTATATATTTGAATCTCGTTGGTGGGCAGGACGAACTCGTATTTGATGGCGGCTCCATGATAGTGGATGAACACGGTGAAGTGATTTTTCGAGCATCTCAGTTTGATGAAGAGCTTTATACTTTCGATATAGAAGAGAAAAATAAAGAACTGGTTTTTAGTACGAGCACACCCGGCACTGCCAAACTTGATTATTTACCTGCTGTATATTCTGCACTTGTTCTTGGAGTGAAAGATTACGTAGGCAAAAACGGCTTTAAAGGTGCAGTTATTGGACTGTCAGGTGGAATTGACTCGGCACTCACTCTGGCAATTGCCAGCGATGCTCTTGGCCCGGAAAATGTAGAAATACTTATTATGCCTTCCCGCTATACCGCGGATATGAGCACAAACGATGCGGTTGAAATGGCGAATAAGCTGCAGGTCAAGTATTCAATTTTACCAATCGAAAAACCTTTTCAGGCCTTTACAGAATTACTGGCGCCCGTATTCGAGGGTTTGCCGGCGGACGCGACGGAAGAAAATTTACAGGCCAGATCCAGAGGTGTATTGATGATGGCCTTATCCAATAAAACTGGCAAGCTGGTCCTGACAACAGGAAACAAGAGTGAAATGTCTGTGGGTTATGCCACTCTTTATGGTGATATGGCCGGAGGCTTTGCGCCACTCAAGGATCTTTCTAAAACACTTACCTATGAACTATCTGAATGGCGCAATACGCAAACTGAAATTATTCCGAGAAGAATAATAGACAGACCCCCCACAGCAGAGTTGAGGGCTGATCAGAAAGACGAAGATAGTCTGCCTCCATACTCTATCCTTGATCCTATTCTTGAAAGATACATAGAACTTGATCAGAGCCCGGAGGAAATTGTCCGGGCAGGATTCGACAAGGAGACAGTTTATGAGATTGTTCGCATGGTTGATCGTAATGAATACAAGAGACGACAAGCGGCGCCAGGAGTAAGAATTACCAAACGGGCATTCGGAAGAGACCGCCGCTATCCCATTACCTCACGATATCGGGAGTCGTAAATTCGGATCGAATTTCAGCGTACCACTATTCCTGCAACTTCGTTAAGACCAGGATGGTTCGGGTAATTTAATTCAAGAACCCGCAAAGCATCACCTGAGAGATCGTTTAACTCCAGCACCTTATAAGCCTTCGCCATCAAAACCAGTGCATCCGGCACAGAAGGCGTTTTCGGATACGTTTCCACAACAAAGCGTGCACGGTTTGCCGCCGCGACATAAGCGCCTCGTGTCATGTAATAATTAGCAACATGTACCTCATGCTGAGCCAGAAGGTTACGTAAAAATACCATACGCTTTTGCGCATCGGGTATGTATTGGCTATCCGGATATTTTCGCGCAAGCTCAGTAAAATCTCTAAACGCCCTTAGCGCCGAAGATGTATCACGCTGAGAAGTGTCCAGTGGTAAAAAACGTTCAGTCAGGCCCTTGCCCCGTCCAAAATTGGTCAAACCACGCAGATAGTAAGCATAATCAACATGTGGGTTCTGTGGGTAAAGCCTGACGAAGCGATCACAGGCTGATACGGCGGCATCAAAATCTTCTGTTTTGTAATAAGCGTAAGCAAGATCAAGCAATGACTGCTGTCCATATACACCGAAAGGAAAACGGGTTTCGAGAAACTCATAATATTTAACCGCTTTACTGTAGTATCCGGCATCCAGAGAGCCTTTCGCCTCATTATACAATCTGTCGACGGTCCAGTTTTTTGCAGAATCGTCTTCATCAGAATCAAAAAACGAGCAAGCGCCCGTCTGTAGGAGTAAGGCAAGCAGGAAAAACCGTATAGTCATAATTCAATAAAGATCTGTGATATTCATTATTTCAGTATAATACCCCGAAAACCGCAGTCTTATAAACGAAAATCCCGATTATGCCGACTGAAAAGTTAAGCTTCATAGTAACAAAGGAACTTTCAGGCAAGCGTCTTGACCAGGCTCTTTCTCAACTTTGCCCGCAACACTCACGTGCCCGATTGCAAAACTGGATAAAGCAGGGTTTTGTTCAACTGGATAATGCCAATTGTCGGCCAAGAGATCCTGTTAGCACAGGTCAACACATAGACCTGGATGCTGAGTTGCCGGAAGCACTGGCATTTGAAGCCGAAAATATATCCCTCGATGTGATCTATGAGGACAAAGAAATTCTGGTTATCAATAAACCCGCCGGTCTGGTTGTCCATCCCGGTGCCGGTAACCCGGATCACACGCTTCTCAACGCTCTGCTCTATTACCGGCCAGAACTGAAGCATGTGCCAAGAGCGGGAATTGTGCATCGCCTGGACAAAGATACTTCCGGTTTGATGGTTGTTGCTCTGACACCCATAGCGCATAGCTATCTGGTAGAACAACTACGTTTACATCTGGTTAAACGTCAGTATCAGGCTATCGTTCAGGGTGTCATGACGGCAGGAGGCACTGTTGACGCCGCCATTTCACGACACCACATACATCGAAAACGAATGGCTGTGAAAGATTCTGGTAAATTCGCGATAACGCACTATCGTATCCTGAAAAAATACCCGGCACATACTCATATTCAGGTTCAACTTGAAACAGGCCGCACACATCAGATAAGAGTACACATGGCCCACATAAAGTACCCGATTGTTGGCGACAAAGTGTATGGCGGTCGCGCTCGTCAGGCCAGACAGAACAGTCAGCATCTAAGAGAATTGATTATCGCTTTTCCACGTCAGGCTCTGCATGCCAGTGAGTTGAATCTTAAGCACCCCGTCACGGACGATCTTCTGGAGTTTTCTGTCGCAGCACCTGAAGATTTTCTCTCACTGCTGACTGCCCTGGACAATGACTGATATTGAAAAGTCCTTCTGGCAGGAAGCCAGTTGGCCGGCACCGCCCCGGATTCGTGCCGGTACGACAACACGGCTTCAGGGTCTGAGTCGCTCCCCCTATGAGAGTTTTAATCTGGCGGAACATGTCGGTGACGACCGCGAGGACGTCGCCGCTAACCGCAGTTTATTGAGACAGGGTTTGTCCTTACCCTCCTCACCTCTCTGGCTTAAACAGGTGCATGGAGCGCGGATCACCAATGAAAAGGAGTGGCACAAGGAAATTGAAGCAGACGCCTGCTGCACAAATCAAGCTGATGTAGTTTGCGCAGTACTTAGCGCCGATTGTCTGCCTCTCCTGCTTTGCGACAACAAAGGTTTACAGATCGGGGCGCTGCATCTTGGCTGGCGTGGTGTGGCTGCCGGTCTGATTGAATCCTCCATCGAAAATTTTAGCTGTGATGTTGTAAACCTGATTGCCTGGATTGGTCCTCATATTCGTCAGCAACACTATGAAATCGGCACAGATGTGTACGATATCTTTCAAAATCGCGATCCCGGTACGGATCGTGCATTCATTCCTGATGGCAAAGGAAAATGGCAGCTCAGTCTTGCTCAACTGGTTAACTATGAGCTCGAAAAGTGCGGTATTTCGCAAATATATGACTGTCAGGCCTGCACTTATGCAGAGCCTCTGCATTTTTTTTCCTATCGGCGGCAAGCTATAACCGGACGTATGGCAACTTTGATCTGGATAGATTCTACTGGAATTTGAACTATGCTGTTGACAGGCCTGCGATAAAAATCAGAGCTAACAGGAATTATTGGGAGAAGACAGATAATGAGTAAAAATACAAACACATCACTTTCATTCAGTGCCAGCGTTAATCTCATGGCAGATCGAGCTTTTCTGGCAATGGATATGGATCCCAGTATCGCTGCCGTCATCAAAGCCTGCAATTCAATAATTGAGGTTAACTTTCCAGTCAACATCAAAGGTAAAGTGGAAGTATTTACGGGTTGGCGGGCCGTGCACAGCAATCATCGCTTACCTGCTAAAGGGGGTATACGATTCGCAACCATTGTGGATCAGGATGAGGTCGAGGCTCTCGCGTCACTGATGACTTACAAGTGTGCGATCGTTGATGTTCCTTTTGGTGGTTCAAAGGGAGGACTGCTCATTGATCCTAGCAAATATGATCGTGATGAAATGGAGTTGATCACGCGTCGCTTTGCCCGCGAATTAATACGTAAAGGTTTTTTAAGTCCGGCGGAAAACGTACCGGCGCCGGATATGGGAACCGGCCAGAGAGAGATGGCCTGGATTGCCGACACCTATAAACTATTACACCCTGAGGACATAAATCATAACGGCTGCGTAACTGGTAAACCTGTTGCACACGGTGGTATTCGGGGACGCACAGAAGCGACAGGACGAGGCGTTGTCTACGCAATACGTGAATTTTTCCGACACCCGGAAGACATCAAGGCTGCCGGCCTTGTTGGTGGTCTCGGCGGTAAGAAAATTATCGTTCAGGGTCTGGGCAATGTTGGTTATTACGCCGCCAAACTTCTTGAAGAGGAAGACGAGGCCAAAATTATCGCCATCATCGAACGTGATGGCGCACTCATCAACGACGATGGTCTGCCCGTTGAAGAGGTCAGACAACATATCAATGAACATAAGACTATTAAAGGCTTCAAGAACGCTACCTTTACCGATAATGGTCTTAAGGCTTTGGAATTAAGCTGTGACATTCTGATACCAGCCGCCCTGGAGGCTCAAATAACTGTAGAAAACGCAGCAAGAATTCAGGCCAAATTCATTGTCGAGGCCGCTAATGGCCCGGTCACTTATGAGGCGGATGAAATATTGCGAGAGAGAGGAGTGAGCATATTGCCTGATGCCTATGTTAACGCCGGTGGTGTCACCGTATCGTATTTCGAATGGATACGTAATCTCTCTCACATTCGTTTTGGCCGGATGGAACGACGCTTTGACGAAATGCGCGGGCAACACCTGATATCCGCTATGGAATCACTAACCAACGAAACCGTACCCGAGTGGATGCGTGATGAAATCGTACGTGGTGCCGATGAGCTTGATCTGGTCCGCTCAGGGCTGGATGACACGATGAGAAATGCCTATCGCGAACTAAGTGAGACTCTACATGCGAATGAGAAAGTGAAAGATTTTCGTACCGCCGCCTACGTCGTAGCAATAGATAAAATCTCACGTACTTATTTTGACATTGGAGTCTACTAACACCATTAGTTTTCTTATTGATGCTTGATTTCACTAAATGCGCCCATATCTCAGGGGTGTCGTTAATATTTTAGTGAGTAGCAAAAAATGAGAGCAGACAAACTAACCAGCAAATTCCAGCAGGCTCTGAGTGAGGCACAAAGTCTTGCGTTAGGTCGTGACCATCAGTTTATCGAGCCAATTCATGTCATGACGGCCTTACTTGACCAGTCAGGTGGCACCTGCCGTCATTTACTCGATTCCGCCGGCGCAAATGTCAATCAACTAAGATCCAGCCTCGGTCAGGCATTGCAGCAACAGGCGCAGATCGAAGGCAGCGGTGGCGAGGTTCATATATCCAAAGATCTCGACAGGCTACTCAATCTAACAGACAAATTTGCACAGAAACGTCAGGATGATTTTATTTCCAGCGAACTTTTTGTTGTTGCGGCCTTAAACGACAAAGGCCTGCTGACAGATTTATTGAAAAAAAGCGGTGCCGACAAAGAGAAGATCGAGCAGGCCATTGATACACTGAGGGGTGGCGAAAATGTCAATGATCCTTATGCGGAAGAACAAAGACAGGCCCTGGAGAAATACACAATCGATCTGACAGAGCGGGCTGAACAGGGAAAACTGGATCCGGTGGTTGGTCGCGATGACGAAATTCGCCGTACCATCCAGATATTACAAAGACGAACAAAGAATAATCCCGTACTAATCGGTGAGCCCGGTGTTGGAAAAACCGCCATCGTTGAAGGTCTGGCTCAGCGTATTGTCAATGGCGAAGTACCTGAATCACTTAAAGGCAAGCGCCTGCTTGTACTCGATATGGGTTTGCTGATAGCCGGAGCGAAATTTCGCGGGGAATTTGAAGAACGTCTTAAGGCCGTTCTTAGCGATTTAAGCAAACAGCTCGGTCAAATCATACTTTTTATTGATGAAGTACACACCATGGTTGGCGCTGGAAAAGCGGAAGGTTCTATGGACGCCGGAAATATGTTGAAACCGGCTCTGGCACGCGGAGAATTGCATTGCATCGGCGCAACCACGCTGGACGAATATCGTGACAATATCGAAAAGGACGCCGCACTGGAACGGCGCTTTCAAAAGATTGTTGTTGGCGAGCCAAGCGTAATCGACACAATCGCTATACTGCGCGGCCTTAAAGAACGTTATGAAGTTCATCACAACGTTCAAATTACAGATCCGGCTATCATAGCTGCCGCAACTCTGTCGCAACGGTACATCACTGATCGACAACTGCCGGATAAAGCCATTGACCTTATCGACGAATCTGCAAGTCGAATCAGTATCGAAATTGACTCAAAACCTGAGTCAATGGACCGACTGGAGAGACGTCTGATCCAGGTGAAGATCGAACGCGAGGCCCTGAAAAAGGAAACCGATCCCGTAACAAAGCAGCGCCTGCGGGATCTGGAAGATGAAATTGACGCGGTGCAAAGAGAATTTTCTGACCTTGAGGAAATCTGGCTGGGTGAAAAAGCACTGCTACAGGGAAGTCACAATGCGAAAGAGAAACTGGAATCAGCCCGGCTTGAATTCGAAACTGCTAAACGAGCTGGCGATCTGAATCGAATGTCAGAACTACAGTATGGCTTGATCCCGGAACTTGAAAAACAGATTACCGAGTCCGGAGAAACAGAAGTTAAGGAGATGCAATTACTTCGCAACAAAGTTACCGAAAATGAAATTGCTGAAGTTGTGTCGAAATGGACTGGTATTCCGGTAAGTAAAATGCTCGAAGGTGAAAGAGACAAACTGCTACAAATGGAAGCAGCTCTGCACAGAAGAGTTATCGGGCAAAATGAAGCCATTAACAGCGTCTCCGATGCAATCCGACGTTCAAGAGCTGGTCTGGCTGATCCGGATAAACCGAATGGTTCTTTTTTGTTTCTTGGCCCAACGGGAGTCGGTAAAACCGAGCTCTGTAAAGCGCTGGCCGAATTCCTGTTTGACAGCGAAGATGCTCTGACCAGAATTGACATGTCGGAATACATGGAAAAACACGCTGTTGCCCGACTAATTGGCGCACCTCCAGGATATGTAGGTTATGAACAGGGAGGCTATCTGACCGAAATTGTCCGACGTAAACCCTACAGTGTCATTTTGCTCGATGAGGTTGAGAAAGCCCATCCTGATGTTTTTAATATCTTGCTGCAGGTGCTGGATGACGGCCGACTTACAGATGGCCATGGCCGTACCGTGGATTTTCGAAATACCGTCGTGGTGATGACATCGAATCTTGGTTCAGATCAAATTCAGCAAATGTCCGGTGATTCAGACTACGACAATATGAAACAAATCGTTCTGGACATCGTCGGACAACATTTCAGACCTGAATTTATCAACAGAATTGACGATCTGGTGGTTTTTCACGCATTGCAACAAGAGCAGATTCGTTCTATAGCCGATATCCAGATTCAGCGTGTATCTGAACGCCTGCAAGCTCAGGACTTGCAGATTGAGGTGTCGTCTGCGGCTTTGGATATGCTTGCAGAGGCCGGTTTTGATCCTGTCTACGGTGCACGCCCGCTAAAACGGGCCATACAGGTACAGCTGGAGACACCGCTTGCCAGCGCGATTCTGGCTGGAGAATTTGCACCGGCAAGTACGATAGAAGTTGATGTAAAACAGGGTAAGCTTGGGTTCGCCTGCAAAATCATGGATTAATCTTGTTTAATCAAACAGTTAGCTTAGCAATGATTTGCTGATGCGGCCTTCAAAGCAGATGCGGCAGGCTACATCTCCGGACCCACGCTGACATTTAGAGTAATTCCTCCGAAAAGTGCAGACCAGGTCGCTCTATGCCAATAAAGCGGTTGGTTATTTTCTCCATATAATCTAATATTTAGCGTTAAATCGAAAGAAAGAAGGTCAGATTCTATGGCGGCTCCTGCAAATAAAATTAATCTCAGTGGATTAGCCCGAAAACTTGTCATGGATGGCATTCTGGAAGAAGAACCCGCTCAGGAGCATTTTCAGGCTGCCTTAAAAAAGAAGAAGCCTTTCGTTGCCTATCTGGTTGAAAATAATCTGGCACCCAGCGATCAGATAGCACTGGCAGCGTCACAAGAATTCGGTGTTCCGCTTCTGGAGATAGATTCTCTTGAGCTCGATATGGATGTTGTCAAACTGATCAAAGAGGATTTGATCAAGAAACACCACGCACTGCCAATATTCAAACGTGGAAAGCGACTCTATATCGCCTTGTCAGACCCCACCAATCTTCAGGCACTCGATGAAATCAAATTTGCGGTAAGCATGAACACCGAGGCCATTCTGGTTGAAGAGGACAAGTTGACCAAGCTCATCGATAAAACCCTGGATGACATGGACGGCGGACTGGGTGATATGGATGACGATGATCTGGATGAGCTGGATGATCTGGAGGTGGCTGATGAGGATACCGGTCAGGACGAAGACGACGGCGAGATTGATGACGCACCGGTTGTTAAGTTTGTTAACAAAGTTCTGCTGGATGCAATTAAAAAAGGCGCATCTGATCTACATTTCGAGCCCTATGAAAAACTCTATCGTGTGCGCTTTCGTATCGATGGAGTACTTACCGAAGTTGCCAGACCGCCCCTTGTGCTCTCTTCCAAGATAGCGGCCAGAATAAAAGTTATGGCAAGACTTGACGTGTCTGAACGTCGCGTACCACAGGATGGTCGTATCAAACTGAAATTGTCAAAAACCAAATCCATCGATTTTCGTGTGAACACCTGTCCTACTTTGTTCGGCGAAAAAACCTGTATGCGTATTCTTGATTCCGACGCTGCGGCCCTGCAAATCGATATGCTTGGCTATGAGTCATTTCAGAAAGAAGATTTTCTCAGTAACCTGCACAAGCCTTACGGAATGTTTCTGGTTACCGGTCCTACTGGTAGTGGTAAAACCGTATCGCTATACACAGGAATCAGTATTTTGAATCAGGTGGATATTAATATTTCCACTGCGGAAGATCCGGTTGAAATTAACCTTCCGGGTGTAAATCAGGTTCAGGTAGACGAACGAACCGGCATGTCCTTTGAGAAGGCGCTGAAAGCCTTTCTACGTCAGGATCCGGATATTATTCTGGTTGGCGAAATTCGAGATCTCGGAACTGCGTCCATCGCGGTTAAAGCTGCGCAAACCGGCCACATGGTCATGTCAACATTACATACCAACGATGCCCCGCAAACGCTCACTCGTTTGCAGGATATGGGTATCCAGGCTTTTGCTGTAGCGACCTCCATTAACCTTATTACTGCGCAACGACTTTGTCGTCGACTACATGGCGAGTACCGGGAACCACTGGAAATGCCGAAAGAAGCCTTGCTCGATGAAGGTTATACCGAAGAGGATATAGAAGCAGGTGTAAAACTTTTTGAACCTGTTACGGGCAATGCCGATTGTGAAAGTGGTTACAAAGGCCGCTGTGGTATCTATCAGGTAATGGGAATATCCGATGCCATGAAACGTCTCATTATCGAAGGCGCCAACGCCGTCCAGCTTGCAGACCAATCCGCTGAGGAAGGTACCTGGGATATCCGTCGTTCAGGACTCGCAAAAGCGATGCAGGGAATGACCTCATTATCTGAAGTTAACCGAGTTACTGTGGAATAGGAAAAGACTATGGCAGAAGCTGCAAAATCGGACATGTTTGTCTGGGAAGGTACCGATAAATCAGGCAAACGTGTAAAAGGGGAAATGAGTGGTCAGAGTGACGCACTTGTAAAAGCTGTATTACGACGTCAGGGTGTCAAGCCACTTAAAGTAAAAAAGAAACCCAAACCATTATTCGGCAGTGGCGGTGGTAATGCCAAAATCACCCCGAAGGATATCACTGTATTCTCCCGCCAGCTGGCAACAATGATGTCGTCCGGTGTCCCTTTGGTACAGGCATTTGAAATTGTCGGCAGAGGCCATGAGAATCCGGGAATGCAGGATTTGATACTAGGCGTAAAAGCTGACGTCGAGGCCGGTAACAGTCTCACAGACGCACTAAGGAAAAAACCCCTGCAGTTTAACGATCTCTATTGCAACCTTGTTGAAGCCGGAGAGCAAGCCGGTATTCTGGAAGCCATATTGCATAAACTGGCAACCTACATGGAAAAAACAGAGGCTTTGAAATCTAAAATCAAATCCGCCCTGTTTTATCCGGCAGCTGTTATTGTTGTAGCCATTATCGTTGTATCAATCCTGATGATTTTTGTTATCCCTCAATTCTCGGATTTGTTTAGTAATTTTGGTGCGGATTTACCGGCATTGACGCAGTTTCTTATCGACGCATCCGACTTTTTTGTTAAATGGTGGTGGGCAATATTTGGTGTTCTTGGTGGTGTTGTGTTCGGCGCTTTGGAAGCAAAAAAGCGCTCAACTGCGGTTCAGCAATTTCTCGACAGGGCTGTATTAAAGGCACCGGTACTGGGTGAAGTCATGGAGAAAGGTGCCATTGCCCGTTTTGCACGAACCCTGGAAACCATGTTTGCTGCCGGAACGCCGTTAGTGGAAGCGATGACTTCGGTTGCTGGCGCCTGTGGCAATATTGTTTTTTACGATGCGACAATGAAAATGCGAGATGATATCTCTACTGGCACTCAGCTTCAGGCTTCAATGCGTGAGACTGGCTTGTTTCCAAATATGGTAGTGCAAATGGTCGCTATTGGTGAAGAATCAGGTGCTATTGATGCCATGTTGGGTAAGGTCGCTGACTGGTATGAACAGGAAGTTGATGATGCTGTGGAAGCTCTCACCAGTTTGCTGGAACCCGCCATTATGGCTTTTCTGGGTGTCGTAATTGGTGGCATCGTTATAGGTATGTACCTGCCGATATTCAAGATGGGTGCTGCTGTATAAGACTGCAAGGCCGCGCCAATGCTTTGAAAATCTGTGACGCCGCTCGAATCCGGGCGGCGTTTTTTAATACAACGGCCTACAGGCCGGACGAGAACATAGCCAAAAACTTCCCGTGCTCCTACAATTTTTAGAAAGCAGTTCGATTGCCTTTAACACCACCGTCACCCTTGTCGGGCTGATGGTAGGTAGTTTTCTTAATGTCGTTATTCACCGACTGCCATTGATGATGCAATCAGGATGGCGCAAAGAGTGTTGCGAATTTCTTCAGCTCGAGACAGACTCAAATGAGAGCGATGAAAAGTATAATCTGGTTGTTCCCCGTTCACGATGTCCACACTGCTCTCATGCAATCAAAGCATGGGAAAACATCCCTGTAGTTAGCTACATTTTCTTAAGAGCAAAATGCGCGTCATGCAAGAAATCTATCTCCTGGCGGTATCCTGCTATAGAGTTTCTGACAGGCGCTCTCTCCCTCATTGTCGCTCTGCACTTTGGTTACAGTATTCATGTAATCCCAGCACTAATACTCACCTGGGGACTTGTCGCTTTAAGCTTTATCGATTTTGACCATCAATTATTACCGGATGACATAACCCTGCCCCTTCTCTGGCTCGGACTCCTGTGTAACCTTTTTTCTGTATTTACCGATATCCATTCCAGTCTGATTGGGGCAATGGCGGGCTACATGGTGCTGTGGCTTATTTATATCAGCTTTAAGATTCTTACTGGTAAGGAAGGTATGGGTCATGGTGATTTCAAACTACTGGCTGTGCTGGGAGCATGGTTGGGCTGGGAAATGTTACCTCTAACCATTATTTTGTCTTCATTATGTGGTGCTGCAGTCGGTATCAGTCTGATAGTCTTCGCCAAGCATGATCGCAAACAAGCAATACCTTTTGGCCCCTATCTTGCCATGGCTGGCTGGATCGCCATGATCTGGGGTAACGAAATCCTCCGTGCCTATGATCGCTGGCTGATGCCTCAATGAAAAGGCCGCTCCATGTGGGTCTGACGGGTGGTATTGGCAGTGGAAAAACTACGGTAAGCAATATCTTTGCCGATCTCGGTGTACCAGTTATTGATGCGGATATCATTGCCCGGCAGGTAGTTAGAGCTGGCCAGCCCGCTTTCGACAAGATAGTAAGTTTTTTTGGAGAATCTATACTGGGTGAAGACGGCGAACTGGATCGCAGTAAAATGAGAACACTGGTTTTTAATGATAAACAGACACGTAAAAAGCTCGAATCCTTTACTCACCCGGAAATACACAATGAAATGAACAGGCTTTCTGAGCAGGTTAGCTACCCCTATTGTATAATTAGCAGTCCTCTTTTGCTTGAGTCAGGAACAGCTTATAAGTTAGACAGAATTCTGGTAATTGACCTGTCGGAATCAGAACAAATACGGCGGGCCAGCGCGAGAGATCAATCTGAACCAGAGGAAATTGAAAAAATAGTACGATCTCAGCTGGATCGCAAAGACAGACTGGAATTCGCCGATGATATTATTAGCAACGATAAAGATTTGTCGAGTCTGCAGAAACAGGTTGATCAACTACATATGAAATATCTTGCCATGGCAGAATCAAGAACAGGCCTTGAATGCTGATGTCTGCTAAATCAATCCTTAGAGACTATCAGAGACATGGCTGAGTCAATACTATATGAGCAGCCTCTCAATGAACGCGTCCGAACGTTTTTGAGACTCGAGCACCTGTTCGATAAAGAAGACCACTTTCTAGCCTATGCCAGTGAATGGGATAGTCGAGCCAGCTTATCATTATTACTTGATATTATTGATATGCTTACTAGGTCAGATGTAAAGACTGAACTGATCAAAGAGATGGAACGCCATGCTGTTACCCTTTCAAATTTGAAACAGAATCCCGGTGTAGATTTACACAGACTCGAAGTTATTCTCGATGATATTAATATGAATCTTGAAGTGCTTCGAGACAGTAAATATCAGCCGGGACATGTTTTAAGACAGGACGAATTAATAACCAGTATTAAACAGCGAAGTTCAATTCCCGGTGGTTCCTGCAATTTTGATTTACCTGCTTATCACTATTGGTTACAACGGGATCAATCTCAACGTAGTACTGATCTTGATCGCTGGCGTGAGGATTTACTGGTAATTAAAAAAAGTATTCGTCTTGCCCTGCTTATGATCAGAAACAGTGCTAACCCGGTAATCGAACAGGCTGTGAATGGTTTTTTTCAAAAACCGATAGAAGGAAATGTAGCATGTCAGATGATCCGCGTGGCTCTGCCGGTAAATTCCAGTTACTTTCCGGAAATCAGTGGCGGCAAACATCGCTTCACGGTGCGCTTTATGGAACAGGAGTCCACCGATCAACGCCCAACGCAGACAAAACATTCAATTGAATTCGAATTGCATTGTTGTATTTTATGACGAAGAAATATTCTTGTCCGAATTGTGCTCAACCTTCCAGCCTCGACAGTGCTAACAGCTGGCGTCCTTTCTGTAGCGAACGTTGTCGCTTAATTGATCTCGGTGAATGGATGAATGAAAGTAATAAAATTGCCTCAACAGAATCAGCTGAATTTTTAGAGCATATTCCGGACGACGAAGAATTTCGGCACTAACACTCCAACTGGTTCAGACAGGTAATTATCCTTTCGTTTGCCTCCGGAAAATCTCTCAAATGGAGTTTGTCGATATCGACCCATTCAATCACCTGCCCTTCTCTGCCAAATACCCTTCCCTTCCATTCGCTAACGGACCAGACATTCAAACACACGCTTAATTGAGGATAATCGTAATCGATTTTCAACAACTCAGTGGCTCCCGAGATTTCGATATTCAATTCTTCAAACAATTCTCTTTTCAAGGCGGAAAGCGTATCTTCATCAGGCTCGCATTTACCTCCGGGAAATTCCCATAGCCCACCCTGATCAGCATTTTCATGCCGACGGGACAGAAGTACTTTTTTCTTATCAGGACTGAATATGACACCGACTGCAATTTGTAATCTTCTATCCACGTTTCTCGAGTGAATAACCGGCTCTAATCTAACTTCGATACTCGGCGTTTATACGCACATAGTCGTGAGATAAGTCGCAGGTCCAGACCTTTTCAACACAATTACCAAGACCCAGATCAACATTAATTACGATCTCCGTTGCTGCCATTTCCTTCTGACCCAACTCCTCGGTATAACCTTCTGATTTCTCTCCTTTATCCACAATACAGAGGGAATTCAAATAAACACTGGTTTTTTCCGGCACTATCTCGCCTCCTCTGGATCCGCCAATAGCCATGATAATGCGGCCCCAATTAGGATCAGAGGCAAACATAGCCGTTTTCACCAAAGGTGAATTAGCAATATCATATGCAACAGAGAGTGATTGATGATTCGATTGCCCGCCTTTTACGACTACCGTTATGAACTTACTGGCTCCCTCTCCATCCCGAACTATCGACTGTGCCAGTTCCCGACACAGGTCTGTCACCGCTTCCTGAAGAGCTGCGGTTTCGGGCGTATTTAAATCAGAGATATTCTGTTTACTGTGTCCGCTGGCGACCAGAATACACGCATCATTGGTCGATGTATCACCATCCACCGAGATCCTGTTGAATGAATCATTAACCGCATTTTCCAGAATTTTTTCCAATACAAGATTCTCCACACTTGCATTCGTAGCAAGGAAGGCAAGCATTGTCGCCATATCCGGCTGAATCATTCCCGAACCTTTAGCAATGCCAGTCACATAGATCTGATCTTTCCCGATTGTTAGTGTTCTGTTCGCGCCTTTAGCGACTGTATCAGTCGTCATTATTGCACGCGCGACATCCAGCCAATGATCATCCTCCAAAGTCGACAATAAAGGTTTAATAGCTTTCTTCATCGAATCTACTGGCAAAAACTCACCAATAACACCAGTAGAAAACGGCAAAACCTGACTCTCTTCACAGGCTGCCTGTACGGAAAGAGTTTTGCATAATTCCCTGGCGTCGCTATAGCCACGCTCGCCTGTAGCAGCATTCGCATTTCCGGCATTAATCAAAAGATATCGGGGTGTGCCTGAGCCAAGATTTTCTTTGGCTAATTTGACTGGTGCGGCCGCAAATGAATTTTTTGTAAAAACTCCTGCACAGCTGCTGCTCTCAGGCAACTCGATAAGTGCCATATCATCCCGGTTTTTGGAGTATATTCCGGCCGAACAGGCCGACAAACGAATGCCGGGAATCGCCTGTAGAGAATCTGCTTCTTTTAGAGACACGGCCATCGTGCAGATTAGAATCGCAAGCTAAAAGTGAAAACTATGAGGAAAGCTTACCATGGCACTGCTTGTATTTTTTACCAGAGCCGCATGGACAGGGTTCATTTCTTCCGACTTTTCTTTCATCTCTGACATAAGGGGTTTTTTCTTCGGCAGATGACTGCTCAGCTTCACCTGTAAGCGCATTAGGTGCTGAAGGATGATTGAAATTCATATCCTGCTCAGATGCATGTTGCTTCATCGCCTCGACATCCTGCTCGGTCCTGACTTGTACTTTTCCCAGAATACCGATTACTTCCTGTTTGATGTTATCAAGCATTTTTTCGAACATATCAAAAGCTTCACGCTTATATTCCTGCTCCGGTTTTTTCGCGGCAAAGCTCCTTAAGCCAATCCCCTGACGCAAATGGTCCATAGCTACCAATTGTTCTTTCCAGTGTCGATCCAGCACATCCAGCATAAGTTCTCTTTCTATACTACGCATTAATTCACTGCCAATCTGCTGCTCTTTTGACTTCATTGCATCATGAACTTCATCAATGACTTTGTCTCGAAGGCTTTCCTCATTTAAAGAATTATCGTCCCTGAGCCACTTATCTATTTCAAGGTTAACGCCAAATTCGTGCTCAAGGGACTCACCAAGTGCTCGAGTTTCCCACATTTCATCGGGGCTACCGGATGGTATATAAGAATCAAGTAAACCGTAGACAACATCTTCCCGCATAACCCGTATGTCAGCTTCGATATCCTCAGTTTCCAGTAACTCATTTCTCCACTCATAAATAACTTTGCGTTGGTCATTTGCGACATCATCGTATTGCAGCAAATGTTTTCTCATATCAAAGTTATGTGCTTCGACCTTACGCTGTGCATTCTCTATTGCTTTGGTAACCAACCCGGACTCGATAGCTTCGCCTTCCTCCATGCCCAGTTTCTGCATAATACTTGCGACCTTATCGGAGGCAAAAATACGCATCAGATTATCTTCAAGCGATAAATAAAAACGACTGGCACCCGGATCGCCCTGACGACCTGCCCGGCCTCTAAGCTGATTATCTATGCGTCGGGATTCGTGACGTTCTGTTCCAATAATACGAAGACCGCCTGCCTGAAGTACCTTCTCATGCTCCATATTCCAGTCAGCTGTTATTTTTTCAACAGTTTTTGTGTCCGGGCCATCAAGGCTTTTAATCTCAGCTTCATAATTACCGCCCAGCACAATATCCGTGCCACGACCCGCCATGTTGGTAGCGATAGTCACACTACCACTGATGCCGGCCTGCGCTATTATTTCTGCCTCTTTCTGGTGAAATTTAGCGTTTAGTACCTGATGTTTTATTTTATCTTTTGTCAGGAGCTTTGAAAGATACTCGGAAACTTCAATTGATGCGGTACCAACAAGTACGGGTTGTCCTGTTTTAATCGACTCTTCAATATCTTCGATGATTGCTGCAAATTTTTCCTTAGCTGTCAGAAAAATCATATCCGCCTGATCATCGCGAATCATATCTTTATGTGTTGGAATCACAACCACTTCAAGTCCGTAAATCTGCTGGAATTCAAATGCTTCGGTATCAGCCGTACCAGTCATCCCGGATAATTTTCCATACAGTCGAAAATAATTCTGGTAGGTAATCGTCGCGAGAGTTTGATTCTCATTCTGGATTGGAACACCTTCTTTAGCCTCGATGGCCTGATGCAAACCATCAGACCAACGCCTGCCCGGCATAGTACGGCCGGTAAACTCATCTACAATAACTACTTCCTTATCTTTGACAATATAGTCGACATCAATTTGAAACAAATTATGCGCTCGCAGAGCTGCACCCAGATGATGTAACACCGGAATATTGACCGGATCGTAAAGACTCTGACCTTCTGCAATAATCCCTGCCTGCAAAAATAATTCTTCAATATTTTCATGACCCTGTTCAGTCAGGTGAGCCTGCTTGGACTTTTCATCCAGACTAAAGTCACCCGGGCCATCTTCGACTAATTGTTTGACTAACTTGGGTACAATGCGGTTAATAGACACGTATAGATCGGATCTGTCATCCACTGAACCAGAAATTATCAGTGGTGTTCTTGCTTCATCGATTAAAATCGAGTCCACTTCATCGACAATGGCATAATTCAGATTTCTCTGAACCTGATCACCTTTCACGAATTTCATATTATCGCGCAGATAATCAAAGCCAAATTCGTTGTTGGTACCGTAAGTGATATCACAAGAATAAGCTCTTTGCCTTTCTTCGTTGTCGAGGCCAGAGGTAATGACACCTGTAGTCAGACCCAGAAAGGTGTAAACAGCACCCATCCACTCCGCGTCTCGTTGCGCCAGATAGTCATTTACTGTGATGATATGAACGCCATTGTCAGTAAGTGCATTCAAATAAGCGGGTAATGTCGCAACCAGAGTTTTACCCTCACCGGTGCGCATTTCTGCAATATTGCCATTATTTAGTACCATTCCACCTATCAGCTGAACATCAAAATGACGCATATTCAGGCAGCGCTTTGCAGCCTCCCTGACCAGGGCAAACGCTTCTGGCAGAACGTCATTCAGATTCTCCCCGTTTGCTACCCGTTCTTTAAGTTTCCCTGTTTGATGCGGAAACTCAGAATCACGCATTTTCTCCATCTCGGGTTCGAGCGCGTTAATACGAGTGACAATTTTTCCAAGCCGTTTAACGACGCGGTCGTTTCGACTACCGAATACAGTTGTAAAAGCTTTTCTTAACATAAAATACTCATTTTTGAACAAGCGACCTGTGCATAACACCGATCCCCCGTATATCAATACCTGTGGAATTAGGCACGCGGCAATTTAGATGGAAGCCATATAAACAGCGTAGATATCTGAGATATCGCGTGCGCACACATTATGAATCAATCCGCGCTTAAAACAAGACAGGATTACTGCAAAAACTACTTTAAAGATAGGTACTTATTAGGGTTTAGGTGCTTACCGTGACGCAGAACTTCAAAGTGTACATGGGTGCCGGTACTTCTTCCACTTGCGCCCATAAGCGCAATTATTTCACCTTTTTCGACTTTCTCACCGACGCTTACCAGATTTTTCTTATTATGGGCATAACGTGTTGTATAGCCGTTTCCATGACTTATTTCCACGAGATCACCATAGCCGTAGCGTATTCCTGACCAGATAACTATGCCAGCCGCAACCGCAGTAATGGGTGTTTCAGGTTTTCCGGCAAAATCGACTCCCTGATGGAATTCTTTCTTACCACTCATTGGATCGGAACGATACCCGTAGAGCGATGACATCCAGCCGCCCATCGCGGGCCTTCCCTCCGGCCATGTCCTTTCCTGCAAAGCCCTGTCAATCAACATCGATTCCATAGCGGCTAATTTCTCTTGTCTGTCGCTTAGTGTTTTCTCAATGGTATCCAGCGCTTTAGAGAGATCACCAACAATCATTGTCTGTAATTCCGGCTCTGAGACAGGCCCTCCCATTCCAGGCGTATTCAAGATTCCGAATTCGATATCGTCCAGCTCTGCCATATCTGCAAGTCGAGCCCCTAAAGCATCAATCCTCATGACATGGCCCTGTAGAAGACTGAGTCGACTGGCCATTGCATCAAGACTCTTCTCGGTTTGCATTCTCACCTCGTCCAGCGTCACTTTCTGCCCGTTCAATTCCGTTTGCCATAAGGCATTTGTTTGGGTTCTCGCCTGAGTCAGAAGATCAGCCGAACTGTGGCCAGCGTAATTGATACCAGCAAGAAACAAACCCGCACCGAGGCCACTTACAATCATGAAAAATAGTACAACTCTTACAGGTCCGAGGTAGACGCTGAGCTGTTTGTGCTTGGATTTAGTGAAAATCAGGATATTCATCAGGGCTTAGTCTGGTTAATATAGCTTATGGTCAAAAAAGCTAAACACCGAACAATCGCGATTCAGGAATTTCTGAAAGGCAATACGGAGGCTTTTGCTGCCTTGCAAAAACGAGCTGCTGAACTACAGCTAATTCACGAACAAATTCAATCAATTCTTCCTCCCCCTCTTGGAGAACACTTTACGCTTGCTAATGTGAACCACAATTGTCTGACCTTACATACAGACAGTCCCGCGTGGGCCGCAAGATTACGTTTTAAAACCGCCGAAATACTAAATACTATTAAGCCACTGTGTGATACGAACCCTCCCAAATCAATTCGTATTAAAGTGGTGCCACCTGTTAGCGTATCAACTAAGCCTAAGCATCGACAGAAAATGTCAGGCAAAAACGCTCAATTAATACTAGATACTGCAAATTCTATCAATGACCCCTTGTTGCGCGATGCTTTAAATCGCTTGTCAAAGCGCGGGATGAGTTAATACAGTTAACTGGTTGGGACAGGTTGCATGAAGGATATTGGTAACTTTACTTCGTCATCAAAACTCACTAACTCCCAGGCATTTTCGGTGGCCAACAATTTTTTAAGTAAATAATTGTTCAGCTCGTGCCCTGACTTGTGGCCTTCAAATGCCCCGATTAAACTGTGACCCAACAGATATAAATCCCCAATTGCATCAAGAATCTTATGCTTTACACACTCATCCTCATAACGTAAGCCATCTTCATTAAGTACCCTGTAGTCATCCACAACAACAGCGTTATCCAGACTCCCACCAAGGGCGAGATTATTTTCACGCAACAACTCAACATCTCTCATGAAGCCAAATGTTCTCGCTCGACTCACTTCCTTCACAAACGAAGTTGTTGAAAAATCTATTTCAGCGCGACAGTTTTTTTCATTAAATGCAGGATGATTAAATTCTATTCCAAAACCCACTTTAAAACCTTCAAAAGGCTCGAACATCGCCCACTTATCACCGTCCTCCACTTTTACTCGTTTTTTAATGCGGAGAAATCGCTTCAATTCGTTTTGTTCTTCGACGCCGGCTGACTGGACCAGAAAAACAAAGGGACCGGCACTTCCATCCATGATCGGCACTTCATCAGCACTAAGATCAATATAGGCATTATCAATCCCAAAACCAGCCAGAGCTGATAGCAAATGTTCAACAGTAGATATTCTAACGTTGTCTTTGATTAGTGTGGTTGAGAGTTGTGTATCTCCGACATTGTCGGGATTAGCCTTAATTTCAATTGCAGGTGTGAGGTCCACACGCCTGAAAATTATCCCCGTATTCACAGCGGCAGGACGCAAAGTTAGAAAAACTTTTTTACCCGTATGCAATCCGACGCCAGTGGCACGGATGACGTTTTTTAACGTTCTCTGCCTTATCATTTTTTTAATCCTTTCTTTTGGCCGAGCTTCCCCAACGGCAACCTACTATTCTACGGGCAAATCTTCAAAGTGTCAAGTTCAGTTTGTCGTATATATACAACTCCTGTTTCTGGGCAAAAAGTCACCTGCCGACTGAATTCTCAATCGCGGTACGAGATTATCTGACATAAACAAGCTAATCATGTCGGAAAATATCTATAACTCTTTGATTTATATTTTATTAGCCATTTTCTAGTCTGCCTGCCTACGCAGAAAAGCCGGAATATCCAGATACTCTGGATCATCTTCAAGCGGGTTATCGCTATCCGGAGCATCCTGATTTCGCATGATAGTCGGTCTTTCCAGTTCTTTGTAATCCACTGCGGTAGCTGCTGTCTGTACCAGTTTCATCTTGGAAATTTCTTTGCCAGCTTCAGCTCCCAGACCTGTCGCCACGATAGTGACTCGCATTTCACCGCTCATTTCCGGATCAATGACTGTGCCAACAACCACTGTCGCATTTTCCGAGGCAAATTGTTTAATCGTACAACCAACTTCATCAAACTCGCCTATGGACAGATCCATACCTGCAGTAATGTTAACCAGAATACCTTTTGCACCAGACAAATTAATATCTTCAAGTAAGGGGCTGGATATCGCGGCTTCAGCGGCTACTTTCGCGCGATCTTCTCCTGTTGCTTTGCCAGATCCCATCATTGCCATACCCATTTCAGACATAACAGTCCTGACATCAGCAAAGTCAACGTTGATCAGACCCGGGCAGGTAATAAGCTGGGCAATACCCTGAACTGCGCCGAGCAATACATCGTTTGCCGCACTAAATGCATTCAGAAGACTCACATCACGACCGAGTACACTCAACAACTTTTCATTTGGAATCGTAATAAGTGAATCCACATATTGAGCCAGCTCGGCAATACCATCTTCAGCAATCTGCGCACGTTTTTTTCCTTCAAACCCAAATGGTCTGGTTACCACCGCGACGGTCAATATACCCATTTCCTTTGCAACCTGAGCGACAATTGGAGCTACTCCGGTTCCAGTACCACCACCCATGCCGGCTGTAATAAAAACCATATCTGAGCCTTCAAGTACATCCATCAATCGGTCTCTGTCCTCGAGAGCTGCCTGGCGACCGACTTCAGGATCGGCACCCGCACCGAGACCTTTTGTCACGGTTCCTCCAAGTTGCATTATCGTCCGCGCTGATGAATTTTTAAGTGCCTGTGAATCCGTGTTGGCACAAATAAATTCAACCCCATCGATACTGACGGTAAGCATGTGCTGAACAGCGTTGCCACCGCCACCGCCTACGCCAATAACTTTTATAATCGCCGCCTGATTAGCAGCATCGACTAGTTCAAACATTGTCTAACCCCCTTCTCTTCTGTAAATGTAGTTTTTTCATAATAAGTACTCCTGATTGCCTTTATCTTTTTTCGTTAAATTTAGAAATTACCCTGAAACCAGCTTTTCATTCGCTCGAGCAAACCTTTCACGCCGTTATTCACTCGTGGACTGTTTGATGATGTTTGAACCTGTCTTTGGCCGAATAACAATAAGCCAACTCCGGTTGCGTAGATTGGATTTCTAACAACATCCGCAAGACCGCTGACATGTTGAGGCATGCCGATTCTGACTGGCATATGAAAAATTTCTTCCGCCAGATCAACAGCGCCTTCCATTTTTGAACTGCCACCTGTTAAAACAATACCGGCAGCGATTAAACTTTCAAAACCGCTACGCCGCAATTCAGCCTGCACTAAGGTAAATAATTCTTCGTATCTGGGTTCTACAACTTCGGCGAGAGTCTGTCTGGCCAATCGGCGAGGTGGTCGATCACCAACACTGGGAACTTCAATTGTTTCTTCATGATTTGCCAGTTGCGTAAGTGCACAGGCATATTGCACTTTAATATCTTCCGCATGTTGAGTAGGTGTTCGAAGTGCGACAGCAATATCATTGGTAACCTGATCACCTGCTATCGGAATAACAGCAGTATGGTGTATTGCTCCATCGGTAAAGACGGCAATATCTGTGGTGCCGCCGCCGATATCCACAAGACAAACCCCTAGATCTTTTTCATCTTCCGTCAGTACTGCGTAACTGGATGCGAGCTGCTCAAGAATGACATCATCAACATCAAGCCCGCATCGTCTTACGCATTTAACAATATTCTGTGCAGCACTTACCGAGCCCGTTACCATATGGACTTTCGCTTCAAGCCGAACCCCAGACATTCCGATTGGTTCTTTTACACCCTCCTGACTGTCGATAACAAACTCTTGCGGAAGTATGTGAAGAATCTTCTGATCTGCTGGTATAGCAACGGCTCTTGCCGCATCAATTACTCTGTCAATATCTCCAACAGAGACTTCGTTGTCTCGAATAGCGACGATGCCATGAGAGTTAAGACTTCTTATATGACTACCGGCAATTCCGGCATAAACCGAATGAATCTCACAACCAGCCATCAACTCTGCCTCTTCTATCGCCCGCTGTATTGAGTGCACGGTAGATTCGATATTCACGACCACGCCTTTTTTCAAACCACGTGAGCGACTCGAACCAATACCAATGATCTCTATCTCCTCATCCGGCGACACCTCCCCGACTATCGCGACAACTTTTGAGGTTCCGATATCCAGGCCAACTATGAGATTTTTATCTGCTCTTTTAACCATTTTTCCCCAATCCTGATTCATCTGCGGTTTCGTAATTTTCCAGGCGCTGTATTGCAAAGCCATTCGTATAACGTAAGTCAATTTGTTTCACTTTCGACAGGTCGTCACCCAGACTTGAGAGCACGGAACCCGTAAAACGGTCAATACGTAAATCCACACTGCTTCGACCAAGAATGACCAGAGGCCCATCTACCAGTTTTAATTTCCAGGCTCGCCGGTCATTTAACAAGAGCTCCTCAATTCTGGCTTTTCCTCTCAATGCTTCCGATAACTGCAAATAGCGTTGATGAACAATTTCTTCTGATTTATCTGGTCCGATTAAACTCGGAATGCCCGTCAGCGGACCAAGTGGGCTCGGTGTGAACACGACCGATTCATTGTTTAGCAAACTTGTCTGGTTCCATATAGCCACCGGGATCTGTTCTTTTACCAGTACGTTCAGACCATCTGGCCATACCCGCCGGACGATTACCTGTTCTACCCAGGCTTCACTCAACAATTCTTCTTTAATGCTCATCACATTCAAGTTGAAGAAGCCTCCTTTTATGACAGCGCTTACCATGTCCCGCATTTTTTCATTCGAAAGATGTTGAAAGTTTCCTTCAATACGAACCTGTTTAATCGGCAGGGTAAGAGGATCAAGTAAACGCTGAAAAATAATACCCACAATTAGTACGAGCAAGGCTGCGAAAACGTACTTAAGTAAAGGTCGCCCCGGTTCTATAAGAGAATCAGGTTGCTGCCGGGTCATGGATGGACTTACCTCATCCGTAACAGAATCAACTAACAATTGCGCACTCATGCGACCGCAGTCTCCCTGTTAACCCGTCGATTAACACTAGTATCAAGAATTTTCAAAACCAGATCGTCGAATTCAAGGCCTACTTGCTTGGCTGCCATTGGTACCAGCGAGTGACCGGTCATACCCGGTACCGTGTTTACTTCAAGTAACTGAACTTGTTCAGCCTCATCGATGAACAAATCAACCCGACCCCAGCCACTGGCACCGATAGCTATGAAAGCCCGCATCGCGATATCTTGTACCCTTTTTTCATCTTCCTCAGTCAGGCCACAAGGACAAATATACTCGGTGCTATCTACTTCATATTTAGCCTGATAGTCATAAAACTCATGTGGCGTCTGCAGTTTGATTATCGGCAACACCTGTTGGTCAAGAATTCCAATGGTATATTCCACACCATTTATCCATTTTTCTGCCATGACACTATCCTGGAACTGGCTCGCCAATTGCCAGGCCTTGCTCACATCTTCAAGGCTGTTTACTTTGCTCGCACCACAACTCGAACCTTCATGTACAGGCTTTACCATTAAGGGCAATCCTATTTTTCGAGCCGCGTTGTAAAGATCTGTTTCACTTTCCAGTTCCAAAAAATCAGACGTAGAAAGCCCCATTTCCCGCCATAGACGTTTGCTCCTGATTTTGTCCATAGCCAAAGCTGAACCCAGAACACCGCTGCCTGTGTAGGGAAGTGACAAACTTTCCAACACTCCCTGGATAACACCATCCTCACCACCTCTGCCATGTAATGCGTTAAAAACACGATCTATTTTCTTACCCTTTAATTGACCGATTACATCATCCTTCGCATCAATGGCCAGAGCATTCACCCCTTTACGACACAAGGCCGCGTGAACTGCGCGCCCTGTCTCCAGAGAGATCACTCTTTCCGCTGAATCTCCTCCCATCAATACGGCAACATTTCCGTATTGTTTGATGTCAGATTGATCTGTCGATAGATTACTCAAACTATTTCACCTACGATGCATACTTCAGTTTCGAGACGCACATTGAATTTTTTTTCAACTTTGTCCTGTACCAGATAAATCAAAGTTTCAATATCTTCCGCGCTGGCAGAACCGGAGTTGATAATAAAATTTGCATGCTTGGTCGATACTTCCGCATCGCCCTTGCGGTATCCTTTCAAACCACACTCTTCAATTAACCTTGCCGCAAAATCACCTTCAGGATTACGAAACACCGAACCACAGCTGTGTGCACCGATTGGCTGGCTCTCAGCACGCTGACTAAGCAAATCCCGAATGTTCGACTTTGCCGTGCCAGTTACACCCTGCTTTAACAATAATCTCGCTGAAACAAAATATTCGTTCTTCGGCGATTTAACTGATCGATAGTTAACCTCGAAGTTTTCAACTTCCCGGTTAAATATCTTTCCCGTCCTGTCTATAGTTTTCACACTTGTTACCAGATCCCAAATTTCGCCTCCGAACGCACCAGCATTCATTGCCAGAGCACCGCCAATCGTTCCGGGAATCCCGGCAAGAAATTCTGCCCCGGACAAATTGTTTTTCGCCGCGAACCTGGCAGCTTTCGCACAGGTAAGACCTGCACCTGTTTCTATCTCTGCTCCATGTAACTTCATATCATCGAGTACAGCGGTTACTGAAATCACCGTGCCTCGAATACCACCATCACGTACAAGCAGGTTGCTACCCAGTCCGACCCAGTATATTTTTTCCAAACTATCCATTTGCGAAAGATACGTCGATAAATCATCAATATCTGCAGGTACAAAAAACCTGTCCGCAGTACCCCCCGTACGCCATGAGGTATGCGCTGACATAGGTTCGTCATGTAACAATGTTCCGCGCATGACTAAATAATCTGATTCATAAGAATTTTCAGCTCTCACCTGAACTCTTACCTTTAAATTTCAATGTAACTGAGCTCCATATTTTTCATTCAATTCCCCACTCAGACTACCGATATCACCGGCACCTAGAACGAGTAGAATGTCTTCATCGTCCACTACATTCTCCAGTACCTTGTCAATATCACTCCTCTGCTCAAGAAATATCGGATCCAGTTTGCTACGCATACGAATACCACGACTGATCGCGCGACTATCAGCACCAGCCAGAGCATCTTCTCCGGCAGCATAGACTTCCATCAATATGAGAACGTCAACTGTCGATAAGACCTGACAAAATTCGTCAAACAGATCTCGGGTTCGTGTGTATCTGTGCGGTTGAAAAATCGTGATTATCCTTCTGTCAGGCCAGCCCAGTCGAACCGACTCGAGAATTGCAGAAATTTCACAGGGATGATGAGCATAGTCATCAACCAGCAACACTGTGGTATCTTTTATTTTGATGTTTCCAAGAACATCGCATCGCCTGCCGATCCCGGCAAAAGCCGAGAGCGCACTGACAATGGCGCTCTCATCAACCTCAAGCTCACAAGCGAGAGCAAAGGCCGCCAAAGAATTAAGAACGTTATGGACACCAGGCATATTCAAAGTGACATCCTGCACCTGACCCTTCTTACGATTGGAAACTTTAAAGTGCGTTCTCCCGCCTTCATGCTTAATGTCAGTGGCTTGATAATCGGCCAGTTCATCCAGACCATAAGTTACAAAGGGTCTTGTAAGCTGCTCCACTATCGACCTGACACCAGCATCTTCAGTACAAACGATAGCCAAACCATAAAACGGTAATCTGTGTAAGAACTCCAGAAAATTGTCAGCCAGATTTCGAAATTCCCCTCCATATGTATCGAGATGATCACTATCGATATTAGTCAACACTGCAATCACCGGTTGCAGGTGCAAAAAAGACGCATCACTTTCGTCAGCTTCTGCAACCAGAAATTTCCCACTACCCAGCCTGGCGTTGGAACCACTGCTGTTTAACAAGCCGCCAATTACATAGGTCGGATCGAGCCCAGCTTCAGCAAGTACGCTTGCAATCAGGCTGGTGGTCGTAGTTTTTCCATGAGTACCGGCAACTGCAATTCCTGGACGAAAACGCATAAGTTCAGCCAGCATTTCAGCCCTTCTTACAATAGGGATTCGTTTCTCTCTCGCGGCTTCGAGCTCAGGGTTGTTTACGTCGACCGCACTTGATACAACAACAACGTCACTCCCGTTAATATGAGCCTCGTCGTGATGTAGACTGATATCAACACCCAGTTTTTGCAGGTTTTGTATTGATTGATTCAGTTTAATATCGGAACCGGATACTTCGTAGCCGAGATTATGTAATACCTCGGCTATTCCACTCATACCGGCACCACCGACACCAACAAAATGTATGTGTTTTACCCTGCCCATAACGTGTCTATCAAACTCAGGCATGTGCACCTTCAAGACAAATATTACCCACCTTTTCAGTCGCATCGAGATAGGCAAAATGTCTTGTCTTTGCCGCCATCGCTTTAATTTGAGCGCGTGCCTGACAAAGCCCGGTCAACAATGCCTTGAGTTTCTCAACGGCAAGGTCTGATTCTGGTAAAAGTATTGCTGCATCATGCTCACTCAATAATCTGGCATTCGCTGTCTGATGATCGTCTACCGCGTAAGGATAGGGAACCAGCACTGAGGCAATTCCACACACACATATTTCAGCAAGCGTTAAAGCACCGGCACGGCATAAAACCAGATCGGCCCAGGCGTAGGCACCCGCCATATCTTCAATAAAGGCTTCTACTTTTACTTCATCAATACCCAGATCTTTGTATTGCTTTCTGGTAGCACTGAGATGTATATCTCCGGTTTGATGCCAGATATTCAAACCTGTTTCTTTTGATATTTTTTCTACTGCAGCGGGTAATGTTTGATTCAGTGCTCTTGCACCCAGACTTCCTCCGAGTACCAGCAGGCAAATATTGTCAGTCTCATAGTTATCCTCCTGCTTATTCAACCTGGAAAAATCGATTATTTCCTTTCTTACGGGATTGCCAGTTGTCTCGACTTTGCCTTCTTTATCAAAAGTATCTGGGAAACCCTGCATTATGTATGTGGCAAAAGGAGCGAGTAAGCGATTCGTGAGTCCGGCGATAGCGTTCTGCTCGTGGATATAAAGAGGTATTCGGAGTAAGCAGGCTGCAACTCCGCCAGGACCACTGACATAACCGCCCATTCCGAGGACAGCGTCTGGTTTGAAATTCGCCATAAGAATCATGCTCTGTACTAGCGCAATGAGTAACTTGAACGGTGCCAGTACCACACGCAGAATCCCTTTACCGCGTAGACCAGTAATTTTTATTGTAGAAAAAGCGATAGCATTGTCCGGTACTATGCGCGACTCAAGTCCCCTTTCCGTACCCAACCAGAGTATCTCGGCGTCACGCTCTCGCAGATACTTCGCCACGGCCAGAGCTGGGTAGACATGTCCACCGGTACCACCTGCCATTATTAGTATGCGTTTATGCGACATAGCTTGGCTGAGACTCCGGAATCATATCTTTCGGACTTTGATGGTTTTCCAATTCAACTCTGACCAATAAGGCGATCAACATGCAACTGACTATCATGCTATTACCACCGTAACTGATGAGAGGCAGTGTCAATCCTTTTGTCGGCAGTACTCCCATATTTACGCCAATATTTATAAAGGCCTGGATCCCGATCAAAGTGCCTATGCCATAAGCGACATACGCTGCAAAATCGCGCCCGGACTGCTCGGCAACTTTTGCAATAACAAAAGCGCGCCATACCAGAAACAAAAAAGCGAGTATCAGAACAATACTACCGACTAAACCGAATTCTTCTGCGAATACTGAAAAGACGAAATCTGTATGTGCTTCAGGCAGGTAAAACAACTTCTGCACGCTGTTCCCGAGTCCCACACCCAACCAGTCCCCGCGACCGAAGGCAATAAGAGCTTGCGTCAGTTGAAAACCACTGTTGAATGGGTCCTGCCAGGGGTCGATAAAACTGGTTAAACGCTTGAGTCTATAAGGAGAAAAAACCGCCAGACTGACAAGCATCGTACTGGCAGCACAAACCCACAAAAGAAATCGACTGAGCGGTACGCCCCCCATAAAAAGCATACCCAGGGCTGTACCAAAAAGGACAACTGCTGAACCGTAGTCCGGTTCTAACAATAATAAACCTGCAACAAGCGTCACCACACCAATCGGTCTGATAAAACCCGCAAAGCTGTTCATGACTTTATCCCGATGTCTGACCAGATAACCTGCCAGATAGGCAATGACACACAATTTCACCGGCTCAGAGCTTTGCAAATTGAATGGTCCAATACTTATCCAGCGCATGCTGCCATTCACTTCCCGGCCGATCCCGGGGATAAGCACGAGCACAAGAAGAAAAATGCCAACCATCAGGATCGCAACACTGCCCTGTTGCCAGATGACTAATGGGGTATGAATAATAATAAATGACATAGTCAAACCAATGATCGCCGCAATTCCCTGTCGCCAGAAATAATGCAAAGGATCGAGATAGTTACGATCGGCAACTGAGACAGATGCGGAAGCCACCATTATCAGTCCGAGACCAACCAGAAACAGGGAGAGACTAATCAGGTATAAGTCATACTTCTGAAAGTTGTTGTAGCTGTTGTACTCATTCAGCTTCGAACTCGCCTGACGTCTCTGTCTCATGACTGCTGCTCCTGCAAAGCAAGCACGCAGTTGGTAAATTCATCTCCGCGGTGTTGATAATCTTTATACATGTCCTGACTGGCGCAAGCCGGTGAGAGCAAAACGCTGTCTCCTGTCCGCGCAATTTTGTGAGCAGTCGCAACCGCTCCCTGCATGCTGCTTGCGAAAAGACGTTGACTCTGAAGATCCATCGTCTTGTCAATTAAACTGGCATCTTTCCCAATCAGAATAGTCGTTTTTACGTGTTTTTTTATGGTTCGTGCCAGTGGCGAGAAATCCGCATTTTTACCATCGCCCCCGGCGATGAGAACGACAGGACCTCGTAGCGACAAGCTTTCAATCGCTGCGCAACTGGCACCAACGTTTGTACCTTTAGAGTCGTTATACCAGCTGACACCACCTGTCATGGCGATCTGCTGACAACGATGAGGGAGGCCAGAGAACTCCCTTAGTGCAGAAAGCATTGAATCCATAGACAAGGATATTGATGAGCCAAGAGCCAGAGCAGCCAGTGCATTTGAAACATTGTGTTGGCCTGGAGTAAGCATTGAAGCAACCTTCATCAACAATTCTTCGCCATAGGCCAGATACGTATCCCCATCGACAGTTCGTAAACCAAAATTGTCCATTTCCGGTTCTGCTGTTCCATATCTTACGAGTCTGGTATTGTCATCGCCCATCGCTACGACTCGGGCATCATCGAGATTTACAATCACCGCTTCCGAATTTCTATAAATATTCTTCTTACTGTTCACGTAATCGTCGTAACTGGCATAGCGATCCATGTGATCCGGGCTGACGTTTAAAACAACGGCAGCTACAGGTTTGAGTGAACTGACGGTGTCCAGCTGAAAACTGGACAATTCAAGTACAAAAAAATCCACATTCCCCTGTTCTAAAACGTCGAGTGCTGGTAAGCCGATGTTTCCGGCGAGATGTGCTCTTTTACCGCTGACCTGAATCATTAAACTCAACAGCGTCGCTACAGAGCTTTTGCCATTGGACCCTGTAATTGCTATTACCGGTGCTTTAACTTGTTGGCAGAATATTTCAATATCGCTACTGAGTTTTGCGCCAGCCGCTAGTGCGCCCTGAATTGATTCGTGCATGGGTGAGATGCCCGGGCTCAAAACCAGCTGCCTACCGGAGCAAAGAATTTTCTCATCCAGGCCGCCAAGAAAAACAGGAAGTCGCGGATACTTCTTCTTAATCACATCCAGTTCCGGTGGCTGAAGACGTGAATCCACCACAGCAATCGATTGCTTCTGTTTCAACAAATAGTCGATGACTGAGCGACCCGTCTTGCCGAGACCGACAACAACACTGTCATACTGAAAGCCTGAATCATTCATGTGATCTGTGTATGTCATTAATGCATTCATAAGCAATCATTAACGTACCTTCAGACTAGCCAGACCAACCAGCACGAGAATAAAGGTTATTATCCAGAAGCGAACAATAACTCGAGGCTCTGGCCAGCCCTTCAATTCATAATGATGATGTAAAGGTGCCATCTGAAATATGCGCTTGCCGGTTAATTTGAATGAACTGACCTGTAAGATCACCGAGACCGTTTCCATTACAAAAACACCGCCCATAATGAACAGTACTAGTTCCTGACGAACCACTATGGCAACGATGCCAAGCGCCGCACCAAGTGCCAGCGCACCGATATCCCCCATGAACACTTGTGCAGGATAGGTATTGAACCAGAGGAATCCAAGCCCGGAGCCAACGATAGCACCACAAAAAATACTTACCTCACCAACACCGGGAACGTAAGGTATTCCAAGGTAGCTTGCGAAGCGTATATGACCTGCAGCATAGGCAAAAATAGCCAGTGCTCCGGCGACCATAACGGTAGGTAAAATCGCCAGACCATCGAGTCCATCAGTCAGGTTTACCGCATTGCTCGAACCGACAATGACGAAATACCCGAGCACAACAAACATCCAGCCTAATTCAATATTTACTGTTTTTATGAAAGGAATAATCAGCTGGGTTTCCGCAGGAATCTGTGCCGTCGAAAATAGAAAGAACGCTGCAGAGAGCCCCACTACTGATTGCCAGAAATATTTCCACCTGGAGCGTAGGCCGACAGAATTACCTTTTACCACTTTGCGATAATCATCCACCCAGCCGATAAGGCCAAATAGCAGAGTAACAACTGAAACAACGATAATGTAGCGGTTACCCAGATCGGCCCAGCAAAGGGTACTGAAGGCAATCGAAACAAGAATAAGCATACCGCCCATTGTCGGTGTGCCTGCTTTGGATAAATGTGACTCCGGTCCATCTTCACGAACAGTCTGTCCGATTTGTAACCTGGCCAGACTCGATATTAAACCCGGCCCGACCAGCAATCCGATAAACAGTGAAGTAAGCGCACCCAGAATAGTGCGCATGGTAATGTACTGAAATACATTAAAGCCGCTGTGAAACTGAGTCAGATATTCTGTAAGCCAGAGCAACATTCCTAGTTCTCCTCTGACAAAGCCTGAACGACTTGTTCCATCGCCATAGAGCGTGAACCTTTTATCAATACAGTTAGCTCACTCTCCAGCTCAGCATTGAGGGTTTTGATCAAAGCCTGCATGTCTTCAAAGTGAAAAGCGCCGGCACCGAATCCATCTGCCGCATGCTTACTCATTGGCCCAAGCGCATATAGACGTTCAACACCTGCCGCTCGTGCGTTTTCACCTACCTGCCTATGCGCAGAATTTGAAATATCACCGAGTTCGCCCATGTCTCCAATCACAAGCCAGCAGGGTTTGCCTGCTGCAGTTGCTGTGTTGATAGCAGCCTGCATAGAAGCCGGGTTGGCATTGTAAGTATCATTGATAATGAAACAGTTGTTCTTGCCGGCTAATCCCTGCATTCGTCCATTAACTGCCTGAAAACTTTGTAATCCAGCCTGTATCTGTTGAAGTGGAATATTCAGAGCAACACAGCACGCAGCAGCGGCAAGTGCGTTATAAACATTATGTACACCAAAAACGGCCAACTCGATTTGAATCTCGGCACAGGCTGTAGACAGTGTAAACACAGGGTAATTGTTCGTTTTATTCATGTGAATATTGCGGGCGTTCACATCTGCCGGGTTTTCTATGGAAAAGGTCAGCCTTTTGTAGTCACTTACTTTTTCAAGCCAGAAATCCGCGTAGTCGTCATCTGCGTTGATGATGGCAACACCTTCTTTCTGCAGTCCTGAATATATTTCTGCCTTGGCTTTCGCAACACCGTCAATAGATCCGAAGCCTTTGAGATGCGCGGGCGCACATAGAGTAATTACGGCGACATCAGGTCTCGTGATAGAGGAAAGTCTCTCAATTTCGCCAGAATGATTTGCCCCCATTTCAATAACAGCGTATTTATGCTCCTGGCTGAGGCTAAAAAGTGTTAGCGGTACGCCAATATCATTATTCAGATTTCCCTTTGTCGATAAGACATCTGCCTGTTGTGAAAGAATTGCTGCGAGCATTTCCTTGACAGTTGTTTTGCCATTACTCCCGGTGACAGCAATAATTGGTAACTCCAGTTTGTTACGCCACGCTGCAGCAAGATCTCCCATAGCTCGACGTGTATCCTCAACAAACAAAGTTGGTATGCTTTCATTTTCCGGTTTTCGATCAACCATTGCTGCTACAGCACCGGTCGTAATAGCCTGTTCAATAAAATCATGACCGTCGAAGTTATCACCACGTAAAGCGATAAACAGTTCACCTGAGCTTAAGGTCCTCGTATCGGTGCTACATCCAGAAAACTGGATATCAGTACCAGTCACATCAGCTTGCAGTGATTGTGCTGCTTCGGAAAGACTCATACTAATCATGCTGTCAGCCCCAGAATATTTCTTACCAGTTGACGATCACTGAAAGGGAGTCTGCTTCCCTGAATTTCCTGATAGGTCTCATGGCCTTTTCCAGCTATCAGAACGACATCCTTCTCCCCTGCATTCTCTATCGCATCTGCTATAGCAGTACTTCGATCTTGAATTACCTTGATGAAATCTGGCTGTAGCGTTCCGCCGAGCATATCTTCGATGATACTGTCCGGATCTTCGCTTCTCGGGTTGTCATTGGTAAAAATAATTCTATCAGCGTATTTTTCAGCTATACGTCCCATCTCAGGGCGCTTGGAGACATCCCGATCACCACCACAACCGACTACACATATGAGCTTGTCGAATTCAAACTGCCTGAGGCTATGTAATGATTTCTCGAGTGCATCCGGTGTGTGCGCATAGTCAACAAGCACTTGTGGTGAATTTGATTTTGAAAAACACTCCATACGACCAGGAATGTCATCTGAGTTAGATAAATGTGCCAAGGCCTGCTCAAAATCAACGCCCGATAAACACGCAGCAGATAGAGATGCCAGCAGGTTTGCTGCGTTAAATTCACCCGTCAGCCTGCTGTTTATTTCGCCTCTACCCCAGGGGCTCTCAACATCAATAATGAGACTCGCTATCTGCGCTTTGCTTATAAAACCGGTTACCTGAGTCCCCTTATCAGACTCATCAGATTCCTGTTTAAGCCCGTAGTTAATAACCTGCATCCTATTTTCTAATTCAGAAGACAGATTTCTTCCAAAATCATCGTCGACATTGATGACTGCCGCAGTCATGGATTCATTTAAAAATAATTGTCGTTTGGTTGCGGCATAGCTGGCCATGTCACCGTGATAATCAAGATGTTCATGGCTGAGATTGCTAAAAACGCCTATATCGAATTTCACACCGGCGACCCGGGCCTGAGCCAGACCGTGTGAAGATACCTCCATAACCACGTCCAGAGAACCACTGCTTCTGAATTCAGCCAGAGTTTTCTGGATACTAATTGCATCCGGAGTGGTATTAATGCCAGCGGTCATTTCCGCGTTAGTTCCTGTCCCCAGTGTCCCAATGACACCGGCGTCTTTTTTTCCGAATTTACTCAAAACATTCGCGGTTATGTGAGCAATCGACGTTTTTCCATTGGTGCCAGTGACTCCAATCAAATTCAGATCCGCTGATGGTGAACCATAGAAACGATCCGCTATGTAACCGAGTTTCTCATTCAGGTTTTTTGTTTCTATGATGGGAACAGTTTTATTTGATGTCGATCTACCAAGTCCACGCTCAACTACTACCGCACAGGCACCCGCATTTATGGCCTCGTCAATAAATTCAGAACCAGCCGTTTGCTGTCCCGAGCAAGCAAAAAACAAATCACCGTTTTCTACCAGCCTGCTGTCAGATTTGATTCCGGTCAGAATGCGATCATCTGCAGAATCAAACTCACAAAACCCATCAAGTAATGCAATAAGCTTTATACCGCTTGAGAACTGTTCATGGGTCATCATTGCGAAACCACCAAATCGTGAGATGCATCCCTACCCGCGATAATTATCTTACTTTCAATTGCCGGTAAATCGTCCGGTGCAATATTTAATAGACGTAATGCACCTCTCATAACTTTTGAAAAAACCGGGGCGGCTACCTGTCCACCAAAGTGTTCGCCTCCCTGAGGTTCATCCACCACAACCACTGCAACGAGGCGAGGGTTGCTAACCGGTGCCATGCCTGCAAAAACAGACATATAGCGATCCTCAGCATAACCTCCGGCAATGGCCTTATGTGCGGTGCCCGTCTTACCGGCAACACGATAACCTTTAATCCCGGCATTCAAGCCACCACCTTCTTTGACTACCGACTCGAGCATTTCATTGACCTCTTCTGCAATTTCTGCAGATAAAACCCGCCTGCCCTCGACTTTTTGTTCAACTTTTTGAAAAGAAACCGGTAGTAACACACCTTTGTTCGCCAAAACTGAATAGGCTTGTGCCAATTGAAGCGTAGTGACCGCAATTCCATAGCCAAATGACATTGTCGCCAGTTCGAATTCTGACCAGCTATTGTGACCATTTAATAAACCTGCAGACTCCCCGGGGAAACCACTGCCGGTTGACTGTCCGAAACCAACACTGGAGTATATTTGCCAAATATCTTCCGGGCCCAAAGCAAGCGCGATTTTGCTCGCTCCGACATTGCTGGATTTCTTCAGAACGCTTGTCAAATCAAGAGCACCGTAGTTCCTCAGATCCTTAACCGTATGACCACTTACTTTGAGAAGACCTGGTTTTGTATCGATGACGCTAGACTGATCGTATAAACCTGATTCAAGAGCTGCGGCGATAGTAAAGGGTTTCAGTGTTGAACCCGGCTCAAAGACATCTGTAATAGCGCGATTACGAAAACGACCACTCTTTATTCCGCTTCGATTATTCGGGTTGTAAGATGGTTGATTGACCATCGCCATCACTTCACCCGTACTCGTATCAAGGATCACCAGCATTCCGGCCTTTGCCCGATGATGCATAACCGCCGATTTCAGTTCACGATAAGCAAGATATTGAATACGTCGGTCAATACTAAGGGTAATTGCATTGCCAGGACTGGCCGCCTTTATACTTTCTATGTCAGCGACAACATGTCCATACAAATCTTTCAAAACACGTTTACTGCCTGGTGTCCCCTGTAACCATTCATCAAAAGCCAGTTCCAGACCTTCCTGTCCCTTGTCATCGACATTGGTAAAACCGACAAGATGTGAAGTAATTTCTCCGCTCGGGTAATAGCGTTTGTATTCCTTTTCCATATAAAGTCCGGGTAGCTGCAGGGCTTCAATTTTTTTTGCAAGCTGAGGAGTGGTCTGGCGTTTTAGATAAACAAATTTTCTATGCCGGCGATTTTGCAGATGCTTACGCAAGTCAAGCTCTTCCATCTCAAGTATGTTGGCAAGCTCTAACAATCCCTCTCCGGACTGTAATAACTTTCGAGGCATTGTCCATACAGATTGAACAGGTGTACTAACAGCTAAAGGATCTCCGTTTCGGTCTGATACCACACCGCGATGAGCGCTAATACTGACGGTTCTGAGCGATCGGGCATTTCCGTGATCGAGCAAAAACTCCTGGTTACGAATTTGTAAATCAAACGCACGCCAGAGCAGGCAGGCAGTAATGGTTAAAAATACGCTTAACATTAACCAGCGACGAAATGGATAGGTAACGATTGTCTGTTCGTTTCTCATTGAACAATTAATACAATTGATGATGCATTCGCTTCAGTCATATTCAGTTTTGTTCTGGCCAGCTCCTCGACCCTGTCATCGGTCGCCCAGGTACTTTGCTCAAGCTGCAGCTTGCCCCACTCTTCATTCAAACTGTCTTCCTGCTGTTTCAATTGCTGAATCTCGATAAAATTTGTTCTTGCCTCATGCTGAGCGAGCACGACCTTTATTGCAGACAGAAGTACGGCCATGAGTAATACGCTTATAGTCAGAAGCTTCATGCGGCGAGTTTTTCTGCTATTCGCAAGACTGCACTACGGGCTCTCGGATTTCTTTCAACCTCACTTCTACCCGCTTTAATCGCCTTACCTACCAGTTTCATTTTCGGATTTAGCTGATCGAAAGTAACTGGTAAATCCGGAGGGAAAGAATCACCTGCAGCCATCTCTCGCATGTAACGCTTTACGATCCGATCTTCAAGAGAATGAAAACTAATGACAGCCAGCCGTCCGCCAATTGCCAGAACCGTGTCAACCTTTGCCAGAGCCTCGCGAAGATCCTCAAGCTCACTGTTAATAAAAATTCGTATGGCCTGAAAAGAGCGGGTTGCCGGATGTTTATCTTTTTCCCTGCCTGGTACTGCCTGAGTGATCAGTTCGGCCAGTTGTTTTGTATGAGTAATCTTTTGTTCAACTCTGGTCTCAACGATTTTTCTGGCTATACGTCTGGCAAACCGTTCTTCACCATATTCTTTAAGTACCCGGACTATTTCATCCTGCTTCTCACTATTCACCCATTCGGCAGCACTGATTCCCGTATTCGGATTCATGCGCATATCGAGTTCTCCATCACGCATAAAGCTGAAACCTCGGCTGCCATCATCCAGTTGAGGAGATGACACGCCGAGATCGAATAAAATACCGTCTACCAGATGTAAGGAATCATACTCAGCTGCGTGTTTATCAATTTCACTGAAGGACGCGTGCACTGCCTGAACCCGACTGTCTGTTGCAGCAAGATTTTCAGCAAGTCGAATCGAAACGGGATCTTTATCGAACACCAGAAGACGGCCCTTGTCATTAAGGCGCTTTAGAATAGCCATGCTATGCCCGCCCCGACCGAATGTGGCATCGATGTATAGTCCTGCCGGCCGCAAATCAAGGCCATCTAACACCTCCTCCGTTAAGACAGGTGTGTGGGTAAAATCATCAGCTTTCATCCAGAATTCTCAGCGTCGCTAAGTCAGCCTTAAAGCGACAAGCCTTTCAAAGGCTCAGATGGCTCATCATCTTCCGCGCCAACCAGATCAAGCCATTGGTCTCTTTGTTCTTCCCAATTCTCCTGATTCCAGATTTCAAATTTATTTCCCTGACCAAGAATTACGGCCTGCTTTTTAATCGAGGCGTAATCGCGTAACTCCGGAGAAAGTAGAATGCGTCCCTGACCATCGAGTTGACAATCACTAGCGTAACCACGCATCATTTGTTTTGCGCGTCTGCTCTGTTTATCAAAATCTGACAGAGCGGCGAGTTTGGTTTCAATTATTTCCCATTCAGAAAGAGGGTATAACCACAGAGAACGATCGAGAGGATTCAAAGTTTGCACCAGACAGCCACCGGCAATCGCAGCAAGACGCTCTCGAAAGCGGCTTGGTACCGCGAGACGGCCCTTGCTGTCTATGCTGACACTACTAAATCCCCGGAACATGTTTTAACCTCTGATTTATGATAAAAAACCACTTTTCCCCACACTTCCCCACCGATGTGAACTATAGGAACTTGTGTTCTATTGTGTCAAGCAAATCTTGCGGTTTTCTGACGAAAATGTGTCGTTGTAACAAACACTTATGGACGAAAAGTTGGAAAAACTACAGAGGAATGAGAAGGGAGCTGAATATATCTTGTTCTAGATCATTATCTTGTGTTTCTATATTAAAGTGATTTATTAAGGTTAAGCATTTTTTATTCAAAAACGTGGGATCAAAGCTGTTTCTGATTCAAGTCTGGTCTGCTCTGCAGTCGGTCTGTCTATGTCGAAATCAGGCTTTTCTATGAAATTCATAGGTAGTGGCATTTGAAAGTGATGCCTTGTAACGATATCCGTCAAAATTGAAGGCCTTAAGATCGGCTGGTTTGTTGATTTTATTGTCTACGACAAATCGCGCCATAGCCCCACGCGCCCGTTTCGCCATCATCCCCAGCATGCGGGCTTCTCCGTTTTTTACCTGTTTAAACACCGGCGTTATAAGCTCGGCCTTCAAGCTGCTGGATTGAACTGCTTTTATGTATTCGTTCGATGCACAATTGAGAAGAAATTTACTGTTAGTGGCAGTCAATGACTTGTTCAGCGAGTTGGTGATTTTATCACCCCAGAATTCGTATAAGTTGTTGCTTTTATTGGTTTTTAACTTAATTCCCATTTCCAGACGATAGGGCTGTATCAAATCGAAAGGTCGCAATAATCCGTAAAGCCCTGAAAGAATTCGCAAATGTTCCTGAGCGTATTTATGCTCATCTGCGGTAAGGCTCCTGACATCAAACCCCAGGTAAGTATCACCGATGAAAGCGAGTGCCGCAGGCCTCGCATTTTTGCGTGTAAATGGTGTCGAAAAATTCTGGTATCGCTGGCGATTCTCCTCAACAAGCTTATCGCTGATTTTCATTAAGCCACCAAGCTGACTATGACTGAGGCTTCTGGCAACCTCAATCAATTCGCTCGCAGACTTCAGCATAGCGGGTTTGCTATGGGGCAGGATAGCAGGCAGAGGGGACTCAAAATCCAGTTTTTTTGCGGGGGATAGAACAACCAGCATGTTTACACTCCATCATCAATAAAGTTACTTAAAATAAGAAGGAAGCCGGCCTGTAAGCCGGGTTCTGTCCTGATAACAAGTATCAGTGGTAATCATTCATCTGGGATTTACGTCACCGTAAACCTCTAGCGACCTACCCGAACCCGGTATGGGCCATACCTATGCGGGTTCCTATTTGGTCTTGCTCCGGATGGGGTTTACCCTGCCACTGTTGTTACCAACAGCGCGGTGCGCTCTTACCGCACCATTTCACCCTTACCCCGCAAGCGAGGCGGTATATTTTCTGTGGCACTGTCCATCGACTCACGCCGCCCAGATGTTATCTGGCACCCTGCCCTGTGGAGCCCGGACTTTCCTCTATCGATTAACGACAGCGATTACCTGACCGACTTCCTGCGGGGGAAACTACTAAAATCCGAGCGGCTTTACCACAAAATTAGTTTGCTCATACCGAAATCAATTGCTTAAACCGAGTGCGGTTTTGTAAAGCTCGTTTTTCTTGATTCCTGTAATTTCTGCGGCCATCGCAGCAGCTTCACTCACACTCAAACTTTGCAGTAGAATTTTAAGCACACGTACTCCCTCATCTGACTCGTTCAGAGCATGGCCATCGGCACCCTCAATTACCAGGACAAATTCACCTTTCAATTGCTGTTGATCTGCTTCAATCCAGCCAAGCAGAGCCGGCAAACTGTCTTTTCGAATCGTCTCGTAATATTTGCTTATTTCGCGAGCAATGCAGACCTGCCGTTCAGCCCCAAATACCTGCAGGCAGTCGTTGAGGCAGGCTTTTATTCTGTGCGGGGTCTCATAGAATACAATTGTCCGTGATTCTGAAGTCAGGCTTTGCAGACGTTTAATTCTTGCCTGTTGCTTTTCTGGCAAAAATCCGTCGAAGACAAAGCGATCCGCACTTAAACCGGCAACACTCAAAGCGCTCACCAGTGCAGAAGGTCCTGGAACCGGTATCACCTTGATATGATGCTCATGAGCCAGTTTCAGCAACTGAAAGCCAGGATCATTTAGTAAGGGTGTGCCCGCATCAGAGATAAGTGCTATTGACTTTCCTTCTTCAAGATAGCGCAAAAACTTCGCTGCGCTACTACGTTCATTATGCTCATGGTAGGACTGCATTGGCGTGCTAATACTCAGATGGCTCAGCAGTTTCTTGCTATGTCTGGTATCTTCAGCCGCAATAAGATCAGCATGCTTCAGTACCTCACGGGCACGTTCGCTTATATCACCCAGATTACCGATCGGTGTTGCGACCACATACAACTCCCCTGATTCATTTGACACAGGAAACTCCACTTGGTTAGGCTGGTCTCATTTATTAATATTACTCAGGAACTGTAAATGCGAACAGTATTGTTAAGTCTTATTATCGTCGTCCTCTGTCAGGCCTGTAACCAGCAAACCCGCAAACCTGACACAAACGCCGGTAACCCGGAGGCACAGGCGCAACAGCTGATGACAGCTGGAAATCACCTGGCCGCCGCGGAAGAATATACCAGACTTGCAGAAACCCGACCGCAACTTGCTCCATATTATCAATTACGCACCGCAGACAACCTCTTTCGCGCCAACGATGCAGAGCAGGCTTCTGAAATTATCAGACAGGTACAAGCGTCACGCCCGGTCGATATTTTCTATAGTGATATTCTTCATGCTCGCTTTGCACTTGCTCAGGGCGATAGTCAGGGAGCTTTGAGTTTACTCAAGCAAAAACCTGAAACAAAACTGCCTTTAGACTTACTGGCCGATTGGCATGAGAGCAGGGCAAAAGCCTACGAACTAACACTGAATTTTTTAATAGCAGTTCAGGAGCGTATTGAGCTCGACACTTATCTGCTCGATCCCCTGCTTCGCCGAAACAACATTCAAACTATTTGGGATGATTTAAACAGAATTAAGTTAAACGTTTTACAGGAGATAAGGAGTAGCACATCCCTTTCCATGAGCGCCTGGATTGAACTGAGTATAATCAATCAAACCATGCTATTTAAAGGCGACTTACTGGAACAGTCTTTAGCAAGCTGGATTGAACAATATCCGCAACACATTGCTACACCGCTTATTACAAACGAGATAAGCAAGCTCAGCAAACAAGCTGTGTTACAACCCGATCAAATTGCAATTCTGTTGCCCTTATCCGGACAATACGAAAAAGCGTCTCATGCGATACGTGAAGGGATTCTCAACGCCTGGTACGACAATACTGACTACAGGCCGAAAATCAAAATCTATGATGCCAATGCACTCAATATATCTACTGTCTATCGACAGGCGGTGGAAGAAGGGGCTGACTTCGTGATCGGGCCACTTGAGAAAAAGGCTATTGAAGCTTTAATGAATGATGGTGAATTATCCACGATTACTCTGGCTCTTAATCATGCAGATCAGACTGGTCCTGAGCGAAGTTATACGGTTACGAATAAGATTCCAAAACTGATTCAGTTCGGCTTGTCACCGGAAGACGAAGCTCGTCAGGCTGCAGAGCGTGCTATTTTTGACGGACACAACAAGGCTCTTATCATTACTCCGAACAATACTTTTGGTAGCAGACTGGCGCAGGCCTTCAGTGATACCTGGATAAACCTGGGAGGTAAAGTACTTGAGCATGTAGGTTTCGAACATCGTTTGCGCGATTACTCAACGCCAGTGAAGCAGTTACTCAATATTGACAGTAGTCAGCTTCGGGCGAACAAACTCAGGCAAAAAATTAATCGTAGTATGAAAAGTGAAACCCGTTTACGCGAAGACGCCGATATGATTTTTATGGCCGCTGTACCGCTATCTGCCCGCCAGATTGTGCCTCAGTTAAAATTCCACCTGGCTTCGAATATTCCGGTTTATTCCTCGTCTCATGCCTACAGCGGGGTTATAAACCGATCTGCAGACAATGACATGAATGGCATCTTTTTCACTGATATGCCTGCCCTGTTAGTAGACCAACGACTCGCGTCATCAGTGCATATCAAGCTCAATGACAACTGGTCAGCTGATACCTCAAATTTCCGCCGTCTTTACGCTCTCGGAGTAGATGCTTACCGTTTGATTCCTTACATAGGAAAACTGTCATTACAGGAAACCGCGGTATACAACGGTGAAACAGGAGATCTCTACATAGATAAAGATGGTCGAATCCGTAGAAAATTACTCTGGGCAAGATTTACCAACGGTCGGGCAAGATTATTACCAGACTAAGCAATTTTATCAGAGGATACGGACATCCATACAAGCCAGACAGGTCGTGCCGCGGAAGATAAAGCACTGGAGCATTTGTTGTGTGCCGGCTTAAGGGAAATTACCCGAAACTTCCACTGTCGACGTGGTGAAATCGATCTGATTATGCTGGATAAGAAAGTAGTCGTTTTCGTTGAAGTAAGAGCTCGACTCAACTGTAGCGTGCTTCACCCACTTGAAAGCATTGATCGCAACAAAGTAAACAAAATAATCCTGACGAGTAAATATTTTATACAGAGCAATCGGAAATATCAGAGTTCTAATTGTCGCTATGATGTTGTTTGTTTGACCGGGCCAGTTGACTCAGCAAATATCGAGTGGATTAAAAATGCTTTTGATGCATAATTCAAAAACTTATTCTGTTTGATACGAGTTATATGGATCCAGTTCAACGAGTCATTGATAATTTCGACGAAAGCATCCAGTTGAAACTGGAGGTACGGGAGATTCTTGCTCCTCCGATTGCGGCAACAGCAGAAATGATGACTGCCTGCTTCCTCGCAGAAGGCAAGATACTAAGTTGTGGCAATGGCGGATCAGCCGGTGATGCCCAACACTTTTCTTCAGAAATGTTGAATCGTTTTGAAATGGAACGACCGGGCCTGCCGGCAGTTGCTCTGACCACCGATTCCTCAACGCTGACCTCAATTGCCAACGACTACCAGTTTGCCGATATATTCTCCAAGCAAGTACGGGCACTAGGCCAACCGGGAGACGTCCTGTTGGCGATCAGCACGAGTGGAGAGTCTCAAAACGTAATTCATGCTATCGATGCTGCACACGACCGGGATATGCGCGTGGTTGCCCTGACTGGTCGAGAGGGAGGTCAAATTGCCGATCTCGTTCAAGAAGAAGATATCGAAATACGTGTCCCAAGCTGGTCAACAGCCAGAATTCAGGAAGTACATTTAATGATAATTCATTCTATTTGTGATCTTATTGATCGAAGATTACTCGGACAGGAGACCTGATCATGAAAAATTTATACACAAACTTACTACTTGTCAGTCTGTTGCTATTAAATGGTTGTGCCGCCGTTGTTGTCGGTGGTGCGGCGACAGGCGCAAACGTTGCTCATGACCGAAGAACAACAGGTACTTTCATTGAAGATGAGGCTATAGAATTGAAAGCCCTGAAAGCCTTTCTGGATGATAAAGAATTCAGTAAGCAAACTCATCTGAATGTCACCAGCTTTAATACCGTTGTACTTGTCAGTGGTGAAGCACCAACAGAAGAACTGCGTCAGCAAGCCATAGAAATAGTCCGCAACATTGATAAAGTCAGTCACGTGCACGATGAAATTACCATTGCCGGCCCCAGTTCTTTAATGTCACGGAGTGGTGACACCGTAATAACAACAAAAGTAAAAACAAAACTCATCGCAGAAAAGAACCTGGATGGTACGCACGTAAAGGTTGTTACCGAAAACGGAGTTGTCTATCTGATGGGTCTACTCAATCGCGAAGATGCTGACAGAGCTACCGAAATCGCCAGACAAACAGGTGGAGTTCAGAAGGTGGTTAAACTTTTCCAGTATTCACAATAAAGGATGAGCTTAAGAGCTTAAGCTCATATCACTTTACTATGGTCAGATTTGGTTTTTTGTCAGGCTCGGGAGTATCCATAACAGGTCTATTCGCACTGGCATCGTTCGGCTCACTCACGGCTTCTTCCGTGAAAACCATGCCCTCACCATTCTCCTGAGCGTAAATCGCCAGAACTGCTGTTACCGGTACAAGGATATTTTCAACTTTACCTGAAAACCTTGCGCTAAAACTCAGGTATTCGTTGCCGATTTCCAGATTACGAACGGCGCCTGGATTGATATTCAGAGTAATTTTGTCCTCTACAATAAATTGTAGCGGAACTTCGACTTTATCTCTGACTGCATCGACCAGAATATGCGGTGTCATATTGTTATCAATCAGCCATTCGTATAGGGCTCGTAACAAATAAGGGCGGGTAGAAGTCATCAGTCCAAACCTCAGGCTTAAAGGCGTAATTCCCTTTCCGTTTCAGACATACTGATTTTAAATGCTTCACGCTCGAACAGGCTTTCACCATATTGAGTTAGCAACTTGGCAGAGGCTGGTAATTTAATCCCGTAGTGATCAAGCCGCCACAACAGCGGGGCTAACAGGCAGTCGATGAGAGTATATTCATCAGACATAAAATAGGGTTTTTGCGCGAACGCAGGAGCAATAGCTGTCAGGTTATCTTTCAGGTTTTTCTTCGCATTGGCGGCGGCTGTCGCATCCTCTCCTTCAATGTCATCAAGTAAGGAGTAAAGATCGTTTATAACCCGAAAACGTAGTTGCCGGTTGCTAGCTCGACTTACCGGGTCAACAGGCATCAGCGGAGGATGAGGAAATCTTTCATCAAGATACTCCATAATTATCTGCGCATCGTATAAAACGAGATCTCTGTCGATAAGGGTTAACAGGGTGTTATATGGATTTAAATCATTCAACTCCTCTGGTCGTTGCTCATCATTGATGTAGTTGATTTCAACATTGATATCCTTTTCTGCCAGCACAATACGTACACTGTGACCGATTGGACTGATCGCATCTGAATACAACACCATTACTGAGCGCCTGTTGGCTACACTCACCATAAAATTCCCCTATTTTTAATATTTTCCTGTTGAAAAGAACCTGTCTGTATTTAAATACTCATACAGGATTTACTTGAAACGCATAGCACAAAATTAACTAAATGCGCTCGCATCTCGAATGTAGCTAAAAGAAAAAAATATTTAGATGACTCTCCGTATTTGACGACACACCAGATTAGTGTACGTCCTTCCAATATTCTTTCTTCAGAAGATAAACGATGGGTAACAGAATAATCAGCAAGTAGAATATCGCCCAGAAACCTACTTTCTGTCGTTTGAGCTTAATGGGTTCCGCAATGTAATCCATAAAATTCACAAGATCCCTCACTGTCCTCTCGTATTCCTTTTCCGACTGAGATCCTTTTGTCTCCATCTCGAGTCCAACAATTTTTTTCGTTACACTACCGTCTTCATGTTGTTCCTCTTCGTAAACCGGTCGTTGCCAGCCCTGTAGCTCCCACAGGACATGTGGCATGCCAACATCCTTAAAAGCCAGGTTATTCACTCCAAAAGGTCTTTTTGAATCACGATAAAAAGTCATTAAATAGGTATATAGCCAGTCCAGACCTCTGGAACGGGCCGTTACCGATAAATCGGGTGGAACAGCACCACCAAAGTATTGCTCCGCAGCATTTTTCTGCATTGCTATGGTCATGGTATTGCCGGTTTTGTCAGTACCGAACATCAGGTTCGACTTTAGTACATCGTCACCAATATCCAGATCCGCACCAATTCTGTTATAGCGCATATACGCGGCAGAATGGCAGCTCAGACAATAATTGACGAAGGTGCGTGCGCCTCTTTGCAAAGAAGATTTATCAGACAAATTTGTGTCGGCATGCATGAGTTCTATTCCACCCCCGGCACTCATGGCCGAAGCGCTGAATAGCAAACCCGTTACTAAAAGAAAATTACGCAGCATCATGATGTCACCCTTTCCGGTACCGGCTTGTCATTATCGTTACTTGTGTAAAACGGCATCAGTAAAAAGAATAGAAAATATACTACTGAGAAAAACCGGGCTAACCAGGTATAAGCAGGTGTTGCCACTTGCATTCCCAACCAGCCAAGGGCGATAAAGCTGACGGTAAATGCAGCCAGCCACGAGCGGTACTTCCAACCGCGGTAGCGTATAGATTTGACCGGACTTCTGTCCAGCCATGGCAATAGAAAAAATATAGTTGTCGACAAGCCCATTGCCACAACCCCACCCAACTTATCTGGAATAGCACGCAAAATCGCGTAAAAGGGCGTGAAGTACCAGACAGGTGCGATGTGCTCAGGCGTCTTTAAAGGATCGGCCGGAACAAAATTGGCATGCTCAAGGAAATAGCCACCCATCTCCGGCGCAAAAAACACAACCGCGCAAAACAGAATGAGGAACACGACTGCACCAACCATATCCTTGACGGTGTAATAAGGATGAAACGGGATACCATCGAGAGGGACACCATTAGCGTCTTTGTTCGCCTTGATTTCCACGCCGTCCGGGTTATTTGAACCCACCTCATGCAGGGAAATTATATGGGCCGCAACCAGACCACAGATAACCAGCGGAATAGCAATGACATGGAATGAGAAAAAGCGATTCAAGGTGACATCAGAAACCACAAAATCACCACGAATAAACAGAGCCAGCTCATCGCCTATAAAAGGAATGGCACCAAACAGGGAGATAATTACCTGCGCACCCCAGTAAGACATCTGTCCCCAGGGTAATAAATATCCGAAAAATGCCTCAGCCATCAAGGTCAGATAAATGAGCATACCGAATATCCACAGCAGCTCGCGTGGTTTCTTATAAGAACCATAAAGCATGGCGCGATACATGTGCAGATAAACCACGATAAAGAAAAAAGACGCCCCTGAGGAGTGCATATAACGAATCAGCCAGCCCCAGTCGACGTCGCGCATAATGTATTCGACCGACGCAAAAGCCATATCTGCTGAGGGCTTGTAATTCATTGTCAGCCAGATTCCTGTGACAATCTGAATCACCAGAACCAGCAGAGCCAGACCACCAAAAAAATACCAGAAATTAAAATTCTTCGGTGCGTAATACTTGGCCAGATGCTCGTTCCAGGTTTTCATCAACGGGTAGCGGCTATCTACCCAATCACGAAGTCCATAAAGAGATTTAACTAGTGTATTCATTAGCTGACCCCCGAATCTTCGCCAATAATGACGCGTGTATCGCTAAGAAACTGATGAGGCGGCACAATCAGGTTGGTAGGTGCGGGTACATCTTTGAAAACGCGTCCGGCCAGATCAAAACGACTGCCGTGACAAGGACAGAAAAAACCGCCTTCCCAATCGTCGGCCAGACCAAACGGAGCACCTCCTCCTTCCAGAACCTTCTTCGGTGAGCAGCCAAGGTGAGTACAATATCCGACAACAATAAGGTATTCAGGATTGATGGATCGATACTCATTTTGCGCATATCCGGGCTGTTGCTCAACTTCGGATTGAGGATCGCGCACTTCATCATTCAGGCCGGTAATTGATTCGAGTGCGGCCTCGTCACGTCGCAGAATCCACACTGGCTTTCCTTGCCATTTAACAATTTTGACTTCGCCCGGTTCTATATCGTCTATGTCTACCTCAACAGGTGCGCCGATGGCCTTGGCCTTGGCACTTGGGGTAAAAGTTGATACAAAGGGCACTGCTGTAGCCAAAACGCCCACACCACCGGCTACCGTTGCCGACGTGGTGAGAAAGCGTCGGCGCTCCATGTTAATGCCGTCGTCGCTCATTATAGTTATTCCTCGAAATACAGATTTAGTACATTAAAATCGGCCGGATTATATCATGATAATAAAAATATGGTGGCGAAAAACACCTAATTCCCTGATGTTTATGAGTATTTTTTCAAAATGAGGAATTAAATTCTGATCCATACCCGCCAGACTAATTGCTACACTAGACAGGCAATGTCGTTATTGGAAGATTGTTTTATATGAAAACACGCCAAATAGGCCAGTTTCTCGGATTCCTGCTACAGTCGATCGCGCTCGGTCTGGCAGTCGCCTTTGTGCTTGTGTATTTTAAGCCTGAATGGCTTCCAACAGGGTCCTCATCTACTGGAAAGTCGCCATCGTCCTTTCCTGGCGAACCGGTTTCTTATCGAGATGCGGTCAGTCTGACGGCACCCGCAGTGGTCAATGTCTACGCCAGCAAACTTCGAACCCGAAAACCCCATCCCCTGTTTCAGGATCCCCTGTTTCGACGTTTCTTCGGTAAGACGAGCCCGGAAACACAACGCGAAAACAGTCTTGGTTCCGGCGTAATTATCAACAATCAGGGCTATGTACTGACCAATGCACATGTCATCAAAGCCGCAGATGAAATACTGCTCACACTTACTGACGGTCGGCAGACTTTTGCCGAAGTGGTTGGAACCGACGAAGAAACTGATCTGGCCGTACTAAAAATCAATCTGGAAAAAATGCCGAGCCTGACACTTGGCGACTCCGCCGGACTCAGAGTTGGCGATGTCGTGCTTGCCATTGGCAACCCTTATGATTTCGGTCAGACCGTGACTCAGGGCATTGTCAGTGCAACAGGTCGTAAACGTCTGGGAATCACTACATTTGAAGATTTTATTCAGACCGATGCCGATATAAATCCGGGAAACTCGGGTGGCGCACTTATTAACGCACGCGGTCAACTCATTGGAATTAATACAGCGATAATATCCAGCAGTGGCGGCTCTCAGGGTATTGGTCTTGCCATTCCAATTCATCTGGCCATCGACGTCATGCGTCAGCTGATTGAAAAAGGCCACGTCGAACGCGGTTGGCTGGGTGTCGAGGCGCAACAGGTGCCAATGGATATAGCAGACGCTGCAGGCCTCAGCACAGGCGGTGTCCTCATTGCCGGAATTCTGCAAGGTGGTCCGGCTGATGCTGCCGGCATTATGCCGGGTGATATTCTTCTGGAAATTGACAATAAACAGCTGGCCAATCCGCAACAGGCCATCAACATGATCTCTCAGTACAAACCGAATACTTCAATCAATATTCGCCTGTTAAGCGGCTGGCAGGAGAAAACACTCAGTGCAACTGTTGCACAACGGCCATCTTTCAAAAAGAAATAGGAACTCAGTCCTCTAGTTTTTGCCGGAACTCGGCAGAACGTGCATGTGCCGTCAATCCTTCTCCGCGCGCCAGTACCGATGCTGTATCGGCGAGCACTGCCGCGGAGTCTTTGCTGCACATAATAATCGAAGAACGTTTTTGAAAGTCATAAACACCGAGTGGTGAGGAGAAACGGGCAGTTCTTGCTGTTGGTAATACGTGATTCGGACCGGCGCAATAATCGCCAAATACTTCAGCAGTATAATTCCCCATAAAAATGGCGCCTGCGTGTTTTACCTCATTAACAAACTCTTCGGCATTGGCCAGGGCCAGCTCAAGATGTTCTGGCGCCAGATGATTGATCACCTCTGCCGCTTCCTGCAGATTCCCGACCTGAATAAAACAACCATTTTTATCGAGAGAGGCCTGAATAATCTCCCGACGCTCCATTTCCGGCAAGAGGCGATTAATACTTTGCTGAACTGCATCAAGTACTTCTGTGCTGGTCGATACCAGAATGGCACGCGCATCTTCATCATGCTCAGCCTGGGCAAACAAATCCATCGCTATCCAGTCCGCCTTCGCCGCTGAATCGGCAAGGATCAGAATTTCCGAAGGACCTGCAATCATATCGATACCAACGGTACCAAACACTCGTCGCTTTGCGGCCGCCACATAGCGGTTGCCCGGTCCGACAATTTTATCTACCGCAGGAATTGACTGCGTACCGTAAGCAAGCGCCGCAACCGCCTGAGCACCGCCAACACTGAAGACCCTGTCAACTCCGACGATCGCAGCAGCAGCGAGTACAAGAGGATTGATCTCCGCATCCGGTGTCGGCACCGTCATGATGATTTTTTCGACTCCGGCAACTTTGGCAGGCAGGGTGTTCATCAGAACTGATGAGGGATACGCGGCTTTGCCTCCCGGCACATACACACCGACACTATCAAGCGCTGTTACCTTTTGTCCAAGCAGGCTTCCATCGCTATCCTCATAAGTCCAGGATTCGAGTCTCTGATGTTCGTGATAGCGCCGAATACGTTCAGCCGCCTGTTCCAGTTCTTGTCTTAGAATAGCCGGAATTTCATTGAGGGCAGATTGAATAGACTGAGCCGGAATTTCCAGATCAGCGACACCGGCATTTCGTCGATCAAATTGATTGGTGTATTCAAGCAGAGCCTCATCACCGCGGCTCTTCACCGCGGCTATGATTTCGGCAACAGCTTCATCGAGCTCATCATCATTCTGCTGATTGATGGAGAGATGCTCGTCTATTTTTTGGAAGAAATCAGTATCAGCGAAATTCAGAGATTTCAATCGTCTCATCATCGGACGACGTCTCTCAGGCGTTCTATAAAAGGCCTGATCACCTCCTGCTTCATTTTCATAGACGCTTTATTGACCACCAGGCGGGAACTGATATCCGTTATTTTCTCAATCTCGACCAGTCCATTGGCTTTCAGCGTATTCCCCGATTCAACTAAATCCACAATCAGATCAGCCAGACCAAGAACAGGCGCAAGTTCCATGGAACCATACAGTTTAATTATTTCTACCTGCTTACCCTGATTAGCGAAATAATCGCGGGTCGTCAGGACATACTTGGTGGCAATCCGTAAACGCCCGCTGCCACCACTATGTCTTTTTTCAGCTCCGGCCAATGACAAGCGACAACGACAAATACCGAGATCCAGAGGTTCGTAGAGTCCATCACCGCCATACTCCATCAGCACATCTTTACCGGCAATACCCACATCTGCCGCACCGTATTCCACATAGGTGGGAACATCACTGGCGCGGATAATGATTAATTTTATATTCGGCTCATTGGTAGCAAACACCAGTTTTCGCGAACTATGCGGGTCTTCCAGAGGACGAATATTCAACTTTTCCAGAAGCGGTAAAGACTGCTCAAGAATTCGCCCTTTGGATACGGCAATGGTAATTTCTTTGTTCATTCGGATTTATACGATTGATCTGTCAGCAAGACTAATTCGGTACTCTGCGAATACTCGCGCCCAATTGTGACAGCTTTTCCTCAATCATCTCGTAACCCCGATCGATATGATAAATTCTGTCCACCTTGGTTTCACCTTCAGCAACCAGGCCAGCCAGGACCAGACTTGCCGACGCTCTCAAGTCCGTTGCCATCACCGGTGCGCCAGTCAGTTTCTTCACACCCTTACAGATTGCCGTATTGCCTTCCAGTTGAAGATCGGCACCCATTCTTTGAAGTTCCTGCACATGCATAAAGCGGTTTTCAAATACCGATTCGTTAATGATGCCGCTACCGTCCGCTATCGAGTTCATGGCCGTGAACTGAGCCTGCATATCTGTTGGAAAACCGGGAAATGGTGAAGTGTGAATATCCACTGACTTCGGTCTTTTATCGCGCATGTCCAGACTAATGCTTGAGTTAGTCACCTCTATACTGGCGCCCGCCTCTGTTAGCTTGGCCAGTACAGAGTCAAGGAAGTTCGGTTTCGTGTTCTTCAATTTCACCCGGCCCCGGGTCATCGCCGCAGCCACCAGATAAGTGCCGGTTTCAATTCTGTCGGGCATGATATTGTGATGAGTGCCAGAGAGTGCCTCAACACCTTCGATTGTGATCGTATCAGTACCTGCTCCTTCTACTCGTGCACCCATACTGTTCAAACAATTAGCAAGATCGATCACCTCCGGCTCACGCGCTGCATTTTCCAGTACCGTAGTGCCTTCAGCCAGCGCCGCCGCCATCATCAGATTTTCCGTGCCGGTCACAGTGACAAGATCCAGAGTCAGGTGGGCCCCACGCAAGCGCTTCGCCTCTGCCTTGATATAGCCGTTCTCAACACGTATATCAGCGCCCATTGCAGCCAGTCCATTAATATGCAGATTGACAGGTCGCGAACCGATTGCACAACCACCCGGTAATGAGACCTCAGCTTTTCCATAATGTGATAACAACGGACCGAGCACGAGAATAGATGCGCGCATTGTTTTCACCAACTCGTAAGGGGCAAACAAATCCTTGATGTTATGGTTATTGACTTCGATGTTCATACGCTCATCGATAGTCAGCTCCGCGCCCATGCGCCCCAGCAGCTCCATGGTGGTAGTAATATCGTGAAGATGCGGCACGTTTCCAATAGTCACCGCTTCGCTGGTGAGTAAAGTGGAAGCAAGGATTGGCAGCGCGGCATTCTTCGCTCCCGAAATGGCTATCTCGCCATCAAGGGGTTGACCACCTTTTATAAGAAGCTTATCCACAGCTCAAAATCGAATCCATGTTATACAACGCGCAGCTTCTTTTTGCTTTCCCACTCCTCAGGAGTGAAAGTCTGGATTGAAAGAGCATGAATAGCAGTGCCCATATTTTCACCGAGGGCTTTGTAAACTATCTGATGCTGTTGAACCATTGATTTCCCGGCAAATTGCTCACTAACAATAATAGCTCCGAAATGCGTGCCGTCATCCCCTTCTATTTCTGCAATACAACCGGGGATACCAGCTTCAATCATCTGTTTTATATCTTCACTTTGCATGATCTGCTCCAATGAGTTGTCCGGGCTTTGTTTCCGGACAGGGGCGTGAAAAAAGGCAGTAGCTTAAATTATCCGGACTGGCTGTGCCAGTCCGGACAGATAGGGGATGTTCTATTTAGAAGAGAATACCAGCGGAAGACTTTTTATTCGCTTGAGATGGCACTGGCAAGCTTGTTATTTTTTTCCACCAGTTTGGCCAGCAACGAATCCAGGCCGTTTGCCTTGATTTCGGATGCGAATGAGCCACGATAGGAACGTACCAGACTGATACCGTCTACGGCCACGTCAACCACTTTCCATTCACCGCCACTAATATGCATACGATAATTGATAGGGATACCACTCTCACCGCCGGGCTGTTTTACCTCAGTTTTAACAGTGACCAGATTGGATTTCGGGTTTTCCATAACCTCATTCACTTTAACCTTCTCCTGCGAATACTCCAACAGAGCTTTGGCGTAAGTTCGAACGAGAAGTGTTCTGAATTGATCGACAAAAGTGTCTCTTTGTTCTTCGCTTGCAGCGCGCCAGTTGGATTTGCCCAGAACCCATTTCGACATGCTGATAAAGTCAAAATGTGGAATAACCAGTTCCTGTATCAGCTCATAAATCCGTTCCGGATGGGCATCTATCTGCTCCTTCTCCTCAGCCAGACGATCGAGAACACCTCCGACTGTATCCTGTACAACCTGACCCGCATCAGGGGTGGTCGCATGAGCACTCAGTGAAACCAGTAAGAGGCTGAAAAATAAGACCTTATTTATAACAACTTTGAAATTCATATTACGACTCTCCACTACTTGATAATTCGTCTTTGCGTCCGTGTTTTATTATTTTCTGTAACAACTCATTCCGCAGCAAATTGAATGTTGCAATTTTGCCTCAACAGATTATTGATGTTGCACAATTGTAATTGCATCCTGATAAGGGAGGAAGGGCTATTTAACAAATTTTTTCTATTAATTCGCTCGTTTGCGTATCTTTTCAGCCCGCTAGCCCAATCACCACTTCCCCCTATCTATATGAATAATAGATATTTATCCGAGCTAGAATCAACTCAGTTAAGACTTTGACCACTCAGGTCTAAAAGGGTTTCCAGAGAAGGATAAGTTTTGGCAACAAGGTCAGTACGGCCAGCAAAGCAATGAACATGGCCAGGGCAATTAACAGTCCAAAGTAGATAGTGGGGATGAAATTTGACAACACCATTATAGAAAAACCGACAATAATGGTGATCGCCGTGTAAAACACGGCCCTGCCGATGTTGGCGTGGCAATAATGCATGGTGGCAACATAGTCGCCATTGTGTTTCGGAAACTCTTCTCGAAATCGATAAATATAATGGATGCTGTTATCAACTGCGATACCAATGGTTACCGCAGCGATAGTAATCGTCATCAGATCCAGAGGAATATTGAGCAAACCCATCAGTCCCAGAATAATCGCTGCTGCCAGCAGGTTAGGAATAATACCGATAATCGCCAGATTGACTGAGCGGAATAAAACCACCAGCATCAGTGCAATGCCCAGCATGACCACGCCAAGAGTCATAATCTGCGAGCGAAACAGGCTTTGCAGCATATTGTTGTAAAGGACCAGAACCCCGTTAACCTGAAAATCTTCTGGCTCAAGGCCCAGTTTTTCCTGCAGATCCTTATTTATCTGGAGTAGGAGTTCGTTTCGGCGCAGATCATCGAGGGAGTCGACTATACGCATGTTTATACGTGCTTCGTTGTTATCAATCGAGATATAAGGATCGATCATGCTCGATTTCAATTCATCCGGGGCACGCTTATTGATAATTGCCAGTTCAAAGGCATCAAAAGGCTCACCTTCGTTGAGATCTTCAGCCAGTCTCAAGAGCGAGGCGAGCGACAGAACTTTACCAATAGCCGGCAGACTCTCCAGATAACTATGAACCTCCTTGACTCGACTTATCTTGTAGTCAGTAAACCAGGCATCACTGGAACCGCCTTCCTCCTCACCGAAAAAATCATCAAAATCATCAAAATCGTCGTCATCTTCAGCATAAGGCTCGCCGTATTCCTTTACATCGTCAAATTTGAGAATGACATCAAGCGGCGTGGTGCCTCCCAGCTTATCGTCGATTAGTTTCAGTCCCTGATAAATCTCAGTGCTCTCGCTGAAATAATTGATAAAACTATTTTCCACCCGAAGTTTGCTCATGCCGAATGCACTTACCAGAGCTAACAGAACTGACAGGATCAGTACCTTTCCACCATGACTTTCAGTGAAGCCTGAGAGGGCTCTGGTCACGGGAATTTCTGAATTCTGCTTGCCGGCATTTTCTGTCCGTGTCAGTAAAATTAAAATGACCGGGAATAAAGTGAAGGAAGTGAAAAAAGTTACCCCGAGTCCGATTGTCATCATCCAGCCAAAATCTATAACCGGTTTTATGCCGCTGACCACTAGGGAGGCAAAGCCAATCATTGTGGTAAGTGCCGTATACAGACAGGGCAGAGCCATACGTCTGCTCATTTCCAGTACCAGTTTATGTTGCTCCCAGTCCGGTTCGTCACGTCGTAACTGTCGATAGCGGACAATTAAATGCACATTCATTGACATTGTGAGTATCAACATCAGAGAAATGAAGTTTGAGGAAATCACTGTTACCTTCCAGCCGACCAGACCAAGAAGACCCACCATGACCAGACCGGCGAACAAACAACTCATCAGCGGGAGTACAACAAAACGAGGTTGACGAAAAATCGTTGTAAGCATAATCACGAGAAACAGGAAAACCCCACTACCAAACATCACCAGGTCCTTTTTGATAAAGGTAATCATGTCATCTGAGATCATGGTCAATCCACCCAGATACAACACGCCATGATTCTGATACTTCGCCATGATCGAACGAGCCTGCTCGATGTTCTGATGATTTTCGGCATCCTGCCTTGCTTTTGCCTGATTATAATCAGCCAGAATATCAGGAAGCTCTAGCGCTTCTGCTTCATTCAGGCCTCCCCTTTCCCTTTTTATCAAAATTTTGTTTTTGAGTTTCGATAAACGCGAGAACTCCTCGTTTGTCTTTAAACTCAAGGCCAGCATCGTTGTCCCGGCGTCAGCGCTGATCAGGGCATCACTAAAAAGCGGACTGGCCAGTAATTCCGCTTTTGCCTTATCCCGATCGACGCTGGGATCTTCAAGCGTACGGAAATTCTTGGCAACGTCTGACAATTTACCGCCGACGATTTTGACCAGAGGTACATCAAGAATCGTAATAACCGATTCAACCCGGGACAACATCTTCAGTTCATCTCTCAATAACTTGAGTTGGCTTAGAGATGTCTCGGAAAACAGATCTTCTTTTGGCGTATAGGTCACCAACAATAAATCACGAGCTTCATAACGCTCACTGACTTCACGAAAAATTCTTAAATCTTCATCGCTCTCTAGCAGAAGTGAGTCGGAAGACGCATCCAGTTTGAAATTACCAGTGAAACTCGCAAAGAAAACGAAAACCAGACCGAGCAGAGCCAGCACCAGACGAGGGCGTTTGAGGATGAATTGTTCGTAAAGATTGGTCATAAAACCTGGCATATTTCTTGGCGAATTTAAGGATATACTTCCACAACTTGTGAGTAGCTAAACCGAAAGAGATTTTCCGTGACTGTGGTCAGGGCGTCAACCTTAAATAAGCCATTCAGTCTGTGTTAGACTATTCAGGATAGATAATGACCACAAGCAGAGCGATTATGAACCGACTATTTCCTATTCTGAGCCTTCTTCTTTTTGCCGTGAGCCCTTGTCTGTTTGCCAGCAATGACTCTACAAATGCTGAAGTCTATTTTATTTCACCCTCCAATGGTGAGACAGTAAGCAGTCCTGTGGTCGTTCGTTTTGGTTTGAAAAACATGGGTGTAGCCCCTGCAGGCTTTGATAAAGCGAATACAGGTCACCATCACCTGCTAATCGATACAGATTTACCATCCATGAGCCAGCCAATTCCTAATGACAAAAATCATCGTCATTTTGGTGGCGGGCAAACCGAAGCGAGCATCGAACTGGCACCGGGGGTGCATACGCTGCAACTATTACTCGGTGATTTCAGCCATATTCCTCATGCGACGCCGGTAGTATCAGAAAAAATCACGATCACGGTAGAGTAATTCGGGCACAAGCTCCTGCAATTAATGCCTGTCCTCGAGGATTTCGATTTTATAGCCATCCGGATCTTCAACAAAGGCTATCACCGTGGTCCCGCCTTTCATTGGGCCCGGTTCCCGAACGATTTTCCCACCGGCTTCTCTGATTTTTTCACACGCTGAGTAGACGTCATCCACACCGATAGCGATGTGTCCGTAGGCATTTCCTAGTTCGTAATCTGACTGACCCCAATTATGAGTAAGTTCAAGTACGGTGCTATCCGCTTCATCTCCGTAACCAATAAAAGCCAGCGTAAACTCACCTTCAGGAAACTTATGTTCCCGAATCAGGCTCATACCAAGCACGTCAACATAAAAAGACTTTGATTTTTCCATATCGCCTACACGTAACATCGTATGTAGCATTCGCATTCAGGGCTCTCCTCTTCGGGTGAATAAATTTAGTTCTTATTTACCAATGTTCTGGAATAGATTTCAGACTGATACCAAAAATGTTTTCAAGTACCTCACTGATCTCAGCGGCAGATTGAAGCGTGCGCTTCTCAATTTGTCCCCTGGTGTTAATTTCCAGTTCCCTGTCCACCAGCGTCACACGTCCCTCAGGTCTTGCCAGAGTCGTAATTCTGTTTTGAGTAAAAATTGATTCAGGTGCTACCTGTGTTAAGGCACACAGCTCTTCATAATCGGCCAAATCACGTTGAATCGTGCTAAAACTAAAACGTGGCTTCCAGTCCTCATTCTCATTACGCAAATACAGGGCTTTGCGGTCTTTCAAAACTCCTGTCTTATACTCAATATTTTCATGACTCACTACTTTGTCATCATCAAGCAGCATGGGTTCCAGACAGGACTGCCCGTTACCGACATCAACCAGATAGTCACCCTTGTTCAGGTGCACAAGGAGCGCCATATGTTCAAATTCAAGACCCATTGAGGTTTCGGTTTGCATGATCGCAGCAACATAGCTTAGATCAAACCCAAGCGAAGAAAGCATGTTATAAAAAAGCGCATTGCATTCAAAACAAAAGCCGCCGCGTCGCTCTTGCACAATTTTCTGATAAACCCAGTCGCTTGAGAGAACTATCTGATTACCGAGGTGTATATCCAGATTTTCAAAAGGGACATTGTGGACAAAAGCCAGTTGCAAGGATCGTAAGGTATCAAGAGTCGGGGCTGTGCTTGAACGATAATTAATTCTTTGCAGACAGGCGTCTATATTCATGACCTTAATTTAAACCGGTAAATCGATTTCGCCGCTAATGATTCGCGACAGAGTGTCTACATAAAGACTGTGTTCCAGGGTCAGTACCCGCTCGGCTAAAGACTGTGCCGTATCTGATTCGAGTACTTCTACTTTTTCCTGTGCCAGAATGGCACCTCTATCGTATTCATCATTGACAAGATGAATAGTGACACCGGATTCCCTGTCGCCGGCCGCAATGACCGCTTCATGCACGCGCATACCGTACATTCCCTGACCACCGTATTTAGGTAACAAACAGGGGTGAATATTGACTATTCTATCATTGAAGGCTTGCAGGGTTTGCGGGCCAATACGCTTCATATAGCCTGCTAAAACCACCAGATCAACATCGTGTTGACTCAGTACAGCGGCAATGCGCTCATCTGTTTTCGATTCATCACCAAGCAATTTCGCACTGATATGATAAGAGGCGATACCTTCAGCTTGCGCTCTTTTTAAAGCCCCCGACTCCTCATTATTACTGATAACCACAACCGGATTAGCAGCCAGAGAAGAGCCTTTGCAGGCATCAATTATTGACTGCATATTGCTGCCCCGATGCGATGCCAGAAAACCCAGATTCATACAGGATTCACCGGAAAACCAAGTGCCTGTAATTTTTCAGTCAGCGAATTTTCCGCGTCAATAAGTTCAACTTGCAGGGAGGAAAATTCACGACGAATAGGGTAGTTATTTCTCAGTTCCGCAAAATAGGCGTCTTGATCTTTCACGCTATCCTCCAACAGTCGCCTCAAAGCGGCCGCATCACTGCGTACATCGTAACTTGTCAGGATAGCCATGGAAATTGCACTTAAATCATCTTGTTGCCCACTCAAACTGATCTTGCGCTGCTCTACCTCAGGAAACACTTCTTCTTTCTCCAACATCCTCTCTTTGATATCGATCAAATCGCAAATCTGCTGAAAAACATCTCGTGTCGATCGGTATTTGGCATCAATGCTGTAACCGGCAATGTGCGGCGTGGCAATTTGCGCACGTTTGAGCAAATCTGTATTGATACCCGGTTCATCTTGCCATACATCAATAACCAGAGATAAACCCGGTTTTTCTATTGCGTGATTGAGTAGAGCAGCTTCATCAATGACATCACCGCGAGAGGTGTTTATAAGAATCAAATCGTCGCTGACGCCGCTCAGAAAGTCCTCACCAATCATCCTACAGGTCGGATGCGGCGCACTCTTTGTAAGAGGAACATGCAGACTAACTACGTCGCAGGATTTGATATCATCCAGCTCGCAGAATTGCTGTTGTTTTGATTCTTTCTGCAGCAAAGGATCATAAACCAGGCATTCAAGCCCGATTATCTCCAGAAGTTTTTTCAGATCCGATCCAACGTGACCACAACCAATAATACCCACTTTCTTGTCAAGCAGATTAAAGGCCTGTTGATCTGCCAGTACACACAGAGCACTCAATACATATTCTGAAACAGAGCGGGCATTACGACCAGGCGCATGACAAAGTTCGATTCCTCGTGTGCATAGACTGGCCTGATCGATATGATCAAGTCCACTGGTAGGACTGGCGATAAATCGCAAGCCGGATTCAGCAACTAAGTCATCTTTAATGTTTGTCACAGTTCTGCAAACAAGGAGGTCTGCGTTTTTTAAGGAATCTGCTGAAATCTGCCTGCCATCCAGCAGTTCTAGCTCGCCTATTCGAGAGAAGAAGCGTTCAACGAAAGGAATCGCGTTATCGGCAACTATATTAAGCATAGCAAACCATTACTTCAGATCAGCATGGAGATGCTGCCAGTTGATAGCTCAGGGGCGATCGTCCAGTTCCGCACCTTCTTTTTCTACCGGCATTAGATCCTGCTTACTCACACCCAGCGCCAGAATGACCGGACTGGCAATATAAATCGAGGAGTAGGTTCCGATAATCACACCAACAAGCAAAGCGGCGGAAAAGGAATGAATAATTTCACCACCGACGACAAACAAGGCTGTCAGAACCAGAAGTGTTGTTAAAGAGGTTATCATGGTCCGGCTCAAAGTCTGATTGAGTGATATGTTAAGCACTTCCAGAGGGGTTTCCGTGCGCATACGTCTGAAGTTTTCTCTGATTCGATCGTAGACAACAATCGTATCGTTAAGCGAGTAACCAATCACCGCCAGTATCGCGGCCAGAACGGTAAGATCAAAATTCAACTGGGTTAGTGAAAAGAAGCCCATCGTTATTATTACATCATGCATCAGGGCCGCTATAGCTCCGACAGAGAAACGCATTTGAAAACGTACCGCAACATACATCATGATCATTGCCAGAGCAGCTAACATAGCCAGGCCACCATCTTCGGTGAGTTCTTCACCAACCTGTGGCCCGACAAACTCCTGTCGGCGCAACTCTGCGTTCGAACCAATATCAGACAATACTTTCATTAGTTCGGTACTGATTGTGGCACTATTCTTACCTTCTCTAGGCGCAACCCTTATAAGAATATCTTTTGCTGAGCCAAAATACTGAACACTTGCGTCGCTGAATTCCGAACCTGCCATCGCATCCCTGACTTTGTCCAGCTCAACCGCATCTGAAAAACCTACTTCAATCAATGTTCCCCCGGTAAAATCAATACCGAGATTGAGCCCCTGGGTAAACAAAGAGCCAATTGATACCAAAATTAACACTGCAGAAAACAGCGCGGCAATTGAGCGCTTTTCCATTAGCTTGAACATTCTTTTTTGAGTTTTCTCTGTCATGACTGGCTCTTAATTGTTTTGCTAAATGGAAAGTTTCTGTAGTCGTTTACCACCGTAAATGGCATTAATAATGCCACGTGTAACAATAATGGCGGTAAACATTGAGGAGATAATCCCCAGTGATAAGGTCACTGCAAATCCTTTGATAGGCCCGGTGCCGAAACTGAACAGCACCAGCGCCGCTATCAGGGTAGTGATATTGGCATCGGCAATTGTTGAGAAGGCTTTTTCATAACCGGAATGAATACTGGCCTGAGGCGAATTACCGTTTTTCAATTCTTCACGAATACGCTGAAAAATAAGCACATTGGCATCCACTGCCATACCCACAGTCAGCACGATTCCGGCAATACCCGGCAAGGTCAAGGTAGCCTGTAAAAGCGAAAGCATGGCAACAATCAACACCAGATTAAGCGCCAGTGCCACATTCGCTGCCAGACCGAAAACACGGTAGTAAATCATCATGAAGATCAGAACCAGAATAAAACCTATTTGTACTGATTTAAAACCTTTGTCGATATTGTCCTGTCCAAGGCTCGGTCCGACTGTGCGCTCTTCAATAATTTCAATTGGTGCAGCAAGAGCACCGGCTCGAAGCAAGAGAGCCAGATTGCGTGCTTCCTGAGTCGAATCAAGACCGGTAATCTGAAATCGCTTACCCAGTTCATCACGTATCGTCGCACTGTTGATGACCTCTTCGACCACCTTCTTCCTTTTCACAAACTCGCCATTAACTTCAACAGTTTCAGTTTTGTTCTCGATAAAAACAGTCGACATCAACTTACCGATTTCATCACGAGTACGGTTGCTGAAAATCTTTGCACCTTTACCGTCAAGCGTAATCGATACATTCGGACCACCACTCGCCTGATCGATACCGGAGGCGGCATCGATGATCGACTCACCTGTCAGCATGACCTGTTTCTTCAACAACATGGCCTGTCCACTGCGGTTGTAATACAACTTCGAACCTGCGGGTACCCGTCCATCCAGTGCATCCTGCACAGAATGTTCTTCATCGGTCATGCGAAACTCTAATGTCGCTGTAGCACCAATAACCTGTTTGGCCACGGCTGGATCCTGTACACCCGGTAACTGAACCACTATTCGATTCAGACCCTGCTGCTGAATAAGAGGCTCTGCCACACCCAGTTCATTAACACGATTCCTCAGGGTAGTAATGTTTTGCTGCAGCGCTAACCTTTGCGTTTCAACTATGGCGGTTTCGTTAATCGTTGCCAGTACCTGAGCTTCACCTGAATCGGTATCAATCTCTTCAACATCCAGCTCAAGGTAATCTTTTTCAATTAGCCTGACGCCTTCAATGCGCTGCTGCTCATTTCGAAAACGTATCAGGACACCACCACTTCCCTGTCGGCCAATCGTTTTATAACGTACTTTATTTTCGCGAAGTAAGGTTCTGAAATCTGAGACATAGCGATCTTCCGCTTTACGGATAGCAGCCGGCATATCAACTTCCATCAGGAAATGCACACCACCGCGTAAATCCAGCCCGAGAAACATCGGTTCAGCACCCAGGCTACGTAACCATTCAGGAGTCGAAGGAGCCAGATTGATAGCCACAACATAAGCCTGTCCAAGCGAGGCCTTCACAACATCCTGTGCCTTCAGCTGCGTATCTTCGTCATCAAAACGCACAGTCAGAGACTCGATATTTATATCGATAGATTTGGCCTGAATGCCGGCTTCATCCAGAGCGCTACTCACCAGAATCTCGGTTAACTCACTGATTTCAGCTCCGCGTGAGGCGGAAACATGCAGGGCAGGATCTTTACCATAGATGTTCGGCAAGGCGTAAATACCACCTATCGTCACGACAAACAGTATGAGTATATATTTCCAGATGGAGTAACGATTCATAGGGGCCTACTTATATAATGTATATGCTGAAATTCTAAAGAGTCTTGCTGGTGCCTTTCGGCAGGGTTGCGGAGACCGCGTGTTTTTGAACTTTGACTTCAATATCCTTGGCAATCTCAAGCAGTAAAAAGTTGTCACCAACTTTGTTAATACGCCCGAGCATACCGCCAGTCGTCACCACTTCATCACCTTTGGCGAGAGATTCGACCATTTGCTTGTGCTCTTTGGCCTGTTTCATTTGCGGTCGAATCAGGAAAAAGTAAAAGACCACGAACAGCATTCCGAACATAAACAGGCTGCCAATCCCGCCACCGGCCGGAGCCGCCGCTTGTGCGTAAGCATTATTTATAAAGAAATCAGACATGTTAGATAATTCTATTTTGGAAAAACGCGCTATTATGCCACAACAACTGCCACGAATCAGCAGCCTTAATAAAGCCAGTTAAACCAGCTAGTTATCACGGATATCAGCAAGTTCGTAATTCAGGCTGGCTAAGCTATACATTATATAAGGGCCGCGACCCGTACCAGAATCCTGACTACTTTAATTCCAACACTACCTGTCTCAGTTGGGATATTAGCAATCGTAACCCGGGAGCCTGGTAAGGTATATTTCGCATAATTATGCCAATTGGCCTATTGGTATTTCCAAGTTCTACAGGTAATACACTTAACATCCCATGTTTTACTTCGCGACTAACCTGATGCGCCGATAGTAATGCCACATGATCGTTTTCAAGCAATAAACCTCTTATGAATGTAAGTGAACTGGTTTCTATAAAATGTTCCGGTGACATAAGGCCACTACGTTCCAGAAAGCTTTCAAATAACTGTCTCGCTGGTGTATCTAGTGCTGGAAGCAACCAATATTGATTCCGAAGTTTATCAATACTTACTTTTTTTAATTTAGCTAGCGGATGACTAGTACTGGTAACGAGTACTAACTTGTCTTCAAATAAATTTTCACTTTTCAGGGTTTTGTTTTTCTTACCAGGGCGAGTTGCACCGACGATTAAATCCAGTTCGCCTGACATCAAAGGCGTTTCTAAAGTGGAATACGTACCCTCCCGAGTAAGAATACTGAGTTCAGGATAAGCCTCAAGCAAACGGCCTACAGCTCGAGGAAGCAAAAAAGATCTTGAATAGGGCAACATACCAATATTAATCTTTCCGCAGGTTATGCCATCAATCCCGGCTAATTCATCCACGGCGTGACGAAGATGGGTAAATGCCAGTCGAGCATGCCTCGACAGTTGAGAGCAAAACAAGGTTGATTTCGTTTCGAATTTTCCTCTGTCAAAAAGCTTAAGTGAAAGCTGTGATTCCAGCTCATTAACAGACTTATATACAGCCGTCTTACTGATGGAAAGTCTATCGGCGGCAAGTCTGACATTGGAATACTTATCAAGTGCAAGCAGAGCAGCGTATCTTTTATAACTGATGTCGATACTGAACACAGGATTCGGCCGCACATCAGAACTATTACCAATTAACTTTGTATGTAGTCTGGCAGCAGTTGTAAATTCTTGCATTGCAGCCTCTATACCCCTGTTCAAAGCCGTGGCATACACTGTGGGCTCAATTCGTCTACCAACCCGATTAAACAGGTGTACTCCAAGACATTTTTCTATGTCTTTTATAGCCATTGTTATTGTGGACTGTGAACGCCTGAGGTGGCGAGCGGCCTGTGTAACACTCTGCAAGCGACAAACCACGCTGACGGCTTTCAGGTGACGAAGGCTAAGGAGTGTTACACCTAATTCGGAATAACTCATTTTTAATTTTTACTGATGAATAAATTCAATGTGTTAATAAACATCAATGATAGTTGAGTCACTTATTCACTATTAAATAGCTGTATATCTTACTCATTACTTTGAAATTCTCGTCTTTTGAACGGATTCTTGAATAATTATAATCTATTTTTAACTTTTTTTGATATATAAAAATTTAATTTATTGACTATTATTAGTGCATGCTAAGTAAACACACTGACATGAATTTCACCTGTGGCTAACATGCAAAGGGCGATCCCAGTCATGCAACTACGAGGTGGTAGTTCTAAAGGGCTCTATTTCCTCGCTGCCGACCTGCCGAAAGACAATGCCGAGCGTGACAAGATACTGCTGGCTGCCATGTGTGGCGTTGATGGTACTGATCCACGCCAGATCGACGGACTGGGAGGAGCCGATCCTTTAACCAGTAAAGTGGCAATAATCAGCCCTTCCAAAAGAGATGGAGTGGACATTGATTACGAGTTTGTCCAGGTGGTTCTCGCTTCAGGCAAGACAGATCGAACGCAAAACTGTGGCAATATCCTGGCGGGTGTCGTGCCGTTCGCGATTGAATCAGGGATTATTACCACCACGTCGCCGGAAACGAGTGCACGCGTCTATATGGTAAACAGCGATGCTATTTGTGAAGTCATCATTCAAACACCCTCAGCGAAGGTCAGGTACGACGGTAACACTCATATCGATGGCGTACCGGGTGGTGCAGCGCCTATCACTTGCTACTACATGGATATCAGTGGTTCAGCCTGCGGAAAATTATTTCCTACTGGTAAACGTCTGAATGTCATCGATGGTGTTGATGTTACCTGTATCGACAACGGCATGCCCGTCGTGCTGCTACGTGCTTCAGATCTGGGCAGGACGGGTTACGAAAGTCGGGATGCTTTAAATGCCGACCTGGAACTAAAATCCACTCTCGAGGATATTCGATTGCAGCTTGGTCCAATGATGAACCTTGGTGAGGTAAAGGGAAAGGTGGTGCCCAAAATGTGCCTCATCAGCGCCCCTCTCGACAAGGGAATCGTCCATACTCGAACCTTTATTCCCCATGTCTGTCATGCGGCCATCGGTGTACTAGGGGCAGTGTCAGTTGCAACCGCCTGCATTATCCCTGGTACCGTAACGGAAGGCATTGCTTTGCTACCCGATTCTGGATCTTACTATTCGATTGAACACCCTTCGGGGGAATTTACCGTATCTCTTGAACTTGGTGTGGACAATGCCGAACCCGAGGTTCTAAAAGCAGGTGTGATTCGCACGGCGAGACTACTTAGTCGGGGTGAAGTCATGATTCCGAGTCCCTGACAATCCTATTTTTTATCCATAGAGTAATTCTTAATTATGAAGAACGTCGCCATCCGTAACATTGAACGAGCAGGGGAAAAAGATATACAAATCCTTGAATCCCTTGGCGTGGCTACAGTCCATGAGGCTCAGGGTCGAGTCGGCCTGCTACAACCTTATATTCGGCCCATATACAAATCAGCTCGTATTGCCGGCAGTGCAATCACCATCCAGGCCCACCCTGGTGATAACTGGATGATTCATGTAGCCATCGAGCTATGTCAGCCAGGCGACATTCTGGTGGTTGCCTGCAGCTCCGACGACGCCGACGGTTTTTTTGGTGACCTGCTGGCAGAATCCTGTAAAGCCCATGGTATTCGTGGTCTGGTTATAGACGGGGGGGTGCGTGACACACGGGATCTGACGGAGATGCAATTTCCGGTCTGGTCAAAGGCGATCAACGCAAAAGGTACAGTGAAAGAAGCCCTTGGAGCGGTAAATGTTCCGGTGGTCTGTGCCGGACAATCGATAATACCGGGTGATGTGGTGGTTGCCGATGACGATGGCGTGGTCATCGTCGAACGGTCCATGGTTAAGAATACTATTCAAGCCGGACTAAAACGTGAAGAGAACGAAAAGACCAAGCGTGAACGTCTGGCCGAGGGTGAATTGGGTCTCGATATTTATAATATGCGCCCGCGTCTAGAGGAAGAGGGTCTTGTCTACCTGGACAAGCTGGAAGATTACGACAAGTACAAAGGTTGAGGAGCGAAACATGATTATTGATTGTCATGGCCACTACACGACGGCACCGGAACAGTTGGGTGAGTATCGTGCACATCAAAAGTCGGAACTGGAAAAAAATGCGGCGGCAAAAGGTAAAAAAGGAGAACTGAATATCTCCGACGACGATATTCGCGAAAGCCTTGAAAATTCGCAGCTGAAATTACAACGAGAGCGAGGCATTGACCGTACCATATTCTCACCACGAGCCAGCTGGATGGAGCACCATGTGGGTAACGAACATACCAGCAAATACTGGACAGAACATACCAATGAACTTATCTACCGGGTAACCGAACTTTATCCGAATAACTTTATCGGTGCCTGTGCACTTCCACAGTCTCCTGGTGTGGATCTTAAAAATAGCGTGAAAGAGTTGGAACGTTGCGTGAAAGAATTTGCCTTTGTCGGCTGTAATCTTAATCTGGACCCCTCCGGTGGCCACTGGGATTCCCCTCCCCTTGGAGACAGGTACTGGTATACTGTTTATGAAAAAATGGTAGAGCTCGATGTGCCCGCCATGATTCATGTCAGCGGTTGTTGTAATCCGGCGTTTCACGCCACAGGTTCCTACTACCTAAGTGCAGACACAACCGCTTTCATGCAATTGATGCAGTCAGATGTCACGCGGGATTTCCCTACGATAAGGTTTATCATTCCGCACGGTGGTGGCGCTGTACCTTATCATTGGGGGCGCTTTCGCGGTCTGGCGGACATGCTTAAGCTCGCTCCCCTGGACGAGCTACTAATGAATAATGTCTATTTCGATACCTGTGTCTATCATCAAGCTGGAATCGATCTTCTGCTCGATGTCATCCCAAATAAAAATTTATTATTTGCCTCAGAAATGATCGGTGCGGTGCGCGGTATTGATTCCGAAACCGGCTACTATTTTGATGACACAAAACGGTATATCGATAACAGTCGTGTTAGTGAAGAAGACAAGCGCAGCATATTTGAAGCAAATACACGTGCTGTGTTCAGTCGCATTAAATAATCCTGCCTGGTGAGTTATTAACTATGAAGATCGGAATTTTTGGGCTGGGGGAAGCCGGTTCACTAATAGCGACTGATCTTCTCGCTGAAGGTGTGGAGGTTTTGGCCTATGACCCTGCCGCCGTGGAAACACCTGTCGGTGTCGTTCGAACAGAGCGACCAGAAAAAGTAGTCACAGACTGCGATACAGTAATGGCATTAACAGCTGGTCAGGATGCCCTCTGCGCCATGCAGCAGGCCCTCGATGAAATACCCATCAATTTACTCTATGCCGATTTTTCCACTAACAGTGTTGAAACAAAGAAACAACTTGCCGACATCGCATGCAAGAAAGGCTTTCCTTTCGTTGACATTGCCCTCATGGGGACGGTGCCGGGAAAGGGTCTACGCACACCCATGCTGGCCGCGGGTTCAGGGGCAGACAAACTAATCAAAAACTGGCATCAGCTGCCTGTTAGCATCGATTTTGTCAGTGAGTACGCAGGTGACGCAGCCATGCGTAAACTTCTCCGCAGTATTATGATGAAAGGACTGGCAGCAACCATTATCGAGGCCCTGCGAGCTGCTGAAGCAGCCGGTTGCCAGGACTGGTTATGGACAAATATCGCCGATGAAATTGACCGTGCAGATGCGCAAATGATTTCCCGCTTTGTCAGTGGTACCGGGAAACACTACGGTAGACGAATCCACGAGATGGAGGCCTCACAGGCGCTACTTAAGCAACTGGGGGTAACACCGCTTATGACCACGGCAACACTGGAAAGTCTGCGGCAAGTTGAGACTTTAGGTGTCCCCAATATATAACAGGCGTCAACAATTGCAGACTAGTTATTACTCCGCTTCATCACAAAGCTTTCATTGATAAACCACAACCCACCGTACTCATTAATAACATCGGTAGTGACCTTGAGAAAATCCCCGTTCTTTTTCATTACATCATCGACACTCTCTTCCGGTACCTGACAAACGTAGACAAGGTTGTTCCAGGCGGTTAACAGTGTCGAGGTACCAATTTCGTTATGAGGATCAATCGGTAGGGTGTGCATATCGAAGCGGAATAAGGATGTCTTGTCCGTCGCTCCGGTGAATGTGAACTTGCGCTTATTTTCCCGTAACGATGACCTCAGGGCATTGATTACTTCCTCTCGTCTTACAAATACCGGTGCCTCATCCTTCCAGATACGCTTTACCACATCGTGGGCAGGATCCTGACCATAAGACTGAATTACCAACATACGACCACCCGGCGCCAGACTTTCTGCAAGGGGTTTTAATACTTTATTGATTTTAAAATCTTCGGACGCTGTATGACTATACAAATGTGATGCAAGAATAAAATCGTATTCCGGTCTTTCATAGCCTGGGCGCGGAATTACGTCATCCAGGAGAAATTTGTGATCTTCACGATAAAGCACCAGTACGTTAGGCTTTTCATAAAGCGGCTGTCCGTCCTTACCTGTTTTGAGGCGCCAGTCTTTCGCCAATTGTGGATGTAAGGCGCTTATTTGTTGTTGAAAATCGTAAGCAGTCGTTCCCTTGAGAGGAACCTCCTGCCAGTTCAGTGGCATAGTTGACTGCTCAGAATTAGTAGTGAGGGTTGTGGCCTCGTCAAAGTACATATTCGTAACAACAAGAACGGTCAGAGGGTGCTCTAGAAAGCGGTCCGAAAATCTGCCAAGCGCATTCCGGAGATCGTCCAGGCCTCTCTCTTTGGCAACTATCTGGAAAGGAATATTAGGGTGTTGTGCATGCAGTGCCCGCAAGACACGAGCCGTAACGATTCCATTGCCCAGGCTTCCGTCAAAAATTCGAAAGGCCGGTGGTTTAAACTCCATATCGAACATCGCATTGTAGCAACGATCCGCTATAACCCATTTTTCGTTACAGGTATTGGCCAGCAAATGATGTTTCTGACGCTCATCGTTATACTCATGGGCCCGGTAAGGGCGAACGGATGTTTCGCTTTCCCTTATTTCGGACAATACTTCTGCACTTGCAACCGAGCGCTTGCGTCTGGCTCTCCCCTTTACTACCCGTTTACCTGTTTTAACATCTTCCATAAAATCATAGACGCGGGTAATCGTACTTTTACCTATGGTCGCACCGTCACGGGCACGTTGTACGAACTTGCCATCATTCACCGCAAGTCGGCCCAGCGTTGACTCGGCGATACCTGCCTGCTTGCAAAACCCAGCTATATCATCCAGTAATTGTTCATGTTCCATAAAAGAAATATATCTGTTTGTAAAAAAACCTTTAAGGTGATTGATCTAATGCATCCCACTAAGATACCTTAACACATGCTTAGTGGGATACTTAAATGGGACAGCATACTAATGACTTATCCAGTTCTATGCAAAGACCTTGACACTCAAATTCTTAATTATAAATTTTCTTATATAAGTACTTGTTTTATATAAATATAACAAGGAAGTCTCAGATCACCAAACTGAAACTCACCGAGCAAGGATTGGGATTACATAAAACCCTTTTCCCACTACATTTTAATTGACTATATTTTATTAATGGGATTTAATCCATGATTCAATCGGTATGTATATTTGAGGAGGAGAATTATGCGTTCCAAGCTCGCTAGATTTGCACTATTCGTGTTCACATTAAGCTGTATTTCAATCCCAACCTTTGCTGCAGAACTTGAGGAAGTTATTGTTACCGCGCAAAAGCGGGAACAAAGCCTACAGGATGTATCCCTGGCTGTTACGGCGTTTTCCCAGGATTACATGGATAGAATTGGAGCAAATAATGCTGAAAGGCTAGACCTACTCACTCCTGGAATGGAATGGGGACAGTTCGGGCTTGGAGCCAAGGTCAGTATCCGTGGACAGGGCGTCGCAAACTTTGAAGCAAATACCGACGGACCCGTTGGCACTTTTGTCGACGGAATCTATCTGGGTCGAGGACAGCAGGCGTGGACGGTGCTGTCTGATGTGGAACGTGTCGAAGTATTACGTGGGCCACAGGGAACGCTTTTCGGTCGAAATACGACCGGCGGCAGTATTAATATCGTGACGAATAAACCTGGCAAGGAATTCGATGCTGCCATAGGTGCCGAAGTGGGCAACTACAGTCGCTACCAGGTTAACGGAATGTTAAATATCCCCCTCAGTGATACCTTATCATCTCGATTTGTATTCCATCGTGAAGAACATGACGGATTTCTGGAAAATCAGTTTCCGGGAGGTAATGATTACATGGATGAAGACATGACCTACGGACGCGCAGCATTTCGCTTTGACAATGACTCAGACCTTGTCGTCGACCTGGCAATAGATTACTGGGAACAAGATAACAACGGCGCTGCTTTTTCCGGGGTCAAATTCTTTGACCAGGACACGCCAGGCACCAACACCTGGGCCGGGGCCTTATCAGGCGCAGCGCTTCCCGCCGATACTAATGAAGACTGGAAATTTAACGCCGACACGCAGTCTCGCCAGCAAGTGGAGTCTTTAAGCGTCGTGGGTACCATCGAATACGATGCTGGTTGGGCCACACTCAAGAGTATTACAGGCTACTCGGACTATGAGCAGTTTGCCGGAGGTGATAGTGATTTTTCCACCCTCCCTCTTGCCGACCTGACCCTCGATACAAAGGCTACTGTCTTCAGCCAGGAATTCCAGATTCAGTCTAACGATTCCGATTCTAAGCTCAACTGGATGCTGGGTTTTTATTATCTGGATGAAGAAATTGAAGAGTTATTCCGCTTTGATTTCCTACTCGGTGGTTTTGATTTCTCAACCAGAGATGGCACCGCTAAAGCAGAATCAGTAGCTGGTTTCGGGCAGTTTGATTACAGCTTTACCGACCAACTTCGCCTTATTTTCGGTTTCCGCTATACAGTAGATGACAAACAATACAATTCAACTGACGTAGCAAGAATGGATACTCGAGGTACGGTTAACGGTGACGAATCCTTCGATGAATTTACCTGGCGAGCAGGTTTTGAGTACGATTGGACTGAAGATGCAATGGTGTATTTTAACGTATCCACCGGCTTTAAATCTGGTGGATTCAACCGCTTTCAGCCGCCAGTTGGCGCAGGCGGTGGAGTCGGTGGCGGTGCTGTTACAGTAAACTATGACCTTGTGTTCGCCCCGGAGACCATTACCAATTATGAGGGCGGTATCAAGGCCGACTGGTTGGACAATCGACTGAGAACAAATCTGGCGATCTACTACAACGAAATTGAGGATTTGCAGGCTTATGCTTTCGACAACTCCCTGCCCAGTTCGGTAACGACCAATGCTGGTGCAGCAAGTACGTTTGGCATTGAACTAGAAAGCACTTTTTATCCTGTTCCAGAAGCCCAACTACAGGCAATTGTTGCCCATATGGATGCTGAATATGATGAATACGCTACCTTTAATAATGGCTCACAAAATATCGACGCATCAGGAAATACCCGTGAATTATCTCCAAAATGGAAAACCACGTTTACTGGTCGCTATGATTTTGCTCTTGGCGAGTACGGTACGCTGAGTCCTTATATTCAGTTTACCTACAAATCCAAGTACTTCGTCACCGCTGCAAACGAATCATTGTTCGGTCTTGACCGTCAGGATAGTTATACACAGACCGATATTAAACTGCTCTGGACATCCAATGATGAACATTGGAGTGGTGAACTTTATGTTCAAAACATCGAAGATGAATTCGCCAAGACAGGCGGTTTTCTCGCGACAAATGGTTACTGGTTAAGCTATGGCCCTGAACCAAGAACCTTTGGACTCAGATTGTCGTACGATTATTGATTATCCTTCCTCCAAAAATGGACATCCTGGCCAGGGACGGCCTGTAGTTTCGTATTACATTTTTATTTTTTATATCTCCTTATCCTAAGGCCTATGAAAACATATAAATTCTTCAGTAATGGCGAGTGGCTGGAATCAAAAGACTATTTCGATGACATTGACCCCGCTACTGGTGATGTTTTTGCCAGAATTCCTTCCCTTGCTTCCGCGCAAATAGAAAATACCGTTCAGGCGGCAGCATTGGCCACGCTTGAATGGAGTAAATCGGGACCCACGACTCGGGAACGAGTATTGCTGAAAGCTGCAGAAATTTTGGACCGACGACGTGATGAGATTATTCAACTTCTTATACAGGAAAGTGGCTGCGTATTCGGTACAGCCTGGTACCAGGTAGAATACTCCGTCGATTCGATGCGTAGTGCAGCTGGCGAATGTCGGAGGTTAGTAGGAGAAACCATTCCATCAGACATACCGGGGCTGCTTTCTATAACAAAGAAAATGCCTCTGGGTGTCATTGTTGGTATTGCACCATTCAATGTACCGCTGGCACTCTCTTCCAATAAAATCGATAAAGCGATAGCTGCCGGTAACAGTTTTATACTCAAGCCTTCAGAACATACGCCCATATCGGGACTGATATTGGCAGAAGTATACGAGGAAGCAGGTCTGCCACCAGGTGTGCTCAATGTCCTGCCAGGTGACGGTTCAGTAGGAAATGAATTGGTCCAGAACCCTGATGTAAACATGATATTGTTTACCGGATCAACGAACACCGGCAAGGCTATTGCCCAGGTGGCCGCAAAGGATTTGAAAAAAGTGCACCTGGAAATGGGCGGTAAAAGCCCGCTGGTTGTACTGGCCGATGCTGATGTCGACTATGCTGTGAATACCGCCTGTTTTGGCATTTTCAACCACCAGGGCCAGGTATGCATGGCCAGCTCACGAGTGATTATTGAAGAACCAATATATGAAGAGTTCTGTAAAAAACTTGCCAAAAAATCTTCCACTTTGAAAGTGGGTGCGCCCAGCGATGCAGAGACTATTATTGGCCCCCTTATTCGTGCAGAACAATGCCCATTCATTAAAAAACAAATTGAAGAAGCCTGCTCTGTGGGTGCGCGTGTAATATGCGGTGGCAATTATTCAGATGCCTACTTTGAAGCAACGGTGCTCGCCGATGTAACTGCTGAGATGCGCATTTTTGACGAAGAAAGCTTTGGTCCGGTGGTCAGTTGTATCAATGCCAAAAACAGCGACGAAGCGCTGCTTCTCGCAAACCAAAGTAGCTATGGACTAGCATCTGCAGTAATAACGAATGATCTGAAAAAAGCGATGCAATTTGCGAATGATCTTGAAGCTGGAATGGTGCACATTAATGGCACTACTATCCAATGTGAACCCAACGTACCTTTTGGCGGTGTTAAAAATAGTGGTTTTGGTCGCGAAGGTGGTCACTATTCCATAGATGATGTGACTTAGCCTAAATGGATCACTATCAGCCAGGAACAGATGCAGTATCCCTTCTGATGTCCTGAATTAAATATTAATATGACGAACAACTACGATGCGATCATTGTAGGTGCAGGTCATAATGGTCTGACCTGCGGTGCCTATCTCGCCAAAGCTGGACTGAAAACGCTGGTACTGGAAAGACGTCATGTCATCGGTGGTGCAGCAGTAACTGAGGAGTTCTCTCCCGGCTTCAGAGCCTCGATTTTTTCCTATATTATGGGTCACGTAAACCCGAAAGTTATAGACGATCTTGAATTGGAGAAGTTTGGGCTGGAACATTTGCAGGTAAAGGAAGTTATCAATCCGCTTTACAATGACGACTGCATAGTATTCACCACTGATATGAAACACAATCTTGAACAGATTGCGCGCTTTTCCAAAAAAGATGCAGAAGCTTACCCAGCGTTCTTTAAGTATATGAACGATTCCATCATGGTCATGCGTGAACTGCTTCTGGAAACACCTATTGATCCATCGGATCGTTCATGGGGTAAATTCAAAAATACAGCTGGTATGCTCTGGCGTTACCGAAAAGTTGGCGATGAAATGTATCGCATACTTGACGCCATGACCATGAGTGCCTATGACTATGTATCACAATGGTTCGAATCCGATGTCGTCAAGACTATGCTCTGTTATTGGGCAACAATTGGTTGCAATGTCGGGCCGAAATCCCCTGGTACGGCGTTTAATATTCTGTTTCACCTGGTGGGTGAAAATGGGATGGGCTTTTCCCGCGGCGGTATGGGAAAAATATCAGAGGCCATTGCCGATTCAGGCAAGCGTTATGGAATGGAAATCCTCACCGAAGCGCCGGTCAGTGAAATCCTCGTGGAAAATGGTAGAGCGATCGGGGTGGTTACTGAAGAAGGCAATGAATATCGCGCCAAACTTATCAGTTGCAATACATCCGCCAAACTTACTTTCGGAAAATTGATAAAGGAAAAGTATTTGCCAGAATCTTTCATGCGGGATATAAAAAAATTCCGCAGCAATGGTAGCGCCTTCAAGATCAATATGGCCGTTGACCAGCCACCGCAATACAAGGGATTCGATCCGGTTACCGCTGGCGTCAATTATCCAGCCTATGCGCACATCGGCCCGACCACGGATTATCTGGAAAAGGCCTACGACGATGCCAAGTATGGCTGGTATTCCTCAAAACCCTTCATCTCTCCCATTGTTCCCAGCATGATTGACGATTCTCTGGCACCCGAAGGGAAGCATGTGGTCACGCTCTATGGTGGCCATGCCCCATACAACTTACGGAATGCAAGCTGGGATGATGAAAGAGATAATTTTGTGAAAAACGTTATGGATGTTATGGATGAGTTTGCACCGGGATTTTCATCAAGCATTATCGATATGCAGGTGCTGTTACCACCGGATATTGAACGTATTCTTGGCATCCCCGGTGGACATGAACTTCACGGTGAGGCCTCTCTCGATCAACTATTCTTTATGCGTCCTGTGCCAAAGTATGCGGATTATCGCTCACCAATCCACAGTCTTTACCAATGCGGCGCTTCAACTCATCCCGGTGGCGCCGTATCCTGCGTCCCTGGCCACAACGCCGCGCGAGAAATTCTGCTTGACTGGAAACGCCTGTCAAACTGAATCAACCCTGGTCGTATCGGAAGCGATTTCTATAAACTTTTCACTGCTTAATAAGTTTTTCAACTTTCGGCCAAACCTCCCGTCCTCCTTCTTGAAGTACCTTCACCGATTCTGGGTTCAACCAGTCCACAATTCCCTGTTGAAAACTGGGCTTTTGTTTTAGTCGCTTGTACCAGTTCGAAACGTTGGGTTGTTGCAGCCACATGCCTTCGAATCCAAGCATTTCCAGCCTCGCCATGTAGGACGTGTAAGCGAGGTCTGCCAGTGAGTATTCAGAACCGCTAAGCCAGCGAGTTTTCCCAAGCATAGTCTCAAAGTCATCAAGCAATTTTTTGATACCAAGTATGGCTTTTTTATAACTTTGCGCCTCTACTCCCTCATGTACTGTCTCCTGCAACCACTTTTTGCTATAAGCATTCATAGATCGATCAATTTCTTTGTCGATGTCTTTCTTGTTATGGCCAGTGACTCTTTCAAGCAAGTGCAATCGATAGGCTGACCCATAGGTCACCACCGACATGTCATGATGTATACCTTCACTACCATTATCCAGGCGCATCAACAATAATCTCATTTGAGCTCGCTCGTGCGCAGATCCTGAACGCAGAACTGGATCGGGAAAAGCATCATCCAGATATTCGATGATTATATTGGATTCTGTAAGGATATGATCATCATGTACGAGAGTCGGAACGACTGCTTTTGGGTTCAGGCTAAGATAGTCTGGCTTAAACTGATCACCAGCTGATAGATCCAGCAATTGACCTTCCCACTCAAGTCCCTTTTCGGCCAGGGCTATGCGGACTTTTGCTGCGCATATAGACATGTAGTGGTGGTAAAGTTTCAGCATGTACTTCTCGACAATGTACTTCTATACGAAGTGCTGTACCTCTCCTGTTTGAGGACCAACCGCATACCTGGGTTGCGGTCGCGTCTCCCAACAATCACTGTGGACATCAAGCAGGTTAAGACGATGTTCCATGGTTCGCTCCGTGTGTCCGTCAGCGAGCCTGATGGATACAGACTCAGGTACCTGGCATTGCCGCTTTTTTTCAGGAGCGGAGATGCTTACGATAATTCCTCTTGGCACACCATCCAGCCCATCACCAAAGTGGTTAATAATGTCTGCAGACGCCGGCAAGGCATTCAATGAAACTTCCGAACTATCCCCCTCACCGCCACTGACCTGTAGTTTGATTTTATCCAGGTGATCCGAAAGGTATTTTAGACGCCAGGCAAAACGTGCAATGCAAGTTGAGCGACCCTCATCAGCCAGCACCTCTGCACCTAAACTGACAAGCGTTCCGGCCCCTGCGGCTATCAGGAAAACGGACGGGATGATTGTGATTACACTTTCAGCACACTGCACTTCGGGTAAGGTATTCACTCCCTGCACGCTTGCAGGGACCAGGTCTATACCCTGCTCTGCGGGATTGACCCTGAACAACCTGTCGACGAGAATATCGGGAGTGGTAATGAACTCAGGCCCGTGGACATGTGGTTTGTATAGATAATGTGTCATCGTTGTTCTCCTTTGCTTCCAATCATTCAGGTGTGGGTGCCCAGCCGATCATACGAACTTCTCCCAGCTCTCTTTTCATTTTGATCCAGGACTCGCCACCATCCTGACTGCGAAAGATCTGACCAAAAATAGTACAGAGGAAAATAAGATTGGGGTCTACGGGGTTTGTGCCAATCCACCAGATAGTACTGTTGATCGGTTCAGGTACAGGTGATTTTTCCCAGGTCTCACCCTTGTCCATACTCCTTAGTAACATACCCACGTCGCCTGAAGGTAATTGCCCCACTGACGCAAACATGATCCCACTTCCATCTTTCTTCGTTTCCAGACAACGAAGGTAGGGCCAGGGTGATTCAGGGGTTGGACAAAATTCCCATGTTTGTCCTTCATTTGTACTCTTGTGCAAGCCGGCTTCCGTTGCACAAAAAATAGTACGCTCACCAGGCTGGCCAAAAAACACCAGATTATGTGTATCAACATCCCGCAGGCCTGCTGACAGACTCTCCCAGGTTTCACCACGATCTTTTGAACGAAACACGCCATCAATTTCGATGGTGATCCAGATTGTATCCCTGTCATCTGGATCAAATTGTATGGAAGTCACCCTTGTGGTGTTGATAAACCAGCATTCGGTGGCAGCGTCTAAATTACAGCGTTGCCAGGTGATGCCATCGTCTTCTGATTTAAATATTTCGCCAGGTCTGGTACCACAGACAATGAAGCTGGGATCATCCGGTGAACGGGCTAGCTGTTGGATATGAAGGTCATCCATGGGCGATGGAATATAGTTCCAGCATTGAGTCTCATGCAGCCAGCGATATAGTCCCTGATCTGTGCCAGCCAAAAACTCGCCGGGACGTTGGGGGTGGGACACCACTGACCAACAACGGGCTTCGTTGTAAAAACCGCCGGAGGGTGTCTTTGGTCGGTTCCAGGTCTCGCCAAGATCATGGCTAAACCAGACTGCCTGCATGGTGGCAGCAAAAGCGGTTACTTTCATTTCAATTCTCCATTCTGCTTACGCCCATCTATCACCCCCATGATGAAAAGATAATAGTCGACCTTGTGTATTCAGGCAGTCGGTTTTTTTGTATCAGACCTGACTTCTTCAACCAGTTCAACAACTGCTTCGACTTCAACACCAAAATTCATCAGATGAAAACCGTCGATGTCCAACTGGGATAAATCGTGGATCAGTTCCCGGGCCAATTGAAACCCTGTTTTTGCCAACTCACTACTACCTTCCATTGATGAGCCGAACTGAGATGAAATATAAACACCCGGCAAATGTTTGAGTATTTCCCAGGGTTTCTGTTTTCCGATCAGAGGAACGGACACGAGGATCTTGCACGCGCGGCCTGCTTCGCTGTCCCTGACGGCGTTTAACCAGCGACTAAATATCTCAATCTCCGTCACGACCTGTGTCTGTGTGAAATGCGCGCCTGCCGCCAGCTTATTTTGGAATCGAGTCAGACTTACTGACATTGGCGTAGTATAGGCATTACTGGCAACGCCGATGAAAGGTCGTTTGGGGTAGTTATCCTGGCGATTGATAATGTCCACCATCTGCAAGCTGTCCATAGGAAACCAGTGTCCAGGGTTCAATTCACGCTCAGTATCCGGGTTCCAGTCACCCGTCAGCACCAGGACATTGGCGAAGCCATCTTCCAGAGCAGAAGTAACCTGGCTTTCAAATTCCTCTGGCGCCTGGTCCCGACCACAAAATTGCACTATAGGAGGTACACCTGTCTCGGCCACCGCGCGGGCTGTCTCCAATGAATGCAAAGAAGGCACACCACCTGCATTAGTTGTGGTGTTGATGGCATCGATATGCCCGAGCATCATTCCCGCCGTTATTGCAACCTTGTCCAAACCTGCTGTAGTTTTAGGGGAAGCAATTTCGTAGGTCAGCGCCAGCTCATCTGTCTGGAGGCGCCTGGCTAATATACTGGGTTTCGCAGACAGTACATGTTTAGGCCGGGTGTAATCATGGATGAGGCGTGTCGTCTTATCGCGCCCAGTAAGAAAATTAACAAAACTCGAGCTACCGGTAAGAGAAGAATCAAGCGGCGAATGTAAACCTTCAGTGTCGTAGCCTTTCTGTTGAATATTCACCCAGACACAAGGGCGATCTGGCAATACCTCACAGGCACCATCCAGAGTTCCGCCACAGGGCCCGTTGCGCAAACCTTTCGGGCAAGTCATAGGGCAAATATAAGATGTCTGTGACAACAGGCATTGCCCGCATTGCTGACACCCGAATACCGGCCCCTTAACCAGCTTATCGAACAACAGGCTCATAAGGACATCGTCACACGCGACCAGAAAACTATTTCTTGTACACGTCTCTAGCACTGTCGGAAATAGGGCACACCCCAACCGTGGCTTTCACTTCAGTCTGGATATGACGTTCGACGACAGGTTTATTGGAACCACCATCAGGCTCACCCCAAACAATGCTGACTTCTGTTCCCGGTGCTGACAGGTTTTCATCCACCATCGCCAGTGATATCCAGCGACGAAAATTGGAGGTGTAAATTGGATAACAGGATATACCAACCTGCTTTCCGTTCATGGTGACCATGTCATAAGGATAGGTCGCGTAATGAGAAGCAGGAATGTCCATGAATTTGAACCTGTCTCCTTTATTGAATAACGAAGAGAAAATACGAATCACATCTTCATCACTCCAGGACAGGGTGACTTTACGTCTATGTGGCTGCTCTTTCTTTTCCATCAAGGCATCGCGACCGATAAAATCGTGATCGAAATTAATTATGTGACCATAACCAAGATCATAGGGCGTCAGGTAATAGTCCTCGACGTTATCGGAAACCATGCTACCACCAAGAGAGGCATTGGCTTCAAAGCCATCGGCTGGCAACCATTCTCTGTAGGCTTTCATTTTCTCACCAAAATAGATGGCCGGTAATTCAGATGGTATCCAGCCAGATTCATGCGCCACCGTTGAATACGTCTTCGCACCGCCGGCCAATATACCCAGATCTTTACCTACTTCTAATATCGCCGAGCGAACCTCCTCGCCCTCTTCAAAGGGACCCATAAGTTCCAGTCCAGGTGCACCAGCCATACCATGGCGCAGTGCACGTACCTTGCGACCTGCTATTGTGAGTTCTACCATACCGAAGAATTTCATCTCGGGAAGTGGTCCGCCGTTAGCCCTGGTAAGAATCTCCAGTGCATTAGGACCCTGTACTTCAAAACGGTAGCCTTTACGTTGGCCTTTATTTGTCACACTGCGATGATCAACGTCTACAGTGACATCATAGTCTCCGGTCTCTGCGTGATACTGCACCCAGTTCCCAGCATTCGGCCGGTTAACTATGTTGATTTTCTCATCCTCAAGACCAAAGAGAATGGAATCACCAATGACATAACCATCATGATTGCAAACAATAATCTGCTTCGCCTTGTTACGGCCGAAATTCTTAAAAGTATTAATACCAAGATCGGATAACAGCTTTTTAACATCCGGACCTTCCATGTAATGGTCTGTCATATGGTGTGACTGATCGAAAAATACAGCTGTCGTACGCCATGACTCTTGCTCGTCTCGCCAGTTCGTGAACTCACTCTGTATAGGAAAAACATAAGGCCCCAGCGGAGCATTCCGCAGCATATCAACCGGGTTCCCAATATTTTTGATTTTATCTTCTAATGTATTAACTGACATAAACCGTACTCCTGATAAAGTGTTCTAAATAGTTAACAATAATTTCTGTGTTCTGTTTCAAATCGCGTCGGAAGGTATTGCCCTGGTGGCATAAGCGGCGATAACAAGGGGTAGTGCGAATACCACAAAATACGCAGAGATTGACCAGTCAAGACCAATGAGAATGCCGCCGAGAAATGGCCCAAAAATGGCGCCGGTCCTCCCCGCGCCTATCGCCCAGCCAACACCTGTAGTGCGAATTTCAGTGGGATAAATCCTGGCCGCTACCGGGTAAAGTCCGGCAAATCCTCCATCAACAAAAAATCCAAGCAGAAAGCTCAGTACAAGCAATAATCCGACTATGGCGGGAGAGAATCCAAAGGCCAGCATAAGTAGTGCACCAATAATACAAAACCAGAATATGAGAGGTCGTAATCCTTTTTTATCGGCAAGATACCCGAGTAACACGACACCAATAAATGCGCCTACATTAAAAGTAATCCCGGCAAAAATACCTTTGTCCAGAGACAGGCCCGCATCGACGACAACCTTGGGTATCCAACTGAGCAAGAAGTACAAAGTCATGAAACACATAAAAAACGCCAGCCATAAAAGTATGGTCGATTGTCGGCGTTCAGGGGTAAATAGTGCTTTCACGCTTGGACTGGCACCACTTCCCTTTGAGATGTTCGCAAGACTTTCCAGCGCAGGTTGTTTTAATCGGGTCAGTACATTGTTAATTTTTTCCAGCGCCTTTACTGGCTGCTTTTCCAAGAGAAAGTGAAGCGACTCAGGCATGAATAGTATTACTGCGGGTATCATCGCGGCAGTAAGCGCGCCCCCTGCAAAAAACACTGAGCGCCAGCCAAATTCAGGAATCATCCAGGCTGCCACCAGACCGCCAATCGTCGCGCCAACTGGGTACCCGGTACTGACAAAAGTAATTATCAGGTTCCTGCGTCTTAAAGGTGAATATTCTGCCGACATCGATGTCAGACTGGCAAGCATGCTACCAATTCCGAGACCTGCCAAACCACGTAACACAATAAGTTGCCAGAGGCTGTTTACTAAACCTGTCAGGGTCATGGCGACACTGATGACTGCAAGAGCAATCAGAACCATCAAGCGTCGGCCAAGAACATCGGTATACGGGGCGATGAAAATGGCGCCTGCTGTCATACCGAGAAGACCGGCACTAAAAACAACGCCGAGAGTCGCAGGGGCAATCGACCATTCATTCGAAATTGACGGCGCGGTAAAAGAAATTGCCAACACGTCAAATCCATCTAACATATTAAGAGTAAAACAGAGCAGAACGACCACATATTGGAGCCGGGTTATAGGCCCGTTATCGATAATCTCGCGGATATCCACCTAAATTCAGCAAGAAAAAAATTAGCAGCAGAAAAACAGAAAAGTCATTTTGATAGCATCGCTATAGTGTCGTCGGCAGTTTTAACATCACCAAAACTTTGATAGAAAGACGTTAAGCCAGCCAGATGATCTTCGTCATAACGAGCTGCATTTCCATCAATAACCATAACCACCTTGTAATCAAGCATCATTGCATCGCGAGCCGCAGATTCGCTGCACATATTTGTTGCGGTTCCTGTCACAATAAGGTTTTCGATGCCCTGTGACTGTAGTCGTTCATGCAAATCACTGGAGCCGATCACGAAGGGACTGAAGCGAGTCTTATGAGCTATTTCGTCCTCTTCTTTCACATCCAGTTCAGGATATAGCTTATGTTTTTCGGTTCCTTCCGCCAGGCCATTCTTATGGTTTTTGCCTTTTTCAGGTGTGAAAAAATAATCGTGGTATAAAGACCATTTACTCGGCGCATCCTCTTCTTCCGCCACCGTCATAACAACCCAGTAAACTTTTCCACCAGCCTCACGTAGCGCACTCGCAAGACGATTGATGTTCGGCACAATGCCCTTTGCCGTATCAACTTCTGCCACATAGAAATTCTGCATATCTATAACGAGTAGAGCAGTTTTCTCAGGCTCAAAATGATCGAACACAGACAACTTTCCGCGCTTCGCCATAATTCGCTCGATGACATAGTCAGGTATTTCTACTTTATGCACTGAATATTCTCCTGCCGTTTTGCTATCACATTTAAAACAATGTTTTATTGAAGAGCTTGATCCTGTCGGCCATTTTCAACACCTCTAGGCCACCCTAACTCTCAACCAATACTTTTTCGATAGTGGGAAACTTGGTTAGTTGCTAAATCCACACTGCACGTGAGCTAAAATTTCCTCTTTTCTCTGCACTTGATTCGTTCTACCGGAGTCGTCAGCCGAATTTTAAACTCTACAGAAAAAACTTATAAAACATTGTTTTTATAATGCTTTATTACTTTATAAAGAAAGAAAGTGTCACTTTGACTTAATCTTCATTAATAACGAAATTCTTCCTCAAGCGCCTTTTCAGCAACGATGGCGTATATTAGCAAATATGTTAGACTACACAAAGTTTTATGTAGTGGGAATATTAGTGGGATACCGAAGAATAGGAGCAAATATATACTGATTATGGGAAAAGTTGATAAAAAGCTCGAAGAAATGGGCCTCACACTGCCTGTCCCACTTGAACTCCCTAGTCCAAATCGTACCAGCGCTGTTCGTGTCGGCAATATTCTTTATCTGTCAGGACACGGAGCTGATCTGCTGGAAGATCAGGATGTTAAGAAACGCGGAAAAGTCGGAGTCGAGATTACCGAAGAAGAAGCATACGAAACCGCGCGTGCCGTCGCTCTTAAAATGTTAGCTACGATTAAGCATCATATCGGTGATCTGGACCGTGTTAAGCGGGTAGTCAAAATACTCGGCATGATCAATGCGCATCCAGATTTTGAACGTCATAACATGGTGCTTAATGGCGCCTCTGATTTATTTTACGAGGTTCTCGGACCGGAAGCAGGTTGTCATGGCCGTTCATCGGTGGGCGTCAGTGGGCTGGTAGCGAATCAATGCGTGGAAATTGAAGGCATCATCGAAATTAACGATGAAACTTAGTGAAAATTTATCTGATAAATAAAGAGGACAAATAGCAATGGCATTCATATCCGGGATCAGTGATGAAATGGTGGTAGCGGACATTTTCAAATGGAGCCAAGAGGCTGGTGACTGTATCAGTCAGTGGCATGAGATTGTCATGCGTGGCGATTCCCCACTATCTCAAGCAGAAAGGGAGTTTATCGCCGCTTATACTTCAAGTATTAACGCCTGCAGTCTTTGCTATGGGGTGCACAAATTGATAGCAGAGCAATTTGGCATTGATGCAGAGGTTTTTGAAAACCTTGTTAATGATATTGATGGCGCGCCAATTGACGAAAAATTAAAACCGTTACTGCACTACGCAAAAAAACTGACACTGCAAGCGAGCAAAATGACCCAGGCCGATGCTGATGCGGTGTTTGCCGCTGGCTGGAACGAACAAGCCCTGCATGATGCTATCAATGTTATTTGCATGTTTAATTTTATGAACAGGATTGTTCTTGGACATGGCGGTACAGATGGCGATATCAGCCCCCACTATCAGATGTCTGCCGACTTCCTGGCGCAGAAAGGCTATGTTGCAGATGGTGCACCATGATACTGAGGAGAATTTAATACCATGACGACAACAGCGACAGCAGCGGTATTGCATGAAGTAGGCGGAGATTTCAAGCTACAGGACATTGTTCTTGATGATTTGCAGGCGGACGAAATACGAGTTCGCATAGAGGCCTGTGGAATCTGTCATACGGACATTGGTGCTCAGGGCTTGTTAGCCATGCCAGCGGTTCTTGGGCACGAGGGTGCAGGTATAGTCGAAGAAGTCGGTATTGGTGTTACTAATGTTGTTCCAGGCGACAGAGTAATTATTTCCTTCGGTTTCTGTAATCATTGCCCCAATTGCTTTGAAGGCAGGCCTTATGTCTGCGATAACAGTGTGCAAAGCAACTTCGGTGGTACGCGACTGGATGGCTCAAACACAACTACGCTGGACGGCAAGGCAATCACGGCCTCTTTTTTTCAGCAATCATCCTTCGCCTCTCAGGTAATAACGCCGGTTCGCAATACCGTGAAAGTGGAGCAAGATCTCCCACCTGAATTACTAGCACCTCTGGGTTGCGGCATCATGACTGGAGCAGGTGCTGTTATGAATACACTGAAAGTCCCGGCCGGCGAAAGTCTTGTTGTTTTCGGCTCTGGCGCAGTGGGACTCAGCGCAATCATGGCGGCGAAAATAGTTGGAGCTAATCCCATCATTGCTGTTGATGTTAACGAGCAACGTCTTGCCCTGGCACAAGATCTGGGTGCGACTCATGTTATCAACGCTGGTAAGGTTAACAGCGTGGAAAAAATTATGGAGATTTGTCCGCGCGGTGCTGCTTTCAGTTTTGAAACATCCGGTGTGGAAAGCGCTCTTAACGATGCCATTGATTGCCTGGGCATGGCCGGCCAATGCGGCATGGTTACCGTTCCAAACTATGGAGAGAAATACCCTTTCACACCCTTTGGTATTTTTGTTAAAGCAGCTACCTTGCAAGGCGTCTTTTTTGGTTCAGCCGTCCCCAATACATTTCTCGGACAGATCATCGATTTTTACCAGCAAGGACGTTTTCCTTACGACAAGCTGGTCAAAACTTACTCATTCAAAGATATTAACAGGGCGATGACAGAGACCAAGTCCGGGGATGTGATAAAACCGGTATTGCTGATGGATTAATCAGGTTTCCTCAATCATTTTAACGATAGCTGAGAATAGAGGGCTAGCTGAATCTCCCAGTTTTCCGATGATTGAAAAATGATTATCGCTCTCCATTTCGAAATACCTGACGTCAATACCCGAACTTTCAAGTAAACCCGCATAATCGCTGGATTGGCGCCGGAATTCATCGCTCTCCTCGCCACCACAGGTAATGATCATTTTTGTATTGCTTGAGGGTAATGTGTAGATTGGACTGTTTCTTTGCGCTGTTTCAACATCCATCTTTAACCATTCATTGGGGTCGGCATAGAGAAGGGGCTCAAGATCAAACAGTCCACTCAATGCACAACCACCTTTAATGACGTCTTTGGGCAGTCCATATTGGGATTGCCAACCATCAGCGCATAACATCCCCACCATATGACCACCGGCTGAATTGCCAGATACATAAATACGATTTGGATCGCAATTGTAATTCTCAGCATTCCGGTAAAGCCAGGCAATGGCGTTTCTGCCATCTTCTACCATTTCATCCATGGAAAAACCCGGTGCAAGACGATAATTAACAGGTGCCCAGGCTATGTTATTTTCTACAAAGGGCTTCGCTGGAAAACGACGTGCATTCTTACTATTCACTTTCCAGTATCCTCCATGGACAAAGACAAGCATAGCCGAGGGAGCAGATGATTCCACGGTGAAAATATCAAGCATGTGTCGTTCACCACCCTCACCATACGCCAGATCATGTTGACCGGGTAGACCAGCAGCTACTCTTGCACTGTCATTTTGTAATTGAGCATTGATTTTTTCAACTCCAGGAACAACGATTTCGTACTCCCGACGGAGTTCGTCTTTTGACAAAGTTTTCCAGGTCATTTCAGTGGTCTTTGAATAATATAAGGTGAAAAGAAGAACTCAGTCGAATGGTTTATTATACGCGAAATACTTATACAGCAAAAAGCTAGCTGGTTTTGTTCTTCTCCCGATAAAAGTAACCAAACTAGTCGGGCCATTAAGGGCGACGACCAGTACCAGAATCCTAACTACTTTTCGCTATTCTCTACCAGAATAGGAATCAGAGTCCTGATAAGGAAACCACAGAAAATCGGGTGGGATATTTTCGTGATCTATCATCGAAAACTTAGAATGTCGGAACTGATCAAGACCTTCTGATCCCAATTGCCGTCCGGTGCCCGACATCTTGCGCCCACCGAAGGGACCGGCGTCATTGTCCATCAGGGAATTAGTGTTAATCCAGGTCATACCCGTTTCCAGTTCGTTGATGGCGCGCATGGTCTCCGCCAGGTCATTGGTATACAAGCATGAGCCAAGACCGTACCTCGAATTATTGGCCAGTTCCAGCGCTTCATCAAAGCTGCTTACCCGGCAAATGGGCATCACCGGGCCGAATGTCTCGTTATTCATGATCTCCATATCGGGTGTGCAATCTGTCAGGATCGTAGCATCACAAAGTAACCCTGATTGGCGCCATCGGGTCGGCCACCGCCGTGTGCCACCCTGGCTCCTTCGTCCACTGCACGTGCCAACATCGCCTCATATCGTTCAAGTTCACGTCGGGCGGCCATCGGCCCCATATCAACCTTGTCGAGACCGTTACCGATGCGCAGTTTGCTGCTTAAACGTGTCACCTCTTCAACAAACTGATCATAAATCTCGTTATGTACATAGAAGCGCTCCGCCGCAGCACAGACCTGGCCGCAATTGACAAAGGCACCGAACACCGCCCCTCGCGTCGCGACCGACATGTCTGCCGAAGGCATGACCAGGAAGGGATCGTTACCGCTTGTCTCGATTAAGGCATGCTTGAAGGTCTTTGCACACGCCTGGGCCACGGCCTGTCCACCCCCGATTGAACCAGTGAAGGCAATACCATCGACACCATCGTGTTCAACCAGTGCCTTGCCAGTCTCGATGGCGCCGGGAATGCACTGCACCAGGCCTTTCGGCAAATGATCGAAACACTCCATCATCATCAATGAAGAAAAACTAGTTAACTCAGAGGGTTTAAGGACCACTGCATTGCCCGCACCCAGTGCAGCGCCGGCCTCCCAGCCAAACAGAACGAATGGGAAATTGAATGGCAGGATGATGCCCACCACCCCCAGGGGATGCTTGGTGATGACATTGAAATCGCCATCAATAACAGGACCGACCACACGACCTGCCTCATGGCGCGCTATCTCGCCATAGTAATCGAATGACGTGGATGTCCAAAAGGCTTCGTCGGCGGCTTCCTTGTAGGGTTTGCCCATTTCGCGGGTCAATGCCTCGGCCAGCTTTGGAGCCAGCTCTCGGAAGCGGCGCGCCACTTCGTGTAACTGATCCGCGCGGGCCAGGCCACTCATGCGGTTCCATTCAGCCTGCGCCCTTTTAGCGGCTGCTACTGCCTCGTCTACTTCCGCGACGCTGGTGAAAGTAACCTCGCCATTGACTTCCTCGGTCGCCGGATCGATCGCATCACATCCGCCCGAGCCTGTACCCTTGCGTAGCGATCCATCAATATAGATATGGCCCGAAAGGCTTTTGAAGATATTCAGTATTTGGTTTTGATTCGATTGTGCGTTCAATGTGACGAGCTCCAGGTTTTTCAAATTAGTGACATTTTTATTTATAATAGTTATTATAAATAAATAATCAACCGCTAAAATGACAAACAAGTGTAGAACCTAACTGGCCAATACGAAGTGTATTAATGACAGGAATGAATAAGATTAACGAACAATCTCTGTGGTGGGATAACACACTACCGCTCTCAATACCGGATACTTCTCTGCCGCAAAATACCAATGTAGTCATAGTTGGTGCTGGCTTCTCAGGGTTAAGCGCCGCGATGGAATTACGACGCTGTGGTGTTGAGGTGACTCTTATTGAGAAAGAGTGGCCTGGAAACGGAGCGTGCTCAAGAAATCTGGGCCTTGTCATGGATCGCATTGATGGTACAACAACTGGGGAGCTCGATGGGCTTGTTCATGGTGTCAAAAAATATGAGCTCATTAAAGAAGGACGACGTGCCCACGATTATGTCATCGAGCTGATCAAACGCGAAAATATTAGCTGTGGATTGAGACAACGTGGAAAGCTGATACTGGCGACCACGAAATCCGTCTATGAAACCATAGCCACTAGCCTGGAGCGCATAAAGGAGAAATCTGGAGTAGTTGACGCCTACATGGTTCCTAAACAGGAACTCTATAAAGAAATTGGTGGTCAGGCGAACAAATTCTACTGTGGCGCTAAAGTAGAGCCTAATGCGTATGATTTAAATCCGGGGCAATTAACAGGCGAGCTGGTTCAACGCCTTATCGATTCAGGCACAACAATATGTTCTTCTACACAACTTGAATCGATGCAAAGACACGCAAATGGGTCGTTTACAATTTCGACAAATCAAGGAAATATCACTGCAGAACATGTTGTACTAGCGACTCAGGGATATTCCGGCGCGGAAACCGGCTTTTTACAAAAGAAAATTTTTCCCTTATTGGCGCACGTGGTTGCCACTGAACCCATACCTGAGGAACTAATGTCGGAACTACTACCGACCCTGCGTGGCGTCGTTGATACGAAACAGATGTTTTACAATTTCAGACCTTGCGATAAAGAAAGTAGACTTATACTGGCTTCACACTATTGTCGTACTGATGATAATTCTACACAGTCAAACAGGATATTGAATGCCTATAGAAAACTGTTTCCAGAATTAGCGAAGGTGAAAGCAGAGTATTGCTGGCATGGTAACCTGGCTTTGCCTGGTGATCACTTACCGCATATTGGCATCCGCGATGGTGTGCACTTCTGCGCTACCCCGAGCTTTTCAATGGCCCTCTATCTGGGTTCGAAAATAGCCAAACGAATACTGAAGGCCGACGATGCCTCCACCTTACTTGATAATATGCCAGCCAAGGATTTTCCTTTTTACTCCGGCAATCCTTCCTTGCATTATCCTGCGTTAAGGATGTTGTTCCACGGGTTGGACTACCTGAAGATCGCAGCACCGAGATAAACACCTTCAATATTTAAGTATACATTTGGTAAATTACATCTAACTAATTCCAGGTCTTATGGAGCAATTCGTTTATGCCAAAAGTTGTTGACCATGATAAAAAAAGGGTAGAAATAGCGCAGGCAACGTGGGCCGCAGTTCAGTCCGTCGGCGTCGAAAACCTTACGCTGCGTGATATTACAGTCGAAGCGGGGTTTACCACGGGTGTATTGACACATTATTTCAGAGATAAAAATAGTGTCTTAAGGTTTTCATTCACAATCGCCTGTAGAAAGGTATTTGAAAGAATTCTTAAAACAAATAAGTCCACTGATAGTGACCTGGTATGCCTGCGTAATGCGATGATAGAAGTTCTACCTGACCCTAAAAAATCAGAAAGCATAGCCTTCGTTTCAATGTGCTTTGGAATTCGAAACAGTACCGATCAGCTTTTAGTTGAAGAATACAAAGCAAACAGGAACGAGTATCGCGATTTGCTGAAACAATATATCGCTAACTCTATCAAGACAGGCGAGATTCCCGGCACTGGAAAAACCGAGAGCATACTCGACCTCATTCTAGCCGTAGTGGATGGAGTATGTATTGAGTCCTTACTGAATCCCGAAGATTATACAAAAAAACGATGTGCTCGAATTATTGAAAGCATGATCGAAAGATTAAAATTTTCGCCAAATTAAACATCACAATATTTCAATTTACATACTGGAGTAATTATTCATATGAGTAACAATAATGGTCTTATAAGACTGGATGCCAATAAACTAGCAGGTTTAGATCTGGACGAGCTTGCACCCTACCCTGATGAAATAGTTTTATCTGGAAAATCGCAGCATCAAACACATCATTTTGACCACGACGAGCTTCTTGTCGCAGCTTACCAGGCGGCACCTGCCTTACTTGATCTGAAAGATTATCCGCAGGATGAATTTATGTATTTGCTTAGCGGAAAGATTATTATCACAGATAAAGACGGGCTGGCCGAAGAATTTCTTCCAGGTCAGGCCTTCATGCTCAAGAAAGGGTTCTGCGGTACGTTTGAAATGCAGGGTAATGTAAGGAAAATAGCGATTATGAACGGCGATAAGTATTCGCCTCTCAGTGAACAGTGATCGACTATACGTTCGACTCCTTTACAAAACTCATCGCACAGCTCTATACAAAACCCTAACCACTATTTTTAACGGCGATATATCTACTCGAGAACTGTAGAAAAATAATGGATGGGAATTGTTATGCCACAACAACTGCCGCGAATCAGTAGCCTTGATAAAGCCACTTAAGCAGGTAGTTACTGCGAATATCCGCAAACTAGAAATTCGGCTATTCAAGCTAACTTTAAAAAGGGCGTAAAACGTTCTTTCGTTCGTATATCGTACTTCTATGTTTTTTCAGGTAAAATCTCTCTGTTCTTTTAAACTCTTTTAAAGACAAATAATGGAGTGTATCGAAATGAAACATTTAACGATTACCCTTCTGCTGTTAATGCTGACTTCTCCCGCTTTCACAGCCGACGAACAAACTTATCCCAATGTAGCTGGTGAGATTCTCATGGAAGATGACAGGGTTATTGTGCAAAAGTTTGTGCTTGAGCCTGGGCAATGGGAAGGCATCCATTCTCATCCGGAACATCAACTAGTCATTACCTTAAAGCGTAGCGACGAGGTGACGTATCGAATCGGAGATAAAGAGACCAAATTTAAATTCACCGAAGAAGAACTTAATAAAAAAGACCATTCAGTCTTCTGGCGTCCAGGACCTGTACATCTTAGTGATCAACATGAATCCGGCAATACCGGCAGTAAAACCCTGGAATGGATCGCCATTACCTTCAAAAGCGAGTCTATTGCTACCCCGCCTGTGAAAAGCCTTGTGCCACAGACAAGATGAGTCTGATGTAAGCTATAAAAAGGAAAACAGCATGACAGTAAATCACAAAACTCCTACTGCATCGACTGAATCGAAATTACCCGAGAGAGGCTTGTTCCTGATCGTCACACTGACCAAGTTTATCGGTGTTCTGGGGCTACTTCTCATGCCTTTACAAATCGGCGGCTTTATTGAAGGTCTTGGACTCGGCGAAACCCGAGCAGGGATGCTGGCAACGGCTGAAGTGTTTTCTCTGGGTGGCGGCTTGATATTGGTATCACTGGGTTTTATAAAACTGCCCCTCAACCGTCTGGCGATTATCGGAGGCATCATTGTGGTCATCGGCTATGTGCTCAGTATCTTTGTGGAATACTATCCTGGTCTTGTGCTTGCACGTGCTATTACCGGGCTTGGCATGGGATTCATCAATGCGGCAGCAACCATGGCTATTGCTACCTGCTTTGTCGATACGGATCGTACCGCTGGCAATGTTTTTGCACTGGTTTACCTCGGCTCGGCAGTTCTATATCTCGCCACACCATTTTTGTCCCAGTTCGGTCACTACCAGGGCCTGTTCACCCTGCTGATTATAATCGTTACCCTGGCCATGCCTCTTTTTCGCCTGTTACCAAAAACTAATCTGGGTCAGATTCAGGCAAATGAGAGTAACGAAAACCTACCCTGGCTCAGCATCATATTATTGCTTGCAGGTGAGGCAATTCTCTTTGTTGGCCTGGGCACCTGCTGGGGTTTTGCCGAACGATTGGGAATCAATAGTGGGCTTGACGCAAAAGGGGTCAGTTTCTACCTGGCATGGTCTGTCGTCGCCACGATTATCGGAGCGACGTTCGCTGGTTGGTTAGGGACACGGATGGGACGAAGCCCACCTTTGCTTGGCGGTGCTTTACTTACATCATTGGCTTGCGTTCTTATGGCCTCTACGGGAATGGATGCGGCTTATCTACCCGGACTAATGCTTTACCAGGCAACGACCGCTTTTCTAATACCCTATTTAATAGGTACGGCCGCCTTACTTGATTCAAATGGACGAGTTGCTGCTGCCGTTGTGGGCACACTTATCTTTTGCTATGGAGGGGGCGCTGCACTCGGTGGCTGGGTGATCGAAAACTTTTCCTTATCGGCCCTCGGTTGGGTCGCTTTGACTTGTGCAGCACTCGCATTCATTATTTTTATATCTTTATTATCCCAACTTCAGGGCAATCAGCCAGGTAAACCATCTGCACTATGATTTAACCTACTTGATCATACCTTCATACTGAGCAAAATTTTTATCATACCCCGACCACTTTTTCATCAACAAAAACAGGATAAAGCTGCACAACAACAAAGCAATACTGACATAGATAACATTTCTATAGCTTTCTCCAAATATCACTAGCCCTGCTAAGACTGGGCCAATTGCTATGCCTATCCCCTGCATTACGGGTAAAAGAACAATAGTTCGTCCATCGCGATCCAGACTAGCGATCCAACCATTTTGAAATGGGATAGAAAAACTATAAAAAAAGTTATAGACACACAAACTGATCAAATAAATGTTTGCCGTAGGATTTTGCCCCAGTAGAAAAATGGCAATCAGTAACATAATGTATCCAATGCCTATTGCGATGATACGTTTGATTCTTCTAGCTATCAGGGCAGGAATCAATGCGCCAGCAAAACTAAATACTAATGAAATAGACAAGGTCATTGTAATAAATTCTGCACTGAAGCCTTCGGCATCGCCTACTCGTTCCATAAATGACCAGATACTATTCATGGAGGCAAAAAATAAACCCACTGCAATCAGTCCGACTAAAATAATTCTACCTGTTCTTTTTGATGGGGCAGTAGCTTCATTTGCATTGCTATAATTCAATGTCAGGGGATTACTAGATGGCATCATTCTGAAACATAACAAAGGTAACAGGGTGACTAAACCACATGTGACAAAAACTGAGCTCGCTCCCCAGGTCGAAATCAAACTGGATGATGCATACAACAACAATGCG